>Ga0209185_1000041_pt1 | contig 211380 bp, 162 predicted proteins | sample SidtaG_2_FD_187425 | JGI IMG/M metagenome (GOLD analysis project Ga0209185, IMG submission 187425) | Marine algal microbial communities from Sidmouth, United Kingdom - Sidmouth_Asex2 metaG (SPAdes) (version 2) | ecosystem: Host-associated > Algae > Red algae > Unclassified | place: Sidmouth... | reverse complement strand
GATCGGTGGACACCACCGGCCGAAGCGACGCCCGCCGAATCGTAAGCCAACTTCAAGCCGTCTGAGACGGCGACCACCGCCGCGGCGATGCCAACGGTCGGTGGTAGGTCCTTCGTGGAATGCTTACGTTGATGGAGAGCGTGAGGGTGGGCACTGATCCGATCCCGTCCCTCGGACTGCCGGCGTTCGACGGACTTTCCGCGTCCGCCCAAGCCGTCGCGTTAGGCACCTCTGCGTGGGGCCTGGTCAAACCCGGAGCGCGCCCAACGCCCCTGACGGCTTGCCTGAATGAGGCGGCCGCCGTCCCATGGGCGTGGGGGGCGGCCATGCTCGACCGCGACCGCACCACCGACGCCTTCATGTTCACGTTGCAGCCGCTGCAGGAGTTGCTCTACGAACTTGACGAGCCGGTCCCCGACTACGAGGCCGTTGGGGAGCCCGCGACTGCTGCCGACCTTCAGCGTCTTGTGGCGCCGCTCGTCGATCGTGTGAGTTGGAAGAGTAAGCCTGCCGAGGACGCCGCTCTCGGCGACGTATCGGTTTCACCCGAGGTGTACGAAGCCGAGGTTCCAGATGACTCTCCGCAGACCGTTGAGACGGCGGTGAAGAGGATGAACAGTCTGTTGCTACCGCTCTAAGTGTTCAACCAAGAGTCAACCAGCCAACCTACCGCGATGGCCTTGACTAAGTTCACCCATCCGGACCCATTTTTCGGCGGGGGTAGGCAGGGATCGATTTCAAGTCGTCCCCGCTACCCGATGGTGATTCAGTCCGCCACCCCGATCTCACCCGCGCGCTGGGGGGGCCACATCTTTGCTGACGCGGTCGACGAAGGTAGACATGGTGGAGTTCCAGGGTGGGGCGGCGATCATTACCGCGGGTCTGGAACTCTTTGTCGGCGTGAACCGCCCGCGACTTCACTGCGACGTCGACCTGAGGTTGCCCAACCCCAACGGACACTGGTGTCCCTCCAAGAACACTGGTGTATCTGTGACAACACCAGTGCGACTGTGACAACACCAGTGTCTGTTGAGTTCGAGGCCTGCTGGCACAACCCAACGACCACCAGTGGCATCAGTTAAGGACACCAGTGTCTCTTGCAAGCAACACCAGTGGCATTAGCAGGCACCACTAGTGGCACCCCGCATACAGCAGTGTTGCCGTCAAACAACACCAGTGGCCTTGCTCGACACCACTGCTGTATGTTGGGCGCCCCCAACGACCACCAGTGTTGCTGCGGTATATAGTGTTTATATATGCGCCGTCTGCGCGCTATTGAAAAGATAAGTCCCATAACAATACATAGGCCGGCTACGCCGGCCTCGCGCGTGCGTGCGCACGCGTACACGCACGCGTGCGCGTGCGTGGAGCAAGAGTTGTGCCAAGAATCGAAGATTTGAACCGACAGATGCCGTAGGCACGGGCTGTCGAAAAGATCCCTCACGTCGACAGCGGCGCTTTTCTGCCAAGCGCCGACGGCCGATGGAGAGGCTTGGTGTCGAAGCCCCAAGGTGGGGCGGTCGATCCCGGCACGCATGGCAGACCTCGTCGAAAACCCGTACGTCCAGTCGATGGCCAAAGCCCGCTGGCTGATGTCGCTCCGCGGCCCGGCGGGCAACCCGCTCGGCGGGTCGACTCTGGCACTTCTCAGCCTGCTGGCAGAAGCCGGCGTCGTCACCTACCCAGGGCACGTCGCACTCGGCGAAGCACTGCAGTGCGCGACGCACACGGTGGGTCGCAACCTGAAGCAACTCATCGCCATGGGGCTGGTCACCGTCGAAGGTGCCAGCAAGCTCGTCGACGGAGTGACACTGCGGGTCTCGCCGCTGGAGATCGAGCAAGCGGACGTATTCGCCGCCCGCAGGCTGTACGGCGAATCGCGTGTCCCGTACACCCCCAACCCCACCTACCCAATCGAGATCCCGCGATCAACTCGCACCCTTCAGCTGGCCCCTGCCGCCACCCCGAAGGCTGTCGCTCCAAGCGAGCCGGTCGTAACAACCACCAAGCCGGCAAAGCCCAAACCCAAGAAGACCACGAAGCCCAAGCCAAGCCAGGCCGAGAAGAAGCGGCTCGCCGAAGAGAAGCGGCTCAAGACCGAGGCCGAGCGGGCCATCGTCCGAGAGTCGGCCGCCAACTTCGAGGGCTGGGCCAACTACGGGATGGCCTACATCCGCAACAACTGCTCGTCCGAAGGCCTGCCGTACGCAAGGGGCGCGTGGCTCCAGCACTTCGAGAACGACGACGAAGGCAACAGCACCGAGATCAACGAAGACAAGTGGACCGTCGAGCAGCTCTCGTTCTACTTCTGGCACCAGCTCTGCCTCCGGGCCGAAGCACAGGACCCGCCGCAGTACATCACCGTGCCGTTCTTCGGCGACAAAGGTGGCACCCGCGTCTTCGCCGAAGTCAAGAACCTCATCGACACCTACGGCATCGGCGAAGCCGTGCGGTACGTCGGGCTGATGTGCACCTACTGGGACCTCGTCACGCACTGGATGGGGTCGCTGGGTGACAAGGTGTCGTTCGACGTCACGACTTTGAACAACGTGGCGGTGAAGCCGCGGATGGACCGCCTGCTGGCGATGGACGGTGCCCAGGTCAGCGAGGCCTGGGCTCAGATGAACAAAGAGATTACGGAGTACGTGTACGCGTAACGGGAGATGGCGATGGGGCGAGTTGGCACAAGCGAAATGCCAAGACATGGCGTTGGGAGGCCTGATTCATGCAAACTGATGGGGAATCAGAAAACCTCGCGGAGAAACCACCGCCCGGCACCATTCGCTCAGGATCACACGGCACAATTCACCTCATTTCACGGCGCCCGGGGGTGTGCGGCGGTGCTTGCCAGTCGATGTTCTCGCCAGTTCGGGGCGGAGTATCGACCGACTTGTAGGTTTCGGACGACTGCCGCTGTCCGTAGAGCCAGCCTGCAACCAGTCTGACCGAGAGCCCACTCACGTCTTTCAACTCGGGAAGCTAACCTCCAAGGAAGGCTCCGCAGGCTCCGGCTCTTCTCATGCCGTCGCTGGATGACCACGGCACAGAGTTTCGGACCTGGAAGCGAGCATGCTACGCGGTGGCACGGCGAGCAGCTGTGGCCGACTTGCGACTAGATGAATTGACCGATGGGCTAGTGGGACGTGATCACATGCGTTGAGTGGCAAGTGATCCCCCCGAGTTTGCCCCGACTGCTCTTGTGTAGGGCGGCTTCGGCTGGTCGATTGAACTACGTCGCAGCGGCAGGGCGATGGCCATAGACCCCTCAGGCTACAGGTAGCTCTGATGGACCACACGCTTGCCCCGTAGCTTGACTGCAGCGCCGTGGGGCTGGCGGCGACTAGGGTCGCAGCTGCCGCCGCTGAGAAGTGGTGCAGAAGCCCACAGTGCGACGATTTCCCCGCGCTAACTTAAACCGAGGTGTTGGCCAAGCCAACGCACGGCGCGGTCCAGTTGGTCTTGGTTCGCAGCGACGTAGTGGCGGTCTTTGATGCTTCGGGGGCTGTGGGCCAGGTAGAGGGAGGACGCACCTTTGTGGTCGGGGTGCTGCTCAATGGCATTGGCGGCAGTGGATCGGAGCTGTTTGACGGTGGCCTTGATGGCCGGGGTGCCGGTGCGGTTGGCGGCCCTCACTGCTCGGCCGAACGCAAGCCGCACCGAATCGACTTTCGCGACCGCGCCGTCATCCTTGACCCAAGCGCGAACGAGGGGTTCGCCCTTGGTGGTTTGCAGCGCCAGAGTCGGATGTTTGGCTCGGTACTTCTTGAGCAGCTTCCTATTCTCCTTCCACAGTGGGTAGGAGACCGTCGGGGCGTTCTTGCTGGTCCCCTTGGTTTTACTTCGCTGTCTCGTGATGCGGCTGCCCTTCGAGTTGATCTCATCATGGCGGAGGTCGCTGAGGTCTTTGGCGGTCATCCCGGTGTTGAGCATCAACCCGACAAGAAGCCGGGTGCGTTCGGTGGCGGCCGCGTGGATGCGGGTCAGGTCGGCGACCGTGAGGTGCTGGGGGGGCGTCGGCGGGGCGGCGATGCTCAGACGCTTGGAAGCGAGGTTCCGGGGTAGCTCGAAGTACTCGTGCTCGAAGCCCCACCTGACGAACTGTCTGAGGCTGCCGAACTTCCCGCGTGCGTATGCCGGGCTGATCTCATCGTTGGCGATCTGTTCGATGAGGCGGCCGTGGAAGGATTCGATGAACGTGGCGTTGATCGCGGCAGGTAGAAGATCACCGGCGGGGGCGGTCGCTCCGTCGGGGGTCCAGATTCGGACCTGTTCCAGGTGAATACGCAGCGGCTCGTAGCGGCCCATTGACCGGGTGCCTGCCTTCACGAGGCGGAGGAATGACTGGAGGTAGGTGTCGATGACCGCGCCGACCGTGTGGGTGGCCGGGTCTGCGACTGGTTCAACTGCAAAGTCGGGTTCGTCGCCCAATCCGCGTGACAGGACCGCGGCCCTGGCGGTGAGTAGTTCGACCTGGCTTATTGGTTCGGCGCCAGGTGGGGGGACGTCGTCGCGGATCCCGGTCACATAGTCGTACAAGCTCTGGTGCTCATCGATTAACTCGCGGCGGCGGGTTTGCTCGGCGGCAGCAGCGTGCTGTTGTTCCAGATCCTGCTTCAGCTCCCGCCATTCGCTCAGGGCTGACTGGTAGGCGGCGCGGTCCGATTTCCGCACGCCGCGGGGGCCGAGGTAGTAGACGCGACCGCGGTGCTTCTTCTTCCAGCACGAGCGGGGGGCGAACCAGGTGAGGGCTTTGGTCTTGGCCATGAGCGTATCCCTTGCGGACCACAACGCTCGGCCATCGTATCCCTTTTTGTATCCCCCGCAAGGTCAAGCTTGGTGTAAAAAGGGATACAGGGGCTTTATTCAAGGCGATAATGGGTGGTTGCGTGTCTTGCGAACACAGCGCTCTCCCAATTGAGCTACGGCCCCGGAAGGGCTCGGCATTGTGGCGGGCGGGGGGCCCCCGGTCAACCCGCCCGGGCGGGGGTCGGACCCGCAGGCCCGCCTCTGAAAACCGTCGGCCGAGCCGTCGGCTCAGATGCCGGGCGGCGGCGCGATAGGCTCGCGGGGCTGTCCGGCCCCGTCCCCTTCCGTTTTTTCACTCTTCTTTCGGAACCGATTCCATGCCAGATGCCGACACCCCGACCCTCTTTCCCGACCCGATGCTGCAGCGGATCATCCGTCAGCGGGTGGTGGCGGGATTCGCCATCGATGACGTGTCGACCGCGGTGCCGCTGGCCAGGGCCCTGCTGGCGGGGGGGATCGACGTCATCGAGCTGATGCTGCGGACCGACGCGGGTATCGAGGCCGTGCGCGAAATCGCGGCCAACGTGCCGGAAATGCTGGTGGGGGTGGGCACGGTGCTGCGGCCCGATCAGGTCAAGGCGGTGCACGCGGCGGGGGCCCACTTCGCGGTGTCGCCGGGCTTCAACCCGTCGGTGGTGAAAGCCGCCCGCGACCTGGGTCTCCCCTTTGCGCCGGGCATTGCGACCCCGACCGACCTGGAAGCGGCCATCGAGCTGGGCTGCCGCTTCGTGAAGCTCTTCCCCGCCGCGGGACTGGGCGGCGTGGACTACCTCAAGAGCATGGCCGCGCCCTACGCGCCGCTGGGCATCAAGTATTTCCCCCTGGGCGGGGTCAACCCCGACAACCTCAAGAGCTACCTCGCGTTCGACGCGGTGGCGGCGGTGGGGGGCTCATGGATCGTGAGCGCGCCCCTCGTGGCCGCCGGCGACTGGGCGGGGCTGACGGACCGCGCGGCCGACGCCGTGCGGCTCGCGGCGGAGGGTTGAGGCCGCGTCGCCGCTGGTTCGTCCGTCCCGGTGTGATGCAGAGACCCCATGGCCCAGCCCGTTGTCACGTTCGGTGAAATCATGTGCCGTCTCGCCGCGCCGCAGCACCTGAGGCTCCGGCAGGCGCGCGACCTTGAGGTGACCTACGCCGGTGCCGAAGCCAGTGTCGCGGCGTCGGTGTGCAACTTCGGCGGGTCGGCGCGCTACGTCACGGCGCTGCCCCGCCACGCGCTGGCCGACGCGACGCTGGACGCGGTGCGGTCGGTGGGCATTGACACCCGGTTCGTGCTGCGGACCGATCGGGGTCGGCTGGGTGTTTACTTCCTGGAAAGCGGGGCGAATCAGCGGCCCAGCAGCGTGATCTACGACCGGGCGGACTCGGCGATCGCCGTGACGCCCGTCGAGCGGTACGACCTGAAGGGCGCATTCGATGGGGCCCGGTGGCTGCACCTCAGCGGCATCACGCCGGCCCTGTCGGCCAACGCGGCCGAGGCCACACGGGCTGCGGCGCAGAAGGCGAAGTCCTCGGGGCTGACGGTTTCGATCGACCTGAACTTCCGCAGGACCCTCTGGGATTGGGACGGCCGCGCGGACACCCGCGCGCTGGCAGAAGCCACGATGCGGACCATCCTCCCGTTCGTTGACGTGGTCATCGGCAACGAAGAGGACTGTGCAGACGTGCTGGGCATCCACGCCGGCCACACCGACGTGCACGCGGGGGTGCTGCGGATCGGCCGCTATCCCGACGTCGCGCGGCAGGTGGTCGAGCAGTTCCCCAACGTGAGCAAGGTGGCGATCACGCTGCGGGAAAGCATCTCGGCCAGCCACAACAACTGGGGGGCGATGCTCTACGACGTGCGATCGGACACGGCCGACTTCGCGCCGCTGGACGGCGACGGCCGCTACCGCCCCTACCCGATCCACCACATCGTGGACCGCGTGGGCGGCGGCGACGCGTTCGCCGGCGGGCTGATCTTTGCGCTGACCACCGACGGCCTGAGCGACGCGGCGACGGCCTTGAGGTACGCGGTTGCCGCGTCGTGCCTGAAGCATTCAATCAAAGGCGATTTTAATTTTTCGACGCGGGCCGAGGTCGAGGCGCTGATGGGCGGGGCGGCGTCCGGTCGCGTGGTGCGCTGACGGGCCCGCGCGGCGTGCGTGGGGTTCAACGCGACCTCCGGGCGGGTGGGCGGGGGCGGCGGGTGCCGGGCTTCCGGTGCCCCGGGCCGCCGATAATGGGGGCGCGGACGAGCCTGGCGGGTCACCCTTGACCCCGTGGCGCGTCCGGTTTTTAATAGCTGGGTAACGGTTTGCGGGTTGATGTCCCGTGGCCGAGACACGCCGCCGAGTGCTCCGCGCTCTCCCGCCCACGGCCGGCGTCCCCACGAACCGCAGGGATGTGGTGTAATTGACCGCCCGCTGACCCCGCGGACCCCGCCGCCGTCCGAGTTGTCCCGCAAGCCCCGCGGCCCGCCCGCCCCGGTCCCGTCTCCCCTCCACTGGAAAGTCAACGCATGGCCAAGAAGAACGAAGCCTGGGGAATTGACGTCGGCTCGAACGCGGTCAAGGCCATCAAGCTGGTCCGCAGCGGCGGCGACGAGGTCCGCGTGGCCGAGTTCGAGGTTCTGCCCTACAAGCACGTGCTGGCGACACCGGATTACGACGCGGAAACCGCGGTCCGCGAGCGGCTCGAGGCCTTTGTGGCCAAGCACCCGATTGAGAAGACGCCGGTGGTCACGTCGGTCCCGGGAAACATGGCCTTCGCACGCTTCGCGAAGCTGCCGCCGGTCGAGGCCAAGAAGATCCCCAGCATCGTCCGCTTCGAGGCGCAGCAGCAGATCCCCTTTCCCATCGACGAGGTCGAGTGGGACTACCAGGTGTTTCAGCAGGACGATGACCCGGACATCCAGGTCGGGATCTTCGCGATCACCAAAGAGCGGGTGGTCAAGCACCTGAGCAACTACCGGGCGTCGGAGATCCGTCTGGACGCGCTGACGCTGTCGCCGGTGGCCGTTTACAACGCCTTCTACTACGACACCAAGGGCGAGGCGGGCGGCGTCGTTTACATGGACATCGGCACCGTCTCGACCGACGTGATCATCGTTGAAGAGGGCGGCATCTGGCTGCGGACCCTGCCGATCGGGGGCAACAACTTCACCGAAGCGCTGGTCAAACAGTTCAAAATCAGCTTCACCAAGGCCGAGAAGCTCAAGCGCGAGGCGGCGACCAGCAAGTACGCCAAGCAGATCTTCCAGGCCATGCGGGCGGTCTTCGCCGACCTGGTGCAGGAGGTCCAGCGCTCACTGGGCTTTTACCAGTCGCTCAACCGTGACAGCAAGCTGACCGAGCTGGTGGGGCTGGGCTCGACCTTCAAGCTGCCGGGTTTGCAGAAGTTTCTCAAGCAGCAGCTGCAGATGAAGGTGACCCGGCCGCAGTCCTTTGACCGGCTGGAGCTGGACGGCAAACGCGACTCGGAGTTTTCGGGTCACGCCATGAACATGGCCACCGCGTACGGGCTGGCGTTGCAGGGCCTGGGGCTGGAGCGGGTGTCGGCCAACGTGATGCCCAGCCACGAGATCGCGGCCCGGGTGTGGAAGGCCAAGCAGCCGTGGATCGCGGCCAGCGCCGCGTGCTTCCTGGCCGCGGCGGGGCTGGTGGGCACCAAGTACTTCGTGGATGCGCAGACCCTCGCGGACAGCCTCGACGAGAGCAGCAAGCTGGTCAAGCCGGTACTCGCCCGCGCCGACGGCTTTGTGTCGCAGCTCGACGAGATCCGCTCGAAGTCCGACCCGCGTCAGTACATCGAGAACCTGCGGCGGATGCTCGACCACCGCGATGTATGGTCGCGTTTGATCGAAGACATCGGGCAGGCGACGCTGGCAATCGATCCCCAGCCCGCGATGCTGGGCAATGACTTCGCCGCCCAGGCGGCCATCCCGCGCACCGAGCGGCGGCGCATCTACATCGACTCGATCACCAGCGTCTACTCGGCCGAACCCTCCGATACGCCGGCGACGGGCGCGGCGGGTCCCAGGGCGGCCCCCAGCCAGCCGTCGCTCAGCGCGGTGGCGGGGCAAGCGTTCACGGTCGATCAGTTCTTTACCGCCGCCGGCGGGGAGGCGGACGCACCGGCTGAGGGCGCTGTGGCGACCGACGCGGCCGGGGGCAAGGGTCCGCAGTTCCTGATCACCGTCCGGGGTCGCACCCCGCTGGCTGAGGCAAACCGGGCCCTCAACAACCAGTTTCTGGGCTGGCTGAAAAAGAACGCGGTGCGTGACGACCGCCCGTACGTCTTCAAGTTCCCTGACGACAACCCGATCCGGAGCCTGTCGCAGATCACCGGCACCACGGTTCCGGGGGCCGGCGGCGGCGGCGGCGCGGGCGGCTTCCGCGGCGGCGGCGGCTTCGGCGGTGATCCTTACGGCGGCGGCGGCGGTGGCGGCGGCGGTGGCTTCGGAGGCGACCCGTACGGCGGTGGCGGTGGCGGTGGCGGCTTCGGCGGCGGTGCAGCCGCGCCCCGGGCCGACCTGGCGGGCATCCTGCCGCTTTCGCCGCTGGCTGAGGAGTCGGCAAACGGCGACTGGGAGTTCGAGGTGCAGTTCATGGTGCAGCTCAAACCGCCCCGCGACGCCCGGCCTCGCGTGGACAGCACGCCGACCCGCGAGAAAACCGTGGTGCCGATCGACCCCGACCTGCTCCCTGTCGAGCCCGAGACCCAGTCCGAGCCGGCCCCCGAAGGCGACGGGTCCGATGCCACCGAGCCGACCGCGGAACGGTTGGAAGCTCCCGGCGGTGCCGACCTTCCCGGACGCCGCGAACCCGGCCCCGCCCTCGCTTCAGCCGCGAACGACCCCACGGAGGCCTCCCGATGAAGAATGCGATCGCCTGGATCAAAAGCAACCCGATCACGGTGCTGTCGGCGCTGCTGATTGTGGCGTCCGTGGCCTTCATGGGCTGGATCAAGCTGGCCAAAGCGCCCGCGATGCTCGCGGCGGCGACCAAGCCTCAGCAGGACATCGCACGGGTCAAGTCGTTGCAGCAGCAGACCGTCGAGGTGCCTCCGGCCAATGCCGACGACCCCGCCGAGGAGATCTCGGGCATCACCGTCAACGAGCCGGTGGTGAAGGTCATGGACAAGATTTTCGGGGGGCTGAACCACGAGGCCGACGAGATCCAGAAGACCGCGCTGGGGATCAACCAGACCGGTCACGATCCGCTGGTGGAAGGGCTGTTTCCCGACACCCCGGCCGACATGCGTTTTACCGCGAAGATCAACTACGGCAAGGCGCTGCAAGCCCTTATGGGCGGCGCGGCGCAGGCCGAGGCGCTGGCGGTCGACACCGGCATGTCGATGCCCTATCTCAACGCCGGCCTGCCGATCGACGCGGCCGAGATCGGGATCTTCATGGGGCAGCGACAGGCCGAGGCGATGCAGTCGCGCGACTCGGCGACCATGACCGAGGCCGATCAGAAGCAGCTGCGCAGCGAGCTGCAGCGCGAACTGATGAACCGCCTGCTGGAGCACGCCGAACGGTTCAACATCTACGGCGACCCGCGGTTGATGGACCCCCGGACGCCCAACCCCGCGTTTCCACTGGAGGTGTCGTCGCTGGCGACCGAAACCCGGTCGCCCGAGCCCGCGACGCTCTGGGAAGGGCAGATGCAGCTCTGGATTCTTGAAGACCTGGTGCAGGCCATCGCGGTGGCCAACGACGTGGCGAACGAGCGTGACCACGGGACCGACAAGGACGGCGAGCGGATCGACGCAAGCGTGCTCAACGCGCCTGTCAAGCGTCTGATTCGGGCGTCGCTCGTCCCCGGCTACGTGGGTCTGCACAGCGTGGGGGGCGTGGGCACCCTCGCCTCGTCGCAGCAGGCCGGGGGCCGCGGAAACCCGGCGCCCCCGACCTACGGACCGCCGGCCGGGGGCCTGACCAACCAGGCCCGCGAGACCAAGCTCTCGGACAACTTTCACTACGGGCCGACCGGCCGTGGTTCGAACCAGATCTTCGACGTGCGGCACGCCCGGCTGCGGGTGCACGCCGACTACCAGCGTCTGCCGGAGCTCTTCAACGCGATCAGCCAGACAAACCTGATGTCCGTGCTGGACGTGCAGGTGACCGCGTTGGACGTCTACGGCCCCGAGGTCATCGGCTCGTATTACGTGTATGGCGCCGGCGATATCGTCGACGTCGCGATGATCGTGGAGACGATCTGGCTGCGGGACTGGACGAAGGACCTGATGCCCGAAGAGGTGCAGCAGTACGTCGGGCTGATTGAGCCCGTCGGGGGCTCGGCGGTCCCCGGTGGCGACCCCTACGGCGGCGATCCCTATGGCGACCCCTACGGCGGCGGCTACGGCGGCGACCCCTACGGCGGCGGCTACTGAGCCGACACGGCCCGCCCCCGTCCGACCGATCCGACCCGCTCACGCGACCCCCGACCCTGAAGTCGTCAAGCGACTTCCCCTTCAACCAGGTGAAACCGATGCCGGCCAACGAACTGGGATTTTTTCAGAAGCACACGGAAAAGATCGCCCTGGGCCTGGGGGTGGCGGTTCTGGTGGGGGCTGGCGCCACGCAGTTCCTGCTGGGTCAGCCCAACGCGGTCACCATCGATGGCAAGGAAGTCGGACCCGGCGAGATCGCCGAGCAGGTCCGCACGCAGGTCGACCGCTTGCAGAACAAGCTGGATGCCTCCGAGTCGCCCATCGTGGCGTTCGACTCGCCCGCTTACACCGAAAACTTCGCGAAGCTCTACGAGCGGCCGATCGCCGACGGCCCGCTCCCGGCGGTGATCGCGGGCGGCGGCCTCGAGGGCAGGCTCGCCGTGGTCGACAGCCCCGACTACCCGACCAAGGTGCTGCCCCACCCGCCGGTCGCCACCGGCATGGTGATTAAAACCGGCAACGGCGTGCTGGCTGACGCGGCCGACGGGCGCGAGCGGGAGCAGATGGATGCCCTGCGGCAGATCATCGGGGACCAACGCCCGGCCGACTTCCCTTACGTGTCGGTCCGTGGCACCTTCCCGATCGCCGACTACCGCGAGCGGCTTCAGACCGCCGGCCGCACCGATGCCGAACGCATCGACGAGAGCCTGTGGAGCCGACGGATGGCGATCGCCGCGGTCTACCTGATGCGTGAGCGGCTGGACCCGGCCACCGGCGCCTGGAGCGACCCCAAGGTGATCCGCCCGCTGCCCGGCCAGTTCGGCATGCTCCCCGAAGACCGCCCGCAGCTCAGCCGTGAAGAAGCCGATCGCCTGGAGCAGGAGATCGCTGCGAGGCAGGAAGAGATCCGCCGCGTGCCCTTCCCGCGGCTGGCGAACGGGCCCTGGACACCACCCGACGCCGACAACCGGATTTTCACCGCGGAGGAGCTGAAGAAGAAGGAAGACCTGGAGGGAGACCTGGAAAACCTGCAACGGCAGTTCGAACGCCTGGTGAACCCGGATGGCGACCGCGCCGGCCGCCGCTCGGGCGGACGCAGCCGACCCGCACGCGGCGGCGGCGGCGACCCTTTCGGCGGTGGCGACCCCTACGGCGGCGGTGGTGGCATCGGTGGCGGCGACCCCTACGGTGGCGGCGGTGCCGCCCCGGGACGCAGCGGTCGCGAGCGTGGCGGGGGGAGCTCCGCCAGAGCCCAGCGCGAGGAGGAAAAGAACCGGCAGCGGCAGGAGGCCCTGCGGGTCAAGATTCAGGAGAAGCAGACTGAACTCAACAACCTGCTGGGGGTCGACGACGAAGGCCTGGGCGCCGGTGGCGAGGCCGGCGGCTACGGCGGCGCTCCCTACGAAGGTGGCGGCTACGGTGGCGGCTACGGCGGGGTTCCGAATGGAAGCGGTGCCCCCGGCGGCGATCCTTTCGGCGGTGATCCGTACGGCGGCGGCATCCCCGGCGGCGCAATGGCCGGCGGACCCTTGCCGACCGACGGACCCGACGAACTCCGCGTGTGGGCCCACGACCTGACCTGCAAGGCCGGTGAGACCTACCGCTACAAGCTGGTGGTCGCGGTCTTTAATCCGCTCTACCGGCAGACCCGGCTGACACGCAAGCAGCTGAAAGAGAACTACGACCGCGTGTCGCTGGGCCCCGACCCCGCGGAGATCGCGGAAGCCGAGTGGTCGCCACCGGTCGAACTGGCCCCCGAGTTTTTCTACTTCGCCACCAGCGGGAATAAGGACGAAAAGCGGGCCGAGTTTGATGTGTGGACGATCTACAACGGCGTCTGGGAAATGGGCTCATTCCCCGAGGTGCCCGGCAACGAGATCGGCGGTGTGGCCGCGACCGCGGCGCCCGGCGGTGTTCCGATGCGCGTGGGGAAGATTTTGTTGGACGTCGACGCGGTCAGCAGCTCGGTGGCGGGCGGGTCGACGCAGATCCGCACCCTCGTGCTCGACCGCGCGTCGGGTGAGATCGAGGGCAGGATGGTCAGCGACGACCGCCGCAGCGACCAGCGCGAGAAGCTGGAGGCCGAACGCGAGCAGCAGATCAGGCAGCGCGACGGGCTCGGCGGGCCGACGGCGTCGGTCGACGGGCTCTGATTCGGCGGAAACCGTCACCACGTCGCCAGCTCGCCGGTGATCGGCTCGACCAGGTCTTTCACCGTCACCAGCCCCACCGGGGGGCCTCCGGCGGACGCTTCGACCACCGCGATGGACAGGCCGTCGCCCTGGAAACGCTGCAGCGCGTCGCGCAGCGGGCTGCCCGCGGAAACCCGCGCGGCGGGCTTCATGAGGCGGGCGATCGGCGGGCAGTCGGCCCGCCCGCAGATCAGGGCGTCAAACAGGTCCAGCACGCCCAGCACCGCGCCGCTGCCGTCGCACACCGGGAACCGCGAACGCCCGCTGCGTTCGGCCAACGCCCAGATGCGGTCGGGACCGTCGAGCGGGCTGAGTGTCACGACCTGGTCCCAGGGCACCATCTCCTGCCGCACCCGCCGGTCGCCGAGTTTCAGCACCCGGTCGGCAATCGCCGACTGCTCGTCGCTGAGCAGGCCGTGGCCCACGCCCTCGCGGACCAGCAGCTCGACCCGGCGCCGGGGCCCGAAGACGCCCGGGGCGTCCCCGAGACGCAGCGCGCGCATCGCCAGACGGCTGAACGCCGAGACCAGCGCCACCAGGCCCAAGGCCGAAAACAGGCGGTGGGCGAACGAGAGCACCGGCGTCAGCGGGTACATCAGCCGGTCTCCGTGGCCCGCCATCGTGTCTTTGGGCAGCGTCTCGCCGAAGACAAACAGCAGCGGTGCCACGATCAGCGTGTTCAGCAGCACCGACTGGCCCTCGCTGAAGGCCGCGGCCTCCAGCAGCACCGCGAGGCCGAAGGTGCCCAGGTAGTTCGCCAGATTGTTGCCGATCAGCAGCGTGGCCAGCAGGGCGGCGGGGCGGTCGAGCAGCTGACGCAGCCGCACCGCCGAGCGGCGGCCGCGGTCGGCGTACACCTGAAGCCGCACGCGGTTGAGTGTGTAGGCCCCGGTCTCCAGCCCGCTGAAGAGCGCCGACCCGCCCAGGCCCACGAGGGCGATCGACGCCCAGAAGGCGGTCTCGGTGCCGGTCATGCCGCACCGCCGATCGTGGGGCCCGCGTCCTGAGCACCTCTCAAGCCACTCGCGTCACCTGCGCTTTCTGCGCCCCCTGCGTTCCGTTCGCCCGGCGCGTCGGCGTGGCCGCTTGTCGCGGCGGGCCCATCGCCCAGCTCGACCCGCACCGTCTGAATGCGGTGTCCGTGGACCGCCTCGACCGTCAGCCGCACGGCGCCCAGCGCGACCGTGTCGCCCGCCGCCGCCACCCGCCCCAGCCGGGCCATGACCAGGCCGCCCACGGTGCTGGCGTTGGACGTCGGCAGCGGCTGAGCCGCCGCCGCGACACCGAAGGCCTGCAGCCACCCCAGGGCCGGCAGGTCGGCGTCTACCGAGAAACACCCCGGGCCCCGGGCCCGCACCCGCGGCTCGCCGACCGGCTCGTAGGCCCCGGGGATCTCCCCCACCAGGTGCTCGACCAGGTCCTCGAGGGTGATAAGCCCGGCGGTGCCGCCGTACTCGTCGACCACCAGCGCAAAGGTGGTGCCGCTGCGCCGCAGGTCCAGCAGCGCGCGGTCGGCCCGCTGCAGCTCGGGGATGAAGGTCACCGGCCGCACCAAAGCGGCGACGGCCTCGCGGGTCTGGGGCTCGCGCAGCAGCACCTCTTTGCTGTACAGCAGGCCCTGGGCGTGGTCCAGATCGCCGCGGAAGGCCGGCACGTGGCGCAGCCGCGTCTCGGCAATCAGGGTCCGCAGCGTCGCGGGGTCGTCGTCCAGATTGAAGGCCCGCACGTCCACCCGCGGCACCGTCAGGTTCTTGACCCGCAGCCGCCCGAGGGCCAGCACCTGATCCAGCACCCGCTGCTCGTCGTGGTCGATGACGCCGTGGCGGCGCGACAGATCCAGCATCGCCGCAAGGTCTTCGGGGCTGAGATTCGGCACCACCGGCCCGGGCGCGAGCAGCCGTGCGAGCGGGCCGATCACCGCCGCCGACGCGAACCGGCGTACCGGGCTGACGGCGCGGTGGACCGCAAACAGGGGCAGCGCCACCACCCGCGCAAACCCCTCGGGCAGCCGCGCCGCGGTCAGCTTGGGCAGCACCTCGCCGAACAGGATGATGGCCAGCAGCGGCAGCAGGGCCAGCGGAGCCAAGGCCCAGCCCGGCAGGCCCGCGACGCGCCCGAGCCGCAGCATCAGCGCCGAGCTGACGGCGAAGTACAGCACGTTCACCAGCATGTTGCCCAGCAGCAGCGTGATGAGCAGCGCGCGGGTTTCTTCGAGCAGTGTGTGCAGCGTGCGGGCCACCACCGCCGGGTCGCGCTCCAGCCGAGCCCGCTGGTGCCGGGTGAGGCTGAACAGGGCCGTCTCGCTGCCGCTGAAAAAGGCGCTTGCGCCCAGCAGGGCCACGAGCAGCAGCAGCATGAAGACGGTGACGACGGTCATGGCGGGGGAGGGCTCGGGCGGAAGCGTTCGGGCGAGCGGCCGCCGCAGATCCGCCGGGCCGGATCCGCGGCGGCCGCCCGCCCGATCGCCACAGCGTGGTCCCCCGTGACGCGATACGCAGGGGTGAGCAGTTTAGATCGATCCGCAGCCCTGCACTTGCGGCTCCGACGCCGCCCGCGTGGCCCTTAGAATGACCGGATGCCGCGCACCACGCTCAACCTGCCCGAACCGCTCAGCCGCAAACCGGTCATCGGCATCACGCTGGGCGAGCCGGGCGGCATCGGGGCCGAGGTGATCGTGAAGGCGCTGGCCGACCCGGAAATCCGGGCGCTGGCCCGGTTTGTGGTCTACGGGCTGAACGAGCTGATGGCCTACGCCGCCGACCTGGCCGAGCTGGACGTGTACTGGCACAGGCTGCAGCACGACTCGCCCCGTGCGGGCTACGACCTGACCCACGGCGTGGTGGTGCTCGACTACGACGAGTTTTCGCTGCTGAGCGCCCGCGACCACGGCCCGAGCAAGCGGGGGGGGCAGGCGTCGATGCGTTTCCTCGACGACGCCATCGCCGCGACGCGGCGGCCGGTGGCGGAGGGCGGCCTTGATGCATTGGTCACCGCGCCGATCTGCAAAGAGTCGTGGAAGCTGGCGGGCTTCCGCTTCCCCGGCCACACCGAGTTGCTGCAGAACCGCACCAAGGGCAAACGCGTGGCCATGCTCTTCCGCGCGCAGACCGATGTGCTGAACCTGAACGTGGTGCTGGCGACCATCCACGTGCCGCTGATGGAGCTGCGGCACCTGCTGACGATTGGCTGCGTGTTTGACCCGATCGACCTGGGGAACGCGGCGCTCAAGCGCTTGGGCGTCGCCGCGCCGCGGATCGCGGTGTGCGGGCTGAACCCCCACGCCGGGGAGAACGGCCAGTTCGGCGACGAGGAACACCGGGTGATCGCGCCCGCGATCGAGATGGCCCGGTCGCTGGGCATCGACGTGAGCGGGCCGTTCCCCGCGGACACGTTATTCACCCCAGCGTCACGCAAGAAATACGACCTGATCGTGGCGATGTACCACGACCAGGGGCTGATCCCGGTGAAGATGCTGGCCTTCGACGAGGCGGTCAACGTGACGCTGGGGCTGCCGCTGATCCGCACCAGTGTGGACCACGGCACGGCCTTCGACATCGCGGGGCAGAACAAGGCGAATCCGGGATCGATGAAGGCGGCGGTCCGGGAGGCGGTGGGGATGGCGCTCGGGGCGGGTGGGGCGGGCGCGGCGTCTGCGTCGGCGTAGAGCTTCGTCTGGTGACGCGCGGCGTGCGGGACCGTCGAAGGTTAGAGCGCTGCGGGCGAGGTGTTAGGTTTTAGGTGTTAGGTCCTAGGAAGACGCAAGCGAGTGATCGGGATGGCGACAGGGGCTCAACGTGTTTTTTGCGGTGCCGGTATCAAGCGACTGACACCGACCGCTTGCGTCCGGCTAACACCTAGGACCTAACACCTAACATCTCACCGGAAGCGCTGTGACGCCCACCCAACCCCCCATCACTCACCGTGGCCAGACGACAAGCCCGTCGCGGTCGATGTATCCCGCCACCCCGTCTTGGACCACGGCGGCGACGCCCTGATCAAACCCGTAGGCCTCGTCGAAGCGTGGTCGGATCACCATCGTGCCCTCGGCGTCCAGGTAGCCCCACCCGGTGCCGTCGTGCACGGGTGCCAGGCCCGCGCTGAAGCCGCGGGCCTCCGTGAATGCGGCGGCGATGACCCACGTGCCCCGGCGGTCGATGTAGCCCCACATCTCGCCGTCGCGCGCGGGGCACAGGCCGTCGGCGAAGACGCCGGCCCCGTCGAAGTCGGGCCGCAGCCGCATGCGGCCCTCCGGGTCGATGAAGCCCCACTCGCCCTTCACCAGCACCGCGGCAAGCCCCTCGCCGAAGTCGTTGGCGTATTGAAACCGCGGCTCGATGACGACCTTGCCCTCGGGGTCGATGAACCCGTATACCGCGTCGGTGTCGTGGTGGTCGTCGCCGCGGCGGAACCACGCGAGGTGCTCGTGGAAGTCGCCGACGACCTGAAAGCCGTCGAGGCCCTTGAAACGCGGGCGGATCAGCCAGCCGCCCTCGGGGTCGATGAAGCCCCACGCGCCTCCCGCCCGCGCAGCGGCGCGCCCGCCCCAGAACGGGCGGGCGGCCACATCGCCGGCAAAGGCGGGGTCGAGTTCGAACCGCGGCGAGACCACCCAGCCGCCCGCACGGTCGACGTAGCCGGCGCGGCCGTCCTGCTCGGCCAGGCCGCGGCCTCCGCGGAAGAGGTCGGTGTGATCGAAGCGAGCGGGCACGACGATCTTGCCTTCGGCGTCGACGTAACCCGCGCGGTCGGTGGCCGGGTCGCGGAAAGGGAAGAGACCGTCGCGGGCCTCGGGCGCCGGTGCGGGCTCGGGGGCGGCGCGGATCCACCAGGCGGCCGCGGCGGTGAAGACCAGCGAAAGGCCGATGAGCAGGGCCGCGGTGGGGTGGCTTCGTGATGTGGCGATGTCGTGATCTCCGGAAGCGCGTTTTATAACTTCGGCCATGAATCGCTTAATCAATCCGCCGTCGCGTGCTGCAGCGCCGTCAGGGCGTAAGCCGTCACCAGCACCGGGTCGTCTTCCATCCACCGCCCCTGGGCGTTCACAAACGACCCGTCGTCGCGCTGCAGCGTGGTCAGCCGGTCGATGAGCGCGGCGGCCCAGTCGATCGGTTCGCCGTCGGCGACATCGAGGGTCGGCTCGCCCCAGGCGCTCAGGGCCCGCGCGTGCGTGAGGTAGTAGTAGTACAGCCCCTGCTGCCCGAGGGCCGCGGGCATCCCGGGGTTCTGGTCCAGGGTGTAGTTCGCGGCGATCCAAGCCCGGGCACCGACCACGCGGGGGTCGTCGGGGGCGAGGTTGGCGTAGGCAAACGACTTGAACGCGGCGTAGGTCATGCTGCCGTAGCCGCGCAGGCCCGAGACCGGCCGGCCGGCGCGGGCGGCGTCGACCGCGTCGGGGTTGGCGTAGCTGACGGGGATTTGGGGGTGTTCGCGGCTGATCGACGTGGCGTAGATCACCCCGCCGTCGTTCACAATCGTGCCCAGAGGGAAGTAATCATTTTCGGCGATGCCCTGGCAGCGCGTGATGAAGGTCAGGGCCCGGCTGAACGCCGGATCGTCGGCGTTCAGCCCCGCGTCGTGCAGCCCCTGCAGCATGATCTGCGTGTTGCTCATGTCCGGCCGGCCGTGTTTGCCGTAGCCGGCGCCGCCGACAAAGGGGTGGTCGCCGGTGAGGCGGGTGCCGTCGGGCGTGGTCATGCCCGGCTTCCACTGCAGGCCGATCAGGAAGGCTTGCGCGCGGGCGGCCGCGCGGTCTTCGGGTGTGGATAGCGAAGGATCTTTGGGCAAGCGGGACAAGGCCGACAGGCAGATCGCGGTGTTGTAGTTCGCCAGGATGCCGTCGGCGCCGTCGCGGATCGACCCGTCGTCCTGCGCGCGGCCCAGGATGTAAGCGACGCCACGGGTGACGGCGGGGTCGTCGGGGCCGACGCCCGGCACGTCGAGCAACAGGGCCACGACCAGCCCCGTGACCGCGGGCCCCGGGCCGGTCGACCAGCCGCCGTCGGCCCGCTGGGCGCCGCGCAGAAAGGCGACACCCCGCTCGATCGCGGCCTGCGCGGCGGCGTGACGGTTTACCCGCTCGGTGCCGCCGGCGGCGGGCAGGGCAGCGGTCAAAAACGCGGCGATCGCGAGCGGCAGAAGTACGCGGGCGTGGGGCATGGTGGTGGCGGGGGGGCGGGGGGGGTGCGGCACGCAAAACAGTTTACGCTCCGCCCAGACACGCCCGGATTCAGAGCAGCGCGTCCCACGGGTCGTCGCCCGAACCGAGCCCGCGGCGGCCGCCCCCGGCCGCGGCGGAGACGCCCGGGGCCGCCCCCCGTCCCGGCTCGGCGTCGAGCCGGTCGGCCCGCAGCAGCCGCCCCGCACGCCAAAGCAACGCGACCAGCCCGGTCTGCACAAGCGCTACGGGCACCGCCGCAACGCCGCCGGCCAGCGTCGCGACCGTCCAGGCCCCCAGCAGGACCGCGACGACCACGCACAGCACCCGGGTGGCGGCGGCCGCCCGGGCGTGACCACGCCGCACAACCAAGCCCAGCCCCAGCAACGCCGCGGCGGGCAGCCCCAGCAACGCTGCGGTGCCCAGCGCTGCCGGGCCCGCGGCCGTGCGAAGCTGCAGCAGCTGGGCCCGGTCGGCTTCCGGCATCGCGGCGACCACCGGGTTGGCCATCAGGAGTTGGGCCGGCGTCAGGGCGACCGCGGCCAGGCTCGCCGACAGGCAGCCGCCCACAAGCAGCAGCCCCGCGGCGGCGATCCACACCGCGAACGCCGCGCGCGCGTGGGGTTTGGTCACAGGCCCGGGTGGCGTGGGGTTCATCCCCGGCAGGGTAGTGGACCGGATCGCGGGGGCATCCGCCCCGTCACGACGCCGCGGCGAGGCGGGGTGCCGGTGTGGCCCACAGGCCCCTCCGGGAGGGGCTGGACGGCCGCAGCGGTCCATCCGATAGGGGAAATACCGCTCCGGCGGCCCCCATTCACGCTCTCACCGCCCATGCGAAAGTCCCGAGGACAACCCGACCGCCTGACCAAGGCCTGGATGGAGGCGTTGGCGGCGTTATCGGGCCAGAACACCCCGCTCGAAGTCATGCCCGTCTCTGGGAGCGGCGAGCCGATGCCTCAGGCACGGCTGCGCCTTTTGGCGTCGACCGAGGACGGGGGGCTGGTGATCGAGTGCCCCCGCGGCCCCGGTCCCGCGTCGGCGTTGAGCGTGGGCGTCGAGGTGGTGCTGTACCTGATGCAGGGCACCCAGCGGATGAAGGCCCGCTCGCGCGTGGCCGCCGTGGGGGCCCACGCGCTCAACGAAAGGGTGACGGTGCCCGCCGCGACGCTCGAGCGACCACGGGACGTCGCCTCGGCCCAGCGGCGGGAGTGCTACCGCCTGCCGACCGGGCACCTTGACCTGCCGCCGGTCCGGCTCACGCCGCGGGTGGAGGTCCCCAACTTCGACGGCTGGGACGCGCGGATGCTGGACCTGAGCGACCGTGGGATCGGACTGGTGCTGCCCATCCCGGCCGAGCGGGCGCTGCCGCTCATCGACCGCGGTGTCAACCTGGACCTGCACCTGGCCGAGAGCGGCGACCCGCTGCGGGTCAAGGCCCGGGCGGTCCGCGTGTTCCCCGATGCGGAGGGCCGGGCCTGCCTGGGCATGCTGTTCGAGCACGACGCGATGTCCGAGCAGCGGGCGGCACAGCGGGCGATCCAGGCCTTTTCGATGGAGCAGCAGCGTCGCGAGCTCCGCAGGATCCGCGGCACCGCGTAGCGGGGGGGTGGCTCGTCGCCACGCCCGCCGAGCGCTCATGCATGCGGGACCGTGCCGCGACATCAGGGTTTCAGACCCCCGCGGGAAAGAACCCGCAACATGCTTGAAACAGCAGGCGGTGGGACAAGAGACCCGGGCCGGTCGGACAAGCGCCCGCAGCGGCCCCGTTTGCCAACCGCCTCCTGTGTCGTACCCTCCACCCGTGGATACTCCAACCTTTGACATCGCGATCATCGGCGGCGGCATCGTCGGCCTTGCGACCGCCTACCGACTCACGCGCGACCGGCCGGAGGTCGGCGTGGTGGTGCTGGAAAAAGAGCCGCGCGTCGCCCACCACCAGACCGGGCACAACTCCGGGGTCCTGCACTCGGGGATCTACTACAAGCCCGGCTCGCTGAAGGCGACCAACTGCCGCGCCGGCAAGCGGGCCATGCAGGACTTTTGCGACGCTCACGGCATCGCCTACGACTTGTGCGGCAAGGTGATTGTGGCCACGCACGCGCGCGAGCTGCCAAAGATGCGGGCCATTCTCGAACGTGGGATCGCCAACGGAGTGGACTGCCGAGAGATCACCGCAGACGAGTGCCGCGAACTGGAGCCCCACGCCGCGTCGGTCGGCGCCGTCCACGTGCCCGAGGCGGGCATCACCGACTACCGCGCGGTGTGCGAGAAGCTGGCCGAACTCGTCGCGGCGGGTGCGTCGGAGATCCGCACCGGCACCCGCGTGACCGCGATGGCCCGCACGGCGGACGGCTGGGTCGTCCAGACCTCCGGCGGGGCGGTGCGGGCCGGCCGCGTGGTGAACTGCGGCGGCCTGCAGAGCGACCGGGTGACGCGGATGAGCGGCGTGATCCCCACCGCGCAGATCGTGCCCTTCCGCGGCGAGTATTTCGATCTCACACCGTCTGCCCACCACCTGTGCAAAGGCTTGATTTATCCGGTGCCCGACCCCGCCTTTCCCTTCCTGGGCGTGCATTTCACCCGCATGATCGGCGGGGGGGTGGAGTGCGGCCCCAACGCCGTGCTGGCCCTGGGCCGCGAGTGCTACGGCAAGTTTCAGCTGAACCCCCGCGACCTGTGGCAGAGCCTGACCTACCCGGGCTTTCTGCGCATGGCCGCGAAGCACTGGAAGATGGGGGCCGGCGAGATGTGGCGCAGCTACTCGAAGCGAGCCTTCGTCAAGGCCCTGCAGCGCCTGATGCCCGAGATCACCGCGGCGGACCTTGAGCCGTGCCCTTCGGGGATCCGCGCCCAGGCCCTGCGTCGCGACGGCGAGTTGGTCGACGATTTTGTGATCGACGAGGCCGACGGCGTGGTGAACGTGAACAACGCGCCCAGCCCCGCGGCGACGGCGTCGCTGGCGATTGGATCGCAGATTGCGCAGCGGGTGGAGGGTTCGCTTCGTTAGAGAGCGCTGCCGGCGAGGTGTTAGGTGTTAGGTCTTGGGTGTTAGCAGGAGCGCTGACGCGGTCGTCGGGATTCTTGGGAGGGCGAGGCGCCGACCGAGCCGACGTTCCACGCGACCCGGGCTCGGTCGGAGCCTCGCCCTCCCAAGACGCGGGCGGCAGCAGAGCGACAGTACTCACGCTTGCGTCTTCCTAGGACCTAACACCTAAAACCTGACACCTTGGTGAGTCCACCACGACGCCGCCAACTCAAATCGTCCCCGTCCAGTTTGCCGGGCACAGCAGCACCGGCATGTCCGCCTGCCGGATGATGTTCGCCGGCACGTCGCCCGCGATCAGGCGCTTCAGCACGCCTTTGCCGGTCAGCCCCAACACGATCATGGTGCAGCCGCGGGCGCGGGCGGTCTTCAGGATCGCCTTGGCGGTGTCGTCGCTGAACAGCATGACCCCCTCGGCCTCCAGGCCGGCCTCTCGCAGCTGGCTCACCAGCAGCGCCAGCGTCTGCTCGCCGCGGATGTTGGCGTCGTTCTCAGTCTCGTCCTCGTCCTGCATGGTGGTGACGTGCGACACCAAAGCCTCGGCGCCCAGCCGCGACACGAGGTCCGCGATCGGAGCCGCCAGCTTCTCGCTCGCCCAGGGCGAGGACACGGCGATCAGGACTTTGCTCTTGCTCACGGAGGGGGCACTCAAATCGGGGGTGGTGGCGGGTTGGAACCCGGCGGCGGAACCTGAAGACGGCACCCATCGTCGGCACCCGTCGTCGGGCCCAAGTCCAACCCGGTGACCCGCGCTCGCGGGCCCGCAGAACCGGACGCGACATGATATCCGGCCGCACCCGCTCCCGCCCCCGGGCGAACCCGGGCTGCGGGGGGGCGTCCACCCCCCCTGATCACTGCCTGATCACCACCTTCCTGCGCCGGGCGCCCCGGGGGCTCCCCGGAGTTGCCGCGGGGTTGCCGCGGGGCGGCGTGGTCCTGGATCGACCACGCTGTGAAGCGCATCCGGACGCCGGCGCGGGTCCTACGCTCGGGTATGAACGACCCCATGCCCCGCCCGCTCTACGCCGCCCACGCGACGCACGGCGGCCAGACCGTCGCCGCCGACGACGCCCCCCCCGCGGCCACCACGCTGGGGTCCTTGCGTGAGACCGCCTACCGCTACCGCACCGTCAAGCAGGAGCTGCGCGAGAACCTGATCCGCCGCCTGCGCGACGGGACGGAGGTGTTCCCCGGGGTCCGCGGTTACGAACAGACCGTGCTGCCGCAGATCATCCATGCGCTGCTGTCGCGGCACGACATGCTGTTCCTGGGGCTCCGCGGCCAGGCCAAGACGCGGATGATCCGCCTGCTGCCGGGGCTGCTGGACCCGTGGATCCCGGTGATCGACGGGCTGGAGGTGCCCGACGATCCGCTGTGTCCGATGACCACCCTGGGCCGGCGGGCGATCGCCGAGGCCGGCGACGAGACGCCTCTGCGCTGGATGGCCCGGGCCGAGCGTTTCAACGAGAAGCTGGCCACGCCCGACGTCACCATCGCCGACCTGATCGGCGAAATCGACCTGGTCAAGCACGCCGAGGGCCGCTACCTCTCGGACGAATCGACGATGCACTTCGGGCTGATCCCGCGAACCAACCGCGGGATCTTTGCGGTCAACGAGCTGCCCGACCTGTCGCCGCGGATTCAGGTGGGTCTGTTCAACGTGCTGGAAGAGCGCGACATCCAGATCCGCGGTTACCCGGTGCGGCTGGCGCTGGACGTGTGCCTGGTCTTCAGCGCCAACCCCGAGGACTACACCAACCGCGGACGCATCGTGACCCCGTTGAAAGACCGCATCGGCTCGGTCATCCGCACGCACTACCCCGCCACCACAGACCAGGCGATGCAGATCACCGCCGAGAACGCGTGGACGCAGCGCGGCGCCGCGTCGGCCCACGGGACCGGCGGTGCGACCGATGATTCCGACCTGCCCCGCGTGGTGGTGCCGCCGTACCTGCACCGCGTGATCGAAGAGGCGGTCACCCTGGCCCGCGGCTCGTCTTACATCAACCAGGCGTCGGGCGTCAGTGTGCGCACCTCGATCGCGTGTCTGGAAAACCTGGTGAGCAGCGCCGAGCGCCGCGGCGTGATGACCGGCGAGCCGGTGGTCGCCGCCCGCGTGTCCGATCTGGCCCACGTGCTGACCAGCACCCGCGGCAAGATCGAGCTGCTGATGGCCGACGATGGCGACAACACCGAAGACAAGCTGGTCGAAAGCCTGCTGGGCGAAGCCGTCAAGGCGGTGTTCGGCGGGCGGGCCGACGCCGACGCGTTTGCGGCGGTGAGCGACCAGTTCGCCGACGGGCTTCGGCTGACCGTGGGCGACGATGTGCCGGCTGAGGCGGTGGTGTCGAGCCTGACCCAGGTGGACGGCCTGGCCCAGGCGGCCCGCGATGTGGCCGGGCTGCTGGATCTCGACGCCGACGACCCCCAGATGCTGGCTTCGGCCGGCGAGTTCCTGCTGGAGGCCTTGTACGTGAATAACGCGCTGTCGAAGCAGCGGCGGGGGACCGCCAGCCGGTACAGCCGATAGGGTTGTTACGGCGACGCCGGCGCGGGATTGAACCGGGCTGGGCGTGGCCGCGTAGGCATCCGATCGACGGGACCCGGCGTGACGTCCCCTCCCGCAGCCCCCGCAAGGCGACCCCATGACCCTTCGATCTCCACGTTTCTTCTCCAGCCCGAGCCGGGCGCTCGCAGCGTTTGCGCTGTCGATCGCGCTGATCCCGGGGCCCGGGGCGCAGGCCGGCTCGGCCGAGTGGAGCACCAGCTTTATAGACGCCCGCACCGCGGCGACCACGGAGAAGAAGGACCTGCTGCTCCTTTTCACCGGTTCGGACTGGTGCCCGCCGTGCATCGCACTCGAAGAGGAGATCCTCGACGATCCCGCGTTCGACGACCCCGCGAACGCGGCCTTCGTGCCGGTGCTGCTCGACTTCCCCAGCGACAAGCCCCAGCCCGACGCGACGCGTCGTCAGAACACCATGCTGCAGTCGCGGTACCAGATTCAGGGGTATCCAACTCTGCTGCTGACCGACGCCACGGGCCAGGTGTACGCCACGGCGGGCTACGAGCCCGACCTCGCACAGCGCGGCCCCGCCGCCTACGCCGCGCACCTGATGCAGCTGCGCAGCATCCGCCGCGCACGCGACACCGCCTTCGCCGAAGCTCAGGCGGCCGAGGGCCTGGACCGGGCCCGTGCGCTGGACCGCGGGCTGGAGGCCGTGGGGCCCGAACTGGCCGCGGCCTTCTATACCAACGTGCTCAACGACGTCGTGGCCCTGGACCCCGACGACGAGGCGGGGCTCAGGTCCAAGTACCAGCGGCTGCTGAGCATGCAGTACCTGGATCAGGAGCTCGCCGCCGCGGTCGAACGGCTGCAGTCCGGCGAACTCCGCGGGGGGCTGGACGACCTTGCCGCAATCATCGATACCTACCAGCCGCACGGTGAAAAGCTGCAGACCGTGGAGTTTGTGAGGGCCCAGGCTCACGACCTGCTGGGAGAGCCCGCCGAAGCCAGGGCTGCATTCGAACGCTCAATCAAGGCCGCCCCGGCCTCGCCGGCGGTGCGGGATATCCGCCAGGAGATGGGACGGTCGGCCGAAGAGGCCGCAGAGACCGGGGCCGCACAGTAAACCCCGCGGCGGCGTACTCCGTCACTCACGCGTCAAGACGCAGCGGGACCGGCGGGGGCCTGCTGAGCAGCGCCGCCAGGTGCTGGGCGAGCCGGGCAGGAGCGAACCGTTCGTCGCTCGCCGCGATCTCGTCGGCCGACCACCACCGATGCTCCATCAGTTCGTCGCGTTCGTAGTCCAGCAGCCCGGCGTCGCTGACCCGGTGGCGGTTGACGCGGTGGACGAAGAATCGCTCGCGTTGCTCAAAGCAGCGTGTGCCCCAGCGGATGGTGACCGCACGCTCCCAGACGTGGCGGTCCAATGGGGTGTGCAGCCGCAGCCCGGTCTCTTCGCGCAGCTCGCGTCGCGCGGCCTGCGCAAACGTCTCGTCGCCGTCCAGCCCGCCGCCGGGCGTGACCCAGAACGAGGTGTGGTGCACCCGGTCTTCGAATCGAAACAGCAGCACCCGGTCCCGGGCGTCGATGAGCAGCACGCGGCCCGCCCGCCGGGGCGGCTCGGTGGGCACCAGCGGGCTGGACGGATCCGCCATGCGACAGCCCGGGCGATACGAGGAGAAACGGGGCTGCCGCACCGGGCGGCGTGGGTCACGCCTCGAGCGTGCGCAGGCTCAGGCCCACGTCGGTCAGCCGGTCGCGGATCTCGACCAGCGACGTCATGCCGAAGTTCTTCACGCCCATCAGCTCGGCCTCGGTCTTCATGACCAGATCGCCGATGCTGGTGACGCCCAGAAGGGCGAGCGCCTTGCGGGCCCGCACGCTGAGGTTCAGCTCGTTCACGCTCTTGTCCAGCGTGCCGTCGCTGTCGCCCTGCTCGCTCTTGATCTGGTCGAAGACCTGCTGCTTGACCTGGGCCTGGTGGCTCTCGACGCTCTGGCCCAGGCGCAGGCTCTTCTGGGCGAGCATGGTCTTGATCTCTTCGAGGCTGGCGTCGCCGAAGTTCTTGAAGCTGCGCAGCTCGGCCTCGGTGACTTTCAGCAGGTCGCCCAGCGTGCGGATGTTCATTTTACGCAGCGCGTTGCGGGTGCGGACCGAGAGCTCGAAATCGGTGACCGGCGTGTCGAGCAGTGCCGAGTGCTTCTCCTGCTTGCGCTCCTGCTCGTCGTCGATCAGCATCGCGCGGGATTCAAGGATGTCCTTGATGTACAGCCGGGCCCGGGGGTGGTTCGGCTCGGTCGCCAGCACCTGCCGCACGCAGCGCTCGGCCTGCGGGTACTTGCCGCGGTCCTCGTAGGACACGGCCAGGTTGATCAGCACGTTCAGCGACGGGTTGGGGACCTTGGCGCACTCTTCGTAGAGGTGCAGGGCCTGGTCTTCCTCGCCCATGAGGTCCAGGTTGTAGGCCAGGCGGAAGCAGTTTTCCGCGTCGTCGGGGTCGGCGGTGTAGGCCGCCTCGTACTGCTCGACCGCGCCCACGCGGTCGCCCGCCTGCTCCTGCTCCCAGCCGGCGTCGAAGTACTTGCGGGCCGTGGCCTGGTCGCGGTATTCGGAGGCGGGCAGAACGTCAGACATCGGGCGGCTCTCGGGGTGGGGGGGGCGGGTGGCGCGAATCGACTAGTTTAGGTGAGTGCGAGAGGGGGGGCAAGCCGCAATGGCGACCCGAGATGGACCTGCGGCGGCCCGCAGGCCCATCTCGGGTCGCGTGCCTGCGGCACCTCCGACGCGCAGCGGAGCAGGGGGGCCGGGGCCACCCCGGACTCCGACCCGCGGGCGCCTCACGCGAACCTTCGGTTCGCTCATTCCGGCAGTTTGGGCCGAGGAGGACTCGGTGCACCCGACTCCGCAGTGAAACCGACCCGGGCACGTCGGCGCAGCCGACGCGGCCCGGAGTGGGGGCCGGTTGTCCGGCGTCGCGTCCCCAACCCACCCGGGAGGCCTCCGCAAGGGGCCGCTGGTGGCAAAGCCACGTGTCGGGCTCGAACCGACGACCTGCGGTTTACAAAACCGCTGCTCTACCAACTGAGCTAACGTGGCACACTGTCTTAACGCTTCGCAGCACACGCCTTGTGTCGGCACAGCCGACGGCGGTTCCGAGTGGGGGCCGTTGTCCGACTCGCCTCCACGATTCACTCAAGAGGCCTCCGCGAGGACCGCCTCTGGCGAAAGCCACCGACTGGATTTGAACCAGCGACCTGAGCTTTACGAAAGCTCTGCTCTACCACTGAGCTACGGTGGCGTACCGGGGCGGGATTGTCGGGGGGGCGGCCGCGGCTGTCAACGCCCGTCCGCCCGGCGGTCTGGGCCACGCCGGACGGCCTGACCGATAACCACGGTAAGCCCCGGCCGCGAAAGCGTTCGCGGTGCCTGTGCCCACCGCCCGACGGTCGAGAACCCCTCATGACAAGCCTTGCCGCCCCCCGCTTGCGTCCCCGCCCCCTCCGCGCCTGGCGAAGGGCTGCCGCCCTGGCGCTCGCCGCCGCCGTGACCGCCGCCCCCGCCTGCCGAGACCAGCCCGTGACCCTTCCCGATTCGACCCCGGCGGCCGCTTCCGCCCCGACCCCACCGCTCCCGCAGCCGCCCGCTGCCGCCGCCGCGGTCCCCGCCTTCGAGGTGCTCGACGAGCGGAGCGACCGCGTCGTCGCCCGCCTGCCCAACCGCATGATCCTGGTGGCCCAGGCTCTGCGGACTGCGCCGGTGGTGTCGGTGCAGGTCTGGATCAAGACCGGCTCGCTGTACGAGCAGGAGCACGTCGGCGCCGGGTTGTCGCATTTTCTGGAGCACCTGATCTCGGGCGGCACCACCACCAGCCGCCCCGAGTCGGCGTCCACCGCAACGCTGGGCCGCATCGGCGCCCAGACCAACGCGGCCACGTCGCTCGACACCGTGCGCTACTACATCAACACCGCGTCGGCGCACACGACCGTCGCCATCGACCTGCTCTCGGACTGGATGCAGAACAGCGTCATCACCCAGGCCGAGTACGAGCGCGAACGCGACGTGATCCAGAGCGAGTTCTCGATGGGGCAGGGCGAGCCCAACCGCATTTTCTGGAAGCTGACGCAGCAGGCCCGCTTCGCCGCGCAGCCCGACCACCCCGGTGCCCACCCGACGATCGGGTACCTCGACGAGTTTCTGACCGTCACGCGTGATCAGATCCACGCGTTCTACAAGCGTATGTACGTGCCCAACAACATGGTGATGGTGGTCGCCGGCGATATCGAGCCCGCCGAGGCGATCTCCGAAATGGCCGCCCGCTGGGCCGATGTTCCCGCCGCCGACCTGCCGGAGCTGTCCTTCCCCGCGTCGGGCCCGCGGGCCGCGGCCGAACCGGTCACCGTCGAAGGCGCCGCCGCCGTGTCGCGTCAGCGCGAACGTCTGCTGTGGCCCGGCGTCAAGCTGGGCGCCGAGCACGACTTCGCCCTCGACCTGCTGGCCGCGGTGCTGGGCGGCGGCGAGTCTTCGCGGCTGGTCCGCGAGCTGCGTGATGAGCAGCAGCGGGTGACCCGCATCAACGCCTTCAATTACTCGGCCCACTGGGGGGCCGGTTTTTTCGGGGTTGACTACGAACTGGCCGCCCCGGCTCAGTCCGACGCGGTCCGGGCCGCGGTGGCTGCGCAGCTGGACCGGCTGCGGGTCGAGCCGGTCACCGACGCCGAGCTGGCCCGCGTGAAGCGCCGCGTGCTCGCGTCGGCGGTCATGTCGGGGCAGACCGCCGCCGGCCGCGCGGGCGAGCTGGCCGGCGACGTCATCGCCGCCGCCGACCCGGACTACCACGCGCGCTACGCCGCGGCGGTGCAGGACCTGACCGCCAGCGACCTGACCGCGGCCGCCGCGGCCTTGCTCAACCCCGACGGCGCGTCGCGGGTGGTGCTGCGGCCGGCCGGGCCCGGCGAAGAGGCGGTGGTGCCCACGCGGCCGCCGGCGGGAGCGTCCGACGAGATGGCCGCCGCGTCGGTTCCGCGCGAACGCATCGCCCTCGATAACCAGCGCCTGCTGAGTCTGCTGAAGCTCAACCTGGCCGAGGGCGGCAACGCGGCCCCGCCCGCCGAACTCGACGCCCCGCAGATCCGCCGCCTGCCCAACGGGCTGGCCGTGATCGTGCAACGCAGCACCGCCGTACCCGCGGTCGCGTTGCAGTTTTACACCCTGGGCGGCCTGCTGGCCGACCCGCCGGGGCAGGAGGGGCTTTCGTACGCCACCTGGACCATGCTCGAACGCGGCACGCAGCAGCGCTCGGCCAACGAGCTGGCAGAGGCAGTCGAAGACCTGGGGGCCGGGCTCTCCACGCTCAGCGGCAACAACACCGCCTACGTGCAGGCTTCGGCCCTGCGCGACGACTGGCCCGCGGTGCTGGGCCTGATGGCCGAGGTGCTGACCGAGCCGGCTTTCGACGCCGACGAATGGAACCGGCTGCGGCCGCGGCTGCTCGCGGGCATCGACCGGGCCACCGACACCTGGTCGGGCGAGCTGAAAGCGGTCTTTCGCCGCGCCTACTACGGCGACCACCCCTGGTCGCAGCTTCCGCGGGGCCGGCGCGACGCCGTTGATTCGTTCACCATCGCAGCGCTGCGGGCGCACCACGCCGCGGCGCTCACCGCGTCGTCATCGGCGCTGGCGGTGGTCGGCGACGTGGACCCCGAGCAGGTTTTCGCCGAGGCCGAGCGGCTGCTGGGCGGGCTCGCCGCCGGCGAGCCCGTCACATCCTGGCCCGCACCGCCGACCCCATCTCCCGGGCTGCGCGTCTCGTCCAGCCCCAAGCCCGTCGCCGCGGTCAAGCTGGGCTACGGCCCGGGCATCACCCGCGACGACCCCGACTACCCCGCCGTGCAGGTGCTCTCCCGCGTGCTGGGCGACTTCCCCGCCGGCTGGTTGCAGCAGGAGCTGCGCGGCCGCGACGGGGGGCTGGTCTACGCCTCGGGCGCCGGAGCGCAGGTCGGTCTGGTGCCCGGCACCTTCGCCATGATCTTCAACGCCCAGGCCGAGACGGTCACCGAGGCCCTGCGCCGCACCGTGGCCACCGCCGCCCGGGCCCGCCACGAAATCGTCTCCGAAGCCGACCTGGCCCGGGCCAAGAGCAAGGTGCTCAGCAGCACCTTCCAGCAGCGCCAGTCCAACGCCGACCTGGCCGCCGGCATGGCACTGGATCTTCTCTACGGCATCGACGACCCGACGGGTGCCGCCTTCCTCGCCGCGGTCGAGGGGATCACCGCCGAGCAGCTGCGCGACGTCGCCCGGCGCCGCCTCACCGACCCGCCGGTCGGCGTGCTGATTACGGGGAATGAACTGGACGAGGCGGAGCTGAAGGCGATCGTGGAGTAGGAGGGCCCGAAACCCGAAGCCCGCAACTCGAATGCCGAATGACGACATTCGACATCATACGGATCCCGTCTGGGTTCTCACGCCTTTGAGGGGGTGCCGCTGGCGGCTTGTCCGCCAGTGCTTCCAAGCGGCAGGGGCACTGGCGGACAAGCCCCCAGGGGCACACGGCCGAGACAAGAACGCTTCAGGTTTGACGCGGGGTGACGCCGGCGGACGAGGCGACAGGCGGTAGCGGGTGGGCCTGGGTGCCGCCGCCGGTCGTGGGCAAGAGGTTGAGTTGTTCTGGGTGTACGCGAAGCAGGGGACGCCGAGCCTCCGAAGCGGAACCCAGGCCCGCCCGCTACCGCTTATCCCGAACCACCACCGCGTACGCGTTGTGGTTGTGGATGCTCTCGTAGTTGTCGCTGCTGACCTCGTACCAGCTGATGCGGTCCTCGCCGTCGAGGGCGACGGCGAGGTCGCGGACGATGTCCTCGACGAACTTGGGGTGGTCGTAGGCGTCTTCGGTCACGAACTTCTCGTCGGGACGCTTGAGCACGGCAAACACCTGCGTGCTGGCGCACTTCTCCACCAGCTCGAACAGCTCTTCGATCCACATCGTCTGGCCCGCGACGAAGCGGACCTTCGCCTCCATGATGCAGCGCTGGTTGTGGGCGCCGTAGGCCGAGATCTCCTTCGAGCACGGGCACAGGCTGGTAGCCGGCACCTTGATGCCCATGACAAAGTCGTCCCGGCCGTTGCTGACCGCCTCGAAGCTGACCTCGATGTCCAGCTTGCCCTTTTTCTTCGTGACCGGGGCTTCCTTGTTGATGAAGTAGGGGAAGCTGAGCTCCAGGTGCGCGTCGGCGGCGTTCAGCACATCCTTCATCTCGCGGCACACGCTGCTGATGTCCTTGGGGTGCAGCGACTCGTGGTGGTCGTTGAGCACCTGTAAAAACCGCGACATGTGCGTGCCCTTCTGATGATGCGGCAGCGACACGTACATGTTCACGTTCGCGACGGTGTGTTGCGACCCGCCGGTGGGGGGGCAGTGCAGCGTGATGGGGTAGCGGATGTCCTTGACGCCGACCTTGTTGATCGCCACGTTGCGGGTGTCGGCACTGCCCTGCACGTCGGGCATGGCGGTCGGGTGGGCGGGGTCAGGCATGGGCGGGGCTCTGCGGGAAGAGTTTGGAGGTGGCGTCGGGACGGGAAAGTCGGGCATGTTAGGCGGCCGCGGGGACGCGGGCGAGCCCGCCGCGGGGGTCTATAGTCAAGCCATGAAGCTCTACACCCGACGCGGCGACACCGGACTCACCGACCTCTACGGCGGGCGGCGGGTCAGCAAGGACAGCCTGCGGGTCGAGGCCTACGGCACCGTGGACGAGCTGAACAGCCTGATCGGTCTGGTCCGCAGCACCGGCGGCCCGGACTCGGTGCAGGGGCCGCTGGAATCCATTCAGAGCCGCCTGTTTGAGATCGGCGCCGACCTCGCGACGCCCGAGCCCCCCGAGGGCGAGGCGCCGAAACGCAGCGTCCCCCGCATCGGCGACGAACACGTGGCCGAGCTGGAAGGCTGGATCGACGACGCCAGCGGCGCGGTCCCGCCGATGACGCACTTCGTGCTGCCCGGCGGCACCGAGCTGGCGTCGCGGCTGCACGTCGCCCGCTGCGTCTGCCGCCGCGCCGAGCGTTTGTGCGTGGCGCTCGCGCACGCCGAGCCGACGGGCGAGGCGTTGGTCATCTATCTGAACCGCTTGAGTGACCTGCTGTTCGCGATGGCGCGGCGGGCCAACGCCGAGGCGGGGGTGGCGGATGTGCCGTGGATCGCGCCGGGGTGATCTGACGAATCAAGCTGCTCGATGAAGCCGGAAGGTACCGACACCTTTACCTCCCCTCGATCAGATTCCTCATTCGCATTGATAAAACGCAATACGGCACCGCTCACGCGGACCACGGAGTTCGCGAAGGCCACGAAGGCCACGAAGAAAGACAGGGGACGCAAGCGGAGGGGAATCTGCAAGGTTTTATCCCGCTGCCGTCCCGGAATCGATGGCACCCAAGGCAGGTTTGGCCAAAGATTTCACAGATTAAGAAGATGAGAACCAGCGAGGCCGAAACACGGACCGCATCCCAGAGGACACCCGCGCCTTCTGCCTTGAATCATCTTAATCTGTGTGATCATTGGCTAAAAACCTGCCTTGGTATCTCGCGGCATCGGCTAAAGTTTTTGACCCCATCCCAAATCTGCCTTCGAACCTTTTTCGCCTGTATCGCCGTCGTCGCAATGATCCGCCCGTGGCTTTGCTTCCACGTCAATCCCTGGCAGGGCGGCGTGCAGATCCACGTGCCAGCCCTTCTTCGTCACGTTCCCGTCAATGAGCGACTCAGCTTCCAGCGACGCGATCGTGCCGAGCATGGGCTCGTGCAGCGGGGCGGTGAAGGTCATGGGTTCTTCGCTGATCGGGTGCTTGATGCGCAGCAGCGCGGCGTGCAGTGCGGGCACGCCCATGACCAGTTCGCCGGTGGCGATGCGGACCTTGACTTCGGCTTCGATCTTCTGCCCTTCGGGCTTGGTGCGGGCGAAGTTGAGCAGTGGCCGGCTGCCGGCGGCCATGGGCGGATCGGCCCGCTCGGCGTCGCCGACCGTCTCGCCGCCGTACAGCTGGTCGCCGACGATGGGGTAGCCCAGGTGCGAGAGGTGCACGCGGATCTGGTGCGTGCGGCCGCTCTTGAGTTCGAGCTCGACGAGGCTGAAGCCGCGGTACTTGCGCCGCACGCGGTAGTGCGTGGTGCTGTCGCGGCCGGTCTCGTCGTGGCGCACGGCGTGCGCCTCGCGGATGGTCGGGTGCTTGCCCAGAGGCTGGTCGATGACCCCCTGGGGCGGGTCGGGGCAGCCGTGGACGAGCGCGAGGTAGCACTTGAGATTGGTGCGGAACTCGAACTGCTTGCTGAGCAGGCCGTGGGTGGTTTCCTGCTTGGCGAAGATGATCACGCCGGTGGTGTTCATGTCCAGGCGGTGCACGACGCCGGGGCGCTGGTTGTCGGTGCCCGTGCCGGAGAGGGCGGTGTCTTCGCCCTTCTTCGCCAGGTGATACACCAGCGCGTTGACCATGGTGCCCGAGCGGTATTTGCGGGCGGGATGCACGATGATGCCGGCGGCTTTGTTGACGACGAGCATGTGCTCGTCTTCAAACAGGATGTCCAGCGGGATGTCTTCGCCGACGATGTCGACCGCGGGGCGCGGGGGCACGAGCACGGTGACGACGTCGCCCTCGCGCAGGGCGGCGGATTTTTTGGCAGGCCGCCCGTTGACGGTGACCGCGGCGATCTTGATGAGCTTCTCGACCTGGTTGCGGCTGATGCCCTTGAGCCGGTTCTGCAGGTACTTGTCCAGCCGCTGAGACGAGTCGTTGGACAGCCGCCATTCGCGCGGCTCGGCGCCGGCGGCGCGGAGCTCTTCGAGGGTGGTGGCGTCGAAACGCGACGGGTCGGCGGTGACGTCTTCGGCGTCATCGGGCTCGCCGCCGTGGTCCCCGCGCTCCGCGTCCGGGTCGACCGGAGCGCTCAGGTCAAAGGGGTTGTCGCGGTCTTCGGCGGACATGAGAGGGTCCGCGGGCGGGGCGGGAGGCGGCGCGGACGCCTACTCGGTGGCGGGGGCGGCATCGGGCGCAGCGGGCACAACTTCCGCGCCGGGCGCGGACGGGGTGGAGAGGTCGGGCAGGCCGTCCGCGTCGCCGAGCGGGGCCGCGGGCGCCGGGGCAAACCGCACCGGGGCGGGCAGGTCGTTCAGCATCGCCAGACGGCGGTCGGTGCGGGCGGTCCACGCGGGGAAGCGGTCACCGGCGGCCTGCTTGAGGGCTTCGTAGTGCTTGCGGGCGGCGTCGGCGTCGCGGCGTGACTCGGCCACCACGCCCAGCCCGTCGAGGGCGTTGAGGCGGTAGATGTCGTGCGGGGCCGACGCCAGCGCCGCTTGATAGCGGGATTCGGCGCGGGTGAGAAGCTCGGCAGCTTCGGGGGAGGTCTCCGGGTCGGCGAGCTTCTGGTGCTTGGCCAGGGCCAGGTCGCCGCCGCGCAGCTGGGCGAGGGTGCGGACCGCGCCGGGGTGGGCCTCGGCGACCAGGTCGACGAGGTTCTGTGAGTTGACGCCGTAGAGGTCGCTCCAGGCCTGCTCGCGGGCGGTGGACGTGCGGTTCTGCAGGAATCGGTAGCCGCCGAAGATCACGGCGAAGATCAGCAGGGTGGTGGCGATCCACGAGCCGTTGGCGGCCCAGAAGCGCTTGGCGTCGTCGATGAACTCGCTGACCTCGCCGGGCGCGGGCGCGTGGGGGTCGTTGGGGTCGAGCGGCGCGGCTTCGACACCGCCGGCAGCGGGTTGCTCGATACCGGCTCGGCGTTGGGCGCGGGTGAGCTGGTCGTCGGCGCGGGCGGGCGCGGCCGGGGGCGGTGTGGGGGGAGGTTCGGGGCTCATGCGGCTCGGGGTGGGGTCTCGCGTCCAAGGCGCCGGTAAAAGGGTCGCTTGGACGCGGTGGGGGCGGGCAGTGTCGGCGCGTGCACAGGCTGCGGGTCAGCGGGGCATCACGGGGCCGGGGCGTTCGGCGGCGGGGGTGGACGCGGCGCGGCGGTCGATCGCAATATTCAGCGTGACCTTGCCCCGGTCGCCGGTGATGGTGATGCGCAGGGTTTCGTTGCCCTTGGCGTAGGTCTGCACGGTGGCGTTGAGGTCGCCGGTGTCGAACCCGTCGACCTTCCAGCCGTAGTCGTCCAGGTTGCGGCGGAAGAAGGCCGCGGCGTCGAGGCGGTTGGCCCGCCCCTGGTAGATATGCAGCACGACCCGGTGGTTGCCGTCGGTGCGGCTCATGCTGCGGCTGGGCACGCCGACGAATCCGATGGGCTTGGGCACGTCTTCAATGGGCGACTGCGGATCGACCACGAGCCCCGCCGACGAGGGCTTGGGCAGCAGGTCGCCGTCGTCGGAGTAAGCGAAGACGGGGAAGGGGCCGCCGGCTCCGCGGCAGCCGGCGAGGGTGCCGCTGAGCGCGATCAGGCCGATCAGGAGGGCGGGGCGGAGGGGACGAAACACGTTCATGGCGAGCCTCGGAAGGGCGGATGATTGATCGGCCATTGTACCCAATGGCCGCTGCGCACGCCGCCTGCTGATGGCCAGGAGCAGGGTCGGCGTCGGTTGACCGGCCCGTGGCGCGTGACTATTCTTCTCGGTCCGGTGGCTCGCGCTGCCGCACGCTGGTGATCGTAGCTCAGTTGGTTAGAGCACCGGGTTGTGATCCCGGGGGTCGCGGGTTCGAATCCCGTCGGTCACCCTTCCGCCGCTTCGCCGTTTTGCCCCGCGGGCAAGCCGGGTCGTCACCATTACCATGCTTGCCGCACCCACCGAAGGCCTGGGCCGGTCGCTTCTCGACAAGATCGAGGGTTTCGGCGCGTTCGCGTGTTTCTGCGGGTCGGCGGCGGTGTGGGGGGCACGCGGCAGCGGCGGCTATGGGCGCGTCCGCCTGCTGCTGCCGCAGCTGTTCACGATCGGCGTCCGCAGCATCCCGGTGGTCATGCTGGTGGGACTTTTTGTGGGCGCGGTGATCGGCATCGAGACGTTCGCTCAGTTTGAGGCGATCGGGCAGGAGTCGCGGCTGGGCGGGGTGATCGCGCTGTCGGTCGTGAAGCAGATCGGCCCGGTGCTGGCGGCGGTGATGATCGCCGGGCGGGTGGGCGGTTCGGTCTCGGCCGAGGTGGGCACCATGCGGGTGACCGAGCAGCTCGACGCGCTGCGGGTGATGGGCACCGACCCGATCCAGCACCTGGTGGTGCCGCGGGTGGCCGCGTGCGTGATCATGCTGCCTGTGCTCACGATGTTCAGCAACGTGCTGGGCATCTTCGGCGGCTACCTGGTGGTGGCGATCCTGCACGGGGTAGACCGCACCGATTACTGGGAGTTCAGCGCCCAGCTGGTGACCAGCTGGGACGTGGTCACGGGGCTGATCAAGGCGGTGGTGTTCGGCCTGCTGATCGGGCTGATCGCCTGCTTCAAGGGCTTTCACTGCGAGAAAGGCGCGGCGGGGGTGGGCAAGGCGGCGACCGAGGCGTTCGTGTACGGCTTCATCGCGATCATCGTGGCGAACTTCTTTTTGGCGCAGTTTCTCAATCAGGTCTACCGCATGTTCCTTTCGGTGTGAGCGCACCGGAGGCGTCACAGCGCACGGTTCACATGGAGCGGGGGGCGGGGGTGCAAGAGCGGGGTGGGGTTGCTTTGGGGGGGCACGCCGAACTCGGCGCTAGCGGCGGCGGTCCATCTGTGGGCGGTGAGGCGGCTGGCAGGCGTCACCGCCGGGCGCGGGCGTTACAGACCGTTGCCCGGGGGGGCGGGATCATTTTTTTCGGAGGGCGGGGGTCGCGAAGTCGGCGGACCGGGGCAGAGTTGTGGGGCGACGCGGGAACGTTCCCCCGCCGCTCCGAACTTCTTCCGGCCCTCACCCTCAAGGACCTGCCATGTTGACCAAGACCACCCTCACCGCCCTGACCGCCACCGCCGCCACCCTTGCCCCCGCCCTCGCCTCCGCGGGCTCGGTGCCCGCCCAGCACTTTGTCTACTCCGAGGTCGTCTCGCAAGCCGATGTCTCCACCGCCGACTTCGTCCGCTCCGCGGTGGCCCTGGATGAGAACGGCCACGCCGTGAACACCGACAACGCGAACGGCGGCTACGCCGGTGCGATCGCCAACATCCAGTCGCGTTTCGTCGGCGACCTGCTGCTGATGTCCGGCACCAGCCACAGCAACCACGTCGGCTCGTCGGCCTTCTCCGCGTTCTACCACGAGGTCCGCACGTCGATCGACGCCGCGAAGACCACGATCTTCTCGCTGTTCGTCTCGCCCGAGGTGATCGACGCCGGCTTCGACCGCGAGCTGATGTCGAGCCTGGAGATCAAAGACGGCAACGGCAACGTGGTGGACATCTCCGCTCAGCTGGCGGCCCTGAACGCCGACCCCACCGCCCGCCTGCTCGAGATCGAACTGGGGCCGGGCGCGTACACGACCTACCTGGGCACCGGCAGCGGCGTCCGCGCCGACCAGGAGTTCCAGCTGCGGAGCACCGTGGTCGCCGCCCCCACCCCGAGTGCGGCCCTCGCCGGTCTGCTGGGCCTGGGTGCCCTGACCAGGCGTCGCCGCAAGCAGGCCTGAATCCATCAGGTTCTGCCGGTTCCGGATCACTCTTGAAGACCATCGAGATGCCCGCCCCCGACCTGGGGGCGGGCTTTTTTGTGGGGAGAGGGCGCCGGCACGGGTCTGGGTTCTCGTTCTCCGACCGCACGGCGGTTCAAGTCAGGATCAGCGAAGTGCGCAAAGAGCGTAAAGAGCGCGAAGAAAAACGGTCGCGGGGCACTCGTGTCGAGCCCCACGACCATTCGATCGCGTTACGACGCATCGGTCGGAAAAAAACCCGGTTTGCCTTCCCTCGCGATCTTTGCGCTCTTCGCGTGCTTTGCGAGCCCTGTCCTGGACCGGGGGGAAGGGCTCAATCGCCCGAGCCGACGCCGGGTCGCCACAGGTAGCACGGGCCGTTCAGCGTCGCGGGCGGGAACAGCTCGCCCAGGCTCAGCAGGCTGACGTGCACGTCGCCCGTGCCCCGCCGCGCGTAGGGCGTGGCGGGGGACGACAGCGGTCCGTGGTAGATGACCAAGTCGGCGTGCTCGACGCCCGCGAGGGTTTGGGCGCGGGCGAAGGCGTCGCGGATGTCGCCGAGCGAATCGACCAGGCCCTCGGTCTGCGCCTGGGTGCCGGTGAACACGCGGCCGTCGGTGACGGTGTCGAAGCGGTCGGCCGCGATGCCGGGGCGGGCGTCGCGGACCACATCGCGGAAACCCGCGAAGAAGTCGTCGACCAGGCCCTGCAGCACGGCTCGCTGTTCTTCGTCCAGCGTTTCCAGCGGCGATCCGCCGGCTTTGTGGGGCCCGCTGACCAGGGCCTGCGCCTCGACGCCCCAGCGGTCCAGGGCCGGCCGCAGGCTCAGGGTCTGCAGGATGACGCCGATGCTGCCGGTGACGCTGGTGGGGTAGGCCATGACCTCGCTGGCGGCGCAGGCGAGGTAGTAGCCGCCGCTGGCGCCCACGTCCATGATCAGCGCCACGACCGGCTTGCCGGTGCGGGCGCGGTACCGCTTGACCTCCCGGTACATCATGTCGCTGGCGGTGACGGTGCCGCCGGGGCTGTTGATTCGCAGGATCACCGCCGCGACTCTGGGATCGGCGGCGGCCGCATCAAGGCGGCGGGTCAGGTCGTCCACCGGATTGGACCCGCCGCCCAGGAGGCCGCCGGTGCGTGCATTGACCAGCGTGCCCGACACGTCCACCACCACCACGCGCGGGCTGCCCCACCGCCCGTCGCGCTCGATGGCGGTGGCCCGCAGGGCGTCGCCGCCGGGGGCCAGGCCCACCACGACCGTGGCGGGCTGGCAGCCGATCAGCGCGACGGCGGCCACCAGAAAGAACAAGGCAACGCGGAGGAGCGGTGGGTTCATGGTCCGACAGCGTAACCCGCGGAGTCAGGGCACGGCCGCCTCAAACCGGACGGCGGGTCCGGCGATGCCGTCCGTCTCGACAGACGTGCCGCCCCCGCCCTGGTCAACGGCGTCGGTGATCAGACGCGACGCGTCCATCCCCGCGGCAATCAGGGCTGCGCGGACCGCCTCGATGCGTTGTGCCGACAGGCCCACGACCGCCTGCCGGTCGAGGTCAACCCGGTCCAGAGCCCAGGCCTCCATCGCTTCGAACGCGGGGGGGCTCGCGGCTGCGGCCCCGGGCGCGGACTGGGGGGTGGGGAAGGGGTCTTGTGCGGACCATCCTTCTGGCCGGGCCGGTGCCGCCGGGCCGGCGCCGGGATCGGCGTCGGGGTGTGTTTCTGCGTACCACGCCGCGATGGCCTGGGCGTAGCGGGCGTCGTTCGGCGGGGCACCACCGTCGCGGGTGGCGATCTGTGCTCGCAGCGCGTTGCGACGCAGCGCGGTCTCGTCAACGCCCGCCGGCGCGGGCACGGCGACCAGTTGCAGGCCCAGCGCGGGCCGGTCGGCCAGCGCGGCGGCCAGCTTCTCGATCGGTTCCGCAGCATCCGGGCCCGGCTGGCTGCTGCCGGGGGCGAATGCGACGGCGGGCATGCCGCCGCCGCTTGCGCCTCCGGCCCCGTCGCCCCCGGCAAGGGCACCGCCGAGCAGGTTGAAGGGTGCGGCCACGATCGACTTGATGAGGTTGCCCACCGCGTACCAGATCAGCTTGCCGACCGAAACGCTGGGGTCGTCAAGGGGGCCGGCCACCGGCACGTCCGGGGGCTTGATATTTCCTTTGGAGTCTTTGAGAATCGCGACGGCAAGATCCAGCGGAAGCTTGACCGCGTCGGGGCTTTTGACCTTCTCGCCCAACTCGAAGTTTTCGATTTTGAGGGGGACGACCGTGTTGAACTTGAAGTCGCCGACCGTCACGGCGTTGCCGAGCGAGAGCTTGCCGGACGCCAGCTTGCGGCCGACGTAGCGTGCGCTCAACCCGCTGAACGGCGCGAGCGGCAGGTTGTCCAGCTGGTAGTCCAGCTGGGCCCGGGAGTTGTTCAGGTCCGCGACGTCGGGGGCCAGGGTCCCGCTGAGCGTGAAACGGCCCGAGTCCTGAAGCCGGGTTTTGAACGCCAGCGCGGCGGGAGCGGGCGCGTCGGGTCCCAGGTCCAGCTCTTTCACCGTCAGTTCGCCGTCGGTGGATGCGAAACGCAGCGGCGGGTCGACCCCGTCCACCAGCACCAGCGCGTCCATACCGGTCTGGTGCAGCCGGCCGACGCGCACGCGGTAGGGAAGGTTGAGGGCCAGCGGCTGGTAGGCGTCGGGATTGGTGGCGGCGCCGGTCTCTGCGGAATCGGCGGCCTCTGCGGCGCCGGCAGCCGCGTCGCCGGCGCCCGAGTCGGCTTCTGCATCGCCGCCGCCCAGGTCGAAGGCCACCGCGCCGGTGAGCCCATCGCCCTCGAGGGTCGCGATGTCCAGCGTGCTCGCGGCGTGGTCGAACGCGATGCCGCGGACCGCGAGGGTCTCGCAGCTCAGCAGCGGCGCCTCTGCGACGGCGCCGTCGACCCGCAGCGCGTCGAGATCGAACTCGCCGTTGAATGTGGCGGAGCGCAGGCCGCCCGGCGTCTGTGCCGGGTCTCCGCCGGCGTCAACGGTCGCCTTTCCGCGCAGGCCGATCCGCCCCGAAGGCAGCGTGGCCCCGGGCATTGCCCAAGTGACGTAGGGCCCGGCGGGGGTGAGGTCCAGGCCCGCAATGGTTGTCTCGATCTCGGCGGTGAGGTTCTGCAGGCCCGCGCGACCCGAGGCCCCGAGGGTCCCGGGACCGGGGTCGAACGAGCCGCCGTCGGGCGTGGCCTGGGCCAGGGACAGCGTGAACGGCACGTCGTAGCCTTCCGCACTTCGTATCGGTCCGGCGGTCAGCGTGACGTCTTGCAGGCGGACGTCCGCGGGCGTGGGCGTGGACGCGTCGGTCAGGCGAAGGGCGTAGCGCTCGACCGCGACCGATTCGACCTGGACGTCCCAGTCTTGAAGCAGGTCGTTGACCACGCGGTCGATGCCCTCAACAACCGGCGTCCACGGGGCCGGCGCGGCTGGTTCGCCGGGGTCCGGCGCGGGGTCCGGCGCGGGGTCCAAAGCGGGGTCCGGCGCGGCCATGGGGACCGTGTCGGCGGGCGTCGTCGGCGGCGGACCAAACGCGTCGGCCTTCACGGCACGGGCCAGGGTCAGGCCGCCGTCGGCCTCGCGGACGAGCCGCAGCGTGGCGTCGCCGGTGGCCACGCGTTCGAGCCGCGCGGTGCGGGCCACGGCGTCGACCGACAGCCCGGCGACGGCGAGGTTCAGGCCCTCTACCACCGCGACGCCGTCCTGCTCGACGCGGAGCCCGTCGACGGCAAACGTTCTCAGTTCCAGGCCAACCCGCGCGGGAGCCGCGGCGGGTGCCATCCCGTAGGACAGGTCGAGCCCCAGCGTGCCCTGGTTCAGGTGCAGCGCGCTGAAGCGACCGACGTACGGCTGGAACAGCGAGAGGTCCACGCCCCTGACCGTGAGCCGGCCGTCGGAAGTCAGCGGGTTCATGAACACGGTGCCTTCCCAGTCAAACTCCGCGCCGCCATCGGCCACGGCGTGCAGGCGGTGCGGGTTTTTGTGATCGGCAAGGGTGTCCAGCTTCGGGATGACGAACGTCAGCGGATTGATCTCAAAGCGGAAGGTGTCTTCCGCGATCATTTGGTCCATGAACATCAGATGGGCGTCGGTGACCGCCACGCGGCCCACCCGGACGCGCGGCCATTTCGGGGGCCCGTCGGCCGGTGGCGCTGCCGCCGCTTCGGGCTCGGGCGCCGTGGGGTCGGCCGCCCTGACAAGCCCCGCCAGGTTGATCCGGCCGTCTTCCAGCAGTTCGGCCTGCACGAACGGCCGGTCGACCTCGACCGCGCGGAAGACCCAGCCGCGCCGCACCAGGCTGGAGGCCTGCAGGTTGCCGTAGAAGCGTCCGAGCCCGAGCACGCGGGTGCCCGTGGCGTCCTGCACCGCCACGCCCTCCAGGGTCAGCGACAGGGCAAAAGGGTTGCAGCGGAACGTGTCGACCGCGAGCGTGCCGTTGAGTTGGTCGTTGGCGGCGGGCACCGCCCACCGCTGCAACGCCCAGGGCACCGCAAAGAAACCGCCCAGGGCGTAGAGCACCAGCGCGATCGGGGCGGCAATCAGCAGACGCCGTCGCCAGCGTCCGATACTGCGGCGGGCCGGACGGTCTGCTTTCGGGGGGGATGCCATCGCCCCATCGTAGCTGGCGTTCCCAGCTCTCCCCGGACGCCGGACGGGGCGCGCACAAAGGCGGGACCGAGTAGGAGCGGCAGGATTCGAACCCGCGACCGAGCCATTATGAGTGGCCAGCTCTAACCACTGAGCTACGCTCCCGGCCGGATCAGCGTACCAACCCGCGGCGCGGCGGTGGCGACGGGCCGGGGCAGGGGGCGGTGCTCATCGTCCGGCTTGCCGGGCGGCTTTCCACGCCTGCGGCGGGCCCGCGGGAACGCCCGTTCGGGTTGGGCTGACCCGGGTGCCGGGCGCCGCGGACGTCGCGATCCGTTCTTATCGGGCGGGCGATAACCCCCCCGAGCGGAGGGGGGCTGGCTGCGGGTGCTTCAGCCGGGTCAGGCAGGGGTCGATAGCGGGAGCATTCGCCAATTGCCTACCTCCGTCGCCACCCGCGGCGGCTTCCCGGAGACCCCCATGTCGCTTCGCCGCCTGACCACCGCCACCCTGCTTGCTGCCGCTCTGGGTTCGGTGGGCTGCTCCGCAACCCGCCCGGCCCCGACTGACGCAGCGCTCGGACACCACCCGCTGCTCGTCGAGGTGGCGCAGTTCGAGGACGCCGCCCCCACGGCGGTGGCGGTGTCGACCGAGGGGCGGCGTTTCGTCGCCTTCCCGCACCTGGACGCCCGTCCGACGCTGTCCGTCGCCGAACTGGACGCGTCCGGTGAGTTGCGGGCTTACCCGGGGCCGCAATGGAACGTCTGGGACGGCCGTCCCGGCCCCACCGCTCGGCGCAGCCTCACCAACGCGCAGGCGCTGACGGTGACCCGGAGCGACGCGGGCGAGAGCCTCTGGATCCTCGACGCGGGGCAGACCGGCGCGGCGGGCGTGTTTGCCGGCGGCGCCAAACTGATTGAAGTGAGCCTGGCGGATGACCGGGTGCTGCGGGTTTTTTATCTTGACCACCGCCGCGAGCTGGGTCGTGCGGCGCGTCTGACCGACCTCCGGGTCGACGCGACTCGCGAAGTGGCCTACGTCGCGGACTGCGGCAACCACGCGGTGGTGGTGGTGGACCTGAAGAACGGCACCGCGCGTTCGCTGATGGGCGGCCAGCCGGTGACCGGCCCCGAGGCGGGGGTCGCGCTGCGTCTCACGCTGCGGCCCGACCTCCCCGAACCGGAGGAACAGGCCGAGCCCGTGCCCGCCGCGGGGGTCGCAGCGATCGAGCTCTCCGCCGACGGCGCGACGCTGTTCTTCCACGCCCGTGCCGGCCGCACGCTGTACGCGGTGCCCACCGCGGCGCTGCGGGACGACTCTCTGAACGACGCGGACCTCGTCGCCCGGGTCGAGCGTCTGGGCCGCACCGGCTCGGCCATCGACGGCATGGTGCTCGACCCGTCGACCGGCGACCTGTACCTGTCGGCGGTCGAACGTCGCGGCTTGCGGGTTCGCCGGGCCGACGGCACGTTCGAAGACGTGCTGGGCGACGCCCGCTTCCGCTGGCCCGACGGACTGGCCATGGGCCGAGACGGCTACGTCTACGTGGCCGACTCGGCCCGGCAGTACCGCCGCCCGTTCGCGGACGACTCGCGGACCGCCGAGCCCGGCACGCTGATGCGGTTCCGGCCCGTGGCCGTCGATGACGCGAAGTTCGCCGCCGTCGAGGCCCGCCGTCTGGGCCACGCGGTGGCCGCGGCCTCAGATGAAGCCGAGGCGGCCCGCATGCGGCTCGATTCCTCGCAGGCGGCCCACCGCGGCGAGGCGCTGCTCCTGGCCTGGCAGAACGAGCGGCTGGCCGCGCTGGAAGCCCGGGCCACGCAGGCGGTCTCCGATGATGAGCGTGCGGCGATCGCGCCCGAACTCGATCGGACCCGGGCCCGCGTGGCCGCGGCCGAGCAGCGGGTAAACGCCGCCCGCGGCCTTGCGGCCGCCGCCTCGACCCGGGCGGGCGACCGCCTGCTGGACCTGGCTTACCAGACCCGCGAATTGAATTACGCCCGCGCCGCCGTCGACCTGACTTTGATGGCCGAGCGCGGAGGCGACGCCGGTCCCGCCGGTATCGGCGTGGCGGACGTTCCGACCGACTGAAGCGCTGCGGGTTACCGCTTGCGGGGCGGAGGAGAGAGAAGCCCCCCGGGGTGGTCCGGGTCCGCGGCGAAAGCCGCGGACCCGGATTTTTTTTTGCATGGGTGGTTGGCTACCCCGGCCCGTCACCCAGCACCGACGTCGAGTCGGCGGGCAGGTGCACCAGCTCGCCGCTGCCGCGCCGCACGATCAGCCCCGCGTGTGGGTCCAGGTCCACCACCTGCCCGGTGACCAGGTTCCCGCCGCTGGAAAAACGCACGGGCCGCGACCGCAGCGTGGAGCGTTGCCGCCACGCGTCCAGGAGGTCCTCCAGCGGCCGGTCGCTCAACGCGTGATCCATCCGGGTCAGCAAAGCCAGCATGACGGCCAGGCGGCACGCGGGCGTGTCTTCGCGGGCCAGACCGGTCGCGGTGTCACGCAGCTCCGGCGGCAGGTCGACGGCCCGGGTGCTCACGTTGATGCCCACGCCAACGATCGCGGAGCCTGCGACCTGCTCGACCAGAACTCCCGCGATCTTGCGGCCGCCCACCACCACGTCGTTGGGCCACTTGATGTGGGCCCTGCGTCCGGTCCGCGCCAGCCAGGCGTCCAGCGTTTCGGCGACCGCCACCGACGCCGCAAACGCCAGTCGATCGGCCGTATTCGCGCCCGCCGTGTAAACCACGCTGAGCGCCAGGCCGCGGCTGCCGGGCGACTCCCAGCGGCGTCCCAAGCGGCCGCGGCCCGCGGACTGGTGCCCCGCGGTCACCACCAGGCCGTCGGCGCGGCCGGGGTCGGCGGCGACGCGACGCCGGGCCGCGTCCTGGGTGCTGGTGGTCTCGGCGTAGACCTCCACGCGGCCGACCCGCGACGGGAACCGGTCTTCAATGGCGTCGGCCCATCCGGCCAGCGGCGTCTCGCACGCGTTCGACACCGGGTCGGGGGCCGGGTTCACGGCCGGCCGCCCGGCGCGATGTCCAGGCCCAGATCGAGGTTGATCGACGAGTGGGTCAGCGCGCCAACGGAGATCCGCTCGACCCCGGTCTCGGCAATACCGCGCACGGTCTGCAGGGTCACGCCGCCGCTGGCTTCCAGCTGAACCTCCGGGGCGGCCGCGTCGCGCAGCGCGACCGCCTCGCGCAGCACGTCCGGCACCATGTTGTCCAGCAGGACGATGTCCACGCCGGCGGGCAGCACCCGCGCCAGTTGCTCCAGCGTGTCGACCTCGACCATCACGAACTTCAGCCCCGGTACCTCGGCCCGGGCCCGCTGGGCCATCGCCGTGAGCGTGGCGGTGTAGTCGTCCAGCGGCACGTGGGCCAGGTGGTTGTCCTTCACCATCACCGCGTCGTAAAGCCCCATGCGGTGGGTGCCGCCACCGCCGCAGGCCACCGCGTACTTCTGCAGGGCCCGCAGGCCCGGCAGGGTCTTGCGGGTGTCGTAGACGGTCGCCCGGGTGTGCGCGACCTCCCGGGCGAAGGCTGCCGCGTGGGTGGCCACCCCCGACAGGTGCCCGAGCAGGTTCAGCGCCACGCGTTCGAGGGTGAGCACCGAGCGGAGCGGGCCGTGGAAGCTCGCCACCGCGTCACCGGGTCCGAGGGTGGCGCCGTCGACGGCCGTGGCGTCCAGTGTGACCGTCGGGTCGTAGGCCGCGATGACCGCGGGCAGCAGCGCAAGTCCGGCCACCGTGCCCGGCTCGCGGCTGACCACGCGCGCCGAGCACGTCTCATCGGCGTCGACGAAGAGTGTGGAGGTGGCGTCGAACCCGGCGGGGCCCAGGTCCTCATCGCGGGCGCGGCCGATCAGCTCCGCAAGCTCGTGGTCTGAGAGGTACGCGTGGAGGGCGGGCATGGCGGCAGTTTACGCCGACTCCCCGCCCGACCCGACCCGGGTTACGCGAAGGCCCGGTAGATCATCCGCAGGCCGGCGGCGGCGGCCCCGGCGTACATGATGAGCGTGAAGGGCCGCTCCGGGCATCGGCGGTGCAGCCAGAGCCCCAGCACCGCGCCCACCGGCACCAGTGGCAGCAGCAGCGCGGACGCCCGCAGCGTGCCACGGTCGATTACCCCGAGCGCCAGGTAGCCCGGCAGCTTCATCAGGTTCAGGACAAAGAAAAACACCGCCAGGGTGGCGACCAGCTGCGCCTTCTTCATCCGCTGGTCCAGCAGGTACACCGACATGACCGGCCCCGCGGCGTGCGCCAGTGCGGACACGAAACCCGCAACGCCGCCGACGCCGACCGCCGCACGCCGGCCCGGCGGCACCCGCGGCACCCGGCCACCGGCGACGCGGAAGACCTGCAACGCGACCAGGGCCAGGCACACGCCACCCACCGTCACGCTCAGCAGGGCCCCGAAGCCCGCTGCGCCTTGGTAGAACTTCAGCAGGCCAGAGGCCGCGATGACGCCCACAAGCCCGCCCAGCAGGCACGGCCGGAGCACTCCGGCGCCCCCGCCCCCTCCCGGGCCCGCATTGAGCTGGCGGCGGTGCTGCCACACCGCAGCCACGTCGGCCGCGATCAGGATCGGCAGCATGACCCCCAGGGCGTTGTCCGCGTCGATCGCCGACGCCATCAGCGGCACGGCGAGGATGCCGATGCCCCCGCCGAAGCCCGACTTCGCGACGCCCGTCACGAGCACCGCCAGCACCAGTGCGGACATCGCCCAGGCCGGGGACACGCCTTCGGGGACATACTGGGTGAGGGGATCGAGAATGACGAAATCCAAGTGACAAATGACGAAACAGCTGCCGAAAATCAGGCCGGTTGGGGGCTTGGAGATCGCGGGGCAGACCCGCGTCGACAGGATTCGGCCCGCCGCGACCTCTTCGTTTCGTCGTTGCACGTTTCAATCATTCGTCACTCCGACCGCCCCGACCGGTCACGTCAGATACGTATAACCCGCCAGGCTGTCGTCGTAGAAACGACGCAGCACCGACGATTCTTCGAGGCTGATACGCCCGCGATTAAGTGCTTCCTCCAGGCCCCGGCGGAAGCGGCGCCGCAGCTCGGCGGGGTCGAACTGCACATACCCCAGCACCTCGGCGGCGGTGTCGCCTTCGACCACCTCGTCGATGCGGGCGCGGCCCTGCTCGTCGACCACCACGTGGACGGCGTTGGTGTCGCCGAAGAGGTTGTGCAGGCCCCCCAGGGTCTCCTGGTAAGCGCCGACCATGAAGATCCCGAGCAGGTAGTCGTCGCCCTCGAACGGGTGCAGGGGCAGCACGGCGGCGTGGTCCTCGGCGCTGTCCGGGCCGGCCACGAATCGCTGGATCTTGCCGTCCGAGTCGCAGGTGATGTCCGCCAGCACCCCGCGGCAGGTCGGCTCTTCGTCCAGCCGGTGGATCGGCATGACCGGGAACAGCTGGTCGATGGCCCAGCTGTCGAGCGCTGACTGGAACACCGAAAAGTTGCAGAAGTATGTCGCGCTCAGCCGCTCCCGGAGCTCGACCACCTCGTCGGGGACCGGGTCCAGTCCGTCGGCCATCGCGATCGCCCGGGCGCAGAGCACCATGTACAGCCGCTCGGCCAGCCCGCGGTGTTCCAGCGTGCAGTAGCCCAGGCTGAAAAGGCTGCGCGTCTGGTCGCGTGCCACCTCGGCGTCGTGCAGATACTCGCGCAGGTGCTCGGCGTCCAGCTCCGCGTGCGTCTCGTACAGCGTCCGGACCGGCGCGGGCAGTTCGGCGAGCCGCGCCTCGTCCATCGGCGGCGGGGCGGTAAAACATTCGGTGTTGGACCAGCCCAGCACGTCGGTAATGAGCACGCTGTGATGGGCCACCATGGCCCGACCCGCTTCGGTGACGATGGTCGGGGCGGGCACGTCCGCGCTGCGGCACACCTCGCCGATGTGGAACACCACGTTGTTGGCGTACTCCTGCAGCGTGTAGTTGACGCTGGAGTCGTTGCCGCTGCGGGTGCCGTCGTAGTCGACGCCGAGACCGCCGCCCACGTCGAGGTATGTCGGTTTGGCGCCGAGCTTCACCAGGCCGGCGTAGAGGCGTGACGACTCGATCAGCGCCGCCTTCAGCGCCCGCATGTCGTTGATCTGGCTGCCCAGATGGAAGTGGACAAGCGACAGCCCGTCGAGCATGTCGTGTTCACGCAGCAGCTCGACCATTTCCAGCACCTCGGTGATGAAGAGCCCGAACTTGCTGCGTTCGCCGCCGGAGGTGTGCCAGCGTCCCGAACCCGCGCTGGCCAGCTTGATCCGCACGCCCATCCGGGGCCGCACGCCGTGGGCCTGCGCCTGCTCGATGATCAGCCGCAGCTCACTGAACTTCTCCACCACCGGAATCACGTTGCGGCCGACCTTCTGGGCGAGAATCACCGCCTCGATGAAGCGTGCGTCCTTGAAGCCGTTGCAGATCACCAGCGTCTCGGGGTCATCCACCAGAGCCAGGACCGCCAGCAGCTCGGGCTTGCTGCCGGCCTCCAGGCCGAAGTTGTGTTCCGCTCCGAACGTGAGCAGGTCCTCGACGATGTGTCGCTGCTGGTTGACCTTGATCGGGTACACCCCGCGGTAGTCGCCGGTGAACGCGAACTCGCGCATGGCCGTGGCAAAGGCGTCGGAGACCGCCTGGAGGCGGTGGCCGATGATCCCCGGGAAGCGGAGCAACAGGGGGGTGGTGAGGTCGCGCTGCCGAAGCTCGTCGACCAGCTGCTTGAGGTCGACGCCGGCGGCGGGGGGCGATCCACCCGGGGGAGGGGTCCCCGCGAGCCCGTCGGGGTGCATGCAGGCTCGGCCGTCGGGGTTGACCGAGACGTAGCCCCCGCCCCAACGTTTCACGCCGTAGAGGTTAGCGCTGTCGTCGGGGGTCCAGCGGGGGGGGCGGTCTGGATCTGGCCCGCTGACGACGCTGTTCGGCTCGGGGCGGGGCTCACTGGGGTGACGTGCGGCGGACATTGGTGGAGTCCCTGAGCAGAAGAACCGGTGTCCGGACCGGCGTGGGGGCATGGAGGGCGGGAGCTCATCGCTCACGCGGCCCCGAGCTTGAAGGGGCGACGGACCATCACGAAAAACCGCCGCGGAGGGCGACGGTCTGAGGTCCCGAGGGGCTCGGTCGATGACGATGGGCGGCTCAGGCGCCGCGGCGACGCCGGGCGCAGCACGCCACGGCCGAAACCAGCAACAGCGCGGCGCTGGTCGGCTCGGGGGCGATGGTGAGGGTCAGCGCGTCAAAGTTGCCCAGGCGGTTGATGGACTGGGTGCCGACGCTTTCGCTGAATGCGTCGAGCCGGGTGTTGACGGTGATCCCGACTCGCAACATTTCACCAGAGATGCCGGCTTCGGTGGCAGCCTGGGCCGCAAAGTCCAGTGTGGTCGCCCCGTTCCACGACGCGTCCCGCAGTTCGGCACCGGCGTATTGCGTTTCCGACACGGTCGCAACCTGGGGGCTCAACGCAATATTGGCACCATATTGAGTCACGCCCGAGGCGTCGATGTAGTCGATAATCGTGGCGGTGATGCCGATCACCGTCCGGACGGACGTGGCGCTGGTGGCCTCTTTGTTCAGGCGGAACAGATCCAGCGAGCCGCTGGTGGTCACCGTGATGTGATCCAGCACGCTGCCGGGCTTGGCCACCAGGATGGTGGTGAGAAAATTGGTGACATCATCATCATCGCCGCCGAATGAGAACGCTTTAAACTCACTAAACAACGGCTGAAACGACAGCGCGTCGCCAGAGATGGCAGGTTGGTGGAGCAGCGCATCGCCCGACTGCATGACGTTGCGATAGGTCACCGAGTCGGCTTCGAGGTCCCCGTAGTTTGCTTCCACGGCGGTCGCCTGAGAGCCGATCAAAAGAAGCAAGGAAGCAGATAGCACGGCCCCGACATTGAATCTAAGCTTTTTAAAGGAAATCAGCACTTTCTCTCTCTCGTCTCAATGGGTTCATGTTGCCTTGGTGAATGTCCCGCAAGCTTCGCCAGAACCGGATGCTTTGTCAAATAAAAACCCGCCGTCTCCGGCGGGTCATCAAGATGTGGTCAGGTCGCAAGGCTTCAGGCAGTGCGGCGGCGGCGACCGATCAGGGCGACACCACCCAGGCTCAGCAGAGCCACTGCGCCGGGCTCGGGCACGGTGATGGTGACACCGTCGATGTTTTTCTTATCGACGAAGGCCACCGAACCATCTTCGCTGATGGCCAACAGCTTGTTGTCGAGCGAGACGCGAGCCTTGGTAATATTGCCAGTGATGCCGAGTTCCGACATCGCAAGCCCCTTGATGTCGACCTGAGCTTGACCGCTCCACGCCGTACCAAAATCGGTGCCGTTGGAAAGGTTGTCGCTGAGCAGGGTCACGTTCGAGGTGATCTGCGAAGTGCCGTTGAAGGCGACTCCGTCGACTTCCAGGACGTTAACGGAAAAGACAACGGCCACGCCCACTTCTGTGGTGGCGGTGCCGGCACCCACCAGGTCGTAGGCGCCGCTTTCTTCCAGAATAAACGACGTGATGGCTTGTCCTGGTTTCGCACACAAGATGAATCCGAGGGTGCCGTCGATCAGTTCGACCGGACCCGCACCCGGGCCAGAGGACTGGCCACCGGACGATTGGGCTTCGAAGTCAGCGGGCGAGAAGGAAAGCGTGTCGCCGGTGATGACCGGCGCACCGAACAGGGGATCGTCGTTTTCGAACACCCCCACATAGTCCACAGTGGTGCCGGAAAAATCACCGTAGTTGGTCGCAGCGACGGCATTCGATGCGGCGACCGCGGTGACTGCGCCAGTGGCGAGCGTGAGTGCGAGGTTCAATTCAAATCTCATGGCTGGTTTCCTCCGTGTGAAACGTGTGAAGAGCAAGTCGAAGTATATTAGGGTTCTGAAGAGAGCCACAGGCTCCTGATCCATCCCATCGGCCCATCATAGGGTCGGCCCATCTCCTACGCAAGCGCGTGGTGTCATATTTTTTCAGCAAAATAAGCTGATTCGAGAACGCGAGAGCAGCTGATGAGGGTAAACCCTTAAATGCAGGCTCTTACATCTCGGACCGCGGCACCGCGGGCGGGCCGGCCAGCTCGCTGCGCCGCCGCTGGGCCTGGTCCATGTCCTCAGCGGTCGGGGGGCGTCCGGTGGCCATCATGTCAGTGAAACAGTCGAACAGGTACCGGCTGTCGTGGGGCCCGGGGCTCGCTTCGGGGTGGTACTGCACCGCGAACACGGGGTGGTCGGCGTGGCGGAAGCCCTCCAGCGTCTGGTCGTTGAGGTTGATGTGGGTGGGTTCGGCCCCGACCCGCTTCAGGCTGTCGAGATCGACCGCGAAGCCGTGGTTCTGGCTGGTGATCTCGACCTTGCCGGTCCCCAGGTTCTGAACAGGCTGGTTGCCGCCGCGGTGGCCGAACTTGAGCTTGAAGGTGTCGGCCCCCAGGGCGCGGCTGAGCAGCTGGTTGCCCAGGCAGATGCCGAAAATGGGCAGCTCGCCCATCAGCTGCTTCAGGTGGGCGATGGTGGGCTGCACCGCGGCGGGATCGCCGGGGCCGTTGGAGATGAACAGCCCGTCGGGGCGGTGTTCGCGGATGGCCTCGGGCGTGGCGTCGAAGGGCATGACGGTCACGTCGCAGCCCGTATCCACGAGGTTGCGGAGGATGTTGAGCTTCGCCCCGCAGTCGAGCGCCACGACCCGCCGGCGCGGGGCGGCCGCCGCGACGTGCCCCTGCAGAGGGGCCCAGCCGCCCAGGTCCTCGTCCCAGGTCAGGGGCTCGGTGCGGCTGACCTGGGCCACGAGGTTGCGGCCGGCGAGCGGGGCGGATTGCCGGGCGGCCTCAATCAGATCCGCGTCGGTAAGCGTGGCGTCGCTGGACAGCGCGGCCCGCAGCGCGCCGACGCTCCGCAGGCGTCGGGTCAACGCGCGGGTGTCGATGCCGGTGAGGCCCAGCACGCCCTCGGAGGCGAGCCACTGCCCCAGCGACTGCTCGGCGCGGTAGTTGCTGACCCGCTGCGCGAGCTCGCGGACCACGAAACCGCTGCACTGCACCCGCGAGGATTCCAGATCACCGGGGTTGACGCCGTAATTACCGATCAGCGGGCAGGTCATCGCCACGATCTGACCACGGTAGGAGGGATCGGTGAGGACCTCCTGGTACCCGCTGAGCGAGGTGTTAAAGCAGGCTTCGCCGGTCACGGTCTGCGGGGCGGTCGCGCCGAAGGCGCGGCCGTGAAAGACCGTGCCGTCCTCAAGGGCAAGACGGGCGGCGGGCAGGTCGGTGCGTGAAATGGGGTCCGATGGCGTGTCGTTTCGGGGCATGACCGAGGAGTCTAGCAGCCCGTTGAATGGCCTCGCGTACAGGGACAGGGACAGAAAAAAACCACCGCTTGTGCTGCGGCGGCAGATCAGAAGTCCGGCCACCGGGGTGGCCCGCGGCGCTACGCCCGGCTGGGGGATGCCGCGTCGCGGAAGATCGACGGCTCGTCGTCTAGCTGTTTTTCACGCGGGTCGGTCGGGGTGCCCGCGGGGGGCTCCGACGCCCCGGGCGTCGTCCCTTGGGTGTCCGGGCCGGTCTCGTCGGTCGCGGTGTCCCGCGGGGTGACCGTGGCGAGCACGGTGATGCCGGCCGCGACCTTCTGGCCCTGGGCCACCTGGACGGCCGGCCCCAGCCCATCGGGCAGGTAGACCTCGGTCGTCGAGCCCAGCTTGATGAGGCCGAGCCGCTGCCCCCGCTGGACCACCTGGCCCCGCTCGAGATCGCAGTGGATGGTGCGCGCGAGCAGGCCCGCGATCTGTCGGACCACGGCGACGGGATAGCCCTTGACGGGGTGGACCATGAGCAGGGTGTTGGAGGTGTTGTCCTCGGCCGCCTCGGGGTTCAGCGTGTTGCGGTATTTTCCGGCCCGGGGCGTGATCGAGGCGATCTTGCCGTGGCAGGGACAGCGGTTGATGTGCACGTCGAAGACCGACATGAAGATCCGCACGCACACCGCGGGGCCGTCGAGCGGCTCGAAGTGGTCCAGGCGGTGGATCGACGAGATCTTGCCATCCGCCGGCGCCACCACCGCGCCGCGCTGGCTGGGGATGCGGCGTTCGGGGTCGCGGAAGAACAGCAGCAGGGCAAGCGTCGCCCCCACGGCCACCACCGCGGCCACCCAGTGGCCCCGCAGGCCAAGCGCGGCCGCCACCATCCCGCCGGTGGCGGCGAGGGTCAGGCACTCACTCTTGGCGGATCGGCTAAGCATGGCACCCCGGGGGAACGCAACAGAGCAGGTTTCGGGGATGACGGGCCCGGAAAAAAGCACGGTCCGGCAGGGCGGGGGGCCGCACCACGGTTACGCCGACTTGCGGGCGAGGGTCATCCCGACAAAGCCGAGCACCGCGCTGAGCACCGCGAGGCCCAGGCAGAGGTAGAGCACGTTCATCGATGAGTTGGCGCTCACCAGCATGTCGAGCAGTACGCTGCGAGAGTCCATGGTGGCGGCGACCATCACCACCAGCGTCGTCAGCAGGGCGGCGATCGCTCCGATCAGCAGGCCGGCACCCATGGCGCTGCCGACGGGGTCGAAGCCCGCGGCGGGGGCGGCGTAGGTCGCCTCGACCGGCGACACGACCATGCCCGCGGCGCTGTCGCCGGGAAGGTCCATCGATCCGGGATCGTCTGAAGCCAGGTTGTCCAGTCCCGACGCGCCCGACGCACCGGTGTCCATCGACAACGCCCCCTCAAACACCCCCGATGAGCCGATCGATGAGCCGATGGAGGACTCCATGCCGAAATCAGCGATTGAGGCCCCGGTGCCGGTGTCGCCTCCCCCGGGGTAGATCTCGTCGAGCAGTTCGGCGCCCAGGCTGGTGTCGTCTGACTCGCGGGTCAGGTCGAGCAGTCCCGAGCCCGAGCCGACCGATTCCAAGGCCAGCTCTTCGTCGTCGATGCCCGCGGACGAGACGTGGGTCTGGGCCAGGGGATCGGCCGAGTCGATCTCGTCGGCCTCGAACACGCTGATGCCGGTGCCGCTCATGGAGTCGCCTGTTTTGGACCCTCCGAACTGCGTGCCCTCGACGAGGCTGATGGCGTCGGTGTCGTCGGGGCCGGGGTCGGCCAGCTCGATGCCCGAATCGGATCCGCTCAGATCGCTGACGCCCGTGAGTCCGTCTACCTGCTCACGCTTGAACATCAGCTTGTCGCGGTCGCGAAACTGCTGCAGCTTGCCCTCGGCGGCCATCTCCTTGATCTGCTCGGCGTCCAGGCCGAGTTTTTCGGAGGCTTCTTCAAGGGTGTAGAACATCTTGGCCATGGCGAGCTCCGGGGGGCGGCTTGAACTTGCCCCCGGGTCGGTGGGGGACGCAGCCTTGAGCGGCTGCGTCCCCCATCGACCCGGGGGCCGACCTCGACGCCCGCGACGAAGCCGCGTTGGAAGGGTCGGGTGAGGGAGTATTAAGGATACGCCCGGTCCGGAACAGTGACAACAGGAGCGGCGTGGGCGGCCAGAAGTTGGCCGCGGTTCGGTTCGAAATCGATTTGCCGGGAACGGGCACCGGCCGGGTTTTATCGGTCTGTCCGCCGTCCACCCCCGGCCCGCGGACATCGGCTCCCGAAGAAACGCTACCTGCGGTCCAGGAGGCGGTACTGCACCGCCTCGGCGACGTGAGCCAGCGCGACGCCGTCGCTCTGCTCCAGGTCGGCAATGGTGCGGGCCACCCGGCGGACCTTGTCGTAGGCCCGGGCGCTCAGCCCCAGGTCGGTCATGGCTTGCTTGAGCAACTCGGTGGCGTCGGGCGGAAGGGCGGCCAGGCGGTCCAACTCGCGGCCCGTGAGGGTGCGGTTGGTCCGCAGCGGGCCGCCGTTTCGCTCGGCCTGCACGGCCCGTGCGGCGACCACCCGGGCCCGCAAGGTCGCCGAGTCGGTGCCCGAACGCCCACCGCTGAGCTGGGCGAAGGGCACCGGCGGCACCTCCACGTGCAGGTCGATGCGGTCGATCAGCGGACCGCTGATCTTCGCCAGGTAGCGGTCCATCTGCCGCTGGCTGAAGTCGTCGGTCGGTTGGTCGCCTTTGGGTGTGGGGTTCATCGCCGCCACCAGCTGGAACTGCGCGGGGAAGCGGACGGTGCCGTGGGCCCGCGCGATGGTGACCTGCCCGTCCTCCATTGGCTGCCGCAGGGTTTCGAGCACCGAGCGGGGGAACTCGGGCATCTCGTCAAGAAAAAGCACACCGTGGTGGGCCAGCGAGACCTCGCCGGGCCGGGGGTGGCTGCCTCCGCCCACCACCGCGACCGGGCTGGCGGTGTGGTGGGGGCTGCGGACCGGCCGTGCGGTCAGCAGGGCCCGGCCCGGCGGCACCTGCCCTACGGCTGAATAGATCCGGGTGACCTCCAGCGCCTCGTCGCGTGACAGTGGCGGCAGGATGCCGGGCAGCGCCTTGGCAGACATGCTCTTGCCGGTTCCCGCGGGCCCGATCATCAGGATGTTGTGATTTCCTGCGGCCGCGATGGTCATCGCCCGCTTGACGCCTTCCTGACCGCGTATATCGGCGAAATCCAGAGGGGCCGACGCCGCGGCCAGGTCGCCGTCCAGGTCGGGCTCGGGGGTGGGGCTGATCACGTCCCGCCCGTTCAGAAAGGCCACGACCTGGCCCAGCGTGTCCGCGGCGTAGACCCTGACCCCATGCACCGCGGAGGCCTCGGCCGCGTTCTCTGAGGGCACCACCACCCCGCCGCATCCAGACCGGCGGGCCAGAAGGGCCAGATTGATGATGCCGTTGACCGGGCGCAGCCGCCCGTCGAGCGCAAGCTCTCCGGCGAACAGCAAGTCGGCGTGGTCGTCGCTCCGCAGCTCTTCTCGTGCCCGCAGCAGGCCGACGGCAATCGGCAGGTCGTAGACCGGCCCGGTTTTTTGCGTGTCCGCCGGGGCCAGACCAATCAGGATGCGGGCGTCCGGGAACCCGTAGCCGCTGTTCTCCATCGCCGAGCGGACGCGCTCGGCCGACTCTTTCACCGCGGCGTCGGGCAGGCCCACGACCGTGGTTTTGGGCAGCCCGGTCCGGGCCACGTCGACCTCGACCTCGCACGGAGCGGGCTCGATGCCCTGCAGGACGAAGCTCTGGACGCGGGCAAGCACATCCATACATTATCCGAACTGGCTTCGGCCCGCGCCGCACCACGCGGCGGCCGGTGTGCAGACGGGGATGCCCGAGAGCCGAGCGGGCGGGACCCTGAAAGACGATGAACTCCCGAGCGCGATCCGGGCCCCGCCCCCGAAGGCACGCGGCGGCGGGCGGGCGGCCTAAACCGCGGGACGTGATCGGTCGATGGTCTCTCTGTGAGGGTTGACCTGACGGGCGATGCGCCCGCCGACCCGCACGCCGCGGCACCGATCCGCGGCGCTCCGGCCCGCGGCGTACCCCCACCGAGCAGACCGATGGCGTTTGGCAAACCGAAAACACGGACCTCGCCCATCGGCATCGACTTCGGCGCCGACACCGTGAAACTCCTTCAGATCATCCCGGGCGACCCCCCGCAGCTGGTGGCACTGGCCGCGGCGACGGTGCCCGACGAGGCCCGCCAGGACGCCAACCTCCGCATGGCCTTCCTCGCCGAAGCCCTGCCCACGATGCTCCGCCGTCATCCCTTCCGCGGCCGCCGCGTGGTGCTGTCCATCCCGTCGTTCCAGGCCATGGTGCACAACGTGGTCGTTCCCGAGACCGGCGTCGATGACCTGGACGCGGTGGTGCGGATGGCCCTGAATGAGCGGCTGGGCATCGACGCCGACCGTCTGATCCTTCGCAACTTCCCCGGCGCAGAAATAACGCGTGGCGACCAGAAAAACCGCGAGGTCATCGTCTTCGGCGCCCGCCGCAGCGTAGCCACCCGCTACGCCGACCTCGCCAACCGGCTGAAGCTCGAAGTGGTGGGCATGCACGGCGAGGCGCCCTGCATCCTCAAGGCGTTCGGGCACCTCGATTCCGCCCGCGGGTCCGAGGGCCGCGGCCGTGCGGTGGTCTACATCGACCTGGGAGCAGCCAGCAGCAAGCTGATTGTGGCCCAGGGCGGGACGATGGTGCTCGCCAAGACGATTCACGCCGGCGGCGACACGTTCACCCGCCGCCTCGCCGGCGAGAAGTCCATTGATTTTGAAGAGGCCCGGCTCGCCCGCATCGCCGGGGGCGTCAATCCCGATACGGCCGTCGCCACCGCCGGAGATCCGGCCGCCGCCTGCGACATCACCGAGTGCCTCATCGACGAGCTGCGGATGACGGTGCGGCATTACGACGCCCGCTACCCCGAGCAGCCCATCGAGAAGCTCGTGTTCGTCGGCGGCGAGGCGAACCGCCGCGGTCTGGTCACCGAACTCGCCCGTTCGGTCCGCCTGGCCGCCCAGCTGGGTGACCCCTTCGCCCGCCTCTCGCGGGCGGGCGGCACTTCGGCCCCGCTCCCGATCGATCTCGCCCAGCCCCAGCCCGGCTGGGCCGTGCCCCTGGGCCTGTGCCTCAGCGAAGACGCGGCCTGAGCCGCCCCGACAAATTACCCCCCCCCCGTCAGTTACCCCCCCGTTAGACCCCACCCTTGGCGCCGTTGATTCGCCGCCCCGACCCTGGAGCCCGTCATGGCCGAGAACATGAGTTTTCTCCCCGAGGACTACCTCGAAAAGAAGATCGCCCGGCGAACCAACATCGTCTTTGTGGCGCTGTTCTCGCTGATGCTGGTCACCGTGCTGGGGGCCGACTTCGTCAGCCGTCAGCAGAGCGTGAAGATCCGCGACGAGCTGTCGGCGAAGAACCAGCAGTTTGAGCAGATGCGCAAACAGTTCGAGGAGATCGAGTCGCTGGAGGCCGAGAAACGCCGCATGCAGCAGATGGCCAACGTCACGGCCACGCTGAAGGACAACGTGCTGAAGAGCAACGTGTTCAGCGAACTGATCAACAACATGCCCTCCACGCTGCGGCTCGACAAGCTTAAGCTGGAGACCAAGGCAGACAAGAGCCGCACCGCCCCGGCTCCCAAGACTGCAATGGAGCGGGAGAAGCTGCGTCGCGCCGCGGCCACTGGCGACGGCAGCCCGCAGGTCCGCGTCGTGCCCACCGTGGTGGACCTCTCGCTGACCGGCTTTGCCCCCAACGACGTGGCGATTTCCGACTACATCGGGGCCCTGAACTCGCACCCGCTGTTCCGCGCGGTCAACCTGCAGTTCACCGAGGAGAGCAAGGACGGCGACGAGATCAGCCGCAAGTTCACGGTCGACTTCCAGCTGGATCCCGACTTCGACCCCACTGACTTTCAGCCGCTCCGCCGCGGCGGCCTCCAGGCCGACCCCATGAGCGACATCCTGCAGCTCACCCCCGGTCAGCAGGTGCAGACGCCCGCCGACCAGCTGGGTGAAGTGCCCACGGACTGATTCACTGCCCGGTCTGCCCGGTCCCCCGGCGAACCGAACCCGGCCCGACCCGATCCCCACCAAACCCCACCCGCGACACGCCCCGAACCGGCGTGCCCGACCCCGGAGCCCCACCATGCGATTCGGCCTACGCGAAGTCATCTACGTCCTGCTGCTGCTGGCCATGCCCGCCAGCGCCTACCTCACCGTATTCAAGCAGCGGGCCGCCGCGGACCTGACCGCGAAAGAAGAGATTGTCCAGGTCGACGACAAGATCAAGCGGGTGTCCAAGGCGACCGCCGCGATCCCCGACCTGGCCGCCGAGATCACCAAACTCCAGTCCGCGATCGACCACTTCCAGAGCATGCTGCCCACCGACCGTGAGGTCGAGACGCTGCTGAAGCAGGTGTGGGAAACCGCCGGCAAGCACGGCCTTAACACCAAGAGCGTGCGCCCCGACAAGATCGTGCCCGCCGCCCAGTACGCCGAACTGCCCATCAGGATGGAGATCGTCGGCGACTTCTTCGGCTTCTACGAGTTCATGCGCGAGATCGAGGCCCTGCCCCGGATCACCCGCATGCCCAAGATCGAAGTCGAACGCGACGGCAAGGAAGACGTCGGCCAGGTCAAGGCCAAGGTGACCTTGTCGATCTTCTTCGAGGGTGAGGACAGCCCGCCCCGCAGCTGACCCCGGCACGCTTCCCCGACGGCCTCACGGCCGCAACGACTCGTACGAACCAACCCGACCGACCCCGACCACGCCCCGAGAGGCACACCACGATGCAAGGCTTTGAAGACGATTTCGACGACGAACTCGAAGACGGCGTGGACGACCCCGAGTCCATGTCCCTGAGCGGCGTGGCCGGCGGGGGCATGCTCCCGGTCGACGACGATTTTGTGATCGGCGGCGGCGACGACGCCAAGCGCGTCACCCAGCAGTCGATCCTCATCGGCGTCATCGTGACCGTCGTGGCGTTCGGCGCGATCCTGGGCATGCGGGTCTTCCAGACCGACATGACCGCCGTTGGCGCGTCCGATGAGACCCGCAAGTGGATGGCCACGCTGGACAGCCGCCTGAGCAACCTGGGGAAGATGAAGGCCAGCGATCCACTGCACCCCGACCGGGTCCATTCAGTCTTCCGCGACACCGACGCGCTCATCAAGTTGATCACCGACGACCAGACGCTGATGCAGGTGCCCGTGACCCAGGTGCAGATGAACCCCTTCCGACCTGTCGAGGGCGAGGTCGCCGAGTCCGAAGACCCCGCCGCGCTGGCCGAGGCCGCGCGGCAGAAACAGCTGACCGCCGCCTACGACGCGCTGGACCGCATCGAGGTGCAGAGCATCCTCGGCGGCGCCACGCCGCGGGCCTTCATCGGCGGTGAGATTTACAAAGCCGGCGACGAGGTCTCGGGCTTCCGCATCAAAGCGATCAACCAGCGACACATCGTGCTGGAGATCGACGGCATCGAGCCGCGGCTGGGCGAACGCCCGCTGCGGGTGAGCATCCGCACCGACCGCTGAGAAAGTCTGCCGCCGCTCACGCCGACGGCTTACGGGAGAAACGCCATGAGCGACGACTTTGACCTCGATTTTGACGAAGCGGCAGCGCCCGACGGCGGCCCGGGCGGCAACCTTCCCGTGCCCACCTCGCAGGTGGGGCTCAGCGACATCTGGCGCCCCGAGGGCGGTACCGCGCTGATGACCGTGCGCGACCTGGGCCGCGTGCTGCAGGCCGAGGGCGTCATCGACGCCGCGCAGCTGGCCACGGCCCGCGCCAGCCAGGAGAAAGACCCCGGCCGCCGGATCGAGGACATCTTCCGCGAGATGGGTGTGTCCGAGCCGCCCATGCAGAAGGCACTGGCGGGCCTGGCCCACCTGCCCTTCGAGCGGGTCGAGGTCGGCAGCATCGAGGGCAACAAGTACGTCAACCGACTCGGGCTCAAGTACTGCCTGGACCACGACGTGCTGCCGCTGCGTTTCGCCGGTTCCCGCGTGGTGGTGGGGGTGGTCTACGTCGATGACCTGATCCTGCTTGACGAGTTGCGGCACAAGCTGAATCAGTCCGTCAAGCCCGTGGTTGTCACCCGCGGCGACATCCAGGCCGCGATCGAATCCATGCAGGCTGACGAGGCCGCTCATGACGACTCGGGCGAGGGCAACCACCTCGGGGCCGAGATGTCGATGGACGAGGTGCTCGAAGGCATCGACGAAGACGACGTCGAGGTGGTCGAGAACGACGAGGGCGACCTGGACCTCGAAAAGATGGCCGGCGAGTCGCCCGTCATCCGCTACGTCAACTACCTGATTTTCAATGCGGTGAAGGAAGGCGCCTCGGACATCCACATCGAGCCGCAGGAGAAGAAGCTGCAGGTGCGCTACCGCATCGACGGCATCATGTACAACACGACCAGCCCGCCGGCGCAGATGAAGAACGCGATCATCTCGCGTCTGAAAATTATGGCGAACCTGGACATCGCCGAGCGGCGCATGCCCCAGGACGGCCGCATCCGCGCCATGGTCCACGGCCGCAAGCTGGACCTGCGTCTCTCGACCCTGCCCATGGTGTCGGGCGAGAAGGCGGTCATGCGTATCCTCGACACGCGCAGCATCCAGGTTGACCTGGACGACCTGGGCATGAGCCACGACTGCCTGACCAAATGGAAACACGAGATCAGTCAGCCCAACGGCATCGTGCTGGTCACCGGCCCCACCGGCTCGGGTAAAACGACCACGCTCTACGCGTCGCTGGGCAAGCTGGACCGCAACAAGCTGAACATCTCCACGGCGGAAGACCCCGTGGAATACCACCTCTCGGGCATCAACCAGACCCAGACCCACGCGTCGATCGGCATGACCTTCGCCGCTGCCCTCCGCGCCCTGCTGCGTCAGGACCCGGACGTGATCATGGTCGGCGAGATCCGCGACAAGGAAACCGCGACCGTCGCCATCGAGGCGTCGCTCACGGGCCACCTGGTGCTCAGCACGCTGCACACCAACGACGCGCCCTCGGCCATCACCCGCCTGGTGAACATCGGCGTTGAGGCCTACCTGATCGGCAGCGCCATCAACGGCGTGATCGCCCAGCGCCTGGTCCGCAAGATCTGCCCCGAGTGCAAGTCCGAGCGCGACATCAACCCCATGGAGCAGAAGCACCTGGCCTCCGCGGGCATCGACCTGGACAAGGTGATGTACGGGGCGGGCTGTTCGAAGTGCCGCGACACCGGCTACACCGGCCGCCTGGGTATCTACGAGCTGCTCATCATCAACGACGAGCTGCGGGACATGATTGCCCGCGAGCCCAACGTGACCGAGTTCCGCCGGCAGTGCCTGGAGTTCGGCATGGTCAGCCTGCGGGCCGACGGGTACGACAAGGTCACCCGCGGGTTAACGACCGTCGAAGAGGTCCTTCGGGTCACCGAGAGCTGAGGTTTCGGCAGAGACGCGGCGGGGCGGCGGACCCCCGGACTGGCGTGCGGCTCGTCTGGCGGGCGCGGCGCTTATCGTGTGCGGATGGCCCACGCAGGTTCCACGACGATTTCTGTCCGGGTGCGCTACCCCGAGTGCGACCCGATGGGCGTGGCCCACCACGCGACCTACCCGGTGTGGCTGGAGATCGCCCGCACCGAGCTGCTGCGCGAACAGGGCGAGGCCTACCGGGCCCTTGAGGAAGCCGGCGTGTACTTCGTCGTCGCGCGGCTGAGCCTGCGCTACAAGCGGCCGGCCCACTACGACGACGAGCTGGACATCACCGTGACCTGCGGCCCCAGCGCCGGGGTGAAGCTTCACCACCACTACGAGGTCCGGCGGGGCGGTGAGCTGCTGGCCACCGCCGAGACCACGCTGGCGTGCGTGGATGGCGACGGCAGGCTCCGGCCGGTTCCCGAAGGGCTGCTGTCGCCGCGATCCACCCCCGGCTGAACCCGCGTCCCTCACGACCGAGAATGACCCCCGCCGTGCGGCTGGCCCCCGCCGCGACGCGCGGCGTCGGCGCGCCGGGGAACCGGGGCGGGCAACCACCCGAAGTAGAGCGGGGGGGCTCGGTGGTGGATCAGCTGCCGGATCACAGGCAGTCAAAGGACCGGGACGCGATGCTGGATGCCAACACGTGCTGGTTTGTGGGGGCGGTGCTCTTTATCGGCGTCGTCGCCGTCGGCGGGGCGGCGGTGGGCCGGGGTGCGCTCGGCGCCGTGCGGGCGTCGGTCGGGGCCGCGGTCGCCTGGATGCTGGCGTGGGCCTGGCTGGTCCACCACCCCGACGTTGCCCTGAAGTTCATCCCCGTCGAGTTGCTCAGCCGCATCGAGGGCTTCGGCGGCGTGCCGGCATTCATGTTTCTGCTCGGGGTGCTCTGGTCGCGCACCCGGCTGAGTCGCCAGCGCGTGGTGGTTGTCTGGGCGGCGGCCTTTGGAGGCATTTATTTCGTCAACGGCGGGCTGTGGCTGCTGCAGGACACCCCGACCTCGGTCATGGGGCACACCTACGCGGACGCCACCACCGGCGTGGTGCTGCAGACCCAGGACTACTCGTGCGTGCCGGCGTCGTGCGCGACGGCCCTCAACCTGCTGGGGCTGCCGTCCACCGAGGCCCAGATGGCCCGACTGACCGACACCCGCCCCGGCACCGGGGCCACCGTGTTGCGAGCGCTGCGGGGGCTGAATAAGCGTCTCGACGGGTCGCCGCTGCGTGCCCGCCTGCTCGCCCTGACGGCCCAAGGGGTTCAACACCTCAAACTGCCGGCCCTCACCCCGCTTCAGCACGAACGGACCCGGCGGCACATGGTGGTGATCCTCGCGTGCAACGACCGCGGGGTGTGGCTCATGGACCCGATGACGGGCCTCGACCAGATGGACATCGAGGCCTTCCGCTCGGTCTTCGTCGGGCAGGTCATCGTCTTCGACGGGCCCCGCCGGTTCGCGGCCGGCGGGGGGGCGGAACTCGCCGCGGACACGGTCACCGCCGCCACTCCGCGTTGACGCGGCCGTAGAAACCCCTAGGATTCCGGGCTTGCGCTGCGATGCCGCGGCCGCAAGCTCGCTGCGCGCCGGCCGATTGGGTGTGGCGCGCCACTCACCCCCGACCGCCCCCTCCGGAGTTTGAAACCCGATGGCCCGAACGTCTACCGCCCGCACCACTTCCCGCAGGACCCCTCCGAAGTCTGCCGCCGGCAAGCCGGGCAAAATGGTCTTCTACTTCGGCCAGAAGAAGACCGACGGCAACGCCACCCAGCGCGAGCTGCTCGGCGGCAAGGGAGCCAACCTCGCCGACATGACCCGCATCGGTCTGCCCGTGCCCGCGGGCTTCACCTGCACCACCGAGTGCTGCGACCAGTACTACCAGCAGGGCCGCAAGCTGCCCAAGGGGCTGATGGACCAGGTCCACACCGCGGTCAAGCTGCTCGAAAAAGAGAACGACAAGAAGTTCGGCAGCAACACCGACCCGCTGCTGGTGTCGGTCCGCTCGGGCGCCGCCCAGTCGATGCCGGGCATGATGGACACCGTGCTGAACCTGGGCCTGAACGACCAAGCCGTCGTGGGCCTGGCCAACGCCACCGGCAACGAGCGCTTCGCCTACGACTCTTACCGCCGCCTGCTCAATATGTACGGCGACGTGGTCATGGGCGTGGACCACCACGCCTTCGAAGCCGAGTTCGACAAAATCAAGAAGTCGCAGCGGGTCGAGCTCGACACCGACGTCGACACCGCCGGCCTGATCAAGCTCTGCGAGGCCTACAAGAAGGTCATCAAGAAGCATACCGGGCAGGCCTTCCCTCAGAACCCCATGAAGCAGCTGGAGCTCGGCATCACCGCCGTGTTCAGTTCGTGGATGGTGCCCCGCGCGATCCGCTACCGCCAGATCAACGAGATGGTCGGCCTGCTGGGCACCGCCGTAAACGTGCAGACCATGGTCTACGGCAACATGGGTGACGACTGCGGCACCGGCGTCGCCTTCACCCGCGACCCGTCGACCGGCCAGAACAAGTTCTACGGCGAGTTCCTGGTTAACTCGCAGGGCGAAGACGTGGTCGCGGGCATCCGCACTCCGCTGCCGTGCGACGAGATGCCCAAGTGGAAGGCGCCCAACGACAAAGGCATCGGCAAGCGGATGCACGCCGAGCTGATGAAGATGAAGAAGGTGCTGGAGAAGCACTACAAAGATGTGCAGGACATCGAGTTCACCATCGAACGCGGCAAGCTGTTCATGCTGCAGACGCGTAACGGCAAGCGCACCGGCGCCGCCGCGGTCAAAATCGCCTGCGACATGGTCAAAGAGAAGCTGATCACCGAGAAGACGGCCGTGAAGCGGATCCCCGCCAACGACCTGACCCAGCTGCTGCTGCCCTCGTTTGACCCCAAGGCCAAGAAGTCGGCCTCGCCGCTGACCGTCGGCCTGCCCGCCTCGCCGGGCGCCTCGTTCGGCGCGCTGGCGTTCACCGCCGAAGAAGCGGTGGAACGCACCCATGCCGGCGAACGCGTGCTGCTGGTCCGCCAGGAAACCAGTCCCGAGGACGTTGACGGCATGCACAGCGCCGACGGCATCCTCACCAGCACCGGCGGCATGACCAGCCACGCGGCGGTCGTCGCCCGCGGCTGGGGCAAGTGCTGCGTCGCCGGCGCCGGCGCCATCCTGATCGACGCCAAGGCCGGGAAGATCAAGGTCGGCGGCAAGTCCTACGGCCGCAAGGACGTGCTCTCGATCGACGGCAGCACCGGGGAGGTCTTCGCCGGCGAGATGGCCACCGTGACCCCCAAGCTGTCGGGCGATTTCGCCACCGTGATGAAGTGGGCCGACAAGCACCGCAAGCTGGGGGTTCGCACCAACGCCGACTCGCCGGCGGACGCCAAGCGGGCCCGCGATTTCGGTGCCCAGGGCATCGGACTGTGCCGCACCGAGCACATGTTCTTCGAGGGCGACCGCATCACCGCCATGCGGGAAATGATCCTGGTCGAGAACGTGGCCGACCGGCAAAAGGCGCTGAAGAAGCTGCTGCCCTATCAGCGCAAGGACTTCGTGGGCATCTTCACCGCGATGAAGGGACTGCCGGTCACCGTGCGTCTGCTCGACCCGCCGCTGCACGAGTTTTTGCCGCACGACAGCAAGGGCAAGGCGTCGGTCGCCAAGGCCTTGGGCCTCAAGCCCGCCCAGGTCGACCGCCGCGTCAGCGAGCTTCACGAATCAAACCCCATGCTGGGGCACCGCGGCTGCCGGCTGTCGATCACCTACCCCGAGATCCTGACCATGCAGGTCACCGCGATCGTCGAGGCCATGATTGCCTGCAAGAAGAAAAAGGTCGACGCCAAGCCCGAGATCATGATCCCGCTGATTGGCACCCGTGCCGAGCTCACGCTGCTGCGTGGCCTTGCCGAGCAGACCATCAAGGACGTCAAGGCCGCCAAAAAGTACACCGGCAAGCTGGACATCCCCATCGGCACCATGATTGAGATCCCCCGCGCCGCGCTGACGGCCGACGCGGTCGCCGAGGATGCCGACTTCTTCAGCTTCGGCACCAACGACCTGACCCAGATGACCTTCGGCTACAGCCGCGACGACATCAACGGCTTCCTGCCCGACTACATCGGCCAGGAAATCCTGGAGAAGGACCCGTTCCAGTCGCTCGACACCACCGGCGTCGGCCAGCTGGTGCAGATGGGCGTGGAGAAGGGCCGTTCGACCAAGAAGAAGCTCAAGGTCGGCATCTGCGGCGAGCACGGCGGCGACCCCGCCAGCATCCAGTTCTGCCACACGGTGGGCCTGGACTACGTGTCCTGCTCGCCGTTCCGCGTGCCCATCGCGCGGCTGGCCGCGGCCCAGGCCGCGCTGGCCTGAGCCGGCTGATTCAACCCAAGCAACGAAACGACCCGCGGCTCCCGGCCGCGGGTTTTTTTTTGCGGTCGGAAGACCCGCGGTCGTTGCGTTGAACAACTTCAAGGCATGGGGTTCGCTGCGCTCACGAGTTAATGAGCCCTGCTTCGGGCCCCGTTCAGGAGGCGTTGCGGAGCTCAGGCCCTTCTCGCGCGTGGGGCACCGAAACCGGATGAGGGCACCGAGGAAGGCATTCCAAGGCGCGAAACGCGCGTCTCTCCCAACCGCTTGCGTCAGATGCATTCCTCTGTGTTCTCATCCGGTCTCGGGGCAAAGCACTTGAGGCGCGTGCTGGGCGCGGAACCGTTTCGTGCCGGATCGCGCCACCCACCCAACTCGCGAGCGCAGCGAGCCCACCGGCTCGGGGTTGTCCGACCCGGCAGACCGCAGAACCCCACGAGCAACCTGCCCGCATCCGATAAGGCCCAGTTCGCTCTCTGCCCCCGCGGCTCACGCCGCCCGGGTGGCGCTCAATCGGCCTCCGCAATCCGCCGATGGACGCGGGATGAGCGCGTCCTCCAAACCCCTAGCCGACCACCCGGATCGCAAACTGCCCCGGCACGAGACGGACGCCGTCACCTGCGAGCTGGGGAAAATCCTGGACCTGTCGGGCAGCGGCATGCGCGTGCAGTTCAAGGGGCGGTGTCCGGTGAAGGTCGGCAAGACCCTGCCGGTCAAGCTGAAGACGCCCAACGGCAGCCTGCCGGTCACCCTTCGCACGATCTGGCGGAAGCGGACCGGCCTGATGGGCGGCTATCAGGCCGGCTTCCAATTCGTGGGCATCAAGCCCGCTCAGTCCGTGGCGCTCGCGACCATTGCCCGCTTCGGTTTCGTGTCGACCGCGGACGTGCAGCCCGGGGGCACCAAGCGGTCGTCGTCGAGCACCCGCAGCACGCCGGGCAACGTCGAGGCCAGCATCGTGATGGCCGAGTACTACGACCGGCTGGATCTGCCGCGTGACGCGACGATGGCCGACATCAAGGACGCCTACCGCAAGCTGGCCCGCAAGTACCACCCCGACGTGGCGCCGGGCGAGGACAACCGCCAGAAGTTCATCGCGCTGCGTGAGGCGTACGACCTGTTGTGTGACCACGTCAAGCGCGCGAGCTAGCGCCGGGGGCGGCTCGGCGGCACCCACACGCCACGCGGCCCGGGACGACCGCTGAGCCGGTCGCCCCGGGCCGCGTGGCGTGTCGATGACTTGTCGACCGCCGGCGACGGCGTCACCGCGGGCGAGGCGCGAGCCCTGGGTGTGGCGGGCTTCCAGCCTGCCACTCGGGCGTAGCCCGAAAACGCGTCTCGCCGCGGCGTGGCGACGGCAGGCCGGTAGCCCGCCCCCACAAGATCCCGAGGCGTCACACGCTACGTCAGCAGGCCGACCCAGGCGGTGGCCAGCGACCATGACCATCCGATCAGCACGCGGCCGACCAGCAGAAAACCGAAGACGAAGAGCATCAGCATGAAGCCCTGGTGCTTCGGGTCGCCGACGAAGTCGGCGTAGGGGCGGCTGTAGTTCGCGACGATGTGTGAGCCATCCAGTGGCGGCACCGGGATCAGGTTGAACATCGCCAGCAGCAGGTTGGTCACGCCGAAAATCAGCAGAAACTTGATTGCGTTGCTCTGCGTCGGGCTGACGCTGCTGCCCGGCACGTCGACCATAAACAGCTCGGCCGGCACGCCCGCGTAGCCCCACAGGTGCAGCAGCCCGGCCAGCACCGAGAGCGCCGCGAGGGCCAGCAGCACGTTGGCCGCGGGCCCGGCCCCGGCCACGAGTGCCTCGGCACGCCGGCCCCGCAGCCGGGTGCGGTCGATGGGCATCTGCCCCCAGGCGATGCCGGCGACCGCCAGCATCAGCAGCGACCAGGGCCCCATGTGCACCAGCGGGTTGCCGGTCATCCGGCCCTGCCGGATCGGGGTCTCGTCGCCCAGCCGGATCGCCGCCCAGCCGTGGGCCAGCTCGTGCAGGACGATGCTGATGACCACGGTGAGGGCGACCGCCAGAAAGTAGAAGCGGTCCGCCGCGTCGTCGCTGAACAGGTTCGAAACAAACAGTTCCATGCGGGGGCTCTCGGGGACTCAGGCGGAGTCGTCGGGGGCGGGCGTGCGGGCGGCGGGGGCTCGGGAGGGCGGAGCGGCTGGATTGTGGCGTCGCCAAAGAGATGCGTGCCGCCCGCACGCCCGCCCCCGACGACACAGCGTCGCCCGCCGGATGGTTCAATGGTACGGGCAGGCTTCGGCGCGGACCGACTCGGTCAACCGCGGGACCTGCGAATGGGTGCGTGCGAAGCCCCCGGACGATCTCGGCCCAACGCTGCTCGTCGGGGTCAACCGCGGGACATGCGAATGGGTGCGTGCGAAAGCACGCGCGAGACAGCGCCCCGCGACCGGCGTCCCCTCCTGGCCCGCCGCCTCTGGCGCCGAGCGGCCGCCGAAGCCCCGCGGCAGAGGCGGTTTGACCGACCGCGGGGGCCCCCTAAACTACGCGGCTCGCCGCGGGGTTCCATCACCCCGGCCCCCGGCATCTCTCACCCTCGCCCGCCCCCGCTTACCCCAAGAAACCCCCGACATGGCCATTGAGACGCTCTACGACAAAGACGGCAGCCTCGTCCCGCTCCAGGGCAAGACCATCGCGGTCTTGGGTTACGGCAGCCAGGGCCACGCCCACGCTCAGAACCTGCGCGACTCGGGGCTCAAGGTCATTGTCGCCAACCGGGCCACCTCCGCCAACGGCAAGCTGGCCAAGGAGCACGGCTTCGACCCGCTGCCCGTGGCCGAAGCGGTCAAGCAGGCCGACCTGATCGCGGTGGCCCTGCCCGACGAGGTGCAGCCGGAGGTCTACAAGAACGACATCGCCCCGAACCTGACCGACGGCAAGACGCTGCTGTTCACGCACGGCTTCAACGTGCACTTCAAGACCATCGATCCGCCCAAGGGCGTCAACGTGGTCATGGTTGCCCCCAAGGGCCCGGGCCACACCGTGCGCTGGGAGTACGAGCGTGGTGGCGGCGTGCCCGCCCTCATGGCCGTGCACCAGGACGCCACGGGCACCGCCCGCGACCTGGCCCTGGCCTACGCCATCGGCAACGGCGGCGGCAAGGGCGGCATCCTCGTGACGACCTTCAAAGACGAGTGCGAGACCGACCTGTTCGGCGAGCAGGTCGTGCTCTGCGGCGGGCTGAGCGAGTCGATCAAAAAGGGCTTCGAAGTGCTGACCGAAGCCGGCTACCCGCCCGAGCTGGCCTACTTCGAGGTGTGCCACGAGCTGGAGTTGATCATTAACCTGATCAAGCGCGGCGGGCTGGACTACATGCGCTACAGCATCAGCAACACCGCCGAGTTCGGCGACTACTACACCGGCCCCAGGATCTGCGACGACGCGACAAAGTTGCGCATGGAGGCCGCGCTCAAGCACATCCAAGACGGCAGCTTCGCCAAGGCCTTCCGCGACGACTACGCCAACGGTTTTGCGTGGTTCAAGCAGCAGCGGGCCGAAAACGCCGGCCACAAGGTCGAGCACGTGGGCAAAGAGCTGCGTCGCATGATGCCGTGGCTGGACCCCGTGGAGATGGAAGACGGCGCCGTCAAGGCGGTGTGAGCTTCGCGAGACACTGACCCCACGTGACAGGGCCCCGGCGAAGCGCCGGGGCCCTGTCACGTGGGGGCCGTGCTGCACGGCGACTCACGGCGGCGAGGCCGCCTTGGCCCGTTCGCGGATCTACGTCGGCGGGCCCCGGCCGGGTGAACGCCTGGGTTACGGGATTGCGCATCCTTTGCCGTTCGCGGATCGGCTGGAGTACCACGCGTTTCACCTGCGCGACGTGGCGGCCGCGCCGGATTCTGTGCCGGGGCAGGCGCGGGTGCTGGGCGGTAGTTTTGGCATCCCCAGGGGCGACAAGACGGCGGCCGCGGACGCGTTGCGCGCGATCGGCAAGCCGGCGGTGCCATTGCTCATCACGATGCTCGACGACCGCCGGCCGACCCGCTCGGTGTCGACGGGCATGAACGGGAGCTACGCGCTGCGCTATGCCGACGCGGCGGTTCAGATTCTTGAGGCGCTCGCGGGGCAGCCGTTTTTTCCGCAGCAGGGGCGTGGCAGGTACTTCATGAATGCGCCCGACGCGATCCGGCGGCAGGTGGTTGCGGACATCGAACGGTGGTGGGCGGACAACCGGGATCGTCCCGAGCATTCTTGAGTGTTTCCGCGGCTCATGGGCACTGGCGGACAAGCCGCCAGTGGCACACGATTCAATCCGACGGAGAACTGAATTGAACGCGAGCTCATACGCGTTTCGTTTGTTCTTGGCGCGGCTGGAGTTTTCTAAGTGATGGCGGGCTGGCAAGATCCCGGCGTCACTCCGCGTCAGAGCGAATGCGTTCTCGTATCAGCCCCATGAGCAAGCCGTTGTGTCCGCGATGGCAGGTGGGCCGGTGCGCAAAAAACCCCGGGCCTTGCGGGCCCGGGGCGTGGGAGGTTGTGCGGGCGCTTCGGGCTCAGGCCCGGCGGCGGCGGGTCAGCAGCGCGGCCAGGCCCAGCAGGCCGGCCGGCAGGGCGGCGGGGCTGGGTATGACGTTGGGCGCGTCGGGCGCGACGGCCAGGCCGTCCACGGTCAGGCCTTCGCCCGATCCGATGGTCCCCAGCGCGGTCGCGGCCCCGGTCGAGAGATCGACCGAGAACAGGGTCGAGCCGGTGTTACCCTTCACCGTGGCGGCGAGGTAGGCGACGTCGCTGGCGCCCGAGATGTCGAAGCCGCCAATGGTCAGCACGTCGACACCCAGCGTGCCGACGGTGCCCAGCGTGCCGGCGTTGTTGGCCTGTGTCACGAGGATGTCCAGGTCGCTGTCGATCGCGTACAGCTGGGTGGAGTCGGCGTCGGCGAACGCGTTGGTGTAAGCGTGGTTGATCACGTTCGGGTCGGCGCCGGTGTTCGGATCACCGTTGGCGTAAAACACCGGCGTGGTCGAGGCGATGTTGGCGTCGCCCGAGTCGGGGTTGGCGACGTGGTTCTGGTCCAGGTCGCTGACGATGCGGATCTTGTCGATGACCGGGTTGAAGTCGAACCCGTAGAACGAGCCGCTGAGGCCGTCACTGAAGCCCGACCCCACGCGGGTGGCGACGCCGGTGGCGGGGTCAACGGTGTAGACCGCATCGGAGTTGCCCAACGCGTACAGTTGGCCGGTCTGCGGCCGGAAGTCGATGCCCAGGACCCGCTCGTCGGTCACCAGACCGGTGATGGGGACACTCGCGGCGCCGGCGGTGCCGGGCGTGTTGGTGTCGAACAGCTGAAGCTGCTGGGTGGTACCGACGTCTTCGAGGGCGTAGATAGCCTCGCCCAGGGCGGGCATTGCGGCCAGGCCGAGCACCGACGCGGGCAGCAAGAGGTGAAAGTTCTTCATGGTGGAAATCCTTGGGATGGGTGAAAGGCACGGCCCGACGCTCCGACGCGGCGGGTCTGTATCCGGATGCGATGATCGCTGGTGATTCTGGTGGTCGCGCATGAATCGCCGATTAAGTCCGAGTGACCGGTGGTGGGCGATCGAGAAACCGGGGCGGCGGTGGCGGCCGTTAAGGGTGCTGCGGACGGGTGCTGCGGCCGGGTGCTGCGTCGGCGGCCTGGTCTTTCTCTCTTCGCCCTGTTCGGGGTGGCGGCGCTGGCCGTTCTGACCCCACAGGGTTACCTACGGGGCCCGCGTCGCGGCGGATGCACAGGCCCCGGCGGGCCCCGGCGCGCTGGCGGCGTGGGGCACAGGTCGGGCCAACGCGCTGGTAGAGTGGCGGTATGACGAGCCGGTTGCTCAGCCCGATGCCCGGACGCGGGAAGCCCGCTTGACCGTGCCACGCCCCGGCGATGACGACGACCTCACGCTGATGCGTGGGCTGGTCGAACGCCAGCCCGACGCGTTGCGGTCTTTCTACGACCGCTACGCCGGGCTGGTGATGGCGGTGTGCCTGCGCGTCGTGCGGGACCGATCCGAGGCGGAGCAGCTCACCCTCGACATTTTCATGGAGTTGTGGGAGAAGCCCGAGCGGTTTAATCCGCAGCGCGGTGCCCCGCGTACTTATCTGATGACGGTGACCCACAGCCGGGCCATCGACCGGTTGCGGTCGCGGCGCGGTGCATCGGCGTCGCTGGCCGACGGGGTCGGCGGCGAGTCGTCGCAGTGGCTGCAGCAGCGGCCCGACCCCGACGCCGCGGCACCCGACGAAGCCGCCCGGCTGCGGGAGCGGCGTGACGCGATCCGTGTGGCGCTCGACGGCCTCCACGAGGGGGAGCGTGAGGCGGTGGAGCTGGCGTTTTTCGACGACCTGTCCCACCCACAGATCGCCGAGCGGCTGCAGCTGCCGCTGGGAACCGTCAAGAGCCGCATCCGGCGCGGTCTGCTGCGGCTCGCCGACCTGATGCGCAGCACTTACGGGAAAGGGGGTGAAGCGTGAGCATGACGACCGACGAAAAGCGTGAGCTGATGCTGATATACGCCTCCGGACAGGCCGATCCCGCGGAGCGTGAGCATGCCCGGGGTCTTCTGCGGTCCGGCGACGCCGAGGCGGCCGGGCTGCTGACCGAGGCGCTGACGGTGCTCGCGGACCTGTCGGGTTCGCTGGACCCGGTCACGCCATCGCCTGCGGTGCGGGCACGGCTGGGCCGCCTGCTGGACGCGGCGGTGCCCGCGTCCGTCACGCCGTCGCCGGACTCGGGGGCGCCACGCGGCGCGGTGGTCGAAGCCTCGCCGGCGGAGATGCCGCCGGACGCGACGCGCCCCTCGCCGCCGCTTCTGCCGCCGGCGCTCGCGCCTCGCTGGCCCTGGGCGTTGGCCGGCGGGCTGGCGGCGGCCGCGGCGGTGGCGCTCGCGGCCACGGTGATGTACCCGCGGCAGCAGCTTGCCGAACTGGCCGACCGCCGGGTCGAGACCGAGCGGCTGACCCAAGAGGTGGTTGCCGCACGGGGCGAACTGGACGAGGCCCAGAGCGAGGGGGCCCGGCTGTTGGAGGCCGCCGACACGGCCCGCGTGCAGGCCGAGCGTCAGGCAGCCGACGCCACGCGGCTGGCCGATGAGGCCGCCCGCGCCCAGGCCCTGGCCCGCGACGCGGCCGCCGACGCCCAGCGGCTGATGCAGGAGGCGACGCAGGCCCGAGCGAGTTCGGAGCGCCTCACCAACCGGGCGGCCGAGCTGGAAGCCCTGCGGACGGCCCTGGCGCGGCCCGACTTGCGGGTGGTGCCGCTGGCCGGCACCGAATCGCAGCCCGGCTCGGGCGCGCGGCTGCTGTGGGACGCGCAGGGCGGTCAGATGTACTTTTTTGCCCACGGCCTGGAGCCGGCGGGCGCCGCCAAGGACTACCAGCTGTGGGTCGTCACCAAGGGCGGCGACAAGGTGTCGGTGGGCGTGTTCGACGCCGGCGCCGGCGGCGGGGCGGTGCTGACCGAGCCCACCGACCTGCCCGCCGGTGACATCGCCGCGGCCGCGGTCACCGACGAGCCCGCGGGCGGGTCGCCCCAGCCCACCGGCAGCTTCCAGCTGCTGGGCGAGTTCTGAGCGCGGCGGAGTGCGGCGATTGCGCGCGGCGCCGCTTCCACCTCGATCGCCAGCAGAGATGACGCTCATCCGGGGTTACCGGCGCGGCCGATCGAAGCAGCAAGGAGGTTTCACCGCCGGGGCGTCGCGAACGCCAAGGAAGGCCGTGGCCGACAGAGCGAAGGCGTCGGGCCAGGTGAACATCAGCCCGTAAGACGGGTTCGGTCGTGAACTGCTTCCCGACGGTACGTCGGGTGGACTTCTACAGGAGCGCCCGGCGGTTGACTTTTGTGACGCCGTGGGTGTCTTGGCGGTTTAACGCGGATTCCGCTGTTGGATGGGGGGGGCGGCCAAACCGATCTCACCGAAATATCGGATGAACCAAAAAAAGAACCCCCGCCCGTAAACGGGACGAGGGTTCGTGTGAAACCAGAATGGTCCGGCCGGATCAGGCTTCGCGGCGACGGCGGCGGGCCGCCAGGCCCAGCATCGCCAGGCCGGCGACCGCGGCGCTGGGGGTGGGCACCACGTTGGGCGTCTGGTCGGCATTCGCCGACGCCAGATAGGGAAACACGTTCAAAAACGCGCGGTCGTTGGCGTCCACGCCGTCACCGATGGGCGAGGGGCTGGCGGTCAGCAGGGTCAGCTCGGCGTCGATCACGTCGTCGGTCAGACCTCGGCCGTTCAGGAAGCCCGCGGTGCTGGACGCGTCAAACGTGAGCAGGTCGGGCAGCAGCACGGGCGTGAGCGCGTCGGCGTTGGCCTGGTCGCTGAGCGAGACGATGGAGGCGTTGACCGCGTCGCCGAACACGCTGAAGTCATCGACCGGGTCTCCGACGTTGAAGGCGTCCTTCGAGCCCTCGGGGATCAGCACGGTATTGATCGCGGGGCGGCCGATGCGGTCGATCTGCACGCCATCGACCACGGTGCGGGCGTAGACGCCCACGTTGTCGGCGCCCAGGTCGGCGCTGGGCACTTCGAGCACGATGGCCGAGACGTCAAGGCCGGCGAAGAAGTCGTCGCCGGTGAAGTTCAGGCCGTCGTTGAAGCCGTTGAGGTCGAAGAAAAACGGGTCGTCAAAAAGGCCGGTGGAGACCTGCGCGCCGCCGCTGGACACCGCGCCGCCGGTCGAGCCGCTGGCCACGGTGGTGGTGGCGCCGCCCGCGGTGCGGGTGGTGGTGAAGGACTGGCCGCCGTCGGTGTCCGCAAACCGGGTGACGAAGCTGACGTCGGGCACGCCGTCGCCGTTGTTGTCCACAAGGATGTCGTAGCTGACGTTGGTGCCGAAGGTGGTGGGGCTCAGGGCCCCGGCGGCGGGGTTGACGGTCAGGATCAGCACGCTGTTGTCGGCGTTGGCCGGCGACTGGAAGGCGTACAGGTCGTTGATGTCGGACTGGCCGTCGTCCATGACGCCCGGGGCGTCGAGGTGGTCGGCGGCGAAGGCGCCGGTGGCGGGGGCCGCGAGGGCGGCGGCGAGCAGAGCGCGGGTCAGCGGACGGTTCATCAAGGACTTCTCCGGGGAAAAATAGAGGAAATAGGGGCCATAGAGCCGGGTCGGCGCAAGCCTCCACCTTAACCTACGGGACAGAATGAGCGTTGGATGGGGGGGATCCGAGAGTTGTGAGGAATTATCATCCGGGCAGAAAAACGGGTTCGGGTCCGAAAGGCGCGGTCCAATGACGGACAGATGCCGTAAGGTCCGGCGGACCTGATTGGTATACCCCGCGCACCGCCCCTTCGAACCATGCCCGCATCGCCGTTCAATCGGAACTTCCCGGGGCCGGTGCCCCGCCCGGCCGCCGCGGGTTGGCGGAGTTCGGCCGCGGTGGCCGCGGTGTGGTTCGCGGTCTCGGTGACCGCCGGGGCCGACCCGCGGGTGCCGGCCGACGACGCCGAGGTGCTGGAGACACTGCCGCGCGTGCTCTTCCACGCCCGGGACGAGCTGGCCGGGCTTAAAGACGCGTTGGCGCAGCATCCCGACGACGTCGATGCGGCGAGGCGGCTCGCGGGCTATTACGTACAGATCGGCAAGCGCGAGAGCGACCCGCGGTTTTACGGCTTCGCGCGGGCAACACTGGCCCCGTGGTGGGAGCGGGACGACGCGCCGGCCGCGGTGCTGAAGTTGCGGGCGAAGCTGAAGGAGCGCGACCACGACTACGCCGCGGCCCGCGAGGACCTCGCCCGGGTGCTGGACAAGGCCCCGGACGACGGGCAGGCGTTGATCGAGACCGCCAACCTGCACTGGGTGCAGGGCCGGTACGCCGACGCCCGGGCCGTGCTTGAGCGGCTGGACGCGCTTGCCGATCCGTTCGCCGCGGCCTTCGCCCGCATCCCGCTGGACGCCGTCACCGGCCGGGCAGATGCGGCCTACGCCGACGCGAAGGCCATGCGGACCGACGCGTCCGCCCGCGGCGCCGACGCGGTGCAGTGGGTACACGCGATGAGTGCCGAGATCGCCCGGGCGCTCGGGGACGACGATGCGGCGGCACGCCACTTCCGGGCCGGCCTGGCGGACGACCCCGGCGACCTGTACCTGCTGCGGGGTTTCGCCGACCTGATGCTCGATCAGGGCCGGGGCGCGGAGGCGCTTCCGATTCTGCGCGACCATCTGGCCGACACGGGCGTGCTGCTGCGGGCGGCCATCGCGGCTCGCCAGTCCGGCGCGGCGGAAGACTTGGCGGTGTGGCGGGACCGGCTGGCCCGCCGCTTCGACGAGATCCACCGGCGGGGCGGCACCCCGCACGGCCGCTACGAATCGCGTTTCCTGCTGGAGATCGAAGATCAACCCGCCGAGGCGCTGCGGGTGGCCCGGGAGAACTGGCAGCTGCAGCGTCAGCACCGCGACACCCGCAACCTGCTGGAGGCGGCGCTGGCCGCCGGTGACTCGGCGGCGGCGGCCCCGGCGGTCGCGTTTCTACGCGAGCACGGCACGCAGGACGCGGTGCTGCAGCCCCTCATCGACCGACTGGAGGCGCCATGACCGCCCGATTCATCATCGCCTGCACGGTGCTGCTGCTCGCCGCCCCGGCCTTCGCGCACAAGCCAAGCGACAGCTACCTCACGCTGGACGCCGGCGGCCCCACACTCGCCGCGCGGTGGGACATCGCGCTGCGTGACCTGGAGTTCACGGTCGGGCTGGACGCAAACCAGGACAGCCAGATCACCTGGGGTGAGGTCAACGCTCAGCGGGCGGCCATCGCCGCATACGCCCTGAGCCGGCTGGACCTGCGGGCCGGCGACGAGACGGTCGGTTTGCGGCTCGATGCGCTGCAGATCGACGACCACAGCGACGGCGCTTACGCGGTGCTGCGGCTGGCATCGGACACCCCCGGCGACGCGGGGCCGCTTGGGGTGACGTACCGGCTGCTGTTTGACATCGACCCCACGCACCGCGGGCTGGTGCGGTACCGCCACGCCGGCGGCGGCGAGCGCAGCGTGGTGCTCAGCCCCGAGTCGCCCGCGGTGACGCTGACCGCCGCGGACAGCGGGAAATGGCGGGCGTTGATCGACTACATCCGCGAGGGCGTGTGGCACATCTGGATCGGCTTTGACCACGTGCTGTTTCTGATCGCGCTTTTGCTGCCCGCAGTGCTGGTGCGGCGACGCGACGCGGACGCGGGATCAGACGCAGGTTCGGGCCCACCACGCTGGTTCCCGGTCGCCTCGTTCCGCGACGCGCTCCGGTCGGTGCTCACGCTGGTGACCATGTTCACGCTGGCCCACTCGCTGACCCTGTGGCTGGCGACGATGGAGTGGGTGCTGCTGCCGATCCGCCCGGTCGAGGCGGTGATTGCGTTATCGATCGTCGTGACCGCGGTGCACAACCTGTGGCCGCGGATCCCGCTGCCCGGACCCGCGGTCGCGTTTGGGTTCGGGCTCATCCACGGCTTCGGCTTCGCCAGCGTGCTGGGTGATCTGGGCCTGAGTGAGGGGACCTTTGGGGTGGCGCTGCTGGGTTTCAACGTCGGGGTAGAACTCGGCCAGCTGGCCATCGTGGCCGTGGTGCTGCCGGTGGCCTGCCTGTTGCGGGGCACCGCGTTTTACCGCTGGGTCGTGCTGCGCGGGGGCTCAGTCGCGATCGCGGTGCTGGCGCTGGCCTGGTTCGTGGAGCGGGCATTCAACGTGGAGATCGTCGGGTTTTGACGCCGCGTGGCCGACGCGGATTGCGCTGGTCGGGTTTGGCGGGCTTGTCTTCGGACGCCGCGCCCGGCAGGTGGCGCCCGTGCAGGCGGGCGGCGTCGGGGCCGGGCTTCCAGAAAATCATCAGGTGGTGGAAGCCGCGCAGGTAGAAGTTGCCGTCTTCGGCCGCCATGCGGTGGTTGCCCATGCTGAGCTGTTTGTTGTGGCGGGTGACCACGATGTGGTCGATCGGCTCGAATCGGTTGGCCATCAGGGCGAACAGCTCCAGCCCGATGGGGTGGAACCCTTTGGTGGGGCCGGTGCCTTTTTCGTAGCTGTCGCCCACGTAGGTCGCGGCGTAGCCGCCGGGTTTGAGCACGCGATCGACTTCGGCGAACACGGCGTCCATCTGGTGGTAGTAGCCGTCTTCACTCAAATCGCCGGCGTTGGTTTTGCCGATGCAGGCGGGGTCGTCGCCGTAGTCCACGTGGGTGGAGTAGGGCGGGTCCATGAACACGCAATCAACCGACACGTCGTCCAGCGGCAGGTCGCGGGCGTCGCCGCGGGCGATGTCGTCGCGCTGGGGCTGGAGGTCGAAGCCCACGCCGGTGCGCCCGGTGTCGCGGCACACGTCCAGCGTGGTGCCGCTGCCGCAGAAGGGGTCGAGGATGGTGGCGGTTTCGCGCGTGTAGCGCTGGATGACGTTCCAGATGACGTAGCTGGGTGTGGCGCCGATGTAGTGCTTGCTGCCCTGTTCCTCGTTGCCGTAGTGCTGGCTGGGGTAGTCCCACAGCGTGGTGGGCTGGATGCGCAGCGGGGGCTTGGCGGCGGGTTTGGGGGCCCGGGGGCGGGGCTTGCCCTTGGGGGCTTGCTTGCCGCGGGGGCGGGACCAGGGGGAGTCGGCAGGGTTGCGTGGGGGCATGGGAGCGTTCGTGTTCGATGTTTGCAGGATTGGGCCGCGGGGGGCGCAATTTTATGGTGGTTTGCGACTAAGCCCTCAAATAGACTGGTCGCATGACGCAACTGACCCCTGCGGCGGCGATCGATACCGCGCCCGTGACGGTCGCGTCGCTGCTGGACGGCGTGGCGGCGGCGGTGGTGCAGTCGCGGCTGGAAGCGGCGGGCATCGATTCGGTCGTGATCGACGGCGTGCTCTCGGACATCTCTTGGGACCTGAGCTGGGCGATCGGGGGCACCAAGATTCAGGTGGCGGGTGCGGACGCGGAGGCGGCGCGGGCGGTGCTGGCAGTGGCGCCCGAGCCGATGGTGGACGACGACCCGTGGCCGGAGTTGTCGCGGGGTCACGTGCTGCTGGATGAGGCGCTGCGAACGGGTTTGCGGGGACTGATCTTTCTCCCGCTGCAGTTCTATTCGCTGGTGTTGCTGGGGCGTGCGCTGCTGACCGACTCTGGCGGGCGACGGGGGTGGCGCTGCGTGCTGGTTCTGTTTGTGAACCTGCCGGTGATAGCGGGGACGGTGGCCGCGGTGGGGTGGTGGTGGGTGGTCGTGCGGGGGTGAGGCACCGAACGGCGGGTATTCACTGGGCGGCGGGGATCTCGCCGCAGATGGAATAATTCTGAGCGGTTCGTGGCTATGCTTTCCTCGAACCCGACGCGGTGTGTGGCCGTCAGGGCGGTGTGGTTTCAAACGGGATGCGATGATGAAGTTCCGGGCGTTGACGGGGTCGGTGGCTTTGCTGGTGGGCATGGTGGCCGCGGCCGGCTGCGGGTCCGAGTCGGTGGCGGGGCGGTCGCTTGCGTCCGAATCGGTGTCGGTCACGCTCACGGGGTCGAGCACGATCGCGCCGCTGGTGCAGGCGGCGGCGGAGGCCTACGAGGCCACGCACCCCGACGTGCGAATCAACGTGCAGACCGGGGGGTCGTCGCGCGGGATCGCGGACGCCGTGAAGGGGCTGAACGACATCGGGATGACCTCGCGGGCGCTCAAGCCCGGCGAGGGGACGGAGCTGACCCCGCACGTGGTCGCACGCGACGGGGTGGCGTTTGTGGTGCACGCGGACAACGCGGTGGACGGGTTGATGGCGTCACAGGCCGAGGACATCTTTACGGGACGGGTGACGAACTGGAGCGCCGTGGGCGGGCGCGACCGGCCGATCGTGGTGGTGAACCGGCCCGAGGGCCGCAGCGAGTTGGAGCTGGTGTCATCGTTCTTCGATCTGAAGCCGGCGGACATGCGGGCGGACGTGGTGGGCGGGGAGAACCAGCAGGCGGTGAAGCTGGTGGCCGGCAACCCGGACGCGATCGTCTACCTGTCGATGGGGACGGCCCTGTATGAAGCCCAGGCGGGGACGCCGATCCGGGTGCTGAGTCTCGACGGGGTAGAAGCGTCGGTCGAGACGGTGCGGGACGGGTCGTACCCGCTGGGACGGCCGCTGGTGCTGGTGACCGGGGAGCGGGTGGGTGCGGCGGCGCAGAACTTTCTGGATTACCTCATGTCGCCGGCGGTGGACGGGGTGATTGCGGAGCAGTCGTTTGTGGTGCCGGGGCGCTAGCAGCTTGTTGAAGAACCCCACGTGCCTGCGGCCGGCGAAAACAGCCGCTCACTTCGTTGGCTCAACTCCCCGCAGCTACGGCTGGGGCTCGTTTCGCCGCCTCGCGAGCGGCTGTTTTCGCTCGCCCTCGGCTTACGCGGGGTTCTTCAACAGACCGCTAGGGCGAGCGGGGTTTGGGGTGCCGGGAGGGATAACCTTCCGGTGAGCCTGCGTCGCATGAGACCCGGCTCACCGGAAGGTTCGCCCTCCCGCGTTGCCTTCGGCTACGTTCGTTGCTGAATATGCTCCACCGCCACCGCAAACTCATCGACACCGCGGGCGCGGTGATCCTCCGCGGGTGTGGCGTCATCAGCGCGTCGGTGCTGCTGATGATCGTGGGCTTTCTGGTGTGGAAGGCGTGGCCGGCGGTGACGGGGATCGGGGTGTCGCGCTTCGTGACCGACGCGTCGTGGCACCCGACCGACGGCCGGTTCAGCCTGGTGGCGATGGCGGCGGCGACGGCGGCGGTGACGCTGGGGGCGGTTCTGCTGGCGGCGCCATTGGGGGTGGCGTCGGCGGTATTCGCGCGGTTCTACGCGCCGCGCGGGGTGGCGGCGGTGTACCGGCGGATGGTGGAGCTGCTGGCGGGGATTCCGTCGGTGGTGTTCGGCTTCTGGGGGCTGGTGACGCTGGTGCCGCTGATTGCAAAATGGGGCGGTGGCGCGGGGGCGAGCCTGCTGGCGGCGGTGGCGGTGCTGACGCTGATGGTGCTGCCGACGGTGGCGCTGCTGAGCGATGCGGCGCTGGCGGCGGTGGCGGCCGACCAGCGGCGGGGCGCCGCGGCGCTGGGCCTGGGGACGTGGGCGGGGTTGTGGCGGGTGGTGCTGCCCGCGGCGTTGCCGGGACTGGCGAGTGCGGTGCTTCTGGCGGGGATGCGGGCGGTGGGCGAGACGATGGCGGTGCTGATGGTGGCGGGCAACGTGGTGCGGCTTCCGGGCGACCCCTTCGCGCCGGTGCGGGTGTTGACGGCAAACATCGCGCTCGAGATGGGCTACGCGTACGGGCCGCACCGGTCGGCCCTGTTTTTCAGCGGCGTGGTATTGCTGGGGCTGGTGGCGGGCGGGGTGCTGCTGGCGGATCTGTTGGAGCGCGGGCAGCGGCGGGCGGTGCGTGGTGGGTGAGGCGAGCGGTAGAGGCACTGCCCTGAAGGGCAGTGGCACCCCTGCGGCAGACTGGCCGGTGGTGTCGCACGTGGGCGACCGCGTGGCGGCGGCGGCGGCGTGGGTGGTCGCGCTGGGGGTGTCGGCGCTGCTGCTGTGGATCGTGGGGGACGTGGTGGTGGGCGCGTCGGGCGCCGCCGGGCCGCTGGCCCAGGCGGGGTGGTGGGGCTACCTGACGCGGCTGCCGACAGGCCTGGGCCGGGCGGGGGGCATCGGCTCGGTGCTGGTGTCCACCGGGCTGATCCTGGCGGTGTGCCTGGGCGTGGCTTTGCCGCTGGGGCTGGGCACGGCGGTGCTGCTGACCGAGACCGGCGCGACGCGGGGCGACGCGCGGCTGGCCCGCCTGGTCCGGCGCAGCCTGGACGTGCTGGCGGGGGTGCCGTCGATCGTGTTTGGGTTGTTCGGCAGCGTGCTGTTCTGCGAGGTGATGGGGATGGGGTTCTCGATCACGGCCGGCGGGCTGACGCTGGCGTGCATGGTGCTGCCGATCTTCATCCGCGCGGCGGAGGAGGGCCTGCGCGGCGTGCCGGCGGCGTGGCGGCAGGGGGCGACCGCGCTGGGCCTGTCGCGCGCGGCGGCGCTGCGGCGGGTGGTGCTGCCCGCGGCCCTGCCGGGGCTGACGGTGGGCTTCGTGCTGGGGGTGGGCCGCGCGCTGGCCGAGACCGCGGCGCTGCTGTTTACCGCGGGCAGCGTGCTGCGGATGCCGCGCGGCCCGGGGGACTCGGGGCGGGCGCTGTCGGTGCATATCTACGAGTTGTCGATGAACATCAACGGGGGCGGGCCCGCGGCCTACCGTGCGGCGGCGGTGCTGGTGGTGCTGCTCGTGGTGATCAATGTGGGGGCGGCCTGGGTGGGGAGGCTGGGTGCGAGAGGTGCTTGAGAAGGTGTCAGGTGTGAGGTCCAAGGTGTCAGGGCCGACGCAAAAGAGGCAGTGGCCGCGGTGACGGGTGGGTAGAGGCGCGGTGGGTATTGGATTTCTGGAACAATGATCCTGCCTCGCACGCTGCACTCGGCTGGAACCTGGCCCTCACGTCCGTCTTCCTGACACCTGGGACCTGACACCTGATACCTACACCATGCAGCTCTCAATCCTCAACCCCACGCTCACGCTCGCGACGGATCCGGAGACGGAGCCGCTGCTGCGGGCCTGCTGTGTGACGGTGAGCTACGGCGGCACTCCCGCGGTGCGCGACGTTGAACTGGACATCGCGCGGGGGCGCATCACGGCCATCATCGGGCCGTCGGGCTGCGGCAAATCTTCGTTTTTGGCGGCGCTCAACCGGCTGACCGACCTGATCCCGGGCTGTGCGGTGAGCGGGGCGGCCATGCTCGAAGGCCGCGACCTGCTGGCCCCGGGCGTGGACCCGGTGGCCCTGCGGCGGCGGGTGGGAATGATCTTCCAGAAGCCCAACCCCTTCGCGATGAGCGTGCGCAAAAACCTGGAGATGCCGCTGAAGGCCAACGGGGTGACGGGGCGGGGGGATCGGCGCGACCTGGCCGAGGCGGCACTCAGGGACGTGGGGCTGTGGGACGAGGTGAGCGGCCGGCTGAACCAGAGCGCCCTGCGGCTGAGCGGCGGGCAGCAGCAGCGGCTGTGCATCGCGCGGGCGGTGGTGCTGCGGCCCCGGCTGCTGCTGCTGGACGAGCCGTGCAGCGCGCTGGACCCGATGGCGACGCAGTGCATCGAGGAGTTGCTGTTGAGTCTGCGTGGCGGGTGCTGCGGTTTGGATTCGACGACCGAGGAGCCGCTGACGCAGGTGGTGGTGACCCACAACCTGGCCCAGGCGCGCCGCATCGCGGACGACACGGCGGTGTTCTGGGTGCGCCGGGGCGTTGACGCAAAGCCGTGCGGGGTGATGATCGAGTCGGGGCCGACCGAACGGATCTTTTCCGCACCCGAACAGGAAGAGACCAGGCGGTATGTGGGGGGGCTGCAGGGGTAGCGGCGGTCGGGCGCCGCACCGTAAACAAGCGAAGAACGTGCAAAGCGCACTCAGACGCAAGCGGCGGTCGGACCTTTCGGATTCAGCAGCAGGCGGTTCCACGCAGCGCCGCCCGGTCCGCACGCAGCTGCGGCACCTCGTCCAGGCAGCACTTCAGGCACTCCAGCACCTTCTGGTGAAACGCCCCGTCGGCATCACTCAGCCGGTAGTGAATCCAGTTTCCGTCGCGTCGCGTTTCCACAAGGTTCGTGCGTCGCAGATAGGCCAAGTGCCGCGAGACAGTGGCCTGCGGCGCGTCGATGACGCGGGTGAGATCGCACACGCAGACCTCGCTTCCCGTTCCATCGGGACCGCGCAGCAGGTTAAGAATGCGCAAGCGGGTGGGGTCGGCCACCGCCTTGAAGACAGTGGCGATACGGTCTTCGGGCGAGACGCCGGCCGCCGCAAGTTCTCTGGTGGGGAGGGGGGTTGCCATATTCGCTTAGGTGAATATAGTGGGCGGGCCCGCCGGGTTCAACCCCCGCGTCGGGTGCCCGAAACAAAACGTGGCGGCCGCCGGTTGTGTCCGGCCGCCACCCGCTTCCTCTGCCGCCTCCCCCTTCCGAAGGACCCACCCGTGAACAAGCCCGCCACCGATGCCTGCTGCCCGCCCGTCGAGTCCGGATACAACGTCGAAGACGAAGTGGTCACCCGCTACGCCGCCGGGGCCGAGAAGGTCGAGGCCGCGCTGTGCTGCCCGGTCAGCTACGACCCGAAGTACCTGAAGATGCTGCCCCAGGAAATTCTGGAAAAAGACTACGGCTGCGGCGACCCCAGCGAGTGGGTGGGCGAGGGCGACGTGGCCCTAGACCTGGGCAGCGGCGGTGGGAAGATCTGCTACATCCTGAGCCAGAAGGTCGGCACGAGCGGCCACGTCATCGGCGTGGACATGAACGACACGATGCTGTCGCTCGCCGAAAAGTACAAAGGCGAGATGGCCGAGAAGGTCGGCGCGGCCAACGTCGAGTTCCGCAAAGGACGCATCCAGGACCTGAGCCTGAGCTGGCACAAGGCCCAGGCGTGGCTCGACGCCAACCCCATCACCAGCGTCGAAGGCGCCGCGGCCTACGAGGTCGAGTGTGCCCGCCTGCGGGCCGAAGAGCCGCTGATCGAGAGCGACTCGGTCGACGTGATCGTCAGCAACTGCGTGCTGAACCTGGTCGCGACCGACCAGAAAGAGCAGATGTTCAACGAGATGTTCCGCGTGTTGAAGAAGGGCGGCCGCTGCGTCATCAGCGACATCGTCTGCGACGAAGACCCGACGCAGAAAATCATGGACGACGGCGATCTGTGGTCGGGCTGCATCAGCGGGGCGTTTCGCGAAGACGACTTCCTGAAGCGCTTCGAAGACGCGGGTTTCTACGGCGTCGAGATCCTGAAGCGCGAAGATGAACCCTGGCAGACCATCGACGGCGTGGAGTTCCGTTCCATGACCGTGCGGGCGTACAAGGGCAAGGAAGGCCCGTGCCTCGAACGCAAGCAGGCCGTGGTCTACAAGGGCCCGTGGAAGCAGGTGCGCGACGACGACGGCCACACCCTGCGCCGCGGCGAGTGGATGGCGGTGTGCGACAAAACCTACGGCCTGATGACCGACCCGAACGGGCCGTACGCCGGCCAGGTTCTGGGGATTCAGCCCGAGACGCCGGTGTCGCTGGATGACGCGCCCGCGTTTAACTGCAAGACCAACGCCAACCGCCACCCGCGGGAGGTGAAGGGTGCCGACTACGACGCGACGACCCAGGCCAGCAGCTGCTGCGAGCCGGGGGAGTCGGGTGAGGCGTGCTGCTGACCGGAAGAGACCAGCCGGCCACTGGTCCTTGACCCCGGGAGGGCGAGACTCTGTCGAGCCACCGACAGCCCTCGGTCTGGATAGCCCGCGGGGTTGCAGGGTCCTTGGGGCCGACTGCCGCTCCGGCGTCCATCCATACGGGTCGCCGGATCCCGGCCCGCTGGGTTGAAACAGAAAAATGACCGTGCGACGCCGCGGTGGGCTTGGGCCTCGGTCTGTCGGTGGCTCGACGGAGTCTCGCCCTCCCCCGTTGGCGGGTCGGTGTCTCGGGGATCTGCCGATCGACGGCCGAGACCCGCACTCGTGGGTAACCTGCCCCCATGGCGATGCAGCTCAAATCGGTTCTGACCGCGCTCCGCGACGTGGCTCCCGAACACCTGGCCGAGCCCTGGGACAAGGTGGGCCTGCAGGCCGGGGCCGAGCGGCGGAATATCAGCGCGGCGCTGCTGTGCATCGACCTGACCGAGGCGGTGGTGCGCGAGGCGGTGCGGCGTAAGTGCGAGCTGATCGTCAGCTACCACCCGCCGGTGTTCAAGCCGTTGACGGGGCTGGTGGAGGCGGGCGTGGGGGCCGACTGGAAGCAGCGGGCCCTGGCCCTGGCCGTTCGGCACAAGCTGGCGGTCTACGCGCCGCACACGGCGTTGGACGCGGTGGCGGGGGGCATGAACGACTGGTTGGCTGGCGGACTTGGCGAGGGCGATGTCCGCCCCATCGTGCCCACGGCCGCGGGAGCGCGATTCAAGGTAGCGACGTTCGTGCCCGGCAAGCAGGCCGACGCCGTGCGTGACGCGATGTTCGCGGCGGGCGGCGGCGGTCAGGGGGCGTACCGGGGCTGCTCGTTCAACACGCCCGGCGTGGGCACCTTCGAGCCGCTGCATGGCGCTAAGCCGGCGGTGGGGCGGATCGGCAAGATGTCGTGGGTCGAAGAGCTGCGGGTCGAGGTGCTGTGCCCCGCCGCGGTGGTGGGCCCCGTGGTCGCCGCGCTGCGTGCCGCGCATCCGTATGAAGAGCCGGCCTTCGACGTGATTCCGCTGGACCCGCGCTCGGGCGGCGCGGCACCGGCGACGACCGGGGCGGGGCGGCTGCTGACCCTCGACGCGCCGATCCAGGCCGGCACGCTCGCGTCGCGGCTCAAGGCCCACCTCGGGGTCAAGCACGTCAAGGCGTCGTGGCCGGGAAAGTCGGCGAAGATCGCCACCGTCGCCGTGTGCGTGGGGTCCGGCGGCAGCCTGTTTGAGCACCCCGCGGCGGCGGGGGCCGACGCCTTTGTCACCGGCGAGATGCAGCACCACGGCGTGCTGGACCTGGCCCAGCGCGGCAAGGTGGTGCTGCTGGCGGGCCACACCCAGACCGAGCGGCCCCACCTGCGGGTCTACCGGGAACGCATCCGGGCCACGGCGGCCGCCGGGGTGAAATGGCGGCTGAGTCGAGCCGATCGCCCACCGATGGCGTGGCGGTAGGGCCGCTCAAAACACCACGAGCCGCGACCGTGAGGGAAGGGACCTGTGGCGCAGGTGACGCCACGGACCTCGAAAGTACGAAAACCGTCCGCCCCGGAGGGAGTGAACGCCACGCTGTGAACTCACGGGCAGGGCCCGCTCCCTCGCGGTCGCGGCTCGTTTAAGGCCAACTTGTCCCCCCGGCGGCAACCGCTACAATCTTCGCCCCCTCCCGTCGGCCGGACCGTTCCGGCCTGCCTCGACTTAACCCACGACGGAAACTGATCCCATGAGTGCATTCACCGCCTTCGGCACCACCCCGCCCGCCAAAGTCGTCTTCCGGTCGTCCAACGGCACCCTGTTCTGCGACTACAAGAACAGCGAAGACCTCCGCCGCTACATGACCCCCAACGGCAAGATCTCGGGCCGCAAACGCTCGGGCCTGACCGCCCGCGAGCAGCGCATCGTCTCGCAGGCCATCAAGCGGGCCCGCTACATGTCGCTGCTGCCCTACACCTCGGCGACCCTCTGATTCGGCGGATGCGTGCGACGGGGGGCGGCGTGCTGCGCCGAGCCTCCGCACACCGCCGCCCGTCGTACGGAACAGCGGCGAATCCGAGCCGCTGGAGACGCCAGGTTCACGACCACGCCCGACGCGAGTCGGGTGTTTTGCTGCGCTTTGCAAGGCGTGACATTGAGTGCACAGAGTCTCGGCTTCGACTGCCGTAAGGGGCGGTCAAGAGACCGTGGCGGAACACCAATGGCCGGCTCTCTCGTTCCCGGTCCGCGTCCGCGGACGCCGCCGGAAGCGGGCCGCGTTCAGCCTTGCGGACGGGGTCCAGCGCCCGGCGGCATGGCCTAAGCTGAAGGCTTATGGCACTCACGCACATCTCGGTCCGCGGCGCGCGGGAGCACAACCTCAAGGGAGTCGACCTCGACATCCCGCGTGACCAGCTGGTGGTGGTCACCGGTCTGTCGGGCAGCGGCAAGTCCACGCTGGCTTTTGACACGATCTACGCCGAGGGGCAGCGCAAATATATGGAATCGCTGTCGGCCTACGCCCGGCAGTTTCTGGATCAGCTGCAGAAGCCCGACGTCGAGAGCATCGAGGGCCTTCCCCCCACGATCGCGATCGAGCAGCGCGGCAGCTCGCACAACCCGCGTTCGACCGTCGCGACCACGACCGAGATCTACGACTACCTGCGGCTGCTGTTTGCCCGCGTCGGCCGGCCGCACTGCTGGCACCCGCTGAAGACAAAGAAGGACGGCACGGTCGTCGAGCGCTGCGATCAGCCGATCGAGAGCCAGAGCGCCACGCAGATCGTCGATCACGTGATGGGGCTTTCCGACGGGGCCAAGTTGATGGTGTTGGCGCCCATCATCCGCGGCAAGAAGGGCCACCACAAAGAGGTCTTCGAGGCCATGACGCGACAGGGCTTCGTGCGGGCCCGGGTGGACGGCGAGGTGATGGACCTCCGCGAGATCGCGAAGAAGAAGTTTGGCACGCCGTTTACCACCAAAGTGCAGCGGTACCAGAAGCACACGATCGAGGCGGTGGTGGACCGGATCGTGGTGCGCTCCGCTAGACTTTCTGATTCCGGGTCGGGGGACGGAGAGAACCCGGTACGGGTCCGGGTCGCGGACTCCATCGAGCTGAGCCTGAAACTCGCCGACGGCCTGGCCGTGGTCAGCGTGGCGGACGGCAGCGAATGGAGCGACACGCTCTTCAGCGAGAAGTACGCCTGCGCCACCCACCCCGAGTGCGCGCTCGAGGACCTGGAGCCGCGGCTGTTCAGCTTCAACTCGCCCTACGGCGCCTGCCCGGCGTGCAGCGGGCTGGGCACGACGTTCGAGTTCGACCCGGACCTGATTGTGAGCGACCCGGACCTGTGCCTGACCGAAGGGGTGATCGACCCCTGGCGCAAGGGCGGCAAGCGGATGAACATTTTTTATAATCGCGTGATCCGCAAGTTCTGCAAAGACTTCGGCATCAAGACCACGGACAAGTGGAAGACCATCCCCGCGCCCATCAAGAAGGTGCTGATCCACGGCACCACCGACAAGGACGAGGCGAAGTACGGCAGCCACTTCGAGGGCGTGATCCCCAACATCCAGCGGCGGTTCGAGACCACCGACAGCGAGTTCGTGAAGCAGCGGCTGAGCAACTACCTCAGCGCGTCGGCCTGCGAATCGTGCGGCCAGGCCCGGCTGCGGACCGAGGCGCTGCACGTGTTTGTGAACAGCCGGGGCAAAAAGAAAGAAGACCGCTTCAACATCGACGACGTGGTCAAAATGACCATCGAAGAAGCGGTGGACTTCTTCGACCAGCTCGTGCTGTCCCGCGAAGCGGAATCCATCGCCGAGCCCATCGTCAAAGAGATCAAGGCCCGTCTGGGCTTCATGCTCAGCGTCGGGCTGGGCTACCTCAACCTCTCGCGCAGCACCGCGAGTCTGAGCGGCGGCGAGGGCCAGCGCATCCGGCTGGCCACGCAGGTGGGCTCGGGGCTGGTGGGCTGCTGCTACGTGCTGGACGAGCCGACCATCGGCCTGCACCAGCGCGACAACGACCGGCTGATCAAAACACTCCGGCACCTGACCGACATCGGCAATACCGTGCTGGTGGTCGAACACGACGAGGACACCATCCGCGCGGCGGACTACCTGATCGACGTGGGCCCGGGCCCCGGCCGCCACGGGGGCGAGGTGGTGGCCCATGGGTCGCGTGACACCTTCCTGAAGAAGAGCCAGAGCCTGACCGCGAAGTTTCTGCGGGGCGACGAGACCATCCCCGTGCCGGTCAAGCGGCGCAAGGTCTCGCAGAAAGAAGCGCTGGTCGTCAGGGGCGCGGCGCAGAACAACCTGAAGTCGCTGGACGTGACCTTCCCCCTGGGCGGCATCACCACGGTCACCGGCGTGTCGGGCAGCGGCAAGTCCACGCTGGTCAACAGCATCTTGCTGAAGGCCGCCAAACGCGAGCTGCTGGGCAGCCGCATGAAGCCCGGCGAGCACAAGAGCCTGTCAGGCGTGCAGCACATCGACCGCATCATCGAGGTGGACCAGAGCCCCATCGGCCGCACGCCACGCAGCAACCCCGCGACGTACACCGGGGTGTTCGACATGATCCGCGACCTGTTCAGTAAGACGAAAGAAGCCAAGATCCGCGGCTACAAGCCCGGTCGCTTCAGCTTCAACGTCAAGGGCGGCCGCTGCGAAAGCTGCCAGGGCCAGGGCATCAAGAAGATCGAGATGCACTTCTTGCCCGACGTCTACGTCAAGTGCGACGTGTGCAAAGGCCAGCGCTACAACCGCGAGACACTGGAGATCACCTACCGCGGCAAGCACATCAGCGACGTGCTGGACATGACCATCGAGGAAGCCCTGGTCTTCTTCGACAGCTTTAACGACGTGAAGCGGCTGCTTACGGCGCTGTACGAGGTGGGGCTGAGCTACGTGCAGCTGGGCCAGGCCAGCACGACCCTCAGTGGCGGCGAGGCCCAGCGGGTGAAGCTGGCGACCGAGCTGGGCAAGCGCAGCACCGGGCACACGCTCTACGTGCTGGACGAGCCGACCACCGGGCTGCACTTCGCCGACGTGAAAAAGCTGATCACCGTGCTGGAGCAGCTGGTGGACGGCACCGCCGACCAGTCGGTGCGCGGGGGCAACTCGATCATCCTGATCGAGCACAACCTGGACGTGATCAAGTGCAGCGACTGGGTGATCGACCTGGGCCCGGAGGGCGGCGACCGCGGCGGCACGCTGGTGGCCCAGGGCACGCCGGAGACCGTGGCGGCAGCCAAAGACTCGTTCACCGGGCAGTTCTTGAAGCCGATGCTGGGCGGCGGGGCGGCCGGGTCGGGCAAGCCGGTGGTGAAGGCGAAGAAGCCGGCCCCGCGGCGGAAGCGGAAGGCGGCGGGGGCGGGAACGTGATCCGTTGACCGTGATCTGTGATCCGACAAGGCAAGAATCGCTCGTGAACGGACGGATCGCGGGGTCTGATCGGATCACGGATCACGCACCACGGATCACCGACCCCACCCGCCCACAACCCCCGCCCATCCCCTAAAATCGACGAAAGACCCCCCGCCCCCAAGGATCCCACCATGGCCACCACCTTCGAATGCAGCGTCGTCACACCCGAGGCCGAGATCTACCGCGGTCAGGTGACCTACGTGGTGGTGCCCGCCCACGACGGCGAGATCGGATTCGCCCCGGGCCGGGCCCCGATCCTGCTGCAGGTCGGCGCCGGCTCGCTGCGGATGACCGACGAGGGCGGCGCGAAGAAGACCCTGGCGGTCTCGGGCGGCTTCGCCCAGATGAGCGCGTCGGGCCTGACCGTGCTGGCGGACTCGGCAGACGCCCCGGCGTGACGCAGGTCAGGCATACCTGCCTGACGGTTTCGTGCGGGTCCCGGGCTTCCACGCGGACGGGTGCGCCCCGCCGTGGCGGTGGGGCGGTGTCCGGGGCGGCGGTGTCAGGCAAGTATGCCTGACCTACGACTTCACTTTCCCGGCCCCGGCCGCCACCATGCGAGGCATCCTCCGCGACATCATCCCCGGCATGTTCCACCGGCGGCTGCTGCTGCTGGGGCTGCTGCTGCTGCTGTGCATCACCGCGCTGGCGGCCAAGACCGCGCACCTGACCACCGGGGCCGCCCACACCTCCAGCCGCGGCGCGCTCGAGGAGCGGCTGCGGGACACGACGCTGATCCCGACCGTGCGGGGGCGCATCTACGACCGCAAGGACCGCCTGCTGGCCGAGGACCGGCCGGGCTGGGACGTGCACGTGCACTTCAGCGTGTTCAGCGGCGATTGGGCTTTTGACCGCGCGGCCGACGCCGCCCGGAGGGCTTACGGTCGCACGGCGTGGAAGGGCCTGACCCTGGCGGAAAAGCAGGTTGCCGCCGAGCCCTTCGAAGAGGAGTACCTGCTGCAGATAGGCAGGTTGTGGGTGACCCTGGCCGAGATCGGCGGCCTTCCGCCGCAGGTCATCGAGCGCCGCCAGCGGGCGGTGGTGGCCCGCGTGGGCAAGTTGACCGCCAACGCGTCGGCATACGCCCGGCGTCGGCGTATGGAGCGGTTGAACAAGGATCGCGAGGACGTCAGCTTCACCGAGACCTACACGCCCGCGGCGGAGGAGCTGCAGACCCACGCGATTCTGTACGACCTGTCGCCCGAGCAGCTCGAAGGCGTCTACGTGTTTGCCGACCAGGCGAAGCTGGAGCAGGAGGCCTGGGCCCGGTCGGTGCGAGAGGCCAAGGCGGCCGGCGCGCCGCCGCCGCCCGACACGCGGACCTACGGCATCTGGCTCTCGGTCGAGCCGCAGCGGGTGAACCAGCGCAGCTACCCGTGGGAGACCCACGCGGTGGTGGTGAACCGCGACACGCTGCCCGGATCGCTCCGCCGCGACACGCCGATCGAGGCGCAGGTGACGGGGGTGGCCCGCCACGTCATCGGTTCGATGCGCCGAATCAACCGCGAGGATGCGCTGTGGGAATCGCGTCCGTACCGCCGCGAGACCGAGCTGACCGAGGACGAGATCGCCGCGGGGGTGGAGCCGCCGCCGCCGGTGATCGACATGGGTGGCTACCAGGCGGGCGACCTGATCGGCCGCAGCGGGGTGGAGTCGTCGATGGAATCGGTGCTGCGCGGCACGCGGGGCCGGACCATCCGTCACCGCGACACCGCCCGCGAAACCACCACGCCCCCGGCCCCCGGGCAGGATGTCACCTTGACGCTGGACGTGCAGCTGCAGGCCCGCATCCAGGCGCTGATGGCCCACGACCCGCGGGTGGGGCTGATGTTTTCGCGCGGCTGGCACCACGCCCCCATCAAACCCATGGGCACCCGACCCGGCGACCCCCTGAACGGCGCCGCGGTGGTCATGGACATCGAATCCGCCGAGGTGCTCGCCGCGGTCAGCGTGCCCGGGCTCGCCCTGGCTGACTACACCGACGCGTCGCGCGGAGCCTTCAGAAACCACCGCGACGCGCCGTACCGCTTCCGCCCGCTGGAGGGCGTGTATGACCCGGGCAGCACCAACAAGCCGCTCATCGCCGCGGCGGCGATCACCGACGGCATCCTGGGCCCCGACGAAGAGCTCGACCTTTCGAAGGGCAAGTTGTGGGAAAACAGCGACCGTTTCCGTGACTGGATCTACCGGGCGGTGAACGGCTGGGCGACGTTCGGGCAGATGGACGCGGTCGAGGCGGTCACCGTCAGCTCCAACGTGTTTTTCGGGCAGCTGGCCCAGCGTTGGGGCATGTCCTCGTTCGGCTACGGCCGCGTGCCGTGGTGGCTCTCGCAGTTCGGCATGGGCCGCAAGGCCGGCTGCGGACTCAACGAGTCGGCGGGCGTGCTGATCCACCCCGAAGCCTTGGAGGCCCTCCCCGATACCCAGCCCGAGTCCACCGCCGCCTACATGACCATCGGTGAAGCCGGCCTGAGCACCACCCCGCTGCAGGTCGCCGCCGCCCACGCCACCCTCGCGCGTGGCGGCCTCTACATCCCGCCCACGCTGGTGAGCGACGCCAGCCGCCCCGGACCGCCGCGCGCCACCTGGCGGCTGAACCTCTCGCCCGCCGCCCGCGACCGCGCGCTGCGCGGCATGGAGCGCAGCGCCAACTTCAGGGGCACCGACGGCCTCGACCGCGGCACCACCTACCTCATCAAGCCCGACGGCGACGAGGAGCGTGTCTTCAACTGCCCGGGCGTGCGCGTCTTTGCCAAATCGGGCACCGCGCAGGCCGCGCCCCAGAGGCTCACCGACGACCAGGGCCGACCCTTCAGCAAGGCCAACCCCCACCCCGAGACCGGCGCCACCGTGGGCGAGGTGCTGCGGGAAGGCAACCACGGCTGGGTCGTCGCCCTGGTCGGCCCCCAGGGGGAACCGCAACCCACCCACGTCGTCGCCGTCGTCGTCGAGTTCGGCGGCTCGGGCGGCTCGGTCGCCGGCCCGATCGTGAACCAGATCATCCACGCGCTGCGCGACGAGGGCTATCTGGGTGGGGTGGATGGGGTCGGTGAGGCGGGCTTCCAGCCTGCCGTTCGGGCGCAGCCCGAAAACGCCCCCACTCGCCGCTTCGCGTTGATGGCAGGCTGGAAGCCCGCCCCAAACGCATCGGGGCCCGACGGTGGGTGACGTGGGGCGCCAGCTGCGGGCCCTGGTGACGCCCAACTTCGCGTGGATCGCGCTGCCCGCGGGCCTCGCCCTCGCCGGCGTCGGCGTGCTCGCCATCGACACCGTCGCCGAGCGTCAAGCCCACACCCAGCAGACCATCAACCTGCCCATCGCGGTGTTGTGCATGCTGCTTGCCATGATGCCCCACCCCCGGGTCATGGGCCGTGCCGCTTACCCGTTTTTTGGGATCTCGCTTGGCCTGCTGGTTTTTTTGCTTTTGCCCTTCGTCCCCCGCGGCATCGTCCCCGTGATCAACGGCGCCCGCTCGTGGATCGACACCCCGGGCATGAACTTTCAGCCTTCCGAGATGACCAAGGTCTTCTTCGCGCTCTCGCTGGCCTGGTACTTCCGCTTCCGCAAGAGTCACCGATCGCTGCTGGGGCTGGTGTTCCCCTTCGTGCTCACGCTCGTCCCGGTCATGCTCATCATGATGCAGCCCGACCTGGGCACCGCGCTGGTGTTCGCCCCCGCGCTCTTCGCCGTGCTGGTGGCCGCCGGGGCCAAGTTGCGTCACCTGTTCGCCATCGTGGGGTTGGGCACCCTGGTGGTGGGAGCCAACGTCGCCATCATTCTGTGGGCACCGGCAAATATGCAGCTGCTCAAGGACCATCAGCAGCGGCGGGTACGCAGCATGATCAAGCTTGCCAGCGGCGACACCAGCGGCATCCAGGCCGACGCCTACCAGCAGTACAAAGCCATGACCCTGTGCGGGGCCGGCGGCGTGTGGGGCTACGGCGAGGAACGCTCGCGCGAGGTCTTCGACAACTTTCACCTGCCCGAGGCACACAACGACATGATCTTCGCCGTCATCGTCAACCGCTGGGGCATGGCCGGCGGCGTCGGCGTCATCGGCTTGTACGGCGCCCTCATCGCCGGCTTCCTGGGCGTCAGCGCCACCACCCGCGACCCCCTGGGCCGCCTCACCTGCGTCGGCTTCGGCGCCATGATCCTCACCCAGGTGGTGGTCAACGTGGGCATGACGCTCGGTATTTTGCCCATCACCGGCATCACGCTTCCATTCATCAGCTACGGCGGGTCCAGCCTGCTGTTTACGTTCATCATGCTGGGGCTTGTCTTGAACTTCGCCAGCCGCCCGCGGGGGATGATGGAGCGCGAGTCGTTTGAGTTCTGATCTCTGTTTGCGCGCCGCCGTCGGGCGGGCGGCGCGTGAGAGCGCTCCGGGCGAGGTGTCAGGTTTTAGGGGTCAGGTCCCAGGAAGACGCAAGCGAGCGATCGGGGCAGAGGCAGGGGCCCAAGGTGTCCATTCGCGGGACCAGCCACCAATGCGCGCCGCCCGCCGCTTGCGTCGGTCTAACACCTAGGACCTAACACCTGACACCTACTAAGAAGCGCTCTCACGCCAAGCCAACCCCGCGGCGGTATACGATAAGCGAATGCCCATCCCCGACTTCGTCGCCGCCGACCTTGACGCCCTGGGCTTCGAGCTGCCCCCCGAGCTGCTCAACCAGCTCGAGCGCTACCTCGACCTCGTGCTCGCCGCCAATCAGACCACCAACCTCACCGCCATCAAGCACCGCGAGCAGGCGTGGAGCCGGCTGATCGTCGACAGCCTCACCCCGCTGCCGGGCATGCCCGACGACGACGACCGGGAGGAAGGCGCCCCGCCACTGAAACTGGTGGACATCGGCACCGGCGCCGGCCTCCCCGGCATCCCCCTCGCCATCGCCCGTCCGGACGTGCAGGTGACCTTGATTGACGGCACCGGCAAGAAGATCCGCTTTCTCGAAAGCGTCGTCACCGAGCTGGGTCTCACGAACGTCACCCCGCTCAACGCCCGCGTGGAAGACGTCGGCCAAGACCCCGCCCACCGGGCCACCTACGACATCGCCGTCAGCCGCGCCGTCGGCCCGCTGCCCGTGGTGCTCGAATACTCTTTGCCGTTGTTGAAGGTCGGCGGCACCATGCTCGCCATGAAAGGCCCCAAAGCCGAGCAAGAGCTCCGCGACAGCGGCGACGCGATGGCGCTGCTGGGCGCGGGCGAAGTCACCGTCGTCGATGCGTACCCCGAGAGTTTCGACAATGAGCTGGTCATCGTGATGGTGACCAAAGAAGACGCCACGCCCGCGGCGTACCCGCGGTTGTCGGGGACGCCGAAGAAGGAGCCGCTGTAGCGGGAGCGACCTCCGTGCGGCCTGCCGCGGCCCGCAGGTCACCCGTCGGCCGCGTCGCCGGACGGCGACCTTCGTGCCATCGACTCGGTTGGGTGACATGCGGCGATACCGTCACGACGGCGCTTGGAACACGTCATGAACCCACGACCTCCGGTCAACCGAATCGCACCACTGATCCTCGTCGCGGTACTCGGTTTGCTCTCTGGCTGCAAAGACGACGGCGGTCGCCACGACATCGAAACGCGGCTGCGTGCCGATCCGAGAGTCGATCTGATCGGGGTCGAGGGGTTCTGGGAACTCGACAGCGCTGTACTGGATTCGTTCTCGCTGGTGTCCGCGGCGTTCCGGCTTCGCCACCGGCCGGACAGCCTGGTCGGGATCAAACCCAGCCCGACGATGTTCACGGACACCCCGCACCTGCGGGTCCTCCAGATCGGCGGGTACTCACTCCACGCGAAGGCGGGCCACGAGGGAAACCCCAGCGGCGCGGACTTCGGATACGAAGGTGACTTCGTCGGACTGCTCCCGGTCGAGATCCGCAGTCTCGACGACCTGATCAATCACTACGACGCGTTCGAGCGTCTTGTGGCCGGCTGGCCCGACTACCCCGAGCGGGCGACCGCAACCAACGCGGCGGGTGACACCGTTGTCTACTACCGGGAGAAGCTTCCGTGATCGACCCATGACCAGCCCCCTCACCCTCCTGCACGACACCTTCCGCCTGCTCACGTTCCGCTCGCCCGGCCCCGCCGTGCGCGACGCCTGGCCGGCCTACCTCGCCTTCGTCACGCTCACCGCGCCGCCGGCCCTGCTCTACGCCATCCCGGTCGAGCGCTTCATGACCCCCTCGGCCGCCAGCGTGACCAACGCGTGGTTCCTCGCCGTGGTCGCCGCCTGGCGGGTGGGGCTGTGGGAGGTCGCGGGGTCAGACCGCTGCGATTCCTGTGGCTTCCGGGACGACGCGTACGTCTTCCTGAAAATCAGGGCGGCTTTCCCCGGAAAAGCCGGATGAACCTTAATATTACGTGATCACGAAGCCCGGGGTCTGTGCTGCCCGGGTCACATTTCACCTCTGACCCGAAGCCAACGATGCCTTATCCACGAACCTTCTCCCATATCGGAATCTCGGTCACGGACCTCGACCGGGCGGTCGAGTTCTACACGGCGACGCTGGGGTGGTATGTGGTGATGCCACCGACAGAGGTGGTGTCGGACGACTCGGCGATCGGGGTGATGTGTGACGACGTGTTCGGCCAGGGGTGGGGGCGGTTCCGCATCGCGCACCTGGCGACAGGCGACCGGGTGGGGGTGGAGTTGTTCGAGTTTGAGAATGCCGAGCGGCGGGAGAACAACTTCGAGTACTGGAAGTCGGGGGTGTTCCACTTCTGTGTGCAGGACCCGGACGTGGAGGGGTTGGCGAAGAAGATCGTGGCGAACGGGGGCAAGCAGCGTATGCCGGTACGGGAGTACTACCCCGGCGAGAAACCGTATCGGATGGTGTACTGCGAGGACCCGTTCGGGAACCTGATCGAGATTTATTCGCACAGCTACGAGCTGACATACTCGGCGGGGGCATATCAGAACGAGCCGGGGTGAATCCGAACTTCGATGGGTGGTGGGTGACATGGGGGCGGAGGTGGCCGGTTAGAAACCCCACGCGGCGCCGGCGTCGTGTGTGATTTGCGAGGCCTGGCCCCGATTTCCCCCCAACCCACCGAGCGGCCCCTTGATTTTGTGTGGCCCGAGACGACGAGGCTCTGGTGGATGCCGCGGAGCTGGGTGTTGCTCGCGGTGCGTCGGGCCTGCTGGCGGAAGCGGGCGAGGCGGCGAGAGCGACGCCGGGGGCGGGGAGGACGGCGGTGCTGCTCGCGGGGTCGGTGGTGGGGGAACGCTGAGGGGGTGCGGGCATGGGCTGCGATGGCCCCGACGCTCGCCCGCGGCGCCTGGATTCCCGCCTGCGCGGGAATGACCGGTGGGTGGGGGTTGGAGTTGGCGGTGGGGTGGGTGGGTCGCCGAACACGGCCTGAAGGCCGTGGCACCCGAGGGTCGTTAATTATGCGATGCGCCTCGCGTGGCCGGGACCCATTCCCGGGGTACGGGGGCTCCGCCCCCGTGCGGTCCGGAAGGCCCGGTCGTGGCCGCTCGGGGCGGCGATCGGGGCGCACCGGACCGCCTACGATCGCCCATGAAGTACGACTACTCCGAGTTCGACGGCGAGGGCTTCCTGTCGCCGGATCAGCTGTTCCCGCAGCCGCAGGTGATGGAGTTTCTGCTGCAGTACGGCGAGCAGGCGCTGGACGCGATGCAGAAGCTGGAGGACCCGGACGAGCAGGCGTTTGTGCAGGCGATGATCGATGCGGGGCTGCTCGAGGAGTACGAGGACGAGAACGGGGAGACGAAGCTGCGGATCACGCCGCGGATGCTGAAGGGGCTTCAACACCGCGCGCTGCTGGAGATCTTTGCGGACATGAAGAAGGGGGCGCGCGACGGGCACGAGACGCGGGCGAACGGGCGCACGGCGGAGCGGGCGGACGGGACGAAGCCGTATCAGTTTGGGGACCCGGTGTCGGAGCTGGATCTGACGGCGACGCTGCGCAACGCGATGGCGCGGGGGCAGGTGGAGCTGCGGGCGCGGAGTGGTGGCGTGGACGTGGGGGTGGGCGATGGCGTTGCGGGGGACAACCCGAAGCATGGGCTGAAGCCCGTGGCACGGCCGATCAAGATTGGGTCGCAGGACTTTGAGCTGTTTCAGACCGAGTCGTCGGCGGACTGCGCGACGGTGATGCTGATGGACCTGTCGGGCTCGATGATGCGTTATGGGCGTTTCATCCAGGCCAAGCGGATCGCGATGGGGATGCAGGAGATGATCCGCAGCCGCTTTCCGCAGGACACGCTGGAGTACGTGGGCTTCTACTCGCTGGCGGACAAGCTGACCGAGCAGGAGGTGCCGCTGGTGATGCCCAAACCGGTGAGCATCCGGGATTACGAGGTGAAGATCCGCGTTCCGCTGGCGCAGGCCAGGGAGAACCAGGAGCAGTTGCCTTTGCACTTCACGAACCTGCAGCTGGGTCTGCGCACGGCGCGGCAGATGCTGGCCCGCAGCGGGGCGGCCAACAAGCAGATCTTTGTGATCACCGACGGGCAGCCGACGGCGCACGTGGCGACGGTGGACGCGGCGGGGGGCGAGGAGATGCTGTACCTGCTTTACCCGCCGACCGAGGAAACACGGGACATCACGCTGCGCGAGGCGATGCGGTGCCAGCAGCAGGGGATCCGCATCGCGACGTTTGCGATGATCGAGGACTACTGGGGAATGGACTGGGTGGGCTTCGTGGACCAGATGACGCGGCTGACCCGGGGGATGGCGTACTACTGCACGAGTGAGGATCTGAGCTCGACGGTGATGGAGTCGTATCTGACGGGGAAGAAGGTCAAGTCGTTCCTCTGACGAGGCCCGCCCGGGCGCTGGACCTGCGGCGGCCCGCAGGCCCGCTTCCGGGCGGGCGGGGCGGACGCCCCGCGGGGACGCAAGCGTTCACGCGGGGCATCGGGAGGGCGAACCTTCTGGTGAGCCGCGCGTCGCGGAAGAAGCCGGCTCACCAGAAGGTTCGCCCTCCCGATCACGACGGTTCTTTTTGGTTGTCGTGCGGCGGGCGGCCGGGTTTTCGTGCGGCCTCGGCGTAGACTGCCGCCATGCCCGACGCCCCACCCGACATCGCGACCTTCACCCTCGGCGACTACCAGACCAACTGCTACGTCGTGTCGGACCCCGCGTCGAAGGACTGCTGGTTCGTGGACGCGGGACAGGATCCCGGCGACATGATCGCGCACGTGCGGGAGATGGGGCTGACGCCGAAAGCCGTCGTGCTGACGCACGCGCACGTGGACCATATCGCGGGGCTGGCCCAGGTGCTGGCGGACTTCCCGGGACTGGAGGTGATGATCCACGAAGACGAGTGGGGCTTCCCGGAGGACGCGACGAAGAACCTGTCAATGTTTCTGGCGTCGCCGGTGGAGGCGCCGCCGGCGACGCGGAAGCTGACGCACGGAGAGACGTTGACGCTGGGTGGTGGGGACGGGGGCTTGGCGTTTGAGGTGCGGCACACGCCGGGGCACAGCCCGGGGGGGATCACGCTGGTGCAGGTTGACGCAGAGCTGGCGTTGGTGGGCGACGCGTTGTTTGCGGGGGCGATCGGACGGTTCGACTTCCCGACCAGCGACGGGCGGGCGCTGATCACGGGAATCCACCGGGAGATCATGACGCTGCCCGATGACTTCCGCGTGCTGAGCGGGCACGGGCCGGAGACGACCGTGGGGCGGGAGCGCGCGGGGAATCCTTACCTGCGTGAGTCGGGGCTTGAATAAGTATGCGTGAGTCGGGGTTGGGGCAGGTCAGGCATACCTGCCTGACATGGGTTGTTGGATGTGGGGCGTGTCAGGCAGGTATGCCTGACCTACGGGGCGGATCGCCCGCGGGTCAGTCGAGTCGAAACGTCGCCCGCACCGGCAGGTGGTCCGATCCGCCCGTGAGGTTGCCCTTGGGCAAGACGGCGGCGCTGCCCTGGACGTACCGCCGGGCCATCGCGGGGGCAGAGAGGATGTAGTCGAAGGTGACGGGGGGGTACTTCTTGTCGCCGGGGTGGGTCACGCGCTGGTCATCGGTGAGGGCGTCGTGCACGTCGGTGAGCAGCTGGGATCCGTCGGGTTCGGGCGCACGCAGGTACGCCATGGCGGGCCACGGGCGGTCCTGGTCGGGGCGGGTTTCATAGGCGCTGTTGAAGTCGCCGGCGACGACGGCGAGCACGCCCGGGTCGGCGGCGACGGCGTCGCGGATGATCTGCTTGACCCGCGCGGACTCGGCGGTGCGTTTCAGCATGGAGTGGGGATCGCCGGGGCGGCTGCCGTTGCTCTTGAGGTGCACGTTGTAGACCTGCAGCGGGCGGTCGAGGCCGACGTCGATGGTGAAACGCAGCAGGTCGCGCGAGAAGCGGTAGGACGTCTCGGGGTGGTCGGGGTGGGTGAACCACTGCAGCCGGTGGCTGGTGACCTGGGTGATGGGGTAGCGGCTGAGGCAGCCGAGCAGGATGCCGCGGCCGTCGTTCCCGGGGCTGGCGGCGACGTAGCCGTAGCCGGCGTCGGGCAGGAACTCCTCGACCAGTGCGGTGAGCAGCTGCTCGTGTTCGAGCTCCTGCACGACGAGCACATCGGCGTCCAGGGCCTTGATGGCCCGGGCCAGATCGCGGACCTCGTTGCGTGACTTGACCTTGGTGCCCTCGTCTTCGGTATAGGGGTTGTCCCAGACGTCGAAGAAGTTTTCGATGTTGTATGCGCCGAGGGTGACGGTCTTGGGCGCGTCCGGACGCTCGGCGGCGAGCTGGGCGGTTGCGGGCCACGCCATGACGATGGCGGAAAAAGCCACAATGGTGTTGAGAAGAGGCGTTCGCATCTGCCGAGGATAGCAGTCCGTTGGAATACTTCGTGTGCCCCCGGCTTAGACGAAGTACCGCAACGGACCGCTTGGGCTTGGCGCGGCGTGAGAGATCGGTGAGGGCGGCGCGCCGGTGCCGTGCCGCGTCATCCGCCGCGCTGCGCGGCCCAGAGGCTCAGCTGGTGCAGGGCAAAGAGCCGGTGGTGGTGGTCGCGGACGTGGTTCTGGTGCTCGTCAAACAGGCGGTCGATCGGCGCCTGCTGCAGGCCCAGCGCTTGCAGCCGGCCGTCGGTGAGCCGGGCGTGCAGGGCGTCTTTGAGGGTGGTTCGCAGCCAGGTGTCCAGGGGGATGGCGAAGCCGGCCTTGGGACGCCGGACGATGGGGTCGGGCAGGTGACGTGCGGCGACCTGACGCAGCAGGCCTTTGGGGCGGCCGCCGGGCATGAGCACCGCGGTGGGCAGGTGGCCGGCGAGGTCGCAGACGGCGGTGTCGAGCAGGGGCGAGCGGACTTCGAGGGCGACGGCCATCGACGCGCGGTCGACCTTGCGCAGCATGACGTGGGGCAGGTAGTGCTGCAGGTCCCAGCGCATGGCGGCGTGGGCTCGATCGGGCCACTGGGGGAAGTTGTGCAGCGCGGGGGCGCCGTCGGGCAATGCCAGACCGGGGTAGAGCTCGTCGATCTGGTCTTCGCTGAAGAGGTGGATCATGGAGCGGTACTGCGCGGCGGGGCCGTCGGCGCCGGCCCGTGCGGCCTGGACCAGGCGGCCCAGACGCGACCGCAGCGACCTGGGCGGCCCGTCGGTGATCGGCAGCGACCGGACCCACCAGCGGTGGCGGCTGAGCAGCGTCATTCCGCGGTAGCGGTCGTAGCCGCCGAACAGCTCGTCGCCGCCATCGCCCGACAGCGCGGCGCGGAAGTGCTGGCGGGCGGCGCGGCACAGCCAATGGGTGGGCAGCAGCGAGCTGTCGGCGCTGGGCTCGCCGCCCTGGGCCATGAGGAACTCCAGGTCGTCCGCGGCGTGGTCGGCGTGGGTGTCGAGCACGGTGTGCTCGGTGCCCAGGTGGTCGGCCACGGCCTGCGCGTAGACGGTTTCGTCGTAGGCCGTGTCGGGCATGGCGACGCTGAAAGTGCGCAGCGGGCCGCCACCCAGCTGCTTCAGCCGCTTGTGCGCCAGGGCGGCGACGAGGGACGAGTCGATGCCTCCCGAGAGGAAACAGCCCAGCGGCACGTCCGCTTCGAGCCGGGCGGACACGGCTTCGCCCAGCACCTCTTCGAGCGCGTCGGCCGCGCCCAGCGCGGTGGAGTGCTTGGAGATGGGCGGCGGACGCCAGTAGACGGTTTCGTCGGCGTGCCCGTCGGCCGTCAGCGTGAGCGAGGTGGCCGGAGCGAGCTCGCGCACGCCCGGGGCAAGGGTGTCCTCGAAGGTGTAACCAAGGGTCAGGTAGGTGTGCAGGGAGGCGCGGTTGACCGCGGCCGGCTCACGGTCCGTGCGGCCGGCGTCCAGCGTCGCGGGCAGGCTGGCGAAAGCCAGGCCGCGGCCGTCGGGGTCGCGGCGGACGTACAGCGGCTTCTTGCCCACACGGTCGCGACACAAGAACAGCCGCCGCTGGTCGGCGTCGTAGACCGCGAAGGCGAACATGCCGTGCAGGTGCTTGGGCAGCTGGTCGCCAAACGCGCGGTAGCCGTACAGCAGTGCCTCGGTGTCGGAGTGGTCGCTGCGGAAGTCGTAGCCGCGGCGTTCGAGCTTGCGACGCAGCTGGCGGTGGTTGTAGATCTCGCCGTTGAACACCAGCGTGAGCGGCCCGCAGCGGGCGGCGACGCCGGCGGCCGAGATCGTGCTGCCCCACGGCCCGGTGCCCTCGCCCGCGTCGTCGCCGGGGGCCAGGGTCATGGGTTGCTGGCCCGACAGCAGGTCGATGATCGCCAGCCGGCGGTGGACCATCCCGCACGAGCCGGCGAGGGTCATCCCCTCGCCGTCGGGGCCGCGGTGGGCCAGGTGGTCGGACATAGCGCGGAGGCGCGCTTCATCCGGCGTGGTGCCGTCGAAGCGAACTATGCCGGCGAATCCACACACGTCTTAAAACTCCAAGGCAGGGGATCGGACCGCCAAGACGCCAAGGACGCCAAGGAAGGCAGTTGGAAGCGACAGCCTGAGCCGTGGCTCAGCTTGAGAGCAAGAACTTCTGACTCATCGGGTCGCTCAAGCACCACCCGATATGCCGGTGTCCATCAACCGACAGGCCATCGTATTTGCTCCAAAGGGTCTTCCTTGGCGCTCTTGGCGTCTTGGCGGTTCAATTTCTTCGCTTCTTGACTTTAAGCCGACGGCTGCACCCGCAGCGAAAGCTCCTGCAGCTGCTTGTCGTCCACACCGGCGGGGGCTTCGGTCATCAGGTCCGCGCCCGCTTGGGTTTTGGGGAAGGCGATGACGTCGCGGATGTTGGACGTGCCCACCAGCTGCATGACGGTGCGGTCCAGGCCGTAAGCGAGGCCGCCGTGGGGCGGGGCGCCGAAACGCAGCGCGTCGAGCAGGAAGCCGAACTTCTCCCGGGCTTCTTCGTCGGTGATGCCCAGCAGCGTGAAGACCTTCTTCTGGGTGTCGGGCCGGTGGATACGGATGCTGCCGCCGCCCATCTCGCTGCCGTTCAAAACAAGGTCGTAGGCCTGGCTCTTGATGCCCTTGATCACGTCCGGGTCGGCGCTGGTCAGCTTGTCCAGGTCCTCGTCGTGGGGGGCCGTGAACGGGTGGTGCAGGCTGTGCCAGCGGCCGCCCGCGTCCAGGGTGCGGTCCTCGGTCCACTCGACCAGGGGGAAGTCGACGACCCAGAGCCAGGCGTCCTTGTTCGGGTCAATGAGGTCCAGGTCGTGGGCCAGCTTGACCCGCAGCTCACCGAGCACACGGGCGACGGTGGCGGGCTTCGCGTCCACGCCGAAGCAAATCAGGTCGCCGTCCTGCGCTTCGAGTTTCGCCACCAGCTGGGGCGCGACCTCGGAAACGAACTTGGCGATGCCGGTTTCGAGCGTGCCGTTGGCGACCTTGCAGATGGGCAGGCCGCCGGCGCCGAACTGCTTGACCCATTCGGCCAGGGCGTCGGTCTGCTTGCGGGTGAGTTTGCTGCCGCCGGGCACGCGGATGGCTTTGACGCAGCCGCCTGCGTCCATGGCGCCCTTGAAGACCTTGAAGTCGGTCTGGGCGCAGACCTCGCTGACGTCGATCAGCTCCATCCCGAAACGCAGGTCGGGGCGATCGCTGCCGAATCGCTCGATGGCTTCGGCGTAGGGCATGCGGGTGAGGCGCTCGGGCAGCTCCTGGCCCTTGATCTCGCGCCAGATCTCGCGGATGAGGTTTTCGTTGGTGGACATCACGTCGTCCTGATCGACGAAGCTCATCTCGACGTCGACCTGGGTGAACTCGGCCTGGCGGTCAGCCCGCGGGTCCTCGTCGCGGAAGCAGCGGGCGATCTGGAAGTACTTCTCGACGCCGCCAACCATGAGGATCTGCTTGAACAGCTGCGGGCTCTGCGGCAGCGCGTAGAAGGCGCCTTCTTGCAGGCGGCTGGGCACCAGGAAGTCGCGGGCGCCTTCGGGCGTGCTGCGGCAGAGGAAGGGGGTCTCGACTTCGTAGAAGCCCTGACGGTCGAAGTAGTCGCGGGTGATCTTGGTCACGCGGTGGCGCGTCTTGAGGATGTGCTGCATCGCGGGCCGACGCATATCGATGTAGCGGTAGCGCAGGCGGACTTCTTCGCCGACCTTGTCGGCCTCGTCGGGGATGAAGGGCGGGTTGTCGCTGTCGTTGAGTACGACGGCCTCGGCGGCGTCGACCTCGATCCGGCCGGTTTCGAGTTTCGGGTTTTCGCCGCCCTCGCGCACGATGCACTTGCCGCTGACGGTGATGACGTCCTCGCGGCGCAGCTTCTGGGCCACGCCGTGGGCGTCGGCGGCTTCGGGGTGGAAGACGATCTGGGTGACGCCGTCGCGGTCGCGGAGGTCGATGAATCGGACGCCGCCGTGGTCGCGGTAGTTGTTGACCCAGCCGCTGAGCGTGACGGTCTCGCCGACGTGGGTCTCGCGGAGCTGGCCGCAGGTGTGGGTTCGGTAAGACATTGTGGTGCGTGGTCCGTGGTGCGTTGAGCGTTCCGGAACGCGGCGGAGCCGCGCCGGGAAGCGGGGCGGGGATGATACCTAAACTGTCCCGCCGCCCCCTTACCCCCGGGTACCCGATCCGCTGCCTTGTCGCACCACGGATCACGGATACGCATCACGGACCGCACCATGTTCACCGGCATCATCAAACAACTCGGCGAGGTCGTCTCGATCGAACCCCGCGACGCCGGCGCCCGGCTGACCCTGCGCACGCGGGGACCGGGGGTCCCGGCCCGGAGGGGGGATTCGGTTTGCGTGAGCGGGGTGTGCCTGACGTCGCTGGATGCGGTGCCGGGAGACGAGGGGGACCGGCTGGCGTTCGACGTGATCGCCCAGACGCTGGGCCGCTCTTCGTTGGGCGGCCTGCGCACCGGCGACCGGGTGAACCTGGAACCGGCGTTGACCGCGAGCGAACCGGTCGGTGGGCACGTGGTGCAGGGCCACGTGGACGGCGTGGGCGAGGTGGTCCGCGTGCAGGACGACCCCGGCGACTGGCGGGTGCGGGTGGGCTTGCCCGGCGGTAGGGAGGCCGCAGACCTTCGCGACGCGATGGTGCCGCGGGGCAGCGTGACGATCGATGGCGTGAGTCTGACGCTGGCGGACGTCGCGGACGACGGCGAGTGGATCGAGGTGGCGCTGATCCCCGAGACGCTGGAGCGCACGACGCTGGGGAAGGCCGCGGTGGGCGACCGCGTGAACCTGGAGGCGGACGTGCTGACCAAGACGGTGGTGCGGGCGCTGCGCCAGAGTGAAAAGCGCAAAGTGAAAAGTGAAAATCGGACGCAAGCGGAGGTGACGGCGGCGCTGCTGATGACGGCGGGGTGGGGGGCGCCGACGAAGACGGGTGACTGACGTAATTGGCCGTTTGCTTCGGCAGGGCGCGAGGTGACCCGCGGTGGTGCCGGGGTCGCACAACGTGATGGATCTGCCTCCGGCAGGGCTTTGAGAACGGGCGGGGACGCCCGTTCCACTTTCGCGCCACCGGCCCCGCCAGTCACCATTCGCGGCGGCCGTCCGGCCGCGCGGGACGCCGAGGGGTCCTGCTGATTCTCCGTCCGTCGGGGCCGGCTTCCGGCCCCGACGGACGGAGGCTCCGGCGGGTCGCGCGAAGCCCGCCCCTCAGATCGCGGGCTTCTTCATCGCCACCAGCTGCCCCAGGCTCAGCCCGGCGCCGTGGTTGCGGCTGTGCATCCAGCGCTGCATCCGGGCCTCGGCGGCGGCGAGTTCCTGGTCGGTCAGCGTGAGGAACACCCCGGCCAGGTCGGGATCGAACTGCTTACCGGCACAGCTTTCGATCTCCGCCATCGCGGCCTCGAAGCTGAGGCACTTGCGGTAGGGCCGATCGCTGGTCATGGCGTCGAAGGCGTCGGCGATCGCGAGAATGCGGGCGAGAAACGGCGTGTCGGTGCCGGCGAGGCGGTCGGGGTAGCCGCGGCCGTCCCAGCGCTCGTGGTGGCTGCGGACGATCTCGTTGGCGCGGTCCAGGTGGGGGATGCGGCCCAGAATGGCGTGGCCGACCGCGGGGTGGGCCTGCATGACGTCGCGCTCGACGACGGTGAGTCGGTCGGACTTGTTGAGGATGTCGTCGGGGATCGCGACCTTGCCGATATCGTGCAGCAGCCCGCCCAGGCGCAGCACGGCGCGCTCGTCGTCGCTGAGGCCGAGCTTCCGGGCCAGGGCCAGGGCGTAGGCGGTGACCCGCATGACGTGCCCGCCGGTGTAGGCGTCCCGCGACTCGATGGCCAGGGAGAAGCCGCAGACCGTCTCGACGATCATCTCGGTCAGCGAATCGACGAAGTGGCGGTTCTCGATCGAGATGGCGAGGAAGCGCAGGATCGCGGCGAGCAGCCGGTCCCTGACGGCCAGGTCGACCGTCGGGCTGGCGGGCGTGGTGAAGACCATGGCGCCGAACCAGGTCTGCTTGACCCGCAGCGGCATGGCGACCCGCAGGCCGCCGTCGGGCAGGCGGTGCTCGAGCTTGTCGATGGCTTCGCGGCGGCGGTCGTAGAGGGTCTCGCACAGGCGGGCGACGTCGCGCGGCAGCTCGGACTCGCCGATGATCAGCTCGCCCATCACATGCACGACGCCCAGGGCCGCGTCGGGTGCGGCCTCGACGACCCAGACTGCGTCGCTCCCCACGAGGGCGGCCACCTCGCTCATCGCGTCGGCGAGCAACTCGTCGTTCTCGGTGTGCACCGAGAGGTTGTCGATGACCTGCTCCAGCAGCCGCAGTTCGTGGAAGGCGGAGCGGCCGGGCGCGTCGAACGCGGGATCGGTCGTGGACGCATCGAGTTCGGCGTCGCGGGACAGGTGCTCGACCGCGCTGGCGAGCTGATCGAGGTGCCGCAGTGCCGCGGCCGACACGTCGGTCGCGTCGGTCGCGACGGGGTCGCAGCCGGCGGGCGGGTCGGGAATGGGGCCGGGGCGTGAGGTCATGGCGCGGCGGGGCGGAGCAGGTCGCGTCCGGATCGAGACGCTCGCCGGGGCTATCGGCGGGTGCGGCGCTCTATCCGCCGGTGGAGACAAGAAATAGGGATTTTACCCACCGGCTGGGGTCGCCCCAGCCGCCCCGGCCGTTTCAGGCCGCACAGGCGGGCCCGGCGGCGTCGTCCAGGCAGGTGGTGAGCACGACCGTGAGGTCGTCGCGCTGGTTCAACGAGCCGGCCTGGAGGTCCAGCCGCCCCTGGAGAAAAGCGAGCGCGTCGTCGGGGGTGAGCCCACGCATCGACTCGAACTCTTCGGCGTAGTGCTCGTTGGCCAGTCGGCCCTTGCCCTCGCAGCCGGGGAAGGCGACCTCGAAGCCGTCGGAGTACATGAGCAGCCGGTCGAGCGGGCTCAGCTCGACCACGGCCTCGCTGTAGACCTCGTCGGGGAACACGCCGAGCATCGCCCCGTCGGGGTCGAGCCACTCGGTGCCGCCCGCGTGCCGAAGCAGTGCCGCGGCGGGGTGCCCTGCGCTGGCGTAGCGCAGTGTGCGGGTGCGGCGGTTGATGACGCCGTAGGCCGCGGTGCCCAGGCTGGCGGCGCCGGCGTCCTGCTGGATCATGGCCACGTTGAGTGCGGCCAGCGCCTCGCCCGGCGGCACCACGCGGTAGCCCGGGCCCACACCGGGGGTGATCTCACGCAGCGGGGTGGCTTGTTTGATGAAGATGGTCATGAGCGCCGCGGGCACCCCGTGGCCCACGGCGTCGGCAATGAACACGCCGAAGTGGTCGTCGTCGAGCTGGATCACGTCGTAGATGTCACCGCCGACGTAGCCGGCGGGCCGCCACAGCGTGCCGAAATCGAAGCCGTTGCCTTCGGGGAGCGTCTTGGGCAAAAACTCGCGTTGGATCTTGACCGCCATCCGCAGCTCTTCGTCGATTTTGTCGAACTGCCCGGCCATGCCGCGGGTGGTGGCGGTGAGGGCGCGCGACTCGGCGGCCTGAGCCCCCAGCACCGGGCTCTGCGTCAGCAGGGTGGTCAGCACGGCGTCGGCGACGGCGTCGGTGACGTCGTGCGGGCAGTTGACCAGCCCCTCGTCGTCACTGGGTCCCAGGGTGTCCCGGCCCAATCGGGTGACCATGGCCGGCACGCCGGCTTCGCGCAGGGCGGCGAAGGCCTCGTACTGCTGCTCGTCGTCGACACCCAGCAGCCACGCCGCGACCACGCCGCGGAGGTGGGGTTTGGGATTGGCGATCAGGTCGTCGGCGCTGACGCGGCGGGCCGCCGTCCCGGTGAAGGCGGGTGCGGCCAGCAGGCCGTCGGCCCGGGCGGCGAGCGTGTCCGACGGCGCGTTGCCGGCCAGGACCCATAAAACCGTGGATGTTTGCATGTGCGTATGCCTCTCGACCGACCGCCCAAACTGCGGCGTAGCGTTGACCCGGGTTGGAGTCATCGGCCGGAGGGGCTACCAGATTGAGGGCCGCTGACGCGCACGGCGTTTCAGCGAAAGGACCGGCAGATCCAGCCGCACGCCGGGGGTTAATCCGTAGCGTTCGAGGCCGCCGGCATTCAGCTCCAGAGCCATCAGGGCCGGCTGGTGACTGGAGTACTGGGTGAGGTCCCGCTCATCGGTCTCCGGAGGCTCCACGAGCATCTGGTGGGTGGCCACCACCTCGCCCGATGCGTCGATGAAGGCGATGTCGATGTCGAAGTGGCAGCGACGCATGACGAAGGCCAGGTGCCGCTCGCGGGGGAACACGAAGAGCATGCCGCGGTCGTCGGCCAAGGCGTCGCGGTCGCTCAGGCCCTGCTCGCGGCTGGATGGGTCCAGCGCCAACTCGACGGTGAGGGCACGTCCATTGAGGGTAAGCGTTTCGGTGGGCAGGGTTGCGGTTGGCGAAGCGGACGGCGCGACGGGGCCACAGGCGGTCAGCAGCAGCAGCGTGAGCACAACCGGCAGCACGCGGAGCGGGTTCAGGACCAGGTTCAAGAAGGGTGACGGAGCCATGCGTCGTGCTCGGGGGTGAGGGTGCAGGGGGTCGGCGGTAAAACATTCCAGTCAAACGCGTCGCAGAAGGCTTGGGCACACATCGGGGCGGGCCCGTCGGTCAGCCCGCAGGTGTGGGCAAGCAGGCCCACGATACGCGCGGCCGGCACGCCCGCGTCGCGGTAGGTGGCCACGCGGGTGTCGCCGTGGCGTTTGGCCAGGCGGTGGCCGTCGGGCCCCAGCACCAGCGGCACGTGGAAGTATCGGGGCGGGGCAGACCAACCCAGCGCGTCGGCGACGAGCAGCTGCCGCGCGGTCGAGGGCAGCAGGTCGTCCCCGCGGACCACGTCGGTCACGCCCGCGCGGTGGTCGTCCACCACGACGGCCAGCTGGTAGGCCGCCACGCCCGACTTGGTGGCGACCAGAAAGTCGCCCACGGTGGCGTCGACGTCGAAGGCCTGCGGGCCGGCGACGCCGTCGGTGAAACGGATCACACCGGGGGGCACCCGCAGACGCACCGCCGCGGGGGTGTCGGGGCCGATCGGGGGCGGGTCGTTCTCGGGTCGGTACAGGCCGGGGTAGCGGACGTCGTGCTCGCCGGCGTGGGGCGCGGCGGCCGCCGCGGCGATCTCACGCCGTGTGGCGGGGCAGCGATACGTGCGGCCCGCGGCCTGAAGCTTCGCCAGCGCCCCGGCGTAGGACGCCGGGTCGTCGGTCTGCCGCACCGGCGGGCCGTCCCAGTCCAGCCCCAGCCAGGTCAGGTCGTCGATCGCCCCGCGGTCGGCGCCGGGCTTGACCCGCGGCCCATCGAGATCGTCGATCCGCAGCTGAATCCGCGCGCCGGTCTGACGGGCGTGGGCCCAGTTAATGAGGAAGGTCCGGGCGTTGCCCAGGTGCAGAGCGCCCGTGGGCGAGGGGGCGAGGCGGGTGGTGGGGGGCATGGAGCGTGATCCGTGGAGCGTGTTCCGTGGTCCCGACGGAGAATACCGTGGGCGCGGGACCAGGGATCGCGTCGGCTACCATCACCAATCCATGGACCCTGCCCACCACGCGGACGCCGCCCCCCGGCCATTGATCCTGGCCGTTCTGCTCTCGGGCGGCGGCACGACGATGCTGAACCTCGCCGACCGGGTCGACGACGGCACGCTGAACGCCCGGATCGGGCTGGTGCTGGCCAGCAACGCAGGACCCGCGGCGGTGGGGGTGGGTCGGGCCGACGCCCGGGGGCTGATGACGATCACGCTGGAACGACGGCTGTACGAAGACGCCGCGTCGTACTCCGACGCGGTGTTTCAGGCCGTGCGGGCGGTGAAGGCCGACCTGGTTTGCCTGGCGGGTTTTTTGAGCCTGCTGGTGATCCCCGACGACTTCGCGGGCCGTGTCGTCAACATCCACCCCAGCCTGCTGCCGAAGTACGGGGGCAAGGGCATGCACGGCCGGCACGTACACGCCGCGGTGATCGCGGCGGGAGAGACCGAAAGCGGCTGCACGGTGCACGTGGCGGACAACACGTACGACACCGGGCCGATCCTGCTGCAGCGGCGTTGCCCGGTCTTGCCGGACGACACGCCCGAGTCGCTGGGGGCGCGGGTGTTTGCGCAGGAGTGTGTGGCGTATCCGGAGGCGATTCGCCGGGCTCAAAAGCGCAAAATGAAAAGTGAAAAGTGAAAAGTGAAAAGTGAAAAGTGAAAAGTGAAAAGTGAAAAGTGAAAAGTGAAATTTTGGAACTGGTGCGCCGCGGTGAAAGAGCTGCGCCGCCGCATGCGTCTGATTTTCACTTTTCACTTTTCACTTTGCGCAGCAGCGCCGCATACAGCCGCTCCATCTCGGGCACCGCGCACCCCGCCGCCCGCGCCGCGCGGAGCGGGTCGCCCACGATGGCTTCGATCTCCAGCGGCCGTCTGGCGTCGGCGTCCAGCATCATGCTGGTGCGGTACGGGGGCATCTTCGCGGTGTCGTCGAGCATCTTCTGCACGAAGGCGGGCGAGATGATCTTGCCCTCGGCGGCCTGCGCCGCGGCGACCACCTCCTGCATCAACGCGACGACGCGGGCGTGAACGCCGGGGCCGGTCATCATCACGTCGGTGGTCTGATTCAGAACCACCGACAACCCGTTGAAGGGCACATTCCAGACCAGCTTCTGCCAGCGGGTCTGCCGCAGGTCGTCGATGACCCGCAGATCCAGGCCCGCGGCGTTGAAGTCGGCGGCGATTGCGTTCAGCCGCGGCGTCGTGTTGGCCACGCCCTCCGCGGCGGCGGTGGCGCCGGCCCGGATCTGCCCGTAGTCGAGGTGGCGGATGTGGCCGGGGCCGACCTTGTTGGCGCACAGGAAGGACAACCCGCCGAGGGTGCGGTGTTCGCCCACCACCGCGGCGGTCTCGCGCTCGGGGTGCAAGCCGTTCTGCAGCACCAGCACCACGCCGTCGGGCTTGAGCAGGGGCGGCAGCAGGCGTTCCAGCTGCCCGTTGCCGGTGGTCTTGAGGCACAGCAGCGCGACATCGACCGGCGGCACGTCGGCGGGGTCGCTGAAGCACGCGACGCGGGGCAGGGTGAAGTCGCCAGTGGGGCTTTCGATCCGCAGCCCGTGGCGGCGGACGCGGTCGAAGTCGCTGCGCAGCAGGAAGCGCACGCGGTCGCCGTGGGCTTGGGCCAGCCGGCCGCCGTAGTAGCCGCCCAGCGCGCCGGTGCCGACGACGGCGTAGGTCAAAGTGCTTTCGGGTGGACTCATCGCGGCAGGGTATCCGCAGTCGCAGCGCAAAAAAAAACACGGGCGGGAGCCCTTCCGAAGAAGTGCTCCCGCCCGCGGATCAGCGCGCCTCGCGGCGGCGATCAGATTGCGTGGGTCGCGGCAGATTACGAGTGCGGGGCGAGGGCAGGTTTCCGGGCGACGCCGCCCGGTCACCCGGCCGGTCGTCTATCGACGGGTGGGCCCGTGCGGTTTAGTCGAAAAGAGCGGAGCCCCCGATCCCGGGTGGGGCCCGGCCGATCACGCCGGTGGCGGGTAGGCGTGGGGGTGTCCTGGCAGCGTCCGATGCCCGCCCATGCCCGGACTGCCGGAGGTCGAGTGCTGGGAAAGCCGCGTGGCCGAGCGGGCGGTGGCGGGCCGCACGACCGTTTCGGTGTGTGCCAGGACGGACGAGCGCATCGTGATTGACGGGATAAACCCGCGGAAGCTTGTTTCGGCACTCCAGGGCAGAGCGGTCAGGTCCTGTCACCGCCGCGGCAAGCAGATGTGGTGGACGCTGAGCGGTGTGGGCCCGCACCCCTTGTGGCACTTCGGCATCACCGGATCGTTCACCCACTGAGAAGCGGCCGTTGCGACCGGCGGCCGGGCCGGGGATACTGGGATGCCCCGTCCGCGTAGCTCAGCTGGATAGAGCAGGGCTTTCCTAAAGCTCAGGTCGCAGGTTCGAACCCTGCCGCGGGCACTCCAAAAACCGTTATTATACAAAGGAAAACAAAGAATCAGGGTCCGTCAGACCCTACCCATATAGGCCAGACCTACCCATATACCGCTTGCCCGCATGGGGAGCTGGGCTTAGGATATGGGTAACGCTGCGACGTTCGCCGCGGAACTCTGACGGAAAGACTGACGATGCCCCGAGCAAAATTGACCGACGCCCCGACATGGCACCCGACATCCAACGCATGGCGTAAGCGCGCGACGATTGGGGGAAAACAAGTAACGCGGCGGTACAAGCATCCGCAGAACAAGGCGGGCGCGCGTAAGGCTCATGCGGAGTGGCTCGCTGAATATGGGCGGTTGGTTGAAGCTGCCGCGGATGACCGAGATGAAAAGAATCCTCTCGGATGGTATCCCCCGACACCTGGTATGCCGTTCGGCTCTAGCTCGCCGCCTGCCGAGCCCGAGAATGTTAAGGGGCAGACATGGGCAAGCATCGCGGATGAGTTTGAGGAATCGGAACGTTGGCGGTTGGAGCGCGGCGAGATTGCCCCCATTACTTTCGGCCGAAATTCGCAGCGCGTAGCTAGCAAGGTTCGCAGAGATTGGGGCAGTCTGACCGTACCGCAGAACGAACGCGAACTAGGGGCGTTTCTCGGAACCTGGCGAGCGGAACGCGAGAAAGACGTTAGCTCTGGCGACATCTCTGCTGTCACGCTTGGAACTGAAGCCGGCCAACTCGGCAAGTTTCTACGATGGGCAAACCGTAATTATAAATTGCCTTGCCATCTGCCGCGGAATATCGACGACATCGTTAGGCAAGGGACGTATGTTTCAACCGCTAAATCTGTTGACTTTGAAACGCTGCGGACAATCTTCAACGCTGCCCCCGAACGTACGCGGCTCTTCATCTTGCTTGCGTTGAACTGCGGATTTAAGGGGAGCGACATCGGACGGATTACCGTTGGGGAATATGAACGCAAGGGGGGAACGCTTGACTACGTTCGGCGTAAGACTGCTAAGAAAGCGAACGGCGGTAAGGGTGTACGCATCCGTTACAAACTTTGGCCGTTGACGAAAACCTATCTCGACATGTTCGCGAAAAAGGGTAAGGCTACTGACTTGCTTCTTACGTCTGAATCGGGCGGACCGCTTTGGTTTACGGTTAAGAAAACAACGAACGACTATTGTAGTCAAGAGTTTAGTCGGCTCTGTAAGCGCGCAGACATTGTCGGCGTTACGTTTGGAAACTTGCGAGATACTGGCGCGACTTGGTTCGCATCCAACCGCAAGGGGGAACGCTCTACCTATCTCGCTCATACCGATAGCAGCGTTGGAGCAAAGTATACGGATGCTGAAGCGGTTGAACTCGATAAGGCTCTAGCTGACTTTCATACGGCGTTAGAAAAGTTTGGTAAAGAGATTACCGCGGCAATCGAATAGGGGGGGCGCGCTGCCCCATCTACTCTGCCCATCGCCGCTGCGGCGGCTCTGCTCTGCCCTGTATCCGCCGTTTGGCGGATACGCCTAGCCGCGAACTGCTCAACCGTTGAAGCTCTGCCACCAGTCGGCCGTGCTGCCCCTCTGCTTCGCTCTGTCTCTTGGGGGTAGCTCTGCCCCCTCTCTGCTCTGCCCTTGTTCTGCGGCTGCTCTGCCTCCTCTCTGCTCTGCCCTTGTTCTGCGGCTGCTCTGCCTCCGTTAATAGGGGGGGGGAGGATGCTTATTGAAACGGTTACCTTTCTTGCGAGTTCCCTAAGTTAGTCTTCGCGGAACTGCTCATGGGGGAACCTAGGTCCATGCGTCTATCGCATAGGGATGAGCTATTGAGCTATTCGATTGGGGCAAGCACTCCCCCGAATATCCGTACACCCGTACTCGGTTGGCGGTCGATTTGACCTAGTAATTTCTCTTTTCCGCTCTAGGGCTCTCTGCGGTTGAACGGATGCGGAGAACCTAGGTGTCCTTACTGTATATATTTTGCGTATTTCCATTGTCGGCTCCTGAGACTTTTTGAATCGCGGCGGAGAACCTACGTTAATAGGGTTAGATTACTGCATACCAAACCGCAATTCTGCGGAGTTCCCCCTACCGCTTTGGGGGTGTTGCTTGGTTGGGAGAACCTGGACCGCTGCGGCGGATGCTCTGCCATCGTTAAGATTGGAGGGTTACCCCCCCCCCCTCTCTCTTCTTTGTAATATATTGTCATATATGGAGTATTAGCCTAAAAACGCATATATGACATCATTCTTAAAGATATCTTGTCATCTATGGATTATCAGCTCAAAAACGCATATATGACACATGCTTTACAAAATAGGGGGGAGGGGTAGGACTATATTTTGTCATCTATGATGCCATGAAAAAACGCCGGTGTTACTCGGCGTTATCCTCAACCCCAACCCTATTAACCTTGCCTTAGAAGTCGGCCCATATATCTGTTCCGTCACCGTCCGTATCCGCTCCATCATCGCTTGAACCATCATCGGGAAAGACCCAAAATTGCTTACCATCCTTGCCGAACCCTACCCTCTTCGTTTCCATCCCTAATCGTTTCGCGGCCCTTCTAAGCGTTTGCTCTCCGATGCCATCGCGCTCCGCTAACTTAGTAATGCCCGCGACTGGCAGACGATTGTCGGCGGTACTGCTCATATGCTTTTGTAGGAACTGCTCCCCCTCATCAATCTTAGACACCCGTTGATTCATGTCATCCGCTAGGTCTTCTGCGGAATAGTCGGTGGTCTGCCCCCATTCAATCTTAGACGTTTCGATAAACCTGCCCGCCTTATCTTTGTAGGTATGTCCAACCGTTTCATATTCGATAGTCGCCTGAAGCTCTGACAGATTCGCCTTGACATGGATAAACCGCTTGGTTCCGTCCCTGTCCTCCGCCGCGACAAACGCGGAGCGTACCGTGTTGATGAATGCTGCCGAACCCATAACCTTATCCTTGATATCAGACGTCTTCCCCTTGTTAAAATGGCATATGAGAATGACTGACAAGTCTTGTTCATCCGCCAGAATCATAACCTTATTCAGAACCTCTCTAACGGCGGGGTCGCTGTTGCCGTCCTTCCCCGACATGAATGAACCGATGGGGTCAATAATCAAAAACTTGAAAGGTTCATAGCCCGCTTGCGTCTTCGCGTAGGTCAAACCATCCGACAATTCTCTAAGATTCTCTAGCGTAAACTGATGCTTTTCTTCAACTACCTTCCCCGCCTTGTCTTTGCGTTCTACCTTGCGAATCATTGGAATCTGAACAATCTTAGACGCATCGGCTCCCGCCGCATCAAGTCGCGGACGGATGGTAATACTTGCCGCATCTTCTGCCGAAACTATTAGCGTACGTGCTTGGACGCCTTGCGAACCATCGGGAAAGTCTGACCCCGTAGACAAGCGCGCCGCAATGTCATACGCAATCGTAGACTTGCCGACTCCGCCTCTGCCCGCGATTAGCGATAGGGTTCGGCAAGGGAAACGCTTTAGCCATAGCCAATCGACCGCTTCAGGCTCGACCTCATCCATGCGAATAAGCGAATCAAAGAACGCTTTACCCTTGGGCTGCTGCTCTGTCGGTTCATCGGCTCCCCCCTCTCTCTTCCCATCCTCGCCGTTCCCCTTCGCCACCCTGCCTTCTAGCGGCTCTGCCGCCAGCATATTGGGGCTGCTGTCATACTCTGCATTGATTCCGTCAACGCTTACGCCTGAAGGCTTACGTCCATCCATCCCAAGCTCTGCCGAAATAGCTTTGAACGCCTCCGCTTTGTCTAAGAATCCGCGACGATGGGCGTGCAGATTGAACGCATCAAACGACTTTGAACCATCCCTATTATCGCTGCCGAACTGACTGCTACGGATAGGGTCATTCGCTCCCCAATGCGTAGAGTATCCGTTAGCAATCTTGACCGACACCGTGCTGTCATTGTTGGGATGTTCGTAGCCGTCGCCCGATGCGGTATACCCCATCGCTTCAAGCTCTGCCTCTACGCTGCTGCCTTGGTTGAATTGTTGGCGTACGTCGTCCGCCTTATATTCGAAGTCGCCAGACGCTCCGCTATCCGCTGAATAGTTGGTGGTGGCTTTACGTTCTGCCTTTGCCTTCTTAGCTGCCTTCTTAGGCTCTTCCTCAACTACAAACTTTCGCAACGCTGCATAGACTCGCTGCCATTCTTCAACCGTCAAAACGTCGGGCAACGTCGTGGGGTAATCGTTAATATTAGCGGTATCGGTAAGCTCTGACTCATCATCATTGCTGAATCGGTAAACGCTGCTAGGGAATACGTCGGATGGTTTTGCATAGTAGAGGCTGCCAGGAAGAACAACTTGCCTTCCCGTAGTAAATAGCTCAACCGTTTCGTTGAAGGTTGTCTTTTGTTTCAACCCTGAATAGTCCTCGCCGTCGATAAGCTCTCGCTCAACCCTGAACAACAGACTTGCCTTCTTTCCCTTCGTATGCCATGGCTTTTTGCCGATGGCTTTGAAGACTTCAAGCAATGCCGCGGTAAGCTTCAAACGGTTAGCATCGTCTACGATGTCGATGTCGATTGCGGTAAAATGGTCAGACGTTGAACCAATCTTCAAGCCAACGCCCGTGGCTCTCGCTCCATGCTCTGCCCATACCGCGTTGAATTCCTCATCATCAAATTTAGGCATTGCATACCAATCATCTTGGTAGGGCTGTTTCTTATTTACGATTACGATGTCTAGGTCTAGCTTATCTCTGTAGAAGTCTGCCAGCTCCCTAGGCTTGACTGTCGATGCTCTAAGCTCCCGCTCTGCCTCTTGTCGTTCTCTGATGCGGATAGCTTGCCGCTCCAACTCTTCAGGCGAATCAAACAATTGTTTATCTACGCTACTTACTTTTTCCTTACTCATAATGGCAATGCTCCATATTCAACTTGAACCGAACTAACTCTAATTGCCTCATAAAACGTATGAAGCAACAAAAGACCCACTCCCTAAGTCAATAGAGAATGGGTCCGCATTGCCCCGCGCCAGTAGAACGCGGAAAACCTAAATAATTGAGCTACGCTAGGCAATGCGGAAACTTGGCGTAAGCTGTTCTAAACCCGACCCAATCCGTTAAGATTGGGCCGAGCTACCTTAGAGGGTATCTATCTAATTTGCGTCATCCGTCCCCTCCGATTCTTTCAATCTGAAGAATGAGAAGCTGAAATCGTCGCGGTATAAATCCGACTCCATCGCCTTACGATTCTTCTTGTAATTTTCTTGGATGGTTGCGCGCCTTTTAGAGCTGTTTACCTTGAACTTCGCCCCGATGCTTCGCTTTTCTTTATCAATTAGCTTGCTTATAATGGCTGCCTTGCTTGGGTTCTCTTCTTCGTACGCCTGCCATTTATCAAGGCTTCTCTTCCTTTGGGTCGCGACTGAACTAACGTGCTGTTTTTCTGCTTTGACGTTGTTAAATATGGACATCGCCTCTCTAGCCTGATAGGCTGCGCCCTTCATCGCTTCTTCTGTTGCTTTTGTTTCTTCTGTTGCATCTTGGTATTTATGGCATTCTCGCCGCATATGCTTAACGCTTTGAATAGCTTTGTAATCATCTTCTATTTTGGATGCGTCTGCATAACTGTCAAGGTAACCCTTCAACGTATCCGCTTCTGCCTCGCTAGGATTGTCTAGGTCTACGCTTGATAGAAACTGAAAGTATTCTGTCTCTTGCTTGCTTTGCGTAGACTTCGCATCTTGCTTTAATTTATCTAGAATATTCATCGCTTATCCTCTTGGTTGCTTTTAATAAGGGACTGCATATAGGGGGTGGCTTTGTTCTTGCTGCTCTGCTCATCAACTAAATCGCGTATGGCTTTGGCCATTACTATCCCCGCGAACCCCGATACTGATGCCGTCCGCTTTACTCTGTTTGAATAGTCAAGGCATAGCAGCCCCAACGCTTTCCGCTCCAACTCATCTAGCTTTATGTTTACTTGCTGCATTCTCGCTCCTATTGACGTGTTCCTATTTAGTAGTTCGATAGAAAGCTACGGATTCCTTTAACGACTTGCAGATTTATTTTGTAGGGGGGCGAGCGGTTGCCCAACGCCGCCCGTTTCGCCAGATTTAGCGGAACAAGGTAGGGCTGCCGCCCGTCTGCCCCTCGCTGCCCGTCGCCCGTCGCCTTGGCTGCGGCTCTGCTGCCGTTCTGCGGCTGCTCTGCCTCTTGGGGTCTGACTGCCCATCGCGGACGCTGCCCCATGCTTACGCGGCCACCTGCTGCGGCTCTTGGGGCTGCTGCCCCTTCGCCGCCCGTCTGTCTGCTGCTCTGCCGCCCGAACCCCTACCCGTATGCCTTACCCATCGACTGCGGATGGTTGGGGGATGGTTGGAGAGGGTAGCTTGCCCTGCCAGACCCCAAACCTACCCGTATAGCCTACCCATATACTGCCCAAAGTAGGGGGGTCTACCCGTATGGAAAGTGCCCTAGCGGCCCAGAAACGCGGTATCAGGCGGTTCCTAAAGCTCAGGTCGCAGGTTCGAACCCTGCCGCGGGCACTGTCTCAGCGCGCCCCGGTATCGACGACCGCGGTCGGTGCGGGTGCCCCGACCGGCTCGCCCGTCTCACCGCCGATGGCCTCGCCGCGGAAGGCGTCGTAGATCAGGGCCGGAGCGGGGGCGGGCGTCCGCATCGCGGCCTCGGCCTCGTCCAGCACGGCAAGGGTTTCTTCCAGATCGCGATCGGCCTGCACGTCCAGCTGCGCGGCCCGGGCGGCGAGCGCGGCGTCTTCTTCGGTCTGGGACGGCCCGCAGCCGGCGGGCGCGAAGCCGAGCAGCCCGATAAAGAAGAAAGCGGCGGCGGTGGCGGGGCGGAAGAGGCGCATCGCGGGGTCCAGGCGGGGGTGTCGGACGAAGAGGGCGTTGCGGCAGTATCGACCACGACGCGGCGGACCTTGACGCCCCTGCAGTCCGTTGACACCGCCTGGGGGCGGGTCTAGGTTCTGCGACGGATCCGGTCTGGCCCAGCGCAGTCTCGAGTTCTCAAGCCTTTCTGGAAAGCACGCCGTCATGGATGAAGATCGCTCCGCCACCCCCGGCTCGAAGTGGCTGTTTGTGACGTGTTTCATCGCGCTGGTCGCGACGTCGTTCGCGTTTCTCATCCGCGCGTTTACGATCGGTGACTGGGCGGCAGATTTCGGTCTCAGCGAGACGCAGCAGGGCGAGCTTTTTGGCGCGGGGTTGTGGCCGTTCGCGATCAGCATCATCCTCTTCAGCCTGGTGATTGACCGCATCGGCTACGGGGTGTCGATGGGGTTCGCTTTCGCCTGCCACGTGCTGTCGGTGGCGATCACGCTGCTGGCGCCGATGGTGCTGGCCGACCCCCTGACCGCCGACCCCGAGGCGGTGCGGTCGGGGCAGGCCGCGGGCTACTGGGTGCTGTACGCGGGCATGTTTGTCGCCGGCCTGGCGGCGGGCACGGTCGAGGCGGTCATCAACCCGGTGATCGCCACGGTGTACGCGCACCACAAGACCAAGTGGTTGAACATCCTGCACGCCGGCTGGCCCGGCGGCTTCGTGCTCGCGGGTCTGTTGGCGCTGGGCATGAACGAGGGCAACCCGCTGCACGGCCTGACCGACTGGGGCTCGGGGTGGGAGGCCAAGGTGGCGTTGCTGCTGATCCCCACCGCAATCTACGGCGCGATGATGCTGCGGGCCCGATTTCCCGTCAACGAACGCGTGGTTGCGGGCGTGAGCTACCGCGAGATGCTCAGCGAGGTCGGCGGCGTGGGCGCGTTTGTGTCGGTGGGGCTGGTCTTCTGGGAGATCGAGCGGGTGCTCCGAGGTTTCGTTCCCGACCTGGTGCACCTGCCACCGATCGGCGGCTGGCCGGTGCCGCTGGCGGTCATCCCGACCGCATTGGTGGGGCTGATCGTCCTGGTCTATACCCGCAGCCTGGGGCGGCCGCTCTTCGTGTTCCTGCTGCTGGTGATGGTGCTGCTGGCCACCACCGAACTGGGCACCGACACGTGGATCAAAGAGTTGATGGGCCCACCGATGGCCGAGATGAGTCTCGACGGCGGCTGGGTATTGATCTATTCCGCCACTGTCATGGTGCTGCTGCGGCTCTTCGCGGGGCCGATCGTCAAGCTGCTCAACCCCGTCGGGCTGCTGCTGATCAGCTGCCTGTTTGCGGCGGCCGGGCTGATGTTCCTCTCGACGGCCGCGGGGGCGGTGATCCTCGTCGCCGCCACGGTGTACGCGATTGGCCAGACGTTCTTCTGGCCCACCACGCTGGGTCTGGTGTCCGAGCGTTTCCCGCGTGGCGGAGCACTCACCCTCAACGCGATCGCGGGCGTGGGCATGCTGGGGGTCGGCATTCTGGGCGCGCCGCTGCTGGGCTACATCCAGAACAGTCACATTCAGACGACGCTTGAAGCGACCGATGCGCAGCTGGCCGGGCGGGTGCTGGGCACGCCGAAGTCGTATCTGCTGGGCGAGTACCAGCCGGTGGACGACCTGAAGCTCGCCGCCCTCGACGAGCGATCACGGAAGCTGATCGACGACACCCGGGACGAGGCCAAGCAGTCGGCGTTGTTTAAGGTCGCCGCGCTGCCGCTGATCATGTTCGTGTGCTACCTGGCCCTGTGGCTGTACTTCCGCATGAACGGCGGCTACCGGGCGGAGCAGCTGCCGGTGACCACCGAGGCGCCGCCGAAGGACTTCCGGCCGGTGTGATTGATCTGGCGGTTCTTAGCAGGCGCCCTCTGCGGGGTGCCACTGGCGGCTTGTCCGCCAGTGCTTCCGCGATGCTGGGGCACTGGCGGACAAGCCGCCAGTGGCACCCGATTTGATCCGCCCCCTCAACCGCACGCCAAACCTATCCCCCGCCCGTCTGATCCAGCGTCCGCTGCATATACCGCAGCGCGTTAAGCTCGGCGACCACCGCATCGGTGTCCGGTGGCTCGACGGCGAAGAGCTCTGACAGCCGATCGAGGTGTTCCGCCCGCTTCGCGTCCACGCCACCACGAAGGCGCGCGACCTCGTCGTCGTCCTGCTCGTGCAGCGCGGCTTCGAGTTCTTCGCGCAGCTCCATCACCTCCATCAGCAGGGCGGGCGGCGGCGAACCCGCGCCATTGGTCGACACGCCGAGTCGGGCCAGCAGCACGCGAGCCCGCTGTTCCGGATCCTTCAGCGCGCGGTGGGCCGCGGTGACGGCGGCGGCGCGGTCCGCGGCGTCGGCTTGCTCCAGCGGGTCATCGAAGCGGTCGGGGTGCGTGGCCGCGGCTTCGCGCAGGTACGCGGTTTCGAGCGCGGCGGGGTCCACGTCGAAGGCGGCGGGCAGGTTCAGGAGGTCGAAGGCGTCGGGCATAAGGCAGGGTCGCGTGGGTTTGCCGGGGTCACCGCGAGAGCTTAGCTTGCGTCGGAATCAACCGTCCCGCCTTCTCAACGGATCGGAGTCCCGATGTCAGCACCAAGGTCTGCCCCCGCCGACGAACCGCTGGCCCGGCTGAAGGCTGCGTACTGGCGCCGCAACGTGACGATCATGTCGTGCCTGCTGGCGGTCTGGGCCTTCGTCGGACTGGGCTGCGGCATTTTGTGGGCCGACTGGCTGAACCAGTGGTCGCTGGGCGGCGTGCCGCTGGGATTCTGGTTCGCGCAGCAGGGCAGCATCGCGACCTTCGTGGTGCTGATCCTGATCTACGCGCTGGCGATGAACTGGCTGGACGCGGACTATCACTGCCGGGCCGCAGCGCTCAAGACGGCGTCGGAGAACGGCGGTGCCGCATGAACGAGACCCTGCTGGCCATGACCGGCCTGAAGATCTGGACGATCGTCTTCGTCGTCATCACCTTCTCGATCTACCTGGGCATCGCCTGGCTGGCCCGGGTGAAGGACACCAAAGGCTTCTTCATCGCCGGCGGCGGCGTGCCGGCCCCGGCCAACGGCATGGCCACCGCCGCGGACTGGATGTCCGCGGCCTCGTTCATCTCGATGGCCGGCCTGATTTCTGGCATGGGCTTTGCCGGCGGCGTGTACCTGATGGGCTGGACCGGCGGCTATGTGCTGCTGGCGCTTCTTTTGGCGCCGTACCTGCGTAAGTTTGGCCATTTCACGGTGCCCGATTTCATCGGCGACCGCTACGACTCGTCGACCGCGCGGCTGATCGCGCTCTTGTGCGCGATCTTCGTCAGCTTCACCTACGTGGTGGGGCAGATGAAGGGCGTGGGCGTGGTGTTCTCCGGCTTCCTGGGCGTGGCCCCGGCGACGGGCGTATTCATCGGCATGGCGATCGTCTTCGTGTACGCGGTGTTCGGTGGTATGAAGGGCATCACCTACACGCAGGTGGCGCAGTTCTGGGTGCTGATTACCGCGTTCTTGATTCCTGCGGTGGCGATCTCGCTGAAGCTGACCGGCAGCGCGATCCCCTCGGTGGGGCTGGCGTCGGAGGTGCTGCCGTCGGTGGATCCGTCGCAGCCCTACCTGCTGGACAAGCTGAACAACCTGAACCAGCAGTTCGGTTTCGGCAGCTACACCGACGCCTACGGCGAGAACGCGGGCAAGTGGAACAAGCTGAACGTGTTCTGCGTGTGCATGGCGCTGATGGCCGGCACCGCGGGCCTGCCGCACGTGATCGTGCGCTTCTACACCGTCAAGAGCGTGAAGGCCGCCCGCTGGTCGGCCTTCTGGGCGCTGGGTTTCATCAGCCTGCTGTACCTGACCGCACCGTCGGTGGCGGCGTTCGCCCGGTACTACATGGTGGATGACATCGCGGGGCTGAACGGGAAGACCGTCGATGAACTGCCTCAGTGGTACCTGGACTGGAACCAGACCGGGCTGATCGCGTGGGTGGATTTTGATGGGGATGGGAAGGTGGCGTTTACGAACAACCTGACGACAGAGGTGAAGCGGGTGACACCGCAAGGCCTGGTGCCGGCCTTTGATGAGGGCATGGAATGGGCGCTGGCCGACCGCAAAGACTTCATCGCGCCCAACGAATTGATGCGGATTGGCGGGATCCCCGCGTCGGAGCGGGCGAAGCTCATCGCGGATCCCGGGGCCTGGGTGGAGGCCAACGACGGCCTAACGGGAGCGGAAAAGATCGAGCTTGAGCGCCTGAAGAATCAGGCGTGGTCATCTTTAACCGATAGCCAAGCGCTCCGAGAAGCCCCGCGGGAAGAGCTTGGCCGCTATCTCGACCTTTTGCGGGCGCAAGACGAGAATGCGCGGGAGAAACTCCTCGCTCTCGGCGGTGCCCACCACCCCGACCGCGACATCATTGTGCTGGCCACGCCGCAGATGGCGCAGCTGGCCGACTGGGTGGTCGCGTTCGTGATCGCCGGCGGCCTGGCGGCGGCGCTGTCCACCGCGTCGGGCCTGCTGCTGGTGATCTCCTCGTCGGTGGCGCACGACCTGTATTACAAGGTGATGAACCCCCGCGCCAGCGAGCAGCAGCGGCTGCTGGTCGGCCGCGTCGCGATCGGCGTGGCGGTGTGCATCGCCGGGTACTTCGGCATCAACCCGCCGGGCTTCGTGGGCGAGGTGGTCGCGTTTGCGTTTGGTCTGGCCGCGGCGTCGTTCTTCCCCGCGATCGTGCTGGGCATCTTCAGCAAGCGGGTGGGCACGGTGCCGGCGGTCACGGGCATGCTGGTGGGCATCGGCTTCACCGCGTTCTACATCGTGACCCAGAAGGCCGACGTGATCCTGCTGAACGCGGAGGTGGCCGAGGCGATCATCGGGCCCGCGGGCCAGGGGCTGCGAACGCCCTGGTTCTTTGGCATCGACGCCCAGGGCATCGGCACGGTGGGCATGGTGCTGAACTTCGTGGTGACCGTCGCGATGACACCGTTCTGCGCCGCGCCCTCGGCCAAGGTGCGTGCGATGGTGGACTCGATCCGCGAGCCGGAAGACCCCGACGCGTTGTCGCCGGCGGCGAGCCACTGAGGCGACCCCGATTAGAATCTTGTCGATGCGATTCGAAACCGATTACCCCGGCGCAGTCGCCGCCTTCAAGGGCGAGGCGCTGCGCACACTCGACGACGGCCACGCCCGGTTCCGGCACGTGCTGGGCCAGCTGGACGACGCGCAGGTCTGGCACCGGCCCCACCCCGGCATGAACGCGGTGGGCAACCTGGTGCTGCACGTCTGCGGCAGCCTGACGCAGTGGATCGCGGTGGGCTGCGACCCCGCTCGGGATCGGTCCGGCTCGGCGGGTGACGGCCGGGACCGCCCGGCGGCTTTTGCGGCGGCGGGCGGGGAGACCTGTGCCGCGCTGGCGGTGCGTCTGGCGAGCGTCGTGACGGGTGCCGCCGACGCGATGCAGCTACTGAATAAGGACCACCTGCTGGAGCCGCGCACGATCCAGGGCGTCGGCGTCACGGGGATGGGGGCGGTCTGGCACGGCGTGGCCCACCTCCAGGCCCACGCTCAGGAGGCGGTCTACGCCACGCGATTGATCCGCGGAGACCTCTACGACACACGCGGCGCGTCCGGCGTCGACGGGCCCGGGGTCTCTCCTGACGCCGGCTGAGGTCCCAGGCTGCCGGATTTTCAGGCAGAGTTCATGTCATACTGTCAATATGATGCTGCGCGGCTTCTCCGCCGTGCACGGAGGTACTGTCAAGGCCGCCGTTTCCCTCCCCGTTCTCTCGTAAGGAGATCTTATGAACGCACCGTTTCCCTTCCGTTTCGTCTTACCCGCCCTCGCCGCCGCCGTGTGCACGGCCCCGCTTGCCGGTGCCCAGACCGCGGACGACCGCTACCAAGACGTCTCGGGCCGCGAAGTCCGCGACCTTGAGCGTACCGACCTGCGTGACACACGCGATCTCGAACGCACCCGGGTGCGCGAAGCCCGCGACCTGGAGCGCCGCGACTATGACGGCCGCGAAGTCGAGCGTTCGGTCGAACGTGACCGCGCCGGCGCCTACGGCCCGCGCGAGGGTGCCTGGGAGCTGACGCTGTCGGGCACCGGCAACAGCGACAAGGAGTTCGACAGCAACTCGGTCGGCATCACCGTCGACGCCAGCCACTACTTCTCGGAACTGCTCTCGGCCGGTGTACGGCAGACCGTGTCCGCCACGGGCGACCGCGAGGACAACGCGTGGAGCGGATCGACCGCCGGTTTCGGTCAGCTGCACTTCGGTGACACCAAGCTGCGGCCTTACATCGGCGTCGAGTTGGGTTACCTCTACGGCGATGGCGTGAACGAGACCTTCTTCGGCGGTCCCGAGGCCGGGCTGCGGTATTACGTCAAGGACGAGGCGTTCCTGTTCGGTCGCGCCAGCTACCAGTTTCTGTTTGACCGCGGTGACGAAGCCGTCGACCGTTTCGACGACGGCCGCTTCGTGTACACCTTCGGTGTCGGCTTCAACTTCTGAGTGATTTTCAGGTGTACTTCCGGGGCACGATCGACCCCGCCGCGTCCGCGCGGCGGGGTTTTTAACGCGCGTGGTGGTGACCGGTCGGCGCGGCGGACGGGCGGTCCCGCGGTCAAGGGGGGGTGGCGGGAGGCCGAAGCTGCGGGGGGGTGAGCCCACGAAGCGACCGGCGATGGTTGCCGTCTTGCAGGCCCGCGAGGTCTTCAAACGCATTCTGTGCCCGGTAATTAAGAAATCGGGTCATTCTGCTAGGGTTATCGGCCCGTCACAGGCCGACCCCCGCCGCGACGTCGATAGACCCGTTGCGTGAGGCCGGCCGCCGGACAGCCGACCCTTTCAGAAGAATCAAGGAGTCGCAGATGTCTCAAGAGCCCAGCAGCGTGAAACGGCGTCGGCAAACCTCCACAGCCGTACGGGTTCAGATCGAGCCTCTGGAAACACGGCGGCTGCTCTCGGGCACGACGTGGCCCGCCAATCCGCTCCCCACAGGGGTGCCCATCGCCGACGGGGCGGTGGTGGTCGCCGACGCCCGCGAGCCGAATGATTGGTCGGCCGATGCGACCCCGCTGCGTGGGGCGAGCGGCGCCCTGTCGTTTGATCGCGGGCAGGCGAGAACCACGGAGTCTGACTGGTATCGCGTCGCGGTCGGGGCTGGTGTGCTGACGGTGCGGCTGAGCGCCCCGGTGTCGCAGGGCGAGCTCAACGTCGAGGTCTACGACGACGCCGGTCGCCGGCTGGGCGGGGCCTACCGATCCGAGAACGTCTCGGTGGTGTCGGTGGACGTTGAACGGGCCGGCGAGGTGCGGATCCTCGTCTATGCCAAGGGCGGTTACCGCGGGAACCCCTACGGCCTGGCGTGGTCGGGCGCGGGCGGCTCCCCGTCCGACCCGGGGGCCGGCGCCGCCGACACCTACGAGAACAACGACGCGCCGTCGTCTGCCTTCACGCTCGGCGGCGCATCGGGATCGCTGTCGGGCACCGGCGGCCGGGCGACGGCGACGGACAACGACTGGTACCGGGTGTTTGCCGGGTCCGGCGCGTTTACGGCGCAGCTGGGCACCGACCCGTCGCGGGGCGACGTCAACCTGGAGGTCTACGACACCTCGGGCCGCAAGCTCGGCGGGGCCTACGAGGTCGAAGCGCTCTCGACGCTGCGTCTGGACCTGCCGCGGGCACAGGAGCTGCGGCTCTTTGTCTACGCCCGGGGCGGGTTCCACGGCAACCTGTACGACCTGTCGTGGGCGGCCGGCGGCACCGTCACCCCCCCGACGACGCCGCCCCCCACGCCGACGCCCGCGCCCAACCCGGGCGACCCCGGGGCAGGGCCACGCGACGCCTACGAAGCCAACGACACCCGGTCGACGGCCCGGCGGCTGGCCGGGGCGAGCGGGTCGCTGAGCGCCGCCGCGGGCCGGGCCACGGCCACCAATGTGGACTGGTACCGGCTGGACCTGGGGGCCGGTACGGCGCGGGTGCAGCTCGATGCCGTCGCCTCCGACGGCGAGCTGAACGTCGAGTTATACGACGCCCGGGGGCGCAAGCTCGCGGGCGGCTACCAGAGCGAGAACCGCACGGTGGTCGAGGCCACCCGCGACACGGCGGGCCCGTTGTACGTTCAGGTATACGGTGCCGAAGGCAACCGCGGCAACTTCTACGACCTGACCTGGTCGCTGCGCAGCGCGACGCCCGGCTCTACGCCGGCTCCCGCCCCCCCCACGCCCACCGCCCCGCAGGGGGGTGGGGTGGTGGGCGTGTCGCCGCGGGGCGGATCCGCTCCCGTCGACGCCGGGGCCTACGCGGGCCAGACGGTGGTCATCAACCTGCTGGGCGTGGGCGGCGTGGTGCCCGAGGGCCAGCGCGACGGCGACTGGTGGGTCAACGACGCGTCGGAGGCCCAGCGGACACGCCGCGGCTACGACATCTACCCCACGTCGAGCCCCGACGTGACGGTGCTGCAGACCGCTGACTTCTTCAACCGCGGCTTCGTCAAGCCCGAACTGGGCGGCAACGACCGCGGCCCGATCGTGAACACTTACTGGACCGGCACCGAGAACCCGCAGGGGCAGCTGGAACTGCATACCCAGCGCAACCTCATCGCCCTGGGCGAGTGGGTCCGCAGCCACCTGGGCGCCGACCGCGTCGTGCTCAAGGGCACCAGCTCAGGCGGGGGTGGCGCCATTTTGGCCGCCCTGGCTGCGCCGACCGTGTTTGACGCGGTGATCGCTCTCGAGCCCTACACCATCGCCAATCGGACGCGCGACGTGCCGCAGGACTACCCCACGCGGGACCGTCTGGGCAACACGCTTTTCCGGGGTGCGATCACCGAGTCGACGCGCACCGACGACGGCCGTCGGGTGCTGGACTTTTTCAACACCGCGGCGCGGGTCCGCGACGCGGGGCAGGCCTTTCCGCCGCTGCTGATGGTCAGCGGGCTCAACGACACGTCGATGATCTGGGCCAACGATCAGCAGCTGATCTCGGCCCTGCAGGACACCGGCCGCACGTTCGCCGCCTTCTGGAACCAGGGCAACCACAGCGACGCCCACCGGCGGGTGGCGGGCTTCGACGGGCTGGAGCTTGCGTTCACGCGGGGCGACTACAGCGTGCTCAGCACCCTGCCCAGCAGCGGGAACACGCAGGGCCCGTCGGGCGTGGTGCGGAACGTACGGGCGGCGGACCGTTAACCGTCTGCCCGGCCCACCGGCCCTGCGCTGACGCACCCGCAACCCGCCGGTTTGGAGTGCCCACTGCACCGGGCGACTGCGGCGGCCCGGCCTTCGTGCGGCGTGACAAGCGGTGATTCATCGCCGGCCTCACCCCCGGGGCGATCGGCGGGGCGTTGCTGACCTTTGACGGCAGCTTACGCACCAGCGATCTGAAGCTCGGGCTCGGGTCCGAACGCTTGATCGACCCCGACGCCGGCACGCGGGTTCTGACGACCGGCATCGCTTGGTCGCACGTCCGTGACCGAGTCCCGAACGCACTGCCGCCGCTCCGCTGGCGGCCGTGGCCGGCAGGGGGCGGGGCGTCGCGGGGCTGATCGGCCTGGTGTGGTGTTCTGCGCGTCGCCGGGCCTGCCGGGTGCCTCGTCAACCCCGGCTTTGGTGACCGCGGTCACGCCCCGGGCGCGTCAGCCCGCCGTGCTCAATCTGTCCCGGGTCAGAGCCGCTGCGCGATCGCTTCGACGCATTCGTCGACCGATGTGTCGCCCGTCGCCAGCCGCAGGTCGGGCGTCTCGGGGGCCTCGTAGGGGGCGGCCATGTCGCTGAAGGCGGCCATGTTCGATCCCTGTTCCTGCGCGCGTTCTCTGGCGAGTTGTTCGGGTGCGTCGCAGTAGACCTCGATGAACTTGTCTTCGCCGATGATGGCCTTCGCCGCGGCCCGGTCGCCGGCCGAGGGAGAAAGAAACGCGCAGATGACGATCTGGCCGGCCTGGTTGGCGAGCTTGGCGACCTCGGCGGCGCGGCGGAGGTTTTCGGCCTTGTCGGCCTGGGTGTGGCGGAGGTCGGCGCTCAGGCCCAGCCGGGCGTTGCGGCCGTCGAGCACCAATACGGTCTTGCCCTCATCAAACAGGCGGCGTTCGAGCGCGTAGGCGATCGGGCTCTTTCCGCTGCCCGTGAGGCCGGTGAGCCAGACGGTGCTGGGCTTGTGGCCGAAGCGTTGGCGGCGTTCGCCCGCGGTGATCAGGCTGTCGTGCTGCGTCGCGTCGGTCGGTCGGGCCTCGGCGAGCCGGCGGCGGGCGGCCTGGCCGGCGGACTCCTTGCTGGCCCGGATCATGCCGGCGGCGATGGTGTTGTTTGTCTGCCGGTCGATGACGATGAACGCGCCGGTGGTGCGGTTGTTCTTGTAGGGGTCGTAGCAGAGGGGGCGGGCGGTCTCGATGGTGACGCGGCCGATTTCGTTCAGGTTGAGCGTTTCGGCCTCGGGCTCTTTGTGCAGCGTGTTGACGTTGGTGCGGTACCTGAGTTCGCTGATCACGCCGGGGGTCTGCCGGGTGGTGTGTTTGATGAGGTAGCGGCCCGGGGTGGCGACGGCGAGCGGCGCTTCGGTCATCCACACGAGCATGGCGTCGAAGCTCTGGCCGACGGTGGGGCGGTTGTCCGGGTGCACAAGCATGTCGCCCCGGCTGACGTCGATTTCGGTTTCGAGCGTGATGGTGGGCGCCTGGGGCGCGTGGGCGGCGTCAAGGTCCCCGTCGTAGGTGACGACGCGGGCCACCTTGCTGGTCTTCCCGGAGGGCAGGACCATGATGTCGTCGCCGGGGCGGACGGTGCCGCTGGCGAGCGTGCCCGCGAAGCCCCGGAAGTTCAGGTTCGGCCGGTTGACGTACTGGACCGGCAGGCGGAGGTCGATGAGGTTGCGGTCGCTGGCGATGTGCACGTGCTCGAGGATGTGCATGAGCGTGCTGCCGGTGTACCAGGGCATGTGCTCGCTCTGGTTGACCACGTTGTCGCCCGACAACGCGGCCATGGGCACGAACTCGATGTCCGGCAGGTCGAGCTTGGCGGCGAAGGCGCTGAAATCCTTGCGGATGGTGTCGTAAGTACTTTCCGAATAGTCGACCAGGTCCATCTTGTTGATTGCGCAGACCACGTGCTTGATGCCCAGCAGGCTGGCGATGAAGGCGTGGCGGCGGGTCTGCACGGCGACGCCGTGGCGGGCGTCGATGAGCAGGATGGCGAGGTCGGCGGTGGACGCGCCGGTGGCCATGTTGCGGGTGTACTGCTCGTGCCCCGGCGTGTCGGCGATGATGAACTTGCGTTTGGTGGTGCTGAAGTAGCGGTAGGCCACGTCGATGGTGATGCCCTGTTCACGCTCGGCTTTAAGGCCGTCGGTGAGCAGCGCCGGGTCGAACGCGCCGCCGGTGGTGCCGAACTTCTTCGAATCCACCTGGAGTGAGGCGAGCTGGTCCTCGTAGACCATCTTGGAGTCGAAGAGCAGCCGCCCGATGAGCGTGGATTTGCCGTCGTCCACGCTGCCGCAGGTGATGAACCGGAGCATTTCTTTCTGCTCGTGCTGCTTCAGGTAGGCGTCGATGTCGGTGGCAATGAGTTCGGATTGATGGGACATGGTTTTGTGGCGTGGTGGGCGGGGCTTATGAGTCAGGTTTCGCAGAGTTCGCAAATAACGCAGGGTTTACAAAGAAGAAAGACGGTTCGGATGGGTGCTCGATCCCGCTGGCCTGACCCCCGGCCGCCTGGCTTCGCGGCCTCTGTGTTCTTTGCGTGCTTTTTGAGTCCTGCCTTGCGTTCGTTTGCCGGGACGGTATACAACCGTGCCGCAGGCGAAAGGTTCAGCGCTTCAGTAGTAACCTTGCTGTTTTTTCTCTTCCATGCCGGCGCCCGGATCCTTGTCGACGGTGCGGCCTTCGCGTTCGCTGCGGGTGGCCAAGAGCATTTCCTGGATGATCTGCGGCAGGTCGCGGGCTTCGCTGCGGGTGGCGCCCGAGAGGGGGTAGTCGCCGAGGGTGCGGAAGCGGACCCATTCTTTCTTCGCCGTTTTCCGCAGCTCTGCGGGCATTCGGTCGTCATCGACGGCGATCAGGTTGCCTTCAAACTCGACGACCTCGCGCTCCTCGGCGAAGTAGGCCGGAACGAGCTTGATGTCTTCGAGGTGGATGTACTGCCAGATGTCCAGCTCGGTCCAGTTGCTGAGCGGAAACACGCGGATCTGTTCGTCTTTGAGCACGTTGCCGTTGTAGAGGTTCCACAGCTCGGGGCGCTGGTTCTTGGGGTCCCAGGTGTGGTTGGCGTCGCGGAAGGAGTACACGCGTTCTTTGGCGCGGGACTTTTCTTCGTCGCGTCGGCCACCGCCGAAGGCCGCGTCGAAGTCGTATTTGGCCAGCGCCTGACGCAGGGCGCCCAGGTTCATGACGTCGGTGAAGACCTTGCTGCCGGACTTGAAGGGGTCGATGCCCTGCCTGACGCCTTCCTCGTTGATGTGGACCAGGCACTCCATGCCCAGCTCGCCGACGATATAGTCGTCGCGGAAGGTGTACATCGACTGGAAGTTCCAGGTGGTGTCGATCTGCAGCAGCGGGAACGGCGGCTTGTCGGGGAAGAAGGCCTTGCGGGCCAGGTGCAGCATGACGCAGGAGTCTTTGCCGATGGAGAACAGCATCACCGGGTTGTCGAACGAAGCGACCACCTCGCGGATAATGTGGATGGACTCGGCCTCAAGCTGCTTGAGGTGCGTCGGCGGGTCGGGGGTGGCGGTGGGCATGGGGTGGGGTTCGTGGGGTGCGGGTCGCGAAGGGGAAGACTACCTATCTATAACGTCCGCCGCCTATCTATAACGCCCGCCGCGGGGCGGCTTCTCGTGAGCGCTCGGTTCGGGTCGGGGCGGTCCGGGTGCGGCGGCGGCCCGCCGCACCCGGACCGCCCCGACCCGACCCGAAGCAAGGGTCCCGTCGGCGACCGCCTCCGTCGCGGAGCGACGGCGGCGGATGCACAGCGGCCCGGGGTGGTGGTCTTTGCGGGTTGTCGCTCGGCGGAGACGGCACACGGAGTGCGGCTGCTACGCTCACCGAACAAAAAGTGACCACGCGGTGCCTTATCCGCCCGTCACGCGGGCGGGGCGGTCGAAGAGAATCCGTCGCGGCCCCCGGCTTTGCGGGGGCCGTGATGGGAGCGATAAGCCGCCCCGGGTTGCGGGCCCCGCGGGGTAAGGCTAAATTACTCGGCTCGCCGGACTCGCCTCCGGCCCGAACAACCCTAGAACCGCCCGCCCACCCGAGGTTGCTATGAAACCTGATATCCACCCCCAGTACCGCAACGTGGTCTTCCGCGATGTGTCGGCCGACTTCAACTTCATCACCCGGTCGACGGCTCAGACCAAGGATGTCATCACGTGGGAGGACGGGAAGGAGTACCCGCTGGTCAAGGTCGACATCTCGGCGGCCAGCCACCCCTTCTTTACCGGTAAGCAGAAGTTCGTGGACACCGCCGGTCGCGTGGAGAAGTTCCAGAAGAAGTTTGCGGGCAACTACTTCGGCAGCAAGTAATCGCCGCCTGCGGCGGGGCGTCCGGCTCGTACGGTCCGCAGAGCCGGACCGCCCTCGCCGGACGCGTCGGCTGCGCCGACCTCCCGTCGCTCAATCGTGGGCAAGGCCGTGCATCACGCGCGGCCTTTTTCTTGCGCCGCGCTCGGACCGCGGCTTGAATTAACATCACTTAGCCCTTTTGCCCCTTCATCCTCCCCATGTCCGACTCCCTCAACGAACGACTGATCGCGAAGCTGGACGAGCTGGCGGAGCAGTTCGCGACGCTTGAGGCGCAGCTGCTGACGCCGGAGGTGGCGAACGACCACAACGCGGTGCGGCGGCTGAGCGTGAAACGGGCGGCGCTGGCGCCGACGGTGGAGAAATACCTGGACTATCAAGGCGTTGTCGCCGAGTTGGCGGAAGCGGACGAGATCGTGGCGGCGGGCGAGGACAACGAGCTGGTCGAGATGGCCAGAGCCGAGCAGCCGGAGCTGGCGGAGCGTTCGGCGGCGCTGCTGGCGGAGATCAGCGGCGAGCTGGTGACGGCGGACGATGCGGCGATCGGCAGCGTCATTTTGGAGGTGCGGGCGGGCACGGGCGGGGCGGAGGCGGCGCTCTTCGCCGGCGAGCTGCTGCAGGTCTACGAGACGTTCGCCAAGGCTCGTCGGTGGAAGCTGGAGGTGGTGGACGCGTCGATGGGCGATCAGGGCGGCATCCGCCACGCCGTGGCGACGGTGGCGGGCGAGGGTGTGTGGCAGGGTCTGGGCTACGAGAGCGGGGTGCACTGTGTGAAGCGGGTGCCGGCGACCGAAACCCAGGGGCGGGTGCACACCAGCACGGCGACGGTGGCGGTGCTGCCCGAGCCCGAAGAGGTCGAGGTGGAGCTGAAGGACGAGGACCTGGAGATCCACGTGACCACGGCGCAGGGGCCCGGCGGCCAGAACGTGAACAAGGTGGCCACGGCGGTGCAGATGATCCACAAGCCGACGGGGATCGAGGTGCGGATGCAGGAGAGCAAGAGCCAGGCGCAGAACCGGCAGAAGGCCATGCAGCTGATGCGGGCGCGGGTGTACGAGCGGATGCAGGCCGAGGAGGACGCCAAGCGGGCGGAGAAGCGGTCGAGCCTGATCGGCACCGGGGGGCGCAGCGAGCGGGCCCGGACCTATCGCTGGAAGGACAACCAGGTGGTCGATCACCGGCTGGGGCAGAGCTTTAATCTGCAAAGCGTGATGGGTGGCGACCTGTCCCCGCTGGTGTCGGCGCTGGTGGCTGAGGACCGTGCGCAGCGCCTCGCGGCGCTCTGAGGGCGGCCGGGTCGCAGATAGCGCGAACGGGGGTTTGGGGTGTGGGGGATGGGTCCTGGCCAGACGCAAGCGTGGAGTCGAGCCGCGGCTTTTGACCCCGCGTGCGTCCGGCCAGGACCCACACCCCCGAACCCCATACCCGCACGGGGGTGCTCTATTGCGTGGCCTCTCCCTTTCAGGGGTGAACGCGGGTTCGCCCGATAACCCGGGGATGCAGTGGGCGACGCGTTTCACCACAAAGAGGCTGGCGGTCCTGACGGCATTGGCCCTCGTCGCGGCGGGCGTCGCACGGGCCGACTCGGGCGACGCCGGACCCACGCCGGGCGAGCTCGAGATCGGCTCGGCTCCGGCGTCGGACGACCGCGCGCCCTGGATTCCCGGTGCGACGCCGGGTGACCTCGAACGCGGCAGGCTCCGCCTGCCGGCGGCCGCCGAGGTCCGCTTGCCCGCGGCCGCCGCGGGCGAGTGGGGCGAGAAGACCGCCCGCCGCCTGGCGGTGTTTGACTTCGAGGAGACCAACGACATGGGGGTGAAGCTCGGGCGCGGGGTGCCGCTGCCGCCGGGCTGGTATGCGGTGGGGCGGCCGCCACAGTCGAGCGACGCGAACTTCGGGCGGCTGGCGCTGCACGCGGATCTGACCGGCCGCACCGGTTTCCCGCCTTACAACCCGGTCCGGTATTCGGACCTGGGGGCGGGCCGGTTGTCGAAGCGGTCCCAGCCGGACGCGAACGATCCGGCCGGGTACGCGTTGCACCTGGGCCTGCAGGGCGGTAGCAGCGCGGCCTTCGTGCAGGTGGGGCGGCTGCCGGTGGTGCCGGGCACCCGTTACCGCGTGACGGCGGCGGTGCGCACCGCCGGGCTGACACACGCCGGGGCGCGGGTGGTGGCTTACTTCGTCGACGCGCAGGGCAACCGGCTGGCCGAGAGCGTGCGACAGACGCCGCGGCTGCGGACCGGCGGCGCGTGGCGCGAGGTCTCGCTGGTGCTGAACGGCGAGGCGCCGCGGGCCGCCTATCTGGGGCTGCAGGTCGAGCTGGTGCAGCCGGTGGCCGACGGGCTTGACCCTTTGGGCGAGCACCAGGTGGTGCGGACTGACGTGTCGGGCGACGCGTGGTTCGATGATCTGGTGGTGGAGCAGCTGCCGCAGGTGCGGGTGGTCAGCGACAGCGCGGTGGGGGTGGTGCGGTCGGACGATCCGCCCGGCTGGTCGGTGTCGGTGCGTGATCTGCGGGGCGAGCGGCTCGTGGCGCGGCTGTCGTTGTACGACGCGCGGGCGCGGCGGGTGGCCTTCGATGAGCGGCCGCTGGACTGGGGCGCGGCGGCCGAGTGGCGGTGGGTGCCGCCGCTGACGGCCCACGGGTACTACCGCGCGGTGCTGCGCGTCGTCGACGCGTCGTCGCCCGCGTCGCCCGGTCCCGCGGTGGCACAGGACTCGCACACGGTGCTGTGGCTGCCGCCCGCCGAGCCGCTGGCCGGCGGGGCGGGTGGTGACGACCGGGCGGAGGACGACCTGAGCCGCTTCGCACTGCTGGCCGAGGGCGCCACGCCGGCGGTTCTGAACCACCTCCCCGATCTGCTGAGCCGGCTGGGGCTGCGCACGGCGGTGGTCTCGGCGCTGGCCCGCGACACGGCGGGGGTGGCGGTCCACGAGCGCGTTGCCGCAGTGCAACGCTACCTCGACCGGGCCGAGTCGGCGGGGCTGCGGACCGAGCTGTCGCTGCACCCGCTGCCCGACGAGTTGCACGCGGGCAACGGTCCCGGGGCCACCGCGGCGGCCGTGCTGGGCGGCCCCGTGGACCGGTGGTTCGGCTACGTGCAGCCGGTGGTGGCCCAAGACGGCGTCCGCGTGGCGGCGTGGCACCCCGCCGGGGCGGCCACCGGCCATGCCGTCGAACCGACCCGCGCGACGGCGGCCGTGCTGGCTGAACTGACCCAACGCCTGCGGCACTGGACGCCCGTGCTGCGGCTGGTGCTGCCCGGCTCGCTGACCGGGCCGCGTCCCGCCCCGGGCGACGGCCCCGCAGCCGAGCGGATGGCGGTCTGGCCCGCGGGGCTGACGCCCGCGGCGGTGGCTGAGCTGGTGTCGGCCGACCCGGCGGGTGTGGACGTGGCGTCGGAGCGCGGCGCGCGTCGCCGCTGGATGCTGCGTCTTCCACCGGCCGAGCTTCTGGGCCAGACCGAGCGGGTGGCCGAGGCGACCCTCCGCGTGGTCGCGGCCTGGGAGCAGGGGGCGACGGCGGTGGCCCTGGACCATCCCTGGACGACCGGCCCGGACGGCGACGCGTCCCGGCTGACGCCCGACCCGGTGGCCGCGGCCGTGGCTCAGACGGCGCGGCGGCTGGCGGGCTACCGGGGCGCAGGCCGCCTGCCGCTGTCCGGCGGCTTGCGAGCGGTCATCTTCCGCCCCGTGAACCCGGAGAACGCGGCGGGACTGAAGCGACGCGGGGCGACCCCGCTGTCGGGATCGCCCTCCGCCGGCGAGACCGGGGTGCTGGTGGCCTGGAACGAGCAGGCCGCGCCCGAGCGGTCATTTCTCGAGGTGGCCTGGGGGCCGGGCGTGCGTGCCCTGGACGTGTGGGGCAACGACGCCGCGGTGTCGGACGCAACGGACGCGAAGCCCGGCGAAGCCCAGGCCCTTTTTCCCGACCCTCCCGACCCTCCCGCCGCTGCCGACCCTGCCGACCCTGCCGAAATCCGGCGTGTCCGTGTGCCCCTGGGCGACACGCCGGTGTTCATCACCGGGGTCGACGCACGGATGATGTCTTTCCGCGCCGGTTTCGGGATCGACGAGCCGCTGCTGCCTGCGCGGCAGACACCGCACGCCCGCACGCTGACGCTGAGCAACCCCTGGCCGGTGACCATCAGCGGCTCGCTGACCGTGACCGGCCCCGCCGGCTGGGAGGCGGCGCCCCGTCAGATGAACTTCACCATCTCCGCGGGAGAAACCGCGTCGTTCCCGGTCACCCTCCGATTCCCGGTCAACGCGTTGGCGGGCCCGGACCTGCTGCGGGTGCGGGCCCGCTTCACCGCCCGCGGCCGCCACGACGTCGCGTTGAGCGTGCCCGTCGAACTCGGCCTCCCGGGGCTGGGCTTCGAGCCGCAGCTGATGGTGGAGCGGTCCAAGTCGGAAAACGGGGGCCTGCAGGCGGTGGTGAGCTGCGTGGTGACCAACTGCGGGGACGCGCCAGCTTCGCTGAGCGTGTTCGCCTCGCTGCCGGGCCATCCGCGCCAGGAGCGCCTGATCCCGCGTCTGGGCCCGGGCGAGGCGGTGCGCCGCCGCTTCATCTTCCAACACGCCGCGGCCGCGCTACGCAACCACGGCGTGAGCGTGGGTCTTCGGGAGACCGGCGGCGCAGGGGTGCTGAACATGCGGGTGGGGATGTCTATTTCAGATTTCTGATTTCAGATTGCCGACGCTGGCGGACCGGCGAGCGGCACCGAGGTCGTTGCAGGGAGAGGATCCCAAATCTGAAATCTGAAATCATCAATCTGAAATGGATAAAACCCGCACCACCTCGTCCAGGTCTTTGTCGCCGCGTCCGCTGAGGTTCATGACCACGGCGTCCTCGGGCTTCATGTCGGCCGCGATCTTCAGCGTGTGGGCCAGCGCATGGCTGCACTCGAGCGCGGGCAGAATTCCCTCCAGCTTGCTCATCAGCTGAAACGCGTCAAGCGCTTCGGTGTCGGTCACGCTGGCATAGGTCACGCGGCCGCTGTCTTTCCAGAACGCGTGCTCGGGGCCGACGCCGGGGTAGTCCAGGCCGGCGCTGACCGAGTGCACGGGGCTGGTCTGGCCGTCGTCGTCCTGCAGCACGTAGGACAGGCTGCCGTGCAGCACACCGGGGCGGCCGTGGGTCAGGCTGGCGGCGTGCTTGCCGAACTCGGTGCCGGTGCCGCCGGGCTCTACCCCGACGAGCTTGACGTGTTTGGCGTCCGCGTCCTGCGTGAAGGGGTAGAACATGCCCGCGGCGTTGCTGCCCCCGCCCACGCAAGCGGTCACGCACTCGGGCAGGCGGCCCAACTGGTCGCGGCACTGGGCCAGGGTTTCGCGGCCGATCACGCTCTGAAAGTCGCGCACGATCATCGGGAAGGGGTGGGGGCCCACCACGCTGCCGATGGTGTAGTGCGTGGTCTCGCTGGTGGCCATCCAGTCGCGCATGGCGGCGTTGGTGGCGTCCTTCAGCGTCGCGCTGCCGCTCTCGACGCCGGTGACTTTGGCCCCCATCAGCCGCATCCGCAGCACGTTGGGCCGCTGGCGGCGCATGTCTTCGGTGCCCATGAAGACTTCGCACTCCAGATTGAACTTGGCCGCGGCGGTGGCGGTGGCCACGCCGTGCTGGCCGGCGCCGGTCTCGGCGATGATCCGCTTCTTGCCCATGCGCAGGGTCAGCAGGCACTGGCCGATGGCGTTGTTGATCTTGTGCGCGCCGGTGTGGGCCAGGTCTTCACGCTTGATCCAGACCTGCCCGCCGCCGGCGTGTTCGGTCAGCCGCGGGGCGAGCTGCAGAGGGGTGGCCCGGCCGATGTAGTCGCGGTTCAGCTCGTCCATCTGGGCGGCGAAGGCGGGGTCCTTCTTAGCCGCGTCGTAGGCGTCAGACAGCTCCTGCACGGCGGCGTGCAGGGTTTCGGGGATGTAACTGCCGCCGAAGGCGCCGTAGTAGCCGGCGGGGGTGGGGGTGGTGGCGGGGTTGGGCATGGCGTCAGTTTAGGGCGCGGCGTTCGTGATGCCTGATCCGTAGAAGACCGACGCCGGGACCGTCCTGTCGGACCACGGACCACGGACCACGGATCACGGACCACGGATCACGGATCACGGACCACGGACCACGGACCACGGATCACGGACCACGGACCACGGATCACGTCAGCCTCACGAACGGGCACGCTCATCGCAAGACCCGCTCCGTTCCCAGCGCCCTTGGTACCTTGCAACAATGACCTGGGAAGCCTGGACCACCCTCGCCGTGATCGCCGCCCTGGCCGTCGCGCTGCTCCGCGGCCTGGCCGGGCCCGACACGGCCTTCCTGGGCGGGATGACGCTTCTGACCGCGCTGCACGCGGTGTCGGACGCATTCCCCCCGATTGGCCGGGCGCTGGCGGGTTTCGCCAACCCGGCGGTGGTGGCCATCGGGGTGCTGTTCGTGGTGGCCGAGGGGCTGTCGCGTACCGGGGCGCTGGGCTGGGCGATGCGGCCGCTGCTGGGGGCGCCGCGCGGCCCGCGGGGGGCCCAGGCGCGGCTGCTGCCGCTGGCCGCGGGGCTGAGCACGCTGCTGAACAACACGCCGATTGTGGCGGTCTTTATCCCCATGGTGCAGGACTGGTGCCGACGCACCGGGGTGGCGCCGGCCAAGCTGCTGATCCCGCTGAGCTACGCGACGATCCTGGGGGGGTCGTGCACGCTGATCGGCACGGCGACGAACCTGGTGGTGGTGGGCATGCTGGACCAGGCGCAGCGGGCGGGACCGCTGGGCGCCGTCGTTGGTGACGGGCGTACGCCGATCGCGTTGGGGCTGTTCTCGATCGCCTGGGTGGCGCTGCCGGCGCTGGTGGTGGGGCTGGCCTACCTGCTGCTTATTTCAACCCGGCTGCTGCCGGAGGGCGGACACGCGGCGGACGATGACGCGGCGGCGGGGCGCCGCTTCACCAGCGAGTGGGTGGTTGAGGACGACGGGCCCCAGGCGGGACAGACGGTGGCCGCTGCCGGTCTGCGCGGCTTGCCGGGCACCTACCTCATGGCGATCGAGCGGGCCGGCGAGCGTCGGACCGCGGTCGGGCCCGACGACCGCGTGCAGGCGGGCGACCGGCTGATTTTTGCCGGCCGGCAGGACGCGGTGTTGGGTCTGCGGCAGATCCCCGGGCTGGCCGCGGCGTCGGACCGGGTCTACGGGCTGGACGACGCGCGCACGCGGCGCGGGCTGGTCGAGGCCGTGGTCGGGCCCGCGCACCCGCTGGCGGGACAAACCGTGCGGGGCGGGCGCTTCCGCACCCGCTACGACGCGGCGGTGGTCGCGGTGCACCGCGGCGCCGAGCACCTGGACCAGCGCATCGGCGACATCGTGCTGCGTCCCGGCGACACGCTGCTGCTGGACGCGGGGCCGGACTTCGTCGAACGTCAGCGCGGTGCGGGTCACGCCGGCGGCTGGCTGATGCTGACCGCGGTTGAGGGCGGCGTGGAGCCGCAGGCGGGCCGGGCCGTGGTGGCCCTGGGGTTGCTGGCGGCAATGGTGCTGACCGCGGCGTTGACGCCGGTGCCGCTGGTGGTGGCGGCCCTCTTCGCGGCCGGCGGCATGGTGGCCACGCGCTGCGTCACCCCCGAGCAGGCCCGCCGGGCGGTGAACTGGCGGGTGCTGCTGGCCCTGGGCGGCGCGCTGGGGGTCGGTGCGGCCCTCGACACCACCGGGGCGGCGGCGGTGGTGGCGCAGTGGGGCGTGGATGTCAGCCTGCCGTGGGGCCCGCGGGCCACCCTGGCCGCGGTGTTCGTCGTGGCCATGGCGCTGACCACCGCAATCGGGCCCATCGGCACCGTGGCCGTGATGTTCCCGGTGGCCAAGGCCGCCGCGCTGGCCGGGGGGCTGAGCTTTGCGCCCTTCGCGGTCACGCTGATGATGACCGCTGCCGCCAGCTTCGCGAGCCCGACCTACGCGACGAACCTGATGGTTTACGGGGCGGGCGGCTACCGCGTGAGCGACTTCGTCAAGGTCGGCCTGCCGCTGAATCTGATCGTGATGGCGGTGACGCTGATGGTCGCGCCGTGGGCGTTCCCCTTCTGACGCCCGCTGTGCGGCAGTCGCCCGGCGTGCGAGGTTCGCCGAGCCTCACCCCGCCCGCCGGGCGAGCGGGCGGCGCCCGCCCGGAAAGCGTGAGAGGTCGATCAATTTTTACGATTCCCAGCAACCGGGGGTCAAACCCGGACCCGCTTGCGGCCTCGTTTTTCTTGGGCGTGGGCCATGTCGCTCGCGGTTTGAACGTCGTGACGTGCGGCCCGGCCCGCTCGGGTCACGGACGCGCGTAGGCTGACGTCTCGCCCGCCGACTGCGCGTCCAGCGTCAGCTCGGGCAGCACCAAAGCGTTGCCGTCGCCCAGGTAGGCGTCGACGAGCGTGCCGTCGGCGGTGCGGGTCACGGCGGCGAAGCGGCCGTCGAGCGATAGATCGGGGGAGATGTGTGGTTCGTCAACCAGGTGCTGTACCAGGGTGTGCACCGCCGCCTCGGTGGCGACGGTGACAACGCGCGTGCGGCCGCGGTTCAGCAGGCGGGACGTGACCGCGAGGATCGGCGGTGCATCGGGTGACGGCATCTCGTACACCGTGATGAAGGGGTTGGCGGCGCTCCCCGCCTCGCGACCCACCACCAGCAGGCGTCGGGCCGGCCGGCCGCTGCTCGCGGGGACGGCGGCGGTCAGGAGGTCGTCGCCCGCTTCGGAGCGGAACCACGCCCGCAGCGTGGCTTGGTCGTCCCCGTTGGCGAAGCGGGCAACCAGCGCCGCGTCCGCGTCGGCGGCCTCGCGGACAGCCGCCGGCCACACCCGGACTTCGCGGGCCGCGCCGGCGTCGTCGTCGCGGCCGCCGGGCAGGGCGTTGCCCGCGGCCGTGGCGAGGGTGAGCCGCCGGGCGGGGTGCTCGAAGGCGTACCGATCGGAACTGCCGCGGACTCCTCCGCGAATCTCGATGCAGAATCCGCCCGCGGCGGGCTGGCCGTCGGGCCCGACGTGCGCGACCAGGGCCACGAGTCCGTCGCCCGCGCTCCCGGGGGTCCGAAAGGCGATCACCGCGTGGCGCGGCGACCGGGGCTCGGCGTCGGGGGCGGGCTCGAGGGCGTAGACATCGGGCTGGGCGGCAGACGACCCGGCTCGCGCGGCTCCGGCGGTACCCAAACGCAGGGCCGAGCGGCGACCGGGTTCGATCTCGACCCGGACGCCCGGCCCGGCGAGGGTGGGCAGCGCGAGACGCCAGCCCCACCCGTCCGCCGGTGGCCGGACGCGGGGCGGGGCGGGGTCGACGCCGGGGTTGGGGGTCGCGTGGCCGGCGCTCGCTGCGGTGGCGACGTCTTCGGGGCCGGAGGCCGTGTCGTGGGCGGGCGCACCCGCCGCGTGGCGGGGCGGTCCGGGCTCGACAACGGGGTCGGTACCGCCGGTCGTGCACCCGGCGGCGGCCAGGACGACTGCGGCAGAAAAAAGCGTGCGGAGCGGCGCGGGCATCATGCTGAGATCCGGGAAGCGGTTGAAGTCGGTCATCTTAAGGACCACGTGGTGGCGGTGAAGGTGGCGGTGGCGCCGGGCCCCGCGCGTCCGCCCGCGGATCTCGGCCCGTCCGGCGCTGCGTTCAGAAGATCTTCTCGCCGCGGGTCCGCGAGGTGAAGCCCCAGTACTTGCGGGTGGCGTTCAGCAGCAGCCCGGCGGGCACGGCCACGGCGGCGGTGTAGAGCAGGCCCTGGCCGCGGATGAGCAGCTGCGTCAGGGGCCGCCACGGCATGGGCTCGCCGGCGAGCAGGGGCAGGCCGCGCAGAGAATAGAGCAGCACCTCGGTCAGCGCCGTAAAGCCGCCGACGAGCAGGGTCATGACGACCAGCGAGATGACCGACCCGCGGAACAGCAGGCTTCGCAGCTGCAGGGTCGCGTAGCCGCCGACCAGGTAGCCAAGCGCGTGCGGCCCGAGCAGGGCGGCGCCGTCGGGCAGCGGGCCCGGACGCAGGTCCATGAGCAGGCCCAGCAGCAGCGCGGCCACGAGCGCGACCGGACGCGGAGCCTGCAGGCCCACAAAGATCATCAGCACGAGCAACAGGTTGGGCGTGACGCCGCCGAGGGTCCACAGCGGCGCCAGCCCCCCCTGCAGGGCGTAAGCGATGTAGGCGGCGGCGGTGAAGGCAAGCCAGTTCATGGGGGAAGTGTGAAGTTCGAAGTTCGAAGTGCGAAGTTTTTGAAGCGCGACGCGAAGGTTGAAGTGTCTTACTTCGAACTTCGCACTTCGGACTTCGGACTTTCCTCCGGCACGAGCACCACCACCTCGCTCAGAAAGCGGAGGTCGAGCGTGGGTCGGATGACGACCTGCAGGAGCAGCTGGGGGTCGTCGGGGTAGGGACGCACCTCGGTCACGCGGCCCAGGACGTGGGCACGGGCGTCGCGGAAGTGGATCTCGTCGGCGAGGCGGGCCAGGGCGCCGACGGGCGGGGCGGTGTCATGTCGGACCTCGGTGGTGAACGTGCCGGCGTCGGGGTCGGGCGTGACGCGGAGGTGTTCGAGCCCGGGCAGCGGGGCGCCGGCGGGGCGGTCGGGCGTGGCGTCGTCGGTGTCGGTCGCGGCGGTGAGCTCGACGTGGAAGCCCACGTCCTGGCCGGTGACCAGTTCGACGTCTGCGCTGACCGGGCCGACCGGCTCGACAACCCGCCCCACCAGGTTGTGACCGTAGAGCACGGTCTGCCCGGCGGCGAGGCCCTGATTGCGTCCCCGACTGATGGACACGACGTGGCGGGTGCCGGTGTGGGTGTAGGTGGTCACCGTGGCGACGACGCGGCGACGCGGTGGCAGGTCCTCCTCTTTATAGCCCTGCGCGATGAAGATCTTGCGTTGCAGCTCGGCGTTGCGCTGCCGCAGCCGGCCCAGCTCGACGAGCAGGCGGTCGTAGGCCCCCGCAAGCTGGTCACGGGTGGCCGCGCCCGGATCGCTCAGCTCGCCGGTGTCGGGCGTGGTGTCGGGGCGGTTGAGTCGGCGGGCGATGCGGAACACCGGCTCGCGCAGCGGCAGCACCACCGTGTCGGCCACGGGCCGCAGCACCGCGCCCGCCAGGCCACCAAAACGCACCGGGAGCTGGCTGTTGACCAGCAGCAGCACGGCGGCGGCACCAAGGATGCGTGGCGGGGTCAGCAGGGCCAAGGGAGCGGGTCCGGACGGAGACTGATGCGGGGCGGGCTTCAAGCCTGCCGTGGGCGTTGTTCGACGCTTCGCGTCGATGGCAGGCCGGAAGCCCGCCCCACAACCAAAAGCCAACGCGTCGCCGGGTTGACCGTCCGCGTCCCGCGGACGGAGCAGCGCGGAGTGGTCGGGTCCTCCGGGTCGGCGGGTGCGGGGTTCGCGGCCGCCGCGGACCCCGCACCCGCCGACCCGGAGCATCGGGTCCCGAGAAGCCGCCTACTTGTCGTCCATGTCGTTTTCCATGGTTGCCTTCCACTCCTCGAGGTGTTCGAGGTAGATGGCGGTACCACGGGCCACGCAGGTCAGCGGGTCCTCGGCGATGCGGGAATCCAGCCCGGTGGCGTTGCTGATGACCACGTCGATCCCACGCAAGAGCGCGCCGCCGCCGGCCAGCACGATGCCGTTGTCCACCAGGTCGGCGGCCAACTCGGGCTCGCAGCGCTCAAGCGTGCGGGTCACCGTTTCGATGATGGCGCCCAGCGGTTCCTGCAACGCCTCGCGGATCTCTTCGCTGGTGATGACGGTCTTGCGGGGCAGGCCGCTGATCATGTCGCGGCCGCGGACCTCCATGCTCGACTCCTCGCCGTCGGGGGCGGCCGAGCCGATCTGAATCTTGATTTTCTCGGCGGTCTGCTCGCCGATCATCAGGTTGTAGGCCTTCTTCATGTGGTTGATGATGGCCTCGTCCAGATCATCACCCGCCACGCGGACCGACTCGCACTGAGCGATGTCGGCCAGCGACATGATGGCCACTTCGGTGGTGCCGCCGCCGATGTCCACGATCATGCTGGCGGTGGCTTCGACGATGGGCAGCTGGGCACCGATACCCGCGGCCATCGGCTCTTCAACCAGATACACCCGGCGGGCGCCGGCCCGCTCGGCGCTGTCGAGCACGGCCCGCTTTTCGACCGCGGTGATACCCGACGGGACGGCGATGACCACGCGGGGTTTCACGAAGGGACGTTTGCCATTCACCTTGCGGATGAAGTAGGAGAGCATCGCCTCGGTGATCTCAAAATCGGAGATCACGCCGTCCTTGAGCGGGCGGATGGCGGTGATACTGCCGGGGGTCTTGCCCAGCATCTCTTTGGCGACCCAGCCCACGGCGTTGCCGTTTTGCAGAACCTGGTTGGTCCCCTTTTTGACCGCGACCACCGAAGGCTCGTTAAGCACGATGCCTTCGCCGCGCACGCAGACCAGCGTGTTGCAGGTACCCAGGTCGATGCCCATGTCGACGCTGAAAAGGCTGAGGAAGTGATCAAGGAACAAGGGGGTCGGCTCCGGTGTAGGGCGACACACTTTACCCGCTTTACCCACTCTCGGCGGGTGGCGCGGATCGTGATTTGGCAGAAACGCGTGCGGGCTCGGGGGGCGCTCCGCCGAGCCTGCGCCCGCCCCGGCCCCGCACGCGTGACAGCGGCGAATCGCGGCCCGGGGGGGCAAGCCGACGGAGGTTGCCAACTGCTTTTAACACCTTCCACTGCGTGGGAGAAACCGCAGTCCGGCTGCGAAAGTAGCGGGCAAGGCGACGTCTGCCGTCCGCCCCGCGGCGTCGGAAGGCCGCGGCTCCCCGCCGAAGGGCAACGCGGCCAGTTCACCAAGGATGCGAAAACGCCTTCGGCGGGGGCCGAAGGCGTGAGGTCGGACCACAAGTTGTTCGGTCTGCAAGACCGGCGATCGTCGACGGGGTGGCGGGCCGCCGCCACTCACGAGCCGGTCGCACCCGGTATCAGCCGAGAGGGTTCCACGTGCCGAACACCTGGCTGAAGCGGTACCAGGTGTAGCCGACGGCAATGGCCAGGGCGATCGCCGAGGCGAGCGCCAGGACGGTGTAGACGTTGTTGTCGGGGCCGTGGTTGGCATTCATGACGGGAATCCGTGAGCGAAAAGCGGGATTGAAGGGAGCCGGGACGAGGCCGAATCATTCAGAAGCTGACACCGGCCAGCACCGAGTCGCCGGCGCGGATGCTGTCGTTGGACTGGTTGACGCGGGCGACGCTGACGTTGCCGTCGACGGTGTCGACGACCGCAGTGGCCACGTAGACGTCGCCACCGCGGTAAATCAGGACCTTGCTGCCGGGCTGCAGTCCGTCGTTGGCGCCCACGTTGATCTGGATCAGCGTGATGCCGTTGGTCGATTCCACGTCGCTGACGTTGCCGCGGACGGTCTTGCTGTTGTCGGCGACGCGGGCCGAGCCGGCGCCGGTGTAGGACGAGGCCGCCGGGCCGCCGCCGGCACCGGCCATACGCTCCTTCATAAGGCGGAGGCTGGCGGTGAGCGTGTTGACCTGCGCGTCGAGCTCGTTGTTACGCATCACCAGTTCGGCGTTGGCCTTCTTGGTGGTGACCAGCTCGTTCTGGGCTTCGGCCAGGGCCTGGGTGCGGTCCTGCACCAGCTCGGTGAGGCGGTCGCCGCTCTGGGCCATGATGGACTTGGTGGCGCTGGCCTTGGCCAGCTCGTTGGCGGCCTGCTGCTGGCCGGCGGTGGCGGTGGCAAGCTGCTGGGCCAGCCGCAGGTTCTCGCTGCGGAGGGTGTTGACGGCGGCCTCGAGGTCGGCGTTGCCGCCGCTCTGGGCGGCGAGCAGGCGGGTCTTCTCGGCGGTGGCGCTGGTGGCGGCGGCCTCGGCGACCTGGACCTGGGTCTGCAGCGTGCTGATCTCGCTGGTCAGGGTGCCGGTCTTGGCCACGAAGGGGACCACCAGCGCCACCAGCAGAATCGACAGGACGGTCACCAGCACGACGAAGGCTTTGGTCAGTGGGCTCAAGGTCGGGTCCTCTGCGTTGGAGCGTGGGGAGGGAGCGGCGGCGCCGGGGGCGGGACGGCCCGGGGGAGACTACAGCGCCCGGTGGGCCCGGGGCGGACCCGGGTTCGCCCAAATTACACCGCACCGGGCGGTTATTGTCAACCAATCGGGATCGCTTCTCGGACTTGGAGGCCCCCCGGACACCCCCATGGCGGGCCGTGGAAAACGTCCGCGACGCCTCGGGACCGGCCAGTCAGTGCGCGGGCTCAAGCACCGCGGCCGCGGCCGACAGCCGCACCGAAGGTGCAGGGTCCATCATCAGGCGGTCCAGCGCGGCGCAGGCGGCGTCGCGGGCCTGCTCGTCGCGTGGCGTGTCGGTCGTGGGGATGGCGAGTGCGGCCCGGCCCACCGCGAGCGCGGCCTGGCCGCGGATGCGATCCAGCTGAGATGCGGCCCCGTCGAGCGCCGCCGGCAGGCCGTCGGGCCAGCCCAGGTCGGCCAGCGCCCGGGCGGCGGCGAGGCGCAATTCCTGCGGGTCCTGGTCGAGAAAGCTCATGAGGGCGCCCTCCATCGTCCGGTCACCCAGGCGGCCGAGCATTTCAACGGCGAGCAACCGGACCTGATCGTCTTTGGAGTAAGCGGCCAGGCGGATGGGTTTGAGCTGGTCCTCGTCGCCCAGCTTCACCAGCGCCTCGCGGATCTGCAGGTCCAGCAGGGCCTGGTCGACCGCCGACGCGCGGGGGGGCGGGCGGTTCGCCGCGTCGCGGAGCATGGGCCGCGCGGTGGCGACGCCGGACTCACCAAGCAGCAAGGCGGCGTTGGCCCGCATGCCCGCGCGGTCCGACCAAAGCAGGCTGGCGACGGGGCCCAGATCGCTCGGGCTGGTCCCGGCCGGGTCTTCCGCACCGTCGGACGCCGCGACAGGTGCGGCGCCGATCTGCGTGGCAGAGAAGGCGGCGGCGGCGCGTACGTAGTCGGTCTCGGACGGGTCCTGCGCGGCAGCGCGGGCGGCGGCGGCCAGGCCGGTGATCTTCAGCCGGCCCGCGGTCACCCACGCGGCGTAACGGACGGCCGGGTGGGCGTCGCCCACGGCGGCGGTGACCAGCGGCACGGCGCCCTCGCCCAGATGCCGCGCGACCTCGACCGCCCGCATCCGCAGCTGCGGTTCGGGATCGGCAGCGGTCTGGATCACCGCCTGCCGGGCACGGTCGCGGCGGTCGGCCGCGGCCACCTCGGGCGTGACACCCGACGACGGGCCCGACGGCGGGGTCCGGCAGGCGGACACGCCGAGCGCGAAGCAGGCGAGCAGGGTGAGGACGAGGGGTCGGCGGGAGCGTTTCATGCGGTTCAGTATGGGCCGCGTCGCGTCCGCGTGCCCCGGGCCCCTACGCTGGGGGTGCGCGGGCCCGCTTGGCCGGCCCGGCCCAGACGCAGAGTGCGAGTGACGCGAAGAGGTGGCTGGCATGAACCGCTTGGCCATCGACACGCCACCCACCGACCGAGCCGATCCGGGGCGTCGCACCGCGCCAAACGGGGTGGCGGTCAACACCCGGGGCGAAGAGTGGGCCAACACGCTGACCCACAGCGTGGGCGTCGTGCTGGCGGTGGCGGCGACCGCGTGGCTGCTGACCGCTGCGTCACGCGGCAATGACCCGTGGCGTGTGGCGACGCTGGGGGTCTTCGGCGGCACGCTGGTGGCGGTATACGCGCTCTCGACCGCCTATCACATGGCCCGGCGGCCGCGGCTGAAGAGCGCGCTCCGCCGCTTGGACCACGCGGCGATCTTTTTGCTGATTGCCGGCACCTACACGCCACTCATGCTCGTGACTCTGGCCGGGGTGTGGGGCTGGGCTCTGTTCGTCGTGGTGTGGAGCATGGCGGCGGTGGGCCTGACGCTGAAGTTCTGCTGCTTCGAGCGATTCGGCTGGGCGCAGCTGGGCCTGACCCTGGCGATGGGCTGGCTGGTGGTGCTCGCCGCGCCGGTGGTTATCCCCGCGCTGAGCACGGCGGGGCTGCTGTGGCTCGCCGCCGGCGGCCTGGCTTACACCGGGGGCGTGGGCTTTTTTCTGTGGAACCGTCTTCCATACAACCACGCGGTCTGGCACCTGCTTGTGATGGCCGGGAGCGCGTGCCACGTGATGGCGATGGTCACCGACGTGCTCCCCGGGGGGGGGTGATTCGGCGGAAACCCCCGCGGCCCGGAGGCGGAGCGGCCCGCGGCCCGGCCGCTCCGCCTCCGGGCCGCGGGGGTCACAGCGGCGAATCCCCCCGGGCGCCAGCAAACAAGAGCAGTCATTCGACCGCTCCCCATCCCCAAAAACCGGGGTCATTCCCACGACCTGCTTCCGGCCGCGCGCGACGCCGGCCACGGTCGCGACGTTCAACCCCCCGCGCGCCACGGCCCCCGCCCAAAAACCCAAGGCCGGAAGCGGGTCCGGGTTTGACCCCTGGCCGTGCCGGGGCGTTGCGGCGGGCGGATTAAGCCGGTGACGCGGCCGAGCAGAAGACGTGCGCCGTAATCGCGCCCGCCGGTGGGCAGGGGCCGAAGTCACCCGGCACGCGGGTGCAACGCGCGAACCTCAGCCACCAAGCGAACGGCTGCGGGGGTTGTAAGTCATCGACGACGGGGTTCTTCGTTGTGCGACCTCTTCGAGCCGGGAGATGCCTTCGACCCTTGCCAGGCACCCTTCCGACTCCGGTCTCACGGGCCGAATCACCCGTCCGCCTGTGATGCAAGAATCTGGTCCTCGCGGCGCCGCCAGTCGGGGTTGCCGGGGTCGAGCTCGATGGCCTGACGGATGGCTTCGAGGGCGTCGACGTGGCGACCGGCGGTCAGCAGCACCGCGGCTTTGGTGTCCAGAAAATTGGGCTCGTCGGGACGGGCCTGCACGACGGCCGTGGCCAGGGCGATGGCTTGCTCGAGCTGCTCGGAATCGGCTTCGGGGTCGTTGGCGAGCACCATGGCGAGGTTGTTGCGGACGTTCTCCGCCTCTGGCGAGAGCTCCAGCGACCGGCGGTAGCGCTCGGCGGCCACGGCCGGCTGGCCGTCGTGCTCGGCGATGGTGCCCAGGAAGAACCACACGTCGGCGTTGGCGTCGGGATCCGCGGCGAGCGCATCGAGCCGGGTGCGGGCCCGTTCGAGATACGGCGGGTGTTTGTCGCGGCGACCCAGCGCCCACCAGGCCTGCGCGATGGCGCTGCGTTCGACCAGCTGGCTCTCGTCCAGCACTCCTTCGACCTGCTGCAGCCAGGCGCCCGCGTCGCGGGTGTCACGCACGCCCTGGGTGGCGACGTCGAGCCAGGTCATCCGCCAGTAGGTTCCCGAGGTGTCGGAACTCAGCAGCGGCTCCAGCAGGCTGCGGGCCTCTTGCGTGCGGCCGGCCATGGCCAGCAGAATCGCGTACTGCCGCGTGAGCACGGGGGTGCTCTCGGGACGGTCGAGGATGCGTTCGCGGTACGGGGCAAGCACCCCGATCGCGCGGTCGGGGCGGTTCAGTTGGCGGTGGGCCTGCGCGGCGAGGGTGTCGGCGGCGAGGCTGCCGCCTGGCACGCGGGCCCGCCAGGCATCGGTGGCAATGAGGGTCTGGCTCCAGTTGCGTCGCCGGGCGTGTCCCTCGGCCAGGGCCTGGGCCAGGTCGGCCGACTGGGGGAAGCGGTCGGCGGCGGCGGTGGCCCGCCGCAGGGCGTCGTCGGTGCGGCCGGCCCGGCGCTGAGCGTTGACGGCCAGCACCTCGAGCGCTTCAACCCGTGGATGTTCGTCAGCGAGTTTCACCAGGGCATCGGCGCGTCCTTCGGGGGGGCCGTCGCGGTAGCGGTCGAGCACCTGGAGGGCGGCGACGGCCGCGCCGCGGGCATCGGTGAGGTTCACCAGCGTGCTGTAGAGCGGGACCAGGTCCGGGTCGTCGGGCAGGCGGTCGATCAGGGCCGACTGGGCCCGCAAGGCTTCGACCCCGGGCGTGGCCGCGCCCGCATCGGCGGCGGCGCGGGCGGCGTCGAGCGCGGCGCTGCGCTGGCCCGAACGCAGGCGGAACTCAACCAGGTTGCGCCAGCCCGCGGGGTTGGACGGGTCGGATCGGGTGGCGGCCGCGAAGCCCTCGGCGGCTTCCTCCAGCCGGCCGCGCGAGGCGGCGTGGGCGGCCCGCAGGGTCAGGCGACGCGACTGGGTCAGGCCCAGGCCGTCAAGGCGATCGAGGGCCGCACTCGCGTCGTCGGGCCGGCCGGCGGCGGCGTAGACATCGGCGGCAAAGACCACGGCGTCGGCCCGAGCTTCCGCGGTGCCCACGTCTTGGGTGTCGAGCCCCGCCAGCAGGTCGGGAACCAGCGCCGCGGCGGCGTCGGGCCGCTGCTGATCGCGGTACAGGCGGGCCAATGCGAGCAGGTCGGCGGGGGTGGCCTGGCCCGCGGCGCGCAGGGCGTCGAGGCCGGCGGCGGCGGCCGTGCGGTCGCCCAGCTCGCCCAGCAGGCGTGCGGCGGAACGACGCGACGCGGCGGAGAGGTCGTCACGTCGCGCCACACGGCGGGTCGCGTCCAGTGCACGGTCGCGGTCACCGGCAGCACCCAGGGTCTGGGCCAGCTCGAGTTGCAGGCCCGGGTCGTCGGGGTTCTGCAGCACGGCTTTTTCGAGCAGCTGCGCCGCGCCACGCGGGTCGCCTTGCAGGCGGCGGGCGGTGGCCTGCATCACCAGCACGTTGAGCGTTGCCGCGCCGCCGTCGGCGGCCTCGGACAGCAGCCGCTCGACTTCCTGGGCGGTGGCCGTGGGGTTGTCGCCCAGCGACGGGTCGGTCAGCAGGTAGCGGGAGCGTTCGGTGCGCCAGGCAACGCCGTCGGGGTCGGCGGCCTGCAGGCGTTCGATGGTGCGGTCGGCCAGGGCGCGGTCGGTCCACACCGCGGGGCTGGTGAGCACACGGGTCTGTACGCGGGTGTTTCCCGGGGCGCTGTCGGCGGCCTCGGCCCAGCGGGCGAGCGTGTCGGGGTGGCCGACCCGCTCGTAGAGCAGCGCGCGGTTGACGCGCCACTCGGGGCCCGCGTCGTCGGGCACGGCCGTGTCGAAGGCGGCCACCGCCTGGTCGGGGTCGCCCCCGGCGGCGGCCTCGGCGGCGCGGGTCATGGCGATGCGCGGGGTCTGGCCGAAGCGGTCGAGGTACGCCGCTTCCAGCTCGTCCTGCGCGTCCAGTTGGTGGGCGCGGGCGACGACGCCCAGCCGAAGCAGTGCGTCCTCGCTCAACGGCGGGTCCAGCCGTGCGGCGGCGCGGGCGGCCGCGGCGGCCTCGTCCGTGCGTCCCTGCCGCGCCAGCACATCGACGCGCAGCACGGCGGTGGCGGGCTCGCCGGGGCGGGCCCGCTGCACGCCTTCGATGAGCTCGGCCAGCTCGGCCAGCTGCGTCGGGGTCAGCTGGTCAACCCGGGCCCCGGCGGCACGGGCGGTCATGACCGCGACGCGCAGGCTCCGACCCTCGCGCTCGCCGGCGGCGACGGCGTAGCGGTAGGCCCGGGCCTCGTCGCCGGTGCTCAGGTAGAGCCCCGCGAGCCCCAGGCAGGGCCCGGCCCATGCCGGACGCTGCTGCAGCGCGGCGAGGTACGCGGCCTCGGCCTCGGCGGTCTGACCCCGCCGCTGGAACGCGTCGGCCACGATGGCGTCGAGGTAGGCGATGCGGACGGCGTGCTCGTCGAGACCGCGGGCGGCGTCGGCCACCGCCTGCGCGTCGGCGGAGGCGCCGTCCTCTGGCAGGGCTGCGGCCAGCACCGCGCCCGCGGCGCGGTACCGGTTGGTGGCGTGCGCGTTGAGATCGCCGATGCGTTGGGCCGCCTCGGCCCGCCGCCCGGCGGTGTGCAGGGCGATGGCCTCAACGCAGCCGACGTAGAGCGACTCGACGGCGTGGCCGCCGGCGAGCAGTTCGAGGGCGTCCTCGACCCGGCCCGATTCGAACCGGCGCAGGACCAGCTCGGTGACCAGTTCGGGCGATCGGGTGAGCTCGTCCGCCGCTTCGGGGGTGCTCACGCAGCGTTCCAGATAGGGCAGCACGGCCACGTGCACGCCCGCGGCGTCGAGCATCTGCACGGTCTGCATGGCCAGCCTGGCGTTGCTCGGGGTCCGTTGGGCCGCCGTCTTCAGCAGGGTCCGTGCGGCCGTGCGGTCGCCGGCAATCAGGTCGGCGTGGGCGAGCACCAGGTCGCCCATGCCCGGGTCCTCGGCGGTTTCACGCACACGCCGAGCGCGGGCGAGCACGGCCGTGTCGGGCTGCTTCTCACCGCGCATCATGTCGAGCATGAGTCGCTGCATCTGCAGGTCGCCGGGCCGCTGCACCAGGTAGGCGTCGAGGGTACGGGCGGCGTCGCCGTAGCGCTTGTGCGAGGCCAGACCCAAGGCTCGGGCCCGCCGGGCGTCGGCGTTCTCGGGGTCGCCCTCCAGCACGCGGTCGGCCAGGTTAATGATCTCGTTCTCAACCCCCGCGGGGTAGCGGGAAAGCACCTCGAGCAGCCGGAGTGAGGCCGCGGTGTGGTGCGGGTTCTCGCGCAGCACCGAACGCAAGGCGCCGACGGCCTGGCCGACCTGGGCGCCGTCGGGCAGCGGAACGTTCAGCCGCGCCTCGGCCCAGGCCACCAGCACGGCCGGCGTCGTCTGCCCGGTATTGAGGTAGGGCTCGAAAGCGGTGAGCGCGTCCTTGTATTCGCCGCGCTCGACCATGGCGACCGCGGCGTCGCGGGGCGCGGTGTCGAGCACGGGGACGTGCTGCCGGTTCTTCTGCACGTGGTAGAGGGCCGCAACCCCCGCGACGGCGACGACCAGGGCCGAGGCGAGCAGGGTGAGGCGGGTGCGGCGACGCTGGCGGCGTTGCTGGCGGGTGAGCGACATGGGGGCCTTCTGATCGGGGAAAGCGGCGACGTAAGCTGAAAGGAGGTTGTGCCCGGCGGGAGCGGGGCGGCGCGAAGGGTCATTTCGTTGTCGGAATGGCCGTCGGCGCATCATCCCTCAGCCCGGGGGGGAACGCGATGGTATTCAACAGTTCGGCGTGCGGGGCAAGAATCTCGGCGAACACGGCCCGCCGCTGGTCTTCGGTCAGCCCCGGCCGGGTGACCACCTGCACCTGCGCCGCGCCGAAGTGGCGCCGGCGCGGGTCGTCGCCGGCGCCGCGGACCGCCGCCATGTCGGGCACGAAGCCCACGCCTGGCAGAATCAGGAAGTTGTCGACCACCATGGCCAGGGTGCCGTTCAGGCTGGCTCGCTCGAAGCGGTAGGTCACGCCGGTCACACCCGGCAGTCCGGGCGCGTCCCAGGTCGTCTGGGCCCGACCGGTCTCGGTAAACCCGCTGGACTTGTAGCAATTGGGCGGCCAGTGCCCCGCCAGGTCGCGGGCGTCGCGACACTGGACGATCAGGAACTGGCCCGCGCGTGCGCCCGCGTCGTCGACGAAGTTGCGCGAGACGGTGGCGTTGGGCCGCAGCAGTTCGATCGCCGAGGGCGGGATCTCCTGGGCGGTGCCCGTCCAGGGGCCGAAGGTCTTGGGCGCGGCGCGGGCCAGCGTCAGCACGCGGTCGTGGTAGCCCGCCGCGCTGGACGCGGTCGGAAAGCGATGGAACCCGAGCCCGCCCGCCACGAGCAGCGCCGCGGCCGCGACCACCGCGACGCCGCCCGCCACGCCACGCCCGCGGTCGTCGGCCAGAGGCGAACGGGGCCTTGGCGTGCGCCGCGGCGTGCCGGGCACGTGGCCCTCGTTCATCACCGGCACCTCGGCCCACTGCAGCAGGCGGACGCTGCCCATCAGCACCCCGAAGGCCACCAGCAGCATGCCCCACCCCGCCAGGTTGTGGAACAGCGGGCCCCACTTGTCGGGGCTCTGGCCGTAGAGGATCACCGTGGGCACCAGCCGCAGCACGTTGCAGAACACCGCCGCCACCGGGCTGAACACCAGCACCAGCGCGCGCACGCTGGGCCGCAGCGGGTTTGCAAACGCGAAGGCGTACGCCACCAGCAGCAGCGCGAAGACCATGCGCATGCCGTTGCAGGCCTCGGCCACCGCGACTTCCTGGCCGTTGTAGATCAGGATGTTGCCGGTGCGCTGCACCGGAAGGCCCAGCAGCGTGAACACGAACTCGCTGGCCGCCGCGCTGGCGGTCTGCAGCGGGATGGCGATCTGCTGACGGACCATGCCCGGCACCGGGACCCAGAAGGCCAGCACGATCAGCGCCGGAAGCATGCGCATCACCAGCGGCCGGCCGGCCACCGTCGCAAAGGAGCCCACCAGCGCCAGCACCGCGCCGCCGTGCCACAGCGCCTGGTTCAGATTCAGGAAGCCGTAGAGCGAGCCGCCCAGGCCCCCGGCGATCAGAAGCGGCCCCAGCCAGGAAAAGCGCGGCGCCGTGGCCGCAATCGCGGCGCGGCGCGTCCACGCCAGCCAGATGAAGATCGGAAGCACCAGCCACACCTGGCTGGCCTCTTCGTCGCGCTGCGCGATGTAAAGGATGTCGCTCCACGCGCGGAGGCCCGCCCAGACGGCCAGCGCGGCCAGGGCCAGGCCAATCGCGATGCGTGCGGGGGTCCAGCCGGTCCAGCCGGTCGTGGCGGTCGTGTCGGTCGCAGTGGGCTGAGTGGGGTTCACGTGGTCTTCATTCCGGAGGGAACGCGGGGGGGACTCTATCGGTTCACGCCCCGCGGGATGTCCGCCGGTACGCTGAACCGGTGCAGCAAGATGACGTGAATGCGGGAGGTGACGCGGGTGAGGCGGGCGGTGACGGCCCGTCCGACACCCGCACCGGCCGGCTGGACGCCGCCGTGGGGCGGGTCGCCGGGGTGTCGGTGGGCCGGGCCCGGCGGCTGTTGGCAGGCGGGGGGGTCGAAGTGAACGGGCAGACCGCACGGGCCGGCGACAAAGGCCGGCGGGTTACCGCGGCCGACCGCGTGGTGGTGCGCACGGACGTGGAAGGGGTCGTGCCCGAGCCCGGGCGGCCGCTGGTCGAACTCGGTCGCGGGCCCGGCTGGGTCGCGGTCGAGAAGCCCGCGGGTGTGCCGGTGCACCCCCTGGGCGGCGGCGAGACCGGCACGCTGCTGAACGCCGCTGTCGCGCGCTACGCCGAGCTGGCCGCGGGCGTGGGCCGCGAGGGCCCGCTGCGCAGCGGCGTGGTGCACCGGCTGGACGTGGACACCAGCGGCGTGCTGGTGCTGGCACTCACGAATGAAGCCTGGGACCGGCTGCGTGACGCCTTCGCGCAGCACCGCGTCGTCAAGACCTACCACGCGCTGGTCCGCGGCGACCACCCGGATTCTCTTCCGGCCGAGGGCCGGGCCGACCTGCACCTGGCCGTGACCCGGCACCGCCCGGCGCGGGTGTCGGTGGTGGGGCCGGATCATCCGGGCGCACGGTCCACCGCGATGTCGTGGCGGACCGTGGAGCGGCGCGGCGGCGTCGCGCGGATCGACGTCGCGTTGGAGACCGGCTTTCTGCACCAGATCCGGGTCGCCTGCGCCCATCGGGGCTTCCCGGTGCTGGGCGACCGGACGTACGGAAGGGGCGTGGCGGAACTGGCACCAAGGCAGATGCTGCACGCGGCGGCGATCGCGGTGGACGGCGTACACGTGGTCTGCCCCGAGCCGGCGGAGATGCGGGCGACCTGGGCGCGGTTGAGACAACGATAATGTGCCGCGCCCTCCAAGCCAGCGGACATCGGGAAGCCCCGCCCCGCGCGGGCGTAGAACGGGATCCGGAGTTTGGGCGACATCCTGGAGTCGGTGAGTCACTTCGCCCGCGCCAACACATCGCTTCGCGAATCACGGAGTTCACGGAGTTGAATGCACCACGCATCTGTTCGACGATCATGCTTCGGACCTTTCCTCGTCGCCGCGCGACCTGCACGGAGGGCACGGAGGAAGGCCCGCAAGCGATCGGGAGATATCAAACCGATCGAGCGTTACTGCCTTCCCCTCCGCTCGGCCCTCCCGAACGCCTGCGTTTTCTGTCTTCCTCCGTGCCCTCCGCGCCTCGGCTCGGTTCGCGTCGTCAACGCCGGCAAAAGACCACGGCGGACATCGCGGGCACCACTCAACTCCGTGTCCTCCGTGATCCGCGAAAGCGGTGCCTTGGCGGTGGAAGGTGGACGCAAGCCGAGCGTGAAAGCCGGGAGCAGGCGGTTGGCGAGCGGTGCGCCAACCCGAAAGCGTTGCCCCCTTGAGATTCGGTTTGGCAATACGCGCCGCCCATATGAAGGAGAGTCCGTGTTGTATTTTCTCTGGCACACTGCGCTTTGGTTTGAAACACCCCGCTGGCAACGCCCGTTTGGCCGGGCTGTTAGGCAATTTTGATCCGTATACTCAATGGTTAGGTGCCATGAGCGAAACTGCAAAGCATAGACCACTGATTTGCCTTCTCGTCCGGCTCCTAGGCGTTTACTTCATAGTGGAGGGGGTAGCTGGATTACTCGGCAATGGTATTGATTGCTGGATGCAGTGGAGGTACGCCTCCGAATGGGGCACACCCTTTCAGGGAGGTTACGTTCTAGGTTGGACCATCGCTGCCGTTCTGTATCTCGGAGCAGGATTGATATTCATCTTCAAAAACAGGATCGTCGTTGATGCTATTTTCCATGAAGACATCGGTGGATCGTCTGGTGATCGCGGTACCTAACCACCGCCTACAGTTGACCGGCACCCCTCCCGAGTAGAGTGTTGCTGTTGGAGTCGCGGCCCGTTGTGAGTCCGGCCGGCACTGCCCCGTGATACGTTTTCTTGGCGGGAAGCGACCTCGGACCTCGGCCCTCGGCCCAAGCACCACCGGTGCGTGAGCCGTCGACGAGGTCCCGTCGCGTTTCGGCTTCGCGAAACGCGATGGGGGCGAGGAGCGGCTACTCCGCGGAGCGGGCGCTGACGTTGACGTCGTTCTGCCCCGGCAGCTGCAGCACGCCCGTCCCGCGGCTGCGGTCACGCCGGGCGACGGCCTCGGCGGCGGCGCGGGCCTGCTTGCGGGCGGCCAGGTCGTCCATCAGGTACCAGTCGCGCCAGTTGGCCAGGCCGCGGGCCTTGGCGTCGGCGGGGTCGAGGGTGCGGCCGGCGGTGGTGGCCCCGGTGGCGGGGTCGATGGCGCCAGCACCGATGGCGACCTTGCGGCCCGACTCGAAGGCCAGACGGTAGGCGGCCTCGGTACGGGTCAGACGGTCGTCACCGCCGCGGATCTCCCCACGACGCCGGGCGGACGCGGTCGCGTTCTGCGGCGGGCCCTGCCGCAGGTTCTGGGCGACGGCGGCGACGACCTCGCGGTTGATCAGGCGGCGCAGCTGATCGGCGTCGGTGATGGACTTGCCCCGCAGCTCGGCCATGGCCTGGTCGAGGCGTTCGGCGACGGCGTCCTGGGTGGCCCGGTCCTGCCGGCCCAGGGTGGCCAGGGCCTCGTCGAGCATGGCACGGTTCTCGAAAGGGGCCTCACGCAGGTCGGCCAGTCTCGCGTCGATCCGGCGGTTGTCCTGACGCAGTGTCTGAAGCTCGGCCAGCACCTGACCCAGAATCGGATCGTCGGTGGCGGCGGCGCGTTCGTCCAGCACCGCGGACAGCTGCTCGCGGATCAGGCCCGCGTCGGGCCGAGCCCCCAGCTCGGCGGCCAGCCTGGCCAGGCCCTCGTCGACCCGGAGCGCGATGGCGTTGCCGCCGGGCGTGGCGTCCAGGCGCTGGGCCAGGGCATCCAGCCGTGGGGCGAGGGACGCCGAGAGTGCGGCGGTGTTCGCAGATCCATCGCGACGAAGCTCTTCGAGGGCCAGGGCCACCGACTCGAGGCCGCCGGCCGGCGCGGCCGCGTCCACCTGCGCGGCCAGCGCGTCCAGACGGCGTTCGATCGACGCGAGGCCGGTCGTCCGCACGTCGGGGTCGGCCAGCGCGGTCCGCAGCGACGTAATCTGGGCGGTGAGGTCGGTGGCCAGCCGGGCGGCCTCGTGCAGACCTTCCAGACCGCTCAGCGTGTTGAGCCTTTCGCCTACGTCGGTGACGGCGTCGGCCAGCTGGGAGACGTCTTCGCCGCGGCGTTGCTGCAGAACGCGGACGCCGTCCACGGCGCTGGCCAGGGCGGTGTCTCCGGCGGCCTGACGTTCGAGCGCGGCGGTGGCCACGTCCAGCCGTCGGCCGGTGTCGCCAGCCAGCCGTTCGATCGCGTCGCGCACCTCGGGGGTGTCGGCGACGAAGCCGCGCAGCTCGGTGACGCCGGTGGTCACCGCGGTTCGGGTCTGGTTCAGTCCCGCGTCCAGGTCGCGGGCGGCTCGCTGCTGGGTCAGCAGCGAAGCGAGATTGAGCCCGACCAGGACGGTGGCCGCGGCAGCGCCCGCGACCCACGCGGCGTGGCGGGTACGGCCGGCGGTCGGTGCTCCCGCCGGCGCGATGCGCGGGTCGGCGGCCGACGCCGCGTCCGGGTGCGCCGCGGTGTCCGAGAGCTTGCGGGTGACCACCAGAAGGGTGCCGCCGACCTGCAGCCGGTCGCCGTCGTTCAGCGGGTGCTTGCCCTCAATGGCGGCCTCGTTGCGGTGCGTGCCGGAGCGCGAGTTGAAGTCTTGCGCGTACCAGCGGCCGCCCTCACACCAGAGCCGGGCGTGGCGGCGAGACACCTTGGTGTCGTTGAGGCGGATCTCGGCGCCCTCGCGGCCGACCACCACCGGAACCGAGCCGTCGAGCTCGTAGATGCGCCCCTTGTCGGGGCCCGCGGCGACGATGACGATGAGCATGGGGTCGGGTCCGGGGGTCTGTTCGGCGGAAACACGTGGCCGCGTCCGGGGTGCGGGCGGCGGCCCGCCCGCACCCCGAACGCGGCGGCGTGTCACAGCAGGCCGGCGGACCGGGGGCCGGAGTTTACCGGACGTCAAGCCGTCAGGGGACAGGCATCTTCTTGGCTTTGCAAAAAAAGGCGCCTGTCCCCGTCTGGCGCGCAGCTTTGCGGATCGCCCCCGGCCGACGGCAGCTTCACGCCGCGTCGGCGGCTTCGCGTCGCGCCCGCACCGCCACGCGGTCAAAGAACATGTCCAGCAGGTCGGCGTCGTACTTTGAGCCTGCGCCCTCACGCATGATGCGGGTGGCCTCGGCCAGGGGCAGGGCGGGGCGGTAGGGTCGGTGGGTGCGCAGCGCGTCGTAGATGTCGGCCAGCTGCACGATCCGGCTGCACAGGTGCGGGGTGCGGCCGCGGGCGTCGGGGTAGCCGGTGCCGTCCAGGTGCATGTGGTGCTCGTAGGCGATGATGACCGCGACCTCGGTGACGCCCTTCATCTCGAGCAGCGCGCGGGCGCCTGCGGCGGGGTGGGCCCGGATCTCGGAAAACTCGGCCTCAGTCAGCTTGCCGGGCTTGTTCAGGATCGCCGGCGGCACGTCGCGCTTGCCCAGGTCGTGCAGCACCGCGCCGACCGCGATCTCGTGCACACGGTCGGCCGAGAGGCCCACCTGTTGGGCCAGGGCGATGGACATCATGGCCACGTTGATGGTGTGCACCGAGGTGTACTCGTCGTGGTGTTTGAGGCTGGCCAGCGGCAGCAGGGCTCCCGCGGCGCCGGCCACGCTGTGGCTCAGGTCCTCGATCAACGCGCCGACCGCGTTCATGTCGGGTCCGTCGGCCGCAGACGTGCCGAAGATCCGCCCCTCCACGTCTCCGGGCCGTCCGGGGTCGAATCCCGCCGCGCCGTCGGGGTCGAGGTTGAAGACGCCGTCTTCGGGCTCCCCCTCGCCGCCGCCGTCGATGCTCCCCACACGGATGTGGGGGGTGTTGGCGGCCGGGGCGTCGGCCGGGGCGTCCTTGTCGAAGTGGCTCAGCCAGCCGGTCAGCTCGGGCTCGGTCAGCCCGGCGCTGAACGTGACGCACTCAACGCCGTGTCGCCGCAGCCGGGCGATCAGCCCCGAGGCGAGGCTGGTGCCCGAGGGCAGGCGCCGGTCGTCGAAGACCACCCGGTCGTCGAAGGCCATGAAGGTCAGGCTCTGGCGTTGGGCCAGCATCCCCTGCAGCAGCGTGGCGGCGCGGGTGACCTGCGTGGCCACCTGGGGGTGGTCGGCGCCGTAGATCTCGCGTCCGAAGGTCGCGCTCTGCAGCGCGCACAGGGCCTGGTCGAAACGGTCGATCACGCGGCGCTCCTGGGTTGGGTGGCGGGGGGCGTCGCCGTCGCCGCGTCGCTCGCCACGGGCACCGCGGCCGGGGGGCCGGCCAGCCGGGCCACCCAGCGCGCGGGCATCAGCCGCCACAGCAGCAGAGCCCTGCGCACCGGCGGGTTGCCGCGGTGTTCTGACAGCTGATGGGCCAGCCGCACGCCCAGCGCGGCACGCCGGGGGTTGAGCGCGCTGGCCAGAATCCGCAACACGCGGGCGGCCACCCACAGACCCTCGACCCCGCGGTTCAGCGTGTCCCGCGTCAGCCGGTCGAAGACCTCGGCCGGGAGCACGCCCGCCGCGGACTGCCCCTCGAGGACGAGCTTGGCAAGCGCCAGGTGCCGCGCGTCACCGCCGGCGGACAGCCGGTCCAGCACCACACGCTGCACGCCCGGGTCTTGGTCGCGCAGGGCCTGCGACAGGAAGCGGGCGGGCCACTCGTGAAACGCGTCGGCGAGCAGGACGTAGGCGGCGTGGCGGTTGGGCATCTGCGGCGCGTTGAGGCGCTCCTTAAGCAGTTCCGTTGCCACGTTGAAAGGCAGCCCCGCGAGCAGCGGTGCCGCGCTGCGGGACAGGGGCCCGGTCGCGTCGGCGAGGGCGCGGCGCAGCGCGTCGCGTCGCGTCGACGCGCTGGCGGCTTCCAGCAGCCGGTCTGCGGCGGGACCGGTGGGCAACGCGCCGACCGCCGCAGCCCGGCCGGCAATCACCCGGTGGCTGATTCGCCCAATTGCGCGGTCGCCCGCGTGCTTCAGCAGCCCCGTGATCACCGCGTGGTCGCTGCCCGTGCGTTCCAGTGCGTCGGCGTCAAGCACCCGGTCGATCACCGAGTCGCGGGACAACGCGAGCACCAGCGCCGCGTCGTTGCAACGCAGGCGGTCCGACAGCACGCCGAACGCCCCGGCATCGATCAGCGGCACCACCGATGCGGCAATCACCTCCTGCAGCGCGGGCGACGGCGCTTCGGTGTCGGCGTCCAGCAGGTCGTGGGCGATGTGGGCGCAGCGGACGCCCAGGGTTCCGGTCGCGAAGGCCTCGTCGACACCGGGCCGCCGGGCCGTGGGGGCCACGGAGTTCAGCGTGCCGCGGATCTGCTCCTGGTAGTCATCGGGCGTGAACTCGGTCGGGTCGAATCGGCTGAACAGCGACTCGATCGCGACCGCGAGCGCCTCGGCCGGGTTCTCGGCGGCTTCGGCCTCGGCGGGGCCTTCCACCCGCAGGTCCGCGAGCTTCTGGCACAGCATCAACGCCTCGGTCGAGAGCCCGGCTCCGGCCGACTCGCCGCGGGTCAAGGCCCCGGTGATCTCGGCGGTCATGGTGTCGTCGGCCGGTCGAGCGTTCGCGTCGTGGGGGGTAGAAGGGTGGGCCGTGGCGACGCGCTCCAGCGACGTCCGCAGCTGCGGCCCCAGCCCGCTCAGCAGCGCACGCATGCGCTCCATCCCGAGCCGCTGCTCGTCCCGGGGCCTGTCGGCCAGGGCCCGCGCCGCGCCGACGAGGCTCTCGTGCAGTCCGGTGAGGGCCGCCCGGGGCCGGGCGACGACTTCCGCTCCGATCTGCTGGGCAAGCAGGCGGGGGTCGGCGGCTTCAGACGTCGGGTCCAGGATGCCGGTGTTCAGGCGTGACCAGAGCCGGGCCCGGGCGTCGGGGTCGGCGACGGCGTCTGGGTGGCTCCCACACGCCGCTGCGCGGACGTGGACCCCGCGGTAGGTCACCGCCCGCAGACTCAGGCGGCCCGGTGTCGCGCTGTTCACGCGTTCGACCACCGGCCGTTCCGACGCCTGGGCCAGCGCCAGGGCCGCCGCCTCGGCGTCGGCGGCCGACAGCCCGGGCGTCAGGTCGATCGAGCCGATGTCCATCGCGTGCAGGGCGGTCGACAGCGCCCGCAAGGCCTCCGCGGCGGTGTCGCTCTGCACCGCGAAGCCGTCGCACTCAAAGCCGTCAGGCAGCACCACCACCGACCGCGGCCCGTTCAGCCCCCCCAGCGCCGCGGCGGCTTGCGTCGCGGCCTCACGGACCACCGGATGCCCCGGGCCGTAGAGCCGGCCCGCCTGCCACGCACGGAACCAGCCCGCCAGGAAGGCGGCCAGGTCGGCCCGGGACGGGCGAGCGGGGGTGGGCGAAGGTTTTGAGGTCATGGCGACGGCGACGCGGGCGGCGCCTCGAACGCTTTGGAACGCGAACGAGTGCACCGGTGGGGGCGGGACGCGGGCACGGCGTGCCGCCCAGTCCTCATTCTTCGGTCGACCGCGGGGGCGAAATCACCGGATTACCCCCGCCAGACCCGCCAGACCCGGCCGCCCGCCGCGTCCGCCCGCGTGATCGCTACCGCTTTCTCCCCGGCCCCGCTCCCGTCCGCCGTCAGTGCGGGCAGCCAGCGGCGGCGGGCGCGTTCTCGGCCGCGGCCCCGCCCCCGCCCCCGGTCGGGGTCAGCTGGGCCTCGATCATTCCCTTATAACGCCCGCCGGCCGCCATCAGCTGGTCGTGCGTGCCCCGCTCGGCGATGCGGCCCTGGCTCAGCACCAAGATCAGGTCCGCCCCGGTGATGGTGCTCAGCCGGTGGGCGACCACGAAGCAGGTGCGGCCGCGCATCAGGTCCTCCAGCGAGGCCTGAATCAGCCGCTCGCTGTGCGTGTCCAGCGCGCTCGTGGCCTCGTCCAGGATCAGGATCCGCGGGTCGGCCAGCACCGCACGGGCGATGGCCAGCCGCTGGCGCTGGCCGCCCGAGAGGCGTACGCCACGCTCGCCGATCAGCGTCTCGTAGCCCAGTTCCAGGTCGTCGATGAACTCCGCCGCGTTGGCCAGCTCTGCCGCACGGACCACTTCGTCGCGTGTCGCGTCGCGCCGGGCGTAACCGATGTTGTCCGCCACGGTGCCGTCGAAAAGAAACACGTCCTGCTCGACCACGCCCAGCAGCGTGCGAAACACCTCCACGTCGATGTCCTTCAGGTCGGTGCCGTCCAGGGTGACCCGGCCGTGTGTCGGATCGTAAAAGCGAGCCACGAGGTTGCACAGCGTCGTCTTGCCGGCGCCGCTGGCGCCCACCAGCGCCACGGTTTGCCCCTCGCGGGCCTCAAACGACAGGTCTTGCAGCACCGGCTCGTCCGACCCGGGGTAAGTGAACGATACGCCCTCGAACGCCACCCGGCCCTGTACCTCGGTCCGCACCGGACGAACGGCCGCCTTATCGGACTTCCGCGGAGACGTCATCTCCAGCGGCTCTTCCAAAAGATCAAGCGTGCGGTCCAGCGCCGCCAGATCGTTCTGCAGCGTGGCCGCCGTGGCCGCCAGCGTGGCGACGGGCCCCAGCAGCGCTGCCAGGTAGCCCAGAAAGATGAAAAGATCGCCCACGGTCAACGCCTCACCCACCGGCAGCAGGCCCTGGGCCACCCGTTCGCGGTCGCCCAGGATGCGGATGCCGCCGTAGAGCAGCAGCAGCGAAGACGCCACCGGGATGATGACCTGCCACGCAGTATCGACCCCGCGCATCCACCACCAGGTGTTGAGTTCCTGGCGGATCATCAGGTGGTTGTTGTTCACAAAGCCCCCGGCCTCGGCCCGTTGCCGGCCGAAGGCCCGCACCACCCGCATGCCGCCAAACACCTCGGTGCTGTGGGCGTCGACGGTCTGACGCGTGCGGCGCACGTCGCGGAACATCGGCCGGATCTTCGCGATCCAGGTGCGGTGGGTCAGCCAGGCCACGGGCAGCACCGCCATGCCGCCCAACAGCAGCTTCCAGTCGATCATCGACAACACCACCAAGGTGCCCAGAAACTGGACCACCGCCCGCCAGGGGTTGTAGAGCATGCCGAACACCAGATTGCCCACCGCCCCCGCGTCATCCCGCAAAATCCCGGCGATCCCCCCGGTCTTCAGTGCGAATACCCGGTGCAGCGGCAGTCGCGAGGCGTGTTCAAAAGCTTTTCTCCGCACGTCGCTCTGCAGCCGCTTGGTGATGCGGGTGGCGTGCCAGCGGCCCCACAAAGCGACCGACACCGACACCAGCACCAGCACCAGCACCACGCAGATCAACGTCAGCAGAAGCGTCCGCGGCCGGTCGGCCCCCGGCAGCACGCCCGCCAGCACCTCAGGCAGCGGATGATCGCCCAGCACCGTGTCCACGACCAACCCGGGAACGTACAGCGGCACCAGCGACACCAGTGTGGCGAGTGTCAACGCCGCCAGCGAGGCCACCATCTTGCCGCGGTGCTCGGCCATCAGACCCCAGAACGACGCGACCAGCGGCCCCACGCGACGCACCCGCGAACGGTGGCCCCCGGGTGTCGAGGGGTCGGCGACACGCAGCGCGGGCCCGGCTGCGGGCTTTGAACGCCCCGCCCGATCCCGCGTGCGGCGGCGATAGTCATCAAAGCGAAGTTTGCTGGACGCGGATCGGGCCATGGTCTGTATCGTAGGCCGCGATGCCCGACGACCCCGCCGCACACACCACCTCACGACCCCCGGCCGTTGACCCCGCAGAGCTTCCGCCGCTCGAGACCGCCGAGCATGCAAGGCTCACCCGGGACGCCGCGCGCGAGCAGAACTGGAAGCGGTGGGGCCCCTACCTCTCCGAGCGCCAGTGGGCCACCGTACGCGAGGACTACTCGACCGACGGCAACGTGTGGGACTACTTCCCGCACAACCACGCCCGCAGCCGCGTCTACCGCTGGGGCGAGGACGGTTTGCTGGGCTTCGCCGACCGTGAGTGCCGCATGTGCCTGGGCGTGGCGCTCTGGAACGGCCACGACGACATCCTCAAAGAACGCCTCTTCGGCCTCACCGGCCACCAGGGCAACCACGGCGAGGACGTGAAGGAAAGCTACTACTACCTCGACTCGACCCCCACCCACAGCTACGCCAAGGCCCTGTACCGCTACCCGCAGTCGGCCTTCCCCTACACCGAGCTGGTCGAAGAGAACGGTCGGCGCGGCAAGCAGGACCTGGAATACGAGCTGGAAGACACCGGCGCCTTCGACGAGGACCGCTATTTCGACGTGGTGGCCGAGTATGCCAAGGCCGCCTGCGACGACCTGGTCATCCGCTTCACCGTCACCAACCGCGGCCCCGACGCCGCGCCGCTGCACGTCCTGCCCAGCCTGTGGTTCCGCAACGTATGGAGCTGGGGCAGCCGGCACGAGAGCGGGTCCATCCGGCCGGTCGCCGCCAAGACCGCGGACCGCGTCGTGACCACCGAGCACGAGACCCTGGGCAGCTTCACCCTGACCGCCGGCGACGCGCCCTCGGGGGCGAGCGGAGCCGCCGACGCCCCCGAGTGGCTCTTCACCGAGAACAGCACCAACCACGAACGGCTCTTCAAGGGCTACAACGAGGGGCCCTACGTCAAAGACGCCTTTCACGACGTGGTCGTGGACGGCAAGCCCGAGGCGGCCAACCCCAAGCAGACCGGCACCAAATGCGCCGCGTGGTACCGGCTGAACCTGGCCCCCGGCGAGACGCAGTCGGTCACCCTGCGGCTGCGGGCCGAAAACCCCGACACCCCCGACCCCGAGGCCTCGGCCCTGGACGACGACGCCGTGCTGGCCCTGCGTCGCGAAGAAGCCGACACCTTCTACAACTCCGTCATCCCCGCCGCGGTCCCCGACGACCAGCGTGTCACCGCGCGGCAGGCCTACGCCGGGCTGATGTGGAGCAAGCAGTTTTACCACTACGTCATCGAGAAGTGGCTCAACGGCGACCCCGCCAAGAACCCGCCGCCCGCCGCCCGCCAGACCGGTCGCAACCACGACTGGCCGCACCTGCACGCCCGCGACATCCTCAGCATGCCCGACAAGTGGGAGTATCCGTGGTTCGCCGCCTGGGATACCGCCTTCCACATGATCCCGTTCTGCCGAGTCGATCCGGCCTTCGCCAAGCACCAGCTCGCGCTGTTCCTGCGTGAGTGGTACCTGCACCCCAACGGGCAGATCCCCGCCTACGAGTTCGCCTTCGGCGACGTGAACCCGCCGGTGCACGCCTGGGCCGTGTGGCGCGTCTACAAGCTGACCGCCCCGCGTGGCCAGCGCGACCGCGGCTGGCTCGCCTCGTGCTTCCAGAAGCTGCTGCTCAACTTCACCTGGTGGGTGAACCAGAAGGACCCCGGCGGCCGGCACCTGTTCAGCGGCGGCTTCCTGGGGCTGGACAACATCGGCGTGTTCGACCGCGGGCAGACGCTGCCCGGCGGCCGTGAGCTGGTGCAGGCCGACGCCACCGCCTGGATGGCCTTCTACTGCAACACCATGCTCAGCATTGCGCTCGAGCTGGCCGACAGCGACTCGCCCGAAGCCAGCGCCTACGCCGACATGGCCAGCAAGTTTTTCGAGCACTACATCGCCATCGCCGACGCGATCAACGACATCGGCGGCGACGGCCTGTGGGACGAGCGCGACGGCATCTACTACGACCAGATCCGCACCCCGGACGGCACCCCGGCTGGCAAGGCCGAGCCCATCCGCGTGCGCAGCCTGGTGGGTCTGATGCCGCTGATCGCGGTAGAAACCTTCAGCACCGAGCGCATCAACCGCCTGCCCGGCTTCCGCCGGCGCATGGACTGGTTCCTGCAGAACCGCGGCGACCTGGCCCGCCGCATCAGTTTCATGGACCGCGATCGCGACGCATCCGACGAGGCCCACGCCGACCGCATGATGCTGGCCCTGCCCACCCGCGACCGCCTGCGCCGCGTGCTCACCTACCTGCTGGACGAGAACGAGTTCCTCAGCCCCCACGGCATCCGCAGCATCAGCAAGTACCACGAGAAGCACCCCTACACACTGGACCTCGACGGCCAGAAGCTGTCGGTCGCCTACACCCCCGGCGAATCCGACACCGAGATGTTCGGCGGCAACAGCAACTGGCGCGGCCCCATCTGGTTCCCCACCAACTATTTGATTGTCGAAGCCCTGGAGCGATTCCACCGCTTCTACGGCGACACCTTCAAGGTCGAATGCCCGACCGGCTCTGGCAACTACTGCACCCTCGACCAGGTCGCCCAGGAACTCAACCGCCGCCTCGCCACGCTGTGCACCCCCAACGACGAAGGCAACGTGCTCTTCTACGAATACTTCCACGGCGACAACGGCCGCGGGCTGGGGGCGAGTCACCAGACCGGGTGGACGGCGCTGGTGGCGCGGTGTATTGAGTCGATGGCGAGGGGGTGAGAGGGTCGGTGATTGATGGAGTTCGCCGTTGATTGAGATCCGGCTCCGGTGGCTGCGCTGGGTCGTCGGACGCTCATTGCTTTAGTCTTTCAACGAAGCACGCGTCGCCGTGGTCGCCCGGGTTCGCCGCGGCAATTGGGGTCGCATCTTGTATACGGTATAAGGCGGCAGGATTTTGGCCCAATGACCGAATCTCGTCTCGGCGCGGGAGAGGGCGCGGCAGAGGGGGGGGCAAGCCACTGGGTTCGGATCTCGAACAACTATGAAGACCTCGCGCCGCGCAGTGCTTTCCTCTGTGAACTCATCCGATCTCGGTGCAGGGATCGTGGTGGGTGTGAAACGGATAAAAACCCATCGCGTCGTCCATCGCGCTCCCCACTCAGCTCGCGAGCGCCGCGAGCCCCACGGCTTGGGGCTGAGAGACGCAGCCTCTCCAAGACATGGGGCGAGCTGCGCTCGCATGCGGCTTTGCCGCATTCCCCGATTAAAAAAACCACCCCAAAGCGGGTGGTTTTCTTAATCGGGGCGACAGGATTTGAACCTGCGACCTCCACACCCCCAGTATGGCGCGCTACCAAGCTGCGCTACGCCCCGTATGGCGTGACTCCGGACCGACCGGAGCGAGCCGGGCAGTGTAGCGGGCGCCCCCGAACGCCGCAAACGGTCGCGGCCCGCGGGGCAGCGTCCGGATACCCGCTTTTGGGCATGCTCGCGGGCCGAATTCCTTGCCGGCCTCCGGTGCGGAGGTTAGCATCCAGTCGGTTCAAACTGGGGGTTTTCCTCATCCACGGCGTGGGCGGTCACAGGGCTGTCCGCGTCGAGAGCAAACGGATTTTTTCAGATGCCTATTTTTGAGTGCGGGTCGTGTCAGAAGCGTATCAAGGTGCCCGACAGCTACGCGGGCAAGCGGGTGCGCTGCCCGGGCTGCTCGTCGGCCCAGCGCGTGCCGGACGTGGTGAACGAGGCGGCGCTCGACGCCTTCGCCTCGCTCGACGCGGCCGGCGAGGTGGCGGCCCGGTCGGTGCGCGAAATCTTGATCGGCTGCGGGCCGTGCGGCAAGTCGATCCGGCTGAAGGAGCACCAGCTGGGCCGGGCGGCGCCGTGCCCGGCCTGCGGCACGCTGCTTTCGGTCGACGCGTTCAAGCTGCCCAAGCCCGGGAAGCGGGGCGGCGGGCTGGTGGACATGAGTCACCTGGAACTCGACGCGGCGGACCCGCTGCTGGGCGGACGCGGTTTCCCCGACTCGGGCGGCAGCACCATGGGCGGCACGCATGTGCATATGGCCGACGGCTCCTCGGCCGGGGCGTCGGCGTCGGGCTACGCGCTGACGGGGCTCGAAGATCCGACCACGCTGGGCGGGGGCGCGGGAGACAGCCAGACGCAGATGCGCGAGCTGCGCGAGCTGAATGACCTGAAGCACTCCGGCGGCATCTCCGACGCGGAATATCGCCAGCGTAAGAAGGATATTTACGCGGGCAAATCACTGGCAATTCAGGCGATGTCGCGTGCGACCGACGGCTCGTCAAACCCGGCAGGGCGCATGCCCACCGGCCGGGACAAGCCGCTTCTGCCCGGGCCGGTGAAGGCCTTGATCGCCCTGGTGGTGCTGGGGGTGGGCGGTTACGTGGTGTGGGACAACGTGCTGGCTCCCGACAGCGGGCGGCAGGCGACCACGCCGTCGGTGGCGGCGCCGGTGGTGATTGCGCCCACGCCGACCAAGCCGGCCCCCGAAGAGACCGTTGAAGCGGCGCCCGTGGTGCAGGAGATTCCCGAGACGCCCGTGGTCGAGGTGGCCCCCGAGCCCGAGCCGATGCCGGAGGTCGTCGAGGAGGTGGAACCGGTCGAGCCTGAGATCGACCCCAACGCGCCGTGGGTGGTGACCGAGTGGGACATCCGCAACAGCGAAGAGACCCGGCCGGACCCGAACCTGCCGCTGGGGCGGGCCTGTTCGCACGTGCGTAAGATCGAGACGCGCAACGGCTCGGCCACCGCCGGGGTGGCGGTGGGGCCCGCGGCCGAGACGATGGACGACCCGGCCTACGTCGCGTTCCGCGACGAGCAGTACGCGCTGGTGGAACTCGCGGCGGAGGCCAAGGGCCTGACCCGGGCGCTGAACTTCGAGAAGACCGAGAAGCCTGTCCGGGTCGGCCGGCAGGTGGTCGACCGCCTGACGGTGGAGCACAAGACCCAGCGTGGCGCGCTGGCGGCGGTGCTGACGCTGGTGCAGGACGGCCGCGCGACGGCTTACTGGTTCGAGGGCGAGAAGCTGGCGTACCGCTCGTTTGTGAACGCGCTGGGCACCGCGAGCCTCATGAGCGCGGCGGAGGTTGAGCAGCTGGAGGCGGAGGAAGCGGCCCGCGAGGCGCTCTTTTAAACGCCGGTTCGCAAGTCGGCGGCCGGGGTCGGGGCGACCGCGGCCGCCAGCGACGCTCCGTCGGCGGCCGGGGGCTGCCCGTCGAGCCCGCTCACACGCCGCGGCTCGCGGCACAGCAGCACGCGGCCCGACACCACCGTGGCGGTGGCGCGGCCCTTTACCGCCCGCCCGTCGAAGGGGCAGTTGCGGGCCTTGCTGGCGAAATCGTCGGCGTCGATCGTCCACGCCACGTCGGGGTCGATGAGGGTGACGTCGGCATCGGCCCCCACCGCCAGGTGCCCCTTGCTGGTCAGGCCGCAGAGCTCGGCGGGGGTGGCGGTCATCAATTCGATGAGCCGTGACCAGCTGATCGCGCCGGAGGTCACCAGGGCTTCGATGTACAGCGGCAGGGCGCAGTCGAGCCCGACGATGCCGTAGGGCGCGGCGCTGAACTCCAGGGCTTTCTCTTCGACGGTGTGCGGCGCGTGGTCGGTGGCCAGCACCGTGATCGTGCCGTCGGCCACGCCGGCCACCAGCGCGGCCACGTCGGCGGCGCTGCGCAGCGGGGGGTTCATCTTCGCGTTCGTGTCGTAGTCGGCGCAGGCGTCCTCGGTCAGCAGCAGGTGGTGGGGCGACACCTCGCCGCTGATGCGGCCGGGGTGGCCGGCGGCGGCGGCGTCGGCCCGGGCCCGCCGCAGCAGGTCGACCACGCCCGCGGCGGTGATGTGCTGGGCGTGGTAGCGCGGGGCGTAGGCCTGGGCGGCGCACAGCAGCACGTCGCGCTGGAACGTCAGCGCCTCGGCCACGGCGGGCCAGCCCTTCAGGCCCAGCTTCGTGGCCAGCGTGCCGGCGTTCATGTCGCCCCCGCCCAGGCTCGGGTCTTCGCAGTGCTGCATGAAGGCCAGGCCGGTCATCGCGCCGTAGCGCAGGGCCTGATCCATGACCGCGGCGTCGGCCACGGCACAGCCGTCATCCGAAAACGCGACGGCACCGGCCTTGGCCATGAGTGCCATCTCGGCCAGCTCTTCGCCTCTGCGGCCCTTGGTGGCGGCACCCACCGCAAACACGTGACACATCCCGGCCCGGCGGGCCTGCTGGTGCACGAACTCCACCCGGCCCTCGTCGTCGAGGGTGGGGCTGGTGTTGGGCATGCAGCACACGGTGGTGAAGCCGCCATTCACCGCCGACGCGGCGCCGGTGGCGATCGTCTCTTTGTCCTCTTGCCCCGGCTCGCGCAGGTGCACGTGCGGGTCGATCAGGCCCGGGGCGACGATCAGACCCTCGGCGTCCAGGGTGGGGCCGGTCGGGCGGGCGACGCGTCCGATGGATTCGACGCGGCCGTCTTTCAACACGACGTCGGTGACCTCATCGCGGCCATTGAGGGGATCGATGAGTCGGCCGTTGCGGAGGGTCAGGGGATCGTTCATGGGGGACAGAAGGTAGCCGCCCGGAGGCGGAATGACGAAACCCGAATGACGAATGACCAAACGGCGGGCAAGAGCCCAGCTGATGATCGAAGTTCACTCTCAGGTCGCACCGCGGTCCAAGCGTCGTGGTTCATGCCGGTCTGGCGCACGTTCCGATAGTCGTGGCACCCATATGGCCCGCGGCCCGCCATTGCGGCGCTGCGTTCGATGGCGGTGCGGGGCCAGGCGGGGGAACGCCGCCCGCGACCCCACTGTGGGTCTGAGACTTCGCCCGGGCGATCCCCCGCCCGGCCCTGCACCGCAAGCCTGACGCAAGCTCATGGGTCAGATCACCTCCAGCATCGGCCTGATCAGCGGACTCGACACCGCGTCGATCATCGAGCAGCTGATCGAGGTGGAGTCGCGGCCCAAAAACGTCATTAACAACCGCAACACCGTGCTGGAGGCCCAGCAGGGGGCGTACCAGCAGGTGAACGCCACGCTGCTGGGGTTGCGTTCGGCCGCGAGCAGCCTGGCCACGGACGCGGCATTTATCGAGACCACCGCGGCGTCGTCCGACGAGACGGTCGCGACCGTCTCGTCGGGGCCCGGGGCGGCGGTGGGCACCTACGGGCTGACGGTGCGGCAGCTGGTGGGCAGCCAGCAGACCGTCTCGCGCGGCTACGCGAACGACTCCACCGACCCGGTGGCGTCGGCAGGCGGCCGGCTGACGTTCAACCGCGGCGGGGCCCGCCTCGGGGTCGAAACCCCGCTGTCCGAGCTCAACGGCGGGTCGGGTGTGCGGCGTGGGTTCATCCGCGTGACCGACCGCGCCGGCGACACCGCGGTGGTGGACCTGTCGGCCGCGGTCTCGATCGACGACGTGGTGGACACGCTGAACCGGGCGGCGGGGATCAACGTGAACGCCCGCATCGAGGGCGGGGGTCTGCGGATCACCGACGCCACGGGCCGCGACGAGGCCACACTGCGGATCCAGGAGGTTGGCGAGGGCCGCACCGCGGAAGACCTTGGGCTGCTGGGGGCCGCGGCGGGCGACACGCTGACCGGCGAAGCGGTGCGGCGGCTGGGACGCGACACCCGCCTGGGCACGCTGAACGACGGCAACGGCATTGCTGGCGGCGTATCCAACGACATCGAGGTGACGGTGGCCGGCGGCAGCACCTACGCGCTCAATCTCAACGGCGACTTCTCCCTGGGCGACCTGGCGGACCGGATCCGCGACGAAACCGGCGGCGACCTGACGCTGACCACCCGCGACGACGGGCTGGGCCTGCGGCTGATCGACAACACCGGTGGGGGCGCGGGATTCACCGTGGCCGCGGTGGGCGACGCAACCGCCGGCGTGGACCTGGGTCTGATCGGAAACGACGGCGACGGCAACGCGCAGATCGACGGCGCCCGCGCGATTGCGGGCATCAACACCCGGCTGGTGAGCAATCTCAACGGCGGCCGCGGGCTGGTGGCCTTCGGCGGCGAGTCCTTCACGCCGCTGGAAGGCGGCACCGCGCTCGCCGACCTGCTCGACGGCGCGGGGCTGACCACCGACGGCACCGGCGGGGCCGACCTGCAACTGGAGCTGCGTAACCGGGCCGATCCGGTGCCGATCCTGGGCGGGCCGGCGCCCGTCGACGTGGACCTGGACGGCCTGACCACCATCCAGGACCTGATCGAAGCGGTCGACACCGCCACCGGCGGCGAGCTGACGCTGGCCGTCGACGGTCAGTCGCTGGTGGCGACCGACAACACCGGCGGCACCAAGACGCTGGTGATCCGCAGCGCGTCCGGCGGGGCGGTGGCCGAAGAGCTGGGGCTGGCGGTCGACGCCGAGGTAAACCGGGTGCGCGGCGACGACCTGCGCCCCGCCGGGGAGCCGCTGGACAGCGCGATCCTCACGTTCACCAACTCGACCGGGGCCGTGGGAACCGTCGATCTGGGCGGGGCCGAGACGGTCGACGAACTGATCAACCGCGTCAACGACGCGGGGTTGGGGGTGGAGGCCTCGCTGAACAACGCGCGTACGGGGCTGCGGATCGAGGACACCGCCGGTGGGCTGGGGGCGCTGGAGATCGCCGACGCGGTGACCGACCCCGGCGGCGATCCCGCGGGCGTGTTGGCGTCGCAGCTGGGGCTGGCGGGCGTCCACGACAACGGCCTGGTCGACGGCGGCCCGCTGGGCTTCCAGTTCTTCAGCGAGGGATCGCGTCTGGAGGCGTTGGGCATCGCGCGGGGGCAGTTCAACATCCGCGACTCGGACGGCCGCAGTGCCACCGTCGATCTGACCCAGGGCAACGAGCAGACCGTGGCCGACGTGATCGCCGAAATGAACTCACGCGGCCTGGCAATCAACGCCCGGGTCAACGACACCGGCGACGGCATCCTGGTCGAGGATCTGGGCGCCGGCGCGGTGGACATCGAGATCACCGAGGAGGGCAGCACCACCGCCCGTGACCTGGGTCTGCTGGGCACCTTCCCCGCGGGGCAGGAGATCAACGGCGCATCGAGCGTGGACATCGAGATCACCGCGACCGACACCCTGAAATCGATCGCGACGAAGATCAACGACGCCAACGTGGGCGTGGACGCGGCGGTCATCAACGACGGCACGCCCGGCGGCGGGTTCCGTCTGAACCTCTCGTCCGACAAGGCCGGAAGCGGCGGGGCGTTCACGCTCGACGACTACGGCCTGGGTCTGGACATCCGTCAGCTGGCCGAAGCAAGAGACGCGGTGGTGTTTCTGGGCGGTGACGACCCGGCCGACGCGCTGCTGGTCGAGAGCGGCAGCAACACGCTGGCCGGGCTGATCCCCGGGGCCACCATCAGCCTGCTGACCACGTCCGACACGCCGATCCAGATCGCCATCGGCGACGACCGCGAGGCCGTGTCCGCCGCGGTGACCGGTTTCGTCGGCTCGTTCAACACGCTGATCGACAAGATCAACGAGTTCGACACCTACAACGCCGACACCCGTGAGCGGGGCCTGTTGCTGGGCGACTCGGCCGTGGCGCGGGTGCGGACGGCGATCTACAACGCGGTGACCGGCCGCAACGCGGGGCTTACCGGTCAGTACAACACGCTCTCTCAGGTCGGGGTCACCGTCGGAAGCGGGGCGAAGCTCTCCCTGGACGCCGACAAGCTGCAGGCCGCGCTCGAGGCCGATCCCGAGGGCGTCCGCGACCTTTTTGCTTTCGAGCAGCTGGCGGTGGACCCCGACACCGGAGAAACAACCGATGAGGTCGTGGCCCAGGGCGTCGGCCGCGAGATCGACAAGCTGCTGGAGAACCTGACCGACACCGAGAACGGCACGATCGAGCGGCAGGTCGAGATCCTCAACCGGCAGCTGGAGCTCAACCGCAGCCGGATCGAGTCGATTGACGAGACCATCGCCGACAAGCGGGCCCGGCTGGAGAAAGAGTTCGTCGACCTGGAACGCACGCTCGCCGACCTGCAGGACCAGCAGAGCGCGATCGCCGGGCTGGCCGCGGCGCAGCGTTGATCAGACGCCGCGTCCGCCGGGCTTTTCGCCCGATAACGGCCGGGCGGCGGAACCGCGCTAAGGCGCCGCCACGGGGTCCGTCGATAGCAAACCCCTATGAGTTACCCCGTTCAGACCCCCGGCGCCGGCGCCTACCTGCGGACCCGCATTCTCTCGGCCTCTTCCTCGGAGCTGCGCCTGATGCTGTTCGACGGGGCGTTGCGGTTCATCCGGGCAGGGCGGGTCGAGCTGGCCCGCGAGCGCCCTGACTTTGAGAAGCTCTTCGAGAGTTTCGCCCGGGCCAAGAAGATCGTGGTCGAGCTGGGCAGCGGCCTGGACCGCGACCGCGACCCGGCGTTGTGCGACCGCATGACCGGGGTGTGCGACTTCGTCTACAGGCTGCTGGTCGAGTCGAACCTTGAACGCGACGTCAGCAAGGCCGATCAGGCCCTCGAGCTGCTGACCTACGAGCGTGAGACCTGGGCGCTGGCGGTCGAGCGGGCAGGCAATGAATCCGCGTCCGCCGGCTCCGCATCCGCCACCGCTCCCTCAGGCCCGCTCTCGCGTTCGGCCTGACCGGGCGGAATCAAGCCGCCGAGTCGCCCAGGCCACGCCGGTCCGGGAAGGCGGCCCGGACCGCCACCACGCGATCACTCGGTCGCCCCGCCGGTTCCCGGGCCGCTGATTCTGGATGTCCCCCGAGTTCGCACGCGCGATCGGTGACCGCCCCCCGTTAAACTGACGGCATGGTGCTGGACCGGCTCGCGTCGTTGGTGAAGAAGTGGGGGCAGACGCCCGGCGACGACGGGTCGTGGTGGCCCGAGCCCGCCACGCGGGCCGCGGTCGAGTCGGATGTCGAGCGTGCGTCGCGCGAGCGGTCGGGGGGCGATCCGTTAAGCCGATTCACCGTCGAGCTGATCACGCCCGGCCGCGTCGGCCAGGTGGGCTGCGGCGTCGCGTTGCTGGTGCCCGCCGCGGTGGCGGGGGCGGCGGCCGCGGGGCTGTTCGGCGGCCTGCGGATCAGCATGCCGCCGTGGATAGCGCCCGCGGTGGCCGGGGTGCTGGGCCTGGGGGCGCTCTACTTCTTTCTGGGCCTGTTGGCCCCGACCCTGCGCGTGCTGGCCGACCGCGATACCTTTGATCCGGCGGTTCCGCACACCCTGGCCTGGTCTTTCAGCCGGGCCCCGCGCGGGGTGCGACGGGTGCGGGTTCGGCTGGCCGGGCAGGAGCGGGCGACCTACCGCCGGGGCACCACCACGACCACCGACACCCACGCGTTCTACAAAGAAGTACTGTTTGATTCACTTGAAGACCGGCAGCCGGTGACGGCGAGCGGGGTGTTCGGCTTCGAGCTGCCGCCGGGGGTCATGCACTCTTTCGATGCGAGCAGCAACGAGATCCGCTGGACGCTGGAGGTGAAGGCCTGGGTCGCGATGCTGCCCGACGTGCGACACAACATCGTGCTGACCGTGTGGCCGGGCGAGGACCCAAGGGCCTACTACGGCGGCGCAGGCTCCGACGCGGACGCGGACGCCGGCCCGCACCCGTACGGAGCCCCGGCGTGAGCGATCAGCTGCAGATCGACCTGGAAGGCCGCACCGACTTCACGCCCGGCGAACGGGTGTCGGCCGCCGTCGCGTGGGAGACCGCGTCGCCGCCGGCGTGGATCGAGCTGACCCTGGAGTGGCGGACCCGGGGCCGGGGCACGACGGACGCCGCCGCGGCCTTCCGCCGCCGGTGGACCGCCGACGGGGGAATCGAGGCGGCCGGCGCCGAGGTGGTCGAGCTCGTGATGCCGCCCGGCCCGCTGACCTGGGCCGGCCGGCTGGTCGCGATCGAGTGGGCGTTTTACCTGAAGGCCGACGGGGCGGACGCACCGGCCGTCTACCCCATCCGCCTGGGCGGGATCGCGGCGCCGCCCCATGACTAACCGCCTGCCGGACCCCGGGATCGGCCTGCCCGCCGACCAGAACCCGTTCCGCACCGACCGGCTGGAGTCGCTCGCCTTTCGACCGCACGACCCGGGCCGGACGGCCGCCGGCGTGGTGCAGCGTTTCCGCGCCGCCGGCTGGCACGGCGCCGTGGTCGGGCCGCACGGGTCGGGTAAATCGACGCTGCTGAAGCGGCTGATTGCCGACGCCGCGGCCGACGGCCACCCCGTGGCGGAGGTCTTCGTCAACCGCCAGACGCCGCGCCGCGTGCGGCGGGCGGAGGCAGCGCGGGTGGTGGAGGCCCTGCGCGGCCACCGAGCCGATCCGGGCACGCCCGGCGTCGTGATCGCCTGCGACGGCTGGTGCCACCTGCCCCCGTGGGAACGACGCCGGCTGCGCCGCGCCGCGCGGGCGGCCGGGGCGGGCGTGCTCGGGCTGGCGCACCTCTCGGGCTGGGGCCTTCCGGTGCTCTACCGCACCCGAACCACCCCGGCCCTGCTGGCATCGCTGGTGGAGGAGCTGCAGCCGCACCCCCACGTGGCCGCGCAGGCCGGGCTGCGCGCGGCCTGGTCCGCCTCGCGCGGGAACATCCGCGACGCCTTGTTTCGTTTGTATGACCGCAGTGCAGCGGGCGCCTAAGCCGCCCGGTCCAGCCGCCCCGGCACGTACTGCGTGGCGTCCACGTGCGCCGCCAACGCCTCGACCGCGTCAGAACACACCGCCGTGCCCGCGTCCTTTCGCAAGATACCCAGCACCTTCTCGATCGGCATGGTGTCGCGGTAGGGGCGCTCGGCGGTCATCGCCTCAAACATGTCGGCCACGACCATCGCCCGCACCGGCGGCGACAGCCGGTCGCCCGTCAGCCCGCGGTGGTAGCCGCGCCCGTCGAGACGCTCGTGGTGGCTGGCCGCGATCTCGGCGATCTGATCGAAACCGTCGATGCGCGACAGGATCCGGTGGGTGAACGACGGATGCAGACGCATCGCGGCCAGCTCGTTGTCGTCCAGCCGGCCCTGCTTGTCGAGAATCGCGTTGCTCACCCCCAGCTTGCCCACGTCGTGCAGCAGCGCCGCGCGGCGGTACCAGCGCAGGGCCTCGGGGTGCGTGCCCAGGCGCGCCGCCGCGCCGACCGCCAGGTCGGTGACCCGCTCCGAGTGCCTGCGGGTCCAGCTGCTCTTGGCGTCGACGACCTGGGCGAAGCCCGTCGCGATGCGGTCCAGCCGGTCGTCACCCGCGTCCAGCCGCCGGTCCGCGGGCTCGACGGCGCGGACCTGGGCCAGCAGATCGTCGCCGTACACGCCGGACCAGAACGCCGCGTCGCCGCGCAGACTCTCAAGCGCGTCCACCAGCTCGGGGTCGAACCAGCGTCCGCGCCGCTCCCGCGCCATGTCCAACGCGGCGTCGGGGCCCTGCGCCGCGGCGAACACCTCGACGGTCTGGGCCAGCCCGGCCACGCGGGCCAGCGGGTCGATCTCCAGCCCGCGGAGGCCGTCGGGGTGCCCGGCCCCGTCCCAGTGCTCGTCCAGGTCGTGGATCGCCCGGGCCGTGGCCTGCGGCAGGTCGAACATCAACGCGATGGTGGCGCCTCGCTCGCAGCGGATCTTGACCATCTCGCGGGCGCCCCGCCGCCCGTCGATGCCGATCTTCGCGAAGTGCTTCATTCGATCGGCCAGCCGCTGGTGGTGCTTCAGGTTCCGCAGGATGTAGCGGAGCGCCCCGGTCAGCTTCGGCCAGTCGCTGGTCTTGAAGTCTCGCTTGATCTGCAGCTCGTCGCCGCCGAACAGCCGGGCGACCTTCTCGGCGTTGCTCGAACAGCCCAGGTCCTTCAGCTGCAGGGCGTAGAAGAGCGCGGACAGGTCCGCGTCGTTCATGCCCACCCGCTGGGCCACCTTCATCCCGATCAGGCACGACCGGGCCGCGTGGCCTTCGGGCTGCCCCTCGGTGATGTCGAGCGCGCACGAGAGTGCGCCGATCACCTGCGAGAGCCGGAGCGTCGCCGCCGGCGGGGAGTCTGCGGTACCGATGGAAAAGGGGTTCATGGCGAGCCGGAAGAAGCGGGGCCCCGCGGGACCATCGGTCGGTCCCGGCCCGCACTGAGGCCCGGCCGCGGCCGCCCGCCTGCGCCACGCTTATCGGGCGGTTGCCGCGGAGAGGGGCGGCCGTACAATGCCCCGCCCCCCACTCCGCGTGGGCCAGCGGGCCCGCAACCCGCAGCGTCACCGCTTTGTCCCCTCGCCCCGCCCCGCCCATGGCCATCCGACTCAAGTCACGCAAAGAACTCGATCTCATGCGTGCGGCGGGGCGGATCGTCCACGAGGTGCACAACCTCTGCCGCGACATGGCCCGTCCCGGCACCACCACGCGAGAGATCGACGACGCCGCCCAGGCGCTGATCGACGAGCGCGGAGCCCGCGGGTTATTCAAGAACTATCCGACCTACCAGCCGGGCGAGGGCTTCCCCTCGACGCTGTGCATCAGCGTCAACGAGTGCGTGGTGCACGGTATTGGCAACGACCGCCCGATCGAAGACGGCGACGTGGTCGGGGTGGACTGCGGCGTGCAGCTCAACGGCTGGTGCGGCGATGCCGCGACCACCATTCTGGTGGGCCACGTCGCCCCCGAAGTGGTGACGATGTGCGAAGCCACCGAGCACTGCCTGCAGATCGCCATCGATCAGATCCGCCCCGGCAAGCGGTGGAGCCAGATCGCCCGGCTGATGCAGAAGTACGCCGAAGACCGCGGCTACGGCGTGGTCCGCGACTTCGTGGGCCACGGCATCGGGTCGACGATGCACGAAGAGCCCAAGGTGCCCAATTTCGTCAGCCGCGAGCTGCTGAAGAACGACATCCACCTGCGGGCGGGCGTGGTCCTGGCCATCGAACCCATGCTCACCCTGGGCTCACGCGAGGTCAAGACCCTGGACGACGGCTGGACCGTGGTGACCCTCGACGGCAAGGCCTCGGCCCACTACGAGCACACGGTGGCGGTGGTCGAGGGCGGGGCCGAGGTGCTGACCGACGGGAGGTAGGGGGGCGTCGGGTCGGGTCGGGTCGGGCGGATGATGCCTGCGTCGAACCACGCGATGGATCTGCCTCCGGCAGGGCTTTGATCGCGGGCGGGGACGCCCGTTGCACTTTCGCGCCACGGGCCGTGTCGGGGGTGGGGCGAATGGCTTGGCTCGTCATCCGGAAGGGCGTTTTGAGAAGGTACTTCGCGGAATCGTGTTTCACGCGTATAATCCCGCCCCGATCGCTCTGATCCCAGACGACGCCCCCCCCGGCCTCCCGGCCGACCCTGCTTGAAGAGACCGTTTTGCCCAAAGAAGACATGCTCCAGTTTGACGGCGAGGTGCTCGACGCCCTCCCGAACGCGATGTTCAAGGTCAAGCTCGAGAACGACCACGAGATCATCGCGCATATCTCCGGAAAAATGCGTAAGTTCTACATCCGCATCCTGCCCGGGGACCGGGTCACGGTGGACATCAGCCCGTACGACCTCTCGAAGGGGCGGATCACGTACCGCCACTGAGGGAACGTGATCCGTGGTGCGTGATCCGTGATTCGACCCTGGCGGGCGCAGGCGCATCGGGCGCATCGGGCGCAGGGGCATCGGGCGGGGGGGGCGAGGCTTCTGCTGAGTCTTGTGCCATGCCACTCCGGCTCACCGGAAGGTTCGCCCTCCCGAGCCTCGTCAGGCCGGCCGCGAGGCTCGCATCGCGGATCACGCTCCACACCGCCCCACCCGTGGCACGCGAGGGCGGTTATCGCTACACTGTGCGGCTCGCCGCTCCGCGGCCCCACCCCCCCCCGTTCACGGCTTGTTCCAGAACCCCCCGCTCCGAGGTGACCCATGAAGGTCCGAAGCTCCGTCAAGCGTATCTGCGAGAACTGCAAGGTCATCCGCCGCAAGGGGGTGGTCCGCGTGGTCTGCACGAACCCCAAGCACAAGCAGCGTCAAGGCTGAATCGATTTCAGATTTGAGATTTCAGATTTCAGATCGGAAACCCCAGCCCGACGCCGCCTGAATCATCTGAAGCCAGGACCCCGCCCACGACGTGTGGGAGAGACGGGTCCGTAACTTCCCCAGGAACACCACCATGCCCCGTATCGCCGGCACCGAGATCCCCGACAACAAGCCCACGCGCATCGCGCTGACCTACATCTACGGCATCGGGCCGAAGTTTTCGGCCGACATGTGCGAAGAGCTGAAGCTCGACCCCCAAGCCCGAGCCAAAGAGCTAGACGAGGACCAGCTGGCCGCAATCGCCGGTCTGTTGGAAAGCAAGTACATCATCGAAGGCACCCTGCGTCGCCAGGTGCAGCAGGACATTGCCCGCCTGCGCGACATCCGCTGCTACCGCGGCGACCGCCACCGCCGCGGCCTGCCCGTACGCGGCCAGCGCACGCAGACCAACGCCCGCACCCGCAAGGGCCGCAAGAAAACCGTTGCGGGTAAGAAGTCCGTGAAGGGCATGAAGTAGCGAGGCGGGGCTTTGCCCGTCCTACTTCGTCAGGAGGCGGCGGTCGCGGCCTGGGGTGAGCGAAGGGAACATCTGCGTTCTTCTTCCTCGCCTTAAAGAAGCCGACCGTTGGTCCTCACTTTTTGATCGAACACTCCCGAAGGTAGCTGCCCGCCCGCGTGGGAAAGCGGCAGCGCTGAACTTCAACGAAAGCACGCACGATGGCCAAGAAGAGCAAAAAAGTCCGCAAGAACGTCAGCCGGGGCATCGCCCACATCAAGGCCACGTTCAACAACACCCTGATCACGATCACCGACGTCAACGGCGAGACCATCGCCACCGGCTCGGCCGGGGCCGTCGGCTTCAAGGGCTCGCGTAAGAGCACGCCCTTCGCCGCCACCCGCGCCGCCGAAGAAGCGGCCAACAAGGCCCGCAAGTTCGGCATGGTCGAGCTCGAAGTCCGCGTCCGCGGCGCCGGCTCGGGCCGCGAGTCGGCCGTCACCGGCCTGGCCCACTCGGGCCTGAAGGTCACCGCGGTCGAAGACCACACACCGATCCCGCACAACGGCTGCCGGCCCAAGAAGAAGCGGCGCGTTTGATCCATTTCAGATTTTTGATTTCAGATTTCAGATGTGGGACGCAAGCGAGGGGTTTGCGTACCAGGTCTCTGGCGATCTGAAATCTGCAATCTGAAATCTGTAATTGACTTCTCCCGGCCAGAAGCCAAGCCCGCGGCGCAGCACCGCGGGTGACGAGCGTGATCCGAGAGACCTGTTTCCCTTCCGAAACCCGCTGCACCGACAGGAATGATCCCCATGCGTATCCGCTGGCGAGGCCTCGAACTTCCCCACCGTGTGTCCCTCGATGCGTCCAACGCGTCGCCGACCTACGGCAAGTTTTCCGTCGAGCCGTTTGAACGCGGCTTCGGCACCACCGTGGGCAACAGCCTGCGACGCATCCTGCTGTCGTCGCTCGAGGGTGCCGCGGTGACCTCGGTCAAGATCAAGAACGCCGACCACGAGTTCACGTCGCTCGAGGGCGTGATGGAAGACGTCACCGACATCATCCTGCGCGTGAAAAGCATGGTCGTCTCGTCGGAATCCGACGGCCCCAAAACCATGCGGCTGCAGGCCCAGGGACCCGGCGAGGTCACCTGCGACCTGATCGAGGCCGACACCTCCATCACCATCCACAACAAGGAACTGGTGCTGGCCACCCTGACCAAGGAAGTGGACTTCGACATGGAGTTCACCGTCGAGAAGGGCCGCGGCTACGTGCCCGCCAGCGAGCAGTACGACCCCAACGCCGACCAGGAAGTCGGCGTCATCCCCGTCGACGCGATCTACTCGCCCGTCACCCGCGTGCGCTACAAGGTCGAAGACACCCGCGTGGGCCAGAAGACCAACTACGACAAGCTGACGCTTGAGGTGTGGACCAACGGCACCGTGACCCCCGAGATGGGCGTCGTCGAGGCCGCCAAGATCCTGCGTAAACACCTCAACCCCTTCGTGCAGTACTTCGAGCTGGGCCAGGAAGTGGCCAGCGAGACCGCCGCCGCCGCCGCCCGTGTCGACGAGGAACTCATCCGCAAGCTGCAGATGAGCCTGCCCGAGCTGGACCTGTCGGTCCGGGCCAACAACTGCCTGGAATCGGCCAAAGTCACCAGCGTGGCCGACCTGGTCAGCCGCCAGGAAGCCGATCTGCTCAAGGTTCGCAGCTTCGGCAAGACCTCGCTCCGCGAAGTCAAGCGCAAGCTCAGCGACCTGGGCCTGGAGCTGGGCATGGAGCTGCCCGCCGAGGTCGAGATCTGACCATCCATTTCAGATTGGAGATTTCAGATTTCAGATTGCCGGACTCCGGTCCCCAATCTGAAATCTGAAATCAAAAATCTGAAATCCTTCGAGCCCCCGACGCTCGGCCCCCGCGTACGGGGCAGATCCAACCCCCCCCCCCCGGGGGTTGAGTGGAAGACCGCCCCCGTGCGTTTCGCGGCGGGCCGAACCAGCACTTTTTCACCAGAGAGAAACCTGATATGAAACACGGCGTTTACGGACGGAAACTCGGCCGGCACACCAACCACCGCATCGCGATGTGGCGGAACCAGGCCATCGCGCTCTTCACCCACGAGCAGATCGTCACCAGCATCCCCAAGGCCAAGGCGCTCAAGCCTTTCGTCGAAAAGCTGATCTCTGCCGCCAAGGACGACACCATCGCCAACCGGCGTCGGGTGATCGCCAAGCTCGGCGGCGACCAGGTCATGATCAAGTCAGAGGAAGACCAGGGCGTCAAGCGCAACAAGTACGGCGAGGTGGTCGGCGGCACGAAGATCGTCAAGCACCTCTTCGAAGAGATTGCCCCCCGCTATAAGGACCGCCACGGCGGCTGCACCCGCATCATCAAGCTGGGCGTCAACCGCCTGGGCGACGGCACCGACCTGTGCGTCATCCAGCTGGTCGGCAGCGAGCCTCAGGGCGGCCCTTCAGCCAGGGGCAAGTTCTCACGTCGCCGCAACCAGGCGGACAAGCGCACCGCCTTCGCCAAGGCCCGCGCCGGCGGCGGCACGGCCGTGGCCGAGAAGCCCGCGGCCGAGAAGCCCGCGGCTGAAGCCGACGACGCCGGGGGCTGAGGCCGCAGGGGTTCAGCCCCCATCCTGACAGCGACTCAACCCGACCCGAGCAGCTCGAGTGACGCCGGGTCGGGGACGCCGTCAAAGAACCGCGCGAGAAGGCGGTGGAAGACCGAGCCGGGTTCGGAGATGTGGGCGAAGAGGGTCGCGCACGAACGGAGCTTGAGGTCATCGGGGGTGCCGAAGATCTGGGTGGCGGACGCCTCCGCGTGCGTCTGGGCGTAGGTCAGCGCTGACTCGGTGATCTCCACGAGGCGGGCACCGAGGACCGGATGCTGGAGGTAACCGCGGGCCTCGTCGGCCCCGGTGAGGCCGTAGGTGGTCGCCATAGCGCTGGAACCCAGCCCGCGAAGCTGGGGGAAGACGAACCACATCCAGTGGGTCTGCTTGCGGCCGGCGCGGACCTCGGCGAGGGCGGCGGCGTGGTGGTCGTCCTGCGCTTCGACGAAGCGGCTCAGGTCGAAGGGGTCGGTGCGAGGGGTGGGGTCTGCGGCGTCGTTCATGGCGGGGTGGCGGCACGGCCGTGGGCGGGACGGGACGGGGCGGGGAACCGGGGCGGCGTCCGCGGATCGTACCCGCTCCGACGCGTGGCGCCGGCGCTCAGCACCGTTGTGCAGCACGGCCCCGCGGGTCGGCATACCGTGGATCCATGTGCGACTTGATGACCACGTGGACGGGGGACAGGGGGTGGCTGCTGGCGCAGGGCGGGGCCGCGACGGCGGCGGCCGAGATCGCCCCGTGGTGGCGTTTCCTCATCGAGCAGGCCTTCGGGCTCACGATCCTGCTGATCTTCGTGAGCGCGGTGGTGAGCGTCTTGCTCACGCAGTGGCGTAAAGACCCGTGCCTGAAGCTGCTGCACGGCTCGCACGCCACGGCTCTGGGTGGCGATGGCGCCGCGGTGTGGGGCGACCTGGTCGTGCTCAGCCGGGGGGTCGAGCTGACCTTCGACGCGGTCCACCGCGGGCGACGCGGGGTGGCGAAGTCGAGCGTGCTGATCTACCCGCCGGTGCTGGAAACCGTTCGCGCGCTGTGCCGGGTGGACCAGGGGCTGACGCCGGGTGAGCAGGCGGCCCGCCGCCGGCAGGTGCAGCGCAGCTTCCGCCCGGGCCTGCTGCGACGCACCGGGCGCAGCCTGCAGAACCTGCTGAACACGTTCCGCGACGCCTTTGCGAAGGCCTTCTCGGCCTTCGTGGGCCAGCTGACCAAGGCGAAGCCCGGCGGCGCGATCGCGGGGCGGCAGGCCGACGTCACCCAGCTGGGCACCACGCTGCTGAGCGCCGCGGGCAACGCCTACGAACCGCTGCTGGAGCGGCACGTGGGCCAGCCGGTGGTGGTGAGCCTGACGAACCCCGCCGACGAGACGGCTCCGCCGCTGGAGCTGCCGGGCTACCTGGTGGACTACACTGAGAAGTACGTGGCGGTCTTCAACGTCGAGCACACGGTGCTGGATGCCTGGACCTTGACCCTGACGCCAGACGGGGCCGAGGCGACGCCGGCCAACGTCCGGGCCACGCTGTCGGGCTCCACCCTGCAGGTGGACAACCCCGGGCCCGAGGCGATCCGGGTGCAGCGGGTCGCGCGGGTTGGCCCCGAGGGCGGCGCCGCGGTCGAGCCCAACGCGGTGCTGCTGCCCGGCACGCACCTGCGGCTGACGCTGCCCGGCGGCGGCCCGGTCCAGGTCGCCGGGGTGCGGACCCGCCGGATGGATCTGGTGTGTCCCCGGCGTCTGGCCACGGTGCGCTTCGGCGGGGAGTACGAGCCCGACGACGATCGCCACCACGCCGACAAGGCCGGCGGGGTGGCGCCGGCGGGCGGCGACGAGTGACGCGGTGGCCGACTCGGGCGCGGCTTTCGCCACGCCGGGTCGGGTCTGTACGGTTTATGCGGCCCAGACCCCCCGGGCAGGCCCACGGCCGAGCGGGACGTTGAACCCTTGCGGGGGGGTTGCCGATGGCCGCCGTGCCGCGCCCGCCCCCGCGTGGCGGAGCCCCGCCCCATGCTGAACATTCCCCTCGACATCCCGACCCCGCGCCCCATCGGCTCGACGCCCGAAATTCCCGACTGGATCCGCGGCTTCACGCTGCAGGGCTACCGCAACGTGTACGAGCTGCTGCCACACGAGACCAGCCTCTACGGCGCGGAAGATCTTTACGGCGACTGGCGTGGCGACACGCTGATCCTGGGCCGCGAGCACGGCCCGGTCGCCGGCGTGATCGCCCGCGTCGACGCGGACGAGCGCGTCCCCTTCGGGCACAGCCGGGGCGACAAACACACCGAGCTGCTCAAGCAGCGCGTGCTGGCCGGCGGTCTGAACCGCGCGATCTGGTCACGCGAGTGCGGGCTGCTGTACGGCACCGCGGTCGCCAGCCTGTGCCGCACGAGCCCCAGGGCCACCGGCGCCTTGCCGAAAAAAGACGAGGCGCTGACTTACGGAGCGCAGGTGCTGTCGGGTTTCGTGTTGCAGCAGATGCCGAACCTGTCCCAGGTGATCTGCCTGGGCCGTGAGGCCTGGCGGGTGGCGACGGAGGCCTTCGACGTGACCGGCCGCGACCGCGCGATCCCGTCGCTGAAACCGGTGTCGGCCGCCACGCCCGCGGACGCCGCCACCCACCGCGACACCGTCACGCTGCTGCCGCTGCACGCACCGGGCGCGGTGGCGAACAAGGCCGACGTCGAGAAGCGCTGGGGCTGGGCGTACGAGGCGGTGGCGGCGTCGCGGGGGGCGGCGGAGAGACAAGAGCGTCGCGTGGCGTAACGGCGGCTCGGCGCCGGGCGCGGGTTCCGCAAAGCCGGAACCCGCGCCCGCCTTCTCGTCCGCCGCGGGCTGCGCCCGCCTTGGGCGTGGGGGTTCTTCAGGGGTTTCCGCAGCGTGGGTCAAGGGCCGCCGGACCCACCGTGCCGCGGCTCGTAACTACTTTCTGTGCGACGCCGAAGGCCCCGCGGAGTCGGTCAACGGTGGGTCCGCCGAGCCTTGACCCACCCTACGCAGAAGCGGGCGGTGTTCGGGGCTTACGCGGCCGACGGGGGGCCTGCGGGCCGCCGCAGGTCGCACGGAGGCCGCCCCGAGCGCAGCCCGTGGCGGTCGAGAAGGCACCGGCGCCCGGCTGCTTTGGGCCGGGTGCGGGTGGCGCCGAGCCGCCTCACCGCGACAACGCAGCGACTTCCGGCACGCGCTCAAACTGTGTCAGACTCTCGAAGCTCTGCCGCTCTCGGATCACGTGGGGCTCGCCATCGATAAGCATCACTTCGGCGGCCAGCCGCCGGCTGTTGTAGTTGCTGCTCATCGCCATGCCGTAGGCACCCGCGTCGTGCAGCACCAGCAGGTCGCCGGGGGCGGCGGCGGGCAGGGTGCGGGTGACCACGGTGCCGTCTTCTTCCTGCGTGAACACGTCGCAGCTCTCGCACAGCGGGCCGGCGACGATGGCATCGACGTTCTCGACCGCCGCTTCGGCGTTGCGGTCGCGGCCGTCGGGGCCGTGGACGGTGATGTGGTGGTGGGCGCCGTAGAAGCTGGGCCGCACCAGGTCGTTGAAGCCCGCGTCGACGATGACGTAGCGGTTGCGGCCGCTCTGCTTCACGCTGCGCACGCGGGTGAGCAGGCTGCCCGATTCGGCCACGAGGTACCGCCCCGGCTCGACCTCCAGGTGGATGTCGCGCTGCGTGAGTGCGGCGATCTGCCGCCGGGCGTCGTCCCAGACCTTGAAGTAGCGGTCGAGATCGATGCGGTCGGTCTGCTCGACGCGGTAGGGGATGGGCAGGCCGCCGCCGGCGCTCACCACCTCCAGCGTGTTGGCGTGCTCGGCGAACGTGGTGGCGGCGGTGACCATGGCCCCGGCCACCTCGCTGAGGTGGGCGAAGTCGGCCCCGCTGCCGATGTGCATGTGCAGGCCGCGGACGGTCAGGCCGTGGCGCCGCGCGGCGGCCAGGCAGGCGGGGATCTGATCGTGCCAGATGCCGTGCTTGCTGCTCTCGCCGCCGGTGTTGACCTTCTGGCTGTGGCCGTGGCCGAAGCCCGGGTTGATCCGGAGCGTGACGGGCACGTCGATGCCCGCGACCGCGAGCTGGTCGAGCATGTCGGGGCTGCCGACGTTGACGGGCACGCGGTCACGCGCGATCCATTCCAGCGCGTCGTCGTCGAACACGTCGGCGGTGAACACCACGTCGTCGCCGCCCAGCTCATAGCCGACCTTCTGGGCGCGGTGCAGCTCGCCGGCGGTCACCGCGTCGACCTTCACGCCGCACCGCCGCATCAGCGCGAGGACCGCCAGGCTGCTGTTGGCCTTCTGTGCGTAGCGGACGGTGTCGAAGGCCGACACCTCGGCGATGCGCTGCTCGATGACGGCGGCGTCGTAGACCCACAGCGGGGTGCCATGGGCGGCGGCAAGTTCGGCGGGGTCGAAAGGCAGGGGCAGGGTGGGCATGGACGGCTGCGCCGAAAGTGAAAAATTAAAAGTGAAAAGTGAAAATCAGAAAATCAAGAGCCCACCGCGTCGGCGGGTGGCGGAAGGTGGGGCGGTGGCCGGGGATTGGGCGGCCAGCTTAGCAGCCAGGGGGTGCCGCTTCGGATTTTTTATGAAATCCAGAAGCCCAGCGGGCTTCTGGATCCGGCCTCAGCCGGCGCGGCGGAGGCGACGCTGGGCGTCGTCGATGCGGGCGAGGGCGGCAGTGGGGTTGGCGTCGGCCCGGGCCTCGGCGGCTTTCAGCTGCTGACGCGCGACGGCGATCCGCAGTTCAAGCGCGTCGTCGGATCGGTCGAGTTCGCGCAGCCGCGCGTAGAGCGCCGCGGCGTGCGGGGTCAGAGGGGTGTCGGCGGAAGGATGCGGCTCGTCCATGCGGGGCTTATCGACCGGCGGCGGCATCGGGCTTGCCCGGCGCGCGAAAACGGCCCCGGCGGGGGCGGGGGCCGTTTCTGTGGCGGGTAACGGGATCACTCGGCGTCGGCCGGCGGGCCTTGGCCGGGGCCGGGGCCGGGGCCGCGGTCCGGGCCGCCGCGGCGCTCGGGTCGCTCACCGCCGCGTCCGCGACGCTGGCCGCGGTCACGCCGGCCTTCGCCGCGGGCCGCCAGGGCTTCTTTCTGTTCGTCGGTCAGGTGCGACGCCACGGCCTCGCGCATCTCTTCGCCCATAGCGCGGAGCGTGCGGTGGGCGTCCACGATCTCATCGCGGAGGGCCTGGATGTCGCCGGCCCGGTCGTCACGCTCGGCGCGGATCGCGGCGACCTGATCGTCGGTGAGGTCCAGGCGTTCGAACAGGCGTTCGAGCCGGGCGCCGGGGGCGTGGCCTTTGCCGCGTTGCATGTGGCCGTGGTCGCAGGCCTGCAGCCGCTCGGCGTTGCCCTGCTGGCGGTCGGGGCCGCGGGGCGGGCCCTGACGATCGCTCCCCGCGGGCGGGGCGGCGAACAGCGTGACGGCGAAGGCCGCGGCAACGGCGGTGGTGGCGAGCGAGACGATGAGTTGGGTCTTCATGGTGAAGGCTCCTTGGATGGGTGGGGGCGGTGTCCGGGGTGGGAAGGGACGCGTTGCGGCCGGGCCGAACACGAAGTCGATCTTCGGGGGCAGAACGCGGGAAGCGACGTTTGATTGCGGGCGGCCGAAAAAAAACCGCGGTCGGGCGGCGGGGCCGGTTGCTTCTATGATCCTGCCATGACCGCGACCAAAGAAGACGTGCTGGCCGTGCTGCGGTCCATCGACGACCCCGAGCTCAAACGCGACGTGGTGTCACTCAACATGGTGCAGCGGGTGGACGTGGCCGACGGCCGGGCCGTGGTCGAGCTGAAGCTGCCGCGGCGGGCGGCGGGCTTTAAGGAAGCCATCCGCAAGGCGGCCAACGAGTGCATCGGCACGTTGGGGCTCACGCCCGACGTCACCTTCTCGATCGACCTGGCGGGCGGCGGGGCCGCAACCGGGAACGGCGGCCCGCCCGACGAACCGGGCGCCGGCGCGAGCAACCCGCTGCCCAAGGTCAGACACATCCTCGCGGTGGGCGCCGGCAAAGGCGGCGTGGGCAAGAGCACGATCGCCATCAATCTGGCCGTGGGCCTGGCCCGCGCGGGGAAGAAGGTCGGCCTGATGGACGGCGACATCTACGGGCCCAGCGTGCCGACGATGCTGGGCACCGACCGCTACCAGGTGCGGGCCGAGGGCAAGACCTTGGTCCCCTTCGAGGTGCACGGCATCAAAACCATGACCATCGGCGCGCTGGTGGAGGACGACAAGCCGCTGATCTGGCGCGGCCCCATGGCCCACGGCGCGTTCCAGCAGCTGGCGACCCAGACCGACTGGGGCGAGCTGGACTTTTTGATCATCGACCTGCCGCCGGGCACGGGCGACGTGCCGCTGACCATGAGCCAGCTGCTTCCGCTGACCGGCGCGGTGGTGGTGTGCACGCCGCAGAAGGTGGCCCAGGACGACGCGAAGCGCGCGATCAACATGTTTCGCCAGCTGCGGATCGAGGTGCTGGGGCTGGTGGAGAACATGAGTTTCTTCATCGGCGACGACGGTAAGGAGTACGACCTGTTCGGCCGCGGCGGCGCCGAGATGCTGGCCCAGCAGAGCGGCGTGCCCTTTCTGGGGGCGGTGCCGATCAACACCGACCTGCGCCGCCACAGCGACGCGGGCGACCCCACGGCCAACTTCACCGGCGAGGACACGCTGAGCGCGGCGCTGGAAGCCGTCACGCGGGCGGTGGCGCGGCAGGTCGAGGTCCACGTGGCGAGCGGCGCGGGGGTCGGTCCCACGCTCAATATCTCATAAAGGGTTGAGGCTGATGGCTTGTCATTTCACGAAGAAACACGAAGGCACGAAGGCACAAAGGCACAAAGAAGACTGGGAACGGCCGCACAGATTTCTTTGCCTTCTTTGTGCCTTCGTGCCTTTGTGCCTTCGTGTTAATGTGTGGCGGCGACCGGTGCTGTGCGCGTTCGCGTTGGGCTGCGGTGCGAACGGCCTGACGCACGCCGATCCGGTTCCGCCCGTGGCCGACCTCTGGTTTGATGCGGCATCGGAAAACCACTACGCGACCGTCAAGGGCATGCTCGACGGCGGCTACGACGTGCACACGACCCAGCGGGTGACCGAGCTGACGGCGCTGCACTTTGCCGCGGGCGGCGGGGCGGGCGAGACGGTGGCGATGCTGCTGTTCAGCGGCGCCGTGGTGGACGCACGCGATACCGTGGAGATGACGGCGTTACATCATGCGTGCGAATTGGGGCAGGCCAAAATTGCTGAAGTGTTGATCGCCCACGGGGCCGACGTGAACGCGGTGGGCGGGGTGCACGGCTACACCCCGCTGCACCTGGCGGTGCAGAACGATCACACGGACCTGGCGGGGACGCTACTCGACGCCGGCGCCGACCTGAACACGCGGGAGGGCCACGGGGCCACGCCGCTGCACTTCGCGGTGCTGCACGGCCGGACGGCCGCGGTCGAGCGGCTGATCGAGCGCGGGGCCGACGTCCACGACGCGACCACCCGGGACGGCTATACGGCGTTGCACCTCGCGGCGCTGCGGGACCACGCGGACCTCGCGCGGCTGCTGATCGAGCGGGGTGCGGACGCCGACCTGAAGGACTCCGCGGGGATGACGCCGCGGCAGCGGGCGACGGACGAGGGATCGGTGGGGGTGGTCGAGGTGTTGCGGGCGGTGGAATAACAAAGCGGGGGAGGCGCCGGATGCCACTGGCGGCTTGTCCGCCAGTGCTTCCGCGGTGCATGGCCACTGGCGGTCAAGCCGCCAGTGGCACACCCGTCAGTCCGCCAGAGAAGTGAAAGGGATACGAATCCGACGCAAGCACGCGCGCTGCCGAGGCGCCGGCACCGCGATGCTGATTTTCACTTTTCACTTTTCACTTTTCGCTCTGGGGCCCCCGGCCCCGTCCCCACCGCATCCACCACGCGGACCACCTCGTCGTCGGTCAGGTCCCACCGCAGCCCCAGCCGCACCCGCGCGGTGCCGGGCGGCACGGTGGGCGGGCGGATGGCGACCGCCAGCACGCCGTCGGCTTCGAGCCGGCCCGCCAGGGCGACGGCGGCGTCGGTGTCGTCGACCTGGAGCGGCACGATCGGGGTGGCGTGGGGGTCGGGCGCGACGCCGGGCCAGCCGCGGGCGGTGAGTGCGTCCCGCAAGGCCTGTGAGATAACCGTCAGACGCTCACGCCGCTGCGGCTCGGCCGCCACAACGTCCAACGCGGCGGACATCGCCGCCGCCTGCGCGGCCGGCGGGGCGGTGGTGTAGATCAACGTCCGCGCGTGGTTCACCAGCGTGTCGATGAGCACCCGCGACCCGGTCACGACCCCGCCCAGCCCGCCAAGCGCCTTGCTGGCGGTGCTGACCGCCGCGAGCAAACGCGGGTGACGGCTGACCCCCTGTGCTTCGACCAAGCCGGCCCCCGCAGCGCCCAGCACGCCGGTGGCGTGGGCCTCGTCGACGATCAGGTGCGCGTCGTGCCGCTCGGCCAGCGCAAGCAGGGCCGGCAGGTCGGCCGCGTCGCCGTCCATGCTGAAGACGCTGTCGGTGACCAGGAAGCGCCGTCGCGTCGGCGCGGCGCCGGCGTGCGCGGCGAGCAGGCGCGCCGTTTTCGCGTGCCCCGCGGCGCCGTGCGGCACGGTGCGGACCGCCGCCCCGCTCTGCCGCGCCGCGTCGATCAGGCTCGCGTGGTTGAGGCGGTCCTGCACGATCAGGTCGCCGGGCCGCGCGACGGCCGACAACAGGCCGAGATTCGCGGTGTAGCCGCTGACAAACAGCAGCGCCGCCTCTGCGTGTTTGAAAGCCGCGAAGCGCGCTTCGACCTCGGTGTGAAGTGGCGACGTGCCGCTGACCAGCCGGCTGGCCCCGGCCCCGGTGCCGTGAGTCTGCGTCGCGGCGATCGCCGCCTCGACCAGCGCCGGGTGCTGCGACAGCCCCAGGTAGTCGTTCCCTGCCAGGTTAAGCAGACGCCGCCCGTCCGCCATCACCACGAAGCGTCCGTCGGACTCCACCGCCCTCAGTTCCCGAAGCAGCGACGCGTCGGCCCGCGCTGAAAGGTCGGCCGCCAGTCCGGCCAGCAGCGCGCTCTCACGCCCGCCGCTGCTCTCGGTTGATTCGCCCCGCGGATCGGCGTGCGCAGCACGGGGTGGGGGCATGGCCGCTCGCCGTAGACAAAAACGCCCCCAACAGTTTCCAACGCACCCAGAGGCGAGCGGCCATGCCCCCACCTCTCCACAAGACGCCCCGAGCTAGATGTCGATTTCGACTTCCTGCTCCCCGTCGTCCTGCGCCAGCGTCAGCTTCATCAGCCGGCCGACCTTGAACTTGACGGTGCGCTTGGGCGGCACGTGCACCTGCTCCAGCGTCTTGGGATTCTGGGCCATGCGGGCCCGGCGCTGTTTGACCTCGAACACGCCGAAGTCGCGGAACTCCAGGCGGTTGCCTTTGCCCAGCTCGACGATGATCGAGTTGAGAAAGGTCTGGACGACGTCTTTGACCACGACGCGCTTCTGCCCGGTGGCGTCCGCAATCTGGTCGACGAGTTCTTTCTTGGTGACGGTGGCCATGCAGCGGTTTCCACGGTGACAGTCCGGGCACAACTCCGGGGTGGTGTGAGCAGGTACCCCCGGGCACCGGCATCTCGCCCGCCGCGATCGCGATCGATCCGGCGGCACCGATGCTCCGCCAGTGGCGGAGCACAATCGGTTTCACCCCCGGGGCCGCGGAAAAGGGTGAACGTCATCCTCCCTTGAGCGTCTTGAGCGTCAACAGCGCCAAGCGCGTCAGGAAAAAGGATCCACTCCGGCGGCGGTGTGGTGAGCGGGCAAGGGTGACCGCGTCGGGCGATCCCGGCAGTATGGCAACCCGCCGCGTGGGGGTCAACCGGTAATGCCTTTATCACCCGGCGTTACCTCCGGTTGGGGGTCGGGAAATCCCGTGGGGTCGGGGTCTGTGGCGGGGGCCAGCCGCGGGCTGGCGACTCGTCGACGGCCGTCCCCGGCCCGACGCAGGTCGCCACGGGGCGGGCGGTCAGCGGGCTGCTAAGCTCCCCGCTGATGAGCGTGCCCGACCCGCCGATGTTAAGAGTGGTGAACTACCCCGATCCGGTGCTCAGGCAGGTGGCCGAACCCGTCCCGGTGGTGGACGACGCCGTGCGGGCGGTGGCGGCCCGGATGATCGAGCTGATGCACGAGCGGCGGGGCGTGGGGCTGGCGGCCCCCCAGGTCGGTCTGAGCTGGCGCCTTTTTGTGGCCAATCCGACGCAGGAGCCCGATGGCGACCGGGTGTATGTCAACCCGCGCCTGGTCGACGCCAGCCCCGAAACCAGCGCCCGCGACGAGGGCTGCCTGAGTCTGCCCGAGGTGACCGCCGAGATCACCCGGCCGGTAGCGATCACGATCGAGGCGACGGGCCCGGACGGCGAGCCGTTCCGCGAGACGTCCGACCAGTTCGCCGCGCGGGTGTGGCAGCACGAGTTCGACCACCTCGAGGGCGTGCTGCTGCTGGACCGGATGACGCGGGTCGACCGCATGGCGAACAAGCGCGCAATCCGCGGCCTCGAGGCGTGAGCGTGCAGGGCGCGGGCCGGGGAGCACCGGCCCGGGCGGTTTGTTCCGCACCGCGCTCGCGAGCCAACGCTCCCCGGCCCACTCCCCCCCCCCGCGCTCTTCTTCTTCAACATTGAACTTTATGCAACTGGTTATTTTCGGCGCCGGCGCATTCGGAATACCCGCCTTCAAGCGGCTGCACGCCGAGCACCGGGTGCTGGCGGTATTCACCCAGCCGTCCAGGCCGGCGGGACGCCAGCGGGTGCTCACGCCCACCCCGGTGGGGGCGTGGGCGGCGGAGTGCGGTCTGCCTTGCTTTGAGGTGGCGGACGCGAACGACCCGGCGGTGGTCGCGCAGGTCGCGGAGCTGGCGCCCGATGCGTCGGTGGTGATTGCCTTCGGGCAGAAGCTCTCGCCCGAGCTGATCGCGGCGATGGGGGAGCTGGCGGTGAATCTGCACTCGTCTTTGCTGCCCCGTTACCGAGGCGCTGCACCGATCCACTGGGCGGTGATCCGCGGCGACGCGGAGACCGGCGTCAGCGTGATCGGCCTGGCGCAGCGGATGGACGCCGGCGCGATGTACGCGCAGGTGTCCACGCCGATCGACCCGATGGAGACCAGCGGCGAGCTGCACGACCGGCTGGCGGCGGATCTGGGCCCGGACGCGGTGGCGGGCGTGCTGGACGACCTGGCGGCCGGGCGGCTGACGCCGCTCGAGCAGGACCATGCCGCCGCCACGCGGGCCCGCAAGTTCACCAAGGCCGACGGCACCGCGGCGTTTGATCAACCCGCCGCGGCGGTGCGAGCACGCGTGCACGGGCTCAACCCGTGGCCGGGCTGCCGTGTGGACTGGTCGGCGGAGCCGGGCGGCGACGCCACATCCCAACCCCGTCCGCTGCTGCTGCGGCGGGTGCGCGACCACCCCGGCGGCGTGGCCCGCCCGCCCGGGCGGGTGGGCACGGATCTCCGGGTGGCGTGCGCGGAGGGCTCGATCGAACTACTGGAGGTGCAGGTGCCCGGCGGCAAGCCGCTGGCGTTCGACGCGTTCGTTCGCGGCCACGGCTTTGCGGCGGGGCACCTGTTGACGCGTGCGTCGGGTACCGGGTGAAAACCCCAGCCGCATCGGATCCGTTTACAACGCAGGGGTTAAGCGCGGTCCGAGAACTGAACGCAGTTTTATTCGAAAAACTCTAGGGTCCGCCGGTGTATCCGCCGATACTGAATGGGTCCCGCGACCTGTTAACGCAAATCCTTCGGGCGGCCCTCGTGCCTCCCACATTGGATGAAATAGAACAGTGTCGGCGGGACTTTTTTGTGCGCGTGGCGTGGCTGGGGAGCGTGATGCCTTGAGTTTTATCCCCTTCAACGCGGGTCGCGGGCGCGAAAGTGAAACGGGCGTCCCCGCCGGTTATCAACGTCCTGCCAAAGGCAGATCCTTCGCATTGTGCGACCCCGGCACCCCCCGACCGTCCCTGAGAAAGGCCACGCAGGCGAACGCATCGCCCGTCAAGGAGCCTTGCCGCCACTCGCCACGATTGCATCGCGCATCACGCCTTGCTCGTCGCCACCACCGGCAGCGTCAGGTCATCCGGCCCGTCGGCCGCCAGCGTGACCGCGGCGTAGCCGGCGATCATCGCGGCGTTGTCAACGCAGTAGCGAAGCGCGGGCAGGTGCAGTGACAGCCCGTGCCGCTCGGCGAAGCACGCGAGCCGACGCCGCAACTGCGAGTTGGCGCTGACCCCGCCGCCCACAATCAACGAGGTGACCGATTCGTCCTGCCGCAGCGCACGACGAAGCTTGCGGATCACCGCCTCCACCGCGGCGTATTGAAACGCGGCCGCAAGATCGGCGCGCCGGGCGTCGGTCAGGTCGTCGACGGTGCGGGGGAAGGTCGCGGACTTGCCGCGGCCCTCGGGGTGGCCCCGGACGGCATAGAGCAGCGCGGTCTTCAGGCCGCTGAATGAGAAATCGAGGCTGTCGGTTCCGAGCATCGACACGGGAAGTTTCGGGATGTCGGGTCCATCCGGGTCGCCGGTCTGCGCGAGTTTGTCGATGTTCGGCCCGCCGGGGTAGCCGGCATTGAGCAGCACGCCGGCCTTGTCGTAGGCCTCGCCCACGGCGTCGTCGATGGTGCGACCCAGGCGGACGGCGCCCCCGTCGCTGCGCATCCGGTACAGGCTCGTGTGTCCGCCGCTGACGACGAGGCCCAGGGCCGGGACGTGATCCGTGGTCCGTGATCCGTGATCCGAAAAAGCAGCCGCCGCCGCGTCTGCGGGCGCGCCTCGGGCCACGGAAGCCCCGCCGCGGGGCGTGTCTTCCAGGAAAGCCGCGTGCAGATGTGCCCGCACGTGGTCTACCCCGATCAGCGGCTTGTCCAGGCTCCAGGCCAGGGCCTTGGCGGCGCTCACGCCGACGATCAGCGAGCCGACCAGGCCCGGTCGGTTGCCCACGGCGACGGCGTCGAGGTCGTGGACCCGGACACCGGCCCGCTTGAGCGCATCGTGCACGACCGGCAGCAGCCGCTCCAGGTGGGCGCGGCTGGCGATCTCCGGGACGACGCCGGCGTAGCGTTCGTGCAGGTCGTGCTGGGTGGCCACGACGTTTGCGTGCACCGCCACCCCGTCTTCCACGACGGCGGCGGCGGTTTCATCGCAGCTGGTTTCGAGACCAAGGATCAGCATCGCGGTCAGCGGGCGGGGACCGGCTCGAGCCCTGCCGGTGCGTCCTCGATCGCCTCGATCGCCTCGTTCGCGTCGATCGCGTCGTTCGCTTCCCGGGCAGGGTGGGCATCGACGGCGTCCCCGGGGTCCCCGCGGATCAGCTCTTCCGCCTGCCCCGAGGCGTCCTGCCCGCCGACGACCTCGGGGAGGACCACCGCTCCCTCCACGCCCTGCACCGCGGGAAGGTCCAGGGCGTTGATCTTCTCGTCGACCTCGTCGAGCGCATCTTCCAGCGCCTCGCGCTGCTGGTTGAGGTTGTCGCGTTCGGCCGCCTTGGCCAGCGCCTCGGCGCCGCTCTGACCGACGGTCGGCCAGTCGCCGGTGTTCAGCCGGCCCAGCACCGCGGTCAGGGCGGCGGCCAGCTGCGGGTCCTTGAACTCGTTCTCGATCCACTCGGCGGTCACGTTCTCGGTGGTCGGTCCCTCGCCGTTGGCCACCTCACGGCGGACATCGGCCATCGCCTTGCGCTGATCGAAAGTCATCGGCACGTACGCCCCGTCGCTGGGGTCCACGCCCCAATCGTCTTTGTGGGTGCGGCGGTGGATGTTGCGTCCGTTGGGCAGGTAGTAGTAGGCGTTGGTGATCTTCAGCGCTCCCTGGCCGTCTTCGAGCAGCTTGACCTGCTGCACGCTGCCTTTGCCGAAGGTCCGCTCGCCCACAAAGAGGGCGCGGCCGTTGTCGGACAGCGCGCCGCTGACGATCTCACTCGCCGAGGCGCTGTAGGGATTGGCCAGCACCACCAGCGGCAGGTCGCCCATGGTCTTGCTGCCGTCGGCCTTGTAAACCACCTCGCGGACGGTCCGTCCGCGGACGCTGACGATGGTCTGGCCCTCGTCCAGGAACATGTTGCTGAGCTTCACCGCGGCGTCGAGCAGTCCGCCGGGGTTGTAACGCAGGTCCAGCACCAGCGCGCGGACACCGTCGGCCTTCAGGGCCTCGAACACCGCGGTGATTTCTTCGATGCTGGGCTGGCTGAACTGGGTCAGCCGCACGTAGCCGATCTTGTTCTCGGCGTCGAGCCAGTGGTTGAAGCTCAGGTCGTCTTCACGCTTGAAGCCACGGACCGTTTTCACCTCGATGCGATCGCGGGTGATCACGATCTCCTGCTCGTCGCCCGAGCGGTGCCGCACGGTGATGGTGACGTCTGTCTTCGCCGGTCCCTTCAGCAGCTTGATGGCGTCGCTGATCGGCAGGTTCAGCGTGTCGGTGCCGTCGATCGTCAGCACGGTGTCGCCGGCCATCACCCCGGCTTTGAAGGCCGGTGAGTCTTCGAGCGGAGTCACGATGTGCAGGCGGTTGTTCTCGATCTCAACCTCGGCGCCGATGCCGGTGAACTCGCTGTCAATGCTCTCGGTGAAGCCCTTCAGGTCGTCGGGATTGAGGAACTGGGTATACGGGTCGTCCAGCGACGAAACCATGCCGTTGATCGCTCCTTGAATCAACTTCTCGGCGTCGGGCTCTTCGACGTACTCGGTGGCCAGCTCGTAGCGCAGGTCGACCAGCGCCTTGATCTGATCGATCGCCGAAGCGGGTCGGGCCCACGTGCTCTTGAAGGTGACCAGCAGCACCGCCATGGCGGCGACGAGCGAGAGGTTGGCGGCAAGGCGTTGGTTCATGGGCGGATTCTAGTCGCACCGGTAGGCGAAGGCCGCGGGGCCGCGGGCCGCCGGGCGCTGCCCGGTCATCCGGCGGCCCGGACGGCCGGACGCTTCCGGCGGCGGGCTGCGCCCCGAGTGGGGCGGGCACGGTTGGCGACGCTACACGCCGCGTGGCACGGGAGGGCGAGACTCCGTCGAGCCACCGGCAGACCGCGGCGTGAACCCGCCGCGGGCCGGCACGGTCATTTTGGTTCCGCCCCCGGCCCCGCCTCACGTCGGGAGCAACCCGCAACCGCGGCTCCGCGTGGCTCGACGGAGTCTCGCCCTCCCGACGAACGCACGCCTCGACGCGTTCCCCCCGTGACCCGCTACCCTCCCCCCATGGCCAAAACCCGAACGAGTTTCGTGTGCCGCGCGTGTGGTGCGATGCAGCCGCGCTGGATGGGCAAGTGCCCCGATTGCAGTGAATGGGATTCGCTCGACGAGGTGAAGAGCGGCGGGGCGGGCGCGACGCAGGACCCGCACCGCGGCGCGGCGGCGGGCACCGCATCGGAAGCGACCGCGGTGCCGATCAACGCCATCGCCGCGGGCGACGCGGCCGGCGGCGTCGCGCGGATCGCCACGGGCATCGGCGAGCTGGACCGGGTGCTGGGCGGAGCGACGGCGACGCCGGGGCAGAAGACCGCCGGCGGCGGCATGGTCGCGGGCAGCGCGGTCATGCTCGGCGGCGACCCGGGCATCGGCAAGTCCACGCTGTTGTTGCAGGCCGCGATCGCGCTGGCCCGGTCGGGCCGAAAAGTGCTCTACGTGACCAGCGAAGAGTCCGCCGGCCAGCTGCGCATGCGCGCCGAGCGGCTGGCGGGCGACCCGGATGGCAACACCCCGCTGCCCGACGCGCTCTTCGTGCTGGCCGACACCAACCTGGCCCGGGTGGTCGAGCAGGCCCGGCGGCTCAACCCCGACCTGCTGGTCATCGACTCGATCCAGATGATCTACAAGGGCGACCTGCCCGCGGCGCCCGGCACTGTCACCCAGCTGCGGGCCTGCTGCCTGGAGCTGGTCTACCACGCCAAAGCCACCGGCACCGCGCTGGTGCTGGTGGGCCACGTCACCAAGCAGGGCGCCCTTGCCGGCCCGCGGCTGCTTGAACACATGGTCGACACCGTGCTGTACTTCGAGGGCGACCGCTACCACGCCCACCGCGTGGTCCGCGCGGTGAAGAACCGCTTCGGCAGCACGCTCGAAGTGGGTTTGTTTGAAATGACCGGCGTGGGCCTGCGCGAGGTCGCCGACGGCGCGGGCCTGCTGGCCGCCGAGTACCGCCCGCAGAGCGGCAGCGTGGTGTGCCCGGTGCTGTCCGGGTCGCGCTGCCTGCTGGTGGAGGTGCAGGCGTTGACCGCCGCGGGCTTCCTGGGCAGCACCAAACGCAAGGTCAGCGGGCTCGACCGCTCGCGGCTGGACGTGATGATCGCGGTGCTCGAAAAACGCGGCGGCCTGAAGCTGGCCGACCAGGACGTGTTCGCCAGCAGCGTGGGCGGCATGAAAGTGGGCGAGCCGGCGGCCGATCTGGCCGTGGCGCTCGCCATCGCGGGTGCTCACTACAACCGGGCCGTCGAGCCGGGCACCTGCGTGTTCGGCGAGATCGGGCTGGGCGGCGAAGTGCGGCAGGTGCAGCAGATCGAGCGGCGCATCATCGAGGCATCGCGGCTGGGCTTCACCCGCGTGATCGGCCCCGACGTCGAGCCCGACAAGGCGACGATGCGCTCCGCGGGCAAGGTGAAGCTGGTGCGTGTCAAAACGCTGGACGCGGCGTTGGAGCAGCTGGGGTAGGCGGATGGCGGCGACTGCCGTCTGCCGAGGGCGGGCAACGCGCTGTTAAAGTCAGGTCGTGGTCCGACTCGCGGAACAACCCGAACGATCCCGGCCCTTCGGCGGCGACACCCCCAAGCTGCGGACCACCGCGCAGATCTTCTGGGCCGAGCCGACCGACCCCGACATGATCGCCACGATCAACTTCAGCGTGCCCACCGCTGGCAGCTACGTCATCTGGGGCATGGTCGAGCCCCACAACGCCAGCAAGGACGGCCTGTGGGTGCGGGTCAACGGCGGCAGCTGGATCCGCTGGGACGGGATCATCAGCCCCGCCAACACCTACGCCTGGCACTGGAACACCGTGCACGACAGCGACAACGGCGGGGCCACGGTCAGCTTCACCCTCGCCGCCGGGGCCCACACCATCGAGATCGCGCCCTATGAGCGTGAGACCCTGCTCAACAAGCTCTACATCACCTCCGCCAACGACACCCCGCAGTACGCCCATGTCGCCGCCACCGCACCGGGGGTCACCGTCGAAGCCGACACCGCCACGCTCAGCGCCACCACAGACTGGATCAAGCGTCCCGCGTACACCTTCGAGAACTCCAGTGGCGGCCTGCTCATGCAGGCGCTGCCGGACTCAGGCACCGAGAACGACACCACCTACGTCACCGACGCACCGCGGCTGGACTACCAGGTCAACTTCGTGCAGGCGGGGCAGTACACGATCCGGTTCAAGGGCCAGCCGCTCCTGGACGGGAACGACAGCACCAGCGACACCGTGCACGTGGGTCTCAACGGCGTGGCCACGGCCAGCGCCGACAAGATGAAGAGCTTCAACGCCAACTTCTGGTTCAGCAACCGCAAGCTCGACGCCGCCCGGGCCACGATCACGATCCCCAGCGCCGGGGTGCACACGATCAACGTGTGGATGCGTGAGGACGGGTTCAAGGCCGACAAGCTGGTGCTGGTGCCCGGTAGTAGCGAAAACAGCCTGCTTCCGTTCGGCCCGCCCGAGAGCCCGCGGGTGGCCGGGCAGGGGGGTGGCGGCAGCGGCGCCCTGCCCGAGCCCGAGCACGACGCGGCGGGGAACATCGTGGTCATGCCGGATCCGAACGACTGGACCAAGGTGTACGCCGCGGAGTACGACGCGTGGAATAGGCTGACCAAGGTGAGCTACGCCACGAAACAATCCGGCGGGACGGTCACGGTCGGCCTGCCGCTGGCGGAGATGAGCTACGACGGCTTGGGGCGGCGGATCGTCTACCGCGCGACCAACACCGCCGGCGAGCAGGGGGGCACCGGCGCCCTCGACTACGAGCATCACGACTACTACGACGGCCAGCGGATGGCAGAGACCCGCAACGGCAGCGACCTGGTCGCAAGGCAGCAGGTCTGGGGGCTGGATTACATCGACGAGCTGATTGAGATCAGCCACAACCCCGACCCGGCGGACGCGACGGAGCAGGACTGCGAGGACGTGTTCTACGCGTTGCACGATGCGCAGTACTGCGTGCTGGGGATCGTGGCACCGGAGCTAGACGGCAACGGCGTTCTCACCGGCCAGACGCTCACCGAGCGTTACGAGTACACGCCCTACGGACAGCGGCAGGTCTTCATCGCCACGGGGCCCAACGACGCGACGCTGACGCAGCCGGTGGGCCACAGCCAGGTGACGCTAGCGGGAGCGGTGCTGAACCCGTTTGGGCATCAGGGGCTGCATCATGATGAGGCGACGGGGCTGGTGTACAACCGGGCGCGGATGCTGCACGTGACGCTGGGGCGGTTCGTGCAGAGGGATCCGTTGGGGTATGTGGATGGGATGGGGGTGTATCAGTATGTGCGGTCGAATCCGACGAAGTGGAGGGATTCGAGTGGGTTGTATCCGGGGTTGCCGGGGCACGGTGACGCAATACGGCCATCATGGTCGCATGATTTGATCGTGCGGCACGCCTCGGAAGCGAGTAATGCACTTCTTCTCCGCTCTAAAAGTAGGCATGGCGACAACCTTTTTGCGAAACTTGTCTACGCCGGAAGTCTAACGAACCACCGCCTGGGAGCCCTTCAGGATAATGACAAGGTGGGGACAAATGAGAAGAATAAGTTTGTGTTTACCTGTAAATATGGCTGGATTGACCATGGGCACTTGTTTCGAAATGCTTGGGGAACCTATAATGTTGGTCGGCCTCTTCTGTGGTTTGGATCTCACGGTATGGAGTACATACAGGGTGGATTCAAATCTGAAGTGCAACACCCGGTGACGAAGAAAGACACCACGGGCGTGCCGGTAAGTTGAGGTTGCTTAACGACCCAACACACCGGAGCCCGCAGTGCCGAACCACCAGCTTACCCGCGACGAACGCGTCACCATCACCGAACTCCGCGGTCAGGGTCTTGGCCCGACCGCCATCGGCCGGCGGATCTGCCGCGACAAGTCCACCGTCAGCCGCGAGCTGGCCCGCAACGCCGACGCCGCAGGCCGGTACCACCACACGCACGCCCAGCAACGCAGCGAGCAGCGGCGAACGGCCGCATCGACGCGGTCATGGACGTCGCATGGACCGCTTCTCTCCTACGTCCGTAAGGGGGTGAACCGCCGCTGGTCGCCTGAGCAGATCTCGGGGCGTCTGGAGCGACTATTCCCGGCGGACCTGCGGATGCGGGTCAGCCACGAATCGATCTACCGGTGGCTGTACGGCGAGCACGACCTGGGGCGAAGCCACACCCAGAAGCTGCGCCAACGCCACCCACGTCGCCGGAGCCGGAAAGTCGGCGAACGCAAGGGCTCACGCGGCACGATTCCTGGGCGTGTTGGGATCGAAGAGCGTCCGGCCGCGGTGGAGGATCGACGCCGATTCGGCGACTGGGAGTCTGACACGGTTGAAGGCGCCAAAGGCACCGGGCTGTTGGTGACGCTGGTGGAACGCAAGAGCCGGGTGGTGCTGATCGGCAAGGTCCGCGACAAGAAAGCGGCCACCGTCACCGCGGCGATCATCACGATGATCGGCGGCCTACCGTCGATGCTCCAAGTCGGAAAGGGGTCGGAGCCTCATCAGCCATTTTTGTCTTGACCTTTGCCGGTTCCGTCCCTAAGTTCGATTCATGGCCCGCCCGCTCCGCCTTGAATACGCCGACGCGATCCATCACGTCATCAGCCGCGGCGACAACCGGCGGAAGATCGTGTGGGACGATGCGGATCGTCGCAAGCGGCTTGAGTGGCTGGAGCGGACCGTCGTGCAGCAGGGCTGGAAACTGCACGCGTTCTGCCTGATGACCAATCACGAGCACCTGTTCGTGCAGACTCCGCTGGCGAACCTGGGGTCGGGGATGAAGCTGCTGAACGCGGCGTACACGCAATACATCAACAAACGCCACCGGCGCTGCGGACACCTGTTTCAGGGACGGTACAAGGCTCATCTGGTGCAGCAGGACGGGTATTTCGCCGCGGTGAGCCGCTATATCCACCTGAATCCGGTACGGGCCCGCATGGTCGATGAACCCTCGGACTACCCGTGGAGCAGCTTTGCGGGATACACGCGAGGATCGAAAACGCTGGACTGGGTCTGCTACAAGGATGTGCTGTCGCGGTATGCGCCGGGGCCGCTGTCCCTGCGGCGTCGGCGGTACGCGGCGTTCGTTCGTGAGGGAGCCGAGGATCCGCCAGAGCCGCCGTGGAAAAACGTGCTCCGTGGCGGCATCATCGGGGGCGAGGATTTCGTGGAGGAGGTTCGCAAACGGCTGAATCTGACACGCCAGCGCCCGGGGGTGCCGGATACTCAGGGGATGGTCAACCGGCCGCCGCTGGTGGAGGTGGTGCGTCGAGCGGTGGCAGAGCTGGACGCGGATATAACGGGATGGAAGCCCGGGCGGCGAGAGACGACGGCCGATCGGGCGTTGACTGCGGCGGTGTGCCGCAGAGGTTTTGGCTACGGGGCGGTGGAGGTGGCGCGGAAACTGGGGTTTGCCAGCTCATCAAGCGTGACCAACAGCGTGAAACGCGTGGACGAGACGGCCTCGCTGACGCGGGCGTATGATCGGCTGCTCCGGGAAGTGGAAAAGATGCCCTCGAAATCACGGGATGACTAATGAGGCTCCGACCCCTTTCGCCTCCCAATTTTATATGATATGGGTATGAAGAAAAAGAACACACACGACACATCTATGGACCCGAATTTCGCGAATTTCCTCGCGGCCAACGCGGGTAAGATAGAAGCCGCCTCGCTTAGTGAGTCTCAGAGATCCGATGCGAAGTCTCTGAAGAAGGGGGGGGGTGTCAATTCCCCCGTTTTTTTATACGACGGCAGGACTAAGTCTTATACAGCCCGCCGGTCGAAGTTTTTGCTGGATAAATATAATGATGGCGAGGGTATTTCACGGGCTATTCATGGCTTTGATGCTGCGGCGTTGAGTAAAATTTCGTTAATGAAGTCTCGGGTCGGTGGGGTGCCTGATCTTCCACTTCATTATCGATGGCCCTCGGTGCGTGGTAAATTATTGCCTTTTGTCATGCAGTTGTGGTCAAAGCAGTTTCCTTGTTTGAGTAAAAAATTAGGCGGGGACGGTTCTTTGTTCGTCTTTGCTTCTATGACTAAGAAGAAGTTACATGTGAAGGCTACCTACATTCGGGAGTGCGACGAGCGTGAATGGGAAAGAAGGGAGGTCGATGAATCACTGGTTCTTCCAGACTGGCAAGAACAGACTCGATATCCTTTCGTGCCAATTGTACCGGGGCCGCTCAAAACTGGGGCTTCGGTGGAACCCGTTGGCGCTCTCTTTGGTACAATTCCCGATGCAAGTGATTGCCGGGAACGTCTCGATGGCGTAGTCCTTCAGTTGCGAACATTTGATCCTAGTCCGTCATGGTCGGATGATGGTTCGCTTGTCCTGTCTCGTGGAGACAAGCAGGGGAGCATCGCAGTAGACAAATTAGTGCCTTGCGTCCTCGATTCAATGTAGTTTGAACCGCCCCGAACTGCCCCGAGTAATTAGCCACGCGGCCGACGCCCTGGGCGCCGACCCAAGCGAATGGGCCGGGGGCGGATAGGGGTCGGAGCTCCATTAGCCATTAGTGATGCCCCGTTGATCTTCGCTTGCCGGTATCCTGATCGGTGACGCTCATGGTCGCTCTCCCCCACCACACACGTTGCCGGGTTGCTCAAGGTTCCAAGGCGTTCCGTCGCTCGCGTTCCGCGATGGCCCACTCCGGCAGCGTCACCGCCCGGACCTACACCCCCCGACACCAGCTCGCCGGCGTCACGCACGACGGCAACGCCGTCGCCGCCTTTGCCTACGACCCCGGGATACGCGAGACCTCGCGCACCCTCGGCTCCGGCGCCGGCGTGCTCACCCGCACCAGCACCTACGCCCGCCAGGACAACCTCGTCACCGGACAGCAGGTCGGCACCATGCACGGCGGCAACGACCGCCCGGGGCTGCGCTGGGACTACACCTACGACGCCAACAAGAACCTTCAGTCGGCCACCACCAGCGGCCCGATGGCCGGGTTCAGCTTCACCACCGCCCAGGACGCCGAAGACCGGCTCACCGGCTGGACCCGCACCAACGGCGAGACCAGCACCTGGAGCCTCAGCGACGTTGGCGACTGGGACAGCTACACCGGCCAGACCTTCCAGGCGGGCTTGGTAGCCTTCAACCAGCAGCGCACCCACAACGCCGTGCACGAGCTGCTGCAGATCGACGAGGGCGGCACGCTCACCCCGATCGAGCACGACGCCAAGGGCAACATCACGCAGGACCAGTTCGGCAACGTCTACACGTATGACTTCGACAACCAGCTGACCGAAGCGAAAGACAGCGGCGGGGCGGTGCTGGGCACCTACACCTACGACGCGTTGGGCCGCCGCACCGAGCGGACCGTCGCCGCAACCGGGGTGACCACCGCCTACGTCTGCCTGACCGACGCCAGCGGCATGGGCCAAGTGATCGCGGAGTACGAAAACGGCACGCTGGCGCGGCAGACGACGTACGGCAGCTACGTGGACGAGCCCATGAGCGTGCACGTCAAGTCCGGGACCAATGCCGGCAACACGTACTGGTACCACGCCGACCGGCAGTACAACGTGCTGGGGCTGGCCGACGCCATGGGGATGGTGGTCGAGCGGTACAGCTACACGCCCTACGGGGCGCGGCGGGTGCTGGCGGCGGACGGATCGACGGTGTTGGCGGCTTCGGCGTTTGGGAACGCGCGGGGGCATCAGGGGCTGTGGCATGATGATGAGACGGGGCTGGTTTACAACCGGGCTCGGTATCGGTCGGTGACCTTGGGGAGGTGGATGGGGAGAGATGCAACCGGCTACCTTGATGGACCGAACCTATTTGCCTATCTCGGGGCTCAGCCGGTCAGGTTCTCCGACCCGACGGGGATGTGGAGAGTAATCGGGACATTCTTTGTGAGCGTGGTTCCGAGAGGGATGAATTGGGGAAACGCACGCACCCGACCGTCGGGTGGTTCTACCGGGAGCAGCGGCGGTGGCAGTGGCGGCGGTTTCAATGCATCGAGTAGTTTTGGCTTCGTATCCAAGCCAACTCTGGGGCATGCGGGAGGTGACGCTGGTTCGGCCTACGGTTATAACCGTGGAGGTGGCCGCGGTAGTTCTGTTATTGATCCATACTGGACCCGTGAGGCCGTAGCAAAAAGACAGGCAGAGGCAGAGCGAAGAAAAGGACGTGCGCCTGGAACAGTTGTTCCGGGTTCCAGCACGCCTTACGGATCGCCGGGTGCCTACAACTGTTTGGGATTTGCAACCGAATGTAAACCAACTTGGCGTCAAAACGATGATGGCTTCCAGTCGGACATTCTCGCACAAAGTGGTTGCTCGAAAGTAGGTCGCTATGATACATGCGGAGAGAAACAGGCAAAAACATACTCAAGAGAGAGCGGCGACGCCTTTCACGTTGTCCAGCAAAACGGTGATGGTACTTGGGACGGGAAGCTTGATGAGGGTCCAATGGTTGAAGGATCAGGAACCGCTGAAGATCAAGTGGAAACGTTCTACCCGGGCTTAAAGAAAACTGAAGGACAATACTGGTGTTGCCCAAAACCCTGCCCTTAATCGTGCTGATCTTGCTGCTTGCGGCGGCGTTTGTCGCGACGGCAATCTTTGTTTCCCGGCCAAGTCACTTCGTGAATATTACGTATCCAACGGGCGACAGCGAGTGGCGGGCATTACCTTATGAAAAACTTGAGGTTGCCAAAACTTTTATTGACGACGATGATGCGGAATTTGTTGATATTACGCCGCTCGCTATCGAAGACCTGTATGAAGGAAATATCCGAATTATTTATGAGTTTTCAGTTTCAGGTTTAGTTTTTTTGATCGACAGCGATTCTGTATGGAGTATTGGAGGCGGCGGTCGCCTGAACGGCACGCCTGCCTTACGCAGTTTGGTTGTTGGTGACTTTAATCATGACGGCGAACAGGACTTTTTATTAAGAATCGATTCAATGTCGGGGAGTCGTGTAAAATATCAATTGTCGGTATTCACTGAAAACGGTTCCGTAGCTGACGTTTTTTTTGGAGGTTCGATTGAGGCGTCATGATTAAGCAACATCTCGTATGTAAAAACTTTTCCACGGCTCATGATCAGCGGGCCATCGCCTCCTGACACGGCAGGTACGTTTTAGTCGAGGTGGTCCATTCGTCGTCGATCTCGACCAGGATCGCTGACGCGAGCCGCAAGAGCGACTCCACGTTGGGTCGGAGCCACTGGGGTCGGGAGCCACTGGGGAGCCACTGGGGTCGGATCTCGATCAACGATTAGCCGTTGATTCGACCGCTTCTGCCGACTAGGCTGGCGGCATGGCCCGCCCCCTCCGGATCGAGTACAGAACGGTTGCACCACGTGATCAGCCGCGGCGACAACCGCCGGCGGATCGTCTGGGATGACGCGGACCGCAAGAAGCGCCTGGCGTGGCTGGAGCGGGTGGTGGGCGAGTTTGGCTGGACGCTGCACGCGTTCTGCCTGATGACGAACCACGAACACCTGTTCGTGCAGACGCCCCACGCCAATCTGGGGCCGGGCATAAAGCTGCTGAACGCGGCCTACACGCAGTACATTAACAAACGCCGGCGACGCTGCGGGCACCTGTTCCAGGGACGCTGTAAGGCCCACCTGGTCGAGGAGGACGGGTACTTCGTCGCCCCTGATAAATTGAAAAACACTTGATTTTGCTACGTTTTCCCCCTTTTCAGCGCCGCCGCCCCGCGCTAAGATTGCAAGGTTCCGGTTGATCCCGTTCAAAACCTTGCAATATCTGACGCCC
>Ga0209185_1000040_pt1 | contig 214260 bp, 186 predicted proteins | sample SidtaG_2_FD_187425 | JGI IMG/M metagenome (GOLD analysis project Ga0209185, IMG submission 187425) | Marine algal microbial communities from Sidmouth, United Kingdom - Sidmouth_Asex2 metaG (SPAdes) (version 2) | ecosystem: Host-associated > Algae > Red algae > Unclassified | place: Sidmouth... | reverse complement strand
AGCCATTCTTGAGTCGATAGAGCATTCCATCAATGAGGTCTCGATAACTCCATTCGAGCGGGCGAGTCTTTTTCTTGAGAGGCAGAATCTTGGGTAACAGCGGTTCAAGGAGTTCCCATTCTGAATTACTCAGACTGCTGGAATAAGCCATAGGAACTGGAATTGACGACACTTACCATTGTCGAGAATTTACCAAAAGATTTCAAATGGGTTCTATAAGCCAGCGATCGAGCAAATTTCACAACGAGGTCAGGATGAATCATTCCAGGAAGTTGTCTTGATTTTGTCGCATTATCTACTCTCTAAGTTGGATTAGCAGATAAGAACTAGTTTCTGCTTACTATCTATCTTCTGTTCATGGATAGATATAGAACGTCCGATAATAGAGCTTTGCTCGTAACCCATGTTATGTAGGCGATCCAGACAAATCCTAGCTTTTGCTTGGGGTAATGCTGCCAATAACCCTCCTGATGTTTGAGGGTCAAAGAGAAGCGGCCATAGTGGATGTGTTTGTGTTTGAGCTTGATTCTGCACCTTATTTGCGGCTTTTAGATTTTGGGGATAGAGAGAGCTATGAATATTTTGGGATAGGATTTCAGGTACACCATGCATTAAAGCAATTGAAGCCAGGTCTAATTGGACTTGAACAGAAGAAGATCGCAACATTTCAGATAGGTGACCTAAAAGCCCAAATCCTGTGATATCCGTGCAGGCCGTGGCTTGATGCTCCATAAAACATTGGGCCGCAGCCTGATTCGATCGCAACATTACCTGGATTGCATTATCGATCCAAATATCGCGAGCTTTCTGTCGCATCGCCGCCGCAAATATTAACCCCGACCCTAAGGGCTTCGTCAGAATCAGGACCTGATCGGGTTGAATTCCTTGTTTAGAAAGAATGTGGTTACGACTCACTAACCCATTACAAGCCAAACCAAACGCCAGCTCAGACCCTTCTGTTGTATGCCCACCCACCAATTCAGCCCCTGCCTCCTGCAATACCTGAGTTGCCCCAGCTAATAAGTGATACAGGGTTTCGGACAAAACAGAATCAGTCCCGTAGGGGAGCGTTGCCATTGCCAGCGCGGATTGGGCGTTTGCTCCCATTGCAAATAGATCACTGAGACTGTGATGGGCACAAATTTGACCAAACACAAACGGATCATTAATTAGACTTCGAAAATAATCGAGGGTATGTACCATCACCTGATCAGAAGGCACTTCAACCACTGCTGCATCATCTGCTCCCGATAATCCCACCAAAATGTCTTGGCGGATCGGAGGATAATCTTGGCGCAAGCGCGATAAAGTCTGCTCCAAGACAGAACTGCCCACCTTAGAACCACAGCCCGCACATTGCATGGGTGGAGCTGCTTCTACTCCAGACTCAGAAGACTCCGGGGTCATGGTGGGGAATTCTCTAAACTGATCCATAAACTTGCGATCGATGCCATCTTTCCAGCGCCATAGCCAAGCGGATTCATTGCCTAACGGTAACGACCCCCAAGACATAATGGCTTTGCGATCGCCCGTGCTAATCAAACTCAAAAATCGAGACTGAGGTTTGTAGGTTTGTAGCGATTCGCCTCGCAAAAAACGCCGCAAATTTTCTGCCAACGGCTTACCCTGCCGGACCGCAAACACCCCTGCCTTGGGACGAGGCGACGCCACCATCGCCGCAATATCCCCCGCTGCGAAAATACGAGGATGAGACACCGATTGCAGGGTCGGACATACCTGAATAAACCCTTGTTCATCCGTGGATAGACCGGATTCTCGGGGCCAATTGGGTGCAGAAGCCCGCGTTACCCAAAAGATGGTGTTGCACTCTACTTGCACTCCTGACTCACAGAAGATTGTGCCTTTATGTACCTGCGAGACCGTTTCTTTGAGGTGTAAGTGAATGCCCCTTTCTAGCAGGATGCGGTGAAAGCGATCGCGAATCCGAGCATTATGTCCGGTCATCACCCGTGCTCCCCGATGAAATAGATGCATCGTCAGGTTGGACAAGGGCTGATCGGCTATCTGCAAAATTTGCTGAAGCTGATGTTGAATCGTCAGGATCAGTTCTACCCCCCCGGCCCCACCCCCAACAATGCCGACACTGATGGTTTGCTCAGGATGCTGAGTTACCTGATCAATGACCTGCTGCCACTGCTGCAAAAAATACCGCCAGGGTTTTACTGGCACACTATAGTCTAGGACTCCGGGTACATCTGGTAGCTTTGGCGTACTGCCAATATCAATGGACAGCGCATCAAACCGCACGGGGGGATGATGAGCACAGATCACCTGATTGCGATCTAAATCGAGGGCAATGGCTCGATCAACGTAGAGTTGGGCTTGGGCCACTTGGGTGACTAACCGCAGATCGATATGGCATTCTGCGTAGGTGTAGTGACCTGCGACGTGACCGGGCAACATGCCGGAGTAGGGAGTATTGGACTGTTCGCTGATTAAGGTGATACGGACACCGGGTAGAGGGTTCATGGCGAAATTGCGGAGTGCGATCGCATGACTATGCCCGCCTCCAATCAACACCAGTTCCTTTTTAATGGGTTGTTGGCTATCCACGAAATCTCTGTCCCTACATTTCTGAGTCGATGTTACTCTCTTTGTCCCTCAATCAGCGGACCATAGGTTTTGATTGTTCGATTCTTGCTAGCACTCCCACGGCGGCACAGGCTGGAACTGTTCGAGTAGAAAATCAATCATTGCGTAAACTTTGGGTGCAACGATCCGCCGACTGGGATAGAGGACCCATATAGCGGCATCTGTCATCAGCGGAAATTGCGGCAGCACTTCCACGAGAAGTCCAGATTTCAAACTTTTGCTGGCATTCCAGACTGACTTGATGCCAATACCCATGCCAAGCTCGATCATTTTGCGCATGGCTTCACCATCGTTGACAGCGTAGGAGTGGGGAACGCTAACGGTCTGTCCGCTTTCAAACTTCCATCGAGTGGTTTCGCCAAGAATGACACATTTATGATTTGCAAGCTCGTCAGGTGTAGAGGGTACACCGTAACGTTTGAGATAGGAGGGAGAGGCAACAAGAAGACGTCGGTCAGAGGCTAGCTTCCGCACAATGAGACTGCTATCAACCAAACTTGCATTTCGGATAATCAGGTCATAAGCGCCTTCGACGACATCGAGGACTTCATCAGATAGCCGTAAGTCAAGGCTGACAAGCGGATAGCGCACCTGAAATTCGGCCAAGGCTGGAATGATATACATCCGTCCAAAGGAACCGGGCATTGTCATTCTCAGTAAACCCTGTACCTCCGCCTTCTGACCCCTGACCGCACTGAGTCCGGTTTCTAGCGTCTCAATCATCTCTTGCGCATAGGGCAGAAATGTCTCGCCATCGGTTGTCAACGATACGGCTCGGGTGGTTCTGTTGAATAGACGAAACCCAACAGTTTCTTCGAGTTTGACCAGACGGGCGCTTGCACTGGCAGGGGAAAGTGATAGGTCGTGCGCCGCCGCTGTGACGCTGCCCAGTTCTGCAATTCTCAGGAATAAGCGGAGCGATAAAATATCCATCTATCAAAAATATCCGAATTATATTTTCGTAAGAAGCCTGTTTATCTTTTTTATCAAAATAATTATCATGCGGGTAACACTCCCACACATTAAAAGGAGGCAGACTGATGAAAGCGATTGGTTATACAGATGCGGGTCCAATTTCTGCGGGAAATGCGCTGATCGAATTTGAAGCAGATATACCGAAACCTGGTCCCAAAGACCTGCTTGTGGAAGTTCGCGGAATTTCGGTCAATCCGGTTGACGTAAAAGTGCGCGCCAGTATGCAGCCGGAAAACGGGCCTCAGATTCTGGGCTTCGATGCTGCTGGAATCGTGAAAGAGGTCGGTGCAGATGTTACGCGGTTTCGGCCTGGGGACGGGGTGTTTTACGCGGGTGATATCACTCGCCCTGGCACGAATGCCGAGTTTCACGTTGTTGATGAACGTATCGTGGGTCGAAAGCCTTCTTCCCTTGGCTTTGCCGAAGCTGCAGGAATGCCCTTAACCAGTATTACGGCTTGGGAAATCTTGTTCGATAGTTTTGGACTCAAAGAGGGTGAAGGGGCGGGTGAAGCATTGCTTGTGGTCGGCGGTGCTGGCGGTGTGGGGTCAATTTTGACTCAGCTCGCGAAGAAGCTTACGGGGCTGACGGTAATTGCGACGGCGTCGCGGGATGATACCCGAGAGTGGTCAGAAAAGATGGGTGCTGACCATATCGTCAATCACCATAACCCGCTTGACGAAGAGATGAAGACTCTGGGTATTTCGCCCCGGTATGTTGCCTCACTTACGCATACTGACAAACATTATGAGGCGATTCAATCGCTGATTAAACCGCGCGGCCACATCGCTCTGATCGACGACCCAGAGTCACTAGATGTGATTCCACTTAAGAACAAAGCGATCTCTTTGAGCTGGGAATTTATGTTTACCCGTTCTATGTTCCAAACAGAAGATATCGATGAGCAGCACAAGCTATTGAATCGGGTTTCAGACCTTCTAGATGATGGCACGCTGATCTCGACCGTCAACAATCACGGTGGCGCTCTGAACGTGGAGAACCTGCGTGCGGCACACGAACTGCAAGAGAGCGGAAAGGCGATCGGCAAGACTGTGTTGGACGGTCTGGTTGCGAAATGAAGTTGAATCCTCCATTCTGAGCAGCATTTTAAGACGTTAATCACATTAAGGAGAAGTAGAATGTCTAAGCTCACTATCGTTGCTCATATCCATGCCAACTCGGACAAGGCCGATTTCGTAGAGAACTGGGAGTCTCGCGAGCTTTGGCAGAAGCATATGAATGCGCTTCATAGGAAGACCTACATGGAAAATACTGAAGGTGCGATCGCAGAATTTACTCTCAATGAAATGACCTACATTGACTAGTTATTAGCCTGTTCTCGCACCGTTCTTGATCAGGACAACCCTTGAGTTGCATCGTTTTTTACTCTCTTGGAGACATTCAAATGATTAAGAAGAGCATGAGAACGTTTCTATTACTCGCACTTGCACTCGGTATTTTCGCTTACACCAGCTCTCAGGTCGCATCCCCAGCAACCGAGCCAACATCCGAGGTTGTCTTGACATCTGAAGTAGAGTGGGGACCGCTCAACCCCGCCCGTGGTGACCAAAGTCCAAGGGCGGGTACTCTTTGGGGAGATCGCACTGACTCCGGGCCGTCGGGTTTTCTCGTAGAGTTTGTAGAAGGCTTCTCGTCACCCCCTCATATTCACAATGTCACCTATCGCGGAGTCGTTATCAGTGGCCTCATGCATAATGATGATCCTAAGGCCCGGAAGATGTGGTTACCTACGGGTTCTTTCTGGACACAGCCAGCCGGAGAAGCGCACATCACTGCTGCCAAGGGGCGTAAAAACCTGGCGTACATAGAGATTGAAGAAGGTCCATATCTCGTTCGTCCTGCAGAGGAGGCGTTTGATAATGGAGAGAGGCCAGTTAACGTCGACAAATCGAATCTTGTTTGGCTGGATGCATCGAACATTACCTGGGTCGATCAGCCCACAATGCCAGCTTCTGCCAACGGACCACAAGTAGCCTTTCTTTGGGGCAACCCACAGGATGGTCAGATGAACGGAACTCTCCTCAAGCTGCCGACTGGATTTACTGGAAAAATACGTAACCAAGGTTCCACCTTCCGTGCTGTCGTGATCCAGGGGCGGCCCAATTACCAACTGTCGGACAAGAGCGACGCCCAGCCCCTGGAGCCAGGCAGTTATTTCGGCTCGGAGGGTTCATCGGTGCATCGGGTCTCTTGCGAAATAAAAAAGGATTGCATCGTCTACGTGCGCACGGAGGGCAGACTTGACATCGTTCAAGAGATTCAATAATGCTCAAGGATTTGGAAAATATAGGGTTTCAGCCCATTAATCGGGGATTCAACTCCGTATTTCAACCCAATCGGTTAAGCCTTGGACTAGTGGTTCCAGTTGAAAACTACTCAAATGGTCCAGTGCCAACCATGATTCGTCACCTGGAACGGATTCAACTGGCTGAAGAATTAGGATTTGCCGCTGTTTGGCTGCGAGATGTGCCCTTCAACGTTCCATCCTTTGGGGATGCCGGTCAAACCTACGATCCTTTTGTGTATCTCGGTCTGTTGGCGGGACAGACCGAGCGGATTGCCCTGGGTGTTGCCAGCATTATTTTGCCGCTGCGACATCCGGCTCATGTTGCCAAGGCCGCAGCCACCGCTGATGTCCTCTCGGGTGGGCGACTGATTCTGGGGGTGGCCTCCGGCGATCGCCCAGAAGAGTATCCGGCGCTTAGCCTCCCTTTTCCAGATCGTGGGGCTGCGTTTCGGGAGAGTTTTGATTACATCAGACAGATGGGTGAGGATTCGCCCATGTTTGAAAATGTGTTTGGTAGCCCTAATGGCGGGATAGACATGCTGCCCAAACCGACCTCGGGAAAGCTGCCACTAATGATTACAGGAGGCAGCCAGCGAGATCCCGAATGGATTGCGCAGAATGGAGATGGCTGGATGACCTATCCCCGCAATACCGTCATGCAGGCGCAAGTTATTCAGGACTGGCAGACGCGTGTCAAGGCATTAGGAAGTCTTGCTAAGCCAGTAATGTAACCCCTCTATATTGATCTGGCTGATGACCCTGAGACACCAATGCAGCCGATTCATTTGGGGTTCCGGTTAGGTACCCGCCACCTGCGGACGTATCTAAAATCGCTAGAAGAGATTGGCGTCAATCACGTCGCATTGAACCTCCGCTTTAACCGCATAGATATTGAGACAACTCTGAAACGTCTCGCCGATGATATCTTGCTAGACTTCGCTGCATAAAGGGAAAAAGATAATGCAAAAAACGATTCTGATTACGGGTTCTACCGATGGCATCGGGTTGGAAACGGCTAAGATGCTGGTCTCAGCAGGACATAAAGTGCTGCTGCACGGGCGTAATTCGACAAAACTGGAGGAAGTAGAAAAATCCCTCTCTGCTGACGGTGGGTGTGTCGAAACCTACGTGGCCGATCTGTCATGTATGGCTGATGTGGAGGTGCTGACAAAGGCAGTGACTGAAAAACACACCAAACTTAACGATTCAGGTCAGTTTTCGTCGCCCCATCCGGATGCACTAAATCCCCAAAAATCTGAAGAGATTGTGGGTGCTATTGAGGCGATTTTAGATGAGGTAGCACAATCGGCCTAAAAGCATGGATAGGAACTATCAACAGCTTCGTTGTGTAGCAGATGCTCTTTTAGAAGCTTCTACCTCAAACTTGAAACCTTTGTGGGCTATGGCTTTCATTGTTGTGACTCAATTTCAGCATAGTCGGGGTCATAGGCCAATGGCACTTAGGCAGTCAATGTTAGGGTCATGGATGGCCTAGCATGATGCAATCCACAATCACTATCCCTGACGCAGGACTCTGTTGCTTCTACTATGGCGGTCCCACTGCAAGATGAGCATGGTTTAAAGTCTTTTTTTCGGCTGGCGGCTATCAATGTTCTTTCCAACCTCATGGTGCCGTTGGCAGGGCTATTCGATGTGGCTTTTTTGGGGCATTTGGATGAACTTTGGTATTTAGCTGGGGTGGCCTTAGCCACGGTGCTATTCAACTATCTCTACTGGACCTTCGGTTTTTTGCGGATGGGAACTACAGGGATAACGGCTCAAGCCTTGGGTAGGAATGACTCGGAAGCAATGTTGCTAGTCGGGCTCAGAAATGGGGCGATGGCTGTAGGCATTGGTGTAGGAATTTTGCTGCTGCAACATCCGTTGCGAATGCTAGGTTTTTCGCTATTGAGGGCATCCCCAGCCGTAAAAATCGCTGGACAAGCTTATTTTGATGCGCTGATTTGGGGAGCGCCAGCGACGTTACTGAATTTTGTAATTGTGGGGTGGTATTTAGGGCGGTCCCAAAGTGGCAAAGTGCTGGTGTTGTCTGGAGTGAACAATATTACGAATGTGTTGTGCAATTATCTATTCATTGTTCAGTGGGGGTGGCAAAGCTACGGGGCAGGGGCAGCCACAGCCCTAAGTCAGTACCTGATGCTGCTAGTGGGTTTGGGGTTGCTCTGGCAGGACATGTCGGTACCGCAATTGTGGGGAGTGCGGACTCAGTTTTTCAATGCGGCGGCTTTCCAAGAGACCTTAACCTTCAACCGCGATATTCTAGTTCGCACCTTTGCTCTCATTTCTACCTTTGCCGTGTTTACGAATCTCAGTTCCGAGTTGGGTACTGAGGTTTTGTCGATGAATACGTTGCTATTACAGGTCGTAACCCTAGCGTCCTATTTCATTGATGGGATTGCGTTTGCCATGGAAAGTTTGGTAGGGGTACTGAGTCAGCAACAGCAATCTCACCGCTTGCAGCAGTTGTTGGTGGTGTCTGGGTTAACGAGTGTGGGAGTCGGGCTAGGGTTTGCTCTCTGTTTTTGCTTGTTTCCCCAACGGTTGTTTGGCCTGCTGACCAACCATCAAGCGGTGTTGGAGCAGGTAAACCAGTATGTGATTTGGCTGTTGCCTGTGTTGGGGTTGGGCTCGGTTGCTTATCTGCTGGATGGCTATTTTTTAGGGCTGACGGCAGGAGGATTGTTGAGGCGGTCAGTACTGATTGCTACTTTGTTGGGATTTGTGCCGATGGCGATCGCAGCTTGGTACTGGCAACAAGTCCATTTGCTGTGGCTAGCGATGGTGCTGTTTATGGGGGGCAGAGCTATGTTCTTGGGGATGCAAGTTCCTCGATCTCTCAAGTATGGCTTTGGAACACCGACTGGCCCATTGGGTCAAAAAAACTAGGGAGTGTACTGCCGTAGTCATCAAGTTGACCACCCAAATTTGGGGCAACCTGTGTGACCTTGACTAAATTGTGATGATCTGAGGCCAGCCTACCGCCAAGGGAGGCGCTATGCTCACAGCCATCGTCACCCTAACAGCGGTTTAACCCCTTCGCCCATTTACTCCACGAAAATATGTCTATATTCAGAAATTCGCTATTGACGACCTGCTTTTTGGCAACGATGGGGCTGATCCCCTTACTTCAGCCCCAGGCGGCAATAGCCTGTAGCTGTATGCGCAGCACACCAGAAGAGCAAATGGAACGGGCCAATGTTGTCTTTAAGGGACGTGTCATTGACCAAACAGTCACAACTCCAGAGTCAGGTCCACTGAGGGGACTTAATTTGATTCGTTGGACGTTTGCGGTAGAAGAGAGTCAAAAAGGATTGGCAGCAAAGGAACTAGTCGTGGAAAGTGCATCTAACAGTGCGGCCTGTGGTATTAACTTTCAGATGGGCGATCGCTATCAGGTCTTTGCCAACCAATATCAAGATAACTTGCGGGCATCTCTCTGCTCTGGCACACAACGGATGACGGAAGAGGTACTGGAAGAGGGGCAAGGGCAATCTCAGGAACCTGCCTCTGAGTCTTCCCCCTGTGCTGAGGGCCACTCAAATTCGCAATAGATTTTGATCGGTTGTTGGGTGACGAATAGACTCAAAGCAATCACTCTGCGAATCTGATGTTTGATGCAGGTACTTTATAGCGCAAAGTTTTGCAGTCTTAAGATTCCTAAACTTGGTCTTCTGAGCACGGCGAACTTCTAGATAATACCCCTGGAACTAAAATAATCCGATAATGTCATTGTTTTGGATTTATCAAGGTTTTTGGCGAATAATACCCTTTCTATTGGAGTTATTGTCCGCCATCCGCGTAATTAATAGCTAAGCCGACACCTGCACAAAATTCCAATCCCTGCGAAGCTTGCACCCTTCTGTTGCAAATTCTTACAAATGGCTAAGTGGACAGATTGTTGATTGTATAGTACATTTGTTCTATGTTAGAGATCGACATTTTATCGCTGCTTAGATACTCTTTGCATTGCTTAGGTAGGCTCTCCCTGCTGTCAACTCCAAGGACATCAGACGTCAAGCCAAATTATGTCTTTCAGGAGGCGATGATGGAATATATCGAAGGCTTTGTAGCTGCAGTACCTACAACAAATAAAGAAGCTTATATCCAGCATGCCCGTGAAGCTGCCGTAGTCTTCAAAGAGCATGGAGCAACTCGGTTGGTGGAATGTTGGGGAGATGATGTCCCATCTGGGGAGACAACATCATTCCCGATGTCTGTGCAGTGTAAAGATGATGAAACCGTTGTCTTTTCTTGGATATCATGGCCTTCACGAGAAGCGAGAGATTCTGGTATGGAAAGAGTCATGAAGGACTCTCGCATGAATAACGAGAGTAACCCAATGCCTTTTGACGGAAGCCGCTTGATCTTCGGTGGTTTTCAAAAGGTTGTAGATGAATAAAAGAGTTGAGCGGACACAGTTTTCTTCACATCAAGCAACTTCGCTCTCAGTCCTGCCACCTTTAGGTAAATCAACAATTATTGAGGAGAAATCTCATGGCAAATAATCCTGTAGCTTGGTTTGAAATCTATGTAGATGATTTGGCTAGAGCCAAGCAGTTTTATGAATCCGTGCTTAGTGTGAATTTGGATGTATTGAGTGACCCCAATGATACCAGTATTGAAATGTTGTCATTTCCATCGGATATGGAGAAGTATGGTGCTAGCGGTGCCCTTGTCAAAATGGAGGGTTTTACATCTGGTGGAAATAGTACGTTGATTTATTTTTCATGTGAAGATTGTGCAGTCGAAGAATCAAGAGTCGAAGCAGCAGGTGGTCATATCCAAAAGCCTAAAATGCCTATAGGTGAGTATGGCTTTATTTCTCTTGCTATAGACTCTGAAGGTAATGTGTTTGGCTTGCACTCAATGAAATAGCTTGAAAGGCGAATTCAAGAAATCATTACGGGCGTTCGATGCGATGATGACGATGAAGAAAATCGACATTGCCGTGATCGAGGCGGCGCTGCGCGGCTGAGATACTGGCGGTCTAACAAGCCTAATGCACACCGACTATTAAGAGGTGATTGGTTAGAGTTCAGGTTCATCTGCGGCGGGTGATTAGAAACGTTGGACATCTATAACAATGACGTATAAGGATCCTCTTTGGGAACTGGTTGAGAAAGTACAAGACGAGCAGACATTTATAAATTTCTTGTTTGCAATGATTAGGGATCGCGAGGACGATAGACGAAAGGAAGAGACTAACCCTAGCTCTCCTTATGGAGCATCTGTTAACGTCTGGGAGAACGGATCCATTGAGGCATTTCTAGAGGCAGCGGCTGCATGGGCCGAGAGTTCAATTGACGGTTTACCTTTCCACCCTAAAACAGAAAACCCTTGGCAACGTGCGGTAGAGATAATTCATGCAGGTAAATTCTATGAATAAGATAATTTCTTAGGTTTTGCTGGCAGTTAGTTTCTGTTTGGGGGCAATTGTCTACAATCTTGCGAGCTATTTACTCTTTTACTTGTCTAACCCAAAAATGCAGCGAGATGCTCGAAACACGCGCCTGGTTAGCGCTTTAAATTATTCCTCGCGCCTTGATTTTAAGCCGTTAGGCTACTTCAATTGTTGGGAGAACAGTCTGAAAGCTAGTTGTGGTGGGGCAGAATCGAGTTATAGTGTGCGTTGAATATTCGCAGTCTAGCTACGTGTAAGCACTACATAGACCTTCAGAGGAGTTTTCATGCTTCAAGGTAAAATTGTGCGTGTTGCTCGCCCAACTGACCAATTAGAGGAAGTCATCAAATTCTACACAGAAGGTTTAGGGTTTCAAATTCTCGATCATTTTGAGAATCATGAAGGATTTGATGGTGTAATGCTTGGCATACCAGGAGAGCCTTACCATTTTGAGTTTACACAGCAGCAAGAACATAGTGTTGGTCGTGCTCCAACGCCAGACAATCTGATTGTTTTTTACTTGCCAGATCAACAAGAGTGGCAACGTGCAGTTGATCAAATAAAAGTGAGTGGATATAAGCCTGTAAAGTCTTACAACCCTTATTGGGATAGAAGTGGAGTAACCTTTGAAGATCCAGATGGATACCGTATCGTCCTACAAAATGCCACTTGGGAGACATAACATGTTGGACCAGCACCTAACAGCACCATGCAAGGGATGCTCGAAACACACTTCCAGTTGGACATTTTTTATTTCTGCTCGCACCTCTGATGGCTGACCGTTAGCCTGCTTCGCTTCTAGGTCGAGATATTTGTGATCTCTTGCAGCTTTAGTATAACCAAGGTATAACCGAGGTATAGTAAGCGAGCTAGGGAAGTTATGAAAACAGCAATTTCACTTCCAGATCCAGTTTTTGAAGAGGCAGAGTCGCTAGCTAAGCAGCTAGGTGTATCCCGTAGTGAGCTTTACACAGAAGCGTTGAAATCCTATTTACGTAAATACAATCATGATCGGATTTTAAACAAACTCAACCAAGTCTATTCCAAAGAATCTTCTGAACCGGATCCGATTTTGACAAAGATGCAACTTATGTCCCTACCAAGTGAGGATTGGTAGTGTATCGGGGAGAAATTTGGTGGGCAAGTTTACCCAATCCTATGGGTTCAGAACCTGGCTATCATCGCCCTGTGCTAATTGTTCAAGATGATATCTTTACTCAGAGTCGTATCGGCACAGTAATTGTCGTCATTATCACCTCTAATACCCAATTAGCCGAAGCGCCAGGTAACGTCTTATTATCGAATGAAACTACAGGTTTGCCCAAAGATTCAGTTGCTAACGTATCTCAAATTTTCACTGTTGACAAAAATTTTCTAGTCGAGCGTATTGGAATGCTACCAGAATCTTTGCAAGAAGAAGTAGATGAAGGGTTGAGAATGGTTTTATATCTCTAGCGATCGCGTAGGTTAACATTTCATTGGAGCGGAACGTGGATAAAAACTCTATTTGACTCAAATCGCACCAGCGTCTGCTCAATTCAAAGCCATTAGATTTCAAGTGAAGATTGCTCAATGATAGAGATCAAAACACCAAGTGCTGCTGATGCTACGGCCATATCCAGTCTACTGGAATCCCCTGGCTATCCAGGAACGGAAGCGTTTTATGAATCCTTAGACAGCTAAGAACTCCTGAATGACTTGGTTACTGAGTTCTTCCGTGGAGCCAGACGCAACAATGCCCCCTTTTTGCATGGCATAGTACCAATCTGCTTGCCGAACGAAGTGGAGATGCTGTTCAACCAGGAGAACAGAAACGCCAGTGGTTTCGACAATGCGGCGGACGGCAGCTTCAATTTCTAAAATGATAGATGGCTGAATCCCTTCGGTGGGTTCGTCCAGTACGAGTAAACGAGGGTTGCCCATGAGGGCTCTTGCGATCGCAAGTTGCTGCTGCTGGCCGCCACTCAAGTCACCCCCCATGCGTTCCAACATAGTTTGCAACACGGGAAACAACTGAAACACTTGATCGGGGATCGTTTGGTTCTTGCCTCTACCTTTGGGAAGTGCTTCCAACCCTAGGATTAGATTTTCCTGAACGGTGAGTCCTGGGATAATTTCACGGCCTTGGGGAACATAGCCGATGCCCATTCGAACGCGCTGGTCAGTTGTTTTTTTGAGCAGTGGCATCCCTTCTAGGACAATGTTGCCGGTCCGCGGGGCCAATAAGCCCAAAATGGTTTTTAATAAGGTGGTTTTACCCACCCCATTGCGACCGATTAAACAGACCATCTTGCCCGGTCCAACACTCAAGTCAACGTTGCGGAGAATATGGCTTTCGCCATAGTACACATTGAGGTTGGTAATATCCAACATGGGTTGTATGGCGACGGGGGAAGAACTCGAAGCTTGATTAATCATGACTTTCCTCCGGTTGTCCCAGATAAACCTCGATCACTCTAGGATCCGTTTGCACGTCGTCCATACTGCCTTCACAGAGGACTGATCCTTGATGGAGAACGGTGACTTGTCGGGCAATTTGACGCACAAATTCCATATCGTGTTCAATCACAACAATAGAATGGCTTTCAGCTAGCGTTAGCAATAAATTACCCACATTTTCTGTTTCTTCGTCCGTGAGGCCGGCAACGGGTTCATCCACTAGTAGCAAGTCAGGCGATTGGGCTACCAACATGCCAATTTCCAACCGTTGTTTTTCCCCGTGGGAAAGCAAATCAGCCGGAATGTCAGCTTTGGTGGTCAGACCAATGGTTTCTAGTAAGCCAGCGATGGTTCGTTGTTCTGGTTTAGAAGGACGGCCTAGGAGGGTCGCAAATACATCTTTATGGCGATTGCCAGACAAATCTAGATTCTCGCGGGGGGTAAGTTTTAAGTAAACCCGAGGCGTTTGAAACTTTCGCCCAATGCCTAAGCGAGAGATAGTGTGCTCGGATTTGGAGCGAAGATTTTTGCCTTTAAATAAGACTCGACCTTCTGTAGGCTGAACTTTCCCTGTAATCACATCTAAGAAAGTGGTCTTGCCAGCGCCATTGGGTCCAATAATCACCCGCAGTTCGCCCGGCACCATGCTGAAGTTGAGTTGATTGAGGGCTTTGAACCCGTCAAAACTCACGGTTAAATTCTCAATCTCTAAGATTTTGTCGCTCATACTCTACTTCCGGATCTTCGGCCAAGCTGGGATAGGTCATGATTCTGCGCGGACGACCCACGAGGGATCGCAATAAGTCTTGCCCTTCATTTCGCAGCCAGCCCACAAACCCACCCGGTAAGACGGTGACCACCACTAAGAACAGAGCCCCTTGAAAAAACAACCAAATGTCAGGAAATTGTTCGCTGAGAATACTTTTAGCGAAGTTAACGGTTAGGGCTCCCAGAATTGCCCCCACTAAACTGGCTCGACCGCCCACAGCCACCCAGATCACCATTTCAATAGAAAAGGCAATGTCCATAGATTTGGGCGAAATAATTCCCGATTGCACCGTATAGAGCGCACCCGCGATTCCGGCAATTCCCGCCGAGACGGCAAACACCAAAACTTTATAACCCGTTGGGTTGTACCCAGAGAAACGGACCCGGCTTTCATCATCTCGAATCGCCACCAGCAATTTGCCTATTCGACCGCTAGTTAGCCATCGACAGACAATATAGGCTAAAACCAGAAATACCACCGTTAAGGTATAAAAAATGGCTTGGGCATCGTCTGAGCCTGCATAGACATCGAATATTTTGGCAGTATCGGTTTTAAGGCCATTGGTGCCGTTAATCAGCTTTTGTTGACTATTGAAAAAGTTAAAAAAGACGATTAGAGAGGCTTGGGTCAGAATCGAAAAGTAGACCCCCCGAATTCGGTTGCGAAAAACTAAATAGCCTAAAAGTGCCCCAATGAGGGCAGGAATGAGGATGATGGCAACCAAGGTGAAGGGTAAGGAATGGAAGGGTTTCCAGAATTTAGGAAGTTCCTTGACGCCATACAAAGTAAAGAATTCGGGTAGTTCGCCTTCCGGGAGCTGTAATTGCAAATACATGGCCCAGGCATATCCCCCTAGGGAAAAGAAGATGCCGTGTCCTAAGCTGAGCATGCCTGTGTAGCCCCAGATCAAATCGATGCCCAAGGCGACGATCGCTAGCGCCATAAATCGGCCCAACATATTGATGCGGAACTCCTGGCCGATGGCGGTTAATAGCGCCGGGGCGGCAAAGAGGATGAGGAGTGCGATCGCAACCACAATCCCAGCCTCAATCCACAACAAGTGACGTCGAGGGCGGCGGGGAATCTGCGTCTCAGTGGGTGAAGTTTCAGGCGTCATAGACTTCCCTTTAAGCATCTACCATTCGTCCTTTTTTAGGGAACATGCCTGCGGGTCGGAACTGGAGGAAGGTCACAATCAGCGCAAAGACCAAAACTTTCGCCATACTGGCATTCGCAAAGAATTCTAACAGGCTGGCGAGGGGAGGGAACCAATCTACCAAGGGACTCAGAGCATTGGCCCCAATCAAGTAATTGGCAATACCGATGGCCATGGCCGCGACAATACTACCCACTAGCTTGCCGACACCGCCGACAACCACCACCATAAATGTATCCACAATATAGTTCTGTCCCGTATTTGGACCCACTGAACCCAAGAGACTCACGGCACATCCTGCGACCCCTGCTAATCCAGAGCCCAAAGCAAAAGTAAGGGCATCCACTCGTTCTGTTGGGATGCCTAAACAAGCACTCATGCTGCGATTCTGGGTAACAGCTCGAATTCTTAAGCCCCAGGACGACCGTTGCAGAAATAGATACATACCAATGATGCAAACAATGGTCAGCACCACAATAAATAAGCGGACATAGGGGAGTTGGTAGGTACCGAAGAGCTTAATACCACCTCTGAGCCAACCTGGAGCGGTCACATCCACATTTTGGGCACCAAACCAAGGCTTAGTCACTGCTAGTTTGTAGGTTTGCCCAAGCGTACTGCTAGCAGCCCAAGCGATGCCAGTAGAGAGTGGCAAGAGGATGGTTAAGCTCCACCCTCGAATACGTTGAAAGTTTGGCAAGCGTGAGATTAACGCCATTGCCCCAAAAAAGAGGACGCAAAAAACCCCGAGACCGGCCACCATCAACCAGCTAACACTACGAACAAATTGCTGCAAAATTAGGCTGACGCCCCAAGTCGCGAGCAAGGTTTCCAGGGGCCTACCATACAGGTGACGGATTACCCCTCTTTCCAACACCAGACCGATGAGAGCTGTCACCAAAAAGGCACAAATCAAGGCCACAAAAATATAAGCCCCAAACCAGGGTTGGCCCAAGGGCTTGAACGCATTCTGCACAACAAAGGTTGTGTAAGCACCCAGCATCATCAACTCGCCGTGGGCCATATTAATGACGCCCATTAGACCAAAGACAATTGCGAGGCCCAGTGCGGCCAATAACAGCACTGAGCCTATACTGATGCCATCCAGCAAACTATCTAATAATGAAGTGAGCAAAGCATCTCCCAGTAGCTAGGTCAGTTTTTTCGAAAAAGACTAGTGTCTAAGTCTTGTACTTGCCGCCCTTATTCGGATCAGACCAGTCACAGGCATACCCCTTAGTCTCTTTTACAAATTGATTCCAAGGGATGGGATCAACAGGGCCATCGGTAGAATTAACAATCTCAAAGAGACCATCTTCGCGCACTTTACCAATGCGAACGGTCTTGGAAATATGGTGGTTGCCAGCTACTGTCACTGGACCATTAGGGGCTGCAAATTCTTGGCCGATCGCAGCGGTTCTGACCTGTTCTAATTCATCCGCACTTTCCCCGGCAACGCCAGCTTCTTCTACCGCTTGTTTCCAAAGGTAGACCATAATGTAGGCCGCTTCCATGGGATCGTTAACGACCCGATCATCTCCATATTCTTTCTTGAATGCCTCTACAAATTTCGTGCTCTCAGGAGACTCCACGGTTTGGAAGTAATTCCAAGCAGCATAATGATCCTTCAGGTATTCAACCCCAATTGCTTTCACCTCTTCTTCAGCAATACTGACTGACATAGAAGGGTACTTGTCAGGCCCTAAGCCTTTCCCTTGTAACTGTTTGAAGAAAGCCACATTGGTGTCACCGTTGAGGCTGTTATAAATGACTCCACCTTCAGGCAGGGCAGCTTGGATCTTGGCAATCACGGGGGTGACATCTGTGCTACCCAGTTGGATATATTCTTCGCCCACAACCTTTCCGCCTTTAGCCTCCAGTTGGGCTTTGATGATCGTATTGGCTGTGCGAGGAAAGACGTAATCAGAACCGACTAAGAAGAAGGGTTTACCCTTATACTCTTCCAGCAGCCAATCGACTGAAGGTTCAATTTGTTGGTTGGGAGCAGCTCCCGTGTAGAAAATGTTTTTAGAACATTCTTGTCCTTCGTATTGGACGGGATACCAAAGCATATGGTCCTTGGACTCAAAGACTGGCAGTACTGCCTTGCGGCTGGCTGAGGTCCAACAGCCAAAAACGGTAACGACTTTATCCTGATCAATCAATTTTTTGGCTTTTTCAGGAAAAACATCCCAGTTGGACTGGCCATCTTCAACAACGGCCTCAATTTGCTTGCCCAGGACACCACCGGCCTCATTAATCTCTTTAATCGCTAGCTGTTCAGCATCGACAACGCTTTTTTCGCTGATAGCCATCGTTCCACTTAAAGAGTGGAGAATTCCGACTTTGATCGGTTCTCCTGATGAACTACCGCTACTGCCACTATCTGTCTCACTACCGGGTGTGCAAGCTTTGAGCAACATACTCCCTGAAGCGACGGAACCCATAATTAGGAATTCACGCCGACCAAATCCTCTAGCCATAAACCTATTCACTCCTCAACACAACGTAACTTGATAGTTTCAGATATCTGGCTTTAAACAATGGAAAAGCAGGCAAATTAGTGTTTGCATGGCCAAATATCATCATCTTTTTTGTCAGATCGAACTGTATCCGACATTCTCCCTACTTGTGGTATTTAGCATCAGTCCTAAAAACCTTTAGGCTACTAAGCTTACTAGTATTACCTTCATCAAGGAGATATTAGGGATGTAGCTTAACAAGAAAATGTTGTCAATGATACAGAATGGTTATTTTGTACTCTCGTTTAGACCGTGTGAATGATTGAGATCGGTCTACTAGTAAGGCTTGTAAGAGCCTATTATATTTATTAATAAAAGGTTAAATTCGCAAGGCTAATCGATATCAAACATACTTCAAGCGTTATCTGCCTATCTTTATGTGTAACCGCCGCGAGTGCATAGAAATGCTGAAGCGCTTGAAATCTGAACAGCCAAAACCTTAGTAAATTCAGTACGAGGGCCGCAGGTTTTTTCTTCCTAGAGAGAAGTATGAGCATTTGTAGTAGCAACTCTAGCTGTAGAGGCGAATTAGAAGTTTGCAATAGCAAGGAATGCACATTTTCTATATATCTTGGAATGTGGCAATTTTTCTTAAAATCAGACTAATAAAATATTTAACCTGAATAATGGCACTGAAGCTCAAAATCTGATTGCTTCTTTGTTTTGTTCTGGGTTAATAATCCTAGGACTCAGTTCATTTATAAACACTTTGAGCACCTAGTCATTCATGTATAGCTCTGCTTCTCTTTATTTGGCAAGTATTTGTTCAAATAGAAGGTAAAAGACGTTTGAGATATGATTATTTAGCACAGAATATGTCTACTAGAAAATAATGCTGGTCCTAATGCATCTTTCGGACAACTAATATTCCTCCCAAGCCACAATTAATGAGCAATCTATTTTTAGATTTGTATTGCACACTACAAAAAAACCTCTAATCATGCCGTACTTGTATGTAGGGGATTTAAACTCAGCAGCATCTAAATATTGCATTAGTGTGAGCGTCAAGAGGTCTTCATCAAAGTAAAACTGTCAGGCTGTCGCCGTATATATACCAACGCTGATTTTGTGGGCGAAGATGTGACAATCTATCGTTCCGTAGATGTTCTGGCTGGCTTACCTTCATCTTATTGATCAATGCATTGTTCAATCGAAAGCTCTTATTGCATGAGTCAAATACTGGAGATGAATCGTTACTTTTGATGATAGTTTTCTTGCTAAAGAACAGGGTTCAGTTTGGTGTTATTTGTTCATGGTGTGTGAGGAATATTTGATATGACCAATATTCGGGATAAATTTCTGATTTTTTCATCTTTTGCTCTCTGGGCTTGTTGTTTACCCACTGCTGTAGGGGCAACTGAGCAACCGTTTTTGAAGGATGTGCAATTCGATACAACATCGACTTCAAATCTGGCGTTGGCAATCGATCCTAAAGTTGATGTTGTTAATAATGAGGACACCCATTCCCTCTTCACGGCAACTGATAGATTAACCAACAACGTAGATAGTCCATCCCCTGAAACGTCAACCTCAGACGTTACTGCACTCGAGATTGATACGTTACATCTAGCTGACCAGTCCCTCTCGTCAACCCCTTCTGTGTCGGAATTGATGGTGGACACACAGACGGATGATGTAGGTCAAGTCACCTCTGTGTCACAACTGTCTGATGTGCAACCAGATGATTGGGCCTTTCAGGCTATTCAATCTTTAGTCGAGCGGTATGGCTGTGTGGCAGGTTACCCCAATGGCACCTTCCGGCCTGATCGAGCCATGTCCCGTCGGGAAGCAGCAGCCTTGGTGAATGCCTGCTTAGATAACCTCAGCAATCGCTTTGCAACCAAGGAAGATTTGGATGCTCTGAAAGCGTTGCAAGATGAATTCGCGGCTGAACTAGCTACTCTCAGAGGCCGGGTAGATGGCCTGGAAGCACGCACAGCTACTCTTGAGGCCCAACAATTTTCGACTACGACTAAATTAAGCGCTAATGCTGTTTTTACTGCCCAGTATGGCGATTCCGATAATCGCGCCTTTGACAATTCTTCTGATGGCTTGAGTCCTGGTACTAATCAGCTTGATGATTCGAGAGCAAGTTTAATTGGCTCGGTCTATATGAGCTTCAACACTAGTTTCTCAGGAGACGATTTACTCGAAACCACTCTATTCTTTGGTAATCAAGGCCAAGATTTGTTCTCCAATGCAGAGGTCGGTAGTACTGAATCTCTACCTTTCGCTGATAGTGCACCTTTATTTAACCCGGGCCAATATTACTTTGCGGGTCTTCCTAACAACGTTAGTTTGTACCGCTTAGCCTATACTTTCAAGCCCATCGAAGATCTATCGGTGACGATCGCTCCTCTCTACTATCCTACCGATATTATTGATGGCAACAGCTATACCAGCCCATTTACTGGATTTAGCACTTGGTTCTTGATCAACAACCCTCTGATTACGCCCTATGTGACTAACTTTTTAGGGGGAGCGGGTGCAGGTTTTGACTGGAATTTCAACGGTGGTCCTGTCTCTTTGCGCGGTGCCTATGTTGCGGTTAATGGTTTTTCTGCAGTTGAGACAGGCCCCCCTGATGATGGCGGTCTATTGGGTGACCCTTATCAGGCAACGGCTGAGTTAGAGTATGTGGGCGAGTTAAGTGATGATTCTAACTTTGTCGTCAAGTTGCAATATACCAACTCCGAAACGTTTGGGGTTAGTCAAAATGTCTTGGGCGTCAATGCTGAAGCCAAATTTGGACAATTCGGTGTCTTTGGACGGTATGGCTATTCCTTTGCTGATGGTAATAATGTTGCGAATCCGATTCCATTTGCAGCTGGCAATGTAGGTCGGTTTGACGCCCAAACTTGGCAAGCTGGCGCGGGCATTCACGATTTGCTGGTCCCCGGTTCCTTGTTTGCGGTCTCTGCAGGGATGCCTTTTCTCAACAATTTACCGGAAACACCAGGGGTCAATGACCAGGACCAAATTAATCTAGAGGCGTTCTATCGATTTCCAGTGAATGACAACATCACTATTAGTCCGATTTTCTCTGCTATTTTGAATCCTAACAGTAGTAGCCTTGAGCCTAACCTGTATCAGGGGCTGCTTCGGGTTGTGTTCTCCTTTTAACTTACAAGACATTGACCTTGCAAGAGGATAAGCCTTGACTACGCTTAGCAAACTTCTGATCAAAGGTCCATAGACTAGAGCATGGTTGGCTAGAGGCTAAATGCAGCGCATCGGCAAAGTCTAAACCTTGCCCATACCATCGCAAAACTTGATTCATCACACTAGAATTGCTGAGCTGGACATTGGGTAGGCCAAAAAGGGATTGGAGTCCATTAGCGATCTGACTGGGTGTGAATTTGTAAGCGTACCGAAGTACCCATGCTGTTTCTAAGACAACCGTATTGGGGATGAAAATCGTTTGTTCTTGAAAGAATTGAACACTTTTTTTAAATTGAGCTTCATCATCCCTGGTGAGTAAGCGAACAATGACGTTGGTATCAGCAGCTACCATACCAGGATGCCTCGACGCCCTGCTGAATGGCAGCTTCCATATTTTCTAAAGTTTGTGGGAGACCCTGATAGTTCAGGCAACCCATAACATCTTCTAGCTTCGTTTCAGGAAAGGAGGTGGTTGGAGTCAGCAAAATACTATTGCCCATATCGGTGGCAACCAACTCTTGGCCGGGTTGCCATTGGTGCTTATCTCGTAAGGCTTTGGGTATGATGACTTGCCCTTTGCTTGAGACTTTAGTGGTTTGCATGGGGTGAAATACTCTAAAGTAAGAAATATGTAAGATTCTAGCATCACAACTACTCGGCAAGCACTGCCTACCTGACCTTGTTATCCTATGGTTTGGTCAAGTATTGAGAAAATGGGAAGCCTGTTGCAGATAATCACAGCAGGAAAATAGGCAATCATGAGTTTTTCCGCAATTGTGCAAGCACTGGGGCGATCTCGCCTCTCTGAAGAGCTACTGCTAAAACTAAGCGAGCAGCGGGTGTTAGATCTGTGTGGTGTCCCCCGGCTGCCTAAAGGACTGGTCGCTTCTGCCCTGGCTCAACAGCGGCAACAGCATTTGTTTGTAGTCACAGCGACTCTGGAAGAAGCAGGACGCTGGGCTACCCAGTTAGAAGCGATGGGGTGGCAGACGGTCTATTTTTACCCCACGTCTGAAGCCTCACCCTATGAATCCTTAGATCACGAGTCGGAAATGATCTGGGGACAATTGCAAGTCTTGGCTGAAACTCTCAAACTGCAAGCCGACTTAGAGACGAAACCTCTAGCGATTGTCTCGACAGAACGGGCCTTGCAACCGCATTTGCCCCCCGTCAATGCCTTTGAGCCCTATTGCCTGAGCTTGGAAACGGGAATTGAGCTGGATCTGAAAACCCTGAGCGATCGCTTGGCCCGCTTAGGGTACGAACGGGTGTCTTTAGTAGAAACAGAAGGGCAATGGAGTCGACGTGGCGATATTGTCGATATCTTTCCAGTGGCCTCAGAACTGCCCATTCGCCTGGAATGGTTTGGGGACGAGTTGGACAAAATGCGGGAGTTTGACCCCACGAGTCAGCGCTCTCTGGATAGCAGTGACAAGCTGACCCTGACTCCTACTAGTTTTGGCCCGATTACCTTAGCCGCTCTCAGTGACCAGCAGCGCACCCAGGTCAAAACTTATCTGACAGAAGCAGAACAAGTGCTCCTGGAGACTGGCACCTTAGAAGGTAGTCAACGCTTTTTGGGAATGGCCTTTGACAGTCCAGCCTCGCTGCTGGATTATCTGCCAGAGAATACGTTGGTGGTGATTGATGAACCCAATCAATGCCTCCCCCATAGCAATCGCTGGGTAGAGCATGCCCAAGAGCAATGGGAATCCGTCAGTTTACCGGATGTACCGCTGCCAAAGCTACACCAATCTTTTGAGTCGGCCCTTGAACAAATTGAAGTGTTTGAGCGAGTCCTGCTATCTGAGCTGGCAGAAGAGAAGGGGGGTCTAAACCTATCTAGCCGGACAGTGCCAGCGGTGCCCCACCAGTTTGGCAAGTTGGCGGAGACCATTCGAGAGGAGCGAGATCGCAAATTCAGTGTCTGGCTAATTTCAGCCCAGCCGTCCCGGTCCGTATCCCTGTTACAAGAGCATGATTGTCCGGCCCAGTTTGTCCCCAATCCTAGAGATTTTCTGGCGATCGAGAAACTCCAGGAGCAGCGCACTCCCGTTGCCCTTAAGTATTCTGGGCTAGCAGAACTAGAAGGCTTTGTGCTGCCCACCTTCCGCATGGTGGTGATTACAGACCGAGAATTCTTCGGTCAACATACCCTGGCCACTCCCACCTATATTCGCAAACGGCGGCGGGCTGCCTCCAAACAAGTCGACCCCAATAAGCTGCAGCCGGGGGATTATGTCGTCCACCGTAATCACGGCATTGGTAAGTTTCTGAAACTAGAAAGTCTGGTCCTTAATCACGAAACTCGTGAGTATTTGGTCTTGCAATACGCTGATGGCACGCTGCGGGTGGCGGCGGATCAGTTGGGTTCCCTATCGCGGTTTCGGAAGACGGGGGAAGGCCCTCCCCAGCTCAACAAAATGTCGGGGAAAGCTTGGGAGAAAACCAAGACCAAAGTCCGCAAATCCATCAAAAAATTGGCGGTGGATCTGCTGAAGCTTTATGCCCAGCGTGCTCAGCAGGAAGGATTTACCTATCCCCTTGATCAGCCCTGGCAAGAAGAGATGGAGGATTCTTTCCCCTATCAACCCACTGCCGATCAGCTCAAAGCCGCCCAAGACGTAAAACGGGACATGGAAAGTGCCCGACCTATGGATCGGCTGGTCTGCGGGGATGTAGGCTTTGGTAAAACGGAAGTCGCCACCCGCGCTGTCTTCAAAGCGATAACAGCGGGGAAACAGGTGGCCTTCCTCGCACCAACGACTATTCTGACGCAGCAGCATTACCATACCCTCAAAGAGCGATTCGCTCCTTATCCCATTCAAATTGGTCTTCTCAACCGTTTTCGTAGTGCCGAAGAGCGCAAAAATATCCAAAACCGCCTGAAGACTGGGGAACTGGATATTGTTGTTGGCACCCATCAACTTCTGGGAAAAAGCGTTAACTTCCGAGACTTAGGCTTACTGGTTATTGACGAAGAACAGCGATTTGGCGTCAATCAGAAAGAGAAAATCAAAAGCCTGAAAACTCAAGTGGATGTGCTGACCCTGAGTGCAACTCCCATTCCTCGGACCCTGTATATGGCCCTGTCCGGTGTTCGTGAGATGAGCCTGATTACCACGCCACCCCCGTCTCGCCGTCCGATCAAAACTCACCTCTCGCCCCTTGATCCAGAATCCATCCGCAGCGCCGTTCGCCAAGAGCTAGATCGCGGCGGTCAGATCTTTTATGTGGTGCCTAGAGTGGAAGGCATCGAAGAAGTCGCCGCCAAACTGCGAGAGATGGTACCTAGTGCCCGCATTGCCATTGCCCACGGCCAAATGGTGGAAGGTGAACTGGAAGCAACGATGCTCACCTTTAGTAATGGCGACGCCGAGATCCTGGTGTGTACGACCATCATTGAATCGGGACTGGATATCCCCAGAGTGAATACAATTCTGATTGAAGATGCCCAGAAGTTTGGACTATCCCAGCTCTATCAGCTCCGGGGTCGGGTGGGTCGTGCGGGGATTCAAGCCCATGCCTGGTTGTTTTACCCCAATCAAAGTTCTTTATCGGAGAAAGCTCGCAAACGACTCCGGGCTTTGCAAGAGTTTAGTCAACTGGGTTCTGGCTATCAGTTAGCAGTGCGGGATATGGAAATTCGGGGTGTGGGTAATCTACTCGGTGCCGAACAGTCGGGCCAAATGGAGGCGATTGGCTTTGATTTGTATATGGAAATGCTGGACGAATCCATTAACGAAATTCGCGGTCAAGAAATTCCCCAGGTGGATGACACCCAAGTGGATCTGAATCTGACGGCCTTTATTCCTGCTGATTACATCACGGAATTAGATCAAAAGATGAGTGCCTATCGGGCGGTGGCAACGGCAGAAACTAAGGCTGACATCATGCAAACCGCCGTGGATTGGAACGATCGCTATGGACCGATTCCGGAAGCAGCTCAACAACTCCTGAGAATTATGGAACTGAAGCAGTTGGCGAAATCTCTGGGCTTCTCTCGGATCAAACCGGAAGATAAACAGCATGTGATGCTGGAAACGCCGATGGAAGAACCTGCCTTTAAGTTACTGAAAGAAAACCTGCCTGAACATTTGCGATCTCGCTTCGTATTTTTCCCCGGCAAGGTGACGGTGCGGGGCCTCGGCGTCATGAAAGCCGACCGTCAATTGGAAAGCCTGATTGACTGGCTAGGCAAGATGAAGGGAGCCTTACCTGACGTCGAGAAAACTTTAGTGGAAGCAGGTTAGAGTTAAGGTTATCACCTTGAGTTCTGATGCCATTAATATTCACTTCATCTACACTGTATGGCCTATTATTTCCTTTTTAGATGCTTGTGAAAAGTCGGATATTAAGACAAGATACAAACTAATTCAAGCAGCAAAACAAAGAATCCTTTAAAATTCTATGTTCACCACGAATTTATCTTGAGAACCAGTTTTAATCCATTGCTCAGAAGCACTTAGAACCAGTTTTTTTATACGTTCATATTCATTGGTATTGCCAGTGTATATCAGACAGGGAATCCAATCCCCTTCTTTAGATTCGAGAAGCAGATGCAGGAGAGATTTACTTTCTTCGAATTCTGCGTCTATATCTTGTATCTCAAGCATGTGTTCATGAATAGCTTCTGCATCTGGACGAGATGTTTGTAATACCACAACACCATCTGACAATAATGCCTGGATTACGTCACAGTCATGGATCGATCCAGAAAGTACAGTTATCTGCATACAATTCACAGGTAAGGGTTATTTTCTTGAATAGAACGCTTAGGAGTACAAAGACAAAACAGAGCAAGAATATTAGCTGAGGTCGATGTCTAACGGATAGCACTCAGGGGCGTGAGCATCAATTTCAAGCTCCCATGAGCAGAGTATTTTGAGCGATCCTCTGCAGCATTTGGTTAGAAATTTGGAAGGAATCAAGATGGTAATACACAATTCGGCATTAGTCCTATAGCAGGGCTATTTCATTCCAAAATGAGCGATGATGTGCAGGTTGCGCTTCTTCAGCAGTAGACAACCTTAATCTCAGCACCAGCGACTTCCATCCGTCTGCTGTATTGGAATTATTATGCTGAGATCACCGATGCATACTGTCAGGAACCTCCAACTTCAATCACTTTTCCTGGAGTAATACTATTCAACACGTTACGAGTATCTGGTACCAGAGGACGTAAGTCAGAAAGCTTGTTGCTGGGTGCTATAAGAACAACAACTGCCACTCTAGCTTGCACTAAATTTTGCTGATAACGCAAATTTTGATCTGTAGTGAGGAGAATTGTGAAACCCTCCTGACTCATAAGCCGTAGCAACTCACCATTCTTTTTCCCTGACCATCCCATCTCAACAACTGTGCGTATATCGTACTCGGCAAGCTCACGCTTTAAAGGGCGCGGGGCACACTCATCAAGCAGGATTCGCATAGGCTGTCAACATTTCCTTGGCTAATTCAAGGGCTGCGATCGCCTGTTGTCGATTAACGCTAGGGAAATGATCTAGAAAAACTTCCAATGAATCGCCTGCTTTAAGATAATCAAGTAGATTTTTGATGGGTACGCGTGTCCCCACAAAAACAGGAGTTCCTCCCAAAATATCGGGGTCGCTATGAACAATACGCGATGTTAAAGGCATAACCAATGCAGCCGCCAGCTTTTAGAATCATTATATCCTGGTGTTTAGGCATAACGGGGTTGCTCAGGAGCGCGAGAAATAATTTAAAGCACTGAACCAGTAGTGTAAATCGAGCGTCCCTTGCAGCAAAATGTTAGGTGCCAACCAAGAACTGTAAGCAGAAGCGTTTCAAGCTTAATCAATATAAGTTTTCCATTTCAAACCATAACGTTGTTGGAAATTTATCGAAAGTTTTAGAGACTTTAATTTTGAGCTTGGGTTTGATTAGATCATTGATCATAGGGATGATTTCTTCTGAATCTAACGTGTTCCACATGGGGTCATCATCAATAGATATCTCACCATTTCCATAGGAATAAAAAGCTGTCATCATCTCTAAGTTGTCTAGAACTGCCCTCAGATATCTTTTCTACCAATTTCCTGTGGGAATGAACTGTTTGACAAAAAGAATTGACCAATTTGCAACGCTTTCGAAGATCTATACAGGTCATTTAGCTGGGTAATTGGTATTAGGCTCAATACTCCAGCTTTTGGCAGAAGATAAGATGTCCTGTTTCTGTTTTGCAAAACTTGCCGCTTCCTCATCAGTAGCTCTATCACATTTCGCCATTTATTTCCCTCCTGATACCAATTACCTAGCCAAATGACCTGTATAGATCTTCGAAAGCATTGAAAATGGGTCGATCAATTGAGTCAAACAGTTCATCCTCACACAAAATTGGTATGAGAGCTAAAATGTACTGAATCTTCTACTTTCACAGAATCGCGATTAAAGCTGGCAACAATGGTTATAGCTATTCCATAAATCCATCGCTAAGCATGCCTAACTATACGGATGACGGCTGATAACTCCGGCTGAGAGGGTATTATCCAGTAGTTTGCTGTAATTAGGAAGCCATTTCTGAGAATCTTAAGAATGATAAACCCCACTCCATAAAGTTTTCAAGCTTCCTGTATCTATATCCGATGCGCCTAAACTCTTTGATCAAATCCGCACCACCTTTTGACTCAAGCACTATAGCCCTAAGACCGAAAAGTCTTATCTCTACTACATTAAAGACTTTCTCCGGTATTACGGGATGCGTCTATCCCGAGAACTTGGTGTTCAGGAAATTCGTGAGTACCTTGCTCATCTGGCTGTAATTGATCCACTTTTCTCAGCATCAGTGCTGACTTCATGCAAACGCCAGAAAACTTGTTAAACATTTGCGATCGCAGTTCGTATACACTCCCAGTAAGGTGATTGTGTTCGACTGAGGTGTTATGACAGCAGATCGATAGCTTGTAAATCTGATTGATTGACTGAGCAACATATGAGAAGTATTAGTCGCAGTCGATTCAGCTAAGACATTCGTCCAAGCCCCTTAATCACGGAGTTACTCAAGCAATTATCAATTCCATGCTTCTTAATTTTTTGTTGCCGTGATCGGTTTTCTGATCGTTCTCCTAGGCGCAGTCTTCTTTTGTTTTCAGAATGTCATTGTCCGCATTCTCTTCAACGAGTACACCGTTGCGGGCCTTCTACAAACGGGGGGATTTGTTGCCCCCTCCCTACCGAACTCCTTTTTGTTAATGGCGATGCGGATGGTATTGGTGGTGCCATTGGTATCGGCCATGACGCCACTGTTTTATCCTGCCCTGTGGTGGGACTTGAGAAAGCTTGGACAGAAACAGAATCGTTCTGATTTGTGGCGATCGCTGCTGGGTGGGGTATTTATGTACCTGTACCTGGCTCTGCTCTATTTCTCAGTGGGTCTGATTCCGACCGGTATTGCCCTAACGCTATTTTTCACGTTCCCAGTATTTACTGCCCTGCTGTCTTGGCGATTTTTTGGTGCTGCGCCCTCCCGGTTTCGCTGGGGGGTGATGGGTTTAGTTCTCTTAGGGAGTGCGCTCACGGTTCCCCAAACAGGTCTATCGGCCAATGCTCTTGGCGTTGGATTAGGGATTGCGTCTGGGATTGCCTACGCCATCTATACGGTCCTGGCCCAGAAAAGTTTTGAGCGTGTCCATCCTGTTCCCTATACCTGGATCAGTTTTGCTGTCACCTTGGTATTGTCCAGTTTGAGTTTGTTGTTTTGGACCCAGCCTGAGACGGCGATTGCGTGGGGGCCATTGTGGATTGGGGGGATATTGTCTGCGATCGCAACTTCGAGCGGTCACCTTCTCAATAACATGGGCATTCGTCTGATCGGAGCCACTTCCGCCTCTATTATTGGGTCCACGAATCCAGCATTAACTGTCATCCTGGCTTGGTTTACCATCCAAGAAACCCTCAATCCCCTTCAAGTTGGAGGCGTTATTCTAGTGACATTGAGTGTGGTATTGCTGAGTCGAGAAAAACGACCATAATCTTCATCTATCTCCAAGAAAACTCAGAAACGAAATGCTCGAGACCTTATTCATGCTTGGCTGTCTGCATCTTACAGCGAATAGAAAGCTAAAATTAGGTATACCACCCCGTATTCCTGACGGTGCAACATGATTTGTTGCCTTAATCCTGACTGTACCAAGCCTCAAAATCCCGACGGGAATCAATACTGCCAGCAGTGTGGTTCACCCCTATCTTTGTTGCTAAGAAACCGCTACAAAATTATTAAGCTTCTAGGCAAAGGCGGTTTTGGTGAAACATACCTTGCTCATGATACCGATATGCTCAATGAGCGCTGTGTCGTTAAGCAATTCACCTATCAATCCCCCAATGTAAGGATGACGCAAAAAGCAATACAGCTTTTTGAAGGAGAAGCGCAACAGCTGCAACAGCTCGGTATTCATCCACAAATTCCAGCGCTCCTCGCTTATTTCAAAGAAGAGGATTATCTCTATTTGGTTCAGCAGTTTGTTGAAGGGGAAAATTTACTGCAAATATTGGAAGTGCAAGGCCCGCAGTCTGAAAAACGAATTTGGGACCTTTTGCTTGATTTACTACCTATTCTGAAATTTATTCATGAGCGCGGAGTCATTCATCGAGATATTAAACTTGAAAACATCATGCAGTGCCCTAATGATGGACAGCATATGCTGATTGACTTCGGAGTCGCCAAGCTCATTACTCAGACAGCAATGAATGATCCTGGTACTCTGATTGGCTCACCTGGGTATGCACCTTTGGAACAGATGAATAGGGGAATCGTTACGCCTAGTAGTGACTTGTTTGGTCTAGGGATGAGTTGCTTTCACCTAGTGAGTCGGGTTTCGCCATATTCGCTTTGGACCGAATATGGTTACAGTTGGCTGGAGAATTGGCAAGATTATCTCGCTCAACCCCTTAGTCGCCGTCTCCAAAAAGTCCTATCTAGACTTTTGCAAAAAGAAACTACGTTGCGCTATCCATCTGCAGAGGCTGTCTTGCAAGATCTGCAAACGTCTTCAGTAACCCCGAAAGTATCGTCTATCTTGCCGCTAGGATCACTACCCTCTCCTAAACGCTCACTAGTCAAAGATAGAACGGTTGCTGAAGTTATGGCGGTAGTTAAACCTTTTTTAAATTCCACGCATCTCGTATATTCTCGTTCTTCTAGTCAAATCTTGACTGCTCTGCAAAATTGGGGAAAGAAAGAATTTACTTTAAAACGATGGGCGAGTATTTCAGTGTCATTGCTCATTTTAGGAAGCGTGGGCTATCTATTACCTAAGCTTTTCCCCGCCCCTGTTTTCAATCGACAGTTCCCGCCGACTGTCTCCAATGAGCAAGTACTGGCTCAGCTAGAGAAAGGGGACCAACTGTTCAATCAAAAGCAGTATCAACTGGCCCTTCAGCACTATACTGCCGCTATTAAGCTTGACTCTAAAAATGACGAGGCTTACTTCAAGCGTGGGCTTACCCAGCGGCGACTCAATAACCTCAAAGCAGCGATCGCAAATTACACCACGGCCCTCAAACTTAATCCCCAGTTTGCAGATGCCTATAACAACAGAGGGCTCGTTAAACGGCAGCTAGGAGACAAACAAGCCGCAATTGCTGATTTTACGCAAGCCTTGCAGGTAGACTCTCAACATGCCCAAGCCTATAACAATCGCGGCACGACGTACTCAGACTTAGGCAATAAAAAAGCTGCGCTCGCCGATTACACTCAAGTCCTCCAGATCAAAGCTGACTCTGCTGAAGCATATTTTAATCGAGGCGTTGTGCAGTCTGATTTGGATGATCTAAAAGCGGCAATCTCAGATTATAGCCAAGCAATTCAGCTCAAGCCTGACCATGCCCAAGCCCACAATAACCGAGGCATAGTTCAATCCGAACTGGGAAATTTCAAGGCAGCAATCACAGATTACACTCAAGCGATTCGTCTCGATCCCCAATATGCTCAAGCCTATAACAATCGGGGCACGGCCCAGTCATCATTAAAGAACAATAGCGCTGCAATTGCAGATTATACCCAGGCGATCAGCCTCAACTCTAACTATGCTCAGGCCTATAACAACCGGGGCACTGTCAAAAGCAACCTTGGACAACAGCAGGATGCGATCTCAGATTTGCGCAGAGCTGCAGATCTTTATCGACAACAAGGAAATATTGAGCATGCGAAGAGAATTGCAGACAAGATTCAAAAACTTCAGTAACGTCTGTAGAATAAGCCAACCAAGCCTTGAACTTTAGGTTGGACTAACTTGTGTCACAGTCCGAGACAACAACCTTGTCTTTATTGTCGAAACTATATAATGCGATCCTTCGTCTCTAAAGGGAACCAAATATTTCCCTACTGATGAGGTCAGATCAATGACTAAAACGGTTTCCAAAATTCAAACATGGATATTACCCACAGCCACATTACTCTGTGTTGCGGGATTGAGCCTTATTTCTCCAAAGTCCGCTGGCGCCCAGGTCGAAGATGCACCCCAAACGGATCCATCCCCACCCACAACGGAGGAAGTCACACCTACCCCAACTGAGGAGGTATCACCTCCTGTAGAAGAACCATCAACTCCTACTGAGACAATACCTGATACCAACAATCAAATCTCACCTCCAGCAGCAGAAGAGGATGCGACTGAGGTAACACCAGCAGCAGAAGAGGATGCGATTGAAGAAACACCAGCAGCTATAGAAGGCGAAGAAGTACCTGCCACCGTGGATCCGGAACCCTCAGATGACAATGACTCAACCCCATCCCCAACCATGGATGACTCTGCCCCTGAGCCCGTGAAAGGATTATGGTAGTCACAAGCTTACAGCTTATACAACACTAAAATTGCCAAACATAGCAGCTTGCCGCCATCATCAACTTCTAGGGTTAATGATGGCGGTAATTTTATCTTGCAAAGTCTAAAACCTCTCGTTATGATGCGGCTGACTTTAAATTAGGTAACAGCTCTACCTTGGCAGGCTCAGGCGAAAGAGGTTTTAATCTCAAGTCCACGTAGAATTCATTTTGCTCTAGTTCCACTTTGGATTGGGCACAAAGCAATAACAGCGCCCAAAATACCCCCACCCGATCATTCATCATGGCTAGCAGTTCTTCAAAATCTAGCCAGTCTTTAGCAGGGTCTAATCGCGCAAAAATTGCCTCAAGTTGTTCTGCGACTTCAGATAAATTTTCTTGGTGCGCCAATTGCGTAATCGCCTTTATTGACTTTGCTTTGGTCATGCGCCGGACTTTGCGCACACGGGGACGGCTAGCCTGTTGATCTACTGCAACCGCCATCAGCTCTAATTGATTGATCAGTTCCGTTAAGGTCACCCGTCTTCGCTGCGGGGGACGGGCCACAGGCCGCCGCAGCAAGCACCTTTCCAAAGGAGAAGGGAGCCCTTCTGCATCTGTATCTGCGTCATCGAACAAAAACAGTTCCATCTCTTCCGGTTCTTCCGGCTCTTCGATCAAATCCCCTAAGGTTTCGGCCTTCAGCAGGACTAGCATCGATGCATAGAGAAAAGCTTGTCCCGAATCCGACAATTCCTGCGAGTCTTGATAAGATAGATGGCTCAAAAATCGGTCAAACACATCAATGACTTGCACATCCCACGGATCAATCTCACCCCGTTGGGCCAAATCAATCAACATAGAAATTGCATTGTGGGCAAAAGAACTGCTCATAGTGGCTCTCAGTCTACGTCCAAGTCAGACGGTCGAGGAGTAACAATTGTGGCCTCAGCATCTGCAATGGAGGCATCTGTGTTGGCAATAGAAGATTGGGAAAAGGGAACAACAGAGGTGGCGGAGGCTTTTTCAGTAGCACTAGGAAGTAATAAGCGTTGTTCTTCCAGCTCGGCTTTATACCGTTCGACATCTGTTTGCAAAGATTCAATTTCAGCTTCTCTAGCTTGTAGCTTTTCTCGGGTGATAAAGAGATCCTGCAAGGTAGTCCAAACGCTAAAAACCCAGGCTAGTACTGCACCAATTCCCAAGGTAACGATCAGTTCAATGGATAATGGGGCTGTCAATTGAACACCCTTAACTACGTTGATACTCACTAGCTGCGTATTTTCTATGGCAAACAGGACCACAGCCAGACAAATCACAAAAATCAAAGTAAAGTTGACCTGCCGCATTCGCTAACTCCCAAGTTTTTAACTCTGCAATTCTAGCGATACTCACCCGTGAAATAACTAGTATTGGGTTTAAGAAAGGACTAAAGCTTGCTCAATATTGTCCAAAGCTTAGCAGGTCTGGCGGGTTTTAGGCAGTTTCCTGCAGGAGAATATTAACGTTGCAAGCTTGGTTAGGATAGAAATAGGGCAGGTACGCTCTTACCTGACCAGCAACCCCTCAGAGATTCTTGATAATATCCCATGTTACCCAAGTCTAAACTGTTGCAAGGCGCTGAACACAGCGACTGTATGTCCCGTCTTCTTGATCAGGCCACCCAGGCCCTCAAAACTTGGGAAGTGGTGTGCTCTGCCTTTTTATCGCCCCCGGAATTAGCGGAAGCACAGCAGATGTTTGCCTCACTAACGGAATTGACCACATTGACTTGGGGTGGATATCCTCAGGCAGAACGGCAGCGACTGGCGATCGCCCGCTCTGATCTCCCCCTCGACCTCACCCAGGTTGATCTAGCCGCTCTCAGCATTTCCGGTAACTTCCTGTTTGATCCTGCGAATCATCGAGACTTTTTGGGAGCCCTCTTAGGCACAGGTATTGAGCGTGATCAGGTAGGAGATATTTTGGTGTTAGGGGAACGAGGTGCGCAAGCGATCGCAGCGCCCCCACTTGTCCCCTTTTTAGAAACTCACCTCACTCAAGTTCGGACTGTGCCTGTCCAAGTAGAATTGATCCCCTTCGAGCAGCTCAAAGTCCGAGAACCCCGCTGCAAGGAAATGACAACGGTAGAAGCGTCTATGCGATTAGATGCGATCGCCTCCGCCGGCTTTGGCCTCTCCCGTAGTAAAATGGTCAATCTCATTAACACCGGAGATGTCAGAGTCAACTGGAAAGACATTTCCCAAGCCAGTTATGGCCTAAAAACTGGAGATCTCGTCACAATTCGAGGCAAAGGTCGCCTAGAACTAGGGGATGTTAATGTCACCAAGAAAGAGCGCTATCGCATTCAGCTCAAGCGATTTAGCTAAATTTTATGTTTGCAAGGGAACCTGTTGCCAAGTGTCATTTTCAACAACCGTATGCGCTTGCCACTGGCTTTGGGGAGCGGGATAATCGACCCGATAATGCCCGCCTCGACTCTCCGTTCGAAAGTCAGCACTTTTCAATATTAAATAGCCAATATCCAGCAAGTTCTGGGTTTCAGCCCAAGCGCGAATGTTCACATCGGAATTCGTTAAGGCAATCGGTTGTCCTGGTAGAAGGGTGTTTAACCGCTGTGATATTGGTAGCTGTACAAAGTTTTGTCGCCAGTGAGTCACTTGAGCGATCGCTGACTGTATCTGTACGCCTGACCGAGAGATGCCTGCGCAGTTCCACAACAATTCTGGCAGTTGAGTTCTCATGGTATTGATAAGTATTTCTTGCTGCTGCCATTCTTTGGGTTCGATGTTCAGCTCTAACACCCCTTGATCGGATGCTGTAGAGGGATAAGGCTCAGCCTGTAGATAGGAAAATTGAGCAGCAAACACCAAGCATTCTAATAATGAGTTGCTGGCCAGTCGATTGGCCCCATGCACTCCTGTACTGGCAACCTCGCCCACGGCATACAATCCCGGGATTGAGGTTTGACTTTGCACATCGGTTGTAATCCCTCCCATCCAGTAATGAGCAGCAGGAGAGACGGGAATGGGGGCCTGGAAAACATCTACCCCCCATCGCTGGCAAACTTGAATAATTTTGGGAAACCGCCGCTGGATCTGTTCTGGGGGGATCGCTCGCAAATCCAGCCAGACTTGATCTGCCTGGGACTCGGGTTGAGATTGCAAGTGGGTAAATATGGATCGGCTCACCACATCTCTAGGAGCTAGTTCTCCATCAGCATGATAGTCAAACATAAACCGCCGACCCGAGGCATCCAATAAATGTGCCCCTTCCCCTCGAACCGCTTCACTAATTAAGAACCTGGGGGCTCCGGGTAGGGTCAAAGCAGTTGGATGAAATTGAAAGAATTCTAAATCGCGTAGTTGGGCGCCAGCTCGCCACCCCATCGCCACTCCATCACCTGTGCTTAAAGCGGGATTAGTCGTTTGGGAAAATACTTGACCGCCACCACCCGTTGCCAAAATGACGGCATCTGCCTGTACCCAGGAAATTTTACCCTCAGTCAACAAGCAGACTCCCTGACAACGCTGTGTCTGAGGGTTTAACCACAGATCTAAAGTAAACGTGTTGGCCCACACCTCAACATTAGATCGTTGCCAAATTTGAGCTGTTAGGGTTTTGATTAATGCTCGTCCAGTTGTGTCAGCAGCATGAAGAACGCGGGGACGGGAGTGAGCGGCCTCTAAGGTCATCGCTAATTGATGATCTTGGCGGCGATCGAAGGCAATGCCCATCTCCAGCAGCGCCCGAACTTGAGCAGGGGCCTGTTGCACCAGAAAATCAACTGCTGCGGGTTCACATAAACCCACCCCTGCCTTGAGGGTATCTTGGGCATGTAAATCAGGAGAATCGTCGTCATCGAATGCTGCGGCAATACCACCCTGCGCCCAATCACTGGCTGATCTCGACAACGTATCTTTAGTTACTAAACCCACTCGAAAATGGGAGGGCAACGAGAGGGCTGTGTAGAGTCCTGCAGCACCTCCACCAATCACTAAAGCATCAAACCTTGGGGAGAATAGAGTGGGAGAAGCTTGTGTCAACGTTCAAAAAAACTCGCTGATGGGTAATCAAACACATCTGAAAAAATACTCCCTGCCTTCAAACAGTGTTTTGATAAACGACTGCATAGGCAGAGAGCAAAATAATCCGAACTGAGGTGTCTAGAAGTTTGGACACGTCCTAGACCATCAGTTGATTAGAATCATCAATTAACGAAAAGGCTTGTAAGAACCAGGATTGTAACGATCCTGACCACCGACCAAAGAAGGATCGGGAGCAGAAACTGTAAAATTACCTAGGTTGTCTTGCAAAGTTCTTTTTTGTTGGTCGCTCAAACCATCAATTTGTAAAACGTCTTCTACGCTGTTGTAGGGTGCATTTTGAACTACTTTCCCCGCAACAGTAGGGTAGAGGCCCTTGTATTTCATAAATGCAAGGACATTAGTGTTATTTACATCAATCTTTTGACCAAAGTCTGTTTCAAGCTTTGCATCAATCGGATTACGGTAGGCTTCTGCTAACACAATAGATGGGCTAGATTGCCAACTTAAGTCCAGCGCACTCACAGGTTGAACCCAACCCATAAAGCTGAGGCAAATTGCTACAGCTAGACCCAGTAAACCAAAACGGCGGACAAACGAATGCATATCCTTAAATACCTCCCTGTCTCAGAGATTTCAACACAGCTCTTAAAAGAGCCTATCATCAACTACAGACTCCAACCCACAAAAAAGATTTTTTAGGGTATTGTTTTCTGAAATTTAGTATTTTCAATACACCAATATTACTACTGGTTGGCCTCTAAAAACGTTTTGAGCTCAGGAAATGAACATGCAAATGCCGACTGAGGATGCTGATATCCTTTTAACTGGACCATGAACTGACGCAACGGCAAATTTTCACCATGCCACTGCTGTAGATACTGATAAGTTTTGGCCCCGACCGCTAAATCTAGACCGATTTGCTTAGTACTCGTTTCCAGTCGGAAGGCTGCATTGACCGTATCTCCCAAAGCTGTATAATCCGGGCGATCGCCACTCCCTGTATTACCCACCATGCCATATCCAGTATTCACGCCAGCTCCAATCCTCAAAGCAAACGGCAACGGATAGACCAAGTGCAGATTTTGCGTCATTTCATTGAGCTGCTGCAAAGCTTGGAAGGGCTGCTGGGATTCTTCGTGACTCACCTCTTTGGTACCGTGAATCCAAACTGCCATCACAGCATCGCCAATATACTTGTCGACCCAACTGCCGTTAGACCGGATAATATCTCCAGCCCGGCGGAACCAAGTCCCCACCACTTCCGACAGGAGGCGCTCATCTAACTGCTGGGTTAAGCCCGTGAAATTGCGAATATCAACGACAAGCACTGAAAGCAGTCGACGGACATGTAATAAAGCGGTGACTGGGGCTTCAGATGAAGAATGGGCCGCAGTAGGAAGATTGGCCGCATTGGGATTATAGAAGTCTACATGCGTCTGTCCAAAGGTGAGTTGGTCACCATGCTGTAATGCAACCGGGACACTCACCCGTCGTCCATTCACAAATGAGCCATTATGGCTTCCTAAATCAATCAGAACCAACTCTCCCGTGCTCATGGATTGCAGCATGGCATGATTACGAGACATCCACTGATCGGGCAAAACAATAACATTATTAGAGCCGCGACCAATCGTCCAGCAGGAGTGACCCACCAGCGATAAGTTATAACTGCCCGATTCCCCTTTTACTTTGAGATAGGGGTGATTGATCTGGTCATCAAGTTGAGGAAGCAGCGGCCGAGAAAGTCCCTCAGCTGATCGATCAAGCTCTGTATAGGAATCGCTTAGCTCGCGTTGGAGCTGAGCAATGCATTTATCTTGCTGGAGGATAATGGCCACAAGCTGTTCATGATTCAAGCTCGCTAAGGTCTGGGCATTGAACGTCTGAGGTGCATCGGTAATGGGATTGGGTATTACTTCCCGCGCAGAGATCCCCGTGGCTATTAGGCCACGGCTCTTCCATTTGCAATTACTCTGGGTGTTGTCGGTACCAATCAATGGTGTTCTGTAATCCCTGACTTAAATCGAAGTTGGCAGTAAATCCAAACTGTTCCTTAGCTTTGGCGGTATCTAAACAACGCCGAGGCTGGCCATTGGGTTTATCCGTTAGCCAGATCACGTCTCCTTGGAAATCCATCAGTTGGCAAATCAAAGTCACGAGATCCCGGATGGAAACTTCAGACCCAGTCCCTAAATTGATGGGATCGGGATCGTTGTAATGTTCCATTGCCATTATTATTCCCCGGGCAGCGTCCTCAGAGTACAAAAACTCTCGAGTGGGTTGACCATCGCCCCAAACTTCTAGTTTTTTAGCGCCAGCTTGTTGGGCTTCATACACTTTGCGAATGAGAGCTGGAATCACATGGGAGCTTTGCGGGTTGAAGTTATCTTCCGGCCCATACAGATTGACGGGTAATAAATAAACACCATTAAAGCCATACTGCTGTCGATAGGCTTGTAACTGGACCAATAGCGCTTTTTTGGCAACACCATAGGGGGCGTTCGTTTCTTCAGGATAGCCATCCCATAGGGCTTCTTCTTTGAAGGGAACGGGCGTGAATTTGGGATAAGCGCAAATCGTCCCCACACAGACAAATTTATCGACTCCTGCTTTATAGGCCGCATGAATGAGCTGAGCCCCCATCATCAAGTTGTCGTAGAACAACTCCGCAGGCTTAATCTGGTTCAAACCAATTCCACCGACATGGGCAGCAAGGTGAATGACAATATCTTGTCCGTCCACGGCATTTTGGCAAGCACTCAGCGATCGCAAGTCACAGTCCGAAGAGCGGGGAATAGAAATATGATCGAGTTGAGCCCCGGCATTTTGAAGCTGGGCAATGACTTGACGTCCTAGGAAACCCGCGCCTCCGGTCACTAGAATTTTTTTGCTGGATAAGGTAGATGTAGTCATGGTTTTGTTTTGTTAAATACAGTTATTGGCAGACAACCGAATTAAGCTGGGAATGCTAGGCTAATAATGCTAGTTTAGTTATTCTCAACCATTTTTCTAAAAAACTCTATGGAATTGCATGATCAGGCTGAAGAGCCTCCTGAACCTAGATCAAACGTTTTCTCTACGATTACTGGAACTGCGATCGCATGTCTAACTTTAGCGATGCCTCTGTATGTGACGACCTACTATTCTTCGATTAGACACTTGCCACTTTCCCCTCAGCTACTAGAGCCCACCATGATGACGAAGCGTTCGCATCACTAGAGAGTTTAGTTCTCATCAGTAGATTCTAGCTGCACATCAAAAGATTCACCTTCAACGGACACAATGTCTCCTGGTTGGAGCTGGCGTCCACGACGGGTTTCAGTCTCACCATTTACTGCAACTAATCCAGCTTGGATCAGAGACTTAGCTTGACCACCCGTTAAAGTGAGTCCCTGAAATTTCAAGAATTGATCTAGTTTCATAGAGCGATTCGTAGAGACTTTGCTAGGCACCCAATCTAGGGTACGTAATTCGTCTCAGAATGCCAACCCTAAACTAAACGCTGCCAGAGTCAGAAATGATCGAGCGAATCCCTTCGATGGAGGCGGGAACGGAGCGCGGATCCATAAACATGACCTTGCTACTATCACTCTCGCCAATAGAAGTGCCCATGTCCATGTAATTCTGGGCCAACAAAAACTGTAAGGCTTGCTCCGCTTTTGGATCTTGCTTGAGCGCCTGCGTCACAATCGTTAAGGCTTCTGACGTAGCATGGGCTTTCAAAACCCGATCCTGGCGATCGCCTTGGGCTCTGAGCACAATGGACTTCTGCTCCGCTTCCGCTTCCAAAATTGCGGATTTCTTGCGGGCTTCAGCAGCTAGTACCTGGGCTTCGGCGGAGCCGCGAGCTGAATTAACGGCGGCATCTCTTTCACCTTCGGATGTCAGAATAGCAGCGCGTTTTTTGCGTTCAGCTGCCATTTGCAGTTCCATCGAATCTTGCACGGCTTGGGAAGGGGTAATATCTCGGAGTTCAACCCGAGTCACTTTAACCCCCCAAGGATCAGTGGCACTATCAAGTTCTTGCAATAAAATTTCGCTAATTTGGGTGCGGGCTGTAAAGGTCTCATCTAGCTCTAACTTACCCATTTCAGCTCGAATTTGGGTTTGCACCAGGTTAATCATGGCAGAGGAGAGATCCTCAACCTTGTAATAGGCTTTTTCCATATCAATAATTTGCCAATAAACCACGGCATCCACCGTAATGCCCACATTGTCACAGGTAATGCAAGACTGAGGGTCAATATCTAAAACTTTGAGCCTCAAAGTGTCTTTGTAAACCACTTTATCTAGCACAGGCATGATGAAGTTTAGGCCGGGATCCAGCCGTTTCTTGTAACTGCCTAAATTTTCAACAAGAGCCGCATTACCCTGGTTAATAATGCGGACAGAACTGGCTGCGCCGGATCCACCCAAAGCGATCAAGATGAGAAAAAGAAATTGGTTCATGATCTATATCCAATACCCCCATATATAGCTAAGAACTTTATTGTTCTGATTCAAACATCAGGCCTTCCCCAAACTCCGTAGGAATCACAAAGAGAGTGGTCCCTTTGCGACCCACAACGTAAACTTTGGTATGACTGGCAATAGTCAAAGTGTCATCTTCACAACGGGCCTGCCACGAACTGCCTTCGTAGATCACTCGACCTGTTTGCCCTGCCGGAATCTGAGTGAGCGTCTCTGCTTCCACCTCAGCTTGCAGAATTCTAGCGGTTTTTCTAGGGACAAACTTACGGACCAAGACAATTAAAATGATCGATATCATTAGCCAAAGCAATACCTGCAGGTAGAACTGAGGCACGACCAATGAGATCAAAGCCACCAGAAAAGCACTGATGCCCATCATCACTTCTACTAGTGCGGTTGGCGTTATCACCTCCAGGATGCAGAACGCTAACCCTACTCCCAACCACAACCATGCCAAAGCTTATGTACCTAATCGATCTGCTGGACAAACTTGATGCTTTACCCGCAGTATACCCAGGAAGCACCGTCTTTAATCTTGGCACGAGCAGTTTATACTTGAAGGCGCTAAATTAGAGCGGAGCTAGGGCAAGTCCCGGCTGAACTTCACAAGCGATCACTATGGGGATTGTTCACTGGTTAAAACGGGTATTGGAGCCTAAGCGGACTCCGTCTAGTCCATCTCCTCCATCGCTGCTGCCCCCCCCACCAGCTTCGATCTCCCCTACCGATATCAGTCTGGAAGAGAACACAGCTTCGTCTGCAGTTGCTGTTGCCGTTCCCTCCACAGTTCTACCCTCAACAACAGCATCAACTGTAGAGTCCTCGGCAGTTCCCCCGTTCTCGGTACAGCCCGTGAGCCAAGGGGTTTGGGTGTCCGCAGCAGAAACCGTGCAAATTGGCAGCTATTGTTTGCCCGGTCTAATTTATGTAGGAGATTGTCTTACAGGTGTTAGCTCTCACGTCAATATGGAGCCTTGCTTAATTCGGCCCCAACTCAAACTGGATGAAGCCAAACCCGATCTCACCGGTCATTGGATCAGTCAGTGGCCTTCCTACAGCGAAATTCCTTCAGCGAGTCGGGCCGCTTATCTAGAATGGTTAGCCAATGGACGTGTCCATTCCCAGACTCCGATTGGCTATGTTTATTTATTCTTTTATGGTCTAGAACGTCGAGTTCTCAAAGATTTACGGCGGGCACGACGAGCAATCTTACCAGAATTACGCATGATCATGGCGGAGGTCGAGCGCCTGCGAAGGATCTATGGAGAACAAACTGCTTTTGCGGATGAAGCCAACTGTTTTCTGGAGATATGCCGTCTACTGGTTCCTGAGCAGATTACAGCTTTAGCCCCTCCTTGGACCTTTGAGCCCCAAGACCTGCCGCTCAGTATCGAAGTTGCTCTGGGGTCTGTAGCTGCAGCCCAGATCCCCCTTCCGGCTGATTGGGCCTTGGCTTGGGCTATGCATCAATCTCCTAGCAAGTTGCGGACACCCGCTTTCAGATGTTTCCCCGAATGGCGGTATTGGTTTCATCAGCAGTATGAGCAAGCCTTTGGAACAGGTTTACGATTAGAGCCGGAAGCGGATCAATGGTTGCCAACAACGGCCACCTATCAACCTGCTAGTGTGTCCTTTGGGGGTCCTTTCGAGTTGAGCTTGCCGGATATCCCCAGGATTAAAAGGCCAGACGTTAGCTTGGCCCAGATTTTGCCATTGTTGACAGCAGGGACACAAGCACTGGATCTCTATAGTCGCTGGCTGGGGCGCAATCCCGATAGCCAGGGCAGTTGCGAGGCAATCTTGCTGTTGCCATCGCACTTAATGTCCGAATTTGCAACCCCAACGGTTAACGCGTTCCGACAGTGGGTAGAAGATTGCCTTGCCACTTCGGAGAGGGTTGTTGTTTCGGGGCAAGATCTGTTGCAACAATGGCAGGAACAACCTATAGAAAAGCTAACAAAAACAGAAGCAACGGTCTTAGTTCAATATCTGGCCAGATTGGGCATTGGCATGGAGCCGGATGTGCAGATGGGCGGCAAACCTTTAAATGCAACGCTTCCGGTCGTGCTGTTTCGTCTCTGGGATGATTCTCCGACGGAGCCGTCGCCAAAGTACACGGTCGCGACAGTACTGCTGCATCTGTCCGTGCTGGTGGCGACCGCAGATGGTGATATTACCCCGGCAGAACAGCAGCGTTTGCAAGATTATCTAGCGTCTACGCCTCATCTGCAAGGGAGTGAACGGGTCAGGCTGCAAGCTCATTTGCAAGGTTTATTGGCTAGTAAGCTGAGTACCCGAGGCTTGAAATTGAGGTTACGGCCCCTCTCTTGGCAGCGAAAGCATGCGATCGCACAATTTCTCACGCACCTGGCTGCAGTAGACGGCGACATCAATCCAGAAGAAATCACCATGCTCAGTAAGCTTTATCCCTTACTGGGCCTAGAATCTCAAACCGTCTTCAACGATATTCATGACCTGACCGTTGGCGCTCACATCCCCTCCGCGTTACCGCCTCTACCGACATTATCTCCTTCACCAAAGCCTACAGATGCCAGCGGCTTGCAACTCAATCGAGACTTGATTCATGCCAAAGTCAGCGAATCGGCGACGGTATCAGCCCTGCTCGCAGATGTATTTATCGACGACGATCCCTCTAACCCTTCCTCTCTAGAGAATGAACCAGAATCTGATGCAGGTATTGCTGGATTGGATCTAGCCCACTCCCAATTTTTGCGGCGACTCAGTCAGCAGCCGAAGTGGCCTCGCCATCAACTCGAATCCGTGGTTGCCGAGTTAGGATTACTGTTAGATGGTGCCTTAGAAATTATCAACGAAGCAGCCTTTGAGCAGTGTGATGAACCGCTAGCCGAAGGGGAAGATCCCATTGATATCAATGCAGATATTTTGCAAGAACTCTTAGATGCCACATCCCCTTAGAATTTAAGCTTGCTCAGGCATCAAGTCGTATTGTGATTGCCAATTTGGCAAAGCCTTAATCCTTTGTAACCAATGCGCAATCTGGGGATGCTCCTCCCACGTCATTCCAAATTCTTCTGGGAAAAACAAATAGCCACATAAAGATAGATCGGCAATGGTGGGTCGAGCACCAATCACAAAGGGATGCTTGTTGAGATGATGATTGAGAATGGCTAAAGCACTGTGGGCTCTTTTCCTCAAAAAGTCTGTTACTGGGGTTTCTCCAGTCTGAGCAAACTTGAGCAAATAGCGAAGCGTCGCAATATTAGCCGTCAACTTATGGTTATCAAAAAGCAACCATCGCCAGATTTCGAGTCTTTCATCTTCGTTCTCAGGACCAAACTGATGAAGGTGCTGGACCAGGTAGTCGAGAATGACCCCCGATTGGCTCAGACGCTTGTGCTGATGCTCAAGGACAGGAACTTCGCCCATATCATTGAGATCACGAAACGCTGAGGTTTGGGTCTCGCCATTGAAAAAATCAACAAATCGAGGTTCCCACTCCGCCGAGCAGAGTTGGAGCATCAATGCCGCTTTATAGGCATTCCCAGATTGAGCAAAGCAATGTAATACATATTCCGCCATATTCTCAGCTAACCCTCATTTGTTAATTTGTTGTTTTTTGCAGTTTGGCCTATGTTGGTAGACTGTCTCAGGCTTTTCTATCTCCAGGATTTAGATACGTATTGGACGGTGCATATTTAAATTTGAGGACGGCCGATTGGCACCCTTGCGATCAACATCCATCAACGAGCTTATCAACACCCTAGCGATAGGAACGAATTTCGTCGTAGTCGTTAATGGCATATTGAAGTTGCAACATTAATCGAGGTTTGGTGAGAGGGCGAGTCCCTTTATGAAAACAGAATGTATCTTCCACGATGCCAAGTCCAGCTTTTCCACAGTGGGTTACCACTCGATGCTCACCATAGCGGTCAACAAGTTTTTGATCCGGAAGGCTAGCACAGCGCTGGCCCATGATTTGATGCATCAGCGTTTTGCCCCAATGTGTACCTTGAATAGAGACATGGGGACCGCTGTTTTCGTCTACGTCTGTTAGGTAGAAGAAAAATTTAACGGAACGATAATCATCTACATCGTAGTGAAAGACTTGAGCTGCTTGAATCTGCTGCTGCCAGTTTGTCTCTGTGGGAAAACTCCAGAGAAGTTCGCTGCCGATGTAGGTGGGTTGAGTCTCTAAATAGGTGGTTGCGATCGCAACCAGCCCTGGATCGGTAATTAGCTCCTGAATGAGGGGACAATCTTGGCTGCGAAAACTCCCTATTTGCAAAGCATGATCGACGCTGGCCTCTAGCTGGGTGCGCTCATCATAGCGACAGAGTAAGTTCGGATTGCGATCCGCAGCAAAGGCATGAGTATGGGCAAAGAATACCAATTGCTCAACGACTGGTTGTGGAAGCTTTATACCTGCATAAACGCCTTGAGCCCGTAGGGCTGAGGTGATATGACTAAGCTCTAGATGAGTGAACACCGAAGCTTGAATATTGGTTGGTAAGCCAGCATCTGCATTGTGGGTCATGATCCAACCTACGGCCCATCGCAAAAGCTCGATCCGAGCCACTTTTCGCATCAGGAATAGTCTGGGATTGTGAAACAAACAGATCCAGGATCGCCATAAGTAGTTGGCGAGTTTGTATTCCATCTGGCTCTTCGCCTGCCTTGGGACTGCTTGTGGTAATGAAGCGGCAACCCTATGTTACCCGTACTGATCTTGAAATAACAGAGTCCTAAAAAGTTGTTATAAAAAAGGTCTCCTGAGATCAGGGGGCAACAACATATTCTGTCGGCAAGGAAATATTAACCTAGTATATCTATTTGCAAATTTAAGACAATTGAGTGGCTTTTGTTTTTAGGAGAATAAAAAACACCCAATGTAGCCAAAAAAGTTGCTGGATTAGAATTTTGCATAATGACAGGCAAAAAAATAACCCCGTCGGGGGTTATTGGTGTAAGGAGTGGTACAAGACGCATAATGCGCTTATCTAAGTTGATTCCCATTAAAGACGACCAGGGTGAAGATAGTGTGAAGCCTGGTCTGCCAAAATATCTGAGATTGGATGGATAGTCTTGTGGATGCCAACAGCTCATTTCAAGTTTTGATAAGGGCAAAGAAAAACAGCCTCTCAAACTACCCTGTGTTTTTAGCCAAGACCCTATTTTGGCGGCACAGCTACAGTGAGCCTACATGACAGGAGAAAGCTCAATGTAGTCTAATCGGACATGCTCCCTACCATCTTCAAATCCATGCACTGTAATGCTATCACCAGCCGTTAAATTGATTCCAGAGGCAACAGTGGGGCGAATAAAGGTTTGGGCATTAGCCACGTTACTACCCAGAGTTCCATCTAATGCAAGCGCAGCAATTTCAGTGATTACCCCAGTTTCCACATCATTGAGTTCTACTACTAATTGAGCGACACCATCGTTCTCATCGAAAGTACCAATCACAATATCGTAGACCCCTGCCGTTTCGTTAAAGCCAAAAGTGACACTACCCTCTTCGTTAGCACCTTCACCGAGGAACGAGAGAACCTGACCACCAGAAGCGCCATCAATATTTTCGGTACGATAGTTGGCAATACTATCAGCACTCTCAGCTTCTAATCGGATGAGTGTTCCCTCTGGTGTCTCATCGACATCACCAGGTGTCCCCAAAGTGGGCTCAAAGCGAATAAAGTCAAACCGGGCATGTTCACTACCTTCTTCAAGTCCGGTCACAGTGAAGCTATCACCATTAGCAATGGTCACATCCTTCGCCATTGTTATCTCCATATGGGTGGCAGCCATTGCTGCATGCCCACCAAGATCTTGGTCTAATACGTTACTGCCAATAATGTTGCCGTTTTGGGTTACCTCCAAAGTGGCTCGACCATCATTTTCATCAAAGGTCCCCATCACCACGTCATATTGGCCAGATGCGCCCTTAAAATCAAAGGTGGCGCTGCCGACTTCATCACTAGATTGCCCGACTAGACTCAGCATCTGTCTCCCAGATGCAACCCTACTATTCTCAATTCGATAGCCAGTGATATTGGTAATGTCTTCTGCTTCAACTTGAAGTGGAGTCCTATCTGGTGTCTCACCTTCAGTGATAGTTACTGAAACAGGGCGTATCGTATCAATCTCAGCATTGGGACTGACATCTGTAATCTTGACAGCAAATGCTTCATTTGGTTCAGTGATTGTATCCTGGAGAATATCAATTAGGAACGTCGCCACAGAAGAGCTACCCGCCATTGAAACTGTATCTGTATACGTCCCTGTCTGAGGGTTAAAAGTTGCAGTGGCAGAAAGGTATTCATAATCTTCCTGGGCAGTCGCTGTTCCAGGCGTAATCTCAAAGGTAACGTCAACGGATTCAGCACTAGGTATAGTAACGTCTGTTACGAGAGAAATTTGTACCTGATTGTCACTTTCACCGACGATATAGGGACCCCCCACAATTGAAATTGCTGGTGTTTGAGGCTCATCCTCTCTTGTCAATGGGTCCATCGGTGTCGCTTCTTCAACTTTCAAAATTTCGATGCCGTTAATTAAGGGATTTTCAGTCCCGTGTAAAAATTCCAGATTGAGAGTGCCATCAGTGACAGAGACTGTATGATTGATCATTCCTCCGACTAAATGGCCAAATTGACTCGATACGTCGATATTCTCAACGGTACTGGGGACTGTGCCTTCAATGACAACATCAAACACCCGCTCTCCAGTCTTGCTAGTGCCCTCAAAACCATTGCCCAAATAGAGTCGAATCTTGTAAAGACTATCCTCAACATCAAAGGCCCACTGCATATCCGATCCACCAGCTTGATCCCAGCGTTCAGTATTGAAAATGGCATCGGGAGTGGTGCCAGGAACAGTTGGTCCAGACGTTAATGCTGGAAATGAGGTTGTCTGATTACTACCAGGCTCTATCAGAAACGGACTATTATGACCAGATGTATCGGCTGACCAAGCGCTGCTACCGTCAATAGCTGTGATTTCGGGTCCCCCTACATTGACCCGATACAGAATCTCTTCCGAAGCAGAGAGGGCACCTATCGCTGTACTTTCAGTGTTAGTTGTAGTCATAGTGATTGACTGAGCAAACCTACTTACTATGGTGAAATTTCTCCTTCTAGATTTTTAACTTTCAAAAAATTAAAAATCTATTGAAATTCCATTATTTAGCTCAGCTAAAGCAGGAATAATTAGAGAATTGGAATGTAATTGTTCCCCTATTTAGTAAGCTTTCTAACAAAGCTGATCGTATTTTTCCCAAGCGCTGCTAACCTGAATGCTTCTTTGCAGGTCTATTCTGTCTAGTGACTAGAGCCTGGACCATATTAGGATCAAATTCCCTGAAGATTTAGTAATGTCATTGCTGTTACTAAGCCTGTCAGGCCGAAGATTCAGATTTGCCAAGAGCTGCCAGCATCTATGACTAGCCAGTCTCTAGACTTTAGGGTATCTTTGCGGCTGTATCAATTTTATAGTTATTAATGATGCGGTTGAGAGGCTTTTCTAGTTCCGGAAATTGCTCATCGGGGACAATGAAACTCAAAATAGCCACTCGCTTGCCTTGATTTTCAATGAAACTATTCCCCAGCAGCTTGACTTCAACATTTCCTGTCGCTTTGGCTGTATATCCCCAAATCAGCAAGACACTACCGTCTTTTTGGGATTTAGGATCTCGTAGAAAAAAATCAGGTTCTTTTTCGAAAGAGTTCTTCAGAAATGTTTGGAGTATCTTGCTTAAATCATCTTGGGTCGGATTGTAATCTACATCAAAAACGTCTGAGACCAGACCACCATTGCGAGTTGGATCCGTCCACAAAGTGATCACTTCGCCGGGTTTGCTATTATCCTTGCTGCGCCAACCTTTAGGAACCAATAAAGAAAACACTTTGGATTTATGAGAGTAGGTTTCCAAGCTCTCAATTTCAACGGACTTGAAACGGCGATTATTGGTGGAAGTGGGCTGGGATGAGGGATTAGCAGCAGGTGATGGACTAGGAGCGTTTGATGTCGTGGATGATCCCGATTCTAAGGTTGAAACGGTTGGATCAATGGTCTTTTGATTATTACCTGCAAAGAAGGCGATCGCTCCAATAATGACAACGGATAGCCCTCCCACAATTGACCACAATTTCACGTTACTTTTGCCTGGATCATCAACCGCAGCAAATTTTTGGGCAGTTGCTGGGGCAACAGGCGTTGTTGCTGGAGGCGGGGAAAAACCGCCTGACTGAGTAGATGATAGTGAGACTGGCAGGGTTGGTGGCATGGTTGGTGGCACCCCTGATGCAGAAACTGGGGGCGGCGGCATGATTTTAGTTGGAGGTGGCTCAATCTGAGTATTGAGGGCTTGCAGAATCTCAGCCGCAGATGGGTAGCGATCCACCGGGCGAGGGGCCAGCATCTTGTCAAGAATTTTAGCAAAGCTAGGACTTAAACGCAGTTGCCGCTGCCAGAGCCATTCTAAGGACTGGGGATCTTGGAGCTGTTGCGGTGGATGCCCTGTCATTAAGACTAAAGCAGTCACGGCTAAAGCATATAAGTCACTATGGGGGGCGACCAAACCTAGCCGCATTTGCTCGTCTGGGGCATAGCCGATTTTGCCCAAACGGGTTCCTCCCGTAGAGGCCCCGGCAGGATTCCTTTGTCTCGCCACTTCAGTAGCGACTTCTAAGGCAACTTGTTTGACACCTCCCATATCAATCAGGATTGGCAAGCCATCCTTGTTGCGGAGAATGATGTTATCAGGAGAAATATCTCGGTGGATCACGCCTTGGCCATGTAGGTAGCTTAATACCGGCAACAAATCTCGAAAGAGTTGGGTGACTTCAGTCTCACTAAAGGTTTGGCCTTGTTGTTGGCGGCTTTCCAAAAGCTGTTGGTAGGTAGACCCGGCAGCAAAGTCTTGGACTAAAAACAATCGCTTTTGATCGGTAAAAATTTCCCAAAATCTGGGGATCTGCGGGTGCTCTAGGCGATGGAGTGTGGCTGCTTCCCGCTGAAAGAGTTCTTCTGATTTCTTGAGCGCGTAAGTGCCCTGAACGCTGGGGGTCAGTTCTTTGAGAACAATAATTTCATTGAAACGTCCGGTATCTTCTGCTCGATAGGTTCTACCAAACCCGCCTTGTCCCAGTTGCTGTTGAATGATGTAGCGATCGCGCAACCGAGTCCCAGGGGATAACACCCCATTCGTATTTTCGATTTCTGCGGATGTAGACCCCGGTGGGGAAGCTGCAACATGGGCAGATGTCTGAGGACGAGTTGAGGGAGCTCCTGTCCCAGCACTCGCTGACGTCTCTGTACCAGGTGCCGGGAGTAAGATCGAAGTCCCGCAAAAACGGCAAAATCGGGACTCTGGAGAGTTTTCGCGTCCACAAGAACGACACGTAATCTGAGTCATAACATCAGCATTTTAAACAATGCAACAAAGCTGTCGATCGAGCCACAATAGAAATCATGCAATCCTTGCTTATACTGGCGTGTAGCCTAGGTTAAATATAGTATGAGTAACAGGGATTTGCTGACAACTAACTGCGATCACATCATAGCCTAGCTCAGTCTTTGCCTATGTTGGTTGATAAAGATCACCTGCTGGTACCGGGCTATTATTTAATATCAATATTGATCACATATGGACCAGCTTGCAAGGCAGAAATATTCAATACATAATCGCCTGTGCTAGGGAGTTGCCCTTGCCAATCAGGACTTTGCTGGTTGAGTTGAGCTAACGGTTGACCACTAGGAGTGAGCAACGACAGCTGAATGTCTCCTTGAGGTATATTCATCCGCAGAATCTGTTGACTTCCCGCATTTAACAAATACCGTTGTCGTTGTTGGAGTTGAATGGTGTTGTTGAGTTGAGTACCAGTAGCACCCGGTGCAAACTGGATGCGCGAGGTTGTGTCTGCAGGCGCGGGAGCAGGACTCATAACATCAACCTCTAAACTAAAGCGTTCTGAAGATTTTTGAGGATTCTCAACCGTTATCGTGTAGTCACCCTTACGGGGCAATATTGCTTGAGCTGATGGGGTTTGACGATCCACTTGAGTGATCAATTGGTCTTGGGGGTCAAGTACTCGAACCTCCACAGAGCCCGTCGATAATTGGACGGTCATCGTTTGCTGGGCTCGGGCATTGAGCAGAAAGGGTTGCAGATCGTGCGGGTTTAAGGTTTGGGCCAATACAGTACCCGTTTCGCCTGGCGAAAATTGGACCCGTTGGGCGGGCTGTTGACAAACTCGCTGAGTCAGGTTCTCAGACACCCATCCAGACGCAGGAGCCTTGATCTTTAACCAACCTGCTTGACTACCTAATACCGATAATTGGACGCCGTTATCAACAGTTGTGACAATATTATTGGGCGCTGTTTCTGGACTGGAGCGAACATTAAGGGGGGGATTGGGATCATTAACCGTCACCTGACAGTTTGCAGGTAAGGGGATGATATCTGGAGTGGACAATGGCGCGGACGCAGAGACACTGGCAGGCTCCTCAGATGAGGAGCGGCTGGGGGAAGCATCAGTTGTCTGCTGGTTGAGATCGGTCAAGTTAGGCATTAATCCCAATGTATAGGCAAGAGTGCCGCCCAATCCACAGATGCTGATCATTCCCGCAGCAATCCACCAGGCTGTGCGGTGAGGTTTGGGGGGATCTAGCTTGAGACTGACAATATCCGTCGCTGCCAGATTTGGGGAGGGGGACGTAGCTGCACGAACAGGCAGCACAAGGTCGGTCGGAGGAACAGGAGTTGAATCCGTCATCCGAGAGAGAGCTTGCAAGTCCTGAAGAACATCGGTAACAGCTTGATAGCGAATGTTGAATTGCGATCGCACCATCCGCTCCAAGACCTCGGCGAACGCTGGTGTTACCTGTGGTGCTAGCGATCGCCATTGGAGTTCAGCCGTCTGCTCATTAACAGGAAGTTGAATAGGTTCTATGCCCGTCAGGGCTTTGATGCCAATCATGCCCACTGCATAAATATCGCTGTTTAGGCGAGGGCGGCCCGAGAGTTGCTCACCAGGCATATAGCCTTGAGTGCCAATTCCTACTGTGTACCCTACAGATTGGCCAACGTCAGCTATCTGAGTTCGAATTTCTTTGACGGCACCAAAATCAATTAGGACTAGATGATGATCCGACTGGCGGCGAATTAGATTATCTGGCTTGATGTCTCGGTGAATGACTTGATGGTAGTGAACGAAATGCAGCACATTTAGAATTTCTTGAACGATGCTGACCACTTGCACCTCTGGCAGAGGCTGACCCATAGGTATTTCGTCAGTTAGGGGTTGCCCCTGAATAAACTCTTGAACCAGATAGAATTCTCTTTGATCTTCGAAGTAGGCCAGCAATTGTGGGATTTGGTCATGGCGTCCCAGTTTCTCTAGCATTTCAGCTTCCGTTCGAAATAGCCGACGAGCCACGTCTAAAAATTGAGTGTCTGCACTGGCAGGCTGGAGATGCTTGACCACACATTGGGGATTTCCAGGGCGGCGGGTATCTTCAGCAATATAAGTTTGGCCAAATCCACCTGCCCCTAAAAGGGCAGTCACCTTATAGCGTTGATCGAGTAAAGTGCCCAGCATGAATGCCCCCTGTGCAACACTCCTGATTCTGGCACACAATGATCTCAGATTCCGATTCTTAAGGATGGGTTGGTTTCACTCCCCTTGCCCATTTAATTTCTCTGTGGTACCCGTCAATTGCGGTTTTATTGAGCTTTTATGTCCCAAGTTTCGATTATTATGCCCTTGCTCAATGAGGCTGACGTCCTAGACCGTACCCTTAGATGCCTGACAATTCTCGATCCTCAGCCCAAAGACATTCTGCTGATTGATGGGGGAAGCTCAGATACAACCGTAGCGATTGCTCAGCACTATGCAGAGAATTACTCTCAGGCAATCAAAATCTCTGTGCTTACAACAGCAGATTGTGGGCGAGCCATCCAAATGAACCAAGGGGCCGCAGCCGCAACGGGAGAGATTTTATGTTTTCTCCATGCCGACACCTTGGTCCCTGATGATCTAGTGGCCCTAATCACTCAGACATTGGCGCAGCCTGATGTTGTCTGTGGCGGATTTATTGCCTTAATGAGCGGGGGGCAAATCACCCGCTGGGGTATCTCTTGTCAAAATTATCTCAAGACTTATTATGGTGCCCTCATTGCTCGGCCTTATTTGTTCTTCTGCAAAGGGTTCAGAGTTCTTTTTGGGGACCAAGTTATGTTTTGCCAAAGGCAATCCTTCTGGAATTGTGGTGGGTTTGATACTAGCTTGCCCATCATGGAAGATGCAGATCTTTGCATCAGAATTGTTAATCAGGGAAAGATTCGGCTGGTCAACCGCATTGTCCACACTTCTGATCGCCGTTTTGTGAAGTGGGGTGCCTTCAAAGCAACAGCGATTTATCACTCCATGGGGTGGTTGTGGATTATGGGTGTACCAGCCTCTTTCCTCAAGCGTTTCTACGAAGAGATTCGCTAGGCATTCCCCGATAGAGCAGGCGTCAGCGCTTGCTTTAATAGATCGGCTTTATCGGTAGCTTCCCAAGGCAGATCCAAGTCAGAACGACCAAAATGACCATAGGCAGCAACATCTTGGTAGAAGCGCCCCCCCCGTTCGCTCGGAAGCTTGGTGAGTCCAAACGTCTGAATCAAACCCGCAGGACGTAGTTCAAAATTCTCTTGGACAACTTCCAATAAACGATCTTCGTCAACGTTGCCTGTACCGAAGGTCTCAATCAAAATGCTAACGGGTCGGGCAACACCGATGGCATAGCTAAGTTGTACCTCACACTTGTCTGCTAAACCGGCTGCCACAATATTCTTGGCAACATATCGACAGGCATACGCAGCACTTCGATCTACTTTTGTGGGATCTTTGCCGGAGAAGGCACCGCCGCCATGACGAGAATATCCGCCGTAAGTATCAACAATGATTTTACGTCCCGTTAACCCGGCGTCTCCTTGAGGTCCTCCTACCACAAACTGGCCGGTGGGATTGACGAGGAAGCGAGTATTATCATCTGGTCTAATGTCAATATCTGCAAAGACAGGGATCACTACGCTATTCCACAGGTCTTCTTTGATTTTGGCTTGAACTGCCGCTGTTTCAGTAATTTCGCCAATGGTGGCATCGTGCTGCGTAGAGACGAGAATAGTGTCAATGCCAACAGGACGGCCATCTTCGTAAATGACTGAGACTTGAGATTTACCATCCGGTCTGAGATAGCTCAATTGTTTTTTGCGCACAGCAGCCAAATGCCGAGTGATTCGATGGGCGAGGCTAATCGGCAAGGGCATCAATTCCGGGGTTTCATTACAGGCAAACCCAAACATTAGACCTTGGTCCCCGGCACCGATGGCATCTAGTTCCTGGTCACTTTTCTGCTCGCGGGTTTCTTGGGCCGTATCCACCCCTTGGGCAATATCTGGGGATTGCTCATCTAACGCCACTAAAACTGAGCAGCTATTGGCAGCAAAGCCATTGTCAGAGTCGGTATAGCCAATTTCAGCAATCTTGCTGCGGACTAAGTCAACGAAGTTCACCTGCGCTTTGGTGGTGATTTCTCCGGTTAGGAGGACGAGTCCAGTATTCACCACAACTTCAGCAGCCACTCGGCTGGCAGGGTCTTGCGTGAGTAATGCATCAAGGATTGTATCTGAAATCTGATCACAGACTTTGTCGGGGTGACCCTCTGTGACAGATTCCGAGGTGAAGAGATAACGCTTAGGCAAGATCTTTATCCTCCTGTGGAGCAAAGCGGATAGGTAAACATCCTTGTTATAGCATTCTCTTGAAGTCAGTTTCTTAGACAAGAACTCTGAAACAGTCTCTACTTAAGGATGGAGATTGATTAGGAGATGACGGTTAATTGTTGCCAATGATCTAAAATAATATCCGCTAGCGGGGTAGTGTTTTGCTGTTGCCAACCCCAGTGAACAAGGACACAACCAGCGGCACCAGCAGTTTTTCCCATTTTTATATCAACGGATGAATCTCCGATCATTAACGTCTGAGAGGGGGGTGTGTCTAATTGTGTACATACCTCGGTAAATAAGGATGGATCAGGTTTGGAGACGGAACCCGTAACGCCCAAAGAGGTTGGGATCAAAGATGTGAGATTGTAGGTTTCTATGAAATCTTGAATATTTTCGGGACTGTCAGCAGATAGAATTCCTAATTTAAGGCCTGATGCCGCCAATTGCTCCAAAGTGTCTAAGGTGTCAGCAAATAATGGAGTATGGGTGGCTTTACGTTTGAGATAGCTATCGGCTTCGTCAAAGGCTGATTCCACTATTTCCATTGCCTCTAACCAGTTGCGTCCTGTTTCAGCAACGTAGGCGGCGGCAGCAATTTTGTTTTCATAGCGACTGCCGACAGCGAGTAACCCCGAAGGATTAAGGTGGGTTTCTTCCACGCCAAAAGCGAGTAACAGTGGCTCTTGGACACCGGGGACTTGGGCATCTACTAGCCGCGATCGCTTCTGTCCCAAGCTTTTCAAATAAGACTCCACGTCTGCCAGAGTGCCATCTTTGTCAAAAACAATCGCTTCAATGTTGGTAAAGGTTTGATCTAGGCAACGGATAGTGGCCACAAGCAGCTCAGTTCCTACAGTTCTGTGCTCTTAGTGTAGAAGATTATGGTGTCTTCGCTGCCTCGACAGCTTCCTCAATACTGCAATTCAGGGTGGTTTTGGGATGCAGTTTTATCGCTACTTAACGGTTTGGATGAGCGATTCAAAAGCTGCGTTATGCCTATTTTTCTTCCTAGCAATAAACTGTACAACTGAGGCCATGCCCGTATGACATTTCCCCTCACAGACTTCCCGCTCAAGTTCCCTAATCAGAATTGGTTCACAGTTCGGAAATTCACGTTCTACTTTGGCACAGGTCATCAGCATATTGAGGTCTTTTGGGCCACCAGTATCCCGAGTGATTTGGTCTTCTGAGTATGCCTCAAGCAAGATGATGCCATTGGGTTTTAGGCATTGCTCTACTAGCGGGTATAGTCTGTTTCGAATCGTGCTGGGTAGATGCGCCGAAATTGAAACGACCGAACCGTAACAGTTTGTTGGTGGCTCAAATATGCTAAGGTCAGCAACTTCTGTTCGGATTTCAACGCCCCTTGAACGCGCTAATCTTTGGGCTTTGTCAAGGCCCACTTCTGAGCCATCAACGCCATGTACTGCTAATCCTAGTGAGGCCAGAAAGACGGCGTTTCGGCCTTCTCCTTCTGCTAGAGATAGTACAGGGTCAATGAGGATATCTGCATGTTCGGCAAGGAACGAGTTGGGCTCTGTGCCGTATATATAGTCTTTGTCAGCGTAGCGTTGATGCCACATGTCTATCTCATCAGTCTAACGGCCAGTCTCAACAGGGTGATCAGCAAAAAATAAAGCAGCCATAGTGTCCATCGAACTTCTGGTGCAGGCGTGGGTTAGGCAACAGATAGACGTTTGACTTCTACATTGCCAACTGCTTGCTCTGCTTGCCATAAATCATACTGCATTTGCTGATTCAGCCAGCTTTCAGGAGATGTATCAAAAGCTTTCCCTAATCGAATAGCCATTTCGGGACTAATGCCTGCTCTTCCATTTAAGATTGCAGATAGGGTCTTTCGGCTTACACCCAGTGCTTCAGCGGCCTCAGTCACAGTTAGGTTCAGTGGTTCAATACAAAGCTCCTTCAGAACTTCACCGGGATGTGGTGGATTATGCATTTTCATCAGTGGTAATCCTCAAGATTAACATTGCAAACATCAACGCCATCGAAGGCAAACGTAATCCGCCAGTTTCCAGATACTCTCACTGACCAAGTTTCTTGACGTTGCCCTACCAGCTCATGGAGAACCAGTCCCGGCAGATTCATGTCTTGCGGAGAAGTTGCTGCATTGAGACGGGCTAAAATTATCCGAATTCGTTTGGCATGCTTCGCCTGAATGCCTCGGGTAGTTCCTGACTCAAAAAACTGCTTTAATCCTTGATGCTTAAAGCTGACAATCATTTATGAATTGTAACCCATAACGTTTCAGGTTACAGCCTGGCTGTAGGAAGATAGCCTAACGACCATGTTCACCAGGTCGCGGCGAACAGTATTTATTTCGAGAAACTGTGCAACTCGCGACTCCGGGACAATATTTTGTTATGTGATTCTATGTGATTGCGTCTTTTAGGGATGACAAGGTGCTTCAAATCCACAGCCACCAGTAGATTGGGTAGTGTGATTTCCAATTGAGTTTGTTCTGCGGCAAAAGAAGAGTGCTTATATCCAACATCCCACAGAACTAGACTATCAACCCCTCAAAACCAAAAGATTTGCCTTGGGCCAAAAAGGCTTTTTCAGCGATGTCTATTGGGGTAAGCGAGACCAGTTGGGACCGTTTAACCTCGCGTTTTATTGGAAATGACAGTATCGGGGCAAAGGATCCTGGAAGCGTTGCCCTGTTCGGCCTGTGACATCTGACCTCGGCCTGCCAATAGGACTAGACACACTGAACTTCCTGGCTCTCGCTTAACGTCAGCAAGCCAACAACTACTGCCGGAAGTGTCGTTCGAACCGCTCAAGGTTTTCTGGGATGCTTGACCATGCCTGCGCGGAACGAGTAAAAACATGGCGAACCAATATTTCATCGCTTTTCAGCAATGCTTGATCATCGAAGACCCCTGCGGCAATACTTTGTATCCCTGGCATTGCTTCTAAGGTTAGCCCAATATTCGAACCACACTCTGTGCAGAATTTTTGCTCTATCCACCGACCAGACTCATCGGAACGGTGGACGTAGTGTCTAAGTGCATCTCCGACGATCTCGATGTCCGTCGCGTTGAACACGACCTCTACTCCGAAGGCTGATCCGGTTCGCTGCTGACACCAGAGGCAGTGGCAAACTGTGATCCGGAGAGGTTCAGAAGTTGCCGTGAACCGTACGGCACCGCACACGCATCCGCCGGTGATTGAATGAGCCTTGCCTTCGAGTGACTCAGCCACAGTCAAATCTCACATTATTCATGTCAACGCCTCCCTGTGTGCACAGTTTCGCATTGCTCGTTGGAATCCGTCGACTGCGATGTTGAGATTCCGGTCTTTTTGGAGAAACAGCCGCCATATGGAAAAAGTGAAGACTGGAGCTGGCGTTACACCAGACCAGCTTCATGAATCAATGAGACTACATCAAGCCTGCATATTCTGCTTGTGAGAGATCTAAGTTATGCGATCGCATTTCCTGCCAACACTTTTTCAGACTCAGATAACTCCCAAGTTGTATCCGCAGCCAACTTCAGTGTGCGTTGGTGATAGTTCGTAAGTGTTGATCGATGGCCCACGCTCAAAAAAGTTGTTTCTAGATGTTGTAATTGCTCATACAAAGAAGCTTCATTGCTCAAATCCAGAGCACTGGTTGCCTCATCCAAAATGGCGTATTGGGGCTTATTGAGTAAAAGTCGGGCAAACGTCAGCCGCTGTTGTTCGCCCAATGACAGAACCGAGGACCAATCTTCCACTGCACCAAAGCCATCAAACCGCTCATCTAAATCAGGGAGGTTAACCAACTGCAAAATTGCCTTAAGGTCTTCATCACTGGCCTCAATCTCCATATTGGGATAAATCATTTGATCGCGGAGACTGCCCACAATCATATAGGGGCGCTGAGGCAGAAAGAGAATGTTTTCTGGTCGGGGGCGGTGAATGGTGCCTTGGCCCGAATTCCATAGACCTGCGATCGCTCGCAACAGCGAACTCTTGCCACACCCACTCGGTCCCTTAACCAATAGCCCTTCACCTACCGATAGCGAAACGGACAGATCGGTAATCAAGGTTCTCTGGTAGTTGGGGGTCATGAGGGTCAGCTTTGCCAGAGATAGCCCCTCTCCCTCTTGAATCATCAACGTCGGGTGAGAAATTTCTTGGTGTTCAGCAGTATCAGCATCTTGTTCCGTACCCTCTGTGATGAGTGCGACTGGATCACTATTGGCCTGCGGCTGCTCACCTGGCTGCTCCAAAATCTCAGCAAAGGTATAGAGACGATCAATCCCGGCCCCAAAAGACGTCAATTCTTGAAAACGGGCCACAATCAAATTCAACGAGAAGAAAATCCGAATAAAGGCTCCTTGGGCTTCTGAAACCTTACCGACTTCCAGTTCCCCAGCAAAGATTCCTGGTGCCACCACAATTGCAGGCAAAACAAACGGTAAGAATTCATAGGCATTTGAAAACACATTCAGGTTAAGCTGCCAAATAATCAGGTTTTTGAAATTGTCAAAGGCTTCCATAAACCGATTTTTGACTTGGTCCGCTTCCTGCTGCTCGCCCCGATAGAACGCAATAGATTCCGCATTTTCTCGAATTCTGACCAAGCTGAAGCGAAAGTCCGCTTCTTTTTTTAGTTGAGCAAAATTCAGTCGCACCAGCCCTTTCCCAAACACACCCACCGTCACCAGCGTCCCCAGAATGGCATACAGGACTAGAAAGAGAACGAGGGTAGAAGAGATCTGCCAAAGCACACTGCTAAAGGCAATCACCCCTAGCAGAGAATCCACAATGATCAGCAAAAAGGTCAGCGAGCCCTGGGTGAAGCTTTTAACATCTTCAGCAATGCGCTGGTCGGGGTTATCAATCTCAGTATGCAGAGTGCTGAGATCGTAGTAAGCCCGATTTGCAAAGTAGTTATCGACATAGCGATTCGTGAGCCATCGCCGCCACTGTAAGCCTAAGCGATCGCGCAAATAAGTATACCCAGCAAAAATAGGGGCATAGGCCACCAATACGCCCAGGAAAATCATAATCGTTTGCCAGAACCGAGCCTCATCCTGAGCAGACAGAGCTGAAATCATCACTCCCCGACGATTATTGAGAAGAACACTCAGTCCGGTATATCCCAGGGATAGTACCATCACCAGTAACAGCAAACCTCTGGCGCGCCATTTTTCTTCGCTGTTCCAGTAGCTAATCGCAATTTTCCAAAATCGTTGTAAAACTTGCAGATTAAATCGTTCCATCGGTCCTTAAAATCACCCTTTCATACCTGACGTTAACCTAGTTAAGGTAAGAAGGGGTTGTTTATTCGTTAAATATGGAAGCTATGTCTCTATCACCTACGCCTTACCAGATCTTGGAAACCTTGTTGCCACCCTTAAGGCTTGCTGCTGCCTACGCCAACCAGATTCAGCCCGTGATTGCCGCTTGCCCCGAGAAAACGGATCAGCAAAATCCCTTTGGTGCTGCACTATCAGATGCCGATTTATCCATTCAAACCTTGGTAGAAGTGGCATTGCTGGGAACCTATCCTCAGATTCGGTTCTATGGTGAAGAGTATGAGAAAACCGCTAATACTAAATATTTTCGAGCGATTGACCTGGGACCGCAAGGGGATTATCTAGTCACCCTTGATCCCATTGATGGCACCCGATTTTATCTAGATGGTCATCCGAACCATCAGATCATTGTCGGTATTCTCAACCACGATGAGTATGAAGCCGTACTAGCTATTTCTCCAGCCCAAGATTGCTATTACTATGCCCTTCGAGGTAAAGGCACGTTTTGGGGCTCTTTGGAGACCGAGTTAGATCAGTGCCAGCGACTCCAAATTGAGAATCCTCAACCCTTGATCTATCTCGGCTGGGGACTCTCTGAGCATATTCCAGATGTGGGATCTGCTTATCAGATTAATGACCTGAAAACTGCTTATGCAGCCGATTCGTTTGCCCCCAATCTCAATGCCATCCTCAAGGGCGATTTAGCTGGGGCAATTTTGGCATCAGGCAAGTTTATTGACGGAGCTGCGATCGCTTTTTTAGCTCAGGAAGCCGGATGTTTGGTAACAACACTCACTGGTGAGCCCCTGCCGCCCCTGCATACCTGTCATGATTACCAACGACCTGGGATCATTGTTGCCACCTCAGCAACTGTTCATCGAGATTTATTACAAGCAGTCCAAACAACACAGTTAGTATCAGTGGGTTAGTTTGACGGGTTTGTTAACCCCAATATCATTGACCCCAACATGAATGTCGTATTGCGGTAACAAGGTATTAACAATGAACGAGCGATGGGCAATCAAGGCTTCGTGGAATAACGTCCAATGGCTTTGGGGAAAGGTGGGGCGATAATGAAAGACTTCGGTACCTGTATCATGATCAGCTTCGGTACCGATGGCATCATGTTTCCAAGATCCTTGGCCTTTGTGGATATAGGACAGTTGGGCATGACCAAAACTAAACTGACCTTGAGCAATTAAATCTAGCCATTGCTGATATCTGACTTCATCATCTTTATGGTCGATAGATTGCAAGTGCTCAGCAATCAATGCCCTATCTTTAGGAGGTAAACCCGGCACTAGCACCTTAGCATCACCTAATCGATATCGCTGCAGCCACTGACACATATACTCAGCCGCTTCTAGATAGTCTTGGGGATTGTTTCTATTAATTTTTTCATTCAGACCGTTGGTGTATCCCCATTGCAAAAAAGGTTTGTCGGGATGTCCCAGAACTGCACCGTGCCCAAGGGGAAACACTTTGCTCAGGGTATGTCCCGTAAAGTTATCAACAAGATTCTTTCTAAAGTACGCCTTGACTTTCTTCGTGAGCTTGAGATCGGGATTGCCTCGAGAATCTACTAGTTTGGTGGCTTCATTAATTTTATGGTTTACCCCAGCAAATCCCTGATGTGCCCAGGTATCAGCATAGACATGCATGGCAATTCCGAGCCGATACAAACCATGATGAGTGTGGCGGAGTTGAAAGCACTCCTTCAACATATCTTGAGCAACATAGCTGTTGGGACGGCAAATCAGCTTGTTGATAAAAGTGCCATCGGGATTGTGATGAACTGGCAAACCTTCGTTGCCAGGTAAAAAATGAAAAGGAATCCAAACTCGATAGTTTGCTAAGAGCCGAAAATTGCGATAATCCAGCAGTTTATGGGCAGAGCTAATATGATTAAATACGGAGCCATTTTTAAAGCGAATTAAACCAGAATTGGTCGCATCATCCACATATTGAGCGCAGTGCGCAATGATATCGGCTTCAGGGTGATCGAATCCAGCTAAACGGGCCACAATATAGGTGACGCCGTTATGGAAATCAATTTGCATTCTTTTGTTGGTCTCCCTTGGCGGGAAGGATCGTTATCAGACTACCTGATGATGGTTGCCAAGGTAAGTAAGTTTATCTTTTGAGACAGTATCTAGAAGACTGCATAGAAGGCAGATACTCATGGGATTCAGCCACACTAACACATGATTTGTACAGGCTAACAGCTGGTTTGTGGTGACAGAAATAGTTGTGGTTTATGCTAGCCAATAGCAATAATCATAAACGAAGCTTAATCGATCTAGATCCTAAGCTTAACCTCTTTTATTAGACAATTTTCTATGAGTTGTCACCCATCTTATCAGTGCTCAAAAATATTAAATTCAAGGAATTAAAATCTTATTAATCCACTATCTAAATATATTTTTGTTTGTTAGAAATTCAATTATTAGCATCAAATTTTGATAAATATCTCTATTTACCTCACCTTTTTAAAGCTCATTGGTTCGGCTTTGCCAGAACATGAAGTAGGTCGGGTCGCAGATAGATGAGAAAGGCAAATAAGATGCTAAAAATTAGAGACGCTATCCCCACAATTTGAGGAGTTCTCTGTTTCGGACATTCTGGATCTCTTGCAAGTGATATTTGCTGCAACCAGAACCATCTAGCTCAGCGTATTTCAAATGAAGTAACTAACTATCTATCGACGACTGAGGTATGGCAACGGCCTTTATCCCTGAGGTTGAGGAGGTACCTTGGCTGTTTGCATAGCTTTGATTAATTCTGCTAGAGAGACCTTGAGCTGCATTTCCGAGTCAATGGCCACCAGTCCATTACTTTTCTTTGCTAAAGTTTCAAAGTGCAAATGAGGACCTGTTGAATTGCCAGTACTACCCACCAAACCAATAATAGTGCCTTGGGAAATCCACTGACCTGGCTGCACATAGATCTTCGATAGATGAGCATAGCGGGTTGCGAGTTGCCCTTTTTGGTGTTGAAGCAAAATCGCCAAACCATAACCACCCATATACCCTGCCGTATCAACTTGGCCGGGGAAAGCTGCTAAAACGGGTGTGCCCGAAGGAGCTCCCAAGTCAGTACCCGAATGGAAGCGGGTTGCCCCAGAAATAGGATGGGTGCGCCAGCCAAAAGCCGAGGTGACGGATACAGGCATCGGCAAAGGAAATATCATCCGTTGTTGATTGGGAATAAGCCACTTCAAGGGATTGGGAGAGGGTGGTAGAGACGTTAGAGCAGGCGATCTGCTAGCCAACAGATGTTTCGATTTGGGCGCATCTGTGACCCAAGGGGTCGGAGCAGATGAAGGAGCATAGGCAGTCCTTGTAGGAGCAGTTTGCTCCGGTTGGCGATAAGAATAGGCATAAGAGGCCGATACTGTCACTGGAGTAGCTTGAGGGGTGGGGGCAACACTCCGTTGAGCAGTTTGGACCACAGGCGGACCACAAAGAGTCGCGGCTAGGATGGGATCAATGTTTAGACTCGCCTGACAACCCGATACGCTACCCGTTAGGACTGATTTATCTGATTTATTAGGTGAGGATGTTGAGGCAGTCTCGCCCAGGTCATAGGTTTCGCGATCACGATAAGTATTCTCAGTGGGCTGGTTCGCATCAGCACTTTCAGCCACCTGAGGCATAATTTGAGGGGAGACTGCTGGGGCCGGTTGAGGTGTAGTCACAACAGGTGTTTCAGGCTGAGCAATCGGTTCAGGCTGAGCAATCGGCTCAGGAGCCACAGGGATGGGGATGGCAGGAGGAGTTGGTTCCCATGCAGGTTCAACTGGATCGATAAAGGTGTCTGTTGGCGGGGCAACTGGTGTGATAGGAGCAGCTTCTGTGATGGCCGGACTCTCTAGGTCAACTGCCTGGGCTCGTTGATTGAAGGACACAGTCCCCAGTCCCAGAGGGATGCTCAACCAACCACAGAGTAACAACAACGATTGGGACCGGATTCCAGCCCGGTGTGAGTTTGAGTGAGAGGGATGCATCATACCAATTCGATCCTCAAAGGTGATTCAGTTTCGTTACAAGCGATCAATGGGAAACACATCAGTAAAGCCCAGAAAAGTCAGGTTAGATAACCTTATCAAGAACAGCAAAGCATATCTGCCAAAGAATAATCAACCATGTCACTGATTTGTTGATCGTAGATCAAAGTCTGAACGGAAGGCATTGATGCCTCAATTCAACTGCTTAATCCTCATGAATTGATAGGCCTAAACGTATTGCTAAATCTTTTCTAACAGGTCGACTGGCTGCAGGATAAATCTTGACTAAATTTAAATATTCTGGCAGTAGTTTCTGGATACCTTGAGTTTGCCAATAAAGGTACCCTTGCTCCAAACCCGATAAGGTGAGAGCCGCTAATTTTTCCAGCGACTGAATTGGAGAGCCTTCCGGCACCAGCGTTCGTAGGTTAATGGCTTGCGGTGGGACTTGATTTTGCCAGTTAATACCAACACCGAGGACAGCCGTCTGCACCTGGCTGTCTTGAATGTTGGTTTCTGTCAGAATACCGCCTAATTTTTGCCCCTCTACCAGTAGATCGTTAGGCCATTTGAGCCCAACGGGAATGTGGTGTTGTCGTAATACCGTTGCGAGTCCCCAAATAGTAGCAATGGTGATTTGGGCTGTCTGAGCGGCAGGAATATGAGGTTTGATCGCTACCGACAAATATAGCCCACCCTCTGTAGACTCCCAGGTTCGGCCCCACTGCCCCCGACCGGCCTGTTGCTGGGCTGCCATCACAGCAGTTCCAGGTTGGGCTCCCTGCTTGATCAGCTCCCACAGCTTAGTATTAGTAGAATCTAGAACCTCAAAGTGATGCAGGGGTCGTCCCCAGGTTTGGGTCGATAGATAGGCTTGAAAGGCTTGTGAATCAAATCCCATACCAAAGCAAGACGGCTGCGAGCCGTTGCAATCAGGGGCACGCTAGCATGGGTAAGCTTAGCATTGTTTAAGATCTAGTCGTCCTACCCTATGCATACCTGGAATTGGCGGACCTATGATGGCCGTTCGTACTTAACTTGTAGTTTGCTGGACACCTGGTCCCACGGTTTTTTTACTCGCGAATTTTGGCCATGCTCCCCTGCTGAATTAGCCCCTGTGATTCATCCAGAAGCCCGCACTTTTCGAGTGAAACAGGTGCATGGGAATCAAGTCTTGAGTTCCACTGAAATCCAAACCTATTGGGACCAGTTCCCTCCGCGACACCCTACCTCAGATGATCAAGACGCTCAGACTCTATCAGAATTTCCCCATGCCGATGGCCTTTTGAGCCAGGGCAAAAATCAGGCCGTTTGGGTGTGTACCGCTGACTGTACCCCAGTGTTGATTGCTGATACCCAGTTAGGCCATGTCGCAGCTATTCATGCAGGCTGGCGGGGAACTGCAGCCAAAATTGTGCCTGCGGCCCTGGCTCGTCTCCAGGAACAAGGTAGCCAGCTTCAAGACCTGCGAGTGGCAATGGGACCTGCGATCGCAGGTCCCATCTACCAGGTGACCACTGAAGTTGCAGCCCAAGTCGGAGGGACCGTCATCGACTCTGCTCTATCTGAGCAATCTGCCGACGAGATCACCCATCACTTGTTGCAAGTTGGGAATTCTCCCCTGCTGGCAGATTCTGCGCCAGGGCGCGTGCGCTTAGATGTCCGGCGGGTGAATGCCATGCAGTTGGAACAGCTAGGGGTACTGCCAGAACAGATTGCGATCGCACCCTACTGCACTTATCAGGAACACGATAAATTTTTCTCCTATCGGCGGGAACAGCTCAAACAAGTCCAATGGTCCGGTATCGTCAGTTGTTAACTGCTCATGATCCTCAAGCCTGGAGCTATGTTCAAGGCCAACTTCAAGCGGGATATGGGGTTGCCTCCGGGCAGAATTCGCATTCTCCCTACCCAAAAGGCACTATTACCCTGCAAACGCCATACTTCCAAGAATTAGGACTGGATTTAACCCCTTACTATCCTGGCACGCTCAACATTTCTATTGCCCCAACTCAGTTTCGGTTAATTCAGCCTCAGTGGACTTTCCCGTTAGTTCACTGGCATCCAGAGGCTTGTCCCGAGACTTTTTCTTTTTCTCCTTGCCAGGTCATTTATGCAGGGCACAAAGTTTCTGGACTTATCTACTATCCCCATCCTGAAACGAAGCCTGATCACTTCCAGGATCCGTCCACGATTGAAATCTTGGCTCCCTATATTCTTGAGATGAAATATCAATCCGAGGTCACTTTAGGCGTTCGGTCTCACCAAATTGAAATATTCGAAGTGCAGTAGCGTCATATACAACTGAATTTGCATAAAAAGCCCCACCACTGAATCCTAAAGCTGTTTGAGGCTTTGAACGTTCTAGCTGGGTGAAACTATACTTGATATTGATGAGTAATTTTTTAATCATCAGTTCATACTCCTTGGTTCAATAGCAAGAGAATCAAGTCTTAAGAACACCCTCATAAATTGACTGAGTCTCACAAAGCATTCTTTCAATACTAAACTCGCGTTCAAAGATTTCTCGACCTGCTCGTCCCATCTCTTGTCGTATGTTGGGTGAACTCAACAGTTGCTTAAGAGCATTGGCCAAAGATTTGATATCTTGCCTAGGCACCAGCAATCCAGTTTGTCCTGCTTGCACCTCTTCAGAAATCCCATCAACGTCTGTTGCAATCACAGGTAATCCCGACCGCATCGCTTCTAAAATACTAATAGGCAAGCCTTCGTAATTAGTACTTAATACAAACAACTGCGCTGCTGAAAGTCTTTGAGGAACATCAAATCGGCTACCTAAAAAGTTAACTTTATCTTCTATGCCTAAATCATGAGCAGCTAATTTACATTCTTCCAACAAAGGACCGTTGCCAATCAGATCAACAGAGTAATGTAAATATGAGATCTGGGAAACAGCCTGTAGTAACGTGAAGTGGTCCTTTTGTTTGTCGAATCGAGCGACCATTATGACCTTTGGCGGCTGATAAGTGGGATTAGCAATAACTGTATTAGTATCTTCAATTCCTAAGTGAATAGTGACAAGTTTTTGAACGCTGGATATTTTTGCACGTAAGGCTAGCTGTCGATCACTTTCAGCAACACAAATAATTTTCTGTGATAAGAAAGCCCCTATTTTCTCATTTATATATGACAGAACCCTGTGCACAAAAGGGGTTCCTTGAGTAAACTGCCATCCATGAGCAGTATAAATTGTAGGCACTCCACATAGCTTCCCTGCTATTCGACCCACTAAACCAGCTTTGGAGTTATGGGCGTGAATTAAATCAGGCTGTATATGTTTGATTAGGGTAGCAAACTCCTGAATCGCTTTGAAATCCGCCTTTAAATCTACTTCTCTAACTAAATGAGGTAAAATATGAACTTGAACATTAAGTTTTTCAGCAATATCAGTTAAAGGACCTTTTTGCCCAATTGCTAAATGTATCTCATACTGACTGAAGAAACCTTTAATTAAATGGCTCAAATGAGATTGAGTACCACCTAGTACAGGAAGAGGAATAATATAGAGGATAATTGTTTTGCGAAGCATGCTAAGAAAACAAGTAAGGAAATATAAAGATATTCGCTAAATAAACATTCAAGTTGCGATTGCTAGAAGTGCATTTAGTTATATCAAAGCTTATATTTGAAAAAATCAAAAAAGTACCAGTTAGAAACTTTAGACTCAATATAGATTCTCAGAGTTTTAATTCTAACTGATGCCAATTATCTGTAATAGAGCTCTATTTGCTGATTTACAAAAACAAGTCGTTAATTGTTTATAACAGATTAGAAACTTTAGACTCAATATAGATTCTCAGAGTTTTAATTCTAACTGATGCCAATTATCTGTAATAGAGCTCTATTTGCTGATTTACAAAAACAAGTCGTTAATTGTTTATAACAGACTGGCATAAGTAATACTTTTAAGATAAGGTATATTACAAATTATCTTAACATATAATATACTTTTCCAATTCTTGGATCGTGCTACAAGTAATAGTGGGGTAAGCAAATATGTCATTCCCAGCCCAAGCTCGCGAGGCTAGACCTGTTAGACTGCCGTTATCTTAAGTCGACTGTGCATTCATATCCAATTGCAGTCACTGATCCATCAATCGAGCAGTGACTTTGGCTTACGCCCATACTTTACCAAATTTGTGCTGCCATCTCGGTGCTATCGGCCACTGTAATGCTATTGGTGTGTTCGATTGAGTTGTTGAGTTTTGTCTTTGCCGCAATCTCCACAAGTAATACTCCTTCATAGCTATCCCAGTCCCTTCTGCATAGACTTGGAAAACTTTAAAGGGCACCAAAGCAGGTTCGCTGGCACTTAGGACAACGGTATCGTGGGTATCTTGCCGTGCTTGTATGTCTTTGAATGACGGCATATAGGCATTGTTATAGATACTTGAGAAACATAGATGAGATCTCATTAGTGTACTTAACCTACAGTGCTTTGAGGCACGACTGATAAATTTTACTCTTTTAGTGAAGCAGTTTACTTCATTCCTTTAAATTGAGTAATAATATCTTTGTCGGCTATAATATTATTGCTTTTAGTACCCATAAAATATATTCCTGAAGCAGCATCATAAGAACCAGGGCTATCTATTAAAAAATAATCAAAGTACTTAAGAAAAAAAGAAGTCATATGGGCAATATAAGTTAATGCAAGGTACATTGTTTTTGACGAAGCAAAACTCTTAAGAAAATGAGAATAAGACCATGCTAAGGCCATTCCTGGCCCAGAACATGGGCCACTATCAACCTCTTCAAAGTGATTAAATAATCTACGGTGACCTAAATGCGTAAATCTTGTGAAATCATACTGTTTCATATGTACTTGCTGTATGAATGGAGTCTCAGCATATACTAGCCCAGAAGGCTTCAAAATTCTATATGCTTCTGCAACACAACGTATTGGATCTACTACATGCTCTAATACTGCTTGAAGGATTACACAATCAAATACTTCGTCGTCAAATGGAATATCATGAGCATCACATATCACATCAGTATATGGTCCAAATGAGACATCAGAACCAATAATTTCGTATGTAGGATTTGTATATATTACATCCATCCCTTCCCCTTTAATACTGCCGCCAACTATTAATATTTTTGAGTTTTTCGGTAACATTGAGCATATTTTTTCATAATTCTGCTCCGACTTTATATTGGCACTAATACTAGGAAGTAATCTTAACAATATCGTTTTAAGCCTACTCTGAGTTAAATCAAAAGTTGTATTTTCTTTATTGCAAAAGTTTTCAATTTCAAAAAGACTTTTTTCATTGGCAATTAGAATTGGAATTTCATTGACAACTGGATAACGTATCATTCGATTAGCAACATTCTCAAGATAGTTGCTCTGCGTCAGAAGTTTATCTTTTGTAGATGGGCAGATTAGCTTTTGCCTCATGTTTTCTGAAAGTGTCATATATCCACTATAGTCCTTTCCTGATAGACCAGTATCTAAATCTTAATCTCAATATATTTGAAAAGAGTTTTATGGTTTCAATAAACATTAAATAAGTTTTGAAGATATTGATTTTTTATTTTTCATCTGTAAATAAAAATTTTGCCAGACAAGTATCAAATGATCTAAGCGATGATGTCTATTTATAATTTCAATACCTTTTTTACCCATACTCAGTCGCTCCGCTAAAGGTAGACTCATTAGCTTATCCATCTGAGAGGCTAAAGAAGAAAAATCTTTCGGAGGTGATAAAAAACCATTTTGAGTGTGAAAAACTACCTCTGAATTCCCCCCTACATCTGTTGCTACAATAGGTAAGCCAGTTGCAGATGCTTCTAAAAGAACAATAGGCATTCCTTCCCAAGCTGAAGACATAACATATGCGTCAGCGGCATTCATAAGTTGTGGAATATCTCTTCGAATACCTAGCATGCGAACGTAATCCTTAATATTTAAAGATAGAATTAAATTCTTGATTTCAATTTCTAAGCAACCGGCACCACAGATTAGAAGTAAAGCATTTGGATGTCGTTTCAATATAACTGAAAAAGCAGTAAGCATCGTAGGATAATCTTTTTGCTTGTCGAAACGTCCTATTGCAAGCCAAGTAAATCGCTCCTTTAAATTTAAAGAAGCTCGAAACTGATTACGTAATTCATTGTTTTCTTGAAATCGATTAGTATCAACAGTATTTGGTATATAGAGAATTTTTTCTTCAGGGACAGCTTTAACTTGGATATAGCGATCGACGCCGGCCTGACAAATTGTAGTAGTCATATCACTCAAAGGATCAGTTAATCTATAAGCAATTTCAAACCAGCTTGCTTTATTTAGATCTTCTTGAGCGGAAGATTTCTCGTTTACATTATGAGCCGTAGAAATCAATACCGGTATTTTAACCAAAAGCCGGGTAACTCGAGCTAATATGTTGGCATGAAACATATGCGAATTTAGAATTTGGGGTTTCCATTTTCTGATTAGAGTAGCAAGCTTAAATATTGCTCTAGGATCTGGAATTCCTTTTGGCATATCTAAGGATTCGACTGGAATTTCAGCATTATATAGCTCTTCAATGAATGCTTCAGGAGATCGCATTGAAACTATGCTAATACGCCAACCCATCTTTTTTAGATTTAAGGCTATTGGAATTAATTGAGTCTGCGCTCCACCATACTCAAGGGAAGTAATCAGAAACAAAATACTTTTTGAAGAATAAATCATAAGACTATTAAATAATTCTAAAATAAAACGGTTCTTTGAGTTAAGGCTAATAGTTGTCAGCTAATGGCTCATTATTTTAATTACTTATACATAGTTTCATGTATTCATTAAGAATAGTTTCTTGTGAAAAAGCTAATGCTCGACTAAATAAAACATTAGGATCTATTGGACTTGATAAGGTTTCATCAATCGCTTTCGCTAATGCATCAGCATCTCCCACGGGTGTTAAAAGGCCAAGCTTGCCATACTCTAAAATTTCATCTGGGCCACTTCTACAGTTAGTCGATACAACTGATGTTCCCGTGGCCATTGCTTCAATTAAGACTGTGGGTAGGCCTTCCCATCCAGACGACAGGACAAAAATATCTACATTGGCCATATAAGCATAAGGGTTAAAAACAAATCCAGGGATTTCAACTCTATCTTCTATTCCAAGCTTTTGAATCAGCAACTCTAATTGAGCTCTTTCTTCACCTTCGCCTAAGATAATCAATCGTGAAGGAGTAGTTTCTTGTAGTTGACTAAAAGCATGAATTAGGGTAGAAAAGTCTTTCTGTTTAATTAGGCGGCCTACACCTAGAATTACAGGCACTTTTTTTTCTTGAAGCCAAGGATGTTCTAAAGAAAGTTTAGATTTTTCAAGTAATTCTTCTGTGACAACTGGATTATAAATAACACTAATTATTTCTTTAGAGAGATGAGCTTCTGCCACTAATTCACTTGCAACACCTCTAGATACAGCAATAACTTTACTTGCTAAAGGATAAAAAAATCTAATCAGCAATGGAATTAATCTTTCTCTCTTTCTTTCACAGTTCTGCACATCTAATGATAAGAAGCAGTGAACACTCACAAATATTTTTGTTGAAGAATTAGAAAGTATTTGAGCGATTATAGCAATGACATTAGCATGGTTCAAAGCAGAGAACAGTACTGATGGTTTTTCTTCTTTAAGATAGCTTGCTAAAGCGAACAAACTCATTATCGTTCGAGAAGCTTTTAAGTCAATAATTCTTACTTTTGGTGAGACTTGTTCTAGATAAGGACCTTGTGCTTGACTAAGTACGAGATCAACGTTATGTCCACGTTCTGCTAAGCCGCTGCTAAGACTTAACCAAATGCGCTCGGCACCTCCACCAGCTAAGGAAGGAAGAAAAAATGCAATAGTTTGTATATCTTGTGCCATTATCATCGAAAGTATTGATTATTTAGCTTGAACATAGATGTAATTTATTGAGCTAAAAACTTTTCGTATTTTGTTCCCTGTAGTCTTTGATAGACTTCCTCATAATTTTCAATTTTGTTTTCGTAAGAGCCATCATTTATTTTTTTGAGACTGCTTTGAAACCGAATATTAGTTGTCGATACGTTTAAAAACTTTGCAATTCCTTTCATCTGATTTTCGTAATCTGAGCATAAAGCATCATAAGTAATTTTATGAACTTTGAAGGGCAAAAAGCGTATTGTTCTTTTAATGATACTTATTTTTTCTTCCTGTCTAGAAAGACTTTTCCACATTAAATCAACATCTAAGTAAATTGGAGTAACGTTTACCTTGCTTCGAGAATGAACAATATTTCTACGAGTTAAGTTTGCTATAGAAATTAGTGTATCTAGATAGTTAGTTCTTTCTAGATGAACAATCTTGTAGCCATCAATTATTAGTTTTAGAAGTATCTCAGGATAATCAGCCAACTGGTTGTACATTAAATGGAAGCCGATGGCTTTGTGAGATCCAGGATAATCATCAAGATTCTTTAGATATTGGAATGTGGTCCATGGACGATTAGTATTCACTTCTGCCTGATATGCATAAAAAGTAGTAAAGTTTGGATCGTCGATCCAACCAATATTTTCTTTAGGACTTTTACCTACAAATATTTCACCTGGAAATAACTTAATTTCTGGATGACTTCCTAATAACTCATTAAGCCAAGTAGAACCACTCCTTTGAGTAGTTAATAAACAAAACTTTGTAAGAATATTTTGATTAGAGCTCATAAAATTGACTGTCAATCGCATTAATAATTACTCAGTAAATATGTGGCTAATATTACTTTCTTATGATGCCGAAAGGAGTAGGATTTATTCCTGTGGATTTCCATACAGAATATCCATTCCAAAAATGTAAGAAAACACTTGAAATACCTGTAGCTGTTGCTGCACCTTCAATTCCCCATTTAGGAATAAGTAATGAATTTAATATAATGTTTGCTAAAGTGCTCACTGTTGCACTTTTCACTATATGTCTTTCATGCCCTGTCATTGTCAGTAAAAATGAAGCTGTAGTTGTTGTTGCTCCTAGCATTTTAGCGACTGCTAGAATATTTAAAGCAGTCCTTCCTTCATAAAAATCTTTGCCAAATAGCAGTAAAAAATGATGCCCACCCAGTATAAATAAGAGTCCGATTGCAACAGATACGAACAATACAATGCGTGCTGATCTGGCAATAATATTTTGTAGCTTAGCAGTTTCTCCTAAAGCAAATAGCTTAGCTATACTTGGAGATAAGGTTGTATTTACAGCTCCTAATACAAATACTATAAGCATCACCCCTCGACTTAAAACAGAATAGATACCGACGGCTTCTGGACCCCGGATCGCACCTAACATAAGTAAGTCTGTTTGGTTATGTACAACAAGAATTCCTTCTAGAAACATCAACGGGATTGAGCTTTTTAACCAATAGCGAATCTTTAGTTTTGGTTCTGATTGCTTCACTGCATCAGGCAATGATTTTGTTAGCCATCTTGAACCAACATAAAATGCGATATAGAATGCTAGAACTCGTGAAATTAGTGCATAATTGACTGGTAAGGTATGGTCGGCCCAAAAAAAGGCAAGACCTAAAAAGACTAATGAAAGGCATGGAGCTAGTAAGTATTCTGGAAGTTGACTTTTTACTATTTGCTCTAATCCTTGTAAAATAGAGGTCCTTGCAATTGTAAGTGCTTTTATTGGTAATAAAAAAAGAGCAATTGCTATGGCATACGTGATTTCAAGATTATTCTCTGTACCTGTGAGTATTGAAATAATCATTGCACTTATAGCCAGAAAAGTGGAGAAACATAAGATGAGTTTGCTACTCCACTGTACTAAACCATGAAACTCATTCCACAGTTCTTTCGCTTTGTATATGGCTATTTCGCGGACAATTAGTTGGTTTAAACCAAGAGTTGCTGGTATTCTCAACAAATCTACCCAAGTCAGTGCATATACGTATACTCCTAAACCTTCCTTACCCATCAACCTAGCTAGTAAAATATTGGTTATGAGGGCTATTGAAGTGGAAATAATCTTCAATGCAAAAGATGAAGTTGCTCCTCTAAGTAGATGGTTGCTTAGGGCAAAGTGCTTGATATAGTGTATTAGCTTGAAGAATTGTTTTTTTACAACGTAATAACTATTCAACTTTAGAAACTCATCTGTTATTTATTACTATGCCTTATAAAGTTGCTGTTCTAAATACACCTGAAAACTTTTAAGATCTTTAAGTTTTTAGAAGTATATTTACAGGTTTTTATTTTATTTATTCTAAGGTATTGCTATATTTATCTACAACGTAGATAAATATAGGTTTAGATTTAGTAAAATTCATAATATTTAAAATTTACTAAATTGTTTGAATAAAGTCGCGAGCTAATAATATCTAAATGAGTCATTGGCTTCGAATAATTGAGCATTATATAAAAAGTATTTAAAATGATTGATATTTATTTTTTGCAAAGAGTGTGTTGAAAGTTTTAAGTAAACAGTGAGCTTCTAGAAATGTATTACAAGTCTATAGATGTATGCATGCTGATAAATAGCTTCATAGAGCAGACGGTTTTTATCTTACATATAAATGTAGAACTTAGAAAATTAATCATGACTGCAAACTCGGTCTTTAGACTTAATATAATTCTAAAGATATAAAAAGGCTTCTAGACAAAATACTAACTTTTCATAGTCTCATATTATTTATCTGTAAATCTTATATCTTCAGGAGCTTCACTTTATTATCTAGATATTACTTTGTGGCCGTTAAATATGATTATAAAATTTTCATAAGCAGGTTTTAGAGTATCACCTAGTATAGCCTCTTGTTTTTTAGTTTGTTTTTTCCTTGAGAGGATGTAAAAAATGAAAATATGACTTTAAATGACATTAATAGACACTAAATGACTTTCGAAGTAATTTAACATACTTATCTTGGTTGCAGTTTATTTTATACGAGCATAACATATTAAATAGGGTTGAGTAGCTTAGGCTCAAAATAAGTTAAATACTAACGTTTCTACAGCAGAGTAAGTATTTCAGCTTAGCCTTGAGTCCTATGAAGATGTACTATGCAGTTTATCTGGATTGCACGAGATGCATCCATAATATTGAAGATAAATAATTGGAAATTTATAGCAATACAGTAATTAATTTAGCCTTCTGATACAAAACATTAGACTTATTAGTTTATGAATCGAATTACAAATTGGCTTATTCTGCTACTAATATTTTCTGTACCAATTGAGCAGATTATTTCATTGCCTGGTCTAGGAACAATCACTCGCGTTACGGGACTGATTGCATTTTTAGTCTGGTTTGTGAATATAATCTTGACAAAGCGAATTCGAAGACCACATGTTTTTCACGTTCTTGCTATTCTCTTTTTTGTTTGGAGCTCACTCAGTATCTTATGGACTAAATCTTTACCTACAACTCTTGAACGTTCTAGCACCTATATGCAATTGGCTATTTTCATATTAATTATCTGGGATGGGGTTACTACGCTAAAAGATTGCCGAGAGGCGATGCAAGCTTATATTTTTGGAGTATATGTTGCAGTTGGAAGCACAATCTCACAGTTTTTGGCTGGTAACGCGGCAAAATATGGCCGATATGCTGCTGGCGATTTCGATGATAATGATTTAGGAATTATTATTTCTCTGGGTATACCTTTTGCTTGGTATCTCGTCACATCTAGAGATAAGTCTAAGTCGTACTCGTTATTTGACTATATCAATATTATCTTTATCCCTGCTGCAGTTTGTGGTATTTTGCTTACTGCTTCCCGAACTGCAATGATTAGTCTATTTCCTGGTTTTTTATACATCATTCTCTCTTTGCAAAAATTAGGCATTTTCCAGAAGCTTTTAGTATTTTCTATAGGTATGATTTCTATCATTTCCTTGCCATTCTTCATACCTTCTGAAACTTTTCTAAGATTGTCTACTGTTAGTGATTCTGTATCTTCTGGAGATTTGAATGGCCGTGCAGATATTTGGAGAGAAGGCTTTCAGAATTATGCCCGAGAACCATTCTTAGGTGTTGGTAGTGGTGCTTTTGCTGAAACAGTAGAGTCGCAACTTGTTGCCCACAACACTTTTTTATCCAGTTTATTTGAAGTTGGGTTTATCGGCTTTCTCTTATTTATCTTGATTGTTACCATCGTTGTCTATGAATCAACTCGTTTTTCTAGTTTATGGATAGCAGTATTCATTGTTTTATTTGTTGGTGCAATGTCTTTGTCTTGGGAGCATCGAAAACCAACTTGGCTCATCATGAATTTAGCAATCATACATAGGAATGCTGAAGAAAGTAGGCGCCAACAGAAACCTCAAAAAAACAACTTGTTTTTAAGCCCAGGAAATTATTTTAAGTCTGCTCCTGATATTTGAGTGCTTTTTTAAAGTAAATTATTTTTTGTTTTGAATCTTTTGAGTTAAGTAGTAAAAAAATGAATTCAGAATCTCATGTTGAATTAGATAGAGTCTGGATGCTGCTCAAAAAAAAGTGGCTATCAACCTCTTTGATTATTTTGGCTGGATGCTTGTTGGGATTACTCACAGGATTTTCTCAGAAGGAAGTTTATCAGGCAGAAGGGTCTCTCTTGATTAAGCGTAAATCTAATGCATCCTCACTTACTGGGGTTGGTGAGAGCATCACGGATTTGGATCCACTGTATCAAGATAGTGTTCCTTTAGAGACAGAGGCAGAAATTATTACTTCCATACCAGTTATTAAATTAGCAATCGAGTCAGGAAATCTTCAACAGATAATTGTAGAAGAGGATACGTCAGAGACTATCTTAGAAAATCTGGATGTCAGCCAAGTAAATTCATCTGATATGCTTCGTATTACCTACACAGGTGATGGCCCTAGGCAAGTAGCTAAAGTTGTAAATTCGATTTTAGCTGCTTATATGCAAAATAATATACAAAATAATCAAAAAGATACTGCATCGGCTAAAGAGTTTATAGAGAATCAACTTCCCTATGCTGAAACAAATTTGCGTAGATCTGAGTTAGCCATACAAAAATTCAAAGAGCAACATCCTTTTGTTGATATTCAGCAAAAGGATCAAACGGTTCTTAACTCAATCACTCAGATTCAAGACGAGATTACTGATGCTGAATTAGTGGCCTTGAAGGCTCAAAATGAGGTAACTGCTTTACTTCGTCAAATTGGCAGTAATGATAAACAAGCCTTAGCACTTACTGCGTTGAATCAATCCCAAGGAGTCCAGGATATCTTGCGAGAGTTACAGACTATTCAGTCGCAACGTGCGATTGCTCAAAATAGTTTTCAGCCCTCTCATCCTGTGATGCTTGATCTTGCAGATCGAGAGCAAACCCTTAAAAAGGTCTTGAAGAAAAGAAGCCAACTAGTCTTAGGCAGTCGATCTGAAAAACGCCAAAATGAATTGATTCAATCTGGTCAATTGCAACAAGATACAACTGCTAAAATAGTGGAATTACGAGCTCAACAGGTATCTGCTACTAAGCAAGCGGCAGCTCTCAAAAAGCTATTACAAAATTCTAAGAAACAAGCAAAAGCCTTGCCAAAATTGCAACGGACATTGGAAGAGCTGGGCCGTAAGCGGGAAGCTGCGCAATTAACTTATTCCTCTTTGATAGAAAAACTGGAAGAGCTGCGAGTTGCTGAGGATCAAAATGCAGTAAATGCTCGGGTAGTTTCTCCAGCTATTATTCCGGATGATCCCGCAAATCCTTCCAAGTTTCTATTTATGATTATCGGAGGCTTTTTTGGGGGAATATTGGCTTTGGCTAATGTACTAATTGCCGAGGCCAATGATAAGTCATTAAAGACTATCGAAGATGCTCAGCGAATATTCGGCTATAGATTGCTTAGTATTATCCCGATTGATCCTATTCATAATAATCTTAAGACAGAGTTTGGCTCAATTCCTAAACTCTATATTGAGAAAGAAGTAGATTCAAAAATATGCCATTCGTTTCTTTTCTTGCACGCTAATTTTATGGCTCTTGACACAGAGAAAAACTGTCAGGTTGTCGGCATTACTAGCGCCATTCTAGGAGAAGGAAAATCAACTGTCGCAGCAAATTTTGCGAAGGTTTTGGCACAGTCAGGAAAACAAACGCTGCTAATAGATGCTGATCTGTGTCACGCTGTACAACATGAAATATGGGGTCTGAAGAATAGTAGAGGACTATGGCAATATTTGCAATTTCCTCAAATGGGTGAAGAAGCTAAGTATCAATCTGTAGGACCAAATCTTCAGATATTAACTGCTGGTTCAACTTCAATCCAAAGTTCTTTGCAAGAAAATACAAACTGTCTAGATTCGTTAGCAAATCTTGAATACTTATTAGAGATCTTACGTCCCCGCTATGACTACATTATCATTGATAGTCCTGACTTAACTTCTAATTCTGTGATGACTGCCGTTCAGAAAGCTATTGATGGCATCATGTTGGTTGTTAAACCTGGCTTTGTAGAATTTGAAAGTGCAATATTGGCAAGAAACTTTTTAGCTCTTAATAGTTATAAGGTGTTAGGAACTATAATTAATGGAGTTTCGGTTGGTGAGCAAACATTTAGCCAATATTTTAAGCAAGATCATTCTTTCTCAGAGATGAATTTTGAGCGACAATTACAGGTATTGCTATCTGGAGAAATGCTGCCGCCATTGAGTCATACTCATAATACTGTTTATCAAAATCATTCTTTGAATCAAGTTTCTGCTCTGCAAAGGCAAGAAACTATACATCAAGATAATTCTGCGACTCTAAATCGAGTAAGTTTCAATCAACTTCAGAATTGGATTAGTGAGCAGGAACAAGAGTTAATGATGAGAAGAAAAGGGATTGACGATTTACAAGAGAAATTTCTAAATTGTCATTATCCTGATGAGAAAATTATTTTGAAGTCGAGAATTACTGAGGAAGAAGAATTTACTAGCCTTCTAGAAGAATCAATTGAAGGACAACGCCGACAGCTTCGAGCTAAATTGGCGTCAGGAAGAACGCCGTCAGCTTTTAGCTAAGTTGACATTTGATAAAAAATATTGATTGATTTTCTGTGATACGATGAAAAATAGATTATTCCTAAAAAGTACTAAATGCTGAAGTAGTGTATATATCTACATATACTCAATAAACTATGAAAAATTCTAAAGCGTTGTAATTTCAGTTTTTGATAAAAATAACATTAGTATATATTAGTAAGTTTCCTAATTTAGCTATGAAATCTATGAAAGCATACAGATATAGTTTTTATTTTAAGCTGTTTTAGTTTTTGTTTTTATATTAATAGATCTTTTATTTACTACTTTTAGCCTAAATGAATATTTTTATTATCAAAGCTCAAAACAGTAAATAGTTTTTAGAGGAATGCAAGTTAAGTAATTTTATTTTATAGAAATCTATGTTTTTAAGCTGCTAAATTGATGTTATTTCAATCTTCTCCATACAGAATTGTTGTATTTTTTGTAGTGACTGATCTTATTGGTCTTATTGCTAGTTTTTATCTGGCTTTCGCTTTGAGATTTGAAAATCGCTATCCTGACTTAAATTCTTCTATATTTTGGGTAGTACTTCTAACTTATTTTATTGTCTTTTATGGACTTGACGTTTATCGAATAAAGGTTACAGATGATAGACCTTATTCTTCTAAAAAAGTTTTTGTTTCCATTGTTATTACGGTTTGGCTACTAACATCAGTTATATATTTTTTTGGCTTATGGAAGTTAGATGCAATTGTGGGCCGTGGTATTTTGTTGTTGAGTTCTTCCCTCTTCACATGTTGGGCATTAGGCTATAGATATATTATTAACTTGTCAAAAACTAACAAGAGAAAGAAGACAAAGCATTGGCTTGTTCTAGGCGATCGAAATAAGTTGCTAAAATTTGTTTCTGATAATCGTTCATTTGATATCAATAATCTTTTCTATATGAAATCTTTTGTAAATAATGCTGCTGGAGATTACTTTGTAAATTTATTAAATTCTAATGATCAAGAACAGAAAGGTGTTGTCTTTAGAAAGTCTTGGACAGGTATTTTAATCGACGATTCAATGCGTAACATACCTGAACACCTGTTCTCAGATCTTGTTAATGCTCGCATCTCTGGTAGAGAGATATATCGTTTTGGTGATTTTTGTGAGCAGTACTTGCAAAAAATACCTCCTGAAATGATCCATCCATCTTGGTTTGTTTTTTCTGATGGTTTCGGTATTGTTAGTGGTCATATCTATTCTCGCTTTAAGAGATTAGGTGATTTATTGTTTGCATCTTTTTTACTAGTATTGACTTTGCCTTTGATGGTAATCGTCGCGTTGGCGATTACCATCAATAGTCCTGGCCCTATTCTTTATTCGCAGATTAGGAAAGGTTTAAGTGGTAAAGAGTATAAAATTTATAAGTTTCGATCTATGTTCATCAATGCCGAAAAAATGGGTGTAAAGTGGGCTGAAGTTGGAGATAAACGAATTACTAGAGTAGGCCGCATTATTAGAAAGATGAGAATTGATGAATTGCCCCAGCTATGGAATATTTTTGCTGGCGATATGAGTTTGATTGGACCACGCCCGGAACGCCCAGAATTTGACAGTGATCTGATTGATAAAATTCCTTATTACGATTTTCGATATTTAGTAAAGCCTGGAGTTACAGGCTGGTCTCAAGTTAAGTTTGGCTATGGTAATACGCTAGAAGATTCTTTTAATAAAGTCGCATATGATCTTTATTATATTAAGAACTATTCTTTTTTTCTTGATTTATTAATTGTTCTTAAAACCATTCGGGTAGTGTTGTTCGCTCAAGGTATATAAATTTATTTGAATTCTTTTCTACTAGTATAAAGAAGCTACTTCTGAGTAGCCGTTATACAGCAATGTCGGTTGGCGATGCCATACAGATGGATGGATTCCTGTTCCTAGTAAGCGCTCTTCTGCCTGTGTCCAACGGGGATGAGGAATGTTGGGATCGACATTAGCTTCAAAGCCATATTCGTCGGGAACTAGTGTATTCCAAAAGGTAGAAGGTTGAAAATTCATAAACTCGATCTTGACAATGGATTTAGCTCCCTTGAATCCATATTTCCAGGGCATCACCATTCGCAAAGGTGCTCCATGTTGTTTTGGGAGTAGATGGCCGTAAATTCCTACAGCAAAAAACGCTAAATCATGGGCCATTTCTTCGATGCGTAGGCTTTCGGTATAAGGCCAGGGGAGCTGAGATGTATCTGTCCAACCTCCTGGCCCTGGACAGACTTTGGGATCGTAGAACGAGGTGAAACGGACAAATTTTGCCTTTGATTGGGGTTCAACTGCTTTGATTAGCGATCGCATCGGGAATCCTAACCAAGGGACAACCATAGCCCAAGCTTCTACACATCGAAACCGATAGATACGTTCCTCTAAAGGGAATTGTTTGATTAGATCATCTAAATCGTAGGTCTGAGGGTGATTGACCAAGCCTGTCACTTCTACTTTCCAGTTGTCTGTGGGCAACGCTTGAGCAGCTTGCCAGATATTTTTAGTTCCCCCAAATTCGTAAAAATTGTTATATCGACTGGCCTTTGCCTCAGGGGTTACCGTTAAACCTTCCCCTGAGTAGATAGCAGATCGCTCAATATCTGGGAAGGTGCGTGTTGGAATAGTCTGTGATAGCTCTGAACCACTCTCGTTGCCTGAGCGTGAACAGCTCATACTCGGAAATACAGTGGCGCCTATTCCAAATGCCGCCATGTTTTTGAGGAATCGACGCCGATGCCAATAGGCTGTTTCTGAAGTAATGGGTTGCGATTCTATCTGCCAAGGTTTAGGAATTCGAATGAAGACCATAGAAGTTAAGAATGACACTAGGTTTATACTTATTTGTTCCCTACCTGATTCCCTTACTCAACAGCCAAAGCATCAGTGGTAAGTGTTAATGTTCAGATCGCTGTCAAGATCGCAAAGAGCTTTGGGCGGAAGAGGACTGAAGTCATAGAGTCGCGAATGTTCCCTTGCCAGAGACAAGCAGTCGGCTTTTAATTGAGAAGACTCTATTAGTGGCCATTTGCAACGGGTCTATAGTTTGAAGAGGTTTTCCCTTTAAAATGAAGCCTATTCAGCCTCTGCACACCATGACTGATTCAACACCTGAGCCTCAAATTATCCATATTCGCGATCGCCAACAACAGTTGATTCGCCAGCGCAAACAGCGATTTCGGCGGCGAGCTTGGCGAACGTTGGTCACCCTAGGCTTAACGGTGAGCTTGGGATGGGCGGTGTGTCAACCCAAGTGGCAGATTCAGCAATCTAGTCAAGTCACCCTAACGGGGAATCAACAGATTGATAGTCAAACGCTTGAGCACTTGATGTTACTTCAATTTCCGACATCTCTGATTCGATTTCAACCCCAAGCTTTGGTCTCCAAGCTGAAAGCTAATGCTCACATCAGCCAAGTTATTGTGACGCGAAAGCTGTTTCCTCCTAGGGTCAAGGTTGTGGTCCAAGAACTACCACCCGTGGCGATGACAGAATGCAAAGAATGTACCTTGATTCTCAATCCTGGAAAAACAGACGCTTTAACATTGGGGCCAGCAAATGTGTGGTTACTCGATCGGCGAGGGGTGGTATTACCCGCTGATAGCTTCCCCAAGCTAGAGCAAGCCCATCAACTCCCAAAGTTGACTCTTGAGGCCTACTTACGGCCTGAAGCTAAGGTTAATAGCCAGCTCACATCATCAAATCCGTCAGTAACAACAACGAAATTCGTCTCTGTTGATCGCCAAAAGCAGACGCAATGGCAAAAGATGTATGCCTCAATTGAGGCTAGCCCCGTTCAGATTAAACATCTCAATTGGCAAGATCCTCATAAACTCATGTTGAAAACTCAACTAGGACAAATTCATATTGGTCCATTTAGTCAACAGTTTGGTCGCCAACTCCAAATATTGGATGAGATGCGAACGTTGCCCAAATCAGTCGATCCTCAACAGATTAAGTATATTGATGTAGAAAATCCGGACGACCCCAGTTTTGAATTTCTGAATCAATCTCAACTCAAGGATAGTCGCCAAGCTCAATAAAAACTTCTGTTGTTTAGAATGACTGAACAATGGGTTTTTCTTCGGCGAAATCAATAGATTTTCGACTAATATCGCTCAATTGGTTTTTGGGAGAACATGTCCTATAGTTGAGTAACGAAGATTGCCCACTCTTTTTTGCTGTTCATCATTAGTCACAATGACGCCTGCCGATCAATCCTTTACAGACTCCTTATTTATCCATGAGAACAATGATCTCCTTAATACTAGTCCTGTAGATCAACAGGGGGGAGCTGGAGAAAGTTCTGAATCGGTTTCTGAAGAAAATTTTGAAGATGTTTTCGATTTTACGTCGGATAACGCTACACCGATTGTGCCCCATAAAGATGTAAGCATGGAAGACGACAATATTGTCAGGCATGGTGCAGCTACCATCAAAGTTATTGGGGTAGGCGGTGGCGGTGGTAACGCAGTCAATCGCATGATTTCCAGTAATGTCTCTGGCGTAGAGTTTTGGTCCATCAATACAGATGCTCAGTCTTTAACCCAGTCCTCGGCTGCTAAGCGCTTGCAAGTGGGACAAAAACTCACTCGTGGTTTGGGTGCAGGGGGCAACCCGGCCATTGGTCAAAAAGCAGCAGAAGAATCCCGAGATGATATTGCGGCTGCCTTAGCGGGCTCAGATTTAGTTTTTATTACCTGCGGAATGGGGGGTGGTACCGGCACAGGCGCAGCCCCTATTATCGCTGAAATCGCTAAAGAGATGGGTGCCTTGACCGTGGGTGTGGTGACCCGTCCCTTTACCTTTGAAGGTCGTCGGCGTAGCCACCAAGCAGAGGAAGGGATTTCGGCTTTGCAAACGCGGGTTGATACCCTGATTATGATCCCCAATGATAAAATTCTGTCTGTGATTGCAGAGCAAACGCCTGTTCAGGAAGCCTTTTTGACGGCAGATGATGTTTTGCGCCAAGGGGTACAAGGCATCTCCGATATTATTAATGTGCCTGGCCTGGTCAATGTAGACTTTGCAGATGTCAAAGCGATTATGGCGGATGCAGGCTCTGCCATGATGGGCATTGGGGTAGGATCTGGTAAATCTCGGGCGAAAGAGGCTGCGATCGCAGCCATCGATTCCCCACTTCTTGACGCTTCAATTCGAGGTGCCAAAGGCGTCGTTTTCAATATCACAGGTGGCAATGATCTGTCTCTACATGAGGTAAACACGGCTGCTGAAACTATTTACGAAGTCGTGGATGCCAGTGCCAATATCATTTTCGGCGCAGTCATTGATGAATCCCTCCAAGGCGAAATTAAAATGACCGTGATTGCCACGGGCTTTTCGGCAGAAGGTGGAGCACCACCTCGTAAAGTCGAGGCCAAACCCCAAGCAGCTAAAATTTCTCCTGTGCAGCAAAAATCTGATACCAAGCCTGTTGCCCAGCGACCGCCCACCCGTGGTACTAATTTAGATATTCCCGATTTCTTGCAAAAGCGTCGCCCAGGTCAATCCTAAGTAAATATACTTAGAAACTCTCACTATGTAAGGATGTCGTTGCAGAATTTAATTAAAACTCACAATTCTCAGCAGCGACAAGGGCAATTGAGAATGTTAAGATTGCCTAGAATGTGTCTTGGGGACTCGTAGTGATCCGTGCTGCAACTCTAACTCTGCAACCTCCTCTGCCTTTAGTTGCCGAAAATAATCGTCTAAAGATTTTCTCTGGTTCTGCCAATGTCTCTCTTGCTCAAGAGGTAGCCCGATACTTAGGCGTTGATCTTGGCCCGATGGTCCGCAAGCATTTTGCAGATGGAGAACTATATGTCCAAATTCAAGAATCTATTCGGGGTTGTGATGTCTATCTGATTCAGCCCACCTGCCACCCCGTCAACGATAATTTGATGGAGTTGTTGATTATTATCGACGCTTGTCGGCGGGCATCTGCTCGACAAATTACGGCAGTACTGCCCTACTACGGCTATGCCAGAGCTGATCGCAAAACGGCAGGCCGAGAATCTATTACGGCCAAGCTGGTTGCTAACTTAATTACCCAAGCGGGGGCGAGTCGGATCTTAGCGATGGATTTGCACTCTGCTCAAATTCAAGGCTACTTCGACATTCCGGTTGATCATGTTTATGGTTCTCCTGTACTCCTGGACTACTTAGCCCGCAAGGAACTTCCTGATCTGGTGGTAGTCTCTCCCGACGTCGGAGGAGTAGCCAGGGCTAGAGCCTTTGCCAAAAAGTTGGATGATGCACCTTTGGCGATTATTGATAAGCGTCGCCAGGCTCACAATGTGGCCGAAGTTATGAATGTTGTCGGGGATGTCGAAGGCAAAACAGCGGTCCTTGTGGATGACATGATCGATACCGCAGGCACAATTTCTGCGGCCGCCCGGCTACTCCGGGAAGAGGGAGCCCGACAGGTTTATGCCTGTGCGACCCATGCCATTTTCTCCCCGCCTGCCGTCGAGCGTTTATCGATGCCAGGACTGTTCGAAGAAGTTTTGGTCACCAATACAACCCCCATTCCCGCAGACCGTCATTTCCCACAATTGCGCGTGTTATCCGTTGCCAGTTTGCTGGGTGAGACGATTTGGCGGGTGCATGAAGATAGTTCCGTCAGCAGTATGTTTCGCTAACCACTTTTGTTTTGTGGGTCATTCTGCTCCTGCTTCAAGGTTACCCGGTTAAGACTCCTGGTAGAAAGGATCTTGGCGCTCTGGTAGTGGCCAGTCTTCATTCTCGCCCCCAATCAAGAGCTGCTCGATTTTGACAAATTCTTGATCAAATTGTTGGAGCGCGTTCAGAAGGACATCCAAAGCGATCGCATCGCTAGTACCCAGATCAAACCAGCAACGAGCCCAACAGCCCTCGTACTCAATCTCGCTCATATTATGCATCAAAGCCATGAGGCTGCGATCAGAGGTTCCGGGTTCATACCGCAAATAACTAAGTTCATAGCCTGCTTCTTGTACTTGCAAATTCTCGGCGTTAAACCCCCCTAGCTTGCCGAGAAAAAACCAGGAATCAAACACTTCCTCTAAGTATTGCTTTTCTTGCTCAGAGAGAACGGTTTCGAATTCTAACCACAGCCATAAATCAAAAGAATTAAATTCGCGAAACTGAATGTTCATAGATAGCAAACAACACAACAAATAGAGAGCAACCCATAAGATAGGTCGTCCAGCATAGCTAGATTTGCTCCGCCAGTCAGCAAATGTCCATTAATGGGCATGCTGGTAGCACCAGCAAATACTGTTACCAACCCTCAAACTTGCTCCTGATTGTAGTTGATTGCACTACGCTAAAAGAATGCTTCGATTAAAACAACTTCTCTACCATCCGGCTGCAACGGCAACTCCCATCCTCCAGCAAGTGAGTCTAGACCTGCCCCCCCAACAACTGGGATTGGTGATTGGTCCCAGCGGCTCCGGCAAAAGCACGCTTTTGGAAATTGTGGCAGGTCTAGCTGCCCCTACATCCGGCGAACTCTATTGGCGTCAGCAAGAATTGAAGCCCAATAATTTACAACAGTTGGCAGGCTTGGTCTTTCAATTTCCAGAGCGGCATTTTTGTGGTGGCACCATTCTTGAAGAACTCCGTTTGGGGCATCCTGAATTAGGGTCTGAGCAGGTTCACCTAGCTTTACAAGAAGTCGGGTTAGGAGATTTATCTCTGTTTATCTCTCCTCAGTCTTTGAGTGGTGGACAACAGCGGCGGCTGGCTCTCGCCGTCCAATTGATTCGCCAACCCCATCTCTTACTATTAGATGAACCCACGGCTGGCCTCGATTGGTCTATGCGTAGACAACTCGTGACTTTATTAGCAAAGCTCAAGCAGCACTGGAGTCTATTGATCGTCACCCACGATCCGGCTGAACTCGTCAGTATTGCGGATCGCTGCTGGACTTTGAACCATGGGAAATTAGTCAGTATCGATCCGGCCACCTTAACATCACAGAATGCTGCTGTCATTTGATCGGGATTCAGGGTCAATATCAATGACTAGCCAACATCAGCGTCCAGTCGTAACAATGTCTCTTTATTTCAATAATCCTGCTAACCGCAAAGGTCTAAGTAGATAATGCAAAAAATATAAGAGCCGGGGTAGAGGGATTTTTGCAATGTCTTTGTAGGTGGGGGTGAGGAGGCGGCGGGTACACCAGATCAGGTAAGCAATTTGGTCCCAGCAATGATCCAGCAGTTGTAAGTGCAAGATCATTTTTTCTAAATTTGGATCTGATGTTACCTGAGATATCTCCGTAAAACATCTTTGATAAATCTGGGTTTTGAGGGCATTGAAGTTTGAGTCCCGCTCGAAGTTCCTAAAATTATGTGCGGGTAGGGGAACGCACAACAGCTCATGACTGAGACTAAGCCCTATGGACAACATGCGATCGCACCCCAGTACTTGAGCCCGTTGGCGAATACGGCACCAGTCTAGATGGGGATGTGCTTGCACAAAAGCAGCAAAATCAGAGATCCAGCCCAACTGTTCCCAGCAATGTTTAGAACCGTGGACACCCAGAATCAGCAGAACATCTTCTGGATGGAAACAAGGAACAGTAACATCCAAGATTGTGACCGTCTGCAATCGCTGGGTCATCTCCTCGAAACTGAGAGGGAAGACAAAAAAATCTTTACCAGAAATCTGTTGATGTAGATCTACGAACACGTCTCCTGTCTTACTCACCAAGGGATACTCATGGGCATAAAGGTGATAAGTCGTTGGGAGTCGTTGATAACCCGCCTGTGTACCCAACAAGTCTAAGGCCTGATGAAAGTCCAGAGGAGATACCAAAATATCTAAATCAGAGAATTTCCGGCGAGCCAATTGGCCATAGGCAGTTACTGCCAAGGATGGCCCTTTGAAAGGAATGGCAACAATGCCATGGGCTGTGAGCAATTGCAGCAGATCGAGCAACTCTGTTGCCAACAACAAATTACGGGCCGTATTAGCAAAGTGCGCAGTTTCTAGCTGAGCCATGATCGTGGCAGGAATAGAGGCTTGGCAAAACTGTTTGAGACGAGGATAAATCTGCATTGTTATCCAGTGCCGCTGAGATTGCGCCAGGAGCAACGACCAGTTGAGATCTGCCAGTAGTAGTGTGCGAATATACTCCGCAGCAGTGTCATCAATCACTGGACGGGCCAAGCGAAGTAAGAGCTGCTCTTCTATACTCAGCATGCGATCGGAACGAATCACCTGTCGTTTTGGGCTCAGCGTCTGCACATTTGTTCTCCTAGCTGCTATTTCCACACTGTTTGCTCAGTAAAATTGCTCATGTAAAAAAGCATGGCGTTTCTGGTGGAGGTTGCGCGATCAGCTTCTGTGGATCGGGTGCTGACCTGTCAGCCCGCACCAAATTGATCAAAGCTGTTAGTTCTGCCAAAGCAGGCCGCCGGATCAGTTGAGAGACCCGCACTGCTTTGAGCAAATCAGTACATTGCCGAAGGTGAGTGGTCACCTGCCCAGGGGCTGTCATGATATTCACAGCGCGGGTATGGCGCACTAATTCTGCAAAAGCATCCTGACAGGACAGGGACATAATTTGATGATGCGCGCCTTGAGCCAACACATAGATCTGTCGAAGGGGTAAAGGTGTCTCTTGAAATCCATCTTGGAACACGTAGGATAGTTTGTCAGCATGGGTCAACAGCACAGGTAAATGGTCTTGTTTGAGCCCTAAGGCCGTTGCTGCTTGAGTCGTCAATTTGCACTGAGGGAAGCTGGGAATGACACTGGGGTACCCTTGCTCAAAGCTGATCGCCATCACGTCATCTGTCAGAACCTTGTATCCTTGAGCATGAAAGGCTTTGGCAAAAGTTGATTTTCCTGATCCAGAAGCACCTAAAAAAGCAATGGCAGTTGTCTGTTGCTCATAGGGTTGCTCGCAGTCTGTCTCTACAGTGTCTGCCTCAACAGCCACACAGCTGGCGTGTAGGACCAAACAACCCCGCTGACGTAAGATCACTGACATGGCTGGCCCCAGAATACTAGGAGCAAGTTGTAGTGCATCGATCCCCTCAGGATCGATGGCAATTTCTCGACCATTATTGATTAGAAAAAGACCGATACCTGGTAACTTCCCCCAAATAGCTTGTTGAGGGTCTAAGACGTTAGGGTCAATATCGCTCAAGTTTTGCAAACGTACTACAACATCTGCTGGCTCTTCTACTCTCTTTAAGCCAGTCAAAGGAAATTCAGACGAAATAGTTAGGTTAAAAGCATGATAGCTATACATCTAGCCTTAGTATTCAATCAGAAGAAACAAGGATTCTATAGTCTGAAAACCTCAAAAGTATATGGATTATCTTTTGAGGAAAAGTCTTAGGAAATTAATCTACGGCAGCATTGTTTCGAAACTTTATGATTGAGAGAAAAGACTTCTTGCATAAATGAATGAGATAACTTCTAAAGCATCTCTCTCTATCAATACCTGAATTTACAAAGCATACAGGTGAATGGGAAACACAGATTTCAAGATTTTTATGCAAGAAGTCTATTGATCACAAGCTAATTTCGATCAATATCTTTGTGTTAGGTTCGCAACTCTACTAAGGAGATATAAAATCTCGTGAGCCATCTGTATCCTCAACAACTCGTCCACTAAAAGACAAGGTGTCGTCAGCAGTGTTTCGCCCAATAGCTTGTGTCAAGCTGCGGACATTGCCGTGAATCATAAACGTGGGGGGCATGTATTTTTTTTTCATGTAAACAGTCTCCTGTATTTAGACATTAAAAGGGATTTATTCCCTTCTTCAATAATTAACAAGAAGATTTTTAATCTATTCTCGTTAGATTACGAAGCTTTCAATAGGGCATTGCTGGGTTGTTTCGAAGCCACAATGCCAAAACAGTTGCTTTCCAAACCGTCAAGATATCAGCATTTCTAACTTGTGCTCCTGAGGTTATTCGAGCATAAGCATCTTGAAGAACATTTAGATCGATATAGTGTCGAATTTCTTGAGGAGGACAACGAATAATATCTTCAAAAATCTCTTGATCTAAAGTCAGCATCCCGTGTAAAAAATTGGGTGTCATACTAGTTTTTCCGCCTCTCCACCGGATAGTTTCTGGCAAGACATCGACAAGCGCTTGTCGCAGAATCATCCGACTCCATCCATGCTTCAACTTTTGGTCAGCAGGTACACCTAAGCAAAATTCGATCAGTCGCTTGTCCATAAACGGATGGCGAGCTTCCAGAGAAAATGCAGCAGCAGCTCGATCTAATAATTCCAGTACGAATGTCAGCAAACCTGTCGTTAGAGATTGCCAATGATCCTCCTGGACTGTTTTAGCTGTATGGGTCTCAGTTCCTAATGTTTGCAATCGTTGCTCAAACTGGATGCGCTTAGCTAGGTGTCTATTGATTAAAGGAGGACATTTTGTTTGAGAAAAATGGGGCCACCACTGATAAGTATGTTTAGGATGAAAAGCTTTCAAACCGTATTGCCAGACTATCTGTTTGCGAGAGACTTGAAAGTGTTCATGAATTTGATGAACAGCACGTGCAAATGCAATCCACCGAAACTTCTGGGTCAAATTCAAAAGTACAGGCAGACCATATTGGTGCAGTAAGCGCTGGGGAGAACAATCAAAATGCTGCGATAATGCTTGGGCTTCATGCTTGAAAGATGCCCACTCTCCTGCTGAGGCTAACTCATTCAGTCTGAGCACACCATGACAAACGGTCGTATCTCCATCGAATCCGTCTAGAAAAACACGAATCCCGACCTCTTGGGCTTTGCGGTTGAGTTGCCACGGCAAAAAATGATTCGGACCCACAAAGGCTTCGTCTTCAAATTGCCAAATATGCGATAGGTCAGCAACAGGACTAACCCGATCCGCATGCACAAAATGAGACTGAAAATGACCTGTTTGTAACACAGCCTTGATGAAGGGCCGCTCATCACATTCAGGTACATCATCAAAGATGTTGGATATTGTATGCAAAGTGGTCTGGCCAGTTTGCTCAAGAATTTGTTGAGCTGTGCAAGTCACAGATGAAGAATCTAGTCCACCACTCAGCTGTGATCCGATGGGTAAGGCACTGCGAAGACGACAACGAACAGCCTCGGTAAATATGCGCTTAAATTCTTGAGCATAGGCGTCGTCTGAAGCCAAATTAATCTGCGGGCCAGGTTGAAGATTCCAGTATGACCATATTCTCGTCGCGGTTTGACTAATATAAAGGCAATGACCAGGGGGTAATCTAAAAATATCTTGGTAGGTAGTGATGGATTTATCTTCCATCATCATGCTTAAATAATCGGCAATTCTAGTGTCATTGATTTGACGAGGTACTTGTGGCAAAGACAGCAATGCCTTAATTTCAGAAGCAAATAGAAATTCTTGAGTGGATTGGTAATAATAGAAAGGCTTAACACCAAGATGATCCCTAGCACAGAACAAGGCTTGCTGTTGTCGATCCCAAAGGACAAAAGCAAAGGCTCCGACTAGATATTCTGGACAGTGCTCTCGCCACTTTTCGAAGGCCGCTAATACAAGCTGACTATCCGTGATTTTTGCAGGGTTGTTTGGCAACTCTAAAGTAATAATCAGTTCATCCCGATTATCTATACGGGCATCAGCAGTCAGAATGAAGTTGCCTGTTTTGCTGGTCAACGGCAGCTTTTCAAATAGAGATTCTGGTGTGGTCCTCAACATTAAATGCCCCAGGGCAATACTGCTTTCATGCCAAGCGTTTTTGCCATCGGGTCCTCTGTGGGCCAAGCTCGCCAACATCGTTTTGATAGATGTTGGATTGATAGAGTGCCCATCTGTAGCACAAATGCCAACTATTCCACTCATAGGATTTCAAGATCCACCAGAGTATCTAGCTGCAAGATATCGAAACTAGAATATATTGCTGTTGATTGAAGAGCCATGCAGAACTTCTGTATGGCTTGTTGATGACCAATAGTCTCTTTGAAATATAGCTTCATCGTGCTGAATATTCCCCCTCAGCAAATTGAAATTTTTAATCTTTATGAGATTTCAATCAATATCAAGCATGACACTCTTAAGTGAAACTAACTATTTAAATAATGCCTTGAGATTTTTATAGATCTATAGCAATTATTGCTAGATTCCGTAAGCATTAGCAAAAATAAATTTATAGGAATTATATTCACTCTTACGGTAGTGAAGTGTCTATCTTAATATATTTCTCAAAATATATGCATTTATTTTTAAAAACCTGGAAACTATTTCAATTTATTCTTATTTTTCTATTTATAGAGGAAAGATTTTCACTGAAATAACAGCTTAAATATTAATTTTTAACTAAAGACTACAGCTAATATAAAATTAGTTTTTTGTCACTTCTTTACTGTTTCCTCTCTATATGTTGTAGTTCAGCGAGTGATTGAACGGTCAAGATATCAATTTTCGCTATAACTATTTGAATAATTGTTCGCGAGAGCTTAATCTATTCACAATCCAAAATTTACCTTTGCTTTAGCACCATCTCTTAGGGTGAAGTTAGATCAGTACCCTACATCCTTACAAAGATATAGATGTTGCAACCTCAGGTATCAATCACGTCAGCCCCAACTGATTGGCGTCAAGTTTTTGAAGAAGTCTATCAGGATAGGCATACCCATGCGTTCAAGAGTGGACAGCCGATTCCGATGGCTTCCCACGATCTCTGGATAGTCTGCCGAGGCATCGTCCAATTGAGCACTTTATTTCCTAGTGGAGATGAAGCCATCTTAGGGTTTGTCTATCCAGCGATGCCGTTTGGGTTACCCTTAACCCGACTAGATCCCTATGAAGCGATCGCACTCTCTGATACTGTTTTGATGAAATTAAATCACGTTGAACTGGAGAGTTCTCCGTTACTTGCCCAAGGGGTGCTGCAACAGTTGAGTCGACGTTTGCAGCAGACTGAAGCGCTCTTAGCGATGGTTAGCCAGCGACGAGTTTGCGATCGCTTACAGCAATTGTTATTGATGCTGAAGCAGGAAGTAGGGCAAGTCACCCCGGAGGGAATTCGCTTAGAGGTGCGCCTTACCCATCAACAACTAGCAAATCTTTTAGGAACCACTCGGGTAACGATTACCCGTCTTCTAGGTCATTTGCGCCAAGAAGGATGGCTTTCGATTGATAAAACCCGACACTTAGTGATTAACAACTCACTTCCCCCTAGTGATAGTTCAAGGGTCTGAAGCAGCGGCAAACTTATGCTTTCAAGGCTGGGAGATAGCTACCATTCTCAATCAACAAATGGATCTGAATGCAGTCAGTTCTGAAAGGGACAAGGTCTTCTAGACTGATACCAGTTAGGTATCAACTTCCATGACTCTCCCTTTTATCTTGGCATCTGCTTCACCAGCCCGTCGTCAACTTCTGAAGACGGTGGGCATCGATCCCATTGTCCAGCCCAGCTATTTTGACGAGTCCCAAATTACAACGACGGATCCTGAAGGTTTGGTGACCACATTAGCTACGGGTAAAGCCACAACGGTAGGCCACCACCAGTCATCACCCGCCTTGATTTTGGGATGCGATTCGGTCTTGGCAGTGGCGGGAGAAATTTATGGCAAACCCAGGAGTGCGGAAGATGCTATCTCCCGTTGGCAAACTCTACGGGGGCAAACTGGACGCCTATTCACAGGGCATACACTGATTGACCGCCAGCACAATCGGCAGCTCGTTTACTGTCAAGTGACTGAAGTAGATTTTGCGCCCGTGAGCGATACGCAAATCCGAGCCTACGTAGAGACGGGTGAGCCGCTTCGTTGTGCGGGTTGTTTTGCTTTGGATGGTCGAGGCGGATTATTTGTTGATCAAATTAGAGGGTGTCATAGCAACGTCATTGGCCTGAGCCTACCGTTACTCCGCCAAATGCTAGAGGAGCTGGGGTATGACATCGTTGACTTATGGCTCAACGAATAACCTTAACGGGTGTACCGACCGAAACCAGCTCAAATAACTCCTGAATATGCTCGTCAAACATGCGTACACAGCCATGAGAAGCGGCACTCCCAACAGATCCACGATTGGGAGTGCCGTGAAAGCCAATCCAGTTTTTGCCGTTAGTCCAAAAGCCTAGCCAACGTGTTCCCAAGGGATTATCGCTCGCACCGCCAGGGATGACAACGCTTTTGCCTTCAAATGGACTTTGCCAAGGCGGATTGACTACTTTCGTTTTGACAACATGATCGCCTACAGGCGTTCCCCATCCTGCTTTTCCTACCGCTACTGGATAAGATTTTAATGCTTGATCCTGCTCAAATAATGTTACTTTGCGTTGACTAATACTCAGTTCTAATCGTCGAGATCCTTGTGTCCTTGGCAAATAAGTATGGGGTTCTTGCAAGCCGGGCAGCGGGACTTCCGGGATATTTTCCTCATTCGCAAGTACTGCTCTTTCTGTCATTAGCAAATATAGAGAAAACGCAACAAAAGTTGCCTTGATAAAGATAGATTTCATAAATGAGTAACAGTATAGAAAGTAAGATCTTCGTCTCTAAATCAAAAGAGATAGAATATAATTCCAATTCTCTTTTAATCTTATCAGAAAAATATTATTTCGTTTCAGCAGACTAATGCTGTAATTTATTAATTAGCTCAAAACGATAAAAACAGCAAGAGTATTTATATATATTGAGAACTTTCCCCAAAGCTAGCTATAGTCATGTATTTGCGGGTGTCCTAAGGCCGTATGCAATCAAATGAGTGATTTTTATGTTACATGCAATAAAACAATATTCTACTAATATAAGATACATGCAAACAGTTCTTACAGTGCTCATGAAATGAGCACTGTATAAAAGTCTTGTAAAAATAGATAAAGGCCGTAATGTCTCGACCTTTTAAGATTGCTGCAGAGAGATAGATATACTTGAGCTGAACAATTTTTTATTGCCAGCAAGACTACATCTATTCCCTAACTGCTCCAGGAAATAGGAGCATCTTGATTAATCTCGAGTTCGAACTAGCTAGAACAGGCGATCGCTGCTAACATTCTGGATTCACTCTTGAGAACATAGTTCTTGATAAGTCTCCGAAATACTCTCATGCGTAGGTTTTTGAGGTAATTGAGAAATGGGTATGCACACAAATAGTGAATCAATAGGTTTGATCTTATTATTCCGGTCAGGGCTAGGAAAAAAGACCGTTTGTTGATCGGGTATAGCGTTGGGTCATAGAACAATTATTTAATGAGTATTAATGCTGGAGCATATACACTGAGGACTTTAGTGTTTTCTCAGGACTTAATCGTCACTGATCGAGAAGATATTCAGTATTATCGCTGTTGATATCTTATGGGCAGAAAGCCATGATCAAGAGAGTATTCAGGTGACTGCTCTGCGAGGGTTGCGCTTTGACTTTGTCACAAAAAAAGATGGCATGCTCAAGAATCAGAGAAATAGGACTATCTTCCAAAGGGGTTCAAAGTCTGCTCAAGTGCTCAAGCAATTTTCTGTTCCCAAATTATCTCGCCGCCAAGACCAGGGGTTTGCCTTACCGCTGGCAATGGGGTTGGGCTTTGTGATGGTAATTTTGGGGATGTCTACCATGATTGTGGCCCAGAGCGATCGCATCTCTGCTTTTAACCGCAAAGAATCTGGTGCTAGCTTAGCCCTAGCTGAAGGAGGGATGGCCCGCTCTCTGGCCCAACTGACCGCCCCAAATAATGCCGTCTTACTCAACCGCAACTACGACGTGATTAGTCCCAAGACGGGCAAAACCTATCTCGGTCCTGATGGCATGCTGAATAGTGGCGATGAAGAAGCCAGTACCATCGATGAATGGACGGGGTATGACCCCAGTGGCCAACCCTGTCACCAACAAAAAGGTTGGGGAAGTCCCAAATTGGTCACAACAGGATCTATGGGGAAAACAGGCACCTATGATATTAAAGCCTATCGATTTAATCCCAAGCTACAGCAAGGTACCTTGTATGTTGAAGCCAGTAAGGATGGCAAAACTACTGGAGTTTTGATCACGATCTCAGTGACACCAGACTTAGACGATTTTCCAGGCATTGTTGTCATAGACAATACTGCAGAAACATCAAATAAGATCGGTGTGATGGCATTGCGAGGTCGGTCTGTTCTTGGCAGTAAAGGTAACATTTACTATCCACCCAACAGCTCGGCTGATCCGAGTTTCACCCAGGCAGCCGAGCCGGAGGACGCTAGCCGTTCCCATTATCTGAATGCAATTTATTCATCCAGTGACCAAGATGGTGCGACCAGCGATACCGTTTCAGGGAAGATTTTTGCTTGTCGATTAAAGCCTCAAATTCCGGCCGGAGTCATGGGGACCAACTTCGGCGAAATTAGCACCAGCTATACATTTAAAGGTGTAGGAGGGGAAAACACGACGCTCTATCGAGTGGAGAAGATTGATCTTGATAATGATGAAATCCTGACCGTTGATACAACAGGTGGCCCTGTACAAATCGATGTGGTGGATAATGTTACGAAAACTAATTATCAGGCAGTTACCCTACGACATAATGCCAAAATTCTCAACATTCGCACAGATGGACAACCTCCACGGGTAGGAGACTTACGCATTTTATCCAGGGGCAACCACTTAATCACACTTCATGACCAAAGCTGTATTCAAAATGCGTTTATGTGGTTCTGGGGAGATGAATTAAGGTTGTTAACGTCAGGGCCAGGATGCCCAGGGGGAAAGAATACTAACTTTGAAGGGGTGGCCTGGATAGAGGCTATTCTCAGCTCTAAAAACTCGGCCACTAATCGGAATGTTAACTATCTAGGAGCGACTGGAGATCAAGAAACCTATGATACGACAGTAATACCTGGAACAACTTCGGGCATTGCAGTCCCTGAAGATATCAGCAGTTTGATAGATATCCTTAAATATATCGATTGGCCAACTCGGTATCGGTTTGGGAGGGTTCAGCAGTGGCAGCGAGTCAGGCTTGAGTAGTGCCGAATAAACCCTTGTCCCGACTTCATTCTTTTGTTCGTACCGACCACCAATTCTTCAAATTGCTACGCTGATCTGCTATGTTCCGTCACTATCGACTCACCCAACCCAAGCCAGTTGACACTGAAGCTGGGTTCACACTGATAGAAAAAATGGTCATTGTCGTCATCATTGGCATTGGTGCTGCGCTCTCCGCACCGAGTATGTTGGCGGCGTTTAACCGAGCCCAGGTCAAGCAGACGATGGCTGAAGTCCGTTCGGCTCTGAATGAAACCCAACGGGAGGCGATCAAAGACAACAAAATCTGTATGCTGACGCTGAATTTTGTAGAAGGTAAGGTTACGGGAACTTGTCTGACAACGGGCGATCGCACCTTAGATACGAGTGTGGAGATTGTCACCAACTTAACGGACCCCAATTCAAGCGCCAGCCTCGATCAAAAGAGTAAACCTATTTTGATTGGCTCTGATGTGCAGCCGTCTTTAGGTTTTAACGATGGTGAGCATGTTTCTCAAATTGCGATGGCCTCGGACGCTGACACAAACGCTAGAGCAAGTATCGTTGTCCAAGTCATTGCCAAATGTAAAGGCAATACTGAAAAAGGGTTGGGGCTGGGTACTTGCAAAGACAAATCTGCCAGCTTTAGTTCATCGACTAGCATTCCTATCCAGTACGGCGTCTTAGGGAATCCTGAATTCGCTATTGTCAGTGCCAACCAAACTCCGACTGATCCGACTGGCAAAATTGTTTTTTTTGACGCTAACAATACCCAGGCGACCAAACGATGCATCGCCATTTCTAATACTTTAGGTTTGACCCGTATTGGCACCTATCAGGGAGATATTCAACCCACAGCGATTACTGACTCAGGCCGTTGTACCGCTGAGAACTGGGAAAATCAATGAAGCACAAACATCTCTCACGGTTAAGTTGGCTGAGGAGGTTGCCCTCAAATTACTTAGAAGTGTGCTCGTTACCAGATGCTCTCAAGGGCTTTACGTTGGTAGAACTGCTGGTTGCCACTATGATGACGGGCTTGGTCGTGAGTCTAGCTGGATTTGGAGTAGTCACTGCTACTCAGGCTAATCAGCGCACTGAAGCCATTGCTGCTCGACGTTATGATTTGAGCCGTGCTTTTGATTTCATTACTAATGAAATCCGGATGGCTACCCGGATCAACCAAAGCCAAACGATGCAGGCAACCGATGCTAGCTCCATGTCTAGCTTGTTAGCGAGTGTAGGCTTAAGTGCCTCAGACGGGGGGAATTCCAGTACCCCTGTTCTCTATTTAGAAATTCCCATCACGTCCCCCGTTCCAAATGTCTGTCCTGCCGGGGGACCCAACGCAGGGGTGCCTCCTCCTCAACCTGCCACCTATGATCAGGTTGTCTATGATATCCGTCCCAGTGGCAAGGATTGGTTAGGTCCAAATTCTATTTATCGATATGGCCGAGTTCCTAGAAGTAACGGCAATATTGACCCGTGTAGCGATCCAGTGGCTAGCGATACTTTAGTAGATGCGATCGCAGATCGAGTCAGCGCTTCCCCAAGTTGTCCTACACCTGGACACCGCATCGGCAAAGATGGTTTTCAAGTCTGTGTCGACGGCACCCAAGTTGATCTATTCATGCGCAGCGAAATTTCAAATGTAGAGATTCATCGATTGAGCAGTACTGCTACTTCTCGGACAGGCAATAGTCAGCCAACGCCAGTGTTAACAGGTACTCGCAAAGCTGGTACTAACACGATTAATTTGAGCTGGCAATGGTCTGGCTCCATAACTGGGGTTACATTTGTAGCGTATGTAATAGACTCTAAAACCGCCACAAAAACTCAAATTTACAGTGGAGCCAGCACCAGTCATTCAACCGAGATGACTAGTACAGTCGGTGATCAGCATTGCTATATCGTCACGGCAACAGTAGGGGCATTTGCGAGCCCAGAAAGCAATTCAGTCTGCTTTACCCAATAAGCAAGCATCACCCTTGGGCCAAGCTCCATCTCGTTAATTACGACCAGCACCAATGGACAGCCATTAATGAATGAACAGAGACCCTTTAAAGTCTCGAAGTAAACTCCAATACATTGGCTACAAGGCTTATGAGAAGGGATATGTCATGCCAATTCACCTATTGAGTGACCTGTATAGCTAAAGCATCCAAGATATAGGAATATCCCGTGAGTGAAGCTACAACCTTTTTGGATAAGGTATTGACTTGCTCAAACAAAGCCGTCTCAAGTGAGCCAATTGCTTCAAAGTTTTTACCTTTGAACCGCTTTTTCAAGTCCTGCCATAAGCGCTCTGCTGGATTGAGTTCTGGACTATGAGACGGTTGCACAATGGGCAGCACATTCTCTGGCCATCGAATCCAAGTCGCCATATGGGCGCTAGCTTGATCCATCTGCATCAGATTCAAACTTTGGGGAAACGCCAAGCTAAATTGTTCCAGGAAACGCTCAAAGCACACGCTATCGAGATGAGAAAATCGATAAAAGAAACTCTCTCCCGTCTGGGGTTCCACTGCCCCATACAGCCAAAATGCGTCTCGGGGCCACTGTACTGTCACCACAGGTTTTACACCGCGCAACGTCAGGACCCGACCCGTAAGGGTCTTGAGTCCCCACCGACTTTCATCCATGCACCAATAGCGCACAGGCTGCCCCTGAGCAAAATGAGTGGTCATCACCTCAATCACTCGAGGCAGTTTTTTTATAGGCTTGTTGTTGGGCCTCATTCGTCTTACGTGACCGAGGCCGAGGGACCTTGAGCTTGGCTTTGAGCCGACCATGTACCGTTTGATGGACGGTTTTGTAAGGGACCTCTAATCCACACTCATCCAAGAGCCATTGTTGGATGGCCCCATAGCTTTCAAAACCTCTCGGTTCAGCTAGACGAGTCTTCAGTTTTTCTAGAGCTTCTCCGGCAATCATGGGGGGCTTACCGGGAGAGGTGGGAATCTCCAGCATGGTCTGTAATCCACCTGTCTTATACAGCTTGAGCCAGCGATATACCGTGGACTCTCCTCGGCCTGACAGGTTAGCTAACTCTAAGCGGGTCGTGACTTGACCACTTTTGAGCCAGTACAGCGCTTGCAAGCGTTCTTTGCGACGACCTGATGCCTGTTGACGCAACAAGCGTTTCAGCGTGTCTTCACTTTCGGAGATTTCTATGCACAAGGGTCTGGGCATGGGGAATAAACAAGCAATAACTCTCAAATCCCATAATACAGGTCACATATATCCCGAATTGGTATCAGTATTTTTTGAACAGTAAATCTAAATACCAGTAGAATTACTGAAGATTTTTTAATTTATACACAATAAAATAAGTTATACAAAATAAATGTACTGAGTTTTTAAGTTTTTCTAACTTTCTACTCCATATTCATCTACCCCGCATGTTTACTGTTGAGGATATTACTGGTTTTTTTCTGGATAATGCTGCTGATTCCAGAAAAATTTCAAAGTGCGATTTTAAAAGGATGCCTGTTATCGAGTCTTGGGTCGGGCTTGATAAGCAGAGCAAAATCATTATCAAAGGACGCATCCATAATCATCCCAGCCACCCCCAGGGTGTAAAAATCAATACTTCGAGCGTGACAGGATACTTCTCAGAGAAAGGTCATGTATACGTCACCACAAAACACTCAATTTATGAATTAGGTCAGCCTTGGAATGAGGTTGAACTTATGATTAAAGCTCCAGAGTTCCGAGACTTAGAAAAGGTCACCGTCTGGAACTAATACTTACTACAACAATCTTTACCGCCACAATTCAGTAGTTTCAGAGATTGTATGCTTTGTAGACTGAAGTATTCAGTGATATGACCTAAAATTTGATCTCATTGAGCCATACCCAGTATGGCTCAATGGCTCAAGATACCTAGATTTGAGAGCTAGCAATACAATCTATAAGGCTTGACAAGTAAAAAACAAAGATACATAAGTTTCACTCATCACACTCATCATTAAAGTTCAACTAATGAGTAAGAGTACTCAGCGTAATCATGATAGATTGAAGTCAATAAGTTTATCTTGGTAAATTTATTTGAATCTATCAAAATAGCCAAGTGATTACTGAAGATAGTTGAGTGATAGTGCAATGTTCAGTGGTTTTTTCTTAGCGGTAGCAGTTGTATGTATCGCTCTAGGTATCAAATTAAGACGAACTGAGGAAGTTCATGCCGTTGCTGCTACTTGTGCAGGGCTATTGAGTAGTGCTTATAGTTTTTGCATGGCTCCGCCTTCAATGCAATTGTTGTTGGGGCTAGGGGCTATTGGTATGACCCGATTTTTGCCGCTGCGCCCCTGACGTCAAGACTGTGACGCTCAATCGCTCATGCTCATCTCATAAGTGCTAATAGCAAAATTTCGGGAGAATCCTTTTAGGTCAAGGATCTTGGTATTCTAAAAGTCTAGAACTTTAGATGATCCCTCATGCCTGTTGCTGAATTTGCTGCTCCAATCACCTCCTTTCCCCTCACGGCTGTAGTGGGTCAAGAAGCAATCAAACTGGCCTTGTTACTCACAGCAGTCGATCCAACCCTAGGGGGTGTCGTGATTGCGGGTCGTCGGGGCACGGCAAAGTCCGTGATGGCTCGTGCCGCCCATACATTGTTGCCTCCCATTGAGGTGGTCAAAGATTCAATCAGTCAATGTGATCCCGAAGATGTTTCTGCTTGGGACGATGACCTCCTTGCCCTTTTAGAGAGTGGGAATATTCCTATTGTTCAGGGTCAACCGCAGCCTGAAACTGCCATTATTCCTACCCCCTTTGTCCAAGTCCCTTTGGGAGTGACGGAAGATCGATTATTGGGATCCGTCGATGTTAGCCAATCTGTAAAGCGCGGCGAAACTGTTTTTCAGCCGGGATTGTTGGCTGAAGCCAATCGGGGAGTCTTGTACGTCGATGAGATCAATCTTCTGGATGACCAAATTTCCAATTTATTGCTAACCAGTTTGACGGAAGGGCGTAATCAAATTGAGCGAGAGGGACTTAGTTTTCAGCACCCCTGTTCTACCATCTTTATTGCCACCTATAATCCTGATGAAGGCCCCTTACGGGAACATCTGCTCGACCGGATTGCCATTTCCCTATCTGCTGACCAGGTATTAGGATTAGATCAAAGGGTACTGGCGGTTGAACAGGCGACTGCCTATGCTAATTCGCCCCAAGAATTTTTAGCCCAGTATGTCGATGAAACCGATGATCTGAAGACTCAAATTTTGCTAGCGCGGGAATGGTTAAAGGACGTTCAAATCAAACAGTCTCAAATTGCTTATCTCGTGGACGAAGCGCTGAGGGGTGGGGTCCAGGGACACCGGGCTGAATTGTTTGCAGTCCGTGTTGCTAAAGCCCATGCCGCTCTCAATGGTCGCTCCGAAGTCACAGCCGAAGATTTGCGGCGAGCAGTAGAGTTGGTCATTGTGCCTCGGGCTACGGTCATTGATGCGCCGCCGCCTGACCAGCCCCCCCCACCCCCGCCTCCACCTCAGCAAGATAGTTCGGATCAGTCGGACCAAGAAGAGGAGGAAGACGATGATCAAGAGGAAGACGATCCACCGGAACCGGAAGAGCCTCCCAGTCTTCCCGAAGAATTTGTGTTTGATCCAGACGGTGTAGTCTTAGATCCCCAGGTATTGTTTTTTGCCCAAAACGCGAGTCGTCAAGGCAAATCTGGTAGTCGAAGTGTTGTCTTTTCTGAGGATCGGGGTCGTTATGTCAAACCGATGCTCCCTAAGGGCGGCGTCAAGCGGATTGCCGTTGATGCCACCTTGAGAGCAGCCGCCCCCTACCAGAAAGCTCGACGCCTGCGGCAACCGCATCGGCGGGTGATTGTGGAATCAGCCGATGTGCGTACCAAGCGACTGGCACGTAAAGCAGGTGCGCTGGTTGTGTTCGTGGTTGATGCGTCCGGGTCAATGGCCCTCAATCGGATGCAGTCGGCTAAGGGAGCGGTCATGCGGCTATTAACCGAGGCTTACCAAAATCGAGATCAGGTCTCGTTGATCCCGTTTAGGGGAGAGCGGGCCGATGTCTTATTGCCACCGACACGCTCTATTGAAGCGGCTCGTCGCCGCTTAGACACCTTGCCCTGTGGAGGCGGTTCGCCCTTAGCCCACGGCCTTACTCAAGCCGTGCGGGTGGGGATGAATGCGCTCTCATCTGGAGATATTGGCCAAGTGGTGCTGGTGGCGATTACTGATGGTCGCGGCAATATTCCCTTGGCAACGTCCTTGGGTGAACCGCCAATAGAGGGTGAAAAACCAGATATCAAAGCCGAATTGTTAGAAATTGCTGGGCGAATTCGATCTCTAAACTTGAAACTGCTAGTCATTGACACAGAGAACAAGTTTATCTCAACGGGGTTTGCTAAAGAACTGGCCCAACAGGCAGGCGGCAATTACTACCATTTGCCCAAGGCCACGGACCAAGCTATTGCCGCTGTCACTCAAGATGCCATTAGCAATCTAACGGGTTGATGGTGAAGTAGAGGTCTCAGGAGCATTGCTCCGCAGAATGACCTGTTTATCTTTAATGGCAATCAACTCCACTGCCAGAGGGCCAGCGGTGAGAACAGTTTCTGGTGCAATGGCCACAATTTCTACTGAACCTTGGTCATTGCGATCTTTCAAAGCCAAGATGAACCGAAACAAATCGACCTGCCGAAAAGATCCTACCTTACCCGTGAGAGGGTCAGGTAAGAAGCCTGCCACAATGGCTTTCTCGTTGACGACATTAAAGAGCTGGTTGATTTCCAGGAGAAGTTGCTCATCACTCATTTGAGCAGGTTGGACTGTAAGGCGAGCAATTCGGGTTCCGGCTTGGTATATCACCTGATTCGCTGCAAGTTGAGGAACGACCAAGATGGCCCTTTCCCCCTGTAAGTAGCTAGCTGCTGCCAAAATCCTGACCACATAAGATTCTCCATCACCAATCCGCAGTGCTAGCCGCTCCACATCGGCTTGTCGCATTTGGACGACTTGTTGATCATCAGGAAGGTCCGGGAGCTGAGACAAGGCGATCGCACTTTGACGAGCTTCAACCAAAAGGGTGTTGATTGTTTGCAAGGCATCGGTTTTGGCATTGACATCCTGAATGACAGCGGAAGCCAGGACTTGCCCTGTCCGAATAGCAATAGTGCCTCGGCGCAAACCCAATAGTAAGAATTCTACATTTTGCTCCAGGCGCTCGCGATTGGATTTCAAGGTCTGTACGTCTTGCTGTAACTGCTGACGTTGGAGATTGGCAGCTTGCAGTTGCCGACGTTCTTCGGTAATCGTTATGGTTAGCTCTTGCTTCTGGACTTCGACTTGGCGAAGTCGCGTTTGAGCTTGGGCAATGGAGGTTTCTAATGTCTTTTTCTGGGCATTCACTTGTTGCAGACGGGCTTCGGACCGGTTACGTTGCACTCGCAAATTCTGGCGCTCTGTGCGCAGTGCTTGGATTTGGGATCGCAAGGCCTGTGCCTGCCCTACAAATTTGCTAATCTCCTGTTTGGATCGCAGATAGCGGCTTTGCAACTCTTTGAGTTGTCGTTCAATCCGTTTTTCTCGGGCGATGGCTTTCACCAAGGAGCGGTTTGCCGTTTTGAGGCGCTGTTCGGTGCGACCCAAGCTATTGCGTGCTGTGGCCAGATCCCGCTCAATGTCATCTTTTTCTATTTGGGTTTCATCCAGTTCTTTCTGGACAATCCGGCTCTGTTTCTGGATGTCATCAAACCGAAACAAGGCATCTCGAAATTGCTGACTAAAGGCAAACGCCATGCCCAAGGTTAGAGCAGAGATTACGGCTCCTGTCAGAATTGTGATCACAACTGCCGTGTTTTTGGGACGGAGATTAAAAAGGCTCAGACGAGCTTTGCCCACTCGCGAGCCAATCCGATCACCTAGGGTTGCGATCGCACCCCCCAAAATAATCATGATGATAACTAGAAAGTAACCAAGCATGGCAACCCTAATGAGGAAGAACGGGTTACTCCAGCAGATTCTCTAAGCGACGACGAATTTGATCTAAGTTGTTGGGGTCGGTGGCAGGCTGTTCGGATTGCCAGTCTGTTTTATCGACATTAGCTTCTGGGGGGACAGCCAGGGAACCTACCGGAATAAATTCCATCTCCAACCCCGCACTGTCACAAAAAGCTTCAATTTCAGCTTGATCAAATCCCTCCACCGTAGCCTCTGGAAAATCTTGAGCTTCCAGCATTAAGGCAAAGCGAGTGGCGTCATCTTCCTCTTCAAAAGCCAACACTACATCCTGTGTAAAGCTGCCTTCGTCCGTGGAAACCTGCTTCTGTAAGGAGTGAATGCCTTCGTTCTCAGTGCCAGCATTAAACAACAAAACAAATACGCGCATGATCCTGAGTTGAAATAGGTATACCGTTTAATCGACCATTAAGAGGGTGCTGAACAAGAATAACATTTACCTCTATAATCGGTTTTTATCTGTGCCATGATACCAAGGCTAGGGATCTCATGGTGAGTCATGAGCAACCCTAGAGGGGGAAAACATCACGCAATGAAACAACTGAATTTGTATCCGTTCTTGTCGGCGCTAGTGGTGTTGTATGTTATGTGGGAACTCCCTCTCTAAAAAGTCTTCTGTTAATAGGATTGTCGTTCATTAATTTAGATTTTTAAGTTAAAGAGCCCACTCCTGATCTGTCAACGGTACTCCTTTGAGGGATGTCATGTCCCAACCCTCCCCCCCAGGGAACGCTTCTCGTCCATCCCCTCCCCATCGCCGAATCACTCGTTTTCACTACTGGCTCATTGCAATTGGGCTTATCCTGGCTGCGATCGCAGGCGGTAGTTGGCGACTACTCCGCTTTATTGATCAAGAGCTGACACCGTTGGTGGCAGAAGAATTGAGTAAAACTCTGAACCGCCCTGTCAAGGTAGGGGACGTTCAATCCTATTCTTTCACCCATCTCCGGTTTGGTCCCACTGAAATTCCAGCCTGTCGCCCTCAGCAACCAGGTTGTGCAGAGGTGGATGCCGATAGGCTGCAAAGCAAAGCTGTGGACATTCACTTCAATCTATTACCCATTCTTTGGAGTCGCCAGCTGCATTTAGAAGCAACGTTCATTCAACCCCAGCTCTATTTGGATCAGACTCAGGATGGGGAATGGATTGCCACGCGGCTGCGTTCAGGACCCTCCACTAGTTGGCTGACAATCAAACTGAATCGGCTACGGCTACAGCAAGGGACGGCCCATCTCGCGCCGATGGGTATAGCGTCTCGACGGTTAAGTCAACTCAACGGCACCCTCAACTTGGAGGATCCTGATCAGCTCTTTTTCAATAGCCAAAGCCAGGTCGATTCCGGTGGAGAACTAGCAGTCAAAGGCGAATGGCAATCTGATTCAAAAAACTTAGTTATCAATGCCCAAACCCAAGATTTGGTCGCCGCTCCCCTCATGGGATTTTTACCGGACTTACCGTTTGTGATTCAGCAAGGCCAACTCAACGGTCGGTTCCAGGTCCACTCTCGTCCGAACCAGCCTCTGGCAATTCACGCTGATACGACGCTTGCTCGGGGGGATGTTTGGGTTCCCGAGCAAGCCATTCGGATTCGAGCCCAGAAAATTCAAGGGGATGTGCGCTTATCTATTCAGCCCCGTCGTCCGGTTGAACTGAAAGGAGAGGCGTCTCTAGAAGGGGCCAAAGTAGATGTTCCTGAAGACCTGATTCTCGACAATCAACGACAGCAACCCCAACGTCTGTCCCAGGTCCAAGGCACTGTCAAGTTTGTGGGCACGAAGCAGCGATTCCAGTTCAATCTTAAGGGTCAAATGGGGCAAGGCAGCCGAGTTCAGGCCCGAGGAGTGGCCTCCTTCCTAGAACAGCAGGCCAACATGCGCTTGCAGTTGCAGGATTTACAGGCTTCCTTATTCGATCAAGCCTTTCAGTTGCCGATCACCGTTGACTCAGGGCGGGTGAGTGCCAGTATGCGGGTGAAATTGCGTCCCAAACAGCGCCCCGATGTCCAGGGGACGGCCCTTTTGAAAACTGTCAACATGGGCATTGTTAATATGCCCCAACCTTTTCGTCGCGTCAGAGGGTATCTGCGTTTTCGAGGCATTGCAGTGCGGCTAGAGGGACTCAAAGGTGACTATGGCCAGATCCCGATGCAGGCCACGGGCTGGATTGACCCTGATCGGGGGTACAGCTTGGTCGGGAAGACGAACTGGGTGGCAACACAGCCTGCCTTGGAGACGCTGCAAGTCACAGGTTTGCCGTTTCCAGTCACGGGACAAATTAGAGGAGAAAATCTACGATTCGATGGCGCCATTGATCAACCCATCTTTTCAGGATCCGTCAAGATGGCTGGGCAACCTACGTTAGATCGAGTGCCCTTTCAACAACTCACCGCCAAATTTCGATTGGCAGATGCCTTATTACAGATGCAAAATATTCGGGCCGAACCTACGGTCGGAGGTCTGTTTAAGGGAAAAGCTCGGTTTAATATCCAGGCTGGTGGTGAACTGGAGACAACCCTACAAGCCGTTAATTTACCTGGGAATGCGATCGCACGCTTATACAATGCCGATCCCGGCTTTGCCATCGGCCCACTCCAAGGGCAAATTAAACTCTCGGGACCGCCCGATACTATCCGCACCAACGTAGATTTCCAAGCCCTGCAGGGAGATTTCCCCACTACAGGCACGGTGGTGGTTCACCAAGGCATTACTCAACTTAGAAAGATTGTTACCCAAATTCCTGGGGGAGAACTCCTCACCCAAGGTCAGATTAAAGAGAATCGGGTTAGGGTGACAACGACTGCTTCCGGGGTCGCCTTGCGAGCGTATTCTCCAGACACCCGCGGCATGATGACCGGGCAACTCCAGATCGAGGGTCCCTTCGATGCTTTTAGCGTTGATACGGCCCGGGCCCAAGGTCAACTCAGATTCTCGGAGGGGATAGCCATTGTCAATGATCCGATCCAGGCTCAAATCCGTTGGGACGGTCGACAGATCTTAGTGGATCAAGCTACGGCCCCTGGTTTCTGGTCCCAGGGTCAGGTGGGTCTGGAATTGGATGCACCGCAAGGGCCACAACTGACTACCCTAAACTTGGCGGTGCGCTCCCAAGGCTATGATTTGGGAGCGTTGCCTGCCTTTGGCCCTACTCAAGTCAAGATAGCGGGTCGAGCTAATTTAGTCGGTCAACTATCGGGGACTGTTGCCGATCCAGTGTTGGATTCAACCCTAACCTTGCGTAATCTAGTGGTCGGTGGCCTGCCTTTTGAGCCGATTCTCCAGGGGCAGTTACGCTACGGCCAACAGTCTCGGTTGGCTCTGCGCGTGTCAGGTGACCGCGATCGCATCCATTTGGCATTAAATTCCAATCAGTTACCGACCGCCTTTGATATTCGTCGAGATCAGGCTTGGGCAATCGGAAAAACAGAACAGGGACAACTCAACCTGGCCTTTCAAAATTTTCCGGTAGCCGCCTTAAATTGGCAGCCAGTCGAGAACTTAGGCAAGTTGTCTGGTCTATCTTCCGGGCAGTTTGTACTTAATCCTCAGACCTATGCTGGCACTGGGCGTTTGCGGGTGACACGGCCGGGAATTGGCACGTTCATCGGGGATAACTTTGCTGGAACGTTTGAGTTTGCCAATAATGCCATTACCCTGCAACAGGGCGAACTACTGGACCGTAATAACGCCTATCAGCTCCAGGCTAAGGTCCTGCCAGGACCTAATCCCAAATTTTCAGGTGTTCTCCAAGTCCGCCAAGCTGAAATCGCCGACATTCTGGCGGCGGCAACGACCCTCAATCTAGACCCAGCTACTCCCCAGGTCCAGCTACAGGGTAAGGCTGTAGACGTGCAAACTGTCCCTGTTGGGACTGCCCAAGGATCGTTATTGATGCAACTGCGGCGTCTGGCGGAATTAGATTCGTTGCAAACGCAGCAACAAGCCCAAGCCCCTCCTGAACCGCTATTACCCGAGTGGACAGCGTTATCTGGCCAGATGGCAGGGCAAGTCCAATTCTCTGGCTCGGTCCAAACAGGTCTCGATGCTACCTTTGACCTCCAAGGTCAGACCCTGAAATGGGGCACCTACGAAGTCGACCAAGTCGTGGCTAAAGGCCAATTCGCAGATGGCAACCTCTCACTCCGACCTTTTCGACTAGTTAGCAATGATTTAGAGGCTCGCTTTCAAGGGACGCTTGGTCCCCAACAACAGTCGGGACAGTTAACCTTGAAGAATTTGCCGCTGCAAGGATTCAATCAACTATTAGATCTGCCTTTTGATGTCACAGGAACCATTAATGGTACCGCTAGTCTGGCTGGGACCTTGGCGAACCCTCGCCTACAGGGAGAGCTGAATTGGAGTGAGGCCATGCTGAACGCCATCTCTCTCAACCAAGCTAGAACGACGTTTGCCTACGATCGAGGACGGTTGACCTTCCAAGGCAAATCCGAGGCTATCCCCCTCCAATTTGCTGGAAATATTCCTTATCAGTTGCCCTTAACCACTGTGGGGCCAGATAGTAATGCTCTGCAAGTTTCGCTCAGAGTGAAGGATCAAGGATTAGCCCTCGTGAATTTGTTTACGGATCAGGTGAGCTGGGTGGATGGCCGGGGAGAAGTTGACCTGACCGTGGCGGGCACACTCGCTCAACCCACTATGCAGGGCAAAATTCAGTTTAATCAGGCAACGTTGGGTTCAGAGCTATTACTAGAACCGCTTACGAATGTCACGGGAACGATTCAATTCGATCGCGATCGAATTCGTGTTAATCGTCTGACAGGACTCTACAGCCAAGGTCAGCTGGCAGCAGAGGGGAGTCTACCGATCTTTGCCTCCGCCGAGCAGCCTTCTACTACGGCTTTACGGGTGGCACTCAAAGCCCTACAGCTCAATGTCAAAGGGCTCTACAAAGGCCAAATCGATGGCGATCTGAATTTGACAGGTGCTTTGCTAGCGCCGCAACTAGGCGGAGTCATGGAACTCACCAACGGTCAGGTGATTTTGGCCGATGTCAATAGCAGTTCGTCCCCTAGTTCACCCGGCCAACTGGGGCAGGTTCCACCGCTAGAATTCAATAATCTGCAAGTCCAACTCAACGAGAATGTTCGGGTGACCCAGCCACCGCTGCTCAGCTTTGTCGCAGCAGGTAATGTGATGGTTAATGGTTCTGTCAACGCGCCCCGCCCCCAAGGACGAATTCGCTTTCGCCAAGGATCTGTCAATCTGTTTACCAGCCGTTTTCGGATTGATTCGCGCCGGGAAAATTTTGCTGATTTTGATCCAACTCTGGGGCTAGATCCCTATCTTAGTATTGGGATGGTGACCACCGCGACGGATATTGTCGGTGGCCGCGCCACTGAACTCAATGAGTTTGAAGACCTGCCTGCGGGCAGAATCGGAGCCATCGAATCTGTACGAGTTCGGGCCTCAGTAGAAGGGCGAGCAAGCGAACTGGTTAATAATTTTAACCAAGTGGTGCAGCTAACCAGCACTCCCAGTCGCTCCGAAAGTGAAATCCTGGCCTTGTTGGGAGGCAGTCTCCCCAACTCTTTGGAAAATGGGAATACAGAATTAGCCCTCGCCAATTTGGCTAGTTCAGCGTTCCTAACGGGTTTCGAAGGCTTATTCTCAGATGCCTTGGGTACACGCGCCAGTTTCCGACTGTTTCCAGTGTTGATTCCCAGCGCGGATCAAGAACAGTCTGTATTAGCCTTTGGCGCGGAATTAGGATACGACATTACCGATCGCTTTTCTGTATCCGCTCTGCAAATTTTGTCGGGGTTAGACGAAGCCACGTTATTTAATGCGAGTTACGACATTAATAAACAACTTCGGGTTCGCAGTGCTATCAGTACAGATGGCGAGGCCGTTGGCATTCTCGAATATCGTATCCGGTTTTAAATTTCTATGACGCTTGCAACTTGGATCACTGTTTCCCGTCTGCTCGCACTTCCTTTTTTGCTATACACGTTACAGGGCAATATTGGAGATAGCCCTACACCTACTCTCCGTTGGGCGTGCTTAGCTGTATTTGCTGTGGCTGCTAGCACAGATTGGCTCGATGGATATGTGGCCCGTAAGTTAAATCAAGTGACCGATTTAGGCAAATTTCTCGATCCCTTGGTGGATAAATTACTGATTCTGGGTCCTTTAATTGCCCTGGTGGAGCTAGGGCAAATTCCGGCCTGGAGTGTTGTGATCATCTTGACCCGAGAGCTGGCTATTGCCGGATGGCGGGTGCAACAAACCCAAATTTCAGGAGCGAATGGGTGGGGCAAAGTCAAAACGGTCGTTCAAATTATTGCGGTATCACTATTAATTGCCCCTCTGTCTGGAATTTGGACTCAAATCTCCTTGCTAAGCTATGCAATCTCTATCCTATTGACTGTGATTTCCGGGATTGTGTATGTTTGGCCACAGCCTGTTCATTCTACTTAACGAAGTGAGGTACCTCCGTGTTGCTTAGAATGTGTGAGCATCAAACCTGCAATCAACCTTAGAAAATATTTAATTATTTCAATCTCTCTGTAATTTCTACAGGGTCTGTTTCAAAACTTCGAAAAATGTACGTTCGTCCATTAACAAACGTCAGTTGTATATTTATCCTTTTTCTAAGTATAAGAAGCTGTCTAAGTTATTAATAGTGTTTGTTTTAATCTCCGCAGGAATACGGAATGCATAGACTTTGTGTAGTCCGAATAGCCTGATATGACAAGTTCCTGTGTTTTTACGGAGATAATTTTCCAGTGATATCACTGAAGGAAATTTTGGAATATTAGCAGAAACTACAAATAGTAGATTCGTGTTTCTTAGACAAACTGTATACCTCCCTGTATCTAGCGAAAGCGAAGTGTTTATTTAGTTTTTCGCAGCACTTAGATTGTCAGCAGTAGTCACGTTCCTTCGTCTCACTTATTTATATTGTTACTTAATCCCAGCAATCACATGAAAGTACTTCCTTCAAATGATAATTCCGAAAATTTTGAGAACAAGCAGCCCATCGAGATGCTCAAAGACGGACAACTATTATCTTTAGCTCAAAATCATCCGGCAGGTTTGATTTTGCAAAAACCGTACTATGCAGAGTTTATTGGTCCTGGCTCAGCGGTTGGAGGCATGTTCGACTTACAATGTGTCACAGTTCATTCTCTAGGGAAGGCAGAGTTAAATGTTCCCGAGACGCTGGATGAGCGTCAAGATGCATTTCAAAAGAGAATGGAAAATATTGAGCAAATGCAGAATATTTGCGACAAGGACTTGCCGATTGAGCGAGCAGTCGCGGTTCTGGAAATGCTGTCTCAACATTTCCACCAAGAGGAAATTCAAATAATCTCGAATGATATTTTGGCGAAGCTTGTAGGTGTATTGCCTTCGACAATGGCTGCTGCTTGGCAGCAGTTGTCTCAATCTAGTCGTCAACGCAATGCATTTTCGCAGTCTTCTTACCGAGAAGAGGCTATTTCTGCCTCCCCTGAGGTTGCTTTTGCTTAATGAGTACTTGTTAATCTCATAGACGTTCCGGGATGTGGGGAGAAGCCCATACTTTAAGAATTGCCCTACAAAATTCACGAATACTTACATTCACCAGCGAATTCGTTGAGAGTCGATCCTTCTTGATGAATCCACTGGTGAATTTTTTGGCATTGTTCCTGAAAGGGTTGGCAATATCTTCATCGAGTAACTTCTCGTGAATGGGAATCTTATACAGTCGGAGTTAGCAATGGCAGAGATCACGCCCATTGTCTCTACCTATTCAGCATCATTTCTGGCGAATAGATATCAGTTTAGCCAACCAGCCAATATTTAGGGTCGGGTGAGTGATGGTATTCGGTTATTTGATCCAGTCCGCGAGATGATGAGTTGTAAACTCTGCCTGGCAATCACTACCGTGCATTCAACACCTGATTTCTGAAGCCAAGCATAGTAAAAGCGTCAACGCCGTGTACAATGCTCTATGAGAGAGGGAATCCTTCCTGCGATCGCAGAAGACCACCCATCGATTGCATAGGTGGTTTTTTCAAGTGGTGTCTACAAAGATTCCACCCTTCTCCTAGGCGGTTGCCTTGGTGCACTCTTGCACCCAGAGCATAGCACTTACTTCCCTATAGTGCAGATTCTGTACAAGGTCATCGTCTCCTGACATTACTGATAGAAATTATTGTTGGCTCTAAAGCTAAAAGTCTTACCAAAAATGGTCATCAGTGCCTTGATGGCAATCTGGCAAGAATAAACATAACTTTTGATACTAGAGGGTGATCAATGAGATTTCGCACTTTAATCGTAACTTTTTTAGCGGTCTGTCTGGGGGTATTCTCAGTCAATGCAAAAGCTTTGGCTGTTGTTCCCAGTTCAATGACCTATGACCAGGTAAAAGGCACTGGTCTGGCTGATAGCTGCCCGACTCTAGATACAGGTGCTGGGAGTTCCCTGTCTGTGGGGGGTTCTGCTTATATTACTGACCTGTGTTTACAACCTACTTCTTTCTTCGTCAAAGAAGAGCCTTCTAACCCTCGGCAAGCAGCAGAGTTTGTTCCTGCAAACATCATGACTCGAAAAACCACCACGCTGGAGCAAATTGAGGGTCCCTTATCTGCCGATGGTGGCAAGATCACATTTAAAGAAAAAGATGGAATGGATTTCCAAGCTATCACGGTCCAAATTGGTGGGCGTGAAAGAGTTCCCCTGCTGTTTACTGTCAAACAGTTAGTTGCTTCTGCTTCTGGCAACTCTATCGGGGATGGGACTACATTTTCTGGAGATTTTTCGGTTCCTTCCTACCGGACTTCTGGTTTTCTCGATCCCAAAGGTCGGGGTGTGGCTACGGGGTATGATACTGCTGTTGCTTTAGCTGCTGATCCCGATGATGAAGCCCTAAATCGTGCTAACGCCAAGCGTTTTGACCAGACTAAAGGCAATATCTCTATGACGGTTGCTGCGGTTGATAGCGAGACGGGTGAGTTTGGCGGTACCTTCGAAAGCAAGCAATTTGCGGATAGCGACTTGGGCGCTGTTGATCCTTTAGAAGTGAAAGTCCAAGGCATCTTTTACGGTCGTGTTAATTAAGATATTTCTTTTGGAAAAAATATGACGGCAAAGCCGTCGTTCAAAGTAAATGCTAAAAAAGCAGGTGTGGTTTTCTAAAGCACACCTGCTTTTTTTATTCTTTAGGAAGGTTGTCCGTATTATTACGGATAACATCAAATCAAGCGTATCTTTTCCCTAGTCAATGGATTTTAGGTGAGAGTATTTAACTACGTAAATACCTTGCTACTAAAGACTTTTAAGCATTTTTGTTTATGGGAAGATGTAGGGAGAAAATCGAGCAATACGGAATGTAAAGTAGTTATCTAAAAAGTTCAGTGAATTTGCTGATGTCCGTCTATCCCTCAATTTCTTAAGTTAATAGAAGGTTCAAATGCAATCTGTAGTGTTAAGGTAGCTCAATTTGAACGGACTAGAAAACTTATTTACATCATCTTTTCTGATATGACCGCGACTCTTTCTAACGAACTAAAAAGTGACAGCTTAGAGTTATTGCAGCAATATCAAGACTCTTCTTGCACTAGATTGCGAAATCGTTTAGTACAAATGAATTTGGGGTTAGTTAGAAAAGAAGCCCATCGCTGGGTTGGACATTCGACTGAGAGCTTCGATGACTTGATGCAGATTGGCTCTCTCGGTCTTATTCGAGCCATTGAACGTTTTGATCCGACCAAAGGCCATGCATTTAGTTCTTTTGCTGTTCCCTACATCCGTGGAGAAATCCAGCATTATCTTCGAGATAAAAGTCCGCAAGTTCGAATTCCTAGAAAATGGCACGAGCTACAACGTCAGGCCATTGTGGTCACTCGGTCAATGAGAGATGAATTACAACGACAGCCAACGGATGTTGAAGTGGCGGCAGCCTTAGATATCTGCCAAAAAGAATGGCAAGAAGTCAAGCTGGCAATTTGTAATCGTTCTGTCTTGAGCTTAGATGCTCCGGTCCATAGCTCCGAGCAAGAATCAATGTCTTTGGGCGAGTTGTTACCCGATCGCCAATATCATAGTTTCCAGTTGGTACAAGAAGATCAGATGCGTTTGCGTCAGGCGCTGTCTCAATTAGAAAAGCGTACTTCCGATGTCCTGGAGTTTGTTTTCTTCCATGACTTAACCCAAAAAGAAACGGCTGAAGTATTAGGTATTAGTGCAGTTACGGTTTCCCGTCAAGTTAAGAAGGGATTGGTGACATTGCGTCAGATGCTCAGAGGGGCTGAAGAGGTTGAAACTAAGAAGATACAATCTGTGGCCAATGGCTAAAGATGACCCCTTTAACCTTTTGCAAGGCCAGCAAGCTATCATGCCAGGGTTGAGATAGATTGTCTGGACAGTGTGATTAAACTGATTTATTGGGGAACACCGCAATTTGCAGTTCCTAGTTTGGAACGGTTGTTAAAAGAGCCAGACCTCGAAGTATTAGGGGTTGTGACTCAGCCTGATAAACGACGAGGCAGAGGTGGGAAAGTCTCGCCTTCTCCGGTGAAGAGGGCGGCCATCGCCGCGGGGTTATCCGTTTGGCAGTCTAAAAATATCAAAAAAGATCAAGAGGTCTTGGCAGAACTGCGATCGCACTCTGTTGATGCTTTCGTCGTCGTCGCCTATGGACAAATTCTTTCGCCTGAGATCCTAGGAATGCCGCGATTAGGCTGTATCAATAGCCACGGGTCTTTACTGCCCCAATACCGGGGTGCAGCTCCCATTCAATGGGGGTTGTATCACGGCGAATCCAAAGCAGGTATCACGACCATGCTCATGAATGAAGGTATGGATACAGGCGATATGCTGCTGAAGCACAGTATTGAGGTAGATCTACTAGAGAATGCAACGGATGTAGCTATTCGCCTCGCAGAACTTTCTGGAGAGTTGCTGGTGGATACCTTGCATCGACTTGCGCAGAATGCCATCACACCGATGCCGCAACATCCAGAACAGGCCAGTTATGCTCCCTTACTTCAGAAGCCGGATTATCGATTGGACTGGGATAAACCTGCGATCGCCCTTCATAATCAAATTCGTGGGTTTTCCCCCAACTGCATCACCCAATTTCGGGAGGCCCCTCTCAAAATCATGGAAACAGCCCCTCTCAGTGCAGACATTATTGATGCATTACCCGAGGACTTAGTGACCTTGGCTCAGCAAATTTCACCTCATCTCCACCTTCCACCCGGCACGATTGTTCACATTGCCCCCCAACAGGGACCTATCATCCAAACAGGCGACGGGTTATTGTTGCTACGATCCTTGCAAATGGCGGGTAAACGTCGGCAATTGGGCGGAGATTTTGCGAATGGATTACGGCTCACTGTGGGCGAGGTTCTAGGAGAAACGGCTAATTGATCGAACAATTGACTGCCCTCTACGTTCGCTGGCCTTGGGATGAGTTCGTGAGATCCTGTCGTTTCCCAAGATGTTGAAGCATCACATTGACGCTATCTGTTACTTCATTCACCCTTACAATGAATCCTGATATGTTTAGGACGACCCATTTTCTGAGAGGTTTTGCCAGTGATCCGCTTGTTGCAAATGACTAGCAGCCATTTGGCCGTTTTTGTAACTCTTTTGACGGAAATATTGACCAGTATTTGTCAATTTCTGGCTCTCTTTGTGATTGCTGTCGGTGTCTGTAAAGCTCTGTCGATTTTCCTCAGAAAATCTCTCTTCAAACCCCATACACCCACCGCCTTCCAGATGAGTCGTTTGGAGATGGGGTACTCTTTCTCTTTAGGATTGAGCTATCTAGTGGGAGCAACCATTCTCAAGACGATATTGTCTAGTCAATGGTTGGACATTGCTCGCCTAGGGATCATTATTGGGGTACGGACAATCCTCAATTTGCTGCTGGAACGGGCCATTAGCCGAACTGTCAGCGGGGAAGATGTTGTCGAGTACAGCGATCGCGATACGATCTTGCATACGTCCGCCTACCCTACTCCAGAAGAACCTCGTCCACCTGTGGTGTTAGGGTAAAAGTTACACTAGTTGACCTTGATCAATCCACTGGGCATATTGGTTGAGGACTTGGGCATGATGTTGTTGGGACGCTAACACTCCTTGCAACATGGGCGTTAGCATGAGTTCATAGCTCACTCGTAAATTGTGTTGGCGGGCAGTAATCTCCCAATCTGTATCTTTAGCAGGCATTAACAGAGGACTGAATAGCTCTGATCCTGGCCTTTACATCTCTCAATGGCTGGCAGCACTAGTATTTTCTTGCTCTTAGCCCTTACCCAGTCAAGCTTACAGTGACTTGAAGACAAAACAGCCATTTATATTTCGCTAAGCTTGCACATGAAAGTCAATCGGTTTCATGAGTAATGTGTAACTTTTGTGTCAAGTTCCAGTAGATTGACCCCACCTCAAAATTTCTCGTGTAACCTGTAAATATAAAGAAAATCTTAAAAGGTCGGATTCATGTCTCCTGAAGCAATCCGTAAGTTTTGGTCATTGATTGAGATGACCCAAACCCATATTTTATTGAGCTTAGACAACGATGCTTTAGTGGGCTGGTTAGCTCGGCAGCTTCGTCGAGAAGATGTTTCAAAAAGAGTAGATTCTAGGGACTTGGACGCTTATATTAGCTCTAGATTGCCCCTCATTCGCGATATGGCGGCAGAACGTTTAGCCTATCAGTCTCACTCTTGTTAATCTCGCTGGAACAGTTAGGGTGACCATCCTAATAACTGAGCAATTTGACGCGCTAATGTTAGAGAATTAAAGGGTTTGGTAATCACACCGGCGACGCCTAAGTTTTGAAATTGCTGTTGTTCGGCGGCTTGGGCTTTGGCCGTTAATAGGATGACAGGAATGTTACAGGTTAAAGGTGTTTGCTGTAATTGCTGAAAGGTTTCGATGCCATCCATGTTCGGCATCATGACGTCCAGTAAGATGGCATCAGGTTGTTCTTGTGTAGCGGTAGCCAAACCTTCAGCGCCAGAATTGGCCGTCAATACTTGCCAGTTGGCTTCCATTTTTAAACTTAGACTGGCGACAGCTTGAATCGCTTGCTCATCATCAATAATTAGAATGTGTCTTTCTGCCATAGTCATGCCTATGTTGAGGAGATTAACAAAAGCTAATCTCAGCTTTCTCCACTAACCAGCATGACATTGGTAAGGCTACGAAGAAGCAGCTGCCTTGACCCAGAACACTTTCTACCCAAATCTTACCCCCATGCTGTTCTACAATTTTGCGGCAGATTGCTAATCCAAGACCTGTCCCTCCTTTTTCGCGAGCATCTGAAGCATCAACCTGTTTGAATCGTTCGAAAACGCTTTCCAGTTTGTCAGCAGGAATCCCTTGGCCTTGGTCTATGATTTGAAACCAAAGTTCGGTATGTTTAATCTTCAAAGGTAAGGGGTTTTGAGGACCATCTTGCTGAGCCATAGACTGTTTGACTCGACGTTCTTCGATGCGGAGTTCCGCAGCCAGCTCAACGGTTCCCCCTGGTTTAGAGAATTTGATCGCGTTACTAATAAGATTAGTGAGGGTCTGGACCATGTAGTCGGGATTGGCCCAAACCATTGTTAAGAGAGGGGTGCTTTTTAGGGTGACGTTATGGTGATAGGCCATACTACGCATTGCATCAGTGGCATGGGTCATCAAGTCTGCTGTATCACAGAGTTGCTTGCAAATTTTGGCTTGGCCCGATTCAATTCGCTGCAAATCTAAGACATCGCTCACCAAACGGACAAGGCGATCCGTATTTTGATCGGCAATATCTAACATTTGCTGGCCATCATCGGACAGATCGCCTAATTGGCCTGTGGCGAGTAGCTTAATGGAGCCATGAATAGAGGTGAGCGGGGTCCGTAATTCATGACTAACGACGGAAATGAATTCATCTTTGATTCGCTCTAAGGCTTTGCGATCGCTAATATCTCGCTGCACAACCAAAACAGAGGTTTGTCCTCGCAAATCTTTGACAACCTTAAATGAGCAATCCACGGTCAAAACTTTGCCGTTTTTACCCACGAATTCTAGTTCTTGTCGATGGTTACCCACAGCAAGTAGATCCGAAAACTGCTGTTGGCACAAGACTTGCGACTTGGGGGTAAACAGTTTAACGAAGGGATGCCCTACTAACTCAGATTTACTATAGCCTGCTCGCTCAATCACCACTGGATTCACATGCTGGATCACCCCTTGGGTATCTAGAACATAGATAAAATCTGGTGCGGCTTCAAAGAGCGAGCGGAAGCGCTGTTCACTTTCTTGCAAGGCTGCAGTTCGCTGCTCTACGCGCATTTCCAATTCTCGATTGAGCTGTTGTAAGGCGGCTTCTGACTGCTGACGGGCACTCACATCTTGGGCCATCGACAGAATGGAAACCAAATGACCTGTCTTATCGAAAAGGGCCGAGCTGTACCATTCACAATCGATTAAATCACCCCTTTTGGTGTAATTGCGGGTGAGTTGATCCCTGTCTAGGCTGGCTGGGGTGGGGAAGGGGTGCCCCGTTAGATTGAGAACTTGTTCGCGGAACAGGTGCAAATCATCAGTATGAATAAACCAATGGTCAGGACCCCGACCCATGACTTCAGCAGCAGACCAACCAAAAATACGTTCGGCCTGAGCAGACCAGCGCTGAATTCGACAGGCATGGTCCCACTCGATTACGGCCAAAGGAGAATTTTCAACGTGAAATCTAAGCTGTTGATGGGCTTGGTTGAGATCCGCTAATAGTCTGGCTTGAGCTAGCGCAATTCCGGCTTGATCTGCCAGTTGCTTGAGTAAATCAACCTCAAATTCTTGCCATTCTCGGGGGGCAGAGCATTGATGGGCAATCAGTAACCCCCAGAGTTGATCTTGGCTAACGATAGGGATGACTAGATTAGCTTTAACTTCAAACTGCCGCAGTAAATCTGCATGGCAGGGAGTAATCGGGGCTTTCTCGATGTCGTTAATGGCAGATACACGACCGTTGCGGTAGGATTCGAGGAAGTTGGGTCCAAAGCAGGTATCTACAATATTTTGGTTAATAGATTCTGACCAACCTGGTAACACAGCCTCTTGCACAACTGTCCCAGCGCCATCGGCATGGATTTGAAACATAACGACGCGATCGGCATCTAGAAGTTGACGCACCTCTGTCACCGTAGTTTGCAGAATTTCATGTAGATCGAGCGATTGTCGAATTTTGTAGGTGACATCCGCTAACAATTGCATCCGTTGGTTGTGTTTCTCTAAGTTCATTGCGGATAAATGCAGGCTCATGGACTAAAAACTGTGATCGCAATTCAGATGCCAACGGTTAAGACTCACTATTTTTCAACAGGAATCTGCCCTCATCATAAAGGTCAAACGGGGAGGCTGAGCGTCTATGAGGAAACTGCAACAGATTTGTTAAAAGTCAACACCGCGTTTGAGATCAACCCCTTTTTCGGCATAGTGCTTGTGGCAAACCATCTCGGAATGAGTGCTGGCGAGTTCAAAATAGGCTGGTGGGTTTTGACAGCGCCCAGTGATAATGATTTCAGTGTCCCGAGGCTTGCGCAAAAACGTCTGCATGATCGGTTCTTCTGGCAGTAGTTCCAGATCAACGGTGGGATTGAGTTCGTCTAAGATGATGGTTTTATAGAGACCGGATGCGATCGCGGCTCGGGCAATTTCCCACCCCCGCTCTGCTTCGACATAGTCGATTTCTTGCTGTTGTCCGCGCCAGACAATGGCATCCCGACCGCAACGCTGATGATCCACCAAACTGGGATAGCTTTGCTGCATCGCGGCAATGGCCGCATCTTCGGTATAACCCAAACCGCCTTTGAGCCACTGCATAATCAGCACCCGATGGGATTGGTCCTGGCTAATGCCCCGACCAATAGCCTGTAAGGCTTTACCCAAGGCACTGGTGGATTTACCCTTCCCCGATCCTGTATAGATTTCAATGCCTTCAATGCCTTGACGTGTTCCCTCGTGGAAATGAGGTTTCATTTCGGAGTGTAAGTCCGCAATGTTGAGCAGAGATTGGGGCGCGCCTCTGCCCGTAGAAATGACCTCTAAATGGTCCGGTTTTTTGCCTAAACTTTGAACGACATCATTGATATCCAATAGTCCCAGATCTAAGACAGGGTTGAGTTCATCGAGGACCACCACGGAATAGAGACCAGATGCGATCGCACCCTTGGCAATATCCCATCCCCGTTGGGCTTCTTGACGGTCGAACTTAGTGATCTCATCGGCGCCAAAGAACTCAGCCCGTCCCGTTCGCACCTGATCAATTAAATGGGGAAAGGCCCGTTGTAAAGCTTCTATAGCGGCATCCTCAGCATAGGGACGACCGGGACCTTTCAAAAATCGCAGTAATAATACTCGAGTAGGGAAAGCAGAAGCAATTCCCAGACCAATCGATCTCAATACCACCCCTAACGCTGCTTGTGACTTCCCCTTACCCGCACCGTCATACACGTGAATTTGGCCAACAATCCGTTCTGAGCGATCTTGGGCTGTATTGATACCAATCCCGTTCCTAGCCATAGCTGCTTTGTTTTGTTCCTTATTTTTGGCTGTACAGCCCTCTTCACTATACTGACGGCTGCAACTGTGCGTTCAATCATCAGATTTTGCCTGCGGGTGCCCACAGGAGAACCCCTCTACGATCCTGACTTTGATCAGCCTACCTCTATCAATTTTGCCATTCAGGACTTAATTGCCGAAAATTCAGGTCTGACACACCAGGATGACAGCGAATGCATGTTTCAGGGGTCACGGGTTCATCAAACTCAACCCCGGGGTGCAAAATCTTAAAGAACTCTGAGCGTTGGACTCGATAGGGGAGGGGGCGGAGTCCATCTTCTCTCATGGGTCGCGAGAAAAAACTGACATACTGCCAGGCAGAGGTGAGCTCGGGATCCTGAAATGACGGCAGAACAACACCATAGTGGTTGGTTTCAGGCAGAATGGCCTGCCATGTCTGGCTAGGCAACACTTGAGGGGGCAAAGCAATATGACAGGTCCCACATTGCTGACGATAGAGTTTTTCACCCCGCTTTAACTGAGAAGGAACGAGATCAACCCCTCCAGTTAGTTCTTCAGCTTGAGGTGGTACAACATTCTGGGCCAAAGTAGCTGTTTCAGTGGCAACGGAATACTGGACTTGAGAGAGTCCCCACCCGAGCAAACTACTCCATAGGCTCAGTAGGAAAACTAGCCCCCAAATCGAGCGTCGTCGTCGTTTTCTCAGTTTTGACATTTTGAACCTTGCCTTTGGCCAACTCTATAAGATCATGATTGACAAGTTTGAATCAGAGTCCCAATATCTAACGTTGAATGAGGTATGTCTAACCTAATGTACTTGTTCCTGAGCCTCTCACTAGAATTATCGTCGCTTCTGTTCCCTGGGCAATCGCCATCGGAATATTACCCTTGAGGACTTGTTGCATAAAACCCGTGGGACTTGCCCCAATGACAATAATATCGGTCTGTTGCAGACGGGCTAGTTCCACAATAGCGTCCGCTACATTTTGAGCACAGATTTGAGTGCAAGTAATAGTACTATCTACACACTGTTGTTTGAGAAACTGTACATAGTGGTCGAGGAGCGCTTGATCTGGGAGATCGTTGGTGGGTGGATAAACCTGAAATAACTTGATCACAGGGGTTTTGCTGATCGGCATCAAGGCTGGCAGCAATTGAATGGCTTGCTGAACATTGGGTCCACCCGCAACGGGTACAAGCCATCGATGGCTTTGTCCTGCCTTAAAGTTGGTAGCAGGTCTGATGACTAAGACTTGGCTCGTGGCTTGGCGGAGAATCGTCCGAACGGTTTGAGTCCCGATTTTTCCACCCGTAAAAAATTGACCTTGCCATCCCATCAACAGAATATTGATATGTTCTTGCTGCTCAGCTTCCAAAACCGCTTGGGCAACATCTTGGGCCACTCTAATCTGAGTATGTACAGACACCCGATGACGTTGGCCATAACGCACTGCTCGTTGAAGCAGACGTCGACTTTTGGTGGTTTTAACAGCAGTCTCAGCTGGCAACCGATTGCGAGGCAAACGGATAATGTGCAGACACTCCAGTTCGTAATTGAGAGCCTGAGCCATGACTACAGCAACCTTTAATAGAGTATCGGCAGTTTCAGGATTGGCCAAGGGTAAAAGAATCCGACCTTCCCCCGTCGCTGGTCCACGGGTGAGATAGACCCCATAGGAAGGAGCTAGCGATGCTTTCTCCTGCTGCTTTTGGCTCGTGATGTGATCAAATTCTGCTCGAATAATATCGGCACGGGTAATAATCCCCACCAGTTTGCGTCCGTCTGTGACGGGTAGCCGACTAATCCGAGAACAATTCAGAATATACAGCACATCAGACAAAGAGGCAGTGGGATTGACGGTCAAGGGCTGAGGCGTCATGATGTCCCGAATCAATGTATCTCCTGACTGCTGTTGCTGCGTCACCCGAGTCAAATCAGTCCGGCTTAAAATACCAACTAATCGTCGGTCTGCAAGAATTGGAAACCCACGATGATGAGAGCGGGCAAAGATCTGTCGAGCTTCGTCTAGGGGAAGATCGCTGGGCAAGGTTTCTACCTGTCGCTCCATAATGTCTGCAGCCGTGAGCGCATCAAGCATGCCTTGGGCAGAAGTAGGAGTATTTTGGAGTTGGATACCCTGTTGCTGCAACAGCAAATCATAGATGGAACTTTGACTGACCTGCTCGGCGGTCAAGTAGGCCACAACAGAGCTAATCATTAGGGGGAGGACCAGATTGAAATCCTGAGTGATTTCAAAAATAATCACAATTCCTGTCACGGGCACTCGACTAACTGCCCCAAAAAAAGCGCCCATGCCGACTAAGGCATAAGTCGTGGGGACGCCAGCCCCTAACAGACTGACTTGTCCGAGACCCACTAGGTTGCCGAGGGCTGCCCCCATCACCAGGCTGGGAGCAAATAATCCGCCTGGGGCTCCAGAACTATAAGAAACAAGTGTCAATACAAACTGAACGACAAAGGCCATCAAAGCCAGTTGCCACCCCACATCCCCTAAACCGAGTAGTCCGCGCAAGCCAGTATTGTCTTGAAAAATGCTGGGTAACTGACCAATAACGCCTCCACATATCCCCCCTGCTAATCCAATCCGCCAGGATAAACCTAAAGCGTTAAAACGCTGACCAAACGCTACGCTACGCAGCAATCCTTGATTGAAAATTGCTCCTAGCCCGCCTGCCAAAATGCCCAAGAATATAAAAAAGGGGATTTCGAGAACGGAGAAACTGGTGGCAGCAGTCACTTGCTCGAAACTAATGGATAGATTTTGTCCTCCCAATACATGAGCGACAACTGCCCCAATAAAAGAGGACAAAATGGCTGTTCCTAAAGTTAATCCAGACAGATCATGTAACAGCTCTTCCACAATAAAAAGCACCCCAGCAATGGGGGCGGCAAACCCGGCCGCAAGTCCTGCTCCTGCTCCTGCGGCAATCATTTGACGGCGATGGTCTGGGGCAGTGGGAAACCAGTAACTGAGTTGAGCTGCTAAAGCCGCACCGAGCTGAACGGTGGGTCCTTGCCGACCTAGGGCTGTGCCTGTGCCTAATGCCGCGATCGCACTACTCAACTTGACTAGGGCTACCCGCCAATTGAGTGCGATCGGAAATTGAGCCAAGGCGATTTTAACCTGAGGAATGCCACTGCCCTTAGCATCCGGGGCAACGGTTTCGATCAATAGGCCCGAAACAAAGCCACCACTAAAACCGATTGCTGGCAAAACTAGGGGAGCGGGAAAACGACTGGCAGCATAAATTCGCCATCCGCCTAGCCAACCTATCCCGTCTTGGAGGGCAACAGCCGCCAACCCAGATACCAAACCGATTAAGCAAGCTTCGAGAATGGCAAAGCGACTGGATTGGGTGAGATAGCGTAGGGGTTGAAATGCCGACATTAACCGCATAGAGGGTCGTCCACCAGCGCTAATCGCTTAGTTCTCAACGGCACCCCGTCGTTGTAGCGGATTAAAGTATTCACTCAGACCTTCACTTGCCAGAGATAATCCCACAGATAGCAGAGCCATCGCCAATCCCGGAAACACAGTTGTCCACCAGACTTCACCTCCTGTAAATCCTTCCAAGGCAACTTTTAGGTCGTACCCCCATTCTGGGATTTCGGCTGGTAAACCCAAGCCCAAGAAGCCAAGGGCCCCCAGGGTCAGAACCGAGTCGGCTGCATTCAGAGAGAACAACACCGGCACACTTTGGATTACATTACCAAATAGATACCTAGAAATAATTCGCCAAGGAGAAGCTCCCAGCGCTCTGGCCGCTTCCATAAACAACTCTGTTTTAATGCTAACGGTATGGTTACGGACCACACGATAGTACTTGGGAATATAAGCAACGCCTAAAGCAGCGGCTGCACTGGGCACGCCTCGGGCAGCTTCACCAATAGAAAAAGACAAGGTGACCGCAATTAGGAGGCCAGGAATGGCATAAATTGAATCCATCAAAAATAGTAAGATTCGATCCACCCATCCCCCTAAATAACCACTAAGCAGACCTAAAATCACGCCAAAGACGACACTAAATAGGGTCGCAGCGACCACTACCTGCAACGCTGCTCGGGCACCGTAAATCGTGCGTGCAAACACGTCATATCCAAGTTTGTCTGTGCCAAACCAGTGCTCTGCTGAAGGTGGGCTATGGGGAATGTTATCGATAATGCCAATTGAGGTTGGATCTTGAATCCACTGCCACTGCTCTAGGCTGGGAGCGAGCAAGGCCACTATCACAAACAAGAGTGTGATCAAGATTCCAGTCACCATTAGCCAGAAGGAAAGACTAGCTTGGCGTGGAACTTTCAAAAAACGCGACCTAACTTTAGTTGGAGTCATTGGCAAAACAGAAAATAGATCAAGAATTCACAGGAATTTGTGTAGAATCTGAGAGAAAAAGTTACAAAAGTTCTGATTTTTTAGTCGATTTTAGGGTACACTCTAGACCACATTCCCCTTCGAAATTTGGTGTGGTGCAGATCATTGGATAATCTTAGAACCATTTCTTCCTCCGATAGCATAGTGGATCAGCCCGTTTCGGCAAAAGTGAACCCGCAGATCCTTGAGGTTTGGGGAGGCACGCCGCTTCAGGGCAAAGTCCAGATTAGCGGTGCCAAAAATTCTGCGTTAGTGTTAATGGCTGGTGCACTCCTGTCCTCTGAACCTTGTCGTTTACGCAATGTCCCCTCCTTGGCAGATATCCAAGGAATGGCCCAAATTTTAGAAGCTCTAGGCGTCAAGATTAAGCAAGACAAAGGGGTTCTAGAACTTGACCCCACGCATATTACTCAGACTGACGCCCCCTACGAACTCGTCAGCAAACTTCGGGCGAGTTTCTTTGCGATTGGTCCTTTGTTGGCCCGCATGGGAGTGGCCAAAGTTCCCTTGCCCGGTGGCTGTGCCATTGGTGCTAGACCCGTTGAAATTCACGTTCGAGGGCTGAAGCAATTAGGGGCTGAAGTCTATATCGAACATGGTGTGGTTCATGCCTATGCCTCGCGACTCAAGGGCACCAAAATTTATCTGGACTACCCCAGTGTTGGGGCAACGGAAACCCTAATGATGGCGGCAACCCTAGCCGAGGGAGAGACTATCTTAGAAAACGTGGCCCAAGAGCCAGAAGTGGCCGATTTGGCCAACTTTTGTCGTTCTATGGGGGCTCAAATCACTGGCGCAGGTACGAAAACAATTACTATCTCTGGTGTCCCTAAGTTGCATGGCACAGACTATAGTATTGTTCCCGATCGCATCGAAGCGGGCACTTTTTTAATGGCTGGAGCCATTACCCACTCTGATATTCTGTTGGCTCCTGTGGTTCCCGAGCATTTAACTGCGGTGATTGCCAAGCTGAGAGCCATTGGTTTTCAGCTGACGCCAGACGCTCATCAAGGCTTAAGAATTCAGTCTAAAGGGGTGCATACGGGTACTGAAATCGAAACGCTGCCCTATCCGGGGTTTCCCACGGACATGCAATCCTTGTTCATGGCCCTGCTGACCTTGAGTGACGGAAATAGTGTCGTCACTGAAACGGTCTTTGAGAATCGTTTAGGACATGTGGCTGAGTTGGTGAGGATGGGGGCTGATATCCGAGTCAAAGGCAATGTTGCTGTGATTCAGGGTGTGCCCCTCTTGTCAGGTGCACCAGTGACTGGAACGGACTTGCGAGCGACTGCGGCCTTGGTTGTAGCAGCCTTGGCAGCCAAAGGCAAAACTAGTATCGATGGCTTGCAGCATCTGGATCGCGGTTATTCAAACTTTGAGCAAAAGTTACGGGGTTTAGGTGCCAGAATTGAGCGAGTTCAGGCCGCTATCTCGTAAGTTCAGTCCAATTAGAGATGAACTTACGAGACATTGACATTAGGTAATAGAGGAGGCCAACGGAACTTCTTGGTTCAGTTTGCCGCTGATAAAACCTTCTAAGTCAAGGGTGATATAGGTAAAGCCGTAAGCTTTGAAGGCTGCCACAAGTTCAGGTAGATCAGTCTTTTCGACAAAGGTCTGAATCTCGGTTGCCGGGAGTTCAATCCGGGCTGTTTCGCCTTGGGAACGGACTCTCAAGGTTGACCATCCTAGATTACGTAAATATCGTTCTGCCTGTCCTACCCGTCGAAGTTTCTCAACGGTGATTGCTTCGCCGTAGGGGAACCGCGAACTGAGGCAAGGTTGAGCGGGTTTATCCCACCAGGGTAAGCCTAAGAACCGCGAGAGTTCTCGTATGTCTAACTTGGTAATTCCTATTTCTGCTAGGGGCGATCGCGTCCCCCGCTCTTTAGCTGCCTGGATACCGGGACGATAATCCTGGAGATCATCTGCATTCACCCCATCTACCACATAGGGATAGCCCCATTGCCCTGCTAGGGGTTTCAAGGTGTCATACAGTTCGCTTTTGCAGAAGTAGCATCGATTAACGGGATTGGTAGTGTAGTTGGGATTCTCCATCTCGTGGGTAGTGATGACCCGATGGACAATGCCGATTTCGGCTGCTTGTACCTGGGCATCCTCAAAATCTTCAGGTAATAGCGAAGGCGAATTAGCCGTCACAGCGAGAGCTTGATCGCCTAGGGTATCGCAGGCTACTTTAGCCACCAAAGTACTGTCGATGCCGCCCGAGTAGGCAATGAGGGCCCTTCCCATTTGGGTAAAAAGGGTTTGCAGTTGTTGAAGCTGATCCTGAACGGTCATGAACCCGTGTAAAAACTCCTTTTTTAGTCTAGCGGTCCTTTAAGGAAAAGATGAGATCGACTAAAAACCGAGGGAGAGCAAGTACGATTATGCTAAAATTAGCGTTTTGGGAAAACACGGATAGCGTATGGCTTTGTTGCAAGAAAAGAAACACGAAATTATTGAAAATTATCAGGTTCATGACACTGATACGGGCTCAGCAGAGGTGCAAGTTGCCATGCTGACTGAGCGGATTAGCAAACTCAGTGACCATCTTAAGGTCAACAAAAAAGACCATTCTTCCCGTCGGGGTCTCTTGAAAATGATCGGTCAGCGCAAGCGCCTGTTGACCTATATCATGAAAAAAGATCAAGCCCATTACCGTGAGCTAATCAAGCGCTTGGGTATTCGGGGTTAACGGTACTTTATCCCATGGCTTCTAAAACTAAAGGTGAAAACACAAACAGCCAAGCAGGCTTTGGCCTGGATCTAGAAGATGCCTCGGCATCCGATCATAAAAAGAAGGCAAAGGCCAAAGCTGCTCCTAAGATTTCGGCTAAAGCGTCCAAGTCTAAAAAAAAGCAGAAAAAAGCGAAAGGTCAGAAGCGAGCTGATCCCTCTGCAGTGATTCCCAAGGTTGTTAGCAACCGGATGATCCGGCGAGTTGGAATTTTCTCTGGCATGCCGACTTTGCTGGCTTTTTTGGTGATTCCCACGAGCTATTTTGTCACCGATCGAGGATGGATAGATTTCCCCAGTTCGGTCGTCCTTTTAGTGAGTGTCTCTTGTCTAGGTCTCGGTTTGCTAGGTGTGAGTTACGGGATTATTTCTGCTTCCTGGGATGAAGAGATTAACGGCTCAGCCATTGGCATTAGCGAGTTTAAGCTTAATTTAGGCCGTATCCAAGACCGTCGTCAGAGTCAAAAGGAAGAACGCAAGCGCGTCAAAGACAAAGAAAAACAGGCAAAAGCTGACAAAGAAGCTGCTAAGGCCAAGGCTGCAACTGCTGCCCCAGAAGCCCCAGACTCGCAAGAAGAGCCTGCTGACTCTTAAGGAGTATTCCCATGATCATCGTCTTTAAAAACGGTGCCCCCGACCTGGAAATTCAAACCCTGGAACAGGGAATGCGGGATAGGGGATTAACGCCCGAAAAAATTGTCGGCCAACACAATGTTGTCATGGGTCTGGTGGGGGAAACGGCTGAGCTGGATCCCGACCAAATTCGTGATCTCAGTCCTTGGATTCAGTCGGTCCTCCGGGTTGGCAAACCTTATAAACGGGTGAGCCGCGAATTTCGGCATGGAGAATCCAGCCGGGTTGAGGTCAAAACACCGAAAGGGTCCGTGTTTTTTGGCGACAGTGATCCGATTGTCCTGGTGGCGGGTCCTTGCTCCGTTGAAAATGAAGAGATGATTGTGGAGACGGCACAGCAGGTTGCGACTGCTGGGGCATCTTTTTTGCGGGGAGGGGCCTACAAACCTCGGACTTCTCCCTATGCTTTCCAAGGGCATGGTGAGAGTGCTTTAGGTTTACTGGCTGCAGCCCGTGAAGCGTCAGGTTTAGGCATCATCACTGAAGTGATGGATACGGCTGATTTAGAGAAAGTGGCTGAAGTTGCTGACGTGGTCCAGATTGGGGCTCGGAATATGCAGAACTTTCCTTTACTCAAAGCCGCAGGGGCTCAATCTAAACCCGTTCTACTCAAACGAGGACTGTCGGCCACTATTGAAGAGTGGTTAATGGCAGCAGAATATGTTCTGGCCGCTGGCAACTCGAACGTGATTTTGTGTGAGCGAGGGATTCGCACCTTTGATCGACAGCATTTACGCAATACCCTAGACTTAGCAGCAGTCGCGGTATTGAGAAAGTTGACCCACTTGCCAATCATGGTAGATCCTAGTCATGGAACGGGCTGGGCAGAATATGTTCCCGCGTTGGCAAAGGCTGCGATCGCAGTCGGTACTGATGCTCTCATGATCGAAGTCCATCCCAACCCCGCCAAAGCCCTTTCCGATGGTCCTCAATCTTTGACCCCCGATCAGTTTGCTGCCTTAACCCAAGAGTTAGCCATTATTGGTAATGCTGTCGGCCGTTGGCCCCAAACTGTTGCTGCTGCAGCCTAATGGCGTTCTAGAAAGGGGTAGTCAGATCTAAATGGAATCCCCCAAAACGATTTGCGAATATTGGTTTGGTCCTAGCAACGATGATCTGGAGGTTGCTAACCAGTATTCGAAACGGTGGTGGTCTAAGAATGCAGGTGTCGATGCTGAGATCAAAACTCGCTTCGCCAGCTATTTACCCAGAGTGGTGAATGGCGAGTTAGAACAATGGCGAGACTCGCCGCTGGGAACTTTAGCCCTAATCTTGCTAACAGATCAGTTTCCTCGCAATATGTTTCGAGGGACGGCACAAGCGTTTGCTTATGATGCGATCACCAGAAACTTCTGCAAACAAGGTCTCAAAGAGAAGATTGACCAAGAACTGCGACCGATTCAAAGGGTATTTTTCTACATCCCATTAGAACATTCTGAATCCCTAGCAGACCAAGAACATTGCTTGCAGTTATTCAGACAACTGGCTGACTCAGCCAAGCCAGCTCTCCAGCCCACATTCGAAGATTACGTCAACTTCGCTATCCGCCACCGAGATATTATTGAGCGATTTGGCAGATTTCCGCACCGCAATGCCCTACTTAACAGGGACTCGACTCAAGCCGAAATTGAATTCTTGAAGACACCTGGGTCATCATTTTAGAAATTGTCTGTCCATGAAGGATGTCAACCACACTACCAAGGTTTGTAGGCAGTCAAATACTTGCTCTACAATTTACCAACTTCTCAACATCTGCAAAGCCTGACGCATTATAGCGTTTTCATCGGCCGAGGCTAGATTTCTGAACCGTTTATGAACCCTATGTTACGGTTAACGATATCGTGAAGTTTTTTTAAGTTAGTTCAGCGTAAAGTATGGCTCCTTACCCCGGTCAAGCAATAGTTATTGGTGGAAGTATCTCAGGACTTCTATCAGCGCGAATACTGGCTGAACATTTCGAGCAAGTCCTTGTCTTAGAAAGGGATATAACACCATCAGCACCAGTGCCTCGAAAAGGTGTTCCTCAGTCTTTTCACGGTCATGTTTTGTTGGCTCAGGGGGTAAAAATCCTCGACCAACTATTTCCTGGTTTTTGCGAGCAATTAAAAGCTAGAGGAGCCGTCGTCATAGATGTGCTAGCTGACTACTTAGCGCAAACAGAAGGCGACGTATGGCTTCCCAGATTTCAATCAGATGTAATCACTTATGGATGTACGCGCAATCTAGTTGAGACTCTCATTCGAGAACGCTTAAGTGAATTTTCTCACGTTCAATTTCAGGACAAACACCAAGTCCTTGGACTCAAAACAGATAGTAGTCATAGGGCTGTCGTTGCAGTAAACAGTCGGATTCGAGATAGAAATGAACTACAAATACCTGCTCAATTAGTGGTTGATGCTACTGGCCGGGGTTCAAAAGCCCCGCAATGGTTGCAGTCCATTGGCTATGAAAAACCTGAAGAAATCAGGATAGACCCGCTTTTGACCTATGGCAGTCGAGTGTATCAGGTTCCAGATCATTGGGAGCATGATTGGAAAGGAATTTTATTGGGACCCCAAGGAGCTGACAATCCACGCTCTGCCATACTTCTTGCTGTGGAGGATAACCGCTGGCTGGTTACCTTTGGAGGATATGGTGGGGTCCAGCCTGCTCAAGATGAAGAGGGTTTTCTAGATTTTGCTCGCCAATTGAGAAACCCAATTTTATACGAAGCACTCTTAGCCGCTGAACCCCTCACACCTATTTATCGCTACAAAGGGACAACAAACAGAAGACGTTATTTTGAGAAACTATCTCGTTGGCCTGACAATTTCATCGTGATGGGGGATGCAGCTTGCGCCTTCAACCCCACCCATGGGAAAGGTATTACAAATGCTGCATTATCTGCCCTGTGTCTTCACCAAGCATTAGAGTCCTACTTACCCCATACCCTAAAAGACTTTAGCTATACGTTTCAAAAGCAACTTGCCAAAGTCAATGATGAAACCTGGGATGAAGTTCTAGACAGAGATTCACACCTGGATACAGTTCAACACAAGCCATCATTTTGGAGTGCAAGTCAACTCCTTAGACCCTATTTACTAGAAGTTTTGACTGCAGCACAGTCCGACCCACAGATTTTTCAAGCGGTTCTCGAAACTGTGCATCAACTGCGTCCCAAAACGGCTCTGTTTGAACAGGATGTGCTGCTAAAAGTTGCGAAGAACACGATCATTCCTAAATCTTTGCGGAAAACTCCAAAAAGAGATAGTAAGTTTCCTAAACGACATCAATCTCTTCAAGAATTAGAACAAGATCTCAAGCACCGCTACATCTATAGCAATGGCATCCACTTGCATTATGTCACTCAAGGGGAAGGGCCACTCGTTTTGTTGTTACATGGTTTTCCCGAATTTTGGTATTCATGGAGATACCAAATACCCGAGTTCGCTCAGCATTACAAGGTTGTAGCGTTGGATCTTAGAGGGTACAACGACAGTGATAAACCCACAAATGCTGATGCTTATCACATGACTGAGTTGATTAAAGATGTGCAAGGGGTAATCAAGGGGTTAGGGTACGACGATTGTATCCTTGTTGGGCATGATTGGGGTGGAGCTATTGCTTGGAGTTTTGCCCATACTCATCCAAAGATGGTGGCAAAACTAATTGTGATGAATATTCCACATCCTGCTGTCTTTAGTGAGGCATTAAAAAGCAACCCCCTGCAAATGCTGAAGAGCTGGTATATTCTGCTCTTCCAACTGCCTTTGTTACCAGAGTTTCTTTGGCAAGCTGGGGATTATCGAGCCATCACCTCTACATTTTCTGATCGGGCATCGAACAAGCAGGCCTTTTCACCCAAAGATATAGAAATTTTCAAAGATGCGATCGCCAAGCGGGGAGCACTCTCAGCCATGCTGAACTACTACCGCAGTAACTCCGATCTATTCCAGCGAGACTGGGGGATGTTAGACATACCGACCTTAATGTTATGGGGTGTTGATGATTTTGCTTTAGGTCATGAGCTAACCTTTCAAACCAAAACCTACGTTAGACCTCTCCAGATCAAATATATTGAAGATTGTAGTCATTGGATACAGCAGGAACAACCTGAACTTGTGAATCGCTATATGAGGGAGTTTTTACTAGCTCCCCATGACTCAGGCATGTCTTCTACCACCACGTCCATTTCAGCAGACTTTCTGTCGTAATTTCCACCAGTTTGCCCCAATGGCCATCAGGCTTATGCAGTCGATTCGAGTGTGTTCTTTATTTTTGTGCCGTATAAGTTAACTTAGCGGTAGGCTCAGCAAAAGGAAAATCGAAGAGAGAAGACAAGGCTTGTCTGGAGCTTCACTAATCTTCATATTGCTTTCTAATTGTCATAATTCATTTTCAAAAGGCAAAGGGATTAGAGTATTGCAGATGTCGAATTTAGCTTATGGTGTGGATAGCTGTGCAAATTTTTTGATCGAGCGTTGTTATCAGTTGTCTTTAGGGTTTGAACCGCAATGAAGTGAGGTAATCATGTCTTTGCCTTCAAGCATTTACGATCTGGACAACTTCACCTGAGGTTTGTCTCAGACAAACCGTCACTCTCCGATATAACAAGGTATGCAAGAACTTTCCTATTTAGAAATCCCCACGCCTGATACCGACGCTGTTAAAGACTGGTTGCACTCTACTTATACCCCCCAGATTGGTCAAAAAATATCCACTGCTACTGGTTGTCGATTGCAATTTTCTGAACAGACTAGTGAACTCACAATTGTTCTATGGTCCGTTCAACGAACAACTTATCTCAAGATATTTCGATGGGGCACAGCTCCGATCCGACAAGAAAAAGCATTGGTCAATCAGCTCCAGCAGTTGTTAAGAGCGCGTTTTCCTTATCAATATCCTCAACCGCCTGCTATTGATTTGGAAGCAGACTCTATCTTTACGGCTTTGGCCAAAGACTATCCCCTCACAACTCAGTACTTTCAAAACTTTCCCAATGGTGAATATGACTTAACTCGGGCTTATTGGTGGGAACAGCGGTGGCGCGAGGGAGTTCGGCATCCCCAGAAACCTCGGCAAGTGGTCTTTTCTCACACCGAAACTGACCCGAGTAGTGACCCCAGTTATGATCTGATTTATTTAGGTGGGGCGCTGGGGGTGATTCATGCCGCAGTGATGGCTCGACTGGGCTATCGCGTGCTTCTAATTGAGCGGTTACCCTTTGGTCGCATGAATCGGGAATGGAATATTTCTCGGAGTGAGTTTGCCAATTTAATTGACCTGGGTCTATTCACACCTGCCGAATTTGAAAGTTTGATTGGGAGTGAGTACCAAGATGGTTTTCACAAGTTTTTTGATGCCAATAACCCGTCTCAATGCAAAGCTCCAGTACTGAGTACACCCACCGTCCTCAACATTGCCATCGATTCAGAACGGTTGCTGCGCCTATGCGGAGAGAAATTGCGACAAGCGGGAGGCGAAATTTGGGATCAAACAGAATTCCAGCACGTAGATATCACGGAGGTAGCGGCTTGCGTACAAGCCGTTCATCTCCCTAGCGGCACTGAAAAAATAGTTACGGGGCGGCTGCTAGTGGATGCAATGGGCACGGCCTCCCCGATCGCATGGCAGTTGAATGGGGGCCGTTCGTTTGATAGCGTTTGTCCGACGGTGGGAGCGGTGATTTCTGGGTTAGATCGCGACGTTTGGGATGCCCAATATGGCGATGTACTCAATAGTCATGGGGACATCTCTCGGGGGCGGCAGTTGATTTGGGAGTTGTTCCCTGGCAAGGGAGATGAGCTGACCTTTTACCTCTTCCATTACCATCAGGTTCACCCTGACAATCCCGGCTCATTGCTGGAGATGTATGAGGACTTTTTTGCGATTCTGCCGGAGTACCGTCGCTGTGATTTAGACCAGTTGACTTGGATCAAGCCCACGTTTGGATATATTCCGGGGCATTTCAGTATGGATAGTCGCGATCGCACCATCGCCTTTGATCGCCTAGTCTCTATTGGCGACTCAGCCTCTTTACAGTCGCCCCTAATCTTTACTGGGTTTGGCTCTCTGGTCCGCAACCTGCCACGCCTCACTGATTTGCTAGACACTGCCTTGAAACATGATTTACTTCAAGCAAAAAACCTCAACCAAATTCGGGCCTATCAAAGTAATGTCGCCGTGACCTGGCTATTTTCTCGGGGCATGATGGTGCCGACAGGCAAACACCTACCCCCCCAGCGCGTCAATGCCATGCTCAATACCTTCTTTGGCATTCTGGGCGAAGAAGATCCAGAAACCACCGAAGCTTTTGTCAAGGATCGATTTGGCTGGCTACCCCTTAACCGCATGGCCCTTAAAGCCGCCTTTACTAATCCAGCCTTATTGCTGTGGATCTGGGTTGTGGTGGGTCCAAAAGACTTACTGCGTTGGCTGGGAAGTTACTGGAGTTTCACGGTTGACGCTTTCATCAATGCATTGCTCCGTTCCTGGTTTCCTCAGTTTGTACGTGGGTTGCAGCCTTGGTTGGAAGATCGATTTCCCCGTTTATGGTTATGGTTACTGGCTCGCAGTTATGCCGTGACCTACTCTCTAGGCCAAGCCCGAGTGGAGCATGTCCTTAAACCTCAACCTACACCAGAACCCCTAGTGGTAAAGTAGCTGAATCTTCGAAGTCTTTGATAAATGTGACTAAGATGGCAACGTGGTATTTTTTACACGCATCGTTGCTACACCCCATATGAGAACGTTCATCGGTAACAGGACATGGTAGGCCGTAAGATTCTAGTGGTTGGGGGTTATGGTGGCGTAGGTCAAATAATCGCCAAAAGATTAGGAGATAAGTTTCCGGGGCAAGTGATTGCCGCAGGACGAAACTACGAGAAAGCGAAGCGGCTAGCTATCGAAACTCATCATAGAGTTCTGCCTATGGAGCTGGACGTGCTCACCTGCTCAGCAAGCAGCCTGAGCGAAGTAGGCTTAGTCGTTATGTGTATCGATCAAGAAGGTACAGAATTCGTAGAGAGCTGTATCCAGTGTGGTATCGATTACATAGACATCACCGCTAGCTACGACTTTCATTCTAAAATTGAAGCACTCGATGCAATTGCTAAGGAACATAGTACTACTGCTGTGCTAAGCGTTGGACTAGCGCCTGGAATAACCAACCTATTAGCTAGTCACAGTCAGTCACTGCTAGATCAGCTCGACCGCATAGATATATACGTCATGCTAGGTTTAGGAGAAGAGCAAGGAAAAGCTTCTATCCGCTGGACTCTAAAGAACTTAGGCACTGAGTTCTCCATCAGAGAAGCAGGATCTGTTTTACGCCTAAGGAACTTTGGAGAGGCGAGTACTGTATATCTTCCTGGCCAGCATGGAAAGAGGACTGCATATCGGTTTAACTTCTCTGATCAGCACGCGCTTCTCAAGACGCTTGAGACTAAGGCTGTTGCCACTTGGCTATGCTTCGATTCTGCGCTAGTAACAAGATTGTTGGCCCTTATCAAGAAATTCGAATTGTCTAAAGTGCTCAACTCTAAATCCATTCAGCCTTTTCTCATCGAGGCATTGAAGAAGCCTTCTCTAGGCTCTGATGCCTTTGTCCTGAAAGTTAATGCGAAAGGGACTATCAACCAGAAAGCAACCTCTTGTGAAGTTTTATTTGCAGGGCATGGAGAGGTTTATGCTACTGGGTTAGTTGCCTCTAAGGTTGTAGAACATATCTACGAAGGCTCGTTTCCGTTTGGTGTCTTTCACATCGATCAACTGTTTACACCGCTCGAATTTATCGAGAATCTCCGAGCTGACAACTTCAACTTCAGTCAACAATGCGATGTGGCTTCCGATGCTTGAATAACCTAGAAAGGTAGACAAGTTCAAACTTTTTGGAGTGCTCGACGGACAGACTCTTCAGTGATTTGGGTGGGCTTGTAGGTCAAATTCGAGATTACCAAAAACAATATCAAACCAATCAGTGGACTAATGAGAGTTGGGATGCCATCAAAGTCAGCCGTAAAGAGACTGTTGGGTATGTATAGAAGCGTATTTTCGATTCCAAAGGTGACAGGCATGAGGGCAAACAGCAGTAGACGGGTTAGAGAACCAACGATGATGCAAGCCAAAGCCCCTTCTTTAGTCGATTTGGGATAGAATAGCCCACCTGCTAGAGGTACCAGCAATCCAGCAAACCCCAGATCAAACGCCAACAGCAACAATACCCCCGTTTGAGGAACTTTTAAGGCAAAGAATACTCCCATTGCTGTGATCACAACCGCCATTGAGCGGGTTAGTGCCAATAACCGATCGCCACTAGCACCGTGGCTATCCTGTCGAATACCCAGAATATTGTGGGAATCACAGATGAAGTTCCCAAAATCGCCCCATCTGCTGTTGACAAAGAAGCAGAAAGAATAGCCACAATCACTAATAAGGCCAAGAATGGAGGCACCACATTCTGTAATAGGGCATAAAGAATGGGACCGTCAGCCGTAACACCTGCTTGTTCCAAAATTCCAGTTGCTGACAAGGCAATAATGGAGAAGGGGACGCCAATAATCACAGTGCCTAAGGAACCAACAAAGCAGGCTCTTTGGGCAGTTTCAGGGCTTTCTGCTGAAAAGATCCGGGCCATAAAATCAATGGCAACAATATCTCCTAACCCCAATGCTAACAACGTTGCCCAATTGACGAGTGCTCCTGATCCTGGACTGGTCATCTGTTCTAAGGCCATGGGTCCTGTTCCAGCCGGAATGTCTAGGCCATAGTTCAGAGCAATAAAGACGAATAGGCATAGTGCCCCTACCAAGGCAATTAAAACCTGAATGGCATCCGTATAGGCAACGGCAAACAACCCGCCACTAGCGGTATAGACCAAGACAATAGTGGCCAGCAAAATTACGCCAAGTGTGTAGGAGGTGCCTAAGAAAGTTTGAAATAAATAACCACCAGCAACCAAATTACCTGCCAGCAGAAATGAGAAACTGACCACCATCAAGACTGCTGCCACCCGCTCTGTTGCTCGGCCATACTTAACACGATAAAAATCCGGTAGCGTGATTAATCCCATCTGATTCATGGGCTTAGCAAAAAACAAAGCGGTTAAGAACAAACAGAGGGCTAAGCCTAGCGGTAAAGAGGCCCCTGCCCAAAACCCAAATTCTGAAGCTAAATCTGTATTGCCAAGGGTAGCGTTGGAATCTACTGACTGGGCCATTAGGGTTGCGGCTGCAAGGGGTAGAGTCAGCCCTCGTCCTGCCACTAGAAAGTTGACACTGTCTCCTTTGATTTGCTTAGAAGCATACACTCCAATGCCCAGGGTTGCGATCAAAAAAGCAATGATGCCGCCTGGAAGTAATGATTCTGCCACGTCTGATTACCGTAGTGAGGACCCATGCCTGACATCTTAGAGATAGTCAGATTCCAAGACTGTATCGAGATCAACAACTTTGGGCTCTTCCCAGCTTTTGGTGAAGCCGCGAAAATCCCAAGGCATCGAGTAATCAGGTCGAATCATTAACCAAGTCAATCAAGAGCCTCGCTCTTGTACCACTCGCCCAAGTATCTTTTTTAAATTGCTGGTGATAAGCATCGATCTCGTGCTCTGAATGCTGAGCTGCATATTGAGCCTGCTGGGAAGAATCAACACGCATATACGAAAGTAAATAGTCTTTGCCATCAAGAGAAAGGTGGAACCATGATTCAATTTGCACACCTTCATTTTGCAAGGTTGCTACAGCTTCCTCAATTCGCCCGTTTATTGTTTTAGCCCATTCCCCAACACGTTCTAAAGAGTTGGGCTTCAGTTCTATGATCCCTGCAATAATTTCCATTAGTCCCTCTATCTTGCACCGTGACAATTACTGATGACTCTACCCCTGTTTCACGAAGGTGGATGACTGTAACAAGCCACAACACTTAATCAAACTCAAATGGGTGCTTGTTGAAGGCTATCAAAATCATTGGCGATCGCGACTGCTGTCCAGCTTATTGGGGATACCCTCACATCCACCCGGGATCGTGGCTCTGGTTTTGCTCCCCCCCCACGCACAGCAATAGTAGCGTTGCTCTTCTGAGAGTCCTGTGGCTCTAGAAAAATCGGCGTTTTCAACCACAGCACCTGTCTGCACCCCAGTTCTGTAGTTGGGAGGATTGATGCGATCGCGCGGCGAAGCCACTTCGGCGGTCCCAAAAAAGAACCGAGTCAGGGTTAGATCGGTCTTGGCTAAATTAGCGCCATACAAAATACACCGGGATAAGTTGGCACGACCCAAGTCACAATGCTGCAAATTGGTCTGAACTAAATTACCTTCACTCAGTTCTGTGCGGCGAAGATCAGTTGCAGATAGGTCTGTTTGGGCCAACATCCCCAACAGATCAATCACTCGAACCCCGTACTCCAGATCTTCTTCATATCCTCCTAAGCCATCAAAAATAGCTCGACCCAATCTGCGATCGCGTTTGAGGGGGGACAACAGCTTAGAACTAGACAGGAATCGAATAATCTTGGCCTTACCTTCAGCATTGAGTCCCGTTAGAATCGCAGCGGTGCGTCCTTCTGCGATCGCCCGCTCCGGTGGCCAATCTTCTAGTAACCCTTCTTCATTGATCACCAGATCAGAAATGCCTTGAAAATAAGCATCAATCGTTTGTTGTTGGGTAATCCGATTTTGCTGTTCTGTGAGGACTTTGGAAATTACATACTGACGCCAGGCCACATAGAGGGCTAAAAAGGCGACCAAAATTTGCCCAATGGCTCCAAAGGAATCAGCTAATGCGCCTACTGCCTCCCAATTAACAGACCGCTCTCCCAAAAGCAGGCGGGGTAAACCAGTAAACTGTACTAGCCCAACAAATGCCAGCAAACTCAGAAAACCCGCTAGGATAAGCTGCTGATTGCGAACCGATACCCATTCCTGCAGGGCTTTACTTAATGGTGGCCAGAGTACCCTGAGAGATAGCCACAGCACCACAACAGCGGCTGGTAAACCTACCCAAGGATTATGCAGCAGTAATCCAATAATCAGAACTACTGTTGCTGCCCCTGTCACTAATTCCATAGACGATGCAGAAACGTTGACCGTCTTCAATCGTCCCCATGATGGCTTTGTCCCTGCCAATGGGTGTGGTCGACCCGCTTTGCCATTGGTTGGACTATTGACCAGCGGGTCAGAATTTGAGGCCGAATCGGTCTTAATGGTTTCTGAAACTGCCTTTCGCTTATTCTCAGGATTGGGGGGTGGAGATGATGAGGGAGTCATACACTTGTAGACAAGGACTACTAAATATAACGCTATATAACGCTCTTATTTATCGTAGTCTGCCCGTAAAGCGAAGTCAGCAACCTACTAAAACTAGGTACAGTTAGCAATCAATATCCGGGCAGCCAATCCGTATAGACCGACTGCACAATACAGACTCAGCCATTTAGTTTAGCAATGAGTTTCTTCATCACGAGTTGTAAGAAGAACAAGGCCCAGAGCATTTCCCAGGATGCCTTTGGATGGTGAGTCAATTAAAACCTGAGATCGCAAACGGGTCGCTTAGCTCAGGTTTCCGGCATACTGTCCACAGACAGGAAATTGAGTCAAAGGCTGGCGATGCTAGACAGTATCATTTGGATTTTGCTAACAGGGTTTGGGGCAGGCCAGCTAGCGCAACGTCTAGGCGCACCTGCACTCATTGGCATGATTCTAGTAGGGATACTCTTAGGTCCTGAAGGGCTCAATCGCCTTAGTCCAGCAGTGCTAGCAAATGCGGCTGAGTTACGGACCCTGGCGGTGATGGTAATTCTGATGCGGGCGGGGCTAGGGCTGGATCGAGATAAGCTCAAACAGCAGGGTAGCGTGGCGTTGCGCTTAGGGTTTTTGCCCGCAATGTGCGAAGCGATCGCTATTGCTGGAGCCGCGATCCTCCTGTTCAATTTTGACTGGGCCACGGGCTTGTTATTAGGATGCATCATCAGCGCCGAATCTCCCGCCGTCATTGTTCCAGGGATGTTGCGCTTGAAAAATTTAGGATGGGGGGTGGGTAAGGGGATTGCCGATGCCATCCTCACGGGCAGTGCCTTGTCGGATGTTTTGGTGCTGCTGGTTTTTAGCTTGCTGCTGAATTTTCTGACCCAAGGACAAGACAACGCTTGGGCCATGCAACTACTGCCCCTGCAAGTCCCTATGCAAATAGGGTTAGGGGGATTGTGTGGTTATCTTGCAGCTCGCCTATTGGCGCTCTTGCTCGCAAGAACAACCTGGATACAAACCTTTACTCAGGAAGTGATGGTTGCTGCCTGTTTGGCTTTATTGCTCGTGGTGGGTGCCCAATCGCTACCTTACTTTTCGGGTTACCTGGCTGTCATGGCGTTTGGTTTTTTCCTGATTGAATTTGATCCGCCGTTAGCTCGACGGCTGCGGATTGGGTTTAATACCCTTTGGAGTGTTGCCGAAATCCTTCTGTTTGTGCTGATGGGTGCCAGTATTCAAATCAGCATTCTCGGCAAAACAACCCTACCCGGGTTACTGCTACTAGTGGTGGGCTTGGTGGGGGGGCGGATGGTGGGCTGGGCTTTGTCGACTTATCGGAGTAATTGGACCTGGAAGGAGCGGCTTTTTCTATTACCTGGAAACTCAGCTAAAGCAACGGTACAAGCGGCGATTGGTGCTGTCCCCTTGAGCTTAGATATTGAGGGCGGTGATACCATCTTGGCAGTAGCAGCGTTGTCCATTTTGGTCACTGCACCATTGGGCGCCTGGGCCATCCCCACTTTTGCACCCAAGCTCCTCAGCCAAGATCCGATTGACCCCACCAAGGTGATGGCTCATCCCAAAACCATATTACTAGCAGCGGTGGATACTTCAGAGATGGCCATTCCAGTCCTGACAAAAGCCGCTGAACTTGCCCGTCGTAGTCAAGTTGAAGTGATCGTAGTTCATGTTTTACAAGGACCCCCTACATCCTCGACACAAACACTTCAATCTCAGGTTCATCGGTCCTTACTGGATGTCCCGCATCAGTTACTCATGGTCAACGGTGTCATATCAGATGCGATTCTGACTACGGCCCGGCAATATCAAGCTAATGAGATCATTATGGGCAAGCGCGGACATCATCCCTGGCAACAGGTCTTTATCGGCTCAGTCTCTAGAGCAGTTTTAGCAACCAGTACTATTCCAGTTCTGCTTGTAGAACGGGAACGTTCTACTGCCTATGAGATGAAGCCGAGCTGATCGATGGGGTTATGGTTCACTCGAATCTATCCCTTCGATCCTAAAAACAATCTCAGTCTATTCGACAGAAGGCTCTGCTGCTTCATATAAGGGTGCGGGTTGATCATCAATACGCTGGGCGATGGGTTGCACTCGTTTAACCACTTTGATTAAGTATTCGTAGTTGGGGGGTTGAGCATTCGAAACATAGCCCACGGAGCGTTTTGTATTGGGAGCAGCCGATTCTAAGGCATCCAGCACTTGAGTTTGCAAGTTATCATCCACATCTGGGCCAATTAAGACAGCACCGGAAGGGACGACATGAGTGTCTCGATGCAAAATTCGAAATTGGGTTTCCTTAAACTCTTTACGATAGCGTTCAAATTTATCTAAAGACAGCGCCCCAGCCGCAACTTCGTTTTCGTCAATCCATTGCAAGATTTCCTTAGGAGTTGACCCAAACTTGATTTCTGAGAGGGTTAAGCCATATAGATTGAAAACTGGAAAATAATAGCCCGCTGCTGACCCCTTTTGCCCCAAAGCGACCGTCTTGTTGGCAAGATCATTGATCGCCGTAGAGGGACTATCTTCTCGGACCACAATCACAGAGCGCTCTCGTTCGCCACCGATGCGGGGGAGAATAGGGACATACTGGGCTTGAGTAATCGCGATCGCAGCCAGACCCGGCGGCGCAAACACCAAATCCCATTTTTGACGCTCGATTTGGTCAATCGCTTGAATCTCATTGAGAGCGGGTTGGAGTTCAATCAAACTTTTGAGTTCAGATCCCAAATGATCTTGAAGATCGGCATATTGCTCTAGAGAGCGCGCCCCTTCTCCATAGCTAACAACACCAATGACCAGTTTCTTTAAAGTTGAATTTTCAGTTGGGTTGCACGCTATCAACAACCATAAAACTGGCAATAAGAAGACTAAGAAAAAACGATGGGAACGCATCTTCAAGATCATAAAAAAACTTTAACTAAAATATTCATACTTGATCTTGTGGTGATTCGTCTAGCTGGACTAAGCTTGGGATGCACTATAAGCTAGGAAAACTGATTGTTTCAAAGTATCACACTTGTTGACAACAATACGGACTAATGTCTTAGCACAGAGCCATATCTATAGCAACATCAGCAGAAGTTCAAAACCAGTCATTATTACCTTCGTCAGCTAAATAATATCTTATCTGCTCGATCGTGAGATTTCGGATACAGCTCACTCCCTTAAAGAATAATGGTTTGACTAATAGTTAAGGAATCCTACTAAATGTTCCAAAATCTGAAATTGGGTGTCAAGTTAAATCTAATTTTGTTTTCAGTTTTCTTGATTATTATTCTAATTACTGGATTATTGCTGTCTAATGTCTTGCAGAAGAACGCCGAACAAGAAGTCAAAGGCAAAGCATTGGTACTCATTGAGACGATGACTTCTGTGCGGGAATATACTAGCCAGCAGGTGAACCAAGGAACGATCAAAAGGCTATCCCCAGAGTTAGAGATCGATGGTCAGTTTATTAAAACTAGTGTGCCTGCTTACTCCGCTAATGAAGTGTTTAGTAATTTGCAAGATCGTGAACAATACAGCGATTTCTTTTATCGGGAAGCAACTTTAAACCCCACTTCTATTTCAGACCAAGCAGACCGGTTTGAAACTCCCATCATCGAAAAATTTCGTAGCCAGCCTGATTTAGAAGAACAGTCTGGTTTTCGGACAATTTCGGCTGGCAACTTGTTTTATATTGCACGGCCCTTAAAAGTTTCCAACGAAAGCTGTTTAGTCTGCCATAGTACCCCAGACAGAGCACCTGCCAGTCAAATTAAAACCTATGGCAGAGAGGGGGGGTTCGGCTGGGAATTAAACGAGATCGTTGGCGCCCAGATGATTTCTGTTCCTGCCAGTAGGGTTTTTGCTGAGGCAAGACGCTTGCAGTTCCTAGTGATTGGCATCTTGATTGCAGGTTTTATCATTGCAGCGATAGTTCTCAACTTATTCTTGAAATTTTCGATTATTTCTCCTTTGATCCAAATGTCTAAGTGGTCTCGGGATGTCAGTACAGGTACTTCAGATGCTGATTTCGAACATAAGCCCAACGATGAAATTGGCGTTCTAGCTGCTTCGGTTAATCGCCTAAAAGTAAGCTTGGAAATGGCAATGAACATGCTCAAACAGAACCCTGGAAATTCCTAAGCTGAGCTAGAAAAAATCTTTGGCTTTTTGAACTGCTAATGTCAAGGCAAAAATGGCAAAAATAAAGATGCCAAAGATCCCTAAGTGCTGATTAACATCCACTTTGAAGGTATTACTAAATTGCTCATTAATACCGTTAATGAGGCCTTCCGCCGAACTAATTGCCCCATTGCGTTTTAAGTTCCACTCAGTCAAGTTTTCTTGATACTTCTCTAAATCCTTATTGAACTGATCAAAGGCACCTGGGGACTGGGCGTCGGCTCCTGTAGGTTGTTTAGGTTGTTTAGGTTTGGGCTGATCGACAACAGGGTCGTATTCTTGCAGAATGCCGGGGAATTCACAGGTTTTGAAGACACTCTCTCCCATACAATCGCAGCTTTTTTTGCGTTCATCTTTAATCTCATCGTATTCCTGGATTTTGCCAGAGGTGACATCTTGCCAACAGGGATCCTCAGCAACGTCAACCCCCGCTTTTGACAGTGTAGATAAGGCTTCAAAGGGCCATTTAGTCAGCGAGAGTTGGTTCAGGAGTTTTCCGGGAGGGCCAAAAGTCTCGATGGGCAACACCCCACCTCCAAAGATGATTTGGGGAATGAGGAAAACTAAAACCAAGATGGGCGCTACGCTTTGATTCGGAGCGGTGGCTGATCCCAGCAATCCTAGCAACATGCCAGCGATGACAGACAGGGTAATCGTCAGATACATTCCCAAAAGAATGCCAGGTTCGCTCGGCAAATCTTTAACCGCAATGATTTTGAACAGGAGAAAAACACCGCCTTGGTAAAGGGCTAGCAAAACACTGACCCACACTTTGGACATCACATAGGGCACGATTTGCAAGCCGATGATTCTCTCTCGTCGGTAAATATCAACTTCTTTGACAATTTCCCGCATGGTCGGCAATGCCCCCACCATCACCGCAAACAAAATGGTGGTAAAGAGCATAGTTAAGGCCAGACTGGCATCGCCATCTTTTGTACCAAACAGGGGTTGACTCCAAGTGACTAAATCAAGCATGCCTAAGATAGGAGCAACCGCCAACATTAGCAGGAGACTGATGCGATCGCGCATCAAAATCGCGATATTCCGTTTCGATAAAATTAGAAATTGCTTCCAACTCGAAATCGTTTTCACCTGAGCCCCAGGTGCTTGCTGACGCAGACGCTTGGATCCTCGCTTAACCGCCGGAGCTCCCAACGATTGTTGGCGCTGACTCACATATTTTTGGTAGAGCGGAGATTGGAGATAGCGCTGTTGCCATTCTTGAGGAGATAATTCATGCTCAACCTTGGTATAAATTTGGTTGAATTTCTCAACTCCAAAATATTGAGGAGCCTCTTTGGGAGGACCATAATAGGCTAAATACCCTCCCCGGGCCATGAACACAACCTGATCGCATAGGGTAACATTGTCCGTTGCATGGGTGATTAGCAAAATAGTTCGGCCTTGATCTGCCAACTCCCGTAACAATTGCATCAACTCGGCTTCCGTGCCAGGATCCAGTCCCGACGTGGCCTCATCCAAATAGAACAAGCTGGGTTTGGTTAGCAGTTCGACACCAATAGACACTCGTTTAATTTGCCCACCACTCAGGGACTTGATAGGCACAGACCGACGATGGTCCAACCCCAAATCTTGCAAAACTTCATTCACCCGCATTTTGCGCTCGGCGCGGGTCGTATCATTTGGCATCCGCAGTTGAGCCGCAAAATCAAGCGCTTGCTCAACCGTTAGCTCCATATGCACAATATCTCGCTGGGGAACATAGCCAATTTCATTCCGGTAGGCATTGAAATTCCGATACAAATCCGTGCCATTGACCAAAACATTCCCACTAGTCGCTGGCCGGAATCCATTTAGCGCATCTAACAAAGTGGACTTACCACCACCACTCACACCAGCAATGACCACAAACTCTCGGGCTTGAATGGACAAAGAGATATCTTGTAAGAGATTGAGATCTTTATTGATGACCTTGTTCAAGCCGACAGCATCAATGCGGAGATTTCCCTCTTCATTGCGATGAAAGAGCGTCTCATTCAGATTAAATATCAGATTTGTGGGACCCACCCGAATCGTGTCGTTCACCCGTAAAGGATGGTGCCCCACAATTTGCTTACCATTGAGAAAGGTGCCATTAGTTGAGTTGAGATCCAGAACAATGTAGGCACCATCTTGCTTTTTGATCTGGGCATGGAATCGAGACACAGAGGGGTGGTTGATCGCCATATCATTGAGGGGATCACGTCCTAAGGTGAAAGTGTCTCGCCCTTTCAGATCTAACTGTCGGGACTGGGTAGGCGTTGCCCCTATCTCTACATCGGGCATCCCCGAAATGGTCGTTTTTTGGGCTGAAGCAGAAGCGGACGGCTGGGCAGGGACAGGAGTCGGCACTGAAAATATCAATTCATAGTTGCCGATGCGGACTTGATCACCAACAATCAGTGTCCTGGGAACATGAGGGGCTAGCTGGATTCCGTTTACGTAGGTCCCATCTGAGCTGTTGAGATCGGTGACGACATAGACATTCCCAGTATTCTTAATCTGAGCGTGATGCCGAGAGACGGATAAATCATCACTCAATATTAGGTGGTTATCTGGAGATCGACCTAAACTGACTTCACTGTGAGTCAGAGAAAATTCTTGGATAAAAGTCTGGTCTTTTCGAATATCAAGTTTGGCAGCGGGATTAGGCATCGTCCGGTTGGTGACAGCAGAAATGGAATCAACGAATAGGTCGGCCGTGATTTAGGTGGCTGAACAATCGATATCAGGACCTTGTTCACTCTCATCCGAACATTCATCAATATTAATCCCATTAATGTTCAAATCATTCAATCCGAGCTGTTTGCTATCCCTCAGGGGCGTAACTTTTGCTGAAATGCTTGGGATTGTTTAGGAATGGGAATGTGCTGAGAGAGGAGTTGGACTAACTCTGGTTCTGTCGCCTCAGGATGCTGAGCTACGGTGCGCTGGTAGACGATGCCTGAAATCGGACCGATAAACTCCGCTAAAACCTGTTGGCACTTTTGACTGAATTCGGGCCGAATCGAAGGCTCTATATTGGCATTGATCGGAACTGTCGCTGATTCGGGTGCAGTAGGAGTCGGGCCAGTAGAAGCTGGGGGGGAAGGCACGGCAGATTTTTGATGCCCCGTATGGTTGCTTCCAGCAGTTGATTCAGGATGGTTGGGGTCTGAGTGAGAAGTATTGGCTGCCTGAGTGGATTCCGATTCAAGAGCCTGATTGAGAACAGACTTAGGAATAGATTGACCGCTACTTTCTAAGACAACGAGTTGCTGCAAAACAACTTCAGCATTTGCGGGTCGCTGGCTAGCAATGGGAGCCATCAACCAATCTAAAATATTGGCAAATCTGGGTGAAATATTGATAGCTGTTGAACGCCATTCAAAATTATCCGTGCCCCCGTCGTAGAACTGGCTGAGTTCTTTACCAGTCACAAGATAGACAAAAGTTCGCCCCAATGCAAAATAGTCAGATTGAGGAACAGCCTGCCCATGAATCTGTTCCCGAGGTGTATAAAATGATGAGACGACTCGTGTGCCGCCTCGCTGAGGATTGCTCACATTCGTTACAGAACGAGCTGTGCCAAAGTCTACTAAACAGATATTACCGTTTGCTTTCAGCATGATATTAGACGGCTTGATGTCGCGATGGAGAACATGCTGATTGTGAACCACTTGCAGGATCTTGAGCACTTGCTTCAGCCATTGCACGGCTAACTTTTCATCAATCGGATGACCCCGTTGTCGTAAATAATCTTGTAAATCTAATCCGACGATCTTTTCCATTGCCAGACAGTGCAGGGGTTCTTTCCAGTTCCGAGGATAGAACGTGAAATAAGCATTAGGCTCAACTTTAGGAATGCCAGGATGATGGAGCTGGCTGAGCAAATCGGCTTCTCGTTGAAACAACTCAACGTGCTTGGGGTAGTTATCTGTTAATATTTTCAGAATTTTGGCGTTGCTTTCCAGATCACTCACTTCATAGGTTTTGCCAAACCCACCTTGACCTCGCAGATTGAGCACACGGTAGCGGCCTTCCAAGAGCAGCTCTGAACCACAGCTAGCGCAGAACAGATGTTCGTCTGAGCTTTGTGGATCAGCACAACTAGGATTGATGCAGAGACTCATAGGGCCAGGAAGGGGGAAGAAAAGAGTTAAGGCTATGGATACAATAGACAACTTGATTGGAGCCAGTTGTAGCTATTTAATGGCAAATTCTTGCTAAGGGTTATCAAAATTTGTGATCGAAACACCTCTCCGAGTTAGCACTTGCAGCAGTGGAATTGGACTGTAGGCACAGAGATTGAAGTCTGCATAGTCACTTTGTCTCTTTTCGCTTTACTTCCCCCAATGAGCTGTCAACTGTGAAGCAGCGTTTTACGCAAGTTTGGCAGAATCTAGCAGTAGGTTACCCAAACTACTATTGCTTTCTAAGAGATCTCAGCTACAAACTCGCAAGATACGTGTTGAGATTATCTCCTTCTTTAGTGTAGGGTCCTTGATATCTTCAAGAAAATGATCCTTGTCATTGAGATAATATTCTTATGATCAACCCCCATGAGTGATCTGAATCAGGGTATGCGTATCCTTTTAATGGGCTGGGATGGAGCAGGTTACAGATCGACGATGGATATCTATGATGAGAAAGGTGTGGCAAACCTGATTCAGGGGCCCCGCTCTTGTTAGATTATTGACAGCAAAATTGTCTTACAAGTTTACATTCTGGCAAGTCTTAGTCTCAGATCGAGCGTCCCTTTGATCAGCACCGAAGTCGACAAAGATACAATTTATTGCAGCGGTACTGTCCTCATAGTGTATTGGCGCCATACTGCCCTTATGGGACGCCAAGTTTGCAGTGATTTGCACTTATTTTTTCTGTGATTTCTTTATTTTCGCGACCCTTGACTGTTTTTCTCAACACAGCTACTCCAGTCCTAGGGGATGTCAGAGTTGATCTGGCAATTTTGGTGATTTTGATTGTTTTGTCAGCCTTTTTTTCAGGCTCTGAAACAGCGTTAACTGCGTTGGATAATCTAAAATTGCGGGCATTCATCAAGACTGAAGGGGATCCCCAAGGTATTTATCGACTGGTCTTAGAAAAACGCACCCGCTTCATCACAACGTTGTTGGTAGGGAATAATCTAGTCAATAATTTTGCCGCTATTCTGACCAGTAATTTGTTCGTGATCTGGTTTGGGGGAGCTGGGGTCGGGATTGCTACAGCTGTGGTGACACTTCTATTGTTATTGTTTGGTGAAATTACGCCTAAGTCTTTAGCTGTTAACAATGCCATGTCGGTGTTTCAGTTGGCTGTGCGCCCCATTTACTGGCTATCCGTCTTGTTGCTGCCAATTATTCAATTGTTTGAACGAATGGCCCAGTTTATGATTCGCCTCCTGCAAGGGGATTTAGTCCAGCAGAGCGAATCTGTGCAAGATTTGCAGCTGTTAATCGAAGTCCTGGGTGGACGCGGACAATTGGATTTGCAAAAGCGGCAATTACTTAGTAAGGCCTTGATGTTGGATCAACTGACGGTTCGACAAGTGGTTAAACCTCGTGTAGAAATGCGAACCATTACTCATGAGGTCACGATGCAAGATGTGATTGATGTGTGTCTGGACAGTGGTTACTCCCGGCTGCCAGTGCAAGAAGATTCTAAAGACGCTATCGTCGGTGTGATTCATCTGAAAAGTGCCATGCAACATCTGAAGACGCAAGGCAATGATCCCGTCACGGCGGCGATGGATCCACCTGTCTATGTGCCAGAGACAAAACGGGTTGCAGATTTGATGAAAGAGATGCTCCATCAGCGGCTGCATTTAGCCATTGCCGTCGATGAATATGGGGGAACGGTAGGGTTAATCACCTTAGAAGATATTTTGGAAGAACTGGTTGGGGAAATCTATGACGAGAGCGATTCCCCCAACCCCCAAAGTCGCTATTTAGGGTTGGGACTCTTGTCAAGACATAGGTCTAGCCCTTTTTGATCAATGGAGCGCAGACGAGACTGGGCAATCTGCCAACTCAGAAAGATGACGGGTATCAGTCCTACTAAAACGATGGTTAGCGCTGGAGCTGCTGCCTCAACAAGGCGTTCGTCTGCAGCGTACCGATATACTCGCACAGCTAAGGTATCGAAATTAGGGGGTTGGATGACGATTGTTGCGGGTAACTCTTTCATGACATCCACGAAGACCAACATGACAGCAGTGAGCAAACTGCCTCCCATGAGCGGAGCATGAACCTTAAATAGAGTACTTCGAGCGGTATGTCCTAGGCTGTGGGCGGCATCATCAAAGCTCGGATGAATTTTGGCTAAGCCTGATTCCACAGCACTAAGCGAGACAGCCAGAAACCGAACTAAATAAGCGAAGATCAAGGCAGTAATGGTGCCCTGAAGGAAAAAGCCAATCGGCTGGTCAAACCAAGTTTGCATGAGAAATGTAATTGCACCATCCACCTGCGCCAACGGTATCAAAATTCCCACAGCAATTACCGAACCTGGAATGGCATATCCCATCGCTGCTACTCGAACCCCAAACTGCATCACCTGTGTCCCACACAGTCGCAAACCATACACCAAGAACAAGGAGATCAAAACCGCAATTCCTGCTGTTAGGGCTGCTAAAAGCAAACTATTGAGTGCCAGGGGTAAAAATTCTTGGTCTAGGGTTTCAGCGGCATTGGCAAGGGTCATTTGTACGAGTAATGCACTAGGTATCAATAATCCCAACGCAATTGGCAAGAAACAGCTCCACCAAGCCAAAAAAGCTCGCCCGCCTTGGAGAGAATAGGTAGACAAACGTTGAAAAGGACTACTGGTTTGATAATAGCGAGCCTGTCGTCGAGACCATCGCTCCAATAGAATTAAGCTGAGAATAAACATCATCAAGACAGCAGCTAACTGGGTGGCAGCCGTCCGTTCTCCACTCCCAAACCAAGTTCGAAAAATTCCTGTCGTAAATGTAGGGACTCCAAAATATTCAACGGTGCCAAAATCATTGAGGGTTTCCATCAAAGCTAGGGATAGGCCAGCGGTAATGGCAGGACGGGCTAAGGGTAAAGCGACTTTGATAAAACTTTGCCAAGGGTTACAACCGAGGGACCGACTTGCTTCCTGGGTGCAAACTGATTGTTCAAGAAAGGTCACTCTTGTGAGCAGATACACGTAGGGATATAGCACCAGACTAAGCATTGCGATCGCACCCCCCAAAGACCGAATATTAGGGAACCAATAGTCCGTTGCACTCTGCCAACCAAAGACATCTCTTAAAGCTATTTGGACGGGGCCAAAATAATCTAAAACATCCGTATAGGTGTAGGCCAATAAGTAAGCCGGGGCTGCCAACGGCAACAACAACGCCCATTCAAAGACGCGGCTACCTGGAAATGCACACATCGTCACCAACCAGGCCGTTCCCACCCCCATCACCAGCACACCAGCACTGACGCCCAGCATAAGCAGCAGAGAATTGGTGACGTATGTAGGCAAAACGGTACTGGCCAGATGCTCCCATACATCACTCTGGTTCGTAAAAATGCTGCTAAAAACCACAAGAATCGGCGTTGCAATTAGTACAGCAATCCCAATCACACCGATTGTCCATGCATTCCATTGGAGGGCGATGAACTTACGGGACAGGTTGATCACAGATCTTGAAACAGTACTCAAAGCAGATGATGATAGTTATGAATCTAAGGTCCAGTATTGCATTCCGCCAGAACCCATCTGTAAAAGTGATACTTGAAGGAGAGAGATAAATCGGAGCATACCGATATCGGCTCAAACCAGAATCAATCTTAGAATAGCTTGAGCCTCTAGGCTCAAGTCTTCATGCAGCTATCTGATTGCAAACTTCTCAAGGTAGTCGTCGGGTAATTTATATTCAGAGGAAGAAATGCTAAAGACCATATTTGGCGAAAAATACACAATTTACTCAACAAACACTTGGTGGCTCATTCCATTCATCTACTGATGCTGCTTAATATCTAGATGGTAATACAGGTAGTATTGAGAATTCAGAGGATTATTGGCTACCCTTGGCCTGTATCGTCGGCCTCAGCAACATCACTAAAAGTCTCTTGGAACTAGCAATTTCGCTAGGATAGCTGTATGGTCAGTTGCTACAACGCATTTTCCACGTTTGTTTACGATTACATAATCACTCGATTGCTTTAGTTACGTCTATTTGCTGTTGGGCTTTGCGTTCACTGTAACGATCAGTGAGTTCGTCAACTTTATCGCGCAGCAACAAGGTAAACCGATAGAGTTCTTCCATTACATCCACCACGCGGTCACGATATGCAGAGTCTTTGAGGCTTCCATCTTCATGGAATTCCTGGTACGCCTTGGCAACAGACGATTGATTGGGAATAGTAAACATCCGCATCCATCTTCCTAGGAGTCGCATGGTATTCACAGCATTAAAAGACTGGGAACCACCACATACTTGCATCAAAGCGAGTATTTTTCCTTGAGTTGGCCTCACAGCCCCCAATTTCAGAGGTATCCAATCAATTTGAGTTTTCATCAAGCCAGAAATATTGCCGTGGAGCTCAGGGCTGGACCAGACCTGGCCCTCAGACCACTGTACAAGGGTGAGCAATTCCTGAACTTTGGGATGGGATTCGAGCTCGGCTCCATGTAACGGCAGCCCACGAGGGTTAAAAAAGCGTACTTCTGCCCCCATGCCTTCAATGATCTGCGATGCTTCTTCTGCCAGAAGACGACTATAAGAACGCTCTCTTAAAGAACCATAAAGAAATAAAATTCGAGGAGGATGATCAAAACTCATCTGTAATTTAAATCTGTAGGAGGTATACCAATAGTATCGGTTTCAAAATGGCAATAGAAAAGTTTGGTCAACGTCATTCTTTATAAATTAGATATTCTATTTAGAAGCGCTTGAAGTGGGTCTAGATGCTCGCGCCAAAAGGGAAATTGATGATGTTCATCACTGTAGAATGTAGCCAGGCGAGAAAGTTATAAGGAAAAGTTTTATATTCCCGTGATAGCAAGGCAATCTTATCGTGATATTCACCGAAATATTGCAAGTATTTGTAGATAAGACCCAAATATTAATTGACTGAAGCCCAAGCCATTAAATGTTTCTGAATGGTGAATATGACATCCCCAACATCGGTTGAATTTTTAGATGAGTTTGAAGTCATTGTCGTGGGGGCAGGCCATGCAGGCTGTGAAGCTGCCTTAGCCACGGCTCGGATGGGGTGCAAAACCCTACTGCTGACGCTTAATCTGGACAAAATTGCCTGGCAACCCTGTAACCCCGCCGTAGGGGCTCCTGCTAAATCTCAACTCACCCATGAAGTCGATGCTCTGGGGGGTGAAATTGGCAAAATGGCCGATCGCACCTATTTACAGAAGCGACTACTTAATCATTCCCGTGGCCCAGCGGTTTGGGCCTTACGCGCCCAAACCGATAAGCGCGAATATGCGGCGGTGATGAAAACCATCGTTGAGAATCAGGCTAATCTGACCCTGCGCGAAGGGATGGTCACGGATTTAGTTTTGGGCGATCGCGACGAAGTGATTGGTGTGGAAACCTACTTTGGTGTTGCCTTTCGTTGTCAGACTGTTATTTTGACCACAGGCACCTTCTTGGGCGGGCGCATTTGGGTTGGTGACAAATCGATGCCCGCCGGACGAGCCGGGGAGTTCGCCGCCAAAGGACTGACAGAAACACTGAATCAGTTGGGGTTTGAGACCGATCGCTTAAAAACGGGAACCCCTGCCCGAGTTGACAAGCGCTCTGTGGACTATAGCGGTATGGAGCCCCAACCCCCTGATGATCAGGTGCGCTGGTTTAGTTTTGACCCGGCTGTCTGGATCGAGCGGGAACAAATGAATTGCTATATCACCCGCACTACACCTGCAACCCACAAGCTAATTCAGGATAATCTGCATCTGTCGCCTGTCTATGGGGGCTGGGTGGATGCCAAAGGGCCGCGCTACTGTCCCAGCATTGAAGATAAAATTGTTCGCTTTGCCGATAAGGCTAGTCACCAGATTTTTATTGAGCCAGAGGGTCGAGATATTCCTGAGCTGTACATTCAAGGGTTTTCGACTGGGTTGCCCGAAGGGTTGCAACTGCAAATGTTGCGATCGCTCCCCGGTCTCGAACATTGCGCCATGCTCCGCCCTGCCTATGCCGTGGAATACGATTATCTCCCGGCTACCCAGTGCTATCCCACTCTGATGACCAAGCGAATTGAGGGATTATTCTGTGCCGGACAAATCAACGGCACCACGGGATACGAAGAAGCGGCCGCCCAGGGTATAGTCGCGGGGATCAATGCGGCTCGCTTTGTGAATCAACAAGAAATGATTGTTTTTCCAAGAGCGGAGAGCTATATTGGCACACTCATTGACGATCTTTGCACCAAGGATTTACGGGAACCCTACCGGATGTTAACCGGACGGTCTGAATATCGATTGTTATTGCGATCAGACAATGCAGATCAGCGATTGACTCCTTTGGGTCGCGAAGTCGGACTGATTGATGATCGGCGCTGGCATTTATTTACCCGCAAACAAGCCGCAATCACAGCCGAGAAAGAACGACTGCATAGCACCCGGATCAAAGAACGAGATCCAGCGGCTCAGGCCATCATTAAGGCGACGGATGAAAAAATTAAAGGCTCGATTACCCTGTCTGAGCTGCTGCGTCGGCCTAAGTTTCACTACTGCGATCTGCAACAGCATGAGCTAGGGATCAATACCTTGGCACGGGCTGAACGAGAAAGTGTGGAGATTGAAATCAAGTATGCGGGCTATATTCAACGGCAACAACGACAAATCGACCAAGTCAGTCGGCAAGAGCAGCGTAAACTGCCGGAGGCTTTGGACTATGCCAATATTGATACCCTATCGATGGAAGCCCGAGAAAAGTTAGCTAAAGTTCAGCCAGTGACGATTGGACAAGCCTCGCGGATTGGGGGTGTCAATCCCTCAGATATTAATGCGTTGCTGTTTTATCTGGAAACATTGTCGCGTTTGTCCCCTGTGAGCTAAATGCCTGTGATACCATGTTAGGGTCTTATTGGTTAACGCCAATAACGGGATGTAGCGCAGCTTGGTAGCGCGCCTGCTTTGGGAGCAGGATGTCGCAGGTTCGAATCCTGTCATCCCGATTTAAAAATGATCAAGCTTGTCTTTGGACTGCCATGCTCTGAAAAACTGGGGGTAAGGCAGTGCCGTTGACCAGTGCCACAAAAGTTTGTAAGCGGCTTGATATTGGGCTGGATGAGAACCTGCCAGGGCAATAGCTTGAATTTGAGGTAAAATTTCGGCAATCGCTGCGTATAAAGCCTTGGGGCAATCGCTACTACTGGAGACATCCAATGGAAAGCTAAGGGCAATCTTGTTGTTCCAATCCTCTCCAGGCCCGAAGGCCCAGAGCTACTTCGCCAAAAATCAGCATAAAATCCTCCATCGAATGTTCCAATCCTCTCCAGGCCCGAAGGCCCAGAGCTACGTGTCAAGTTTTACGCACCACAAACACAGAATCCATGTTCCAATCCTCTCCAGGCCCGAAGGCCCAGAGCTACGATCCAGTGGGATAGACGGTTATAGGTAGAACTTAGAGTTCCAATCCTCTCCAGGCCCGAAGGCCCAGAGCTACCCGTGCAACTACCGCGAGCAAATGTCGATCCAGAGGTTCCAATCCTCTCCAGGCCCGAAGGCCCAGAGCTACGGTGTAGGTGCGCCGTTTTCAAGGTTTCTAAACGGGTTCCAATCCTCTCCAGGCCCGAAGGCCCAGAGCTACGGCGATCGCCAGCCCGGTTAAATGCGGGTCAATTGGTTCCAATCCTCTCCAGGCCCGAAGGCCCAGAGCTACCCTTTTATACTCTGTACTTTAGGGATATCAAAACTGTTCCAATCCTCTCCAGGCCCGAAGGCCCAGAGCTACCCTCGACTGGGGGTTTCTGCCGCTAAGGCAAAGGTTCCAATCCTCTCCAGGCCCGAAGGCCCAGAGCTACCGGTATCTCTACCAGGGTTTTTTCTTTATTCAGTTGTTCCAATCCTCTCCAGGCCCGAAGGCCCAGAGCTACAGCCGGATTGCGCAGGCGGCAATTACCTCCACAGTTCCAATCCTCTCCAGGCCCGAAGGCCCAGAGCTACGAACCGGCTCTTTAATCCACCAAGCGTCTTTACGGTTCCAATCCTCTCCAGGCCCGAAGGCCCAGAGCTACAAGGAGGGCCCCACTACCAAAAGGATGAGAGTAATAGTTCCAATCCTCTCCAGGCCCGAAGGCCCAGAGCTACTCCTGACTTCGGAGGAGACCGCACTAAGAACATGTCTGTTCCAATCCTCTCCAGGCCCGAAGGCCCAGAGCTACAGTTGCTTGACCAACAAGTTACGGTGTACCCAAATATGGTTCCAATCCTCTCCAGGCCCGAAGGCCCAGAGCTACGTAACCTCCTTAACGCTCTTAGATCACCATAAAGAGTTCCAATCCTCTCCAGGCCCGAAGGCCCAGAGCTACATTCTCAATCGGTGCTTCAGTAGACCGGGAATACAAAGTTCCAATCCTCTCCAGGCCCGAAGGCCCAGAGCTACTGAGCAACACCTGAGATACTCACTGGTTGTGTTTCTGTTCCAATCCTCTCCAGGCCCGAAGGCCCAGAGCTACGACCTCCTTTTGTGTATCCTAGAATTAACTGTAGTTCCAATCCTCTCCAGGCCCGAAGGCCCAGAGCTACATTGAGAACCGTTATATGCACGCCTCAGAAGCTACTGTTCCAATCCTCTCCAGGCCCGAAGGCCCAGAGCTACGAGAGGCCAGCCAGCGCATAAAGTACTCTTCGCTGTTCCAATCCTCTCCAGGCCCGAAGGCCCAGAGCTACGGTCCAGTATTTAGGTTGGTCACTTTGAATTATCTTGTTCCAATCCTCTCCAGGCCCGAAGGCCCAGAGCTACAGAAGGTTTGGACCAAGAATTCGTTGACGTCATTGTTCCAATCCTCTCCAGGCCCGAAGGCCCAGAGCTACTCAAAGATTCGGAGATCCCACCACTCAGGTTATTGTTCCAATCCTCTCCAGGCCCGAAGGCCCAGAGCTACGCGTCCTTGCGATAGAGAAAACGGTGAAGATAGAGTTCCAATCCTCTCCAGGCCCGAAGGCCCAGAGCTACGATCCTCTACATCTGTATTAGACCAGATGATCTTGTTCCAATCCTCTCCAGGCCCGAAGGCCCAGAGCTACTATGAGGCAAGACTCAAACGCCTCGACGCCCTTGGTTCCAATCCTCTCCAGGCCCGAAGGCCCAGAGCTACGCGGTGCACTTTGTCCTCCCGGGGGCTCAGTCCCTGGTTCCAATCCTCTCCAGGCCCGAAGGCCCAGAGCTACTTTATTTCGGGCCTAAAGTGTATTGTCACTGACTCTGTTCCAATCCTCTCCAGGCCCGAAGGCCCAGAGCTACGATTGTGTATAAAGCTGGGGGAGAGACAATTACAGTGGTTCCAATCCTCTCCAGGCCCGAAGGCCCAGAGCTACTTGAGCAACACCTGAGATGCTCACTGGTTGTGTCTCTGTTCCAATCCTCTCCAGGCCCGAAGGCCCAGAGCTACCTCCCCGAATCCGCTGAGTGGTTAACCCTAAAAGAGTTCCAATCCTCTCCAGGCCCGAAGGCCCAGAGCTACCCCCTACTGGCAAACCTATTCTCTCGATTTAGAAGTTCCAATCCTCTCCAGGCCCGAAGGCCCAGAGCTACACCATCTAGGGTTTAGGCCCTACGTGGTAGTCAGGGTTCCAATCCTCTCCAGGCCCGAAGGCCCAGAGCTACTTTGCTACTCTCTCCGACAACGACGAATTCTAATGTTCCAATCCTCTCCAGGCCCGAAGGCCCAGAGCTACAGGTTGTTTGGAGTTTGTCAACTCAGTCCAGATTGTTCCAATCCTCTCCAGGCCCGAAGGCCCAGAGCTACGAAACTGCACATTGTTAATCCGTTGACGGGGCGTGTTCCAATCCTCTCCAGGCCCGAAGGCCCAGAGCTACATAATCTTGGCGTACCAGATTTCAGCTTTATTAAGGTTCCAATCCTCTCCAGGCCCGAAGGCCCAGAGCTACCACGAGCACTTTGCTGGTGCTATTTTCTTTACATAGAAAAACGTTCCAATCCTCTCCAGGCCCGAAGGCCCAGAGCTACCCCATTGTTACGCGCAGCTACAAGAGCAATTGTAGGGTTCCAATCCTCTCCAGGCCCGAAGGCCCAGAGCTACGTACAGTAATCCAAGGTGCTGGCTCTGTTACGAATATGTTCCAATCCTCTCCAGGCCCGAAGGCCCAGAGCTACCTGTTTTAGAGGGGGAGTACAACAAAGGCTGGCTAGTTCCAATCCTCTCCAGGCCCGAAGGCCCAGAGCTACGGGAGGTTCTTGACGCCCTCACGGACGCTCAAAAAGTTCCAATCCTCTCCAGGCCCGAAGGCCCAGAGCTACTTTTAAGTTGACTGGCTTTAGTTGAGTCTTTAAAAAGGTTCCAATCCTCTCCAGGCCCGAAGGCCCAGAGCTACTTCGTTGGTCTGAGATTGGAGGTCTAACTTTTGGGAAAGTTCCAATCCTCTCCAGGCCCGAAGGCCCAGAGCTACTCAGCGAGTGCCTGCACTACTTCAGGATTGTCTAGGTTCCAATCCTCTCCAGGCCCGAAGGCCCAGAGCTACTCTCCAAGAAGACAGTCAGGAGCCTGAAACACTCTCTGTTCCAATCCTCTCCAGGCCCGAAGGCCCAGAGCTACCTTCAGTCGCTATTCACCCAAGATGAAACCACTCATAGTTCCAATCCTCTCCAGGCCCGAAGGCCCAGAGCTACCTGCGTTACTCCCTCGAGCAGATCCTAGGTGGTTGAGTTCCAATCCTCTCCAGGCCCGAAGGCCCAGAGCTACGAAATGTAACAAACTACCTACACTCAGAGTAAGTCCTGTTCCAATCCTCTCCAGGCCCGAAGGCCCAGAGCTACGAGGGAGGTTAAAACCTCCCTTTGTTGTATAGGAGAGTTCCAATCCTCTCCAGGCCCGAAGGCCCAGAGCTACACCCGCCTCAACCATTGCTAGGGCTAGTTCTGGGTTGTTCCAATCCTCTCCAGGCCCGAAGGCCCAGAGCTACATCCCAGGGCATGGCACCGAAGTTCAATTGCGAGCCGGTTCCAATCCTCTCCAGGCCCGAAGGCCCAGAGCTACACCGTCCTTTAGGCTTTGAAGGACAAGCACTCCTCGCGTTCCAATCCTCTCCAGGCCCGAAGGCCCAGAGCTACCACTCAATTCAGCCAAGAACAGAGCAAACCTCTAAGGTTCCAATCCTCTCCAGGCCCGAAGGCCCAGAGCTACGTTGCGCGCAGCTACAAGTGCAATTACAGGCAGGTCTGTTCCAATCCTCTCCAGGCCCGAAGGCCCAGAGCTACAAATGATACACGCAAAAGAGAGAATGAAACTAGTTCCAATCCTCTCCAGGCCCGAAGGCCCAGAGCTACCCCTTGAACCTTGTGACCAAACAAAAAGCCAGGTCGAAGTTCCAATCCTCTCCAGGCCCGAAGGCCCAGAGCTACTTTTGGAAATTTTCGCTCTCAGGGCTGAAACCAGGAAGTTCCAATCCTCTCCAGGCCCGAAGGCCCAGAGCTACGCTAGATCCTTCGCCTGACGCCAATTTGCTTCATGGTGTTCCAATCCTCTCCAGGCCCGAAGGCCCAGAGCTACGACTTGATGGTTAAGTCACAATCGACCGCCAGATTGTTCCAATCCTCTCCAGGCCCGAAGGCCCAGAGCTACCTGGGAGCTTCGCTTTGCTCGTCGCCTCATAAATGTTCCAATCCTCTCCAGGCCCGAAGGCCCAGAGCTACGTCCTCTGGACTGGGTAACATGGCTAGCCCTACCAGTGTTCCAATCCTCTCCAGGCCCGAAGGCCCAGAGCTACTACTGAGTCTACATTAAGTTGGGACTGTTGACCGTGGTTCCAATCCTCTCCAGGCCCGAAGGCCCAGAGCTACGCTACACAATTTAGAACAGTGGGTGGATCAAAATCTTGTTCCAATCCTCTCCAGGCCCGAAGGCCCAGAGCTACCCCGGAAAGGTCGCCCTGTCCAGGTGTGTTCTGGTTCCAATCCTCTCCAGGCCCGAAGGCCCAGAGCTACAACTAGAGGTTATGAGTGGGGAGTATATCCACGAGTTCCAATCCTCTCCAGGCCCGAAGGCCCAGAGCTACGGCTTCTATGACGGCCACTTAACTTATAATGATGTAGTTCCAATCCTCTCCAGGCCCGAAGGCCCAGAGCTACGATGAGCCTTTCTACCCAATGCCGCCAGCTTGGTTTGTTCCAATCCTCTCCAGGCCCGAAGGCCCAGAGCTACTTGGATAAGACTTCTAGGGTTTTCTTCAATGTCTCCGGGGTTCCAATCCTCTCCAGGCCCGAAGGCCCAGAGCTACGCTTCTGTGGCTACTTCGGTAGCAGAGGCGACATGGTTCCAATCCTCTCCAGGCCCGAAGGCCCAGAGCTACGACTCTAGGATGATGGGATTGCAAAACAACTGGGTGGTTCCAATCCTCTCCAGGCCCGAAGGCCCAGAGCTACCTCCTCAGTCTCCCGGTAGTACGGATATTCATCTGTTCCAATCCTCTCCAGGCCCGAAGGCCCAGAGCTACATCGATTATAGCGAACCCCCTCTAGGTAAGAGATACAGAGGATAGCTTCGCGAACCTTGCTCTATCAACCAGTACGAGCGCATAATATTTTCCTCAATTTAGCTCAAATCATTGTCCAGAGTGAATCTGCGAATCTCTAAAGCTTTTGCTCCTTGCTCTACATTCGCGCTGCTACAAAATCAATGGCTCATCAAAATTAATATAGTGATCAACACCATAGGCTTCAACTGATTTTTCCCTAGGCGTGGATAACTTGTAAAAACGAAGATTGTCTAGCTTTTTATCGATTATATTCACAAGCTGGGCACGGAGAGCTTCATACTGAGTCTGATTCACCTGGCATTCAAACACCGATAATTGAACCCGTTGCCCATAATTTTTGCAAACTGTCGCAACCTTACGTAAACGTCGCCGCCCTTCTTTTGTTTCAGTATTGACGTCATAGGTCACCAAAATATTCATTCTGTCAATGTCCAATCAATTTAGATAGCACAGTGTTTTATCAACGGAGTATAAAGGGTTGATAAGTCGGAATATCTCCGCGTAAGTACCTTGCTAGTAGACGTGCTTGAATATGGGGAACAAGACCATAAGGCACTTTAGACCCCGTAATCGGATGCTGAACTTCCTTTTGCTTCCGCTTTTGGTAAGCCGTTAAAAGTGTTTTGCGACCATCCTCCGTTAAATAAATTGCGCCACCTGGTCTTTCAACAAAGTCATCGGGCTTAAGTTGGGCACGATTAACAAGCGTCAACACCAATCGATCTGCCAGGAGCGATCGCAACTCCTCCATTAAATCCAATGCCAGCGCTGGCCGACCAGGACGCAAGGCATGGAGAAACCCTAACTGTGGATCCAACCCCACCCCCTCGCAAGCAGCCACACATTCATTCACCAACAGCGTATATACAAACGAGAGCAGTGCATTAATCGGGTCTCGGGGAGGGCGGCGCGATCGCTCCTTAAACTCAAACACCATTCGATTGGTGCGAATCATCGCTGTAAAGGCTGAGAAATAAGTCTTAGCTGCAAACCCTTCAATTCCACGCAGTTTATCGAGATCAATAGCCTTTTCAGCATTGTGAATCGATTCCACATACACTTGAGCCGCTGCTTTTGTAACCCTTTGATCGTTTTCGTCTTTAGCTTCTCGCGCTGCCCGCATCAGCACATTGCGAGCATTCTGAAGCTTGCTCGCAATTATGTATCGGCCAATATTCAACGTCATCTCTGGGTTATCTAGAGCTGCGTGTTGCGCTCTACGAAGCAAGACATTCCCGGTAGTTGATCCCGCTAATCTCGCTTTGAATCGCCCGTATTGAGACAGCCATACCAAATTACGGCCATCTGCTGCACAGCGATGAATCAGAAAGGGACTGACCAAAATATTGCCAAAGGCCACAATCCCACCCAGATGGTGTAGCGGCACCTGAAATTTTGTCTGCCGCTCTACCTCTAGCTTGAGCGTGTCATGGTCAAGGTGTAGATAGGTGCCTTGGGTTTGCACATAAAGCGTGTTGAGAATTTGCTTCATGTCTCTTCCTCAATGGCAAAGGGATTGTGACTCGCCCTCTGAAAACCTTGGATAGCGTAGGGCATACAGGCATCAATCAGTGAACAATCTGGGCAACGCTGATCGGCGACGGGGGGTGGGAGCTTTGGGTTGGCCAGGAGCAATCGCACTCCTTCGATGGCTTGTTGGGTTTGCGATCGCAAACTTTGATCAAATATCACCTCTCTTCGTCGCCGAGAGGCATGGTGAAAAATCGCCCCCCGAGACACTGTACAATCCAGCATCTCTTCCAAACATAGTGCTTGGGCACAAAGCTGAATGCTATCTGCCTCTCTCACCTTGCGGGAGCCAGACTTGTATTCCACGGGATAGGGCGTCCCATCTTCTAAAAACTCCACCACATCCCCAATCCCCGTTAACCCTAGTTGATACGACCACAGCGGCATCGCTCTTTCAACTCGAATGCCTTCAATTAACTCATCACCAGGCGTATTGACGGTTTCATGAACTCTTAGCCCCCGTAGCGTATACAAATTTTCATCCCAGACCTTCTCAATGTGGATGAGGGCGCATTGGCGGGGACAGTAGGTATAGTGCTGCAGCGCACTAATCAGAACTGTAGTTTCGGGATTGAGCATACTTGCAATCGTTAGGGCAGCATCCGTCACTTTAGCCCTCTACCAAGCGAGTCAGATGGACATTAGGTGACAGACCATCCTCCAAAGCAACTACCTCATAGTCACTAAACTTGCGCGGGATACAGTCCTCTTCTTTCAATGTGACTTGAATTCGTTCAAATAGTTTGTGGGCAGGGGCATTCCCCAGCTTAGATTCATGGCTGAATACATACAGTCCACGGGGAGCCATCAGCCCACGACTGGCGGAGCGATCAAAGTCCCACATTTTGACTAGAGCCTGCCAAAACAGTGCTAGGTCAGCTTGAGTGACGCCTGTTTGAGCGGCGAGGCAAGGCGAATAGAACCCGTGCGTTAAATAGAGTCCATAGGGAATCAATGTTTTGCGGCCAATGGTTTGCAGCTTTTCTCGATCTTTAGGATCCGTTACGGCCACCCGAGTCACTGCCAAATCTTGAGGCTGTACAGGATCGAAGGATCTACCAAAGGTTAACTGCACTGGCCCTCGAACTTGACCTGCATTTAGCCCAGTACTCATCACAGCCCCAAACATCCGGACATCGAAGAACTCCTGGCACATCCACTCCTGGGCTTTTTTGACATTTGCAATGTTTTTATTCGGTTTACCTGCCTTTTTCGTGAGGCTCTCAATAAATTTCTTCAGCTTTTTGTGGGTGGCAAGCGCTTCAATATTGTCCAGTTCTGCTTTCAACTCTTCTGATGTCAACTCACCGCTGTAGGCCAATGTTGTCACTGCATCCTCAGCATCATCTGCTTCAGCATCTGTGAAGGTGAATGCACCGGGCAAATACTCATACATTTCTCGGAGTGCTGATACGACTTCGCCATCAGTAACTGGCTCTGATGCAGGTTTGGCGGTTGCCATGTTCTGCTCTGTGTAGGCGCGCCGGATTTGCTCGTTAAGGACACCATGATGCTCGATAAAAATTTTGAGACGGGCGGCTTCAGCTTCGCTGGCTTCGTACTCGGCATAGGTAGCGACGTAATTGCGAATCTTCCGTTTTAAGCAAACATCGGTGACCAAACCATGAGACGTTTCGGGATCCGTGCGAGGTAAGTTACCGCCATCGGGGTCGCCGTTGGGGTTGCCGTCTAGCACGTCAAATAAAAGAGCAAAATCGTGGCGATAGTTTGGGTTGAGGTGGGCGGCCATGGCGGTATTTCTCCTGAAGTCAATAGGGTGATTGATTTAGCTTTTGGTTGCAGTGGCAGCTTTTGAAGCGGCGCGTTGGTGGGCGCGTTGATGGTAGTAGCCCAGTGAAAATAACCCCTGCTGCTGCATATTGAGGGTTTTTGGGAAGGTGGGTAGGTCTGCTACGATCGCTTCAATTCGCTCATCAATGGCAAAGAAGGTGCCCGTTCGGCTTTTGCGTAGCTTCGATAAATGGGCTTGACGGTTCCGCATCAAGGCTGGGAAGGCAGTTGCAGGAGTACTGGAGGCAGAGCCGTAGTAGCGATCGCACAATGAGGCATTCACCTTACCGATCGCAGCCCTCTGCAATGATTCCAGTTCAGCCAGTAAACGTCCACACTGATAGGCTTGTAAGTCTTTCCCGGTTAGTCTTGGGTTCTCATTGAGCTTGTCCATATTGGTCATTGAGTCTTCTCCTTTTTGCGTGGTTAGAACCAGCTTGATTAGGGCCGCTCTGGGGTAGGTGATCTGTCGCTCGGCCCGGTTCCGGCGCACCAGTTTCGTTAATAAATCGTCCGGCAATCGGCTTCCACTCAGGGCAGTGTGTACTAAGGCAATGGGGACCGCAGGCAGCATATCTTTAGAGGCGTCTAGGAAGGCACTAGCGGCTAAGGCATAGACCCCCAGCGGCTTTCCTTTTTCTCCGTAGGCATCTGTGATTTTTTGATAGAGAAACCAGCGTTTCAGGTTGTCCCGGACCTCTGGCACCGTCGTTTCGAGCCAATCGCGCACCACAGCTCTGGCGATGCTGGCTGATAGAGCTAGCGCATAAAACTGATTATCTGTGCCATATACTTGCTGCCCGGAGAAGGGAGACTCCATCAGATTCTTGACCGCTTGAGGGTCGGGACGATCCAGCATTGAAAAGAGGGGTTCTGTCTCTGGCTCTCGGGTCCAAAACACGTAGGCTGTGTTTCCCACTGACAGCCGTGAATTCGAGCTAGCGAGTAAATGATTGAGTGCCTTGGTGAATCGCTCTGCTGCATCACGAGAAATTGGTGAGGTGAGAGAGTTTTGTAAGCCATAGGAGGTAAAAGCCTTGGCGTTGGCAGAAACCAAGGCCGTACCCGAAGGCTGTCCCCCGTACAGTCCTTTCACTAAAAAGGGGAGTCGCTGCTCAACGATGGTTTCTTTGCCAGTGACGAGACAGGTCATCGCTGGATTTTTGCTATTATCGTCGTTGCCTGCACTACGACTGGTGTATTTGGCCCAAAACTGTTCTATGGCATGAAAGCCTTCATCGGCATGGGCTGGGATTCTTCCGCCCACTCGAAAAGTCAAAGTTTCGCCTGGATCAAATTGCTTGTCTTCTAAAAGCTGCATGAATTTTGTCTGGGCGGTGTCTAGGTCTGAAGAGTTGTAGAAAGTTGCGATCGCATCCATCACCTCCTCCCCCGTCTCTTCCGCACAGGTCTGCACCAATGCCTTAAATTGCTCGTGACAATCTGCCAGTCGATCAGGTTTTGTTGTTGGCCGACCAATCCCCAACACATACTCGGCAGAATCAACCAGAAGTTTGGGCTTAACGCCAGCGGTTCGCCCCACATCAGGAGCCACAATGCTGTATCCCTTCTTGGTCTGTTTAGTGTCTCCCTTCCAGCAAATGCAGTCTTCTAATACACCCTCTGCCGTTAAGCTAATCAGCCATCCTACCGTCCGCTTGTTATACATGGCGGGAGGCAAATCCATTTCTCGTTTATTGGGCGGTAGCGCCATCTGACGGTCTACATATTCTTTGAGCTTGGTGAGAATCATCGACTCGGTACCCTCAAAACACCTTTATCCAGATAGGCAGGGAAAAATTTCGGTTTGGCACTGCCCTTCGTAAGCTGTGCGCCATTGTGGTCATGGGTGAGATAGTTAATAGCGGCTCCATCCCCAGCGGTGAATTCCATATCTAGAAGCATCAAACCCAGCGGATCGCTTTTATCGATGCAGGTTTCATTGCCGTTGGGTTTTTCAAAAAAAGCGCTGAATTCTCGCGTCCCCAGATAGGGCTGATGGTGGCACTGGCCTTTGCTGACCCGCCGCCGAAACTGAGCGCGATACTTGGCGGGGTGAGCGTGGGCATGGGGTTTAAGCACCATGTCTGCCTTGATGATATAGGCCACGTCTTTGAGCCCTAGCGTATGGCGTTGGCTGCGATCATCGTCGGCAAAGTATCGATAGTCAGAGCTTTTGGCAGAACTTGGACTTTGCCAATTGTTCATCTCATTTCGCAAAATTGAAAAATGGCGAATCGGCTTGAGTACATGAATTTCTTGAACTTGCCAGGCAAATTCAGGCTTCCAGAAAATAGCTTCTAGAACTCCTCTCGCGGCACTGGGTGTCATCACCTCGTAACTGACACGCTCCGCGCCAAACTCTGGGCGAGTGAAGCAAGCATAGGGTGCTTCAACTTTCACCGCTAAATCAGTCATATTCATACCTCCAAGAAAATTTGATATCATTAACTGATATCATCGCAAAATGAACAACAAGCAAAAAAAGACGCTTCAGTTGATCTTTACTGACCCGGTTCCGGCAAACCTTCCTTGGGCAGATATTGTCAAGCTGTTCAAAGCTCTGGAGGCTTCTATCTCTCAAGGTAGAGGGAGTCGAGTACGGGTGTTGCTTAATGGACAACGTGCTGTCTTTCATGAACCGCATCCTGAGCGAGTAACTGATAAGGGGGCTGTCAAATCGGTGAGGGATTTTTTAATGAATGCTGGTATCAAACCAAAAATAGATACATAATTCTAGAGAACTATAAGCTCCGGGCCTTCGGGCCTGGATAGAGTCGGGTTACGGCCCAAGGATTGTAAGAATGCTGAATTACAAGGGCTACGCTGGACAATTAGAAGTTGATGAAGAGGCGGGATTGATTTTTGGCAGAGTTTTAGGAATTCGTGATGTGGTGACATTTAAAGGAAATACTGTCGTCGAAGCGAAACAAGCTTTTCAAGACTCAATCGATGATTACCTAGAGTTCTGCCAAGAACTGGGACAGGAGCCAGAGAAAGCTTTTTTAGGGAAGCTGCCTTTAAGGACAACACCCGAGCGACACCGAAAGCTGTTTATAGCCGCGACCAAGGCAGGTAAAAGCATTAATGCTTGGATGGATGAAACGCTAGAAAAAGCTGCTGATGAAGTGATTAATGCATCTTAAATAAATGCAATCAAAACCCATCTTTACTCCTGTTTTTATATTTCTTAGACAATTAAATCTGCCGGATCATAGGCGATCGCATTGTCTCCAATCCCAATCCCTTTGAGAGGATGATAGCTGCCGCCCCAAACGAACAGCCCTGGCGAAATCTCATCACAGAGTTCTTTTGCCTCAAAGAATTCATGGTCACGGAGGCTAACGGTATAGGGCTGAAGCGCACGATAGTCACTAGCAAAAATTCCTCTTCTTTGAATTTGGTGAATCCGATTATTAACCGAATCATCATATCGAATCACAACTGAAGTAGTCTCATCTTTAATTAACCGAAATTCTTTAGAAACTTCAGGAAAATTAAGACGATATCGTAACGCCTGAATCTCATATTTATCTGTTCCCTGCTGATAGAGACATCGAAAATATTCTTCAAAAATTCTGGGATCATGCAGATCTAAATCTTGGCGTCTGAGTAGCAAGGCAGTCTCATCCACTGCCGTTTTGTATTCTCCCTGCGGTACTTTCCCTTCTTCTGGCTTGAAAATAACAACGCGCCCCTGCTTTGACTTCCCTTCTCGATTGCAGCGCCCTGCAGCCTGAACAACCCGATCTAGCGGACCCAACGCCCGATACACCGCTGGAAAATCTAAATCTACCCCTGCTTCAACAACTTGAGTAGAAACCAAAAGGCAAGGCTGTCCAGCCTTTAATCGAGTTCTAACTTCTGCCAGTACTTCACGGCGATGCTTGCCACAAAGCAAGGTTGAAAGATGGAAGATATCACCTTCTGACAAAAAATTGGCCTGATCAATAAATGTTGTCAGGACGCTTAGGGCGTCTTTGCGGGTGTTCAAAATGATTAAGGCTTGCTGATGCTGATGAGAAATTACATCCTCGGCTAATTGCTCCCAACTCCAGCCCTGGAGCTGAATTTCGTAATTGACCCGCTGCAATGTATTGAAGTGCTGTCGAGCCACATCGGGTTCAATAATATCTCGAATTTCCTTAAACCCTGTGAGATAGGGTGTATCGCCTTCTAGTGCTGGCTGCGTGGCTGTACAGAGAACGACCGTAACATGATAACGATCACACAACCCTTGCAAAATGCTCACGATAGGCTTGAGCAAACCAACGGGCAGCGTCTGCACCTCATCAAGAACCATAACACTGTTAACGATGTTGTGGAGCTTCCGACACTTGCTTGGTCGGTTCGCAAACAAGCTTTCAAAAAGCTGTACCGTTGTTGTCACAATTAGCGGTGCATCCCAATTCTGCGTCGCTAGACGAGCTTGCGCGTACTGCTGCCGAGCATCATCGTTGGTTTCATTTTCTTTATCTTGGTAAAACTGTTCTGTATTGGCAGCACTGTGATGCTCTAGAACAGATGCTTCACCAAAAATATCTCGGTATACTTTCACCGTTTGTTCAATAATGCTGGTGTAAGGGACGGCGACGATGATGCGATCGCACTTAAACTGAACCGCATGTTTTAAGGCGAACGCTAATCCGCTGCGCGTCTTGCCACCGCCCGTCGGTACCGCCAACCGGAACACGCCAGGGGGCAACTCTGCAGACTTGAGGCAAGCATCATAAACCTCTGCTCGAACTTGATTTACAGGCGTTAGAGAGGCCCCCGCATTTTCTATAAGTTTAGATTGAGCCGCTTCAAGCTGGGGCCATAGCTCCGCCACCGTGGCCGCTATTCGCCGCTGGCCTGTTTTTTGAGGATCGAAATGTTCTTCTGTATCGAGATAATCCGCATCTACTAAGCAAGAGAATAACAACCGAGTCAGCAATTCATAGTCCAGCTCATAGTCGTCGGCATCGTTGTATAAGGTCCGCAAAATGGTGTTGCAGGCATCTGCATTGGGGCTAAACTCTCCGAGTGCCTGCTGTGCTTCTTGTAGGACAGCTTGATAGCTCTCTTCCAGCTCAGGATCTGCCAGCTTACTCTTCATCTGCGAAATCTCTGGCAAACCTGCGTGGTGACCGTAGATGATTGGGGCAAGGGGCGTGGGTCTCAGCAAATCCCAAGCCAGTCTTGCACCATAAATCGCGTGGGGTGGGCCTTTAAGCTTACGATCGTCATGGCTTTGAGAGGCTGCATGACATTGATCGAGATAGGTCTGAAAGTCAGGATTGTATTTGCCCAAATCATGCCATAGTCCGGCATATTCCCCCAATACACCTGCTCCAAATTGGTTGGCAGCAGATTGAGTCCCTGCACCAACATCTCGTAAATGCTGCTCTAAGTTATGCCACTGGTCAGATCCATCAGTCGGGGTATGGGCAGCAAAGGTAGATCGCATTCTGAGGTCCCTCTAGAAGTAAGAGATGCGGATCGCTACACCAATTTTGCGTATATTTACTCAATGATCTAGCGACCTTTTCTAATGTAAGAAGTGGCGAGTCCCTGTTAACACCATTACCAGTCCTAATTCATCTGCGGCCTGAATAGAGTCCTTATCGCGGATACTACCCCCTGGTTGAATAATGGCTTTAATTCCCGCTGCCGCTGCCGTGCGCACAGAATCATCAAAGGGAAAAAATCCATCACTAGCCAGCGTTGCGCCTTGGGCTTGGGCGCCAGCTTGTTGCAGGGCAATATTCACCGATCCAACTCGATTCATTTGGCCTGCCCCTACGCCTAACGTGGTGTGCTCTTTCGTGACGACAATGGCGTTAGATTTGACATGCTTGACCACCTTCCATGCAAACAGCAGCTCTGCTAACTGTGCCTCAGTGGGTTGGGCTTGAGTGACAAGTTGCCAATCGGAAGGAGGCGTTAAGGTTTCATCTGCAGCTTGGGCCAGCCATCCCCCTGCGATCGCTTTCACTGTAACCAGTGGACCACTCTCTAAATCCGGTAATACTAATACTCGTAAGTTAGATTTAGCTTGGAGAATCGCTGCTGCCTCAGGTAGACACTCAGGGGCAACAATACATTCTAAAAAATTTTTGGTCAGGACTTGGGCTGTTTCGCTATCAATGGCACGATTCATGGCGACGATACCGCCAAAGGCTGATACCGAATCTGCTGCTAAGGCCTTTTTATAAGCTTGAAGCAGGGTCTCACCTTGAGCGACGCCACAGGGATTGTTATGTTTGAGAATTGCCACCGTAGGTTGCGTCTCGGCCTGGGCAAACTCAGCAATCACGCGCCGTGCTGCTTCCAAATCTACGAGATTGTTGTAACTGAGTTCTTTGCCCTGAAGCTGTTGAGCTGCAGCCCATCCCGCAGGTGTTTTATCGGCTTGATACCAAACAGCATTTTGGTGGGGGTTTTCGCCATAGCGAAGGGTTTGTTTGGCTGTCCCTGTGATAGACAGCTGAGTGGGTCGTTCTGAGGAAGTGATGGATTGGTGGAGGTGAGTTGCGATCGCTCCATCATAGGCCTCCATTCGTTCAAATACCTGCAACGCACAGGCTTGCCGAAACGCAAGCGATGTCTCTCCATTCCCCTGCTCTAAGGTTTGCACATAGGAACCGTATTGATCAGGCGCACACAGTACGGTCACATGGGCATAGTTTTTAGCCGCCGCCCGAATCATCGTCGGCCCACCAATATCAATTTGCTCCACCGCCTCTGCCAAAGCTACCTCAGAATCGCGGGTTCCTGTTCGTTGCTGTTGGGCGATTGTGTCTTCGAAGGGATAGAGATTCACTACTACCAGCTCAATGGCTTGGATATCGTTGTCGCGCAAATCCTGACTATCTGCTGCTAAAGTGCGACGGGCCAATATGCCTCCGTGAATGCGGGGATGTAAGGTCTTGACTCGACCGCCTAGGATTTCTGGTGACCCCGTATAGTCTGATACTTTTGTGACAGGTAACCCCGCCTGCTGTAGCGTTGTAGCGGTTCCACCACTACTAATCAGGGTAAATCCATAGGTGTTGACCAATTGCTGGGCCAACTCTACCAAACCGGTTTTATCAGATGTGCTTAACAGAGCCAATCGGGTCATAGGTTCAAACTTGGAAATTAGGGAATACTGCGATCGCTATTGAAACGGATGAGCAAGCTGAAAAGGCAATAAGTCTTCTCGTTCATCACTATTTAGACTCAAAGAGGGCGCTAACTGCGAAAATCCATCACTTCCGCTGTATAGGCAATTGGCAACACTCGCTCTACATTGGGATGAGGACGAGGGATAATTACCCAAGACTCTAGTTTAGCCCCGTAGGTCTGCTCTACTACTGCAATTCCAGCGTCCATGGCCCGCTTCACTTCTGACACATCGCCTCGAAAGCAAAGGGCAAATCGAGCACTGCCCGCCTTGATATAGCTAACGAATGTGACTCGTCCTGCTTTGATCATGGCATCTGAAATGGACAGGTTCCCAGGTAACCCCGTTGTCTCTAGTGCGCCGACTGCCTGCTGAGAAGCAACCCCATTGGTCATCCTATAGTCTCCTTAAGGTATCCAAATATAACCTGCTCATCCTCAACACCACATGTAGCAGAAATTTGTCTTGATCTTTCTCCACTCATCATAACGGTGAATGGCCCTGGTCACTGCATTTTAGCGTTGAGGGCTGGGACGGATGATTTTGACTAAAACCCAGTATAACTACTCTCTAACCTGCACTATTCTGAAGCAAAGACTCAAGTGGTTATGATTTGCATCATGGTCCGATTACCAAGAATTGGATTATGAAGCAGTCGTCCTCTGATGCCAAGCTAAGAGCGCTGCCTGATAGACTTGTCGCCACGGTAAGTGATGAGCGCGAGCAATGCGAGCGCAGTCCTCGTATTCTGGCTGTACATTCACAAGTTTCTGGTGATGGTAGGCCAGCTTGAGCTGTACCGAACCATAGGGCGTCTCGACAGTGGTCAACTCCCGGTGCAGCGCGGTGCGGAGTTGCTGCGATCGCCGAATTCCCAAGGTACTGGTTTCATTAAATAGCACAGTTTCACAAACACTCACCGCTTCGGGTGTACAGATAACCGTGAGCAGGGTGCCGGGGCGCGACTTTTTCATGCCCACAGCTTGGGTAAATACATCTAAAGCACCGACGGCCAATAGGGCCTCAAAGGTGTAACCCAGCGCCTGTGGATTTAGATCATCGATTTGAGTTTCCAGAACCATGACCGTTTCTGCGGTAGCGTCGGTAGAGGGCGGCGGCGGGGCAGGGCCAGCAGACTCTCCTAGCCACAGCCGCAGCACATTCGGAAGCGAGAGGTCATGAGTGCCTGCACCAAGGCCAATCTGGTGAATCGCCATCGGCGGGGGAGGACCAAAGGATTGGGCTAGGGTCGTGGCGATCGCAGCGCCAGTCGGGGTCACCAGCTCCCGATGAATGCCATTATCGTAGACGGGGACTTGGCGGGTTTGCCAAAGCTGAAGCACAGCAGGAACCGGAACGGTTAAGAGTCCATGAGCCGCCTTCACGGTGCCGCCTCCCGTAGGGAGCGCCGAACAGAAGATTTGCTCTACCCCTAGCCAATCCAACCCTAGACAAGTGCCGACAATATCAACGATGGCATCCGTGGCCCCAACTTCATGAAAATGCACCTGATTTGGGTCAATGCCATGCACCTGACCTTCCGCGATCGCTAAATTGCGAAAAATGCTTAAACTCCAAGTCTCTACCTGTTTGGGTAGCTTAGCGTTCAGAATCAGACGTTCAATTTCAGGTAAATGTCGGTGAGTTTGGTGATGTCCCGCTATTAACCCTGAGGCGGCATGATGGTCAGGCTCCTGCCCAGCTTTTTCTCCGGGTTGATCTGGATCAACCCCTGCCCTGGTCGATGCTAGCTGCGGGTGCAAATTGACCTGTACGTAACTCGCCTGCTGACTTTGGCGATGAACTGAACTCACCTGCAATTCAAACTCGCCCTGGATGCCCAAACCGTGTAGATGTTCCTGTAAATAAGCGATAGGCATCCCTAAATCTAAGAGAGCACCCAAACACATATTTCCGGCAATGCCAGTCGGGCACTCAAAATAGGCTAGTTTGGTCATAGAGGTCAGTCCCAGCCTCGGCAACTGAGTGAGTATCGTGTTTCAGTTTACTCTATCTGCCCCTACGGCTGAACGACCCACTGGTTTTGCCTTTGATGTCAAACCAGTTTCATCAGGAGAGAATCATGGCCCAAATCTATACTGTTCACCCCCAAGACCCCCAACAGCGAACCATTGATACAATTCGGGCAGATTTGTTGGCCGGGGCAGTCATGCTGTATCCCACGGATACGGTTTATGCCATTGGTTGCGACTTAAATTCCAAATCTGCGGTTCAACGCGTCAGACAAATCAAGCAAATGTCGAACGATAAACCGTTGACGTTTTTGTGTTCGTCGCTATCTAACATTGCCCAGTATGCTCGGGTGTCCGATCCGGCTTACAAAATCATGCGTAAGCTGATTCCTGGCCCTTACACCTTCCTGCTGCCAGCCACCAAGTTAGTTCCCAAGTTGGTCCAAAATCCTAAGCGTAAAACGACAGGTATCCGCGTCCCCAATCACCCTGTTTGTCAGGCCCTCTTAGAGACCTTAGCTAGTCCTGTCATTTCCACCTCTGCTCATTTTTCAGAAGAAGAAAGTTTGCAGGGAGGGTCCAAGTATCCGCAAGCCCTTTCCCCTGCCGAATTGTTCGATCACTTTGATAAACAGGTTGATATCATCGTTGAGAATGGCCAAGATTTGAGCTACGAAGCCTCCACTATTTTGGATTTGTGTCACGACGAACCCAAGGTAGTTCGAGAAGGGTTGGGTTGGAATGAGATCGCTGCCGACTTTGCCTGGGTTTGATCTCTTTCCCTAGCTCGAATGTCCATCTTGTCCTCGCAATCGACAATAGTCTTCTAAGGTTGTCTCTACAGCGTGCAATAGGTCTGCCTGTTGCCAACCCTGGTGAAGATGGGCTGCGATCGCACATCCTCCAGCTCCTACCCCTTCTTTGACAAAGCCTTGCTCAAACGCTCGTAATTGTGGATAACGGGAAGTCGCAAAATTCAATTGCGTTGCTACCAAGGGCACATCTCCGATCTGCTCGGCCAATCCCACCGTATCGCCAGATGGATCCTCCGCTACCCAACGAGTCGTACCCACAATAATATTTTGGGGTTGCCAAGGCAGTTGTAATCTCCAGGCAATTTGTCTGGCCAAGGCGTAAACAGCCAGCATTTGCGTTCCTCCCGCCAACATCACCCCACTCTGACGACTGGCTGTGATCATCATCCCAGCCACTGCTATTTGCATCGGATCACCCACCATCGCCACCAATGCCAATGGATCCTCTCGCCCAGAGCACTGCTGCGCCTTTGCCTGGGCCAAGCCCCTTTGGACAAGTTGATGCTTTTGTTCATGATTGCAAACCGGATGGCTACTGTTGACCCGACCGGCAACTGGATAGTCTAAGCCCATTAAGATTGCCTGGGCCGTTGTTGTTCCTCCTACCACGCATTCTGCCAAGATCAGATAGCTATTAGTTACCTGAGCCGCCAAAGACTTTCCCCAAGCCAAGCCTGCCTCAAATAACTGATGAACAGTGGCCAGCGGTAGCGCAGTTCCAGTACTCAAACATTGGGCAGGTTGCCCCCCCAAATCAATCGTAGGCACAGGAGGTTGATGCTCCAAGCCAGCATTGAAGAGCTGAAGTGGAATGTATTGGCGGGTGCAAATCGGCCAAGTAATGAGTGCTGGCGACACCCCTTGCACCAGCAGCGGCAGAGGATATTGAGGGTGAGGTTGAGGACCGTTGACTAAAAACTCAGCATCGGCCAAGGCTGTGAGGCGACGCGCAGCGGGTGTGGCTCCTGCCGTGGAAATACCTGGAACGACTCCCGTTTCTGTAAACCCTAGAACACAGACAAAGGTAGGCAAACATCCTTGGAATGTCTCTAACCATTGGTGACCTTGATCCGAGTGGGTATAGACCCGCAGCATGGCATCATTACTCGTCCTGATATTCAAGAAATACTTGTAGCCATAGGGGCGGATCTGGAATGGTGGCGCCAATTCGATCAAACACTAACCAGGCGACCAAATGGACCAGCAGGATATACAAAAAGGCATTCAGAAGCACTAACCCAACCGCAAAGACCTGGACCACAATTAATTCGGGTTGCAATAGCAGTCCTAGCTTGACGACCGCCCAATCTAAGAAACCTGTAATTTGACGGTTGATATAGAGCCAAAGATCTGTGCCTACGAGCAAAGAAAATAAATTGAGCTGCACAAAGAAGCCGATGGCCATCATGATCATGCTCCAACCAATAGAAACAGCCCAGCTCACTTGCCGTTTCCACAGTCCCCCCAATATGACCCCCACCATACCGTAGGGGATCAAAAACTGAATACTTCGAGGAGGCCCCATCAGTACAGTGATTAACAGTGTGGTTACACAAGCACTGATCCAGGCCGAGCGCTTACCCCAGCGCAGATAAATTAACGCCGTAGGAATCGGAAAGAAAATCCGTAATAAAGTTCCCAATAGAGGAATAGGAATATAAGTATTAATCAACCAGATCAACGCGGTGGTACTAGCCAGGAATGCAGTTTCCACCATCGGTAGGGGCCGATCGATAGACTGAGGCGATCGCATCAATGGTTTAGCCTTAACAGAGTCTGTCCGACGGTCTTTTGACTCTGGGGACGATAAGAAATCTGGCTCAGACATAACATGGATTAGTGGGACCCAAAATGGCAACAATGAACGTTGAGAGATTTCAATGTCCTGGATAGCCAGAAACAGCCACCGCATCTGACAGAACTTAGTTTTAGGAATACCCAATTAGCATGACTTGGGGACATGGCAACCCTATAGGCCGTTAGAAATAGAGCAGTTATAGGATTAAATCTTCCAAGGTATCCGTATCAATAATGCAAAGAACATCTTGGTGACGCTGAATCAAGCCTTTATTCTCTAGCTTACCTAATTGACGGGTTACTGTTTCCCGAGCCATACCACTGAGACTACTTAGTTCTCGATGGGGCAAGTTAGGAATTTCAATTCCCCCTTCCCCTTCTTGTCCTTGTCCCTCAGCTAGGAACAATAAAATATCTGCGACTCGCGATTGCGCATCTGCCTCTCGCAATCGCAACCGACGATTGAGCTGTCGTAACCGACGGGCCATTAGCTTTGCCAATCGGATTCCGGCCTGGGGCTGCGTTTGCATCAGATTAACAAAGTCGGAAGAGGGCATATTCGCGACGGTTGTAGGCGTGAGGGTAATCACATCTGTGGAGCGAGGCACTTCATCTAAAGGAGCCATTTCTCCAAATATTTCTCCCTTGCCAACGATATTTAAAGTAACTTCTTTGCCATCGATGTTATAGGTACGAATCTTGACCCATCCGCTCAGAATAAAGTAAACCGAACTTCCCCAATCATTCTCAAGCAGAATAACTCGGTTAGCAGGATGTTCTCGGGTAACGACTTGCGCAACTGCTTGATCAACAACTGGATCAGCTAAGCCAGCAAAGAACGGTGTCGAACGGAGTAGGGTTTCAAGTTTATCGTCACGGGAACTGTGCCGATCATCCATAGACGTGTAAGGGGGCGAAATAAGACGGTATCCAACAGGAGTGAAACACAATTATTGGTTTGAAGCAACCATAACAAACAAACCTCTCGAGTAGAGGAAATCTTGAAGGAAAGTTGCAGACTATTAAACGGTGTGTTACATTTCTTAGTAATTAAGGTTTACTAGACCTGAGCTGTGTCCTTCTTGCCCCTATCAGCCCTGGTTATACCCAAACCAGCTCATTGAACCTAGTCAGATTTCTATGGCTGGCAGGCGCTAGTTTATATATATCAATCGTACTCAACGCAGTTGTGGGAATTTCATTACTTTGGGGTCATAGACCGTGATACCTTAAAAGCTGGTGCACTTTGTAAAAAAAGCTTTAATCTCAAAGACTTTTACACAAGACTGTGACTAAATTAATTGTCTGTGCAATCTATATTTTCTGAACACCCACCTGAATCTTTCGTGGCAGCTTGCTCTACGAAATTTAGCGCTGTTTTCAGTTGACCAGGCTTATCAATAGAGACGCAGTGGAAATCAAACAGCAGGGTAACGCAGCGGTGGCGGTGAGACTTGAGGCTTCTTCAAGATTTCCGTTTGCCTGAATTTAGTGTCTTTTTATCCGTTTGGCTCATACATCAATCTTCTGGAGGTATTCTCAATGTCCATCCGTCTGTACGTCGGTAACTTACCCAAAGAGTTAGATCGGGACGAACTGGCTGCGTTATTCACCGAAGAGGTGGGTGAACTCGCTTCCACCAAAGTGGTCACAGATCGCAAAACAGGTAAGTGCCGAGGGTTTGGTTTTGTTACCGTGGAAACAGAAGAACAAGCCGATCAGGTCATTGCTAAGTTCAATGGACATCAGTTCAAAGACAACGCCCTGAAAATTGAAAAGGCATTGCCCAAGAATAAAGAGGCTAATGATAACCAGACGCCTGGTAACAGTGCGCCTCGCCGTAACAACAACAACAAAGGTAAGTCTCAACAATCCCGCAATTACACTCAAGCCGAGTCTGCTCAGCCTGATCCTAGATGGGCAGGTGAGCTAGAGAAGCTGAAGGAAATGTTGTTTGCCCAAACTCAGTCTTAAGGCTTTTGATATAAAGCTTTTTGATAGAGTGCTTGTTCTTGATGGGTCTCTAACACACAATTTGAACGGGGATAGGCCACGCAGGTAACAGTATACCCTTGGCCTATTTCTGTTGAATCAAGAAATTTCTGTTCAGATTGATCGACATCACCGCTGACCAATCGGGCAATGCAAGTCGAGCAATCTCCTTGTCTACAGGCTGAAGGGACAGGAAGGCGATGTTCTTCAGCGATGTCTAGAATATATTCATCGTCTGGAATATCGATGGTTTGATCCAGATCCAAATCGATATTGATAAAACGAACTTGATAGATTGCCATAGCTAATCAGCAGCAGTTTGTACACAATGGATAGCTTGCAACAGTCCCCTAGCTTTGTTGAGCGTTTCTTCGTATTCCCGGCTCGGCTCAGAGTCAGCTACTATTCCAGCGCCAGCTTGAACAGTGACTAGGTGTTGTCCGTCTTGTTGTTGGCGCACAATCATAGTACGGATAGAAATAGCCGTATTGAGTTGTCCTTCAAAATCGTAGTAGCCATACACACCAGAATAGGGACCTCGCCGACACCCTTCTAGTTCATGAATAATTTCCATTGCTCTAATTTTTGGGGCCCCACTGACTGTACCAGCAGGGAAACAAGCTTTGAGGAGATCCCAAGCGGTTTTATCGTCATCCAGTTCGCCCACGACATTGCTGACAATATGCATAACGTGGGAATAACGCTCAATCACCATGAGGTCTATGGGTTTGACCTGAACCGATCCTTTGCTACAGACTCGGCCCAAATCGTTACGACCCAGATCCACAAGCATGACATGCTCAGCAATCTCTTTGGGATCTTGGAGGAGTTCTGCTGCTAGAGCGCTATCTTCTTGGGGGGTTTGTCCCCGTGGGCGAGTGCCAGCGATGGGTCGCACTGTTGCTTCTAGGACTTTAGTTCCATTAGCAGCATACTCGGCTTTAACCATCACCTCGGGGCTGGAACCAATGATTTGCCAGTCCCGAAAATGTAAATAAGACATATAGGGTGACGGATTGATCAAGCGCAGCGAGCGGTACAACTCAAATGGATCACCTTGATAGGAGGTAGACAGTCGCTGGGAGAGAACGACCTGAAAAATATCTCCTGCCTTGATGTAGTCTTTAGCCTGTTGAACGTTCTGACAAAATTGGGCTTGAGTTACATTGCTGTTGAAATCTGCCGTAATTGATGGAGTCGGAGTGATTCCAGCCAGCTCTAAGTTTTGCCGATCTAGGGGCTGTTGTAGTTTTTGGACAAGATGCTCAACGCGATCGCAAGCTTGTTGATAGGCTGCCTTCAAGTCTGGTGTTTGTTGTAAGTCCGCGTAAGCAATCACCCAGATTTTGCGTTGGACCTGATCGAAAACCATTAAGTTATCGACCTGCATCCACAGTCCATCTGGGAGATCTGAAGCAGTAGCAGGATGGATGGGCACTCGAGGTTCGATCCAGTTGATCAACTCATAGCCCCAAAATCCGACCAGCCCACCAATGCCTGAGGGGAGTTGGGGAAGATGAACAGGTTGATAGGGTGCCAAACAATCTTGCAGAATTTGAAAGGGATTACCAGAGCAAGACATCACTGTTCCATCCCGGTGGGTTTGAGTGGTGTGTTCTCCTTGGGTTGTCAACACCCATAGTGGATCGCAGCCCAATAAACTATATCGGGCTAAATGCTCTCCCCCTTCCACAGACTCAAGCAAGAAACTATAGGGTTGCCCAGCACAAACTCGATACCAAGCGGAAACAGGAGTATCTAGATCCGCAATCCATTCTCGGTAGACCGGAATGAAATTTCCGGCTTGGGCGAAAGTTTCGAATTGACTAAAGTCAGGCAAGATCATGGTGGCGAGGACCTAGACTGGGCAAGATAGAGAGCAGCGATGATGTCTCGCCAGCAATTGGCAAAAAAAAGCTGAACCCCACCAATGGCAGGGTTCATGCTAAAAGGTGAAAACTAAAACGCTACCATCTACCTAAGTAAGGATAGCGTCGTCTCCAAAATCAAAGTCTAATCGTAAGCTTGTTTGCCAGTATATTTGATTGAGCCAGGATTAAGATTTTCACCGATCGATCGCGCAACGCTATTGACTGCGCTACGACCTTCGTTAACCTTCTCTGGGAAAACACCATCCTTAGGATGCAGTAAGGTGTTAGAGCCATCAGGTAAGACCCGATAGATCTTGTAGTCCATAATCTTCTTGGTGCGTAGCTGCCTAACACCAAGAGCTAAGCACTGTTCTTTGCGAGCCAGATACAAGAGATTTTCACCCTCATTCATAACCGCTGCACCACCCGTGGGCATTTCAAAGACCTGCTGCTTAGGGCTAGTCCAAGTGATGGCATATTTCTCTTCTGTATCAGCGCTCGAGAGCAATCCGCCAGTGCTGCCGCCGAACAATGGAGTTTGTCCAGTCAGTGTTTCTGCCATTAATTCTTCTCCCAATACGGTACTGATTGAAGTACCTAAATCTCTTCTAGAGGGCATCGTATCATTGCGCTTGTCCTCTTTTATCAAGTTGCCCTGGAACTGTTACAGTTCTTCAGGGATTAAGGACAAGATGAGTCTGTTGTCAGCTGATGTTGAATGGGCAATCGGTGTTGAGGGGTGGATAAGCTGGCTTGCTGCTGAGGGGCCACAATACTACGGATGGTGAAGTGTAGCGTTGTTCCTTGATTTTTCCCTCTAGACTCTGCCCAAATCTCTCCCCCTAGATTTTGGATGATTTGGCGACAAATGGCCAACCCTAAGCCTGTGCCACCGGTAGTGCGTCGGAGAGCCCCCTCTTCTTGATAAAATCGCTCAAACACAGCGTCTAAGCAATCAGGCTCGATGCCGCGACCGGTATCAGCGATGGTCACCTCTAGTAAGTTTTTGCTGGCAACTTGGGCACTAATATGGATCTGGCCCGCCGCATCTGTAAACTTGCAAGCGTTGTCTAGGAGTTTAGCCAGTACTTCCACCAACCACTCTCCATCTACTTGGGCCAAAGGTAAGTCATTGTCAATGTTGATCTTGATACTGGGTAGGGCTCGAGAAAATTGTTGGGCATTGATATGACTGAGGGCTAACTCAACGCATTCTCTAAGGACGAGGGGCTCCGAATTCCATTCGACTCTCCCGCTTTCTAAACGAGATAATGTCAAGAAGTCCTGGATCAAGTTCCGCATCCGTTCTGCATCCGTCAGTGCAGTACTCAGCATAGTCTGTTGCATTTCAGGAGCCATGTCTGGTTCGCTCGTCAGACTCTCTAGACAAATTTGGATGGTGGACAACGGGGTACGGAGTTCATGTCCTGTAATGGCAATTAAGTTGCTGCGAGCTTGTTCTAAGTCCGCTAGTTGTTGGTTTAAGAGGCCCAAGTCTGTAAAGGATTGAGCTTGGATCAGGGCAATGCCAATTTGGGTTGCGATCGCATCCACTAGGGAAATCTCGGCGTCCTTCCAAGGCACACTCTCCTCAGGATGGCAATGATGAAGTTCGATCATTCCCAACAATCGTCCTTGATACCACATGGGAACCAGCAGGAGACTCTGAATATGAGCCGTCTGTACCCAATCCTGTAACAAAGAAGCCGTTTGCAAACGGAGATCAGCTTGAGCATCATTAATACAAACCCATTGCTGAGTTTCGATCACATCTTGAAACCAAGGATTATGACGCAGGGGCCAGGTTTGCTCTCGGATGGATCGATAAGCAGGCTTGACAAACTCGTATTGAATCTGGGTTGTTTTATCTTTGGCCTGACAACGATAGATCAAGCAACGATCGGTACTCAGAGCTTGCCCCAGTTCCTGAACGGCTACTCCTAATACATGTTCTGGATCGAGCGATCGCCGAATCGCAGCCGTGATTAAATTGACCAACCGCTCTTTTCTGGCTTGGGTGGCGATTTGACGATAGGCTTTCTGTTGGCGATACTGACTGGCTTGTAAGTAGGTGACTAACCGATCAGTAAAGGGACCTGGATCGGCCTGATGTGATGCAGACCCCATATGAGGGACAATCTGACCTAGGGCTTGGGTTACCTTCCCTGTCAAAGAGGGGCGATACTCACCAATCCGCTTCAAGAATAAATAGGCAGCCTGACAGCTCACCCGTCGATCAAAGGTCCAAATCCCCTCGTAGCGGCGAGCTTGATCCATATGAGGAATATGTAATGTCTCAGACGTAGAAGATTGCGGATGTTCTCGACATGCTAAGCAGGCTGCATATTGCTGGCCAATCACAATCACATGCCATTCCCGAGTCAAGCAATCTTCAGGGTCAAAAGCAATGGTTTCGTAGGGATCGGAACCGTCTTTAAAATCCTGCTCTGGTGCAGCCAAAATATAGATTTGTGGTGACCGTTCTGCTAACCGGGCGTAGCGATGTAGGGCTTTGCGATAATATCTCTCGTGCTGACAGCTAATAATAACTAAAGGCTGATCCGTGCCTGCCAAAACCTGATCTTCCATGGCTCGGGATAAAGCCGTTAGGGAAGACTTAAAATACATTTGCGGCCTCAACTGAGGCTGTGCTTCCAAAAGCTCCTGGATTAGGGAGGTCGCAATGATCATCAATGTGGGCTGCGGTTGTTATTCAGTATACTTCGCCAAACCCAGCCTACTCGATTCTTCAAACCTGGCCGTGTTATGGAATAAAGACAGAATATCCTAGAGATACGCAAAAAGTTGAGTGGTTATGAATTTGGCGTTTTCTCCTTGGCAGCAGACTGACATAATTCGTCATAGTCTCAGGTTGAACCATAGTTTTCAACATTGGACGGGAGTAAGTCTCTGCTTCTCTAAAACTCCAGAAGAAATCGCCTATGACTTGTTCCATACTTCGTTTGCTTTGTTATCCCACGGCACAGAAGCAGATCCGATTCTCAACTATGGCAACCAGCAGACGTTACGGCTGTGGGAAATATCTTGGCAAGACCTGACTCAAATGCCTTCACGCCTGACAGCAGAGCCCTGGGTACGCCAAGAGCGCGCCCAATTATTGCATCAAGCGACTCAACAAGGCCATATTGTCAATTATCAGGGGATACGAATATCAAAGACAGGGCGTCGATTTAGAATCCAAAATGCAGAAATTTGGGATGTGTTAGATGAGCAAGGACTCAAGTGTGGACAAGCAGCAAAATTTAGTCAATGGCAATGGCTATCCCCAGAGAATTAAGATTATCCTTGCTGCGATTGGAGAGGTTTTCCAAAAGCGTAAGTGTATAGCCATTCAGTGCCACCGACTAACCGTCGCTAGGTACTAGCCTATTTCCCTTGACTTAATTGCGAGGGGAGAGGGCCTGGTTTGACCGCAATAGTTTCTTGTTGGCCGCGCCGCTTAATACCCAGCTTTAGAGTATTGCCTAGGGAGGTAGCATCGACTTTTTGCTGGACTTGGCTAGCTTTCGCGATCGCTTGACCATCAATATCTTGAATGATGTCTCCGGGTTGCAACCCAGCTTTGGCAGCGGGTGAGTCAGGCACTACTTCAAAAATTAAGACCCCTTTGTCTTCGTTGATTTGAAACTCCACATCGGGGCTATTATTAATTCTCTCTTTCAGTTCTGGGGTAAGGCCAGCCATCCGAATGCCCAGAAAAGGGTGATCAACTTTGCCTTTGGCAATCAATTGATCCGCAATCCGCTGGGCCGTTTTAATCGGAATCGCGAATCCCAAGCCTTGGGCACCGCCAATAATAGCAGTATTCATCCCGATCACCTCCCCCGATTGGTTCAGTAAGGGACCCCCCGAATTGCCAGGATTAATCGCAGCATCAGTTTGGATGAAGCCCACCCGTTTATCGGGGACACCCACATCGTTGCTGGTTCGTCCCGTTGCACTGATAATGCCAGCAGTGACGGTATTATCTAATCCTAAGGGGTTACCAATAGCAATGGCCCATTCACCCGGTTGCAAATCGTCCGATTTGCCGATGTTAGCAGTGGGTAGGTCTTGGGCTTCGATTTTAATGACAGCGACATCGGTCAACGAATCCTCACCCATCACGGTTCCTTCGAAACTACGCCCATCTTTGAGGACGACCGTGACTTTATCGGCACCATTGACCACATGAGCATTGGTTAACACTAAACCATCGTTACTGATGATGAACCCAGAACCAGTTCCCCGCTCCACCCGGCTTCGAGGCTGCGGAACATCGCGCCCAAAAAACTCACGCAGAAAAGGATCTTTGAATAAAGCAGAGCGGCGGCGCTGTACGGTCCGAGAAGAGTCAATGCGAACGACGGCTGGGCCGACTTTTTCCACAGCGCGCGCAATAAAGTTTGTGTCGGTTTGGCCAGGTAGCGTTTTTGGCAATTGGGCCACGCTAGGCTGAGGCAACAGGCTATTGCTAGGCAACACCTGTGTTCCTATAAGGGTCCCCAAGGACCCTACTAATAACAAAGATAGATAGGTTGCAGATTTTTGGGCTGAAAATTTCGCAGGCATATCAAACGATGACTAATAAACTAATGATGACAGCTAGTTTTGGGAACACGTAAGGAACAGTAAGGAGGTTCAGTGGTGATAACGAATTAGACTATGAGTTGGCAGCAAGACCATCTTTTGGGTCTTTCATGCACGAATGGCATTAGCTTTTCGGACTTCACTGCTTCTCAGAAAGTTTCCTGAATACCATGCTCGACCCATCTCTAGCCTGGGAAAAAGCTGTTGTTGGACTGAAGCAATTTTGGGGATATAGCCAATTCCGTCCTTTGCAAGGCGAAGCAGTCACCTGCTTGCTACAGCACCAAGATGTTTTGGTCATGCTACCCACGGGATCTGGAAAATCAATTTGCTTCCAACTCCCAGCACTGTTACAGCCAGGACTGACCATTGTTGTCTCCCCTTTGATTGCCCTGATGGAAAATCAGGTCCAAGGGCTGCAGGAGAAACATTTGCCCGCAGCTGCGATACACAGCCAGCTCTCTTCTCAACAACGACGTCGGATATTGCGCAGAATCGAGCAACAGCAGCTACGCCTATTATATCTATCTCCAGAATCGTTGGTAAGTCAGCCGATTTGGAAACGGTTGTGTGATCCCCACTTGCACATTCAAAACTTGATCGTGGATGAAGCGCACTGTATTGAGCAATGGGGTAGCAGCTTTCGCCCTGTTTATCGCCGATTGGGGGCCATTCGTCCGGCTCTATCCCGTCTAAAAGCTTCAAATGCTCAGCCCCTGACTATTGCTGCTTACACTGCGACGGCTAATCCTGAAGTTCAGCGAGAGATTCAGTCTGTCTTAAAACTTCAGAGTCCACAAATTCTACGCAGTAGCCCATATCGAGAGAATTTATCGTTGCGGGTTGACATTGCCTGGACCCCCGCTTGCAGACGCCATAAATTGGCGAGTTTTATTCAATCTCAAGGAGGCTCGTCGGGGTTGGTTTATACATCTAGCCGCAGGTTGAGTGAGATGTTAGCCGCTTGGTTATGCCAACGACGTCTAAGTACGGTTGCCTACCATGCGGGTCTCAGTCCACCAGAGCGTCGCCGGATTGAAACTCAATGGTTACAGGGAGATCTCTCCTTTGTGATTTGCACCAGTGCGTTTGGCATGGGGATCGATAAATCTAATGTGAGGTGGGTTGCCCATTATCAGCCCCCGTTGAGTTTGAGTGCCTATTTGCAAGAAGTGGGACGGGCCGGACGAGATAATTTGCGATCGCAAACTTTACTTTTAGCCAGTGAGCCGACGGGCTGGCTCGACCCTCAGGATCGGCAAATGCGCCAATACAGGACAAAACAAGTGCGATCGCAACAGCAAGCTGCCCAACGACTCTTCCCCCAGCTACCCCAGCAAGGCCATATCGAAGTGATCAGACGGAAATTTCCGCAAGCAGACATGGCTTTGGCTCTCCTGCACCAATCAGGCAATTTGGTTTGGGATGATCCCTTCCATTTTCAAATCTATCCAGGCCAACCTGCAGACTTGCCGTCTCCCTCACCTACTCAGAATATGGCCGCGTATCTCTATACCCAACAGTGTCGTTGGCAATTTATCCTCCAACAGTTTGGGTTTAGACAAGATGCCCGCAATTTCCGATGTGGACAGTGCGATCGGTGTCGTTCGCGCCTCTCCTAAAAGCCCACTTGCAGAGAAAAATGGGCTCTGCGAATCGGAATTCTCAAATGACATTGGAGTCTCTCAAGATTACGAACCCACGGAATCAGGTCAACCCCAGAGATATAACTCTCAAGAAGATTTGTTTGGTCAGACCAACCATGTTTTGATAAAGATGATCCCATTAATAGTGTGAATATGCCCCTACTCATTCGAGTCCTAGAATCGATTGGTTGGACCTTTTTAGGCGTGGTGCTGCTTTATTTAGGCTTGAGGTTGTATGACATCTTAGACCCTATCGATCACCGTGCCGAAATTCGCAAAGGCAATATGGCCTCTGGTATTCTCCAATCTGCGATTGTGATCGCCTTGGCCGCAATTATCATCGCGGTTATTCTGGCTCCTGACACACCTTGAGCCAGAAATTTTTATCTTTTACACTTTAATTTTCTATCCTCTCAGACTCCCAGCCGCTCCCGGAGGATGTCATCGGTCACCCGAAAACCGACTAAGACTGGCGTACCATCTTTGAGAATGAGGGGCCGTTTTAGCAGCATGGCATCTTCAGTAAATGCTGCAATCCATTGCGCTTCGCTCCACGTTTTTTTCTGCTCTCCTAGGGCCCGATAAGATCCACCAGACGTATTTCGTATCGGTTTGGAGCCGAAGGTCTCAACCCAAGCAGAAATCTGCTGAGCATTAGGTGGATTTTCCTTGGTGTTGATGAACTCATACTCAATATGGTTTTCCTGCAGCCACTTCAGCGCCTTTTTACAAGTCCCACAATTAGGGATGCCATAGACTTGAATAGCCATATCTCGCTGATGCATAAGCTCATGTCGTTATATTTGATGAATGTAGCGGATCATTGCTCCCTTGTACATTTTTTTACTGAGAACGGCTGTGTTGATTGAGCAATAAAACATAAAGCTCACTTCTTGGACAAGAGCAACCCTCCGATTTTCGGTATGATTCAAGCTTTTAAGAAACAGCCTTTTGGCGGAGTGATTGTTAATAGGAAGGTTTGAGCAATATTTCAGCTCGTTGTCGTCGCCGTTTTTGCCAAACCCTCGCTAAAGCTCGAATGCTCCGCAAAAACCGATCTTTTTCGGCAGTGGAGAGTTGGGTCTGCTGCCAAGTTTCCCTAGCGGTTAGCCTATCTACCCACATTTGCAAATGAGGATGAGGCTCTAGAGCGAGCCCTAAGTCACAGACTATGGGCACCAGCACTCCCGCCATAATATCGGCTAGACTCAACTGTTCTCCTCCGAAGTAAGAGCTTTCTCCTAGTAGCTCTTCAAACAAGGTCAAGGCAGTCACTGCTCGATTTTTTGCATAAACTTGCTTGTCTGGCTTCAGCATCAACATCTCACCAATTGCTGGCATCAGTTCATTGATAGAGACCATTTGCACCATCCGCACTGTGGCCAAATCCTCTGCTGTTGCGGGTAGCAACGTAGGCTGAGGATATTTAGTTTCTAAATACTCCAAAATAGCTTGAGATTCAGTGACTCTAAAGCCGTTGTCAACTAAGACGGGAATTCGGCAAAAGGGATTGAGAGCCCTAAATTCAGAGGTAAATTGCCCACCCTGTTCCATGTTGACGGGAATTGGCTCAAACTCTAATCTCTTTTCCAGTAGTGCGATCCACACAGGACGGCTGTAGAGAGATGGTTTTGCATAGTAGAGAGAAATCATAAATAAAAAACGAACGATCGTGCTAAATATATAGCATTCCTATCCACACTTCAACCCTGAGCACCCAGAAACATCCCTCCTGGAACGAAGGATTTAGCATTGAGGCTGAATGGTTTACTATCGCATCAGAATATCTGGGGTATTTTGTGCTGATGCAAAAATCAGTTCCGCTCGTTGCCTCTAACTGACGGGCAGTCAGATCAATTACAGATCAACGGTGATTTCAGAAAAGGTTAGTGGACAGAGGGTTACAGGCTCTTTCAAGATTGTGTGGCGCGCGTACCCGGTCGGGGTGGGTTCTCGAAAAATCGGACTACAAAGAACTGGAATCAAGACTTTGAGATTCTTCAGGCGTTTGAGGCAGATGCAAGCCACATTCTTCTTTGAGTCCTTGGAAACGGGTGGCGCGATCGCTATCATCCCCTGCCCCCACAGGTCGACTGGAATGCCAGTCACCCACAGTGGTATAGCCTAAATCGAAGAAAGGATGATAGGGCAAATCATGGGATTGCAGATATTCATAAATATCTTTCGAATTCCAATGCAAAATAGGGAGAATTTTGTAGCGATCAGCTTGGATATCAATCCGCTGCAGTGACTGCCGATAATGGGTTTGCTTACTCCGCAATCCTGCTAGCCAAGCTGTCGCCTGTAAGTCGTGCAAGGCACGCTGCATAGGTTCAACTTTACGAATCTGATCGTACTGGTTGAATGCTTCAACATCATTGAATTCCCATAGCTTGCCATGTAATGCTTCCATCCGCGCCGGGCTCATTTGGGACTGATATACCTTGAGGTTAAGAGCAAGACGTTGGGTGAGTTCTTCTGCAAACAGATAAGTCTGAGCAGGCAAGTAGCCCGTATCCACCCAAATTACAGGAATATTGGGGACAATTTGAGTCACTAAATGTAGCATCACTGCAGCTTGGATACCGAAACTAGTACTCATGACCAATTGATTGTTAAAGGTTGCGGCGGCCCAGGTTACCACTTCCGCAGCAGGCGCTTGATCAAGCTGCTGGTTGATCCCTTGTAGATCGATGGCTTGCCCTACAGGTATATGCTCTAGCTGCACGGCCGAACCAGCCTGAGAGGCAGCGTGAAGGCCATGAGGTTCTCCACTCTGATCCGCAGGGGAAGAGTCAATTAAGGACATCACAATACCAGCGCAAGTTCAAATCTATTTCTATCATGATTTTTTCCGGGGGAACGGATATCCCATTCTGAATCATCATAAACAAAGCAATTAATCTTGTGATTTAAAGAAATTAGGGTTGTTCCCTCAAATATTAGCGTTGATCATGTTGCAGTTATGTCGAAAGTCTAGGTTGTGAGAGTCCCTGTACTTCAGCCACTTTGAGTTTTCAAAAACTAATCTACCGTCTTATGCTGAGTGCAAAGGTTTACGAGAGGAACACAGACAACGTGGCACTGACTTTCACCCAACGACTGTCCAGTTCTCTGGGGCAGCACCCAGATCTGATTTTAGCTTTGACGGCTGAAGAACGGATGCGATCGCGCCACAAATTCCAAACCCTAGAAGGTCAAATTGTATTTCTACAGCTCCCTAGAGGCACAGTCCTTCATGACGGTGACCTCCTCTATTCTCAAAGCAATACCGTCTTGCGTATCATTGCCAAACCTGAACCCGTCTTAACTGTGCAGGCAGCCATGCCCTTAGACTTATTGAGAAGTGCTTATCATTTGGGCAATCGCCACGTTCCCTTAGAAATAACCTCCAATTGTTTGCGGCTCTCTCCTGATCCTGTTCTGCGCCAGATGCTAGAGCAGTTAGGCTTAACCGTGGTTGAGGAAACCCATCCTTTTCAGCCAGAAGCAGGAGCCTACAGTCACCATCATAGTGATAGTTAACCTCATGCACAGCAAACGGGCCTAATCATGCAGCTTCATTAGCACTTTTCCAATCGTTTTGGAGCATTGAGTACAAGACGTGATCAACGAAATGGTCATAGAGCCATTCGACCTCCCGCATTACCCCCTCTACCTGATAGCCCAGCCGTGTTGGAATGGACCTGCTCTTGACGTTGCCTGAGGCGATTGGCAGGTTAACTCTGTTTAAATTAAGTGTATTGAAGGCGTAATCGGTTAGACATCGAACACTTCGGGTGACAATTCCGAGCTTTTGATGGTCTTGCGCAATCCAATAGCCAATTTCGCAAGATCTGTTTAGCCAATCAATCCAGTTGTACCCAGTAATACCTACGGGTTTGTTGTAGTACAAGATGATCATCACCAGGCTCTTGCGCTCCTCGGCAAGTTGCTCGGATCTCTTTATGAAGGCGATACTGTCCTCCACAGCCACGTTAATATCTAGCCATGGTAGCCACTCTCGCAGATAGTCTCTATTTGCATCTACTAACTTGAATATGTCGTTGGCGTCTATGGATTTGATAAGCCGTAGATCTATTTCGTCATCGATATTGATTATTGGGAACATGGTCGAAATGACACCTACTTGAACTTGATCAGTTCATGGCTGACTCTATAAAGCTCTGCATAGCTAAACTGCTTTCCTGGCAATGTTAGCCAAGCCGTAATATAAATTAGTGCATATGCTAGACAACCAATAGCAACTTCAAACAACAATGGCATTGACAAGTCTACTGTCTGAAAAAATAATTCAAGTGTGCCAACTGCAATGACAGTTGAAAAGAATGGAGGTACTAAAGTTATGAGAAGCTGTTTGAAGGTTAAGACTGTTCCTTGATAGCAGTAAATAAATCTAGGCGCAAACCGGAGGAGAGTAGAGATGCTAAAGGCAGCGGCTACCCCTATAGCTCCCCACTTGAGACCCACTATAAAACTGACAATATTGATGCTTGCATTAACGACTCCCCACTTCAACATGCGATCAACATTCCCTAGTGATTGATAGGCCCATCCATCAGCGACATTAAGGGTGCCAACCATAGCTGCAGGAACGAGTGCTTTGAAAATGGGTATTGCGCCTTGCCATTCGCTTCCGAATACAATGCTAATAACATCATCAATTTCTAGAAAGACTAAACCAACGACGGACATACCAACTGTAGCTACAAAAAAAATAGATTTGTAGTAGTAATTACTATATTTTTTAGGCTGGTTCTGAAGTCGGCAAAGTGTCGGTAGAACAACACTGGTGAATGGGGCATTGATCTGTTGAATAGGCAGCAGCAGCAGTCGGTAGGCCATGGCATATAGACCTAACGGTCCTGCCCCCCAAACCAGGCCAATTAAGAAATTATCTGATGATCGAGAAAAATAGTTAACGATATTAAAGCCAGTGACATTGCTGCCAAACAATAGAAGCTTTTTGGTCCCAGATGCCCAGGCTGCTTTTTTGGGTTTCCATGGGCAGACCAGCCAAGTCCCTACTGATTCAGCTGCAGCCTGCGACAATCGCCACAGAACAAGGGACCAATACCCAAGGCCGCTCCAGGCAGCTAAGATTACAATAGCTGTACTCAAAAGCTTGGCACAGATGTCTATTTTAGCCAGAGAGGGAAAGGACATCTGCCGCTTGAGTAATGCCCGATGCTGTGCCGACAAGCCCCTGAAAACAAAGGTCAGAGACAGCGCCAACACAATATTGACGAGCCTTGGCTGTTTATATAGACTGGCGAGAACAGGAGATAATACTATAAATAGTATGGATAGAACTATACTAAGGGCGACATTAATCCAGAAGAGTGTATTGATTTGTTGATCATTAATTTCGTCGCTTTGAATCGCTGCATTGGATAAACCTAGATCTTTGAATAACTCGATAAAGCCGAGAACAACACTGACCATACCGATCAGGCCAAAGTCTTCTGGAAGCAAGAAATATCCAAGGACAAAAGTTGCACCAATTTGCAGAGAAAAAATAATGCTCTGCGCAAAGATAGTAATGAGGCTACCTTTGATGAATTTCTGCTTGATGCCAGTCTTTAATTGCTCGGAGGTTTGCGCGTAGTTTTGTGTATTGTGGTGACTGCTCTCAGGCATATTAAGGATACGAAAAGTGGGATAAAAACTCTTGTATAGCTATATTGAGAACGATCAGTGACAGTGTTTTTCTGGCTAACATTTTGCTCCGAGGACACCTCACAGCCTGACAAGAATCAATAATCCCACGGAATTACTAAAATTGGTAGCTCCGCTAATTGCAAGGTTTATCAATTTCCTAGTCTGCTATGCCTCTAGATATCTATAGGAATGTGAAGGTTGACTAACCCCATTCGCAACTAAGCCGATCAAGTTTAGTTTGCTTAGAACATCAATCGCTTCAGACAAATCGGCACGGGTAACTTTTTCCATACGGCCCACCATAACCACTCCTTCACATCCCACACCCACAGAGATGGTATCGACCAATCCTAAAACTGGCGGGCTATCCACAAGAATTAAGTCATAACTTTCTTGGAAGGCTTGGAGAATATCTTTCATTCGTTCTAGACTCAGGAGTTTAACTGGATCAGCAGAGAGCGGCCCAGCCGTTAATACATCAATACTTAAATCCGAGGGGGGTAAGGAACTTTGGTTAAAGTGACTTTCTGATTCATCCCACCTCATATAGACCCATTGGGGGGTGGCTTGTAATTCTGCCAAGGTGACGTCACTGGTCAATAGGGTTGATAGACCATGATGATTATTGAGATCAAACATATGGTGGAGACTGGGTCGACGGAGGTCAGCATCAATCACCAATACTCTTTGATCTAAACGAGCGGCACTGATAGCGAGTCCTAAAGCTAGCGTTGACTTGCCTTCCCCAGCTCTGGCTGAAGTAATCATCAATGTTTTATAAGGATTTTTAGACTGTAAAAGTTGGATATTGGTATAGATCAAATCCAATGACTCTCGTAAAGGCTGCCATTGAAAAAGTTCTGGAGTGGTTAAACTTGGCTTTTGAGTTGGATTAAAGGGCAAGACCAGGGCATCCCTCATGTCATCCACGGATAATTCAGGGATAGACCCTAACAATGGCAATGGGAACTGGCCGCTTAAATCATCTGAGTTATGCAATTTGTCATCTATTGCATCCCGAAGAAAGGCAGCAACGCCACCCAAAAATATGCCGACGACTGCCCCTAGTAACAAATTCTTGCCGACGTTCGGACTAACTTGTACACCAAGTTGTGGCGCTTCTACAACTTGCCAGTCAAAGCCGCCTCGAGCAATTTCTAATCCCAGTTCTTGACGAGCCGCGAGTAACTTTTGTAAGGTCTCTCGTCGGGTGGATACTTCAGGTTGCAAACGGTTGAACTGAGCCATGAGTTCTGGGTATTGATTCAGTTCAGCAGTTAACTTGGTCTCGGTTTGCGCTAGACTGCGATCGCGGGCTTTGAGGCTCCCCAAGTTTTTTTGTAGCTCACTCAACTGACTGACAAGAGATAAGTCGTTTCTGCCCAGTTGACCAATATTAAGTTGGTCATTACTCTCCGGTAACTGCCCAGACTCAGTACCGACGACGCGGCCAATTTCTTGCTCTAGCAAAGCCAGCTGATCTTGGCGTTGGCTGAGCAAGTTAACAATGTCTGGATGATCATCCGTGAGCGTTTGTCGGAGCTGGGCTAGCGCTAGTTCTGTTTGCTGAATTTGGTTGAGAAGGGCTTGATACCGAACCGATTCACTCAGACGGGCCGATGCTCGGGCCTGACTGGGCGAGAGTTGAATTTGACGCTGCACGCTGGTATAGCTGGCATAAGTTTCCCGGTATTGAGCATCTAAAGTTTGTCGTTCCGCCCTAATCCGATCTAACGCTGCAGAAGCCGTTTGGGCTTGAGTGGCTGGGTCAATGACACTTGTGCCGCTACGAAACGCTTTTAGAGCCTCTTCTGCTTCTAAAACACTTCTACGCACTTCTGGTAACTGTTCATCAATAAACGCTAAACCCTTCGACAAACGAAGTTTTTGCTGTTCCAGATTGTATTGCTGATAGACAGCCAATATAGTTTCTAAAATATACTGAGTTTTGTCAGCTTCGGTGCTGATATAACTCGCTTCTATCACTTTGGTTGCTACCTTACCTTTGCCTGTACGGTCTAGGCCATAGACAGGACTAAAGTACAACGCAGCTCGCAAATCATTAATCGTAATTTCAGGATATTGAACCTGTAGCTGCTCGACAGCTTTGGATAGAACTTCAGAGCCTGTCAAAACTTGCAATTGAGTCGTCAGATCAACTTGGACACTAGGATCTGCAAATCGATCATCAGCGGACTTAGGTCCTAGACCGTTGGGTTTGGATTGGTAGTTAGATTCAACCAAAATTTGCATCGTACTTTGATACAAAGCTTGATCTTTCAAAGTCCAGAAAATTGAACCTGCCATGGCTGCAGCAAAGGCACCCAAAAACCAAAACTTTCTTCTCATGAGTTTGGAAAAAAGCTGGCCATACCCCCAATCCGTGTCGATGGTTTGAGCAACCAGAGGGGCTCGTGTTGAGAGTTGGTTAGGGGGTTTGGATAAACTGCTTTCAGTCACAATAGTTTATGTTAACTAAATAGATGGAACAAACGCGGTGGTACTACTGGTAGTAGACGAGCAAACTTGCTGAATCACTTGGTGAACTTTTTGAAAGAAGATTTGTTCAGAAAATTGAGACAGGGCATGTTGGCGGATGTGGTGGTAATCCCATGGAATTTGTTGCGATCGCACCAATGCTGCTTGCAGGGCAGAAGCCGTTTGTTGTTGAAAAAACACCCCTGTGCGGCCAGGAATTTGGGTGTCGAGGACACCACCTGCACCATAAGCAACAACGGGTGTGCCACTAGCATTTGCTTCGACTGGAACCAAACCATAATCTTCTAGGGCAGCGACGACTATAACCTTCGCTTTGGCCATTAAATGACAGCGTTCCATATCCGATATATACCCCAAGAACTGTATATTTGGCTTGGCTCGGCTCTCTAAATACTGTCTTTCTGGACCGTCTCCCATAATTTTGAGGGGCCAACCCAGTTGATTAAAGGCATCAACAATGACATCAACACGCTTATATCCTAATAACCGAGCGGAAACTAGATAATAGTCTTCTTTCTGGTCTGAAAAGGTAAACTTACTATTATCAATTGGATAATTGACTACAATCGCATCTTTGTTGTATGTCTGGCGGATGCGGTGCGCCACCTCAGTAGAATTGGCAACGTATAAATCGGGCTCTTGAGCATAAGTCAAATCTGCCTTTCTCATCACCCTAAACATCTGTTCAATAAAAGGATACAAGTATTGATAATCTGCATACTCTCGTAGATAGGTTTCAGTATCCCAGAGAAAACGAGTGATGTTATGACAAAAACAAATATGTTTAGCGTCTGGCCGTTTACGGACAGCCTTGGCAAAACTCGTACTGCTAGTGATAATTAAGTCGTACTTCTGTAGATCCAATGCCCTAAAAGCGGGATAGTAAAAGGGTGCCAGCAGCCGAAAATATTTCTTTGCACCGGGCACTTTTTGTAAAAGGGTTGTGTGAACCAGACGATCTCCTAGTTCTATCGTTTGTTGCGGATCGTACAAAGAGGTGAAGATATCAGCGCTGGGGAAGTGACGGCATAATAGCTCGAATACTCGTTCAGCACCTCCTCGTTGAGTTAGATAGTCATGAACTAGGGCAATTTTCATAGATTGGTTCGCAATGGGTCTCAGGTATGGCTAGAACCCTTAGTTAGGCAACTTAAAAACTGGATAGGGTATGAAGATTCGGCTTGAACTTATCATGAGTTTTACGAAGCACTTGTGGGTAAAAGGATACTTTAAACATTGCAAATGCAATATTGCATCCACATTGTACTCACTCATTAACCGATCTGGTGTAATCGTGCCACGAAGGAAGATTTTGGGGAATTCTACAATCCAAACTCTACTCTTAATATGTTTAGCTACTAGAAACTCTAAATTTTTTCGGGTCAAACACGGTCTAATTTTGCAATATCTAAAATAAATATATTCGAGCATACCTAAGATAGGCGTAGATTTAGGGCAAAAATTGGGGTTAATTCAGCAACATACATTCATCTTTAGATAATTTAGTATAGCCTGGTCATATTTTTCCTTGACAGATGATTTCTTCAGTTTTTCTTCCCTGTCAATTATCGATAGTTTTGGGCTTGGGTTTCGAACATAGAAGCATAGACACCATTTAAGGTCATTAAGTCTGCATGACTGCCCTCCTCAATGAGTCTGCCCTGAGACATAACATAGATATAGTCGGCCATCTTAACGGTCGACAAACGATGGCTAATCAGAATAGCAGACTGATTTTGGATCAGTTCGCGGAATTGTTGGAACACTTCGTATTCAGCTTTAGGGTCCATGGCACTGGTCGGTTCATCTAGGACAATGACTTGAGAATCCCTTAGAAATGCTCGAGCAAGAGCAATTTTCTGCCATTGACCAATACTAAGTTCTTCGCCTTGATCAAACATTTTTCCCAGCACTGTATCGTAGCCTTGGGGAAGTGAATTAATGACTCGATCGGCTCCTGATATCTGCGCCGCCGTGACAATTTTAGAGCTGTCTGGAGATAGATTAATATCCCCTAATCGAATATTGTCTAGGGCCGTAAAATGGTATTTGGCATAGTCTTGGAAGATGACGCTGATGTGGCTTTTGAGTTCAAGAGTGTTAAAGTCCTTCAGATCAATGCCATCAATAGTGATATTGCCTGCCGTCGGATCGTACAGACGGCATAGCAGTTTAATGAGTGTTGTTTTTCCCGATCCATTCTCGCCAACCAAGGCAATAACCTGCCCTGGATTGAGTTTTAGAGAGATATTTTCTAAGGCTTGGCGTTGTGTTGTTGCATACTGAAAGCTGACGTTATTAAATGCAATTCCAGTCGCTAATGATGAAGGAAAAGATTGCGGATGCTCTGGTTCGTGGAGCTTGGATTCTAAATCTAGAAACTCATAAAGATTCGCCAGAAATAAATTGTCTTCGTAGAGGCCAGATAGACTATTCAATAAGCCTCTTAAGCTATTTTGCCCTTTTTGTAGCGCCTGATAATAGAGCACTAAGTCACCTAGCTTCAGAACTCCACCTAATGTCTGTTGGATCAGAAATACAAAAATTGCAAAAACGAAGATACCTGCAAGCGCTTGGGTCGCAAAAAAGGCTAGCGATCGCTTAGAAATAATACCGACTTTTTCCACATAAATCTGCTCTCGCAACTGAGCGTAGCTCTGTTTGAAATAGTTTCCCAAATTGAATAAACGAATTTCCTTCGCAAACTGATCGCTAGTTTGCAGCCAACCCAAATACATGGCTTCCCGTTCCAGATGGGTCCGTCGCCGATTCCAACGGTACATTACCCCTGCAAACTTCATCCGCACTAAGACAGATGGAATTGTAGCGACTAACAAAATGCCAATAATGCCCCAGTGCAGTGCCAATAGCAATCCCACCATCGCCACTAGGGATATGGCGCTTTGACCCGCTTGTGCTAGTCGATCTAGTAACCGAGGTGGACGGTAGGGGGCTTCCTGTTGTGCTCGTTGCAGGGCATCGTAATACTGAGCATTTTCGTAGTACTCTAGGTCTGCCGAAATTGATTTGGCATGAATAATACTCTGCATGTAGTCCGTCACTCGTTGGGCATGGGCAATGGTCACCAACTCTGTGAGAGATGTACATAGGGTAGTGCCAATGGTGAGGCCAGCAGCGACGAAAAGCAGGGGCATAATACCCTGCATAGTGGTAGCTGGATTCGTGAGGGCCAAGCTGCTGGTGACGCGATCGACAATCAATTTCGTTATATAAATCGAAAACAAGGGCAAAATGCCTTGAATCATCACCAAACCAATTCTTGCCAGAGTCCAATAAGGACTGCTTTGCCAAACCAGCCGTAAAGCAGGAATGAAGTGCAGCGTTGTTTTCAGCTTTGCTTGTATCGGTCCTATAGACATAAATAATGAGATTCTTTAAACCTCAAGCGTTGTAAATTGCCAAACTGTATGGGGATATTTCTGAGCATAAAATTTTAGGCGAGTTTTACAGCCGCTGTGTTTCTGAAAATTCTCACTAAAAAACATAGAGTGAGCTCCCAAAACTGTCCTCTATGTTTGATAGGTTATTAAATTGAGTCGCAGGGTGACTACGAAGTTACATCGTCAATATCGTTGCCAGCTGGATTTGGAGTACCAAAAGGAACGTCAACGTTGTTCAGTGACGGTGCGTTCTTAGTCATATCTTCAACACTTCCGTACAATTTGAGTTGTGGGGCACCATAAATTCTTTTCATGATTTCGACTTACTCCTTGATTACTTGATTCAACACTGTTTTGGGCATCTAGGCACGGAAATGCATATGCTTACAACATAAATTAAACATTGTTTTCACTCTAGGTCAGCTACGAAAGCTTTCAAGCTGACCTATAAGTTTCTAGCATTCTAGCATTTCCTAATTTAATGTCACCCCTTTAAAGATATCGCGTTAGGAAAACTAGTATACTCTACGATTATTTTGTAAATGAAAGTATTATCAATAGTCCTTCCATCAGAGAAAGCACAAACTTGAATTAATCTTTTGTGAATTCGTTGGCAAAAGGTCTCTCAATTTCTGTCTGTTGTAGCCACAAAGAAAGGTTAACAGCTTGCCAAATTAGCAGTGTATTATCACTATTACTCATTTGCCCTTCAGCAAATTTCTCGTATATATTCTCAAGGGCAACAGTATCAATAAATTCTGGCATTTGATTAGGAGGATTAAACAGAGCCTCTCGAATCAAAGTGGATTCATAATTGTAAAGGGTGTGATCAAAGGCTGTGCCCAAATTGCCTTTGCTGCATCGCCACTGAATGAATGGGGGCAAAACGCCTGTCATACCCCGGCGAATGATTAGACGAGTCCAACCCTGTTGCATTTTTTGCGCTTCTGGCAGCGAAACACAAAATTCTACTAGGCGCTTATCCCAAAAAGGATATCGAAGTTCCAGTTGACAAGCTGCGGCCGTTCGATCCATGACCTCAAGGGTGGAAGAGATTAGCCCTGAAGTCACATCTGCAATATGACTATGTCGCTGGGTGGGCTGAGCACCAAAGCGCTGTCGGCGCAATTGTTGATATCGTTTCAGGAGATCGAGTTGGTCAACAAATTCTGGGTTAAGGGGCATTGACCAAGGCATGGCCTGTCCAGAGGATGGAGCAGGCGGAGTTGGTAGAAGAGTGGATTTTAGCTGTTTGAGCTTACGTGTGAGCTTGAGAATCTTTGTTTGCTTGAGGATTGGTTCTAAGCCAAATTTATAGAGATAGGATCGATACAGCGGCAGAAAGGCGTGATCATAGTTGCGGCAAAACCCTTGCATTTCTTGGAATAATTTGAGCCATCGTCCTGTCTTGGCCAAGGTTTTTAAGTAGCCAACCCCATGAGATACGGTTTGGTCACCGTCAAACCCATCTAAGAGGACTCTGACAGATTTTTGTTGAGCAGTTTTATAAAGTGCCCTCGTTAAATGTAGATTACAGGCAAACAAGGGTTCATCTTGCTCAGCAATCACCTGCTGATGATCGGTCCACGGCCCTAATTGGTCCCCTTGCACATAATGAGGATCAATTCCACCCTCATCAATCACAGCATTAATATATTTTTGTTCATCAGAAGCCGTGATTTCGTTAAACACTGCCGAGAAAGTGGGTAGTTTCGTCTGATCTTGGCTCTGCTGTTTCAACTGCACTGCGGTACAGGTAATTGAGGATGAATCGATGCCCCCGCTCAATAGGGTGCCGACTGGAAAAGCACTGCGAAGTCGGCAACGGACTGCTTCGGTAAAAATCTCTCGAAATCGATCCGCATAGGCTTGGTCGGACTCTAGCTGTAATTCATAGTCAGGGTCCAAGGACCAATAGGAGGAAATTTGAATGTTCTGGTTGCTGACTATCATGCTGTGGGCTGCAGGCAACCTAAAAATCTGACGATAGATGGTCATCTTAGGATCGAACAGCATCATGGTCAGAAAGTCGGCGACTCTGGTCTCATTCAACTTTCTAGGAATGTCGGGAGTGCAGAATAGTGCCTTGATTTCGCTGGCAAACGCAAAGACTGTATCAGAGCCGTAGTAAAAAAAAGGTTTAACGCCTAAATGGTCTCGGGCACAAAAAAGATGTTGTTGGACGGTATCCCAAATGGCAAAGGCGAAATCTCCAATCAGATGTTCTGGACACTTCTCTCCCCACTGTTCGTAGGCGGCCAGAATGAGAGCGCTATCGGTGATGGTTTCTGGTGGATAAGCCTGCAAAGATAAGACTTGGATGAGATCGGCCCGATTATCGATGCGGGCATCGGCTGTAAGGGTGAGGGTCTGAGACGGATTAGTGAGGGGTAAATGTTCTAGTAGGGATTCTGGGGTGGTTTGGAGGAGGCAATGCCCCAAACCGATAGGCCCGTTGCACCATAAATCCGTACCATCAGGTCCTCGATGAGACAGGATTTCAGTCATTTGTTGCAGATGAGCAACTTCAATGGGATGGTGTTCGGGGCGTAAAAGACCAGTAATGGCACTCATGCTGAGGGAACAACCTATGCTTGGGAACTAGGAACAGAATGATTTTCTTTGATCGTCAAAAATCCTGCTTGAATCAGGGTTTTAGCGAGTGACAATCTACCAGGATCGTTAATTAATCCGCCGATCTCTTTGACTGCGAGATAAGACTGCTGAATCAAGTCGTTTAAGGAGGGTTCCAAAAACCTAGGGAAGGTGAGCTTTTTCTGATAAAACTGCAAATAAACCTGGGTGGCGTCTGTCTCTACTTTGAATAAGATATTGGGTCTGCGGCCAACGATGGACTCTAGAGTCAGCTGCGGCAAGTTGATCAGATCCGTAAAGCGACCTTGATCTTCGGATTTGCGATCGCACCGAAACCGCTCATATTTTCTCTCTACGAGTTCTTCCGTCTTAGTGTTGTTGATTAGAGACTGGCTAAGGACTTGAAACTGCTCATAAAAGGCTTGCTGTTGATCGAAACTGCTAAAGCCGTGGGGAATCGCCCGCCGAAACCCCGGATCTGCTTGGGCAAGGGTAACCAACTCTTCTAGGAGTTCATAGGCAAAAGTGGGATATAACCCTAGGGAGGCGTGAATCGAAGTGGCGTTCTGACTCGTCGCTTGATGGACAATCCCGCGCGGAATATAGAGCAGATCACCTGGCTGCAGCATGACCGTCAAACTAGGTTCACCGAGTTGATGGCGACCAATGTTGGGGTCCCTAAGATGAGAAGGCAATTCTATGGGAGCATGATAGAGCTGCCACTCTTTGGTGCCTGTAATTTGCAAAATTAAAACATCGTGCTCGTCGTAGTGGGGGGCTAGGCCCCGGGCTTGAGGGGGCGTGATGTAAAGATTGGTTCGTAATTTAAACTTGAGCTCGCACTCCAAGGCACTACAGAATTGACGTAATTTGGGAAGTTTTTTGTGCGCCCCATTAATGGTCAATGTCAGTCCTTGATGCAACAGCTCGTAGAGCTGGTCATTGTTGATGAAATATTGCTGGGATTTATGATGGCGATCGCACCAGTCTTCCAAGCTTAATTTTTGGCCCTGATCGACTAGACGGAAGTTGTTGTAGTCGGCCAACAAGGCTTTGTTTTGCAGCAGAAAATCGATATCTTCTGGACTCAAAACGGTCTGGTAAAAGCATGAATCATGCCTAGACAGATACAAGGGTTGAGTTTCCCAATAGGTCTGAAAAAAATCATCTACACTACAGGGAGCAATTAACTGGGCAAAATGAAACTCAACCGTCATGGGCTAGGGTATGTTGTTCAACTAGAGTAGCGATATCTGGTAACAATGCTAAAGAGGCGGGTCGTAGCAGTCGAGATAAGGGGACCTGCTGGGCGAGAACCGTCAGTTGCTTAAAATGGGTGGCTCCTCGTTCTTGCAGCAATTCTTGGTCAAACCGAGTCACATAGGAATTTTGCATCAAATGCTGAAGAATGTCTTGAGCTTGCAAGGGCACAATCGCGATGTCATTTCCTTGGCCTAGGACATAGATATGTTTTAAGGGCAGAATGTCGGTCATAAATCCGGTTGACAACTGGTGATTCCGTTTTTCTAAGCGGGCGCCGAGTCGAGGCAGATCCGCCGGGGTCTTGCCAATACAGGTGACAGCATCTGGCCATAGTTTGATTTGGGGAAAGGCAGGCTGAACTTGGACAGGATGCTGAGGTTGAACGTCCAGGGCCACAACATCATCGGCAATCAAACTGTGGCCGCGGTCATGCAGGGTTGCTGCCATGGTTGATTTGCCCCATCGCTTGTGACCGATAAATGCGATCGCTTCACCCTCCAGGGCGACGGCACTAGCATGTAAGACGAGAAAACCCCGTTGATGGAGAATCACGCCCATCACTGCTCCTAAGATAAATAGACGCAGCCGATCTTCATCTAGATCCGTCTCTAAATCAATGAGAACATCTTGTCCCCCTTGGATCAAAAAAGTGCCCACGCCCTGCCAATAGAGATACATGCCTGAGTCAGTATTTTGATAGCAATGGTGGGTGTTTTCCGTCTGAAAAGGCGTGGTAGACAGAGCACTAAAGTGAATCCAGACATCCGCATCGGTGGCCAGGGTTGAGATTAACTCAGGCAACTGGATCTCTGACTGGAGGGTCAAACCGTAGGCTGAGTAGAAATAGGGCATTGCGATCGCAACAGATGTATCCAAGATAAAAGAATAGCGTTTTTTTTAAATTCTAACCTTGCCATTGTTGGGCAAAAGTCTTGATCTCTATGAATAGACTTACAGCAAAGTTGCAGGATCGTAGTTCTATCAGGGATCTATTTCATCTCTTGAAGACAACAGTGTCGAGTCTGCCTTCTCAACTGGACAATATTCTCTTGAGCTTAGATTTCATTTTTCGAGCAAAGTGCTGTTTAGATGTAGGTGTGTTCGCCGCAAACTTTTGATAAATAGCCTGCTCAAAAAGTTGATTCTGAAAAATCATGTCAGGATGAATAATGGGATCTAAAGTGGCTTCAAAAGTAGGCAAATGATTTAATCCCTGATTTTGCTGAGCATGGGTACCTTCCACGCCAATATTGGAGATTAGATTGACTTCAGGAATAATAGTGAGGCCGTGATTAAACAGGCAGGAATAAAACCAAGGAAGATCCCAAGCAAGCTGATTTTCGTAAGCCCAGTCGAATAGTTGGGTAAGCCAATTTGACAAACCCTTTTGAGCAAAAAAAGCAGAGAGTTGCTGTTGTTGATGATACTGCGGCCAATGTGTCATTTCTAGGTTGTATTGCCTCCAAGCTCTTTGCCAAGAAGCCCATCCCCAAAACACAAAAAATCTGGAGAAGGTATAAGTTTCTGGAATAGATAAGGCGTCCAGTAAGAAGTTGCTGCCGGATATCGACATAATCCGTTGATCGTGTCGATATTGTTCTAGCATAGATTGACAAAACTGAAAAAAGCTAGCGTTGGGCAAACAGTCGTCTTCTAGAACAATAGCTTCTTCTACCTCCGAAAACACCCAATCCAATCCTTTAGCATTGCAAAGTCGAACTCCTAAATTAGTCTCTGAGAAATGAGTTAGCACTTGGCAATCCCAATCGACTTGCTCAACAATAGCCCTAGCCTGTTTGCACAGTTTGATATCGTCTGGAACACCTACCCTAGGACCATCTGCAATAATTAGCAGCTTCTGAGGACGCGCTTGAGCAATAGCTGCAAAAACTTGATTAGAAAACTGAGGCCGATTAAAGATGTGGAAGGCAACGGGGGTAGTGAGAGTCATCAGGACAAGGGGGTAATCGTCGTGTTGATTAAATAAACCAACTGACAATGCTAAAACGTTCGCCGTGGGTCACAGGTTTGACCTCATGCCAAAGATCAGAACGAAATGCAATCAGTTGGCCTTGTTCAGGCTCTAAGGGAAATCCATAGTTTTTACTACGCGGATCGTCGAGCAATCCGTACAGTGTTAGGGCTCCACCACTAAAGGTGTCAGGTCCTTGGACAACGGACATGCTATTGAGAAAAACAATTAAAGACACACTTCGGTTTTTCTCGAACTTAGAGCCTGGGAGATCGCGATCAATTACATCTCGATGAAGGCCAAAGAAATCTCCTACTTGATAGCGGTAAAACGAGGGTGGTTCCAACTCGTGTAGATGGATTTGGAAATGATCTTCTAATTTAGGTTTGATAGTGATCAAGCACTTGCGAATGTGTTGAATGGTGTTGGCATCGATCTGCAACTGACCTGTTTTGCGGCGACTATTGTCAGTGACCGCATCGCCATAGCGAGTTAAGCGGGCAGGCTCACAGATGCAAGAGCGTGCTTTAGCAAGATAGGCAGCACAGAACTCGGGATCTAAGAAGTTAGGGTCAACAAATAGACCTAAACGTTCAAAAAAATCAGAACTGGGCATTACTCTGGAACGTTGAATTATCAATCAAAAAGCAAATCATAGGTTTGTTATCCTTCCAAATGAGAGCTAAAGACAGATTTGTTTCGCCATGAGAATCAAAATAGGCCTATTGTTTCAGAATAATCAACCTTAGCAGGACTAAGAATGTAGTACGACTTATAGATTATCTAGTTATATTGAGACTGTAAATTATTTTGCGTAAGCGATTTTAAAGTACATTTCAGACGGCAAGAAACTGCTACAAAAAAGTAGTAACCTTCGCATTCGCAAATCAAGCAACTTATGGACATACTGTATGGAAGATCGCAGCAGCCCTAAGCAAATTTTGAGAGCAAGCAGCACTGCTCCAACCTGCAATGCTTGTTTAAGGGAGATACCATTATCCATCTTCACAATCGGGCAATGGCTGCAATGGGTATTCAACTCAAACGGTCAGTCGTAGATTCAGCACAGAGAAAGGGGTCTTTAGCTTTCAGATCAATCCTACCCCTGTTGTTTGTCCCAGGTATCCTGTATTACCAACATCCACTTTTGGCCAGACGTTACAATTATCAAGCACTCTAATGTTTATTGCTCATCTGCTCAAGACCTCTGAAAAAAGTTATGACAACTAGTTCGCAATCTACCTTTACAGCAGATCAAACCTCCACCTGGCTTCGAGGACTGGTGACTATTGCTTGGTCAGATGGCCACTTTGATCCAGAAGAACAATCGTTGATTGAAGACGTTGTTGCCAACGAACTTACTCCGGATCTAGAGAATGCTTCCTTTAAGCCTATTTCCCCCGAAGAGTTAGCAGCAGGGTTGGGAGAAAACCCCAATGTTGCGGAAAATTTCCTGCGTACAGCCGTCATGGTTGCCCTAGCCGATGGGGTCTACTCCAGCGCAGAAGATAACGTTCTGGAAACCTTTGCTCAGGCATTACGGGTTAAGCCCGCAGCAATCGACTCTCTGCGGTTAACCTTGGATGGTGAAGAGGGGGGGGCTGCGCCGAAACAACCGACTGAGAAACAACCCCTCGATCCTCTCAAACCCGTCCGTCGGTGGCTGGATGGTCTCGATATCGAAGACCCGGAAGTAGCTCGGTTTCTCTGCAAAATGATTCCTTCCCAATGTCCTTTTGAGCGAGACGTCACCTTGTTTGGCCGTAAAGTGGTTCATATTCCGCCTATGTGCAAGCTCAATCCTCTCTATGAGCAACTTGTGGGTCTACGCTTCAAGGCTTTGTCTTATCTCGCCGATGACTGTAAAGAAGATGTCTCTTCTTATATCTAAAGACGTTGAATCTCCTTAGCAAGCTGACTGTCTACCTGGATCTCGGACAGCGTATATTAAATACAGCACGCAAGGAGATTCTAGATGAAGGTCAAAGCAGCGGTCGCCCAGGCAGCCGGACAGCCTCTCAGCATTGAAATGGTGGATTTGGCAGGCCCCCAGGCTGGAGAAGTCCTTGTGGAAATCAAGGCCACAGGCGTTTGTCATACCGATGCCTATACTTTGTCTGGAGCCGACCCAGAGGGATTATTTCCAGCTATTTTGGGCCATGAAGGTGCAGGCGTAGTCGCTGAAGTTGGCCCCGACGTCAAATCTTTGAAACCTGGCGACCATGTGATTCCCCTCTATGTGCCGGAATGTCGGGCCTGTGACTATTGTCTCAGTGGCAAAACCAATCTCTGTCAGGCCATTCGTTCGACTCAGGGCAAAGGATTAATGCCCAACGGCTCCAGCCGATTTTCGCTCGGGAGTGATTCGCTGTTTCATTACATGGGTACTTCCACCTTCGCCAACTACACTGTTGTTCCTGAAATTTCCCTGGCCAAAATTCGAGAAGATGCCCCTTTTGATAAGGTCTGTTTAATTGGCTGTGGCGTCACTACTGGCATTGGAGCCGTGATTAATACCGCTAAAGTTGAGCCGGGTGCCAACGTCGTAGTGTTTGGCCTGGGCGGGATAGGGCTCAACGTGATTCAAGCTGCCCGCCTAGTGGGAGCAAATATGATTGTGGGGGTCGATCTCAACCCAGCTAAGCGTCCTCTGGCTGAGAAATTGGGGATGACCCACTTTGTGAATCCCAAACAAATCGAAGGTGATTTGGTCCCCTATCTTGTCGATCTGACGAATGGGGGCGCAGACTATAGCTTTGAATGTATCGGTAATACCGAGGTCATGCGCCAAGCTCTAGAATGCTGCCACAAAGGCTGGGGGGAAAGTATCATTATCGGCGTTGCTGGAGCTGGGCAAGAAATCAGCACGCGCCCCTTTCAACTGGTGACGGGACGAGTCTGGAAAGGCACGGCCTTTGGCGGCGCTAAGGGCCGCACGGATGTCCCCAAAATTGTCGATTGGTATATGGATGGCAAGATTGATATCGATTCTCTGGTCACCCACACTATGCCCCTAGACAAAATTAATGATGCCTTTGACTTGATGCATAAGGGGGAATCTATCCGTAGTGTCATCAACTTCTAAGTTGAGGATGATTTTGACAAAGGTTAGCAATGAAACGATACCTTCCGCTCTTAGCCCGAGTTTCTTTGTCACTTCTTTTTCTGAAAGCTGGGATCCATAACCTGATCCATTTTTCGACTTTTATGACGACCGTTGCCAAAACGGGTTTGCCTTTAGCAGGTGTATTCGCTTTTTTGACCACTGCGATTCAGCTCGTAGGAGGCATCATGGTAGCTATTGGATATCAAACCCAAATAGGGGCCGGATTGTTGATTGCTTTTTTAGTCATCATTACTTTGGCCTTTCAAAATTTTTTACTAGATCCGTCCTTGATCAACGAATCCTTAAAAAATATTGGTCTGATGGGTGGTCTCTTGATGATTTTATATGCAGGACCTGGACCCATCAGTATTGATAGCAGGAAAAGGCGCTAGTAATTATTCTCCGGTAATGGATAATTCATCGACCCAGATTCTGGGGCAGATACCACCGGGTGTGAGTTCTGCCTCAGATTCAACATAGATAATTGACTTGAGTAGCTCTCGAAAGTCGCCTGCAACGGTTGCCGACTCGATGCTGACTCGCTCACCTTTATTGACCAACCAGCCATCAAACGGTAAAGAGAAAGATCCCTGCAAAGCTTTGACTCCTGCATGGAGGGCCTGGACATCATCAATAAAAATAACGTTTTCGGCATCGTCTAAGCTGTAAGTTTGTTCAGGTTGACTAGCCGCAAACACATGGTAAAAGTGTGGACCCACAGTCACCTTGGCCCCCAGATTGGCATGGCCTGTGGGTTCTGTATTGAGTCGCTTGGCGGTACCGGCACTATGCAGGAAATTGGACAAGATACCCCGATCAATAATCGAGATCCGGCGGGTAGGTGTGCCTTCGTCGTCGAAGGTAGTTTGACCCACGTTATCGGCATGCAAAGCATCATCGGCAACGGATAGCAATGGCGAGGCAATTTCCGTTCCTAAGGAGTCCACGGTAGACAGACTCCGGTTATCAAGGATGCTTTGAGCATTAAATAGGTTAGAGAATGCTCCTAATAAGCTGAGAAAAGCCTCTGCTGAGAGCACTACCCGATACTTGCCGGAGGTGATGGGTTGATAGTTGAGATGGCTGATGGTCTTCTCGACCGTTTCTTGCAAGCAGCCGTCGATATCCAGTTGGTCAAGTCCATGACTGACCCTAAAAGCGCCAGCACTGCGAGGGCGCTTGCCTTCTTGTTCGGTTTTGCTATAGAGGTAAATCGAACTAGAAGAACGGCCTTCTTGCCGCATTGCTCCTGCGCTATTGAGATAGAACCGTTGGGCATCGCGTTGGGCTAAGCCATTGTAGGGGACACCTGCGATCGCCGCATGGGCCTCCATAAGTTGGGCTTCTGTTTTCACCAAATTCTCAATCAGGGTGGCAATTTCCGCTGGAGGCACCTTCTCCGTTGGAGTTGCATCCAACGTTGCAGTGGCTGCTGGGCTAAAGTCGGGCACATGCTCTTTAGCGCCAAAAGCGCTCGCCTCCTGTGCTGTTTTTAGAGCCAATTCCAACCCTAGTTCATCCACTTCACTGGTGCTGGTAACGCCCACAGTGTTGGCCTCGTTCCAAACTCGAACCATGACGCTGGAGCGCTTGGAGGCTTTGACCTGCTTAGGTTCACCTTGATCGACTTGGACGCTGGCTTCGTCCACGGTAGATCCGCACACATCGAATTTTTGGATACCCAGGGTTTGGGCTTTCTGTTTTGCGATCGCAGCAATAGTACCAACATCAGACACGTTAGCTATATCTCCTATTATTTACGTTTGTCTCTCTTGAAATACTGAACAATAATGTCTAGAGGCTTGCTTTTAGCGGCCACCGACAGTGATTTCATCCACCTTGATATGGGGTTGGCCGACGGTGACATAAATGCTGCCACTGATCGATCCACAGAACCCGGCCGCTAAGCCTAAATCTTGAGAAGACATTGAGATCTTCTTCATAATTTCCTTGGCTTCACCGATCAGAGTTGCCCCCTTAAGCGGCTTGGTGATTTTGCCATTCTCAATCAAATAGGCTTCATCCACACCGAAGTTAAATTCTCCTGTGGGACCGACGCTACCGCCGCCCATTTTCTTGCAGTAAATCCCCTTCTCCACGGAAGCAAATAGATCCTCGTTCGTGAAATTACCGGGGGCAATGTAAGTATTGCGCATCCGGCTAGCGGCCGCATGGGTAAAACTTTGTCGCCGCCCACTCCCTGTGCGGGGCTGTCCGGTGCGGATACAGCCCGCCCGGTCAGAAAGGAAGTTTTTGAGGATGCCATTTTCAATCAAGAGCGTCCGTTGCACGGGCATACCTTCATCGTCCATATCAATTGACCCAAAGGCATTGGGAGAGAGTCCTTCATCCCAAGCTGTCAGGTTCTCATGAGCGATTTTTTTGCCCTTCATTTCTGAAAAAGGACTGGTTTTGCGTTCAATTTGAGTGGTTTCTAGGAGGTGGCCGCAGGCTTCATGGAAGATAACGCCCCCAAACTCATTGGCCATGATGATCGGATAATTGCCAGATTCTACATAGTCAGCATGGAGCATCTGGCCTGCGGACTCAGCGACTTCTGCCGCGTCATCTGCATATTGCCAAGCACGCAGGAAGTTGGGATTGTTGGTGGCTCCGACTCGCTTGTTAATGGAGGCGCGATCGCTCCCCTCTGCACAGAGCAAACTATAGCCCACCGACTGGGTCAGGCGAATATCGCGAGCAAACACACCATCGCTGGCCGCCACTAAAATTTCCTGCCAATCGCGAAAATAAGCAGCCCGCCGAGACTGAACATGATTGGCCTGTTGATGGAGTTGAGCATTGGCCGTCAACAGAATATCGCCCATTTCCTGCATGGAGCTACAGTCTGACAACCAAGTCTCTTTCTGATTGGCTGCCGCATAATCTCGCAGCAACTCCAAATTAATTTCAGGGATAAAGGCTTGGGGATTAGGCAGGGATAAGCCTAGAATCGACAGCGCTTTCTCTAGCGCCGCTTTCAGTCCTTTGAAGCTCAAATCATTGGTGCTGACATAGCAATCCCCTTTTGCCAAAAAGACGCGCACCCCTGCCCCGGCAATCAGGCGCGGCGAAATGCTGGTGATCGCATCTTCTTCTGCTAGACAGCTAATGTAGTTGACCCGCTCTAGGAAAAACTCCACAAAGTCAGCCCCGGCGGCTCGGCCTAAGCCCAATAAAGTGGACAGGGGCGATCGCCAAGTCTCGTCGAAGCGATCGCGGGTGGCAGAATAATCAAGGGTGGGGAGTTCTCGGGATAGCAGCGCAGTGGGAGGCATAAAAATAGGGAATCCAATGGGTGGCAGATGTACAAAAGACTGAAAATCAGCGAATTTCTTGTACAGGGGCTGATTGTAATTTCAGTGTAACAAAATCAGCCTTAGTCTTCAGACCTAGAGCTGGTTTCTCTGAACCTGTTTTGGAACAAAGCGATCAGCCTTGCTGTCAAGTATTGAAAATGAGGGGTGGAGATAGGCAAAGGTATTAAAAAGCTGAGGGATGAAAAAGCTATTGCTAACATTTCGTAACCGAGGTCCATACGGTATCTCCCGTCCCCAATCCTAGGATTGCCTGACGCAGTATAGATTCCTTGGGATTGATCCGACAAGAATATTTATGGTATTTGTAGGGAATGGCTTAGAAATCTGCATTGATATTGATTTTTCCCCGAAAACCGAAGTATTTGTTGATACAAACTCTTTTTCTGCTGCAAATTTGATTTACCTTATATCTTTTTTATATTTATGGAGAATTACTCGTCCAATCGGGATTTGCTAGTTAGGAACAATTTTTCTCCTTCCAACGAAAAGTTGGTTAAGAGTGGTTATATTGACCAGGCTCGTTTGCGTGAAGCAATTTACGAAAGCAGACGGAAGGGGCGATCGCTCCTAGCCATTCTGCAAAAAATGACAGGGAAAGCGCTGCCGCCACGACTTTTGCGGCAAATCAAGCGCCAGCAATTGTTTGAGCTTAAAATTCTCTACGGTCTAGATTGCCTCGATCCAGAACTGACTCAAGTTGACAATGAAGAAATTGGGCGATTAATTCGCACCCTAATTCCGTTGGACTACTGTCGTCGGTATCAGTTGCTGCCTCTATCGATCAATGAAGATGCTGATCCCCCGGTTGTGCGCATTGGCATGGTCAATCCTGATCATCTGAGTGCCATCGACGATATTGGCTATCTGCTCCGTTCTAATGGCATGAACTTCCAGCGGGTCGTGATCGACTTAGATACATTCCAACTGCTGATTGCCAAGTTCTTAGATGCCCAAGCCAAACGGCAGGCAACCCTGCAAGAGAACTTGCCGGTTGAGTATGCCCTTGAAGCTGATCTCGATAAGTTGGGAGGGATTGAAGATCTCTCTTCAAGCAATGATACTGACATAAATCTAGATGAAGCGCTGTTAGATGAGAGTACCGCCCCGATTATTTCTCTCGTCAACAAGATCATGGCCAAGGCCCTGCAAAATCAAATTTCTGATATTCACATCGAACCCCAAGAAGATAATTTGCGGGTTCGCTTTCGGAAGGATGGCATCCTCCACAATGCTTTTGAACCTTTGCCCCGTCGGATTGCCCCTGCCCTAGTCTCCCGTTTCAAGATCATCGCCAACTTAGATATTGCCGAACGGCGTTTGCCCCAAGACGGTCGGATTTTGCGGCTGTTTCAAGGACGTAAGGTTGACTTTCGAGTCAGCACCTTGCCCAGTCGTTATGGCGAGAAAGTGGTCCTCAGAATCTTGGATAATACCTCCATGCAACTGGGTCTCGATCATCTGATTGGTGATCCTGCCAGCCTAGAGATTGTCCGGGAGATGGTGGATCGTCCCTTTGGTCTGATTTTGGTAACGGGACCGACGGGCTCCGGTAAAACGACGACGCTCTATTCAGCGCTGACAGAGCGCAACACCCCGGAAGTCAATATTAGTACGGTTGAAGATCCCATTGAATATACGCTGCCAGGGATTACCCAGGTGCAAGTCATCCGCGAAAAAGGGATGGACTTTGCTTCGATCCTGCGGGCCTTTCTCCGGCAAGATCCTGATGTGATTTTGGTGGGTGAGACGCGCGACAAAGAAACCGCTAAAACTGCCATTGAAGCAGCGTTAACGGGTCACTTAGTGCTGACAACCTTACATACGAATGATGCAGCGAGTGCGATCGTGCGCTTAGCCGAGATGGATGTAGAACCCTTTATGGTGTCAGCGTCTTTGCTAGGCGTGGTGGCCCAGCGACTCGTACGCCGCTTATGTCCAGACTGTCGACTTCCCTATCAGCCGTCACCGGAAAAGTTAGCTCAATTTGGGTTAGTGGTGTCTGCAAAAACGGAAATCACCTTTTACAGAGCCAATATTTCCACATCTGAGGATATTCTGGCAACGGCCAATACCGAAGATGCCTGTCCAACTTGTTCTGGTATTGGCTATTCAGGACGATGCGGGGTGTACGAAGTCATGCAAATTACTGAAAAGCTAAAGTCATTAGTGACGGAAGGGGCACCGACTGAGCATATTAAGGAAGTTGCTGTAGACGAAGGGATGCAAACCTTGTTGTCCTATAGTCTGAAGCTAGTCGAGAAGGGGGAAACTTCTTTGGAGGAGGTGGAACGGGTAACCTTCTCTGATAGCGGTTTGAAAGCAGAACTGAAAGCTAAGCGAAAAACGGCTTTGCATTGTCATGTTTGTAATGCAGGGCTGTTGCCGGAATGGCTGGATTGTCCATACTGCTTAACCCCCAGATTTGCAGAACATTATTCTACTAATGATGTTTAATAGTTTCTGTTCTGAATGGATGTCCCTATGGTTGAGTTGTAAGGTGATTAATCCTCAACAAAAATTTCTAAGCCACTTAAGAGCTCTCATAACTGAGATGAGAATTGCTGCTGATTGGATTATGTTTTGCGCGGAATGGCACCGCCAAGAGATTAATTAGTCTCCCGCAGGTAGTTTGACGTCGACGGTGTTATTGTCTCCTACTAGTACTTGACCACCAAGCTTTTTGATATGGCTGAGTGCGCGTTGGCGAGTTGCATCATCAACTGCGTTGCTCAAAACCATTAACCAAGCATTCACTTGAGCACGTTTGCTGTCTGGATTTCGATCTAGAAATTTAGCAGTTTTAGCAGCTACAGCTCCAATACTTCTCATTGAAGGATCTCCAGATGTAAAGGCTAACTTTGCCCCCTGCATGTAGGATTGCTGGGCTGCTTTGGTATCACCCAAAAATAACAATTCATCAGTTGCTTTATATATCCACACAAGATAAGAATCGAAATTTGACTGGGATGATAATGATTGCAAACCTTTATCCATCAATGCAACTGTCCTATGTGCCTGACCAGCATAGAGCGAAGTTGAGATAGAGAGAAGTAAATAAGGTTTTACAAACTTAGGATCGCGATCTACGATGACTTCAAAATAATCTGGACTGAGAGCATATCCAGTATAGTTTCGAGCGTTACCATCCCCAAAATACTGCAAAAATCTCAAAAAGGTCCAATCTGCAATAAGATTATCGAATCCAAAGCTTGGAGAACGCCTCAATAATTCCAAGCTAGCCTTTTCTTTATCCAATACTTGCAAATATTCTATTTTGCTTTTGGTAGAATCAGCCTGTCCTAAAATATCAGCAAGTTTTGAGAATTGGAGTTTAATAACACACGTTCCGCATAATAAAATAATGCTGGGTACAAAAAGCTTCCGTATAGCTCGCCAACAACACATCATTACTCTATACTCCACAAATGAGATAGAAGAAGGTTAATCTAACCTTTGCTTAGATTAACAGTTTGGTGGAACAGCAAGACTACTAAAGTTTGCCGATTCCTCTTGAATGCCTGAATAGGTATTGGCATCATGACCAGCAACAATATTTGCATGTGTGCAACCCGTAAATGCACTCAAGTCATTATTTGTTGGTGTGGCTTTAAACTCTGCTATGGTTGCATTGGTTATTCCAAATGAGAAATTGTATTCGTCAGTGTTCAAAGGAACTCCAACCCCTAGTAAAGTTATATTGTCTGCAAAAGTTTTCTCTCCTAATCGGTAAGCTTGCTGAGCACGGTTTACGGAGCCAATATGACTTCGTGCCACTGCGTGTTGCGCTTTAAGTGATTGTTTTAGCAATGATGGTAAAGCTATGCTAGATAGAATTGAAATAATAACAATTGTTATTAAAAGCTCAATTAAAGTAAATCCTTCCTGAGAATCTTTTGGATTGAGATTTAGTAAAAGCTTGAGCATTATATTTCAGTATTATTTTGAGTGCTTGATAGATTTATATACAAGGTACAAAAGATAAATTATTTTCTTGATTAAAATCAAACAATAAGTACTAGTTCGGCTCGTATTGAGCTGAATTAAAAAGCATAAATAAAAGTAGCTTCAATTTATACTATTCTGGTTATTTCGAAATAAGCTTTTATATATTTAAACTAACCAGTAATTATCTATTACACGTCAGTGAAAATACGTAACTTAGCCCATCAACTCGTGTTTGAATCATGATTCTTAGAGAAAATTTCTGGCAATTTCTTGTATGCATACGTATAGAACCCATTTGAGATCTTAAGAACTAGCCGCAAGTCTTTTAAGCATAAGCCTGACGAAGCACAAGTCCATTTGCGCTTTTGCATTCACAAGCGTTCGCTCAAAGTTCTTAGTCAGGCTCTTAC